>Ga0265292_1000058_pt1 | contig 250912 bp, 205 predicted proteins | sample Munlanlewell296A_FD_189080 | JGI IMG/M metagenome (GOLD analysis project Ga0265292, IMG submission 189080) | Leachate microbial communities from a municipal landfill in Southern Ontario, Canada - Leachate well 296A | ecosystem: Engineered > Solid waste > Landfill > Unclassified | place... | reverse complement strand
TAAAGCTTCAAGCTTGAACTCCCGCGAGTACTCGCGATATTTCCTGTCGTTCATGTCTGATCTCCTGATCTCTAAAAGTCTACCCGATCAGGACATTTTTTGTGTCCACTTTTTCGCGCATTTCCATATTTTAGTTAACCCAAGAAACACGACATTGTAAAACTCTATTGGAGTACTGAAGTCTTCATCTTTTTTCTCAATGGCACAGATGTATCCCAAATCCTGCGTTTCACTTAATACATTTCCGTCTATGTCTCTTGGCCTGCTATCTCCTCGGTACTTCGAAAAACTCCACAACTTACCCCATGTCAGTTTATTAAGTTCTTCATCGCTCAAGTTGTAATACCAATCCACGTTCACTTTGATTTCCTCGGGAGTCATCACTTCACCCCTCGCAAACTCCGTCCGTACTGTCACTTTTGTAGCTGTCACTGTCGCTTCCTCTGTCGGTGTCACGGTTACCGTTTTTACAGGTGTCATCGTAACCGACATTGTTTTCGATACTGCGGGCTGAAGAGGGGTGGGCGTTGCGTTTTGCGAAGTCCCGGTAGCTGGTACATACACACATGCCGCCAACACCATTTCCCCGATGATCAACGCACCAGCTAAATTCCTATTGGACAGCACTCCGTGAACAACCTCATAAAGTGTTCCAGCTTTACTTTTATTGCCCAGCATTTTCTGGCGCATAGTCCCCACCGTTTTCCTCTATTCCATGATCTGAAAGCGATTGCCGTATATTTAGCTTCAACGAGATCCGCAACCCCATTCATCTTGCCTCAGTCAAAACAATCGCCTTCGCTTCATCCAACATTTCACCCATTACCGGCATCTCAATCCCTCTTGTAAGACCCAAGAGTTTCAGATACTGCACCATCTTTATCTGATTGGCAATTTTTATCTGTTTCCCCTCCACCTGCGAAATAACCTTAAAATCCACATACTGTCGAAAACTAAGACCGACATAAGTAGCAGTCCCAATAGCCGCCAAAAAAAGAAACACCAATAAAGATATGATGAATTTTCTTATCATTACTTAATCTTATCTCATTTATTTTTTGCGGCAAAAATATAGTGTGTCTTCACCCACGGAAGCATCTCTTCAAGAGTAGTAATACTTTTAGGTCTTAACGTTTCAGTTCTTACGTCAAAATCAAAAAATATATTATCTTTATCTAAATCTTGATAACCCTTTCGCTCTACCAGTCTGAAACTTGTGTATGGCATCATTCCCAAGACATATCTTAAATTCATTCCCGCGAAAGCGTAACCTTCAAAAAGAGAAAATACCTCAGGATCCTCTTCTTTAAAAAACAAATTTTCATCAATGTTGCTTAATCTCACACCCAAACCCGAATACATAATGAATTTTCCATTATCGAAACTATATCCTGAGCTTACCGTCGTCTGCCCTGGAAAATTCATGTATAGTTCTCCATCCAGCCCACTGGTATATCTCATCTCGATACTCTTGATTTAATCTATGGTTAATGTTTGTTCCGCTATCTTCCCCTCATCATCTCTTAACATTATTTTCGCCGGATAATTCCCGGGATTAGCTACATACTCATCCAAACTAACATTCATCTTGTTTGGGAAATTATATGTATCCAAAAATGTATAAATAATTGCTTTTGCCAATAGTTCCCTTGCACCAGGTTTGTTTTCGTTAAAAAGAAGTGACTCAACTTCATATTTGTCAAAAGTACTCTTTGTTATCTTGTCGCTTTCAAGCATCGAAAATTCCAAATCAAACTGGTATCCAGAATACTCAATTTTTTCACTTAGCAGTATCCTCTTTTGCTCTACAGGTGCCACTTCCTGAGTCGCCGTCGCCTCCAAAGTTGGTGTTACTACCAAAGTTGGTGCCTCGCTCACCTCGGGTGTCATCTCTCCGGGTACCGATTCCGTAATTCCAGGTTGAACGGGTGCCGTCGCTGCGCTTTGAGGTACCTCGGCAACGGGTACGTTTCCGCAAGCCGCCAACAACATTCCCCCAACGATCACCGTCGCTGCCAGGTTTTTTCTGGACAGCACTCCGTGAACAACCTCATAAAGCGTTCCAGCTTCACTTTTATTCCCCAGCATTTTCTGGCGCATATTCCCCATCGTTTTCCTCTATTCCCTGATCTGAAAGCGATTGCCGTATATCTAGCTTGGGCGAGATCCGCGACCACTCGCATTTTTGCCGCAGCCAAAATAATCGATTAATTCAACGGGTCCTTGGTCACCTACTCGCGCCAACCAGGCCCTCTCAGGCATTATAATGGCAGTCAGGAATAAAATCCATGATCCCACAAACTGGCTATACGCATATTACCTCCGCTGAAGAGCTTAAGACCTTTCTGGCCCAACCCGATTGGGTGATCGTTGACTGTCGCTTCGACCTTGCCAACCCAGACTGGGGTTTTGGGGATTATCTCTATTCCCACATTCCCGGCGCCGTTTACGCGCATCTGGATTACGACCTGTCCGGTCCGCGCACAGCCTTGAACGGCCGGCATCCCCTGCCAGACCCGGATACATTCCGCGAAAAGCTTGGCCGGCTTGGCATCGACCGCAGCAAGCAAGTAGTCGTTTATGACACCACCGGCGGCAGTTATGCTGCCCGGCTTTGGTGGCTGCTCAAATATAACGGGCATGATCGGGTAGCCGTGCTGGACGGCGGTTATAGCCGTTGGCGCGGGCTGTTTGGTTACCCGACCGAATCCGGTAATCACACCAACTCCCGGGTTCGATTTACCGGCGCACCGGATCACCGCATGGTGGTCACCACCGGCGAAATGCAGGCTTTATCAGCAAAACATGATTTCCCGCTCATCGATGCGCGCGCGCCGGAACGCTTCCGTGGCGAAGTCGAACCACTCGATCCAGTTGCCGGGCATATTCCTGGATCGGTCAACCGCTTCCATGGATTGAACCTGGATCGGGACGGCCAGTTCCTGCCGGCCAATGATTTGCGTGAAGCATTTTTAACCCTGCTGGGCACCGCGCCACCCGAGAAAGCTGTCGTTTATTGCGGTTCAGGCGTCACATCAGCCCATCACCTGGTTGCCATGGCGGTTGCCGGTCTGCCGCTGGCGCGGCTATACGCCGGCTCCTGGTCCGAATGGATTCGTGATCCTTCCCGTCCGGTTGCCCGCGGGAGCGAGAAATAAAACAAAAAAGAGCGGTCGGCTCCTTTTTTCGAGAATACCGACCGCCTGTTTTACGGATAAAACCATTCTCGCGCGCGCCGCGCCCTGAGCTTGTCGAAGGGCCTGTGCCGTGCCCCGAGCCTGTCGAGGGGAGCCGTTCCCTGAGCCTGTCGAAGGGTTGGCAAGGATCAAACTTATCTGCCGTTCCCTGAGCTTGCCGAAGGGCATGACAATGATTAACCCCCCTTGCCGTTCCCTGAGCTTGTCGAAGGGTACGGCAAGGATAAACCCTATTGGGCAAAATTCGCCATCAGCTTATCGAGCGTTACGGCTGCGGGTCGCAATTCCTCTGGCTTGAGCCGGTTAAGCGGTGTCTCAACCAAATTATGGCCGTCGAACAGCGTCGGCGCCTCTGTCTCGATATAGAAAATCCCGGTCAGCAGCCAGTGATTGCGCTCCGCCTCTTCAATGACCCGGTACGCATCATAAATGTTGCAGGGATCATATTCTTTTTCCAGCTTTTTCAGCACCAAAGTCGCGCCGTCGTGCAGCGTCACTTCCTGAGTGGTGCCATCTTCGTAATCCTCGATGTAAATCTCGTCCCGCGGCGCAACATAGGAGATATCGTGCAATGGCGATTCGTGCGCCTTGCCCCAGGTATAAGAGTGGAATGAATCTTCCTTGTTGTGAAAAGTCACACACGGGCTGATGATATCGATCACTGCAATGCCGTTGTGGCTGAAGGCTGCCTTGAGGATTTCCTTCACCTGTTTCGGGTCGCCGGCAAAGGAGCGGGCTACGAACGTTGCGCTGGATGCCAGCGCCTCCATGCAGATGTCAACCGGTCCGAACACATTCCGACCCTGGCGTTTGAGTTCCAGGCCTTTTTCAGCAGTAGCAGAAAATTGACCCTTGGTCAGTCCGTAAACGCCGTTATTCTCGACGATGTAAACCATGGGCACATTGCGGCGGACCATGTGCTTGAAACCGCCCATGCCAATGCTGGCGGTATCGCCGTCACCGCTGACGCCAATGGCTTTCAACGTCACATCGCCGAACATTGCGCCCGTCGCCAAAGACGCCATGCGGCCGTGCAGCCCGTTGAAACCGAAGGAACGGTTCAGGAAGTAGGTAGGACTTTTGCTCGAACAGCCGATACCGCTAAATTTCACCACATTTTCCGGAGTGATATTAAGCTCGTACAGCGCTGCCACGATCTGGCTGGAGATCGAATTGTGCCCGCAGCCCTGGCACAACGTACTGGGCGCGCCTTTGTAGTCATTGCGGGTCAAGCCCGCCAGATTTACTGCTGTCTGGGTAGCCATCTTATTTCTCCTCTTCCTCGCGAGCCAGAATGGCATTGAATATCCATTCCGCGGAAAGCGGCATGCCGTCGGTATGGGAAACCTGCCGCAGTTTTGCGCCGCAATCCGAGTGTTCCATGGCCAGTAGCTGGCGCATCTGGCCATCGCGGTTCATTTCGACCACATAGATGTGGTCATACGCGTGCAGGATGTCACAAACATCATCGTTGAACGGGAGCGAGCGTATCCGCAGGTAATCCGTTGGGATTCCCTTGTCTGCCAACAGATCCCGTGCTTCCTGGATCGCCGGATCGGTCGACCCGTATCCGAAGATGGCAAATTTTGCCCCGTCCATTTTTTCGATGACAGGCTGAGGATACAGGTGTTTATGCCCTTCGATTTTTTTCTTCAGCCGGTCCAGACCGCGCTCCCAGGTATGCGCATCCTCGGTGTAACGCGCCAATTCATCATGACCGGTGCCGCGGGAAAAGTAGGCCGCGTGCACATTGCGATTGCCGGGTATTGTGCGATACGGAATGCCGTCGCCGTCCATATCTTTGTAACGCCCCCAGGTTTTGCCTTCATCGACCAGTTTTTGAATGTCCTCTTCCCAGAGGACTTTCCCACGGTCCATGGGTTGATCCGGATAATCAAACCGCTTGACCAGGTGGGTATTCATTCCAAGGTCAAGGTCCGTCAGGATGAAGACTGGCGTTTGCAGCCGTTCAGCGATATCGAAGGCCTTCCAGCCGAATTCAAAACACTCCCTGGCATTGCCCGGCAGCAGAATGACGAACTGCGTGTCACCGTGGCTGAGGAAATGGATCTGGGTCAAGTCGCCCTGGGCAGTGCGGGTCGGTAAACCCGTTGACGGGCCCACCCGCTGCACGTCCCAAACGACTACCGGCACCTCAGCATAATACGCCAGTCCAAGATACTCGCCCATCAGGGAAATGCCTGGTCCAGAGGTGGAGGTCATGGAACGCAAGCCGGCCCAGCCAGCGCCGACTGCCATGCCAATGGCAGCCAGTTCATCCTCTGCCTGGACCACTGCATAAGTTGCTTTCCCCGTTTCGGGGTCGTTACGCAGCTCAGGCAAATATTCGATCGTGGTCTCAGCCAGGCTGGATGCGGGTGTAATGGGATACCAGGCCGTGAATTGAACGCCGCCGTAGATGGAACCCAATGCAGAGGCGGTGTTGCCATCCACCATAATGGTATCCTTGAGCGGCGGCATTTTTTCAACATAATATGGGTCGCGCTTTTCCAGGTTCTCTTCTGCCCATTTGGCTGCGCTTTGAATAATTGCCCAGTTCGAATCCACCGCTTTTTTCTTGCCTTTGAAGTGGTAATCCAAGGTCTCATAGATTACATCCATGTCAAGGCCAACCATCTGCGCAACGATGCCAACATAAACCATGTTGGCAACATAATCGCGCAGATTGGGCTGAACTTCGGCTTCCTTGATTAATTTACGCACCGGCATGGGATACGCGACAATATCCTCGCGGGTCAGATCGACCTTGATATCGTCCGCATAGAATAAAACCGCGCCAGGCACCATGAAGTCCAGCTCTGCGCTGATCGTTGCAGGGTTCATGGCAACCACAATGTCGTCTTTCTCGACACGCGCCATGTACCCTTTTTTACTCAGCCGAATAGAATACCAGGTAGGCAGTCCCTGGATATTGGATGGAAAAATGTTTTTGCCGCTAACCGGAATCCCCATGCGGAAAAGCGATCTCAGCAAAATGGTATTAGCGGTTGCGCTGCCTGAGCCATTGATAGTGCTGAAGGTCATGCAGAAATTATTGACGATCTTTTTGCCCGCGGATTTCCCGTTTTTCACTGCTGCAGGCTGTAACTGAGACATAGATACTCCTTGACAGATGATGCGGTGATATGAGCTGTTATTCGAATGCCTGGTTCACAGGCTTTTTTTCGCGCTGAAAGATCAAATCCATGTGCTCCATCAGCGCTTCATAACCAACCGTGACGTTGCGATTGCAGATGGCTTCGACCATGCGGGCGTGATAATCCCAAACCCGGACATGGTATTCCAGATCGGAATAGACATTCAAGCCAAACGCTTCGTACACTTCCCAATAAGCCTCTAAAAGCCCGGTTACGAATGGGTTATTCAGCCGTTTATAGATTGCCAGATGCAGCGCGCGGTGTTCGGCATGCGGAATTTGAACCGGTTGCCCCTGTAATTTCTCACGGGCGCGCGCGATCAGGTTGCGTAATTCGGCGTGATCGTTTTCATTGAGCGATTGCACCGCTTGCGGCCAGTAAGCTGCTTCGATGTGATTGCGCAGATCCGAGTAGTTCTTGAAAGCCTCAGGCAAAACCACCAGTCCATAATTCAAACTTTGGACGACCGCCGGGCGGAAAGTGTAAGGCAGCTTGCGTATTCCAGTACGCGGCCGGGCCTCGACCAGCCCCATGGCTTTGGCCACCTCGAGCTGTTCGCGCAAACTCGCCACGCTGAGCCCCAGTTCGGTGCTCAACTCGGCCAGCGGTGGAATGCGGTCGCCTTGCCCATTTGAATCATTACAGGCTAAATAACACAAGAATTCAGACAACCGGTCGGTAGGAATTTGATCGCGTAACATTTGAAACTCAGATCGAATGCGTAATCATTTGATTAATCTGATTATTCAGACAATAAGAGTATAGCACGCTGATTTTCGCCAGTCAAGTCCAACTTCCCGGATTTTTTCCGGTCAGGTCCGATTTTGCAAGCCCGGGGTTGATTACCGGCCACGGCAATCTATGTCTATAGTTCACCCGTTACTCTTCCGGATGTCATTAGCGAGACCTCGGAGAGGTCGAAGCAATCTGCGCCGTTTAGGAAAAGTAACCGAATTATTACTGCAATGGTGGGTTCGCCTTATTTCATTTGATGCCAGTGTGGTTCACTCCAAACGGATCTCTGATCATTTGGGGCGAACAGCACCCTATGCGGACACTGGCAATTTGGTGCATTCGCCCCACCTCAAACGATTCTCGTCGAACTAACCCACCTTAACCCTGCCGAAACACATCTGCCAGCTCGCTTAGCGCCAGCCCAAGTCTGGTACCGCCCCAGGTAACCAGGCTGCCATCCGCCATAACGATCCTGTCCTGTTTCACAGCCGGGGTTTCAGCAAAGATCGAACGAAATTCCCCCACATGGGTCTGGCTATACGCAAAAGGCTCGTCGGGCAACAGGATTACATCGGGTTGAGCATCAATGATTTCGTTTTTTGTAACCCGCGGATAGCGGCGGTCATAGGTCCCTTCCTCAGCCACTACGGTTGCATCCAGGTCGGCTGCCAATGGATTGCGCCGCTGGCGCTGCGCGAAGCAATTCACGCCCCCCAGTAGCCTTAACAAGTCGCTGCTGTATGTATCCTGATTGAATGTCATCCACCAGTGCGTATCGCCGGCTTGGTCTTGCCAGATTGGGCAAAAATAACGCACACCACTTTCATCTTCCAGGGATTCCTCCGCCATTTCCACGGCAGTTTCTAGCAGGCGCATGCGTATTAACGCTTCTTGGCTGCGGCCAAAGTAAGCCAATGCCCATAAATCGCGCAATACATCCTCTACGGTGAGCGGAAACGTTACCCAAACCGGCGCCTGCTCCGCCAACGCCAACACCGCTTCCCGCTCATTTTCTTCACGATTGGCGATCACCAGATCTGGATTTAAAGCCAGGATATGGGCAACATCAATGGTTTTTGGTCCGCCTATTCGGTTTATTCCGGTCAAACGGCCTTCTGGCTTTGTGCAATAATCGCTGATACCCACCACCGCCCCACCCAGCCCCAGGTCAAACAGACTCTCGGTCATGGACGGCACCAGCGAGACGATGCGTTCCGGGATGCGGCTCAATTCAGTCAGGGATTCCAATACCGGCATAATTATTCTCCAGCCAGCTTATCCAGCATCGAAAGTGCAGCCTGGGTGACAATCCCCGCTGCCAGCGGTAGCGCATCCTCATCGATGTCAAATTTGGGATGGTGGTGCCCAAAGCGTTTCCTGGGATCCACTGGCGCACTTCCGACAAAAAAGAAGCAGCCCGGTACTGCCTGTAAAAATAACGACATGTCCTCCGACATGCTTGACCGGTAAGCCGTGTCAAGGACCATTCCCGGTTCAACTGCGAGAGCCGCCTTTCGCACGACCTCTGCATGGTCAGCCGCGTTGATCACTGCAGGAGCGTGTTCAACAATTTCCAGCTCTGCCTGGCAGCCCATAGAGGCGCTTACCCCCTCGATGATGCTCTTCATCCGCTGCAGGATATGATCGCGTAATTCGGCATCATAGGTTCGGACCGTACCGCCCAGAGTAACTTCGTCCGGGATGATGTTCAACGCCGTCCCACCTTGAAATTGCGTCACGCTGATCACAGCCGACTGCAGCGGGGAGACGTTGCGCGAAACCACGCTCTGCAAGGTACTGATCACCAGCGCACCGGCCAGCAATGGATCCGTTGTATTTTGCGGCAGTGCGCCGTGCCCGCCCTTACCGCTGATTTTAACCCTGAACATATCTGAACTGGCCATAAACGCACCGGCTGTGATGGCAGCCCAGCCGACAGGCTGCTCATTCCATAAATGCAATCCAAGCGTAGCTTTTGGCTGCGGGTTTCGTAATACGCCGTCTTTGATCATAGCAGCAGCGCCGCCAAGCCCTTCTTCAGCCGGTTGAAAAACCAGTTTGATCGTCCCCTGAATGGCATTCACTTTCTCGATCAGCAAATTCGCCACGGTCAAGCCAACCGCAACGTGACCGTCATGCCCGCAGGCATGCATCACGCCCGGGTTAATGGAGGCGCATTCAACCCCGGTTTCCTCCTGAATAGGCAGTGCGTCCATGTCAAAACGCAACAGGATGCACGCACCTGGCTTTTCACCTGCCAGAACGCCCACCACGCCGGTTTTCCCAACGCCGGTCTCGACCTGGTAACCCAACCGCTGCAATTCCTTCGCAACCAGAGCGCCCGTGCGCACCTCTTGAAAGCCGAGTTCGGGGTGTGCATGCAGATCACGCCGCCAACCAATTGTACGCTCTTTGAGTTCCCGCGCACGGGCAAGGATTGGGTGCATGGTTTGCCTCCCTGGCTGGTTTGATTAAAAAATGATTCGGCGGAAATGTTCCAAAAACCGCGGATGTTCAGCACTGCTATCCGCGGTCCGGCGGCTCCACAAATTCTTGCGCAGCTCTTCTACATCCGCAATCTGACTTTTATGCTGTTTTAGCGCCTCGAATTTCAAATTCCAGGTGGCGGTCACATCCAGGCTGATGTCCGCAGCAATGGGCAGCGACAGCCACAACTCCTTGACATTATGGGCTTCCAGGCCTTCCGCGCGCAATTCAGGGAAGAAAAGCGGATTGCCGGCTGCCGGGAACACCGCATCCGCCACAATCTGACCGGCAGCGCGGTGATCGGGATGATTGATCCGGTTGGCGCGGTGAAAATAGTTGGTCGGGTCGCAGGAGACGACGATATCGGGCTTCAAGGTGCGGATAACCCGCACAACCTCCCGCCGGGCGTTTAGATCCGGCGTTAAATAACCATCTTCGTAATTCAGAAACTGAACGGATTGCACGCCAAGCACGGCTGCCGCCGCTTGTTGTTCTCCCTCGCGCAATTTTGCAAGTACCAAAGGATCAACAATTTTGCCATTTACGCCTTTATCGCCGCGCGTAAACAGGCAGTAATCCACCTTGTGGCCCATTTCGGTCCAACGTCCAATGCTGCCCCCCAGAAAAAACTCAGGGTCATCCGGATGGGCTAAAATAATCAGTATCTTTTGTGGAGCTTCCCACCCCTCAGTTTCGCCTACCGCCACGCCTGCGCCTCCCCTGACGATTGCCGTGCTGCTGCGGGTTGTAAGGTTTGGGTTCGCCAGCCGGCGGCTGGCCTTCTGGCGGTGTCGGCGGTTTTGCCTGGACTGGCGGCTTGCTTTCGCGTTCCTCGCCCTCTTCCTCAGCCACATCATCCGCTGTCGGCTCAGGCGCACCGCTCAATTCAGCCCGGGTAAACTCGCGGATGCCCACTTCGGGGATTTCGACCCGCACCGTGCCCTGCAGAGGAGAAACGTCCAGTACTTTGCCTTCACCAGCGGGCGTCACCACCCGTTTACCGCGTTTGGGCAGACCCTTGCGCAGTTCGGTGTACGTATTGTACTCATAAATCAGGCAGCAGCGCAGCCGGCCGCACATGCCGGTGATCTCGGTAGGGCTCAGAGAAATGCCCTGTTCTTTAGCCATTTTGATGGATATGGAACTGAAATCGGTGAGGAAAGCGGAACAGCAGCGCTTTTCAAGTCCGCAAGCCCCCATGCCGCCAATAATTTTGGCTACATCTCGCGGGCCGATCTGTCGCATTTCCACCTGAGTCGGGGTGTAAAGCTTTTGCATATCCTGGCGCAGCGATTTAAGATCTACCTTTTCTTCGCTGTCGGTGGAATACATGATTGCCAGGCGCGCTCCGTCGAAGCTAAATTCAGCTGAAACCATTTTGACATTGTATAACCTGAGCTCTTCAGCCCGTTTGCGGGAAGCTTCGACCACATCCAACTCGCGTACCTGCCAGAGCTTTCGCAGCAGCAGATCGCGCGGCGTAGCCAGGCGGCTTATTGCTTTTAAGTCAGCTTCCAGCTTTTCAACCGCCGGGTCAACCACCTGCGCCACCTCGCCTAACTGCCAGCCGCGTGTGGTTTCAACCACCACTGAATCGCCAGTTTTTACATCCGACAGGTTGCTCGCATCGAAATGATAAATTTTTCCGACTTTCGAAAAGCGAACCCCAACAACACTTTGAACAGACGTCATACTCATGGCCGGTTATCCTACCATCTCTATCTTGACGCTGGATTGATTCTTATAGGCTTCCACGCTCAAACGAGCTGCCAGTTGTTCCGCGATGGACTTTAGCGCCTTACCGGCAGCGGATTCGGGTCCAGTGACCACGATCGGCTTACCCTGGTCGCCGCCAATACGGACAGCCGGATCCATCGGAATTGAACCAAGGAAGGGCACATTTTCTTTTTGCGCCATGCGTTCGCCTCCGCCTTGACCGAAGACATCCACCCGGGTGCCGTCCGGCATCTCCAGGTAGCTCATGTTTTCGACCACGCCCAAAATCGGAACGTTCAACTCTCGGAACATTTGCATGCCCCGGCTTGCATCCTCGAGCGAAACCGCCTGCGGCAAGGTGACGATCACGCCGCCCGATAGCGGCAGCGACTGCGCCAGGCTGAGTTGCGCATCGCCTGTCCCCGGCGGCAGGTCGATGATCAGGTAATCCAGCTCGCCCCAATCGACATCGCTTAAGAACTGCCGAATGGCAGAGTGCAGCATCGGCCCGCGCCAGATTAAGGCGCGTCCCGGCGGAACCAGAAAACCGATCGACATCATTTTGACGCCATAAGTCTCAGCCGGAATCATTTTTTCGGTGCGCATCGGCGGCAGGTGATCGACGCCCATCATGGTCGGCACATTAGGCCCGTAGATATCCGCATCCAATAGCCCGACCTTGGCGCCGCTTTGGGCCAGCGAAACTGCCAGGTTTACCGCCACAGTGGATTTGCCAACGCCGCCTTTGCCGGAGGCGACTGCCACTGCATTTTTCACCGGCAGCTGCATCAAACCTCGAGCGCGTCCGTCTGTAGGTACGTTGGCATCCAGTTTGATCGTTACCGATTTTACGCCTGGAATGCCTGATACCGCCCGGCGCGCATCGGCTTCGATTTTACCTTTTAGCGGGCATGCCGGGGTGGTTAATACAATCTCAAATTGCACCGACTGATCTTGAATCTCCAGGTTGTGGATCATATTCAAGGTCACCAGGTCCTGGTGCAGTTCGGGTTCTTGAACAGTACCGAGGGCAGCCATAACGGCTTCTCGGGTGATAATCTGCTCAACCATAAATTAAAGTTCCCTTTCGCAACAGCGTAAGCATAACAATAAAGGACTACGCTTTGGATAGATGTTGTTCGACATCCTTACAGGCTTGCTGAAATTGTCCGTCCAGATCGGCATCCGTGCCGCGATAGCGTTTCACCGTTTGCTTGGCGCAGGCAGTACAGCCGCGCATCCCGCGAAACGAATCCACGCTGCAACCCTGGCATGTGCTAAGCCGCACCATCATCAGAGTAAACGCCGCCTGCTCGACAGGGCTTGATTCCGCGGCGGAAATCCGTTCGACCAATGCCTTCCACTTTTCGCCGCGCAGCCCCGTTAATTGCGGGACGACGCGCAGCGGAAACATCAATTCCGTATCGCTATTATACATGATCCCTCTACCATTAAACAGACCATTATCCTGTGCTTTCAGCAGTTGCGGGTTTTTTCGCAGCAGCCTTCAAGGCTTCTTTTTCCTGGCGGGCAAGTTCTTCTGCCGCATAATTTGTCGGTCGGATACCGGCATAGTAACTGACCGGTTTGGCCAACCGCTCGATGTTGTAAATATTGTTCTGGCGGCTGTAGGAAGCGATCTCGTAATCGTGATCCATTTTGATGGCGTCGAAGGGACAGTATTCTGCGCACAGACCGCAATTCATGCAAATATCAACATCGATGTAGAACTCTTTCGGTTGCGGGATGGGCTTGCCCGTCACCGGATCAGTGGTGCGCACGATGGAAATACACTGCGGCGGACACACCTTGGCGCAAATACCGCAGGACGTGCAGCGTAAATCCTTTTCACCATTTGGGCCTTCATCATAAACCAAAAAAGGTAAGAAGCGAAACTCTTCAGGAACCGGCAGTTTCTCTTCCGGATATTGAATGGTGAAAATCCCTTGCACGTCTGCTTTTCGGCGGCTTTCGATGCCTTCCTTGGTGTAGTAGCGCTTTTTACCTTTGCGAAAATCCTCCACATAGGTCATGACAAAGCGCTTGAACACGCCGAGCAGCATCCTGAGGAAACCTTTACCTGTCATCTTAACCTCCATCCATCCGCTTAGCGGTCCACTTCACCCAGTACAATGTCAACCGCGCCCAGGTTCAATACCACATCCGCGATCTTGCCGCCGCGGCACATATCCTCCAGGCTGATCAAATTGATAAAACTTGGCGCCCGCACGTGATACCGCCAAGGATTGGGTTTACCGTTGGATACGATATAGAAGCCAAGCTCGCCTTTGGGTCCTTCAACCCGGCCGTAGGATTCTCCTGCCGGAACACGTACCTGGTATGCAGGTTTTCCGGTCATAATCGGCCCTTCGGGGATATCGCGGATCACTTGCTGCAAAATCCGGTTGGACTGGCGCGCTTCATCCAGTCGCGTCAGGTAGCGGTCGTACACATCGCCGTGATAATGCACCACCACGTCAAAATCCAGCCGGTCATAGATGCTGTATGGATCAGCGCGCCGGATGTCGTAAGGCACGCCAGAGGCGCGCAGGTTCGGGCCGGACGCCCCGTTGTTGATCGCCTGTTCGGCAGTTAACACGCCGCAGCCAATGCAGCGGTTGCGGACAATTTCGTTCGTGGAGAGCATTTTGTCAATATCATCCAGCCGGCGCGGCATGCGCTCGAATACCAGTTCTTTGACTCTTTCCAGCACTCCCTCCGGCAAGTCACGCGCGACGCCGCCAAAACGGAAGTAATTGCACATCATCCGCGAGCCGGACACAGCCTCAAAGATGTCCAATACCAGCTCGCGCTCTTCCAACGCGTAAATCATGGGGGTGAAATAGGACCCCAGATCGTTCCACAAAAAGCCGAATGAAAATACGTGGTTCATCCAGCGCGTCAATTCCGCCATCATCACCCGGATGTATTCTGCGCGCTCAGGCGGCTTGATACCCATCAGCTTTTCGACTGCCAGAGCATAACCAAAATTGTTGCTCATGGACGACACGTAATCCAACCGGTCGGTGAACGGCATATTTTGCAGGTAGGTGTTACGCTCGCCGATTTTTTCGTGATTCCGGTGCAGGTATCCCATCACCGGTTTCAGGAAAACAACCTGTTCGCCATCCAGCGCGGCAACCATGCGGAAAACCCCGTGGGTCGAGGGGTGCTGCGGGCCAAGGTTGACGACTATGGTATCGGTGTGCAGTTCCGCGTCTCGGCCAATTTTTTTGGCGCTGGTGTACAGAGCATCTTCGGCTTGCGGCACCCAGGTCTCCGGATCGAAACCATGCGGGTACTGAACGTTATCGTGGTAGGGATTCTTGTCCTCGATATGGCCAGTGATCCCTTCCGGCCAGCGAGACTTGTACGGCTTGGCCTCTTCCTCAAAATAAGGCTCTTTCCAATCCTTGCGCAGCGGGTGTCCGGCGAACCCTTCCCAGGTGAGAATGCGGCGCAAATCCGGGTGGCCCTCAAACCGGATGCCAAGCAAATCCCAGGCTTCCCGCTCCTGCCAGTCCGCGCTTTTGAACAGGTTGTAAAGCGATGGAACCACCGCTTCGTCACGCGGCACCTGAACCTTCAAAACCATTGCCGGCCCGCCAATCGACCGGTAGAGGTGGTAGACCACCTCCATTTTGCCTTCCGGCAAGTAATCAACTCCCGTGACCGAGGAGAGGTAGTCAAACCCAAGCTCATCGCGCAGGGATTGCACGATTTCCAGCAGATGTTCAGCCCCTATGATAAAACCGCTGTATCCCACGCGGGTATCTTTAACCACCCGGCCTTCGTATTGGAGGGATATATCTGGAATTTGAGCAACCGTGATTTGTTCTTCGCTCATCTTACCCTTCCTTCTGCTCAGTCTCAATCGGGATCTCCGGTTCGATTGGCCGGTGGGTCTGTTCGTAAATCAGCGCGTACTTTCGCGGATCCATCAGATCTGGGCCAAGGACCGGCACCGGAACCGCAGACACAGTGCCTTTGGCGTACCATTTCGAGGTCTTGATGCGTTCTGTATCCACTTTTTTGGTCAAGGCGATCAGGCCATTCATCAATGCCTGAGGGGTCGGCGGGCAGCCTGGAATATAAACATCGACCGGGATGAATTTGTCAATACCGGACACAACCGAATAGCCCTCCTTGAAAGGTCCGCCGCCCGAAGCGCAGGCGCCCATTGCCACGACATACTTTGGCTCAGGCATCTGGTTATACAAACGCACAATTTGCGGCACCATTTTCTTTGTGACCGTACCCGAGACGATCAAGAAATCAGACTGGCGCGGGCTTGGGCGCATGACCTCCATGCCAAAGCGGGCGATATCGAAACGACTGGCTGCCAGAACAACCATTTCGATAGCGCAGCAGGCCAAACCGAACATCATTGGCCACATGGAATTTTTCCGCGACCAGGCATAAACTTTATCCAGGGAGGTGATGCTTACCGTACCCTGCATCTCTGGCGGGATATCGTAATTCGAAGATAGAAGGCTATCGTCTGACATAGGAAATCTTCTCCTTTAAAGAACGGAATCGATCCGTGCATTGCCCCCACCTTCTTTATTGTACATCTTTACACAACCCTGTCAATTGACATTTAAGTAAAATTTATTTTGCTTAATTCAATTTTTCGAGTTACAATAGGGGCATGGACCTCTCCACCCGTAGCCATATTCTGGCTACCTTACAGCGCTACCCCAACTCAACCGTAGAAGAGCTGAGCCGGCAGCTGCATCTCACCCGCGCGGATGTACGCTATCACATCAATGCCCTGCTCAAAGCCGGGCAAGTAGTTCAGATGCAACAATTTCCCAAAGATGGGCATGCGGCGCGCGGCCGGCCGGCAAAATCTTACCAACTCTCAACTGACTCCCGCCCAGATATTTTGACGCACCTCGCCGACATTCTTCTGGATATGGTTCAATCCAACACAACTGCAGATGCAAGCCTGGATGAGCTGGCTCAACAGTTAATCCCGGCTAACTCGCTGAGCAGTCCTGAGACGCATGTAACAGGACGGCTGAATGATACAGTTCAAATGATCAATCAGCATCCCTACCAGGCCCGCTGGGAGGCCCACGCCAGCGGGCCACAGGTCTTTTTCCACAACTGCCCTTATGCAGCCATCATCAGAAAACACCCCGAGTTGTGTCAGGTGGACCATCAGATTCTGCAAAATCTAACTGGTCTGACAGCCCGCCAGACACGCAAAATCGACCTGGATGGCCCTGCAGCCGTGGCTTGCGTTTTCATTTTGACACAGAGCCCAGTGGAACAAAAAACCCCGCCTAAGCGGGGGTCCCTAAGCGTCGATCTACTTTCTATTGAGTTGCGCCGGCATTACTCCACTCGATAATCTTCTCGAGTTCATCCGGTTCGAATTGACCGGGGTGCTTTCCATCGGCAAGTTTAAGCAGTGCCGGGCTGTTGGCTGCATCTCCCGCCGTTATTACCGGACCGGTCTTGCCGCCTTTCATCAATGAGTCATAATCCTTTACAGACAACCCACCCATCGCACCGTGACACGATCCACAGCGCTGTTCGAACATTGCGCCAATACCCGTTTCCCAGGTCAAGGGGCCGGCCGGCAATTCCGCCTGCGGACCCGGCGTTGCTGTCGGGGCTTTGGTTGGCACTGGCGTCGGCGTCTGAGGTACAAAGATCGTGCCCTGCTCTTCGAGAGGAGGTATGGTTGTGATCGCAGTCTCTTCAAAGGTCACGAATGCATATAACCCGGCCACCAGGACGATCATCAGGATTGCAGCGATGGGGTAGTAAATCTTTTTCCGTTTGGAAAGAACAACTGGGGGAATCGGGGCAGCAACTTCACCCTTTTCTATCTCCTCAAGTTCCAGCGCATGCTCTTCTTCCATTTCTTCACGCGTGAGCGTGCCCTTTACCATGCTCCAATTCCAGCGTTTGATGTGCACGTGGTAGAAGTGCCACAAAAGAATGGCCAGCACTGCCAGGACGGCTTCCAGCCCGTGAGCCACCTTTGCGGCAGGAATGAACTGCCCTGGCAAAATTTTTGTGGTAAAGATCGGGTTCCAGAGCATAAGCCCGGTTAACCCCATCATCACCAGACCCCAGATTACCGCCAGGTATTCGGCTTTTTCAGAGAAGTTATAGCGCCCCATCTTGGGGCCGTTCTTGCGCAAACCCAGGTTGTGGCTTGTCGCCTGGACAGCGTCAACCACATCCTTTACACCGGGGATCATCGTTGCTTTTTTCCGCTGAACATACAGTTGGTAGCCCATATACGCGAAATGGAATATTGCTTCCAACACGAACATGACGGCAGATATGCGGTGGATGATCCGGACGATTTGAACGCCGCCCAACAAGGTCACGATGCCGAGTGAAACCGCGTTATTGGGGTACTTTTGCACCAGGCCGGTAATGGCAAGCGTTGTGAAGGAGATAAAGAGCAGCCAATGTTCAATGCGGCGGATTTTATCGAAACGCATGATTTCTTTTTGATATTCAGTCATTTCATCTGCTCCTTGGCCTACTTTGAATCCTGACTGAAATCGGGCGTTGGCGGTTGCAATTCTTCGATGCCGCCGTTATTTCCATTTTTCTTGCGTTTACGGGACACCTTGCGGTAGATGTCTGTCAGAATAAAGAGCGCCATGGCTCCCAGGACCAGGGGGATTAAGATCTTATAAACCAGGCCGACATAATAGACCAGCGGAGCGTGGTCTGGGGATGGAATGTAGTGGCTTAACCATGAATCCGGGAAATTGGATGTCGCATCCGGGTGGCAGCGCTGGCAGGTGCTGAGTAAATTCTCTTTTACTTGCAGGCCCTTCTCCGGATCATCCGCCCGCCGAATGTCGTGCACGCCGTGGCAGTCAAAACAGACAGGCATATTGGTCTGTTGATCTGGATCGACTTTCTCGAAAAGCGTGACCGTTGTTCCGTGGAAATCAGCGATGTACGTTTTCATCACTTGCGTGGAAATGCCATACTTGTCCATGATGGCTGCATCGGTGTGGCATTTGGCGCAAATATTCGGTGACGTCAAGCGGAAACTGGCCTCACCGGTTGGGCCGGAAATGGTATGAACGCCGTGGCAATCTGTGCAGGCCGGTACATCCGGGTTTTTGTCGATTAAAACGCCTGAGCCATGAACGCTGGTGGCGTACTCTTCAAAGATGGTGCTGTGGCACTTGGCGCAAATACCCGCAATCCGGGCGTGTGAGGCGCCAGTCAGACTGCCATCTTCCACTTTATCGAACGGCTTATCGGCATGGGGATTATGGCAATCCGCGCAAGTGGGTGCATCCAGGTTCCCAGCCTCGAACAGCTTGGTATGTGCGCTGTCCATTAATTCATTAGCCTGGACGGTATGGCATTGTTGACACAGTTCTTTATATTGCAGGGTGTATTCTCGCCCGGTTGTCGCTGTGTTTTCCGGGTGCGGGTAGCCGCTGATATTGGCGTGGCACGACTGACAGCTTACCGTCGCATGTGCGCCTTCTCCAAATAATTGCGGGTCCACCGTGACGGACTTGGCATCGCCGTTGGAAAATTCTTTGGTCTGCCCGGGCGCACTGTGGCATAACAGACATTGCGTATTGTCTGGCAGTTGCGCTGCAGGTGCAACATCGTTCTCAGCAGAGGCAGGTAGGGTGCTTGTCAACGCAAATGCAGCGGCAATTAACAAGGCAATGAATAGGAACAACCGGGGGAACAATGTGGAAATGTGGGTACGCTTTAGCTGTACCATATCTATGGTTCCACTCCTTTATCAAATAAATGGGTCTGGGGATTGGGAAATTAATTCAAACCAGCAAAATTAAGCGAACCTGGTCGCAAGATTAATTATACATTAATAATTTTGGGCACACAAAATAAAATACCGCCCAAAATGGGCGGTATTTGTACTGTTTTATTGTGACAATTGTCACTTTAGTGCGCCAGCTTCAATCCAGGCAATGATTTGCTCTAATTCTGCAGGCGTGAATTGTCCAAAATGCGGCGTGCTCTCCTGCTGCGAGGTCACCAGAGTGCTTTGATCAGGTTGGTTGGGTACCACGATCGGGCCGTCGATGCCGCCTTCCATGATCGTTTCATAGGATCTCAGATCGATTTCCTTTTGGCCGTTCTCACCATGGCAGGCGGTGCATTTACCAAACAGGCTCTGAATGGCTGCAAAGCTGTTGGCAGGCGCTGGCGTACCGGGTACAGGCTTAAGCGGCGTTGAGGTTACATATTTCTTCAACTCCTCTGCCAGGACGACGCGCAGCCCCGGAGCATCAAATCCGGCATATTCCCAGGTGGTTCCGTGGCAGCCCGAATTGGAGCAGAAAGAGGTGTTGCTGGTTCCGCCCGGATCTTCGACTGTATGACAGCTGGCGCAGGTCTGATCGAAGAAATCACGGTGCAGCGTGATCCAGTTTGTGCTCTGGTGCGATTCAGGTTCGGGTCCGCGGCTGATCTCGATATTGGTCAATAATTGTTCCCTCGATGCAACGACTGGAATGGAATGGCACAGGTTGCATTCCAGGCGCACCGACTCACCGCTGGTGGTCAGGTGTTTGCCGTCGTGACAGCGTAAACAACCAGGTGAGAATTTATGCTGGGCATTATCGGGGTGCGTATCCCAGTTAAATTTCTGTTCCGGAAAGTTAGAAATGGCAAAGTAATCTTTTAGCTGTTCGACCGCTGTGTCGATCAATGCAGAGTTGGCGTTGTAATAAACACTGTAATTCTTGCGATAGAAATCGGCCAACTCGGCAATTCCGGCGTTTGCCTCTTCAACTGAGGCATAAGGCTTGCCCAAGTATTCCACTGCGCGCATTTTTATTTCGGGGATGGCAGATGAGATCGCGCCGCGTGCAAGCATCGAATCGACCGCCTCGTCAGGTTGTTCGCTGATGTGCGAGGTGCGGTTATGACAGGACAGGCAGTCCATCCGAACAAGTTGACTTTCATCCAGATTAGCTGAGTCGAATCCGGCTTCGGTATCCACATACTCGGTATAGCTGCCATCCTCGTTTTGAACGCGAACGTAAGGGATGACTTGCTTTTCTTTATCCAGCGCGATGAATTCAACCGGATTCTCGATGTGCCAGTGAATGCCGCGTCCCAATCCCTCGCGCTTGCTTCCCCCGCCTGTTTTTAAGATAAGGTAAGTGTACGAGAGCGTATTGTCTGGATCATAAGCGTAGCGCTTTAGTTCTACCAATGAATCATCCGATACCACTTCCGGGTAGTGGCAGGTCTCACAAACATCCACCGATGGTCGTAAATTCTCTGCGCGAATCGGGTATTCATAGTTCCCGGTCACCATAGCCGACCCGGTTTGCCATGAGTATTGAATTTTGCGAATGATTTGCTCACCCAACTCAGTACGCCCCAGGTGGCATTCTTCGCAGGTAACGCGCACATGCTCTGAATTGATGTGAGTCACGTACTCGGGCGGCATGGTATGGCAGGCTGTTCCGCAAAAAACCGAGGTGTTGGTATATTGCCAGGCGGAGGTCGTCCCGAGCGTCAGGGCTCCGCCAAGAATGATGATAATTGCAAAAGGTAAAATTCTTCTGACCGGGGTGCTGTCGTGAGGGGGAAAAAACAAGTTTTTTAACCAGCGGCCAATTTTTTTCATCCAATGCTCCGTTGTTTTTAATCTTGCTCTAATTATAACCGTATTTTTTGGGTAGCAAATGTACTATTAATTTACACAAAAATAGTAATCTCTTAAGAAAGAAATTACTATCAAAGAGATCAGCCCCCATGGGAAATCATGGGGGCTGTCCCTATCCAGCAAATTTACGGCCGGGTTAGTCCGGTCACAGATGCCGGGTTCAAGCTCTGGAGTGAGTCATACAGAACCTGAATGATGTACTTGCCGTTGTGGGCGAAAGCACCTGGGTCTTTCTGAACGTACTGGTAGTTGTAGGCGCTGAAGAGTAAGCGCGGAGTCCAAGTAACGTATTTTTCGGTATCGCCCTCGTCCTTGACACCATCTGCATTCGCATCGATGAAGAAATACGGATACGCAGAGAAGCTATAGGCAATAGCTGTACCGGCTTTGGACTTGGCGTATGTCTGGATTTCCACTATCAGTTTCTCAGCCAGGGTTTCGACCTCGCCTGAAATCCCTTCGGTGGTATCACCGTCGCCGTCGTAATCGACAGCCGGATCTTCCATGCGGATCAGTTTGGGATCGTCCACCTGGTGGCAGCCCTGGCAGGCTCCGGTATTGACGGTCAGCGCATGAGGTTCATGGCAGTCAATACAGGTTGAGAAGCCTTCAACGTGCGCGAACTGGCCAAGATATTCCTTATCCTTGAATTCGTATGCGCCCTTGGCATCGGTGCCAAACAGTGAAGCGCCGGCAGCAAAGTAGTGCACATTGCGGAAGGAAATCTTTTCATTGACCACGTCGAGTTCCATGCCGCTAACAGCTTTATTGACGCTGACGGTGGATTCTCGACCCTGGTGGCAGTTCAAGCACAGGTTGGCGTCTGGTTTGCCCTCAAAGCCGAGTTTGGCGCCGCTCGGGAAGGTGGCAGTTTCCGTCTGGTAACGGGTGAATTCGGAAACGCTGTCATGGCAGGTTTCGCACATCAGGCCGTTGGACGGGGCAGTAGACAGGACAGCGCCCTCTTTGAGGAAGGTCGGCAGGCCCGCAGCGCTGTGGCATTTGGCGCAAGAACCAGGTACAGCGCCCTCTTCGTCCCAGTGACGGAACGCTTCGGTGGAACCGGCAAAGTGACCGGCATCTTCGCGATGAACAGCGCTCAAATCAACTGGGGTTGCCAGTTTGGTGTTCAGATCCTCGACGGAATCGTACAGCAGCTCGATGATGTACTTGCCGCCGTGGGCAAAAGCGCCCGGGTCTTTGATCGAGGTTTGATAGTTGTAGGCGGCTTTAGCCAGGCGTGGCGTCCAGGAAGCATATTTCTCGGTGTCTCCCGCATCCACAGCGCCATCAGCATTGGCGTCGATGATGAAATAGGGATAAACGGTCGGCGAGTAAACAATCGGTGACCCGGAAACCTCATTGGCATAAGCCTGTATGGCCGTCAGAAGTAGCGCTTGCATTCCCTCGATTTCGAAAGCGATACCTTCTTCGACATCGCCATCGCCGTCGTAATCAACCTTCGAGGATTGCATGCGGATGTTCTTGACCGATTCGGCATCGGTCACGCCGGTATGGCAGCCAACGCATTTGTTGACTTGCAATTCCAGCGAGTGCGGGTTGTGGCAGGATTGGCATGTCTGGACGCCCTCGACGTGGTCGAACATCACATCGTAGGATTTGCCCTCATACTCATATCCGCCCTTGACCTGCGTGCCGTAGCGAGCTACGGCGGCTGCAAAGTAGTGGATATTGGTGAATCCCAACTCGGCGACAACCGTATCATCATCTGTTGCGCCGGCTTTTTCGATAGCCGCGTCTACCTGGACGACCGATGCGCGGCCCTGGTGGCAGTTCATACAAACTGCTTCCCTGCCAAGGCCGGTCAGTTCAGCGCCCGAGGGGAAGACGACCGAAGTCAGCGCAGCAGTCGCTTCATTGTGGCAGGTGGTGCAATTGATGACGGATTCAACGGAAGCGGGAGCATCTACAGCATTTACAGCAGTCCCGTCAGCGCCGATCCAGTCAAGGAAACCAGGGGAGCTGTGGCATTTGGCGCAGTTAGCTGGTACTTCCTTGGGAGATTCCTCGTCCCAGTGGCGGAATGCTTCAGCGGTTGAATCAGCATGGCCAGAGTCAGTCCACAAAGCGTAAAAGGGCACCTGTGCGGAAATATCTGCGCATGGTTCAGCAGATGGGCAGGGTTCTGCCGTCGCTTGATCAACTGGAGCGGGGGCCGGTGTCTCCGTAGTTTGTTGGCATGCTGAAAGAATCAGTGCAAAAACGAGCACCAGACTGGCAATCAGTAAGCCTTTCAGGAGTTTCTTCATATTGTGTTCTCCGATTAGACGAATTCAGGGGATTGGGTGTGTAAGAAATGCGGAAAGGGTTTTCTCGCTGGGTTTAACCTCCTATTCTTCCTCCAATTATTAAAATGCGATTAGAAAAATTATACTCATGTAACAATATTAATACAATATTAAAAAATGTATAATTTGGGAATAAAGCCTAAAAATAGGATGAATGTCATATATAGTGTAATTACCCTCCCAAGGGTACTTGACACAATATTTCCACTGGAGGCTGCTCATAATGTGCCAAATTCACCAGGTCATCAAACGTACCGGGGCGATCGTGCCTTTTAATCCAGACCGTATCACCAATGCTATTTACCGCGCAGCTGTCGCGGTGGGCGGGCGTGACCGCCGCACCGCAGAAACGCTCACCCAACAAGTGATCCAGCTTTTGGAGGATAATGGCTCGCCGGGGCAAATCCCAACGGTTGAGGAAATTCAAGATGCGGTCGAAAAAGTACTGATCGAAAACGGGCACGCCCAGGTAGCCAAAGCCTATATCTTGTACCGCGACGAACGCGCCCGTGCGCGCAAAGAGCGCGCGTCCCGCGCTTCTGCCTCATCCACAAATATTCCCTGGGAAAAAATCTGGCATGTGCTGGATTGGGCGGTTGACCATTCTGTGCACACCATCGCCGCTCTGAACGAGCGCATCGAGCACAACGAAATTTCAGAAATTGTGCGAGAATGCGAAGCAGCTTACCAGGAGGACGTTGACACCGCGGTGGAGTTGATCGCCGAACGCAGCCAAACGGTGCGCATGGTCATCGTTTCCGGTCCTTCTTCATCCGGAAAAACGACCACAACCATAAAAATTAACCAGCATCTACAGCACTTAGGTTACCAGTTGGTAACGTTGAATGTGGACAATTATTTTTATGACCTCTCGCTGCACCCAAAAGATGAATTTGGCGATTACGATTTCGAGACGCCCCAGGCGCTTGATTTAACCCTGATCAACCAGCACCTCTCCCAGCTCATCGCAGGTCAGGAGGTGCAAATCCCGCATTACGACTTCAAATCTGGCACGCGCACCGTTAAAACGACGCCCATGCGCCTGGCGCAAAATGAAATTTTGCTGATCGATTCGCTCCATGGCCTGTATGAAGGAATGACCAGCTCGGTCCCTCCGGAACAAAAGTTTAAACTCTACCTGGAACCCCTGCTGCAAATTAAAGACAGGCGAGGCAATTATGCCCGCTGGACAGACATTCGGCTGATCCGCCGCATGCTGCGCGATGCCGCCCATCGAGCCTACGACCCCTCGCAAACCATCGAGCACTGGCATTATGTGCGTTCGAGCGAACTGCGCAACATCATACCCAACATTCCGCAGGTGGATTTCATCATCAACAGCGCCATGCCATATGAACTCCCGCTTTATCGGCATAAAATGCTCGACCAGTTCACGCATTGGGCTGAACAATATCAGAATGACCCGTTACGTCTCGATGCGTACGAGCGCGCAATGCGCGTCCGCGATCTGCTGTCTGAGGTGCTGCCCTATCCGGATGACAGCATCGTCCCGGCTGATTCCATCATCCGCGAATTTATCGGCGGCAGCATTTATTCGTATTAGAATAAGAAGACCTCTGTCGTTTAGGAGCGCTGCCTTGGAAAACCACCCGATTTACAAATCCATTTGTGTTTACTGCGGTTCCGCAGATGGGCTGGACAAAGATTATTTGGATGCTGCCCGCTCCATCGGCCAGATATTAGCTGCTCGCGGCATCGAACTCGTCTACGGCGCAGGTAAAACCGGGATGATGGGTGCATTGGCGGACGGCGTTTTGGCGGCAGGCGGGCAGGTGACCGGAGTCGTGCCGCACAATCTCAACCAGCCGCAACTGATCCATGCCGGCCTGACGCATCTGGAAGTGGTCGGTGATATTCACCAGCGCAAGGCGCGCATGAGCCAACTCGCCGAGGCGTTTATTGCCCTGCCCGGCGGCTACGGCACCCTGGACGAATTGTTCGAGACGCTTACCTGGGCGCAAATAGGGCTGCACACCAAACCGGTTGGCCTGTTGAATACCCGCGAGTACTATAGCCCACTGCTCCAAATGATCGAGCGCGCTCGCAGTGAAAAATTCATCTATGATGAGCACCGCGACCTGTTGGTATACAGTTCTGACCCGCAGGATTTGTTACGTCAACTGGAAAATTTTAAGGTTCCAACCGGCCTGGAGCGCTGGGTAAACCGCTGACATGGCCACCTGGATTTGCCACCTGCGGATTGCTGAGAAGATTGCCGCTGAACTACCCTGGCTGGACAAGTCCGCTTTATATACCGGCAGCCTGGCGCCTGATTCAGGCATTCCCAATGACACCTGGACTGAATTTACCCCGCCCAAAGAGGTCACCCACTTCCTGGTGAAGGGTGAAGGCAATGAAGCCATCCACGACCTGGATTTCTACCGCGCCTATCTGGCAAAACAGTCCAAAAGTTTGTTCGACGCGGAAACCAGTTTCCTGTGGGGCTATTTCTTCCATCTGCTGACCGATATCCTATGGGTTGACCTTGTCTGGACGCCAACCAAGTTGATGTACGCCGACATGATCACTGAAATGGGCAAGTTAGCTGTGGTTGACCGGGTTAAAAGGGATTGGTACGGCCTCGACCACCTTTTCCTGCGCGATCATCCCAGGTGGGAACCCTGGCAACTCATTCTGTCGTTTAAGTTGAACAGCATACCCATCAGCCATATCCCGCTCTCGGCGGTGATTACGCAGTTGGACACCATACGCAGCTATTACACCGACCCTGAACCCGGCCGGGTGCTCGAGCGACCATTCCCCTATTTGAATGAAGCGACCATGCAGCGCGCCGTCGCGGATTGCGCAGCAGCCAGCCTGAAAGTCTACCGGCGGCTGCAATCCGGGGCCGGATTGAACAGCGCAGTCAGCGCGACGACCTGGCTGTCTGCCGCAGAACGCCAGGCGTATTCAGCCCCGCTGGGGGATATTGTGGAATGAGAAAGGCCAGAAACAATGACTATACGCATCAAACGTGCTTATGAATCCCCTGCCGCCGAGGATGGCGTCCGGATTTTGGTGGATCGCTTATGGCCGCGCGGCCTCACCAAAGAAAAACTGCAAATTACCGCCTGGCTGAAAGAGGTTGCACCAAGCAATGCGCTGCGCCAACTGGTTCACCATGACCCGGACCAATGGGATCATTTTGTGGCGGCCTATCACCTCGAACTCGACGCCAACCCTCAGGCGGTGCAGACCCTGCGGGATTATGCCCGCCAGGGTACCCTTACTCTGGTTTACGGTGCGCGGGACCAGGTTCACAACCAGGCGGTGGTCTTGAAACAATACTTGGAGGAGAATCTGTAATCGCGAAAGTAGGGCACCGGGATATTTACGAGCCGTCAGCCATAATTGGAGCCTCTTGCCTGTGCAATTCGACATCCTCTCCTGTGGTAGCGGCACGGGGATCTTTATGTTACGCAAATCCAAAGCCTACCCCCGTGCCCAGGATTGATTTATTCTCTGACACGGGCACGGGGTTTCTATATATATTTGCCGCAATTTGAAAATCCCCGTGCCCCTACCGGGGACAAATTAAGGCTTTGGGAGATATTCAAATTTTGACGCAAACCTTGTGAGACATGGCACTTGACACTTGACACTTGACACTTGGCACGCCTCTTACTATTCCACCGTCACGCTTTTCGCAAGATTCCTCGGCTGATCGACGTCCAGCCCGCGCAGCGACGCAATGTGATAGGCAAACAACTGCAGCGGGATCACCGTAATCACCGGCAGCAGCAGCCAGGGCGTCCTGGGCACCCAGAATACGTGATCCGCCAGGGCTTCCACCCGCGTGTCGCCTTCCGTGGCGACCACGATCACGCTGCCGCCGCGCGCTTTGGCTTGTTCGATCTGGCTGATCATCTTCTCGTACCACGGATCGTCCGGAGCGATGGCCAACACGGGCATGTCCCGATCGATCAGGGCGATTGGTCCGTGCTTCATTTCGCCGGCCGGGTAAGCTTCTGCATGGATATACGAAATTTCTTTCAGCTTCAACGCGCCTTCATAGGCAATCGGCATGTTCGTTCCGCGCCCAAGATACAGCACATTGCGGATGTATTTCATCTCGCGCGCCACCTGCACAATTTCAGGTTCGCGATCCAGGCAGCGCCCTACCAGGTCCGGCACCAGCCGCAGGTCAGCCACCAACTGCTTGCGCTCTTTCTCCTTCAACGTCCCGCGCAAGTCGCCGAGCAGCACTGCCAGCAAATACAAATCCACCAGCGGGGCTGTGAAGGCTTTGGTTGAGGCCACCCCGATTTCCGGTCCGACCTGCATGGAGATATAGCCGTCCGCCACACGCATCGCCTGTGACCCAATCGCATTTACGATCGCCCACAGTTTTGCGCCGCGCTTGCGACCTTCATCCATCGCTGCCAGGGTATCCGCTGTCTCGCCGGACTGGCTGATCGCCAGGATGACCGTGTTCTCATCCACGATTGGATTGCGGTAGCGAAATTCGGAGGCGATATCCACCTCAACCGGGATGCGGGCAATGGATTCGATCAATATCTTGCCCACCATGCCGGCATGTCCGGCTGTTCCGCAGGCGGTGATGATGATGCGGGTTATTTTTTTCGCCTGCTCGACCGTCAGGTTGAGTTGCGGCAGCCGGACGGTGCCTTCATCGAAGTCCACCCGCCCAGCCAGGGTGTCCGTCAGCGAACGCACCTGCTCATGAATTTCCTTCTGCATGAAATGGCGGTACTCACCTTTTTCCGCTGCTACCGGATCCCAGCCGATGTTGTGCTCCTGTGCCGCGACCGGACTGCCATCCAGGTTCTTCACGCTATACGAGGTGCGCGTCACCACTGCCATCTGGTGCGACTCGAGGAAAACCATAGTACGAGTGTGATCCAAAATCGCCGGAATATCGGAGGCAATGAACATTTCATCTTTGCCCAGGCCAATAACCACTCCGCCGGCATTCCCGATGCGAGCGGCGATCAATTTATCCGGTTCGAGCGCCGAAAACACCACCACCCCATGCGCGCCCTTTAACCGGCGCAGCGCCTGCCGGGTGGCCTCCTCCAGCGAGGTCCCTGCGCCAAGGAAGCGCTCCACCAGCAGGACAATGACTTCCGTGTCCGTGTCTGAGTTAAAAACCACTCCTTCGGCTGCCAGTTCTTCGCGCAGTTCGAGAAAGTTTTCGACAATACCGTTGTGCACCACCACCACCTGCTTGGTGCTACCCAGATGGGGATGCGCATTCCGGGCACTGGGTTCACCGTGCGTTGCCCAGCGGGTGTGACCGATGCCGAGCTTGCCGGCAATCGGTGAGTTTTCGACCAGAGCCGTCAGGTTGGACAATTTGCCTGCATCGCGCCGGACTTCGATGTGTCCATCTTGCAGCACAGCCAGACCGGCGGAATCATAACCGCGGTATTCGAGTCGTTTTAATCCGTTCAAGATGATCGGGGTTGCGTTACGCTCACCGATATAACCAACAATTCCGCACATGCAATGCTCCTTTGCAGGGTCGATTCCACGCCTGCCAAAGTCAATAACCTTTGGGGAGCGCGTTGGAACTCCACCCCGGGTTTAAAGGGGTTATTCAATTGCTGCAAACCTGGGTAAGAAACAGATGCGACCGCATCTGGAAGGCATCCGCTGATCTTTCGATTTTCCCGGCGTCCAGGTGAACGGCCTGTTCTCGCCGGTTAACCCTGCTGCGCGGCAGGGAACCTTCATCCTCGTCATCCTGCGCGACTTGTCGCACTGGACCATGCGCTATTCTTCCCAAATGTCAAGTGTGGTGGGTTCTCGTGTCTCCTTTCACCTGATTATACCCAAATTATCCTCGGTTCGGCATAACCAAATCTGCCTGACCTATGCCACCGTCCGGTTGGCATAGATCAGGCCAAGGAATTTTTCGGCTAATCCCGACGGGATCGGCCGCTGAGCAGAAAGACATAATACAGCAGCGTGGAGATCGCTTGTATTGCACCGGCAACATAGGTCCATGCGGCTGCATCCAAGACTCTGGCAACCCCTTCGCTCTCCTGGTTATAAATTACACCGGAAGTTGCCAGCCAGGTCTTGGCGCGGCGGGTCGCATCAAATTCGACCGGCAGCGTGATAATGGCAAAAAGAGCGGTCAGCGCAAACAACCCGACGCCGAACCAGGCAACGGTTGTGCCAACCGTCCCCTGCAGGAAAAAGCCAAGCATGAAGATGATCGGTCCAAGCCAGCTGCCGATTTGCACAGATGGCACCATGGTCGATCTCAGACGCAGGGCTGAATAACTTTCCGCATCTTGCAAGGCATGGCCGGCCTCATGGGCTGCAATGCCTGCGGATGCCAGGCTGGGGGACTGGTACACAGACGGGCTCAACCGCAGCACCTTACCACGCGGGTCGTAATGATCCGAAAGGAATCCTTGCGTCTGCTCGACTTTTACATGGTTTAAACCGTTCGAATCAAGCATGCGGCGCGCGACTTCGGCGCCGTTCAGCCCCGTGTACGTGCGGACTTGCGAATATTTCTTAAAAGCACCCTGAACTTTTGCCTGCGCCCATAACCCCAGAATTAGCGCCGGCAGACTGAAGAGCAGGTATAAGCCATAACCGCCAAATAATGATCCCATCATTGTTTCCCTTTATTACAAACTGTCAGACTCTCCGCTACGTAGCGAGATATCTGCCGATTTTACTTTCATATTAATTGATAACAAACCATTATTAGTAAACTATTAATATTAGGTCTGAATATTGATAGATCGCATCGCGAAAAAATAGTGCGCCTGCTGAGACTCGAACTCAGGCTCTTACCTCCGGAGGGTAATGTGATATCCACTTCACTACAGGCGCAGAAGACTGGTTTTATTCGCGGGTTTTTCTGACCCGTAACCGCAATTTTACCATGCTCATAGCCAGGAGTAAATGAGCCTGAAAAAACATGAGCCTGAAAAAATGAGCCGGAAAAAGTAGTGCCTGACTTCAACCTGGTTGGTACTGCTGGTACACGCGCCCGATCTCATCGCGGTCAAACCGCGGCAGGGGACGAAATTCACCTTTTTGATTTACCAGGACTTCTGCCGCGCCGGCAGCGACAACCCCAATTTCAGCCGCGGGAATGCCGGCTGCCTTCAACTCGGATAAGACGGCCCTTTTGCTTGCCGGTTTGACGGTCAGCAACAGCGCCCCGGATGCAATTGTTCCCAACGGGTCAAGGCCGAATACTTCACAAATTCGGGCTGCTAGCGGCGGGATTAAAATGCGGGATGGATCGACGTGGAATGTATGCTGGCAGGCCTGAGCCATCTCCCACAGGGCAGTTGCCACGCCGCCTTCGGTTGGGTCATGCATGGCGGTGACGCTGCCCGCCTGCACGGCAATTTGGGCGTCCTCTAGCACGCTGATGCCCGGCGTAAACAGATAATTCCGAGCGGTAAGAATTTCCTCCGGGGTGAGATGATCCTTTAGAACCGCAGGAAATTCACGCGCCAGCAAAGCTATTGCCTCGATTGGCACCCCTTTGGTCAGAATCAAAATATCGCCCGGTTGAGCTTGTTCCGGGGTCACCAGCTTATCGCGCTGAATTTCGCCCAGCATGGTTGTGACGATAATCGGCCGGTCGAGCCCGTGCGTGACTTCAGTGTGGCCCCCTATCAGGGTAATCCCGGCAGCGCGGCAGGCATCAGTTACCTGCATGGAAAGCGCCGTTACGCTTTCTGCAGTGGTCTTTCCCTCGGGCAGCAAAACGGAGAACATCGCCCAGGCGGGTCGGGCTCCGGTGGTGGCGACATCATTGGCGGCAATTTGCACGGCATACCAACCAATTTCTTCGCTGGCAAAGGTAATGGGTTCAGTTTTGAGTACCAGACAGGTTTCGCCAAACTCCAGTACCGCGCAATCCAGCCCAATCCCAGGCCCAAGCAGCACGCGCGGGCCGGCAGTGGGGGCTGACCGGATAATCTTATCGAGCAATTCAGCGGGCAGCTTGCCAACCGGCAAGATCGGGTTCATTGCTCCTCCGAGTTCTGGCGCAGGTAAGGAGAAAGCATGCTTTGCATGTGTTGAAAATGTGAACCTTTCCAGTAGATTTGGCCGCAGCCAGTGCACTGCGTAAACTCGTCGTAGTATTTACGCGTCAGCGGCTGCAACTGTTCGATAATATCCTCCTTCTTCACCGGCGCCAGCTTTCCGTTACAGCGCGGGCAGCGCTGAAAGGGCGTGACATAATTGTTTAGCCGGTACTGGGCAACAACTTCAGCCAATTGCTGTTCTGGATCATCGGCGCGAACGCAATATCCATCCGCGACGATTTTTCGTTTGAGTAATCCGCGGTCGCGGGTAAGCAGGATACAGCCCTGTTCGTGTGCGTATTGAGCAATATCCCCGTCTGGCCAATCCTTCGCATAAACTGCGTCGAACCCGAGCAGCCGTAAGTAATCGGTCAATTTGCCCAGGTGATTATCGAGCACGAATTTTGGACCATCCCCGCTATATTGCTGCTCGACTACAACTCTTGGATAAATATGGATAATATCCCCATCCTGCACCGGGTAATTCAGGTCAGCCTCATGCCCATCGACTTGAACAAGACCGACTTCAGGATGTGGGATCCCGATAACCTCGACGATGTGCTTTAGGGCTGTCTTCTGGTTAAAAGGTACTTGAACCGAATTTTCGTTGCTGTGATTCGGCAGAAAATCATTCAATTTTCCGTGGATGGTCAGGGTTATCTGTCCCATTTCAAATGTGGCAGCCTTCAGCAGTTATAATAGCCGAGGCGCGCAGAAGGCTTACGATTATTATACCTTTTGGGTGTCAGCATAATTGGATCAACGCCAACCATTGCCTGAGGTCTGAATGCAGCTTTACTTCATCCGCCACGCACAATCCGAAAACAATCAAAAATGGAGCGATTCGGGCAGCAGCCTGGGCCGCTTCGCCGACCCCGGCATCACCGATTTAGGCAAGCGCCAGGCGCAGGCGCTGGCTGAGTTTATCGCCAATCGCCAACTGGTGACCGCGGCCAGCCCTTACGATGAGACCAATGCGGGCGGGATTGGTTTGACCCATTTATATACAAGCCTGATGGCCCGGGCAGTTTTGACCGCAAATACTGTGGCTGAGAAGATCGATTTGCCGCTGGTCGGGTTGGAAGACGCGCACGAAGGCGGTGGGGTTTACCTGGAAGATGAGGAAAGCGGAGAGCTAAACGGGCAGCCTGGAAAAACTCCAGAGGAATTAAAGTCGCTCTCTGACCGGCTGGTACTACCCGAACTTAACCCGAACGGCTGGTGGAACCGTCCTTTTGAGGTGCGGGAGGAACGCGTTGCGCGCGCCAGACGCCTGCTGGCTTCTCTGCTCGAACAGCACGGCGGGACCGGGGACAAAATCGCGCTATTCAGCCACGCTGCTTTCTTTAATTATTTTGTGGCAGCGGTATTCGAACTGGATCAGCGCCCGCCGGTCTGGGTCTATCTCAATAACACAGGCGTATCCCGCTTTGATTTTAATGGGGAAGAAAACGCGCTGGTTTATTCCAACCGCACAGAGCATCTTACGCCAAATTTATTAAGTTGAAGTTGGCGCTTTTACCGGCAGCTTGACGGCTGGCCAATTGAGCGCGAACATTGCAAAACCGGCGAACTGCACCCCGCCAGAGATGACCAGGGCTACCCAAAAACCAAATGCATCGCCGATAGCGGTCGCAACCAGCGGCGACAGGACGGAAGAGAAGAACTGCAGCCCTTGAGCCAGCGCCACAAAGGTGGAACTATACTCGGCGGGGACAGTTTTCATCAACTCGTCGAAGAAGACCAGGTTCAGTCCGGCCTGAAAAATCCCGTTGATTCCGGCAAGTACCGTGATCATTCCGACATCGCGGGTTAAAGCCACTGCCATCGGAAAAAGCGCCGATCCCAACGTATTCCAGATGAGGATAGGGCGCGTTCCGCGCCGGCGTGAGCTGCGCACCCAGATCAGGTAACCGATAATTACGATGGCAGTCTGGGACATGCTGATGGCGGCGATCCAACTGTCAGAAGCCTCGACCACCCGCACCAGGTACAACGGCAGAATCGGGATCAGCATGGCTTGACCCGTAAGGAACACAAAGCGTTTGATGACGAACGCCTGGAATGGCTGTTCCTTACTGACTAGTTGCATATATTCTTTGAATTGAGCCTTAATTCCCAGCCGTTTTCCTTCACGATGGGTTTGAATATCATCGAGGTAGATGCGGGAAGAATAATAAAAGCTGATCAATCCGCCGACCGACATGCTGATAAACACAATCTGATAATTAATTGGAAAATTTAGCCGGTCCAGAATTTGGCCGATCATGAACACGGTTATCGCGGTGGTAAACCCCATCAACGACCAGCGGCGGGTCATCAAGTCGAAGCGATGGTTGGGGCCTGCGACTGCGTTCATCACCACCGAGAAGGAGATACTGAGCATGGTTTGCGGAATCGTTGCCAACGCCCAGATGGCCAGGATTCCAAGCACCAGGGGGCGGTCGCGCATCAAAAACGCCAGCAAGCCGGTAGCGGCATAGGCAGCGACGACTCCCAGACGGGCAACGCTGAACCAGGGCACTATTTTGCGTTGATTTTGCAGAAATTGCCCAATGGGGATTGCAAGCAGCAGACCCGTCAGCGCAGGCATTGCTGTCAGCAGGCCAACCTCAAAGCTGGAGGCGCCCAGGCGAGTCAGAAAAACCGGCAGGAAGGGGGCCGCTGCATTAGCCAGCCCAACTCCTACCGAATCGATTTGCACATTATGGAAATTTTTGCCTTGAGCCTCAGTAAGGCCAACCGGCTCAGGCAAGAATCTGGGTAATCTCAATAACACCTCGGGGCTTCAGGAATGGATGAACGAGGATGTCCCATTATAATCCCGCTGCCCTAAAACTGTCTGTCAGGCCATGACCGGCCGCCGCGGCTATTACGCCATTGTCTATGCAAGCTGGTGACATTTATCCGCTGCAGGCGGTGACAGATACCGCATGCGACCCGGTGAAGAGTTGGCTATAATGAACTGGCAAACCATCGTTTCAAATTTCACAAACCAGTTTTTAGGAGAACAACCGAATGACCTTGTACACTCCGGAGATGATTCGGGAAGCGCACCAGGTTTTAGCTGAATACCGGTATGAACTCAAACCGGTCGTTCGCGGTTATGCCAACCGCACGCTGTATGTCAATGTGGGCGACAACTCAATCCAGGCAAAACCGGTTGACCAGAAGATGAAAGACACCTTCACCGGGGGAAAAGGCTTTGGACTCTGGCTGCTGTGGAACGCAGTAAAGGACGACACGCAATGGGATAGCCCGGAAAACGAGCTGGTGATTGCAGGCGGGCCGATCGGCGGCATCACCGCTTATCCCGGTTCCGGCAAATGTACGGCGGTTACCATCTCGCCGCTAACCAAATCCATCATCGACAGCAACGGCGGTGGCTATTTCGGTCCGTACCTCAAGTTTGCCGGCTGGGATGCCCTGGAAATCCAGGGCAAGGCCGAGCGAGATGTCATTGTCGTAATCGATGGCGACGAAGGAAAAGTGACCATCGAGGATGCGCCGTTGGATCCGGTCAATACGCACCTGATCAATCGCCTGTTGACCGAGATGTACGCCGATACACCCAAGGACATGCGGGGAATATCCGTGATTTCAGCCGGACAGGCGGCCGAGTATGTGCCGATGTGCGGTTTGAATATCAGTTACTACGATCCAAAACGCGATGAGGTGCGGATTAAACAGGCAGCTCGCGGTGGCGCCGGTACGGTGCTGCGCAATAAGAAAATCAAGGCCATCGTGGTGCGCTATACCAATCTAGGCGGTGACAGTAACGGCGTGGCTAACATGGATCTGGTGCGGGCTGCTGGGACGCGCATCAAGAAGGAAATTACAGCATTCGATGGTTCCCAAAATGACATGGGCGGCACCGGAACCCCGTACCTGGTCGAAATTATGAACAAGTTCGACTTGCTGCCAGTAAAAAATTTCCGCTTTGGGCACCACCCAGACGCGCACCGTATCGCCGGCGAAGTTTGGAAACCGATGTTCGATACGCGCGGCCCGGATGGCTGCTGGTACGGCTGCACATTAGCCTGCGCCCATGCCGTGCCGCATTACCATTTGCAAACTGGTCCGTACGCCGGTCAGACCGTATTTGTGGACGGACCGGAGTATGAGACGCTAGGCGCGTTGGGATCCAATCTGTGCCTGTTCGACCCCGGTCAGATTCTGGAAATCAATTTCTACGCGGACACCTACGGCATCGATACCATATCACTCGGCAACTCGATTGCCTTTGCGATGGAATGCTATGAATTTGGCGTGATTACAACCCGGTATACCGGCGGTCTGGAGCTTACCTGGGGCAACTTTGATGTGGTAATGAAGCTGATTCACCAAATGGCCAACGGAGAAGGCTTTGGCTTGGTGGTCGGTCAAGGCGTGCGAGCCATGCGCAAACTCTTTGTTGAGCAGTATGGCGCGGATGCCAAATTGCTGCGCGACATTGGCATGGAAGTCAAAGGTATGGAGATTTCCGAATACCTGTCGAAGGAGTCGTTGGCTCAGCAGGGCGGCTATGCGCTGGCATCCAAGGGTGCGCAACATGACGAGGCCTGGCTGATATTTATGGAAATGGTGCACAAGCAACTGCCAACCTTTGAGCACAAAGCCGAAGCGCTGCATTACTTCCCCATGTGGCGCACCTGGTTTAGCCTGCATGGCCTTTGCAAGTTGCCCTGGAATGACATTATTCCAGAAAGCAACAAGACTGCCAAAGAACCCGCCAAAGTTCCTGAACACGTGGAAAACTACACCTGGCTTTACGAAGGGGTCCTTGGCAAGAAAGTCACGATACAGGACATCATCGAAGAATCGGAAAAAGTCTATAACTTTCAGCGCGTTTTCAACCTGCGCCTGGGATTCGGCACGCGCGAGCATGATTATCCCCCGTTCCGCGCGATGGGACCGGTGATCAGAGAAGAATACGAAGACCGGGCTGATTTGTATGATCAGCAGGTGCGCAACGAGATAGAAATGGATCCCAACACGATGCCCATCGAGGAAAAGATGGCAGCCGTGCGAGCCTATCGGGAGGGGCGCTACGAGAAACTGGTTGACGCGGTTTACAAACGCCGCGGCTGGACGCACGACGGTGTGCCAACCCTGGAAACCGTAAAACGTTTGGGAATTGATTACCCGGATGTGGTGAAACTGGTAAGCAAACATCAAGATTAAGTGAATAGTTGTTGCATCCGAAGCCGGGTGCCAAGGGGAGCGCCCGGCTTGTTAATTGAGTAGGCTGTCACCCGTGTGCGGTGACCTTAAAAACAAACCGTCTGGGAACCCGCAGGAGCAAAATGTTTGACTTACTCATGTCGTCCTTGTTCCTCCTCACAGAAACCACCAAAACGCTTGTGAATTATTTATCCTCCGTGAAATTATCCTCCGTGAAATTAACCACAAAACAGATTATTTAATGTAAAATTGTCTCGTATTATCGATTCTCATCCCAATTCATCTTCTTAAACCATCGTTACAAGCGAGGCATGCATTATGGAAAAATCGATCCCGGACATCGTTGTTGGTAGGCTTCCCCGTTACCTGCGGTCGCTGGAATACATGCTGAAGAACGGCATAAAAACTACTTCCTCGCAAGAATTAGGCGAATCGATTGGCATTTCTGCTGCTCAAATTCGGAAAGACCTGTCTCAATTTGGCGAATTTGGTAAACAGGGTACCGGCTATTCCGTCCGCTACCTGGTTGACCAGTTGCAATCCATCCTGCATGTCAACCAATCCTGGGATCTGGTCCTGGTCGGCGTGGGTGACCTGGGTACAGCCCTTGCAACTTACCAGGGGTTCGTCAACCGGGGCTTCCATATCGTCCTGGCATTTGATAATGACCCCGCCAAGACCGGCAAAAAAATCGGGGATGTGACGATTCATGGGATGGATCAGATGGAAGCGAAAATAGCTGAATCCGGTGCGAAAATCGCCATGTTATCGGTCCCAGCGGCAGCCGCCCAGGAAGTTGCTGAAAACCTCATCAAAAGTGGGATTCGCGCCATTTTAAATTACGCGCCGATGCAATTGATTCTGCCCAGAGATATTCATGTCGAATATCTGGATCCAATCACCAAATTGCAGCACATGACCTATTATCTGGGGTAAACGAATACATCCTTAAATTCAAACGACCTGAGAAATTGTCTCGGGTCGTTTTTGTTTTAACTGGCCTAAAACCGCATCAAGCTGCGGCGCAGGATGTCGCGCATCCCCAACGCCCGGCTGGCGCCTTCAGCGGTACAGGTCGCCGGATTATCCACCAGGTACACCGGGATGCCAAGCGATTTGGTTAGGAATTTATCGACCCCGCGCAGCAGCGCTCCGCCGCCGCATAACGCTGCGCCGCGGTCAATGATATCTGAAATCAATTCGGGTGGCGTTTTTTCCAACACCCGCCGCACCAGAGCTACCACTTCAGCCAGAGGGTCTTGCAAGGCTTCGACGATATCATCCGTGGTCAACGTAACCGGACGCGGTAGCGATGACACCTGATCCTGCCCCTGGACTTCCAGCGAAAGCTGATTATCCTGTGGGATGGCCGCTCCGATGCGTGTCTTGAGCAGTTCAGCCGTGGGTTGCCCGACGATCACACCATACTTGCGCCGGATGTAGGCAATGATGGCCTCATCCATGGCTATGCCGCCCGTACGTGAAGTCTCGGCTGTGACGATATCATTCATCGCCAAAACGCCCGCCTGGTGCGTGCCGCCGCCCAGCGAGATGATCATGTTCCCGGTAGGGGTGTTGATCGGCAGGTCGATCCCCAACGCCGCTGCCAGGGGTTGTTTGATCAGCATAACGTCCCGGCTGCCAGAACCCAGGCCTGCTTCGTGCACAGCCCGGGTTTCGACGCTGGTGATACCATAAGGCACGGTAATAATAATCCGCGGGCGAAAGATCAACATCGGTCCGCAGGTTTTTTTGATCAAGTATTGCAGCAAATTTTCGGTAATTTCGAACTCGGCAATTACCCCGTGCCGCAGAGGACGTACTACCTCGATATTGTCACCAACCCGTCCCAGCATATCGCGGGCGGATTGACCCCATTCAACCATTTTTTGCTCTTGCACGATCAGGGCAACCACCGTCGGTTCTTGCAGCAGAATCTGATTCCCCTCCGTGATGACGGTGTTCATTGTCCCAAGATCAATGCCTAATTCCCTTGTCAACCCAGGCATATAACTACAAAATCCTTCCTGATATAAAATTCAAATCCCCGGTAACCCGAGTATCGAATTTACAACTTGTTTATCTTGTTCGCCGTTGGCGGAAACGTTGAACTGCGGCTATACGCAAAGTTGACCGTTTGAGCGCCAGCTGCAGCGCAGCCTGATCTTCTGGTTTGGCAGCGCCGGCCTCTTTCAGTGAACTTTCGGCGCGTTGCCGGGCATCTTCCGCCCGCTGGATATTGATTTCATCTACATTTTCAGCAGCATTCGCCAGAATGGTTACCTGGCTGCCGGTTACCTCGACCACCCCTCCTGCGACCGTAAAGTACTCTTCCTGGTTTTTCTGGCGAATGGTAATGATACCGTATTGCAGGGTTGAAAGCAGCGGCGAATGGTTGGGTAAAATGCCCATCACACCCTCGACGCCCGGCACGACGACGATATCCACGTCGCCCTGGAAGACGATCCGGTCTTGAGAAATAATCTCGCAATGGATGGGCATCAAAACTCCTTGTTAAGCAGCGGCAAGCTCTGCGGCATTCTTGCGTACTTCGTCAACCGTGCCGGTCATATAGAAAGCTTGCTCGGGCAGATCGTCACACTTTCCATCCAGAATTTCACGGAAACCGCTGACGGTCTCGCGCAGCGACACGTAACGTCCGGGCCGCCCGGTGAACTGCTCCGCCACGGACATCGGCTGCGAGAAGAAGCGCTCGATCTTGCGGGCGCGCGAAACAATCAACTTGTCGTCCTCACTCAATTCATCAATGCCAAGAATAGCGATGATGTCCTGTAAGTCCTTATAGCGCTGCAACACGCGTTGAACTTCGCGTGCAGTATTGTAATGATCTTCGCCGACGATTTTTGGATCGAGAATGCGCGATGTGGAGGCCAGCGGATCGACCGCCGGGAAGATGGCTTTTTCAGCAATCGAGCGTTCCAGCGCAATGGTCGCATCCAAATGCGTAAAGGTCGCCACTGGAGCCGGGTCCGAGTAGTCGTCAGCCGGCACATACACTGCCTGCATCGAGGTGATCGAACCGGTGCGGGTGGTGGTGATGCGTTCCTGAAGTTCACCCATCTCGGTCGCCAGGGTGGGCTGATAGCCGACTGCGGAAGGCATGCGCCCGAGCAGCGCTGATACTTCCGACCCGGACATCGTAAAGCGGAAAATATTGTCGATGAACAGCAGCACATCGCGTCCTTGATCGCGGAAATACTCCGCCATCGAAAGCGCGGTCAGCGCAACGCGCAAACGTACGCCCGCCGGCTCGTTCATCTGACCAAATACCATCACCGTGTCTTTCATAACGCCTGATTCGAGCATTTCGCGGTACAACTGGGTGCCTTCGCGGGTGCGTTCTCCGACCCCGGCAAACACCGAATTACCCTGGTGAACGGTCGCAATCGATCGGATCAGTTCCATGATGATGACGGTCTTTCCCACGCCCGCACCGCCGAAAATACCGGTTTTCCCGCCTTTGGTAAACGGGGCGATCAAGTCAATCACCTTCAGCCCGGTTTCGAAAACTTCGACCCGCGTAGACTGTTCAGCGAACACCGGCGCCGGGCGGTGAATGGGGTAATAGGTTTTGGCATCAACCGGACCCTTGTTATCAACGGCTTTGCCCATAACATTAAATACTCGCCCCAGGGTTTCCTGCCCGACCGGTACTTGAATCGGTTTGTACGTTCGCCTCACAGGTAGGCCGCGCACCAGGCCATCGGTGGCATCCATCGCGATGCAGCGCACCCAGTTATCAGCCAGTTGCTTTTCGACTTCCAGCACCATCCTGTCTTGCCCGTCTTGCTCCACCACTAGCGCTTCGTACAGGCCGGGAAGATCGCTGGCAGGGAATTCTACATCCACAACACCGCCAAGGATTTGTACCAGACGTCCGGTTGATTGATCCATTCAAAGCCTCCAGTTATGATGAGTAAAGCGCAGCGGGTGATTAAGCGGATGCCTGAGCCAGAGCTTCAGCGCCGCCAGAAATGTCCAGCATTTCATTGGTGATGCCGGCCTGCCGGATTTTGTTGTAATCCAATTGCAGCAGCGAGACCAGGTCTTTGGCACTGGTGGTCGCATTGCGCATGGCAACCATGCGGGCAGCGTGTTCGCTGGCCAAAGCCGAGAGAATTGCCTTGTAAATTTGCAGCGCGGTGAAATCCGGAATAATTTCGTGGAGAATTTCTTCCTGGCCAGGCTCATACGTGAACACCAATTTACTTTTGACCTGCGGTTCAGCAACAACCGTGCCCTGTTCCGGCTCCGGGACACTGAAGGGTAATATTTTCCGGATAACGGGTTCCTGCCGCAACATATTTTGGTATTCAGTATAGGCCACATACACCTGATCTGCGCGGTGCGACAAAAACTCATCCACTGCTAGCTGCCCAATGGGCGCTGATTCGAGGTACGTCGGGTTGGCGGATAGTCCGCTGAACTCACCTACCACGCTGCGTCGCCGCCTGAGCAGCATGTCGCGTCCGCGTTTGCCCACTGTAATGTAGGAAACCGGTGTTTGTTGATCGGCAAAATGCAACAGCGCTTCGCGCACAATATTGACGTTGTAAGCTCCGGCCAGGCCGCGGTCCGAACTGATCAAAATGACCAGAATATTCTTGACCTCATCGCGTTCCGCCAGCAGCGGATGCATGCTCTGGTGACCAGGCTGGCGGGCCAGGTCGGTGAGGATGCGCCAGGCGCGTTCAGCATACGGCCGGGTCCGGTCGTTTGCCTGAATCGCGCGCCGCACTTTGCTCGCACTTACGGTTTCCAGCGCGCGGGTGACTTGCGCCAGATTTTTTACGCTGCGAATTCGCAGCCGCATTTCCCTGGTGGACGCCATAATCCTCCCTGAGGTCTAGGGGTGTGAGTTATACCCACCCTGCTTGAAAGGCTTGCAGGGCTTCACGCAGCTTGGTTTCGGTTTCAGGTGAAATTGACTTTTTCTCAGCAATCAGGCGGCCAACTTCCGGGTGACTGGTTTCCATGTAACGCAGGAACTCGCGCTCCCAGGCCTTGACTCGCTCGACCGCTACCTGATCAATGAAACCGTTGACGCCGGCAAACAATGCCAACACCTGATTTTCAACGGACATGGGTTCATACTGGGCTTGTTTGAGGATTTCCTGCAAGCGCAGTCCGCGGTTTAGCTGGGCCATGGTCGCTTTGTCCAGATCGGAGCCAAATTGCGCAAAGGCAGCCAGGTCGCGGAAGGACGCCATGTCCAGGCGCAGCCGGCCAGCTACCTGCCTCATGGCTTTGGTTAGCGCAGCGCCGCCAACCCGCGAAACCGAGATGCCAACATTAATGCCCGGGCGGATACCGGCATTGAACAGATTCGATTCCAGGTAAATCTGGCCGTCGGTAATGGAGATGACGTTGGTTGGAATATAAGCCGACACATCACCTAGCAGGGTCTCGATAATCGGTAAAGCAGTAAGTGAACCGCCCGTGCCTTCCACTGGCAGTACCTTATACTTTTTTCCGTCTTTTAGCGCCTGTAAGGCCTGGTCGGCATCCTGTTCAGCGATCGGTCCCTTGAATACTTTCCCATCCAGTGCATCTACGGATTTAGCTCTGGCGCCGGCGTAATCCTTGCCCACAATTGCAAAGGAAGTCGCCAGGCGGGCAGCCCGCTCGAGCAGGCGTGAATGCAGGTAGAAGACGTCGCCCGGGTACGCCTCACGGCCTGGGGGACGCCGCAGCAGCAAAGAAATTTGGCGGTAAGCCCAGGCGTGTTTGGAAAGGTCATCGTAGATCACCAGCGCATCGCGCCCGGTCTCCATGAATTCCTCACCGATACTGCAGCCGGAATAGGGAGCAATGTACTGCATGGCCGCGGGTTCATCAGCAGCAGCCATAACTACGATCGTGTGCGCCATGGCACCAGTGCGCTCCAGCAAACCGATGGTGCGCGCAATGGCTGCCTTTTTCTGGCCGATGGCGACATAAATACAGATTAGATCTTTGCCTTTCTGGTTGATGATGGTATCGATGGCCAGGGCTGTTTTGCCTGTCTGACGATCACCAATGATCAATTCGCGCTGACCACGGCCAATCGGGATCATCGCATCGATAGCTTTGATACCCGTCTGGACCGGTGTATCGACATCCTGTCGTTCAACCACGCCCGGAGCAATGCGCTCGATCGGCCGATAATGGGCATGCACAACTGGACCTTTGCCGTCAATGGGTTGGCCGAGGGCGTTAACCACCCGTCCGATTAATCCATCGCCCACCGGAACCGACGCAATCCGGCCGGTAGAACGCACCTGCATCCCTTCCGAAACGATCGTGTAATCGCCAACAATAGTGACGCCGACCCGATCTTTTTCCAGGTTGAATGCGATCCCCATCACACCATTCTCGAATTCAACCAGTTCCTGTGATTGGACACCCGCCAGACCATCCACCATGGCAATGCCATCTCCGGCTTCAGTGACGGTACCAACGTTGCGAATTTCAAGCGATGGTTTAAAAGCGTCAATTTTTTGCTGCAGGTCTGTGGTCAGGTTCTTGATCAGATCAGTCATCGAGCCTCCCGGGCGGGCAACAATTGGTGTCGGATATTAATAAATATCCAGATAAAAAATATATTCGGTATTCTTGGGTAATGATTGCACAAATTTCGCGTTAAATCATACTCGAAAGCAAAATGTTTGTCTAGTTTTAGCGCGTTCGATTTCCCTATACCAGCTCCTACAGTTCTATTTGTTAAAGAATTGCAGCGCGATCCGCAGGCGATCTTCCACCGTTTTGGGGGCATCCCGCGGAATGAATTGGATGGCAGTCTGCGCCTCGATTACGCTGTAACCCAGGCCAGTAAGTGCTTCCAGCACCTCGGTATCCACGTCAAGGATTCCAATGGTCTCGCGCATTTCGCCTGCCTCGCCAACTTTGCCCTGCAGGTACAGCACAATTTTTTGGGCGGTCTTCTTGCCGACCCCCGGCACCCGCGCAAAGATATCCGCCTGCTCGGCCAGAACCGCCCGGCGAATGACATCCACCGACAGCGTTGACAGGACAGAAAGCGCTAGGCGCGGACCAATGCCATTGACCGCCAATAACAGGATGAAAAAGTCGCGTTCGATCTCGCGCTCAAACCCGAAAATCGACCAGCCGTCTTCCCGCACAACCAGGTGGGTATGCAAAAAGATCATATCGCCCACCGGGCTCTGTTTTGCCAGAACGATAGGCACGAAAACCCGCACGCCAAATCCACCCATCTGTAAGGTCAGGCTGTCCTGACTGGCGGCTACAACTTCACCCTGTACATGCACGATCATGACTTTCGCTCCATTTCCATCCAACTATTGACTATGCGCATCTTCGTCGCGGCGTTGATTAATAATTTCATAAACGACCAGCGCAGTCGCCACCGCCAGGTTGAGTGAATCCGACTCGCCGTGCATAGGGATCGATACCACTGCGTCGCAAAGCGCGTAATGGTGCTCCTGCAGTCCCTGCCGCTCACTGCCCATCAACACGACCAGACCCTGCGGGTACCGGTAGCGGTGGTAGTCCTGCGGGGCTTTATCCGAGGTGCCGACCACAACGGCCCCTTCCCGTTTTTTCCAACTGGCGAAAATCGGCCATGAAGTCTTAACCAACGGCTGATCGAAAATCGCGCCCATGCTGGCGCGGATCGCGCCAGGGTCAAAAGGGTCGGTTGACTGATCGAGCAGAACCATACCCTTGCAGCCGGCTGCGTCGCTGGTACGCAGAATCGTCCCCAGATTGCCGGGATCCTGCACCGAATCAAGTGCGATCCATACGTCACCAGCCGCGAGATGCACATCCTCCAGATTGGTCCAGCGCTGCCGCACGACTGCGGCAATCCCTTGCGGCCCATCTTTGGCGGACAGGCTGCGGAACACATCCGCGGAAACTTCCAGCACGTTGCCGCCAGCCGCTGTGACATCGGTTATCAGTTGCTGGCCGAACAGGCTGGTCAATAGCTCAGGTGCAATGACCAGTTGTTCTATATCCCACTTTTTCTGTGCAGCTTCACCCACAATCCGCAACCCTTCGACATAGAAAAGGCCGGTGTGCTGCCGTTCCTTCCGGTCAGCTAGTTTGCGGATGAATTTGATGGCAGGATTGGCGCTGCTGGTAATCATGTTTTCAAACTGTTCAAACGCATACTGTGCAAATGGCAAATGGCAATCGCCAACGCATCGGCTGCATCATCGGGATGCGGGATTTCGGGCAGCGATAATAGCGCTTTTACCATCAACTGGACCTGCATTTTATCCGCGCCGCCATACCCGGTGACAGCCTGTTTTACTTCCATCGGGGTGTATTCACCAACCGCCACTGAATGTTGGGCCAGCGCAAGCAGTACCACGCCGCGGGCCTGCCCGACTGAAATTGCCGAGGAGACGTTGCGTTGAAAAAAAAGCTTCTCCACAGCTGCGCCCTGCGGCCGGTGGAGAAGCAAGATTTCATTCAATTTTTCCGAAAGCTGCATCAAGCGCAGTTCGGGGCGTTCCCCCGCTTGAGTAAGGATGACCCCGTAATCGACGACGGCAATGCCGTTTTCCGTCTCGGCCACCAGGCCGTAACCAGTCGTCGCCGTTCCCGGATCGATTCCCACAACCAGCATGGGCTATTCCTCTGCCAGGGACGCGAGCGCCTCCTCAGAAATGCGCAGATTGTGGAACACATTCTGCACATCGTCCAACTCTTCCAGGCTCTCGACTGAACGCAAAACCTGAAGGGTTTCTTCCGTACCGAGATCGATCTCATTTGTCGGGAGCATGCGGAGTTCGGCTTCTTCGAGGGTGCATTTTCCCTGGCGCAGCGCATCCGAAATGGTCTTGAAGCTCTCGACCGGTCCGATGATCTCGATATATCCGTCGTCATAGTTGACGTCGTCAGCCCCACCGAAGACTGCCAGATCAAAGATTTTTTCCATATCATTTTCAGTGCCGGGCACCGAAAAATACGCTGCGCGTTTGAACTGCCATCCTACTGAACCGGCCTCGCCGAGTGTACCCCCGGCGCGCGTGAGCACATGCCGCACTTCTGCAACGGTGCGGTTGCGGTTTTCGGTGAAGCATTCGATCATCAACGCCACGCCATGCGGGGCGTAACCTTCATAAAAGACCTGCTCGAACACGCTGCCATCTTTGCTCTCACCAGTTCCGCGTTTGATCGCCCGTTCGATGTTTTCCTTCGGCATGTTCTGGCTCCGGGCTTTTTCGATGGCCAGCCGTAACCGGAAATTCGAATCCGTGTCTCCGCCGCCTTCGCGTGCTGACATCACAATTTCACGGGTGAGGCGCGTGAACACCTGCCCGCGCTTGGCATCGGCAGCGCCTTTTTTCCGTTTAATCGTTGCCCATTTTGAATGTCCAGACATTCTGGTTCTCCTTCAAATCACCAACTGGTGAGCAGAATAAAAATCACGCAAATTATACCACAGCGCTAAGCCGGGCGTTTGCGAAGCCATTCGCACCTAAACCAGAGCCTTACAGTCGGTTTACAAGGGCTCTGCACCCCTTGTTTTAAGTCATCAAACAAACTAAATTTATATCGTAATTCCACTAAAAAATTACCGATGATCATGAAACAAAAACTCTCTCTCATCCTTTCGATCATACTGATCCTGACGCTTTTCGCCCAACCCGTGCAAGCGGCTACTGGCGCGATTATTCCCGTTACCGGCCCCAGCCTTGAAAATGCAGAAACAGCCAACTCTGCAATTGCGGCTTTGGCGCCTTTTGCCGCTTCCGTTGCGGTCAGCGGTAACCCATACCAGGTCGCTGGAATTTTTGCTCGGGGCATTTTTGCAGCCCCGATCGTACAGCAGCCCGCCTCAGCCCCGGGTTTTGTCTCGACACAACCTGAAGCCGCCACCCAGTTCGGCATGGCCGCCCAGTACGGAACTGTCGCTCTTTTGGCGCACAATTACCTGCTCGGCGAGAAATTTTTCGCGGTTGAAAACGGAAAGATTCTTTCGCTGGTATACGGCGACGGCCGCACTCAGACCTATCGCGTCAAAGAAGTACTCAAATATCAGGCGCTTTCTCCCAACAGTCCATATTCAGAATTCGTTGACTTGAATGACTCTACTGGCACGCGCATCAGCGTAGAGACCCTGTTTTATAAGGTGTACACTCAAGCTGATACACTGGTGCTGCAAACCTGCATCGAGGCCAACGGGGAACCGTCATGGGGGCGCATTTTCGTGATTGCACAGCCTGTGTACCTGGCCACCACCCAGCAGGCCAATCGCCTTACAACTCATTTGACGCAGGCGCTCCGCTAGTTCAGCCTGACACCACTTGAAATTATTGGGCCGGGATCTGTGTCCCGCCCACCTGGCCTGAAGTCGCCGTCGGCGTCACCACGACCGGCTCGCCTTTAGGCTGGGCGACCACGATCAAGCGGTGCGTATTTGAATTCGCCGGCCAACAGGTGATTAAGGTCAACCGTTCGTCTTGAGACGGCAGTATCCAGCGCGCGTTTTCCAAACGTGTCGCCATATCAACATTGCGTTCCGGCAATATCATGACATTGACCACAGTGTAGGTATACCGCACCAGACCGCCGTAAACGATGATTTCGTCCCCTGGCACAACTTTATTGAGATTCTCGAAAACCTTTTCAAAAATATTGTGATGCCCGTTGAATACTGTGTTCCCGATCTGCCCAAGCAGCGCTGACGTGGTATGCCAGCCTACCGCGAATTTGTCCGGAGCCTTGTACTGTTCAAAGGTATCGCTGCCGATCTTAATTTCCGCAGGCTCGGATGGGACAATGGGGGCTATCAGACCGATAACCGGGATTTCGATACGAGTTGGAATGGTAGGATAAAGCGTGGGGGTCGGTACTGCTTCGACCGGAATCACAGCTGTCGCGCCGGGGAGCGGCGTGGGGTAAGGCGCCAGGCTGCGCAGTGTCGCGGTGGGAAAGGGCACTCCCGGTTGATCGTCTGAGGACTGGGTGACTTCGACTTGCGGGGCAAACTGTCCGTCGTCCAGACTGGAGGACAGCACTTCCAGGGGGCTAAAACCCATGGTAGGATCGCCTAATTCATTCACCAGTCCCAGGCGCAGCAGCAGCGTGCTATAAATTATCGAGTACTTACCGGTCACTCCAAGAAAAATGACGATCAAACCAACGGCGACCAGAATATATGGGCTATATTTCTTCAATGCGTGATTATTCCTGCATGTGATGTGTTACCAACATTTTACTCGATCATGATTCATCGGTGAAGGTCAATCAACCCGCAGAAGATTGCCATTCGTCACCCTTAGCTGCTCGGCGGGATAAACCGGTGGGCGGCCAAAATAGCCGCCCACACCTTACCACGGATAATAAATTGCAATTTATACGGAAGTGATGAGCTTATAGCCCAGTCGGTCAACGTTTACAATCAGGTTTTCAGCGGTGGGATCCACTTGCATAAATTTTTGCCGCAGCAGATACACGAGGTATTTAATCCGTTGGCGCGCTTGAGGGAAATCCTTGCCCCAAACCGCCTGGGAAATCTGCTGATAATGCAAAATCTCCGGGGCATGCTTGGCAAGGTTCAGCAAAACGCTGAATTCTTTCCCGGTTAGCTGTATGCGCGTATTTTTCAGCCGTACTTCACGAGTTTGAATATCAATCGCCAGCCCAACCTGGGGGAAAACAAAGCGACTCGAATCGCGGGTGGAACGCGAGCGCCGCAGCACCGCCTGAACTCGTTCGACCACCTCCCCTTTATAAAAGGGTTTGGTCATGTAATCGTCCACGCCGCGTTGAAAGCAGGTCACTACATTTTCTTTGTTATTCAGCGCCGTCAGGATGATGACCGGAGTATTACTTACCTGGCGCAGATGATCGATCGTTTCCCAACCATCCATTTCCGGCATCATCAGGTCGAGCAATACCAGGTCTGGGAAAGACAAATTGACTTTATTGAGTGCCTCCTTGCCGTTATTAGCACTCAGCACATCATAGCCGGCATGGCGCAGGATCTGCTTTAGTAAAAAAGCGGTATCCTGATCGTCTTCGACGACCAGGATGCGCGATCTTTCGCTTGAATAGTATTCGTCGAGGTCCGATCCAACTTCTTTGGTCAAAACTGCATCCATTGTGTCCTCCCAGAGGTTGGTTAAAAACGAAAAACCGGCACAGGCCGGTTTCGCTATTTGGCTCCCTGAACACCCGCCGGAGTTTATGCTCCGGCAAGCGACCATTTCAAGTGATCAGATCGACGCCGCCAGTATTGCTAAAAAAACTTTAGACACCTAGTTAACGATGTTAACGTTGATTATACAAAACCATTAAAGGTTTGTCAATGCAAACCAAACGCCAAACCATATGAAAATTATCATAATATGGAATGAATCGCTTACGAAAACTAAGGTTCTTCGACCACCGGATTGGTTAATTCGCCAATACCTTCAATGCTGACCTGCACTACATCCCCTGGCGTTAATGGACCAACGCCGGCCGGCGTCCCGGTCAAGATCAGATCGCCGGGTTCCAGCGTCATGACCGAGGAGGCGAAGGCAATTAATTGTTGCACCGAAAAAACCATGTCCCGCGTCGAAGCCATTTGACGGACATCCTGGTTCACCCGACAAGTGATCAGTTGATCGTAAGGGTCCATCTCAGTTTCGATCCAGGGCCCGACCGGGCAAAAGGTGTCAAAGCCTTTGCCGCGCGTCCATTGACCATCGCGCCGCTGCAGATCACGCGCAGTGACATCGTTGGCGATGGTGTACCCAAAAATGTAATCTTTGGCATCATTGGGAGCAATCCAGCGCCCGCGCCGCCCAATGACCACTGCCAGTTCGGCCTCGTGCTCCACCTGGCTGGATTGTGGCGGCAGCATGATCGGCAGGCGAGTGGCGAGCAAGGCTGACGGCGGTTTAAGAAACAGCATTGGCACCTCGGGCACATCTACCCCGTGCTCTTTGGCGTGATCGACATAATTGCGTCCGACGCAAATGATCTTCGATGGTTCGGTTGGCGGCAGGAGTTGAATGGTAGCTAAATCGATGCCTGCCTCCATTCGGCGGTACTCGCCAAAAGGCGTGCCGTCAATTAACCCGACCTGCTCGCCATAGATCCAACCATAAGTGGGTACGTTGTTTCCGGTGTGAAATCGCACGAATCGCATGTTGCCCGCTCCTTTACCTGAGTTATTTAACCACAATTCAGAATTATGAAAACATCAAAAATGTCGTTTCATGTTATGTCACCCTTTTCGAAGGGGCTCTCGGCTGGCTCCGAGATACTTCACTTCGTTCACAGATTCCATCGCAGCGGTAGGGTGTGCTTTCCGCAGGACTCTGTGAGCAGCGCACCACCGCTCTGAATTTCTCGTGAAAAGTGTAGCACAGATGGAAATTCGCGGTATAATTCGCGCTGAAACAAAACCACCCGGGAGGGTAGCTCAGTTGGTTAGAGCGCGTCGCTTACACCGACGATGTCGCAGGTTCGAGTCCTGTCCTTCCCACAGAAACTAAAATTTACCCTGCATCGACTGAGCATAGCCGGTCAGTTCCACATATCCAAAACCGCTTACCGGTACACCGTTTCGTTCACCCTGGATCTCAACCGCTCCCTCCCAATAGGTGATAAAGGTATTGAGTTCCTGATCTGGCATCAACGACTTGACATTTAACCTGATTTCCTCATTCGGGATGGTTATCACCCATTCGGCCGGATATTCCGCGCCACTGTGCGGACTGCGCCAGGTCTCACGGACATCGATCTTAAAATCGGCGGAACCGAGCGCGCGGGTCGTACCGTCTGTCTTGATAATCGTCCCGGCATTGAAGGGATCGAGGCTGCCATTTTCCCGTTGCAGTGTAAATAGCATCAATTCGCTGCCGTCGTCCAATTGAATCGCGAACCAATTCCAGCCAACCTGGCCCGCGCTCAAGGCGCTGGTGCTAAACTCATGATCCATCCAGCTCAAACCGTTCACATCCCATATTTCTTCGCCTATACGCAATTTTCCGCTAGATTCCAGGCGAGTCTGGCTGATGTAATAGGATGCATTGCCATTTTCCGACCCTTTTTGACTGTAACCGCGGTCACCCTGCAGGATCGGCCCCTTCAAATCCGTTAATTCGAGCTCCAGCCCATGGCTTTCGCTGTTCGCGTTCAACCTATACCGGCCAGCGCCAACCTCCCTCACCGACCAATCCTCCAACCAGACCTCGTACACCGGTGCGCTCTTGGAACCTGCCAGGCCTGCCGCGCCGCGCGAGATATTCTCTTGGTAGTGAAACTCCTGTGTTTCGATATCACTGAGTGCAAAATGCGCCAGGTAAACCTGATTCGCACGCCAATCTGACCCATCATCCGCTGATTCAGGCTGCGGCGTCAAAGCGCGCCGGAAAAAGGTCAGCTCGTAGCCAAACCGGCGGCCTTCAACCGTCTCAAGATTACCGGTGTAGTACCACCACTCGGTTTGAAAATCGGGATGGGGGCCGTGGTCGAGCGGAAAGCTGAACTCGCGCAAGCCTTCAGCCCGGGCAAATTGGCCTTCGACTGGAGCCATTGGCGCAAATTGGATCGACGTGCCAGTCTGCTTAACCGGTTTGTTCGCCCCGAAAAGCAGCCAGCCGCCTGCCGCCAGCAGGACCAATACAGCAGCTGCGCCGGTGATCTTCCACAACTTAACATTACTCATAGCGGATCGCCTCCGCTGCTTCCATGCGGCTCAAGCGCCAGGCTGGTAGTACCCCGGCTAACAGCGCGGCGCTGACGGCAATCAACAGCCCCATGGCAAAGGCTCCCGGGCGCATGTCGAATTGCAGCGTCCAGCCGAAGGAGCGTAAATTGATCACATAGATCAGGATCAGAGAAAGCGCCACCCCGGTCGGCGCCGCCAGGATTCCGGCGGTCAGGCCCATTAACCCCGTTTCGAGCATCACCAACTGCCAGAGCTGTTTACCGGTCAGTCCCAGCGCTTTCAAGACGCCAATTTCGCGCTGTTTTTCAAGCTGCAATAGCAGTAATGTGCTCAACACGCCGATGAATGCGACAATGGTAGCTAATATCCGCAGCGCTGCGGTGATGGCAAATGTGCGCTCAAAGACCTCCATGACATCCTGCCGCAGTGACTTGTTAGGCCGGATGATGAGCTGCTGGTCAGTTTGCAACCCGGATTGCAGATCACCCACCACCCGGTCCGGGTCACTGCCGGATGGTAATCGCAGCCCAATCGAAGTTACAGCCGTGTCGCCCCAGATCTGGCGGTAATGTTCCATCCAGATCAGCAGACTGCCTTGACTGGAGGCATAATCGTAAAAAATACCGGCCACCGGAAAATTTCTTTCCCCTTCCGGCGTGTAAAGTGAGATTGAATCCCCAACTGAAAGATCCAATCGGTTTGCCAGCGGCTCGGAGAGCAACACAGAGCCTTCCCTCAATTCCTGCATAATCTCATCCGGCGTTCCGCTGGCGGCCTTGAACAGTCGCTCTTTGCCAATATCCGGGTTAGTCGTGGCTGAAAGTTTCACCGGTCCGCCCGGTGACTCGATCACGGTCGAGCGCAGCCGGTCGGCGCGCACCAACCCCGGCCAGGCTGCAACTTGATCCACCACCCGCGGATCGATGGGAATTGTGGAGGTGTTGGCGGTAAAACTGGGGGCGGAAATATAAACATCGCTCTGCAGCGTCTGCTCCAGCCATACGTTAACCGTAAACCGAAAGCTGTCGATCATTAGCGTCACCCCAATGGTCACTGCCACTGCGACCATCAATGCGGCCACCGCCACGGCGGTGCGGCTGAGTGTGTTGACCAGGTTGCGCGGCGCCATCCGTCCCAGGATGCCAAACAACCGGCCTGTCAGTGGCGTGACCGCCGTCAGCAATCCGCGCATGGCTATTGCCGACAGCATGGCAAAACCGATCACCACCATAACTGTCCCGGCGAGACCCGGAATATTGTTTTTCGCAGGAATTTGAAACAGCAGGACGCCTGAGCCAGCCAATATCAAACCTGCCAGCCCCATCAACCAGGTGATGAGTTGGGTCTTTTTCTCCAACCCAGAACGCAGCTGCGCAGCGCGCGGTTCCACCAACGCAGCCTCGACTGCGGGCGGCACAGCGGTTGCCAGAGTGGCTAAAACGCCAATCACCCCGCCTTTGACCAGACTGCTGACCGGCAGTCCTACCGCGCGCACAGTGGTGGTGAAATACAAGTCATTGATAGTCTGGCTGACCATGCTGACGGCATTGCGTCCAAGTAAAATTCCAAGACCTACTCCCAACAGTGAGCCGGCAACTCCCACAAGCAGCGCTTCACTGATGACCAGATTGAACACCTCTCTCCGGGTGACGCCTAGGCTGCGCAGCGTGCCAAACAGCCCCCTTCGGCGCACGACCGAGAAAGTCATGGTGTTGTAAATCAGAAACAGCCCGACCACCAGCGCCAGCATGGATAGTGCTGTCAGATTTAGCTGAAAGGCAGCCGTCATTTGCTCGATCGAGCCTTGCCGCGCTTCCACCGCTTCCAGCCTTACCCCGGCCGGCAGGTCTGCTTGCAGCGCAGCGGCCGCACCTGGGTCATCCTCCGACAGGATCAAGTCGATCCGGTCCAACTGCCCTGTTTTTTCGGTCAAATCCTGCGCGGTGGCAATATCCGCGAGCACCACCCCATTCAAGGTGCGCCGGGTCAAGGCATCCACCGTGGAGAGCGTCCCCGCCAAATACACTTCACGCGTTCGTCCCTCGAAATTTAATGGGAAGCTGTCGCCAGGCGCCAGTCCGCTGCGGGCTGCCAGTTCAGCCGAGAGCAACACCGCACCTGCCCGCGTCAGGAATGGCGTCAATATTCCGGTATCCAGTTCATTCCCACTGCCCAGATAGCCGCGGAATGGGCTGTCAGCAAATGGGTCGATGCCAAGCAGTTGCAAGGGGGCTCCGCCAAGTACCTCAGAACTGACCAGTGCCGTGATGACCGGCGCGACAAGTTCCACCTTTCCGCTTAAACGCAGGTTTGTGTAGACGGTTTCATCCACCGCGCCGGATGCGGAAACGATCTGGTGGGTCGCTTTGCCGGTCACAGCCTCAGCGCTGAGCGAGAAAGCCCGGCTGGCGCTGGCATTCGCCAGGTCGATGGAAACCATCACTGCCACACCCAGGGCAATTCCCAGCACCATTAGGAAGCTCTGCCAGGCATGGCCGACGACATACCTCCACCCCAACCGGACGAGGCTGCGCGGGAACACAGTTTTAATCACCCTGCCAGGGGGTGTGCGGCTCATCGAACTTTCCATCGCGCAGAGTCACCACCCGGTCTGCATATCCGGCAGCCTCCGCACTATGGGTCACCAGGATCAAATTTTTGCCTGCACCGCGGGTCAGCCCATCGACTAAGGCAAGGATGCTTTTTCCGGTTTCTTCATCCAAGTTTCCGGTCGGCTCATCAGCGAGAACGACCAACGGGTCATGTACCAGCGCCCGGGCAATCGCCACCCGCTGCTGCTCGCCGCCTGAAAGCCGGTCCGGAAAAGCGCCACGCCGGTTGAGCAGCCCAACGGCCTCCAACACCTCCGCCGCGCGTTCATTGCCCTGTCCATTCAGCTTGCCGGTCAGGTCCAGTGGCAGCACCACGTTCTCCCAAACCGTCAAAGTGGGGATCAGGTTGAAAAACTGAAAGATAAACCCGATCCGCTCGCGCCGGAACAGCGTCCGGGCAGGTTCTTTTAACCCGGTCAATCGCTCGCCATTCACATAGATTTCACCGGCGTCTGCCCGGTCGATCCCGCTGATCAGGTTGAGCAGTGTGGTCTTGCCGGAACCGCTTTTTCCCAGGATTGCCAAAAATTGACCACGCGGGATGGCCAAATCGGCATCCTGCAGGATCATGCGCTCTTGACCACCCTCGCGATAGTGCTTGGTCAGCTTCTCCAGACGGATAAAATCCTTCGGGCGCTCACCCGCTGCTTGATCTGTTGTTTCCATGCCTCGAATTGTAACCGCACGCCTGTAGGATGTAAAACTGCCAACCCGGTTTGTCCCGGCTGACTTAGAACCAGCGCCGACGGATAAACAGCCAGATCGTCACACCAATCACCAGCATGGAAATTCCAAGTATCAACTGCCAGGAATAGGGTTGGCCGGCAAACGGCAGATCGACGTTCATGCCAAAGAAACTGGTGATGATGGTCGGCAGGCTCAACAGGATGGTGACGGAGGCCAAAAACTTCATCACCACGTTGAGATTATTGGAAATGATCGATGCGAAGGCGTCCATCATGCTGCTCAAAATGTTGTTCGAAATATTGACCATTTCGATAGCCTGCTGGTTCTCGGTGATGACATCTTCCAGCAAATCTTCATCATCAGAATACTGGCGGAATAATTGAGTCCGCTGCAGCCGTTCCAGCAGCAATTCATTAGCCTTCAAAGCGGTGGTGAAGTACACCAGGCTCTTTTGATATTTGAGTAATTCCAACACTTCCTTGTTTTGCATGGAGAGCTGCAGCCGGTCTTCCAAATCCTCCGTCATTTTGTTAATTTGGCGCAAATGATTGAGAAATTTGTTCGCATTGAGCAGCATCAGTCGCAGCACGAAGCGGATGCGTTTGCCTGTCGAAAGATTCTTGACTTTCCCTGTGGCAAATTCCATGGTCAGGTCGTTCTGCCGGCGACACACGGTAATAATCATCTGGTCGGTCAGGATCATGCCAAGCGGCAGGGTGCTATACGGCACATCCACGGTCAACCCCTGGAAAAAGGGGATACGGATCAGGATGAGCATTTTTCCGTCGTCTTCGCGCTCCGAGCGGGCGCGTTCGTCCATATCCAACGGGTATGTAATAAAATCTGGCGGGATGCCCTGGCTCGTCAGGCGTTCGATTTCGTCGCTGGTCGGGTCGATCATATTCACCCAGCAGCCGCTGGCAAAATCAGGTATCTGCTCCAACCCGGTCGATGATGACTTGTAAATGTTAATCATTGGAGCACCTCCAGGATGGTCTCGGGCGCACCCGGCGCAATGGATTGATTCTACACCTGTTAATCTTTTATATGAAGCATGAAATCCTTCGGTTTGTAGACTGCGAAACAGGTATAATAGAAGCACCGGGGATGACAGGCTTCGACGGGAGAGGCTGGTCCCGGACTGCGAGCCGAGAGGTACCGACCTCGTAAAATCAGTACAAAAAATCAAGTGCCAATCGCACTCAGTACGCTGCTCTCCCCCTCGCTGCTTAAGCGAAGGTGATCAGCTAATGACCTCCGCGTGAGGTCACGTCCGCCTGCTCCGCCGCCTGACCGGTAGCAGATGCGGGCGCCACAAGGTCGGGCTGCCGCCTCCCACGCCGCGGGGGTTGCGAAAGAGGGCTTTCGGGCCTGAGCGGATAGTAGCTTTCCTGTTCTGCAGGTAACCGGGCCAGCTGCGAGATCAAAGACTTGCTACGCTCGTAGAAGTTCGCGGGTCTATTCTTTCGGACGCGGGTTCGATTCCCGCCATCTCCACCTGACACCCGCCCTATTTTTGGGGCGGGTTGCTTTTTGCACTTAACTGCCGAAGGCAGCTCCTCCTCCATTTTTGATTTTCAAAATGGGGGAGGTTGGGAGGGGGTCGATTTTCTTCTTTTCTTTGGCGTCCTCGCCGTCAGGCGCACTGTGTGTTGCGTTTTAATCTTGTGTCACCGCCCACTCTGGTGCTACGCCTGCAAGATCAGCCCCTTCAAATACGCCCCCTCCGGAAATGCCAGCGCCACCGGATGATCCGGCCCCTGGGTCAGCGTCTGCACTATGCGCGCATCCGCCCCCGCGTCCAGTGCGGCGCCCGCCACAATTTTCTGGAACAATTCAGCCGAAATCCCGCCCGAGCACGAAAAAGTCGCCAGAATCCCGCCCGGACGCAATAATTTGAAACCCAGCAGGTTGATATCCTTGTAGCCCCGTGCGGCGCGTTCGGCCTGGGCAGCCGTGGGCGCAAACTTGGGTGGGTCCAAAATGACCATGTCAAACGACCGCCCCTGGTCGCGCAGCGTGCGCAGCACCTTGAATACATCCCCCTCGACCCACTCCGCCTGTTCAGTGGGCAAACTATTCAATACCACATGTTGGCGTCCCATTTCCAGCGCCTCAGCCGATGAATCCACCGAAACGATCTGCCTGGCCCCCTGCGCCAGCGCATAAATGCTGAAACCGCCAGTGTAACAGAAACAATTCAGCACTTCGCGCTCGGCAGCCAGCTCGCCCACCTGCTGACGGTTGCGGCGTTGATCCAGATAAAAGCCAGTTTTCTGCCCGTTGAGCACGTCAACCTGGAAGCGCAGCCCGTTCTCTCTAATTTCGATCTTCCCGGGTGCCTGCCCGCGCAAGACGCCGCTGCGCGGCGCCAGACCTTCCAACTGGCGCACATCCACATCTGACCTTTCGACCACCGTCTGCACCCCGGTCAGCTTCACCAATGCATCGGTGATGACCTCCCGCCAGAACTCCGCGCCTGTGGTCAGAATTTGAACCACCAGCACATCTGCATAGCGGTCTACCACCAGACCGGGCAGCCCGTCGGACTCAGCGTGCACCAGACGCAGCGCATCCGTCTCGCTCGAGGTCACCAGCGCCAGCCGCCGCTCGATCGCCTGCCGGATGCGGCTTTCAAAATAATCCCTATCCACCGTTTCATCGGGATTTAGGTTCCACATCCGCGCGCGGATCGACGATGCCGGGCTAAACGCCGCCCAGCCCAGCGCCAACCCGGAGGCATCGCGCACCAGAACACTTTCGCCGCTTTCCGGATGTCCTTCCACCCGATCAACTGCGCCGGAAAAGATCCACGGATGGCGCGCCAGCACTGAGCGGTCACGTCCCGGATTGAGAATTAATGTTTTCTTAGTATTTTTCATAGTCCAATGATTGGCTATACGCAGTTTAGTCGGTTGCCAGGTTGCGCAGACCGGCTTCGTCGATTATCTTTACGCCCAGACTGCGCGCCTTTTCCAGCTTCGAGCCCGCCGACTCACCCGCTACCAGGTAGTCCGTCTTTTTAGTGACGCTGTCCGTCACTTTGCCGCCGTACTGCTGGATAAATTCCTTGACTGTCTCCCGTGAAAAACCCTGCAGCGTGCCAGTGACCACAAAAGTCAACCCGGCCAGCGGTTGTGGGCCTGCCGGGGCGGATTGCTGCGCCGCCTTCGGCCAGACGCCGGCATCCCGCAATTTGGTCAGCACTTCCCGGTTGGCCGGGCGGGCAAACCAATCCACAATCGCCTGAGCAATATTCGGGCCGACCCCTTCGATGCGCTGCAGTTCCTCAAATGTCGTGCGGCTGAGCGCTTCCAGGTCCGGGTAAACCCGGGTCAGGTCGGCAGCCATCACCTCGCCCACCCCGCGGATGCCCAGGGCGTTGATCAGGCGCGCCAGCGGCTGTTGCCGGGAGGTATCGATGGATGTCAGCAGGTTATCGGCCTTCTTCTCGGCAAAACCTTCCAGGCCAAGCAGATCGGCTTTGGTCAAGGTGTACAGGTCAGTCACATCACGCACCAATCCGGCATCCACCAACTGCTCGACAATTTTCGTTCCCAGCCCGACGATATCCATCGAGCCGCGCCCAACAAAATGCTCGACATTGCGCATCAACTGCGCCGGGCAGGCCGCATTGACGCAGTACCAGGCCACTTCGCCGGCTAGATGTTCCACCGGTTGACCGCACGCCGGGCAAACTGTGGGCGGTATAAAAGGCGTTTCGCTCCCATCGCGCTGCTCGACCACCGGCCCAATCACGTACGGGATCACATCGCCGGCGCGTTTTAGCAGCACCCGGTCGCCGATCCGGATGTCCTTCTCCAAAATATAGTCAAAATTGTGCAGCGTCGCCTGTTTGACAATCACTCCGCCGACTTCGACCGGTTCCAGGTTGGCCACCGGGGTAAGCACACCGGTACGTCCAACGTTGATGCCAATCCCCTGCAGGCGGGTGGTCACCTCGCGCGCCGGGAACTTGAACGCCAGCGCCCCGCGCGGATCCTTGCCAACCACCCCCAGGTCGGCTGCCAGCCGCAGATCATTCAACTTGATCACCGCACCATCCACCTCATACGCCAGCGTGTCGCGTTTGGTGACCCAACCCTGACAGGCTTCGATGGCTTCATCGATGTTCCTGACCAATACCGCCTGGTCGGTGACCGGCAGGCCGAGCCCGCGCAGAAATACCAGCGTTCCCCACTGGGTGTCCGGGACTGGTCCATCTGCGCTCAGGATCTGATAAGTCAGCAGCCGCAGCCGGCGCGAAGCGGTAAGCGCCGGGTCCAACTGGCGCAGCGACCCGGCAGCCGTATTGCGTGGGTTGAGGTAAGTCTTTTCGCCACCTTCGAGCAGCCGCTGGTTAAGCGCGTCAAAATCTCGTAGATACATGAAGGCTTCGCCGCGCACCACCAGCCGCGCCGGCGGCTTTGGTCCATTCGACTGCACGGGAATGGTCAGCGGCACACCGCGCAGGGTGCGCAAATTGGCGGTGATGTCCTCGCCAACTATGCCGTCGCCGCGGGTGGCGCCCAGCACAAAACGTCCCTCCTGATAGTGCAGCACCACCGTCAGCCCGTCGATTTTCGGCTCGACCACGAAGCCGCTTTGGCTAACCCGCTCGTCCACCCTCACAATGCGTTCGTACCAGGCGCGCACATCCTGCGCGCTAAAACCGTTCGCCAGGCTCAATACCGCCCCCGGATGGCGCACTTTAACAAACTTATCCAGCACCCCGCTGCCCGCCCGCTGGCTGGGCGAGTCCGGCGAAATCCACTCGGGGTGCGCCGCCTCCAGCTCGAGCAGGCGTTTGAGCATTTTGTCATACTCATAATCGCTGATCACCGGCGTATCCAACACATGGTAGCGGTAGGAATGGTAGTTTAATGTCCGGACGAGTTCTTCCAACTCCTGACGTTCAGTTTCGCTGCTCATGAGAAGGTCCTCCACGAGAAATTATAGCAGGTCGCGCCTGAAACCTGCATTCTGCAACCTCCGGTTATGCTCTCCGTATATCATTTTATGTAGGGTGTGTTCGACCGGTGAAAATGATTCGCCTATTGGACAAAAATAATACCGTGATGGATAAGCGTCGGTCGAACGCACCGGCATTTGTCGCCTTGCCCTTTTAACAAACCTATCCTCCGTCGGGGCACAGGGATTTTCACACTATGGCGAATCAATACCGTAACCCGCGCCAATGCAGAAGGTCTTCGCACAATGCCTCCGTATATCTGAATACGAGAAAGAACTTGGTTCGGGTGGAACGCAAGGAGCAAGTCGTAAACCTATCCCCCGTCGGTAGGGGCACGGGGATTTTCACACTATGGCGAATCAATACCGTAATCCGCGCCTATGCAGAAGATTTTCGTCCGATGCGTTCCATACATCTGAATACCTGGCATATGGGCTGGAATCAACTCCCCTGCGATAAAATGACCTTTGTCAATGGTTTTGCTGGATAATAAATGATACACTACTGAATATTGGAGGGTACCTATGCGCGCTGGAAAAATTATTGCCTACATCGTAGGGGCAATTTTGGTATTATTCGGGGTTCTTCTTGTCTGGGGTTCCACCGGTGATCAGGGATCCGTAGGCTGGATTGTGTTTGGCATGATCATCGGTGCCGTCGGGTTGGTCATGATCTTCCTGGCAAGCCGCACATCCGCCAAAGCAGCCGACACCAACGTAACCCTCAATATCGACCTTCCCGGCAATGTCAACATGGATACCCTCAGTTGCCAGGCGTGCGGGGGTCCGCTCAAACCCGAAGATATCAAAATGGTCGCCGGGGCGCCGGTCGTTACCTGCCCCTGGTGCCACACAACCTACCAGTTAACCGAAGAACCCAAGTGGTGACTTTATAACTTATATCAGGGAGGTGCTTGATGCACAGGATTCGGGGTGGTCTCCTGCTGCTTATCGCGCTGATTTTGCTGGCTAGCCCGTCAGCAGCTCTGGCGCAAAATTATTCCTTCGAAGTCCCGGTTCAAAATGTCAGCGTTTTCGTCAATTCAGACGGAACCCTCAGTCTGGATTATGTCATCACGTTTGCCAATGAGCCCAACGCCGATCCGATCGACATTGTCGATGTCGGCATGCCCAATTACGATTACGAGCTTTACAGCATCAGCGCCACCATCGACGGCGCGCCGGTGGACCGCATTGCCGACTCCGAATATGTCAGCCCCGGCGTAGAATTCCATCTGGGATCCAATGCGATCCAACCAGGGCAAAGCGGCACCCTGCACGTGCAGGTGGGCGTGGTGCGAAATGCCCTGGGCGCTGGCTCGCAGGAAGAGGCTGAGCCCTATGCCAGCCTGGTATTCACCCCCAGTTGGTTCGATTCAAGCTTAGTACGCGGTAAGACCAATTACACCTTTAACATCATTCTACCGCCCGGTATGGAACCGGAACAGCCGCGCTACCATACCCCATCCGGCAATTGGCCGGGCGCGGATGAACCGGCATCCAGTTACGATGATCAGAACCGGGTGGTGTACACCTGGACGGCTGATAACGCGGACGCATCGACCATTTATGAATTTGGCGCCAGCTTCCCCATGGCTCTGGTGCCGGCTGAAGTGGTCGTGGCAACCGAAACGCCAAACTCTCGTTCCATCTCCATAGATACACTCTTCCCCTTTCTTTGTTTCGGCCTAATAACCGCTTTTATCGTGTGGGGCGGCATTGCCGGCGCAAAAGCTGCTGAAAAGCGTAAATTACAATACATGCCGCCAAAAATTGCGGTCGAAGGCCACGGCATCAAGCGTGGTTTGACCGCGGTCGAGGCAGCCATTTTGATGGAGCAGTCGCTCGATAAAGTCATGAGCATGATTCTGTTCAGCGTGCTCAAAAAAGACGCGGCTACCGTCGTCACCCGCGAACCGCTCAAGCTGGAAATCACCCGCCCGCTGCCCGATAACTTGCAGCCGTATGAGATGGACTTCTGCAAAGCGTTCGAAACCGAAGACAAAGCCGCCCGGCGCCGCGAACTGCAATCTGTGACCGTTGGCCTGGTCAAATCGATCTCCGAAAAGATGAAAGGTTTCAGCCGCAAAGAAACCATCGAGTATTACACTGCGATCATGGAAAAAGCCTGGACGCAGGTCACTGCTGCGGATACTCCCGAGATCAAATCCGAAACCTACGAGCAGGTAATGGAATGGACCATGCTCGACAAGGAATGGTCAGGGCGCACTCAGCAATCCTTTGGCCCGCAGCCGGTCTTTGTACCGACCTGGTGGTGGCGTTTTGATCCTGCCATGCGCCCGAGTGGCGGCGGCGGTATGACCGCTGCCTCACTTCCTTCTATGCCCTCAACCAGCCAGGGAGGCTCGCTCAACCTGCCCAAACTGCCGGGCTCTGACTTTGCCGCCTCGATGGTCAATGGCGCGCAGGCGTTCTCGGCCAGCGTGGTCGGTAACCTGACTACCTTCACCGACACCATCACCAACCGTACCAACCCGGTGCCAAAGACCACCTACACCCGCTCCGGCGGTTCAGGCGGCGGCGGACGCTCGTGCGCCTGCGCTTGCGCCTGTGCCGGTTGCGCCTGTGCCTGTGCTGGCGGCGGACGCTAAAAGGGATTCCCATTAATGGTAAAACGTATTTCGAACCTGTTCCCGCGTTTATTGTTAGGTCACAACGCCCAACTGCCCGATCTGCCTAAATCCGGTGTGTATCACTACAGCCGGGAAGACCGCGGTGGTAAAGCTCGCATCCATTTGCGCCTGGAAGCAGACGGTCACGGGCTGCTGCTGGTCAATGCCAACCGCGTCTTTCACCTCAACCCCACTGCTGCGCTGATGGCTTACCTGGCGCTGGAGAAAGTTTCCCGGTCGACCGCGGTGCGCGCCATCACCCGCCAGTTCAAAGTTCCCGGCGAGGAAGCCTTACTTGACTATGCGCAGTTCCTCCCGCAATTGGATGAGCTTACCGCTCCCGATGGCGCCTGCCCAGTACACGACCTGGAGCTGGAAGTTCTGGCGCCCTTCTCACAACACCCTTCTGCGCCTTACCGCATGGATCTGGCCCTGACCTACCGCTGCAACAACAACTGCCCCCACTGCTACAATGCCCGGCCGCGTTCCTTCCCCGAGATGGATACCGCGGCCTGGAAGCGCACCCTCGACCTGCTGTGGAAAATCGGCATTCCGCACATCGTGTTCACCGGCGGAGAACCAACCCTGCGGCCGGACCTGCCCGAACTGATCGCCCACGCCGAAGGGCTGGGACAGATCACTGGCGTTAATACCAATGGACGCAGGTTGAAAGATCCGGTTTTCGTGCAGCAGTTGGTGGACGCTGGCCTGGACCATGTGCAAATCACACTCGAATCGCACGACCCCGCCATTCATGACGCCATGGTCGCGCCGCACGGCGCCTGGCAGGAAACGGTCGCCGGAGTCCGCAATGCGCTGGCTACTCGCCTGTTTGTCATGACCAATTCCACCCTGCTTCAGGCTAATGCTCCGTACCTGTCGCAGACGCTGGACTTCCTGGCAGAACTTGGCGTGCCGACCGTCGGTCTGAATGCATTGATTTACTCCGGGCGCGGCGCAAAAGTAGGCACCGGCCTGTCCGAGTCCGCCCTGCCCCCGCTCTTGGAAATTGCCCGCCAGAAGACGGATTCCGCCGCCCAGCGCTTGATTTGGTACACGCCCACCCAATACTGCAATTTTGACCCGGTCCAAATGGAATTGGGCGTTAAAGGTTGTTCGGCTGCGCTCTACAACATGTGTATCGAACCTGACGGCTCGGTGCTGCCCTGCCAGTCTTACTATACCCAGCTCGGTAACATCCTTACGGACCCCTGGGACAGCATTTGGAACCACGATCTATCACTTAGCCTGCGTGAGCGGCGCAATTTGCCCGCCGGGTGTAATACCTGCGCCCTGCTGGCTGAATGCGGCGGCGGTTGTCCGCTGGCGCGCAGCGAACAAATCGCCGTCACCCCCGTTTAACCCTCAACGTTCATCGCCTGGGATGGAGGAAAGAAAAATGGATAAAATTCGCAATTATTTGGACCGCTATTTCACCCGGCAGACGCCCCTTCCTCCCGGCGTGCATCACTACCAGTCGCCGCCGGATGTGCCGGTACCTTTCCGTTTACACCTGCGCATCGAGGAAGGCGGCGAGGGTATCTTGATCGTCAATGCCTCCACTGTGCTGCACCTTAACCAGACTGCCACCGAATATGCCTATCATCTGCTGCACCAGACACCCCCCGGCGAGGTTGCGACCACGATTGCAAAACGCTACCGGGTACACATATCGGATGCGCTGCGGGATTTTCAAGATTTCTCCCAGCGGGTCGTCACGCTGGTAGAAACACCCGACCTTGACCCAAGTACGTATCTCGATTTCGAGCGCACAGCCCCGCATTCGCAAAAATTGATGGCGCCGCTGCGCCTGGACTGCGCGCTGACCTACGAGACTTCCGACCAGGCACACGCTGCCAGCGCCCCGGTTGACCGCGTCCGCCGTAACTTGACCACCGAGGAATGGGTCGTTATTCTGGATAAAGCCTGGGACGCCGGTATCCCGCACGTGATTTTCACCGGCGGCGAGCCCACCTTGCGACCCGATCTGGTGGAACTGATCACCCACGCCGAACAGCTTGGCATGGTTGCCGGAGTGCTCAGCGACGGCCTGCGCTTCTCCGAGACCGCTTACCTGCACACCGTGTTGCAGGCCGGCCTGGATCACCTGATGCTGGTGCTGGATCCTGCCGAGGAGCAATCCTGGGAGGCGCTGCGCGACACCCTGGCCGAAGATTTATTTGTGACCGTCCATCTGACTGTCACCGAACACAATGCTGCGGAAATTCCCGCCATCCTGGAACGCCTGGCCGGGTTGAAAGTCGCATCGCTAAGCCTGAGCGAGGCTTCTGGCGCGCTCAAACCTGCCCTGGAGACCGCCCGCGAGTTGGCGGCCCACCATCACATCGAGTTGGTCTGGGACCTGCCGGTACCCTATTCGCAGTTGAATCCGGTAACGCTGGAGCTGAATGAAGTTGGCGAACATATCGCCGGCGCCGGCCGTTCCTGGTTGTACGTCGAGCCGGACGGCGATGTCTTGCCGCGCCAGGGCTCCAACGTGATCCTCGGCAATCTGCTCGCCGATCCCTGGGAGCAGATCTGGCTGCGGGCGCGCGAAGTCGCCCCAGTGTAGGCTGACTCGTGGACTGGCACGCCCGCTACACCCAGCAGGCTGGCTGGACCGCCCAGACCCGCCGTTATCTCTACGAAAAAGCCGGCCTTGCCAAAACCACCCGGGTGCTCGAACCCGGCTGCGGCACCGGAGCGGTGTTGGCGGATTGCCCCGCTGGCGCACTGCACGGCCTGGACTGGGATGCACAGCATCTGCAGGTCGCACAGCACACCGTCCCGCGCGCCCGTCTGGTGCGCGCCAACGCAGTCGCTCTGCCGTACGCCAGCGCCAGCTTTGACGCCTGCCTGACACATTATTTCCTGCTATGGGTGGATGCCGCCCGTGTGATGGCGGAAATGCGCCGCGTCACCCGCCCCGGCGGCGTCATTTTGGCGCTGGCGGAACCCGACTACGGTGCACGCATAGACTGCCCGGCCGAGTTGGCTGAACTTGGCCGGCTGCAGGGATCAGCGCTGGAGCGCCAGGGCGCCGACCCGCGCATGGGTCGTAAATTGGCCGCCCTCTTCACCGCCGCTGGGTTGCAGCAGGTCGCCACCGGCATCATGGGCGGCGAATGGAGCGCTCGTCAGCTTGAGGACGGTTGGGATCTGGAGTGGGCGGCGCTGGAAGCCGATTTAGCCGGCAGCCTGCCGCCCAAACGCCTGGTCGAACTGCGCCGCATCGACGCCGCTGCCTGGCAGCACGGTGAGCGCATCCTCTTCGTGCCAACCTTCTACGCCATCGGCTGGGTGCCGTAAGGCTGCAAGACATCCCTCTCCCCGATGGCGGGGAGAGGCTAGGTGAGGGGTCACTCGCTTCCGTGATATCAGAACGTCGTTTGCAAGTTTTGCGTAGGGTGTGTTCGACCTCAATCGGGATTGCCAATCTGTGGAACAAGATTTCCTTTTATAGACTGCCAGGTCGAACGCACCGTCAGATGCTGGATTGTTTTGCGTAGGGTGTGTTCGGCCTCAATCGCGATTGCCAATCTGTGGAACGGGATTTCCTTTTATAGACTACCGGGTCGAACGCACCGTTGAATGCCCTTTTAAATCTTCAAATGAGGCATATAAAAATGGATCTCGAACGAGCAGTTATAATACTGGTTCTCATCATCCTTCCTTCCAGAGGAAATTTTAATGGCGCATAAACAGGCAAAAAACCCGACCACCCCGATCATCCTGATGATTTTTGGCTCCATAATCGTTCTGGGCGTCGTCATCTGGCAGACCATCAAGGTGCTTGGCCCGGGAACCACGGCAGCGCAAACGAGCTCTGTTCCAACTGCCGAAATCCCATTTCCAGAAGTGACGCGTGTTTCGCTGCAAGACGCCAAATCAGCCCACGATGACGGTTCGGCGATCTTTGTGGATGTGCGCGACCCGGAATATTATTCAACGGGTCATATTTCCGGAGCGCTCAACATCCCATACAGCACGGTACGCAGCCGCATGGCAGAGCTGGATAAAAATCAGTGGATTATCACCTACTGTACCTGACCGGCTGAGGAATCTAGCGCCGGTGCGGCGCTCATCCTGCAGGAAAATGGTTTCACCAATGTCCAGGCAATTTTAGGCGGATTTGCTGCCTGGCGGGACGCGGGTCATCCCGTCGAGCCGTAAAACTCACTTCCGGACTGACAGGTTACCTGGTAACTCACAGAATTTCCCTATCCGAAAGACGTCTATTCTTGTCCGCTTTTGGTATAATCATTAACGGAATCCACTGAACCGAAATTCAAATTAATGTTCACCTGCTTAGGGAAGAGACCATTCTTTGGCACCGAAGGGGCAAAGCGGTTGGAAGCGCATCCGCTGCTGAATCTCTCAGGTAAAAGGACCCTAAACAGAGGAAGCCTCTCGAAAGCCTGCAAGCACCCAAGGGGCAAGCTCAGTTCATCTGAGCGAATCTCACCGGTCAGAAACAGAGGGCACACGCTGCATGCGCTGTGTCCTTTTTCTGTGAAATCCCTATGTCCAAATCCTTAGGAGGAAAAAATATGAATATCCCGGGTGACCTGAAGTATTCCAAGACAGATGAGTGGGTCAAAGTCGGTGGTAAGGTAGCCACCATCGGAATCACTGACTATGCGCAGTCTCAGCTTTCCGATATCGTCTATTTCGAGTTCAAAGTGGATGCCGGAGAAAACGTAAAAAAGGGCGGCACAGCCGCGACGGTTGAATCGGTCAAAGCTGCTGCGGATGTCAACTTCCCGGTTTCCGGCAAAGTAGTCGAGCTGAATGAGTCGGTGGTTGACGCCTTCGAAGGCATCAACTCCAAACCATATGACACCTGGTTCCTGAAGGTTGAAATGAGCGACCTGGGTGACCTGAATGCGCTCATGGATGCCACCGAGTACGAGAAATACTGCGCGGAGCGCGGACACTAATGTTTATTCCCCATACTGACTCCGAAAGGGAGGAGATGCTGAAGGAAATTGGCGTCGGCTCTATGGCAGAGCTGTTTAACGCCGTTCCCAAGGATTTCCGTTTCCCTAAACTAAATCTTCCGCCAGCCCTCACTGAAATGGAAGTCATGGCGGAGCTGACTGAACTTGCGTCAGTCAATGAATCCACCCGCGAATTAATCTGCTTCCTGGGCGCCGGAGCCTATAACCATTACATTCCGGCGGCAGTGGATGCCGTCATTCGCCGCGGTGAATTCCTCACCGCTTACACCCCTTACCAGCCCGAAGTATCTCAGGGAACCTTGCAGGCCATTTTTGAATATCAAAGCCTGATTGCCCTGTTGACCGGGATGGAAGTCAGCAACGCCTCGCATTATGACGGCGCAACTGCCGCTGCCGAAGCCGCGGTGCTGGCATATCATCACTTCCGCGGCAAACGCACTCGCATCGTGCTTTCGCCTGCAGTCAACCCGCAATACCGGGCGGTCCTGCGCACCTATATGTCCGGTTACGAAGGTTTGGAAATCGTCGGAGATGAAGCTGGTTCTTCACCCTTCACTTCGGTTGATGATCTCGCCAAATTAGTTGACATGAACACCTCGCTGGTCCTGGTTCAGTACCCGGACTTCTTCGGGCGCATTCAGGACCTGACGGCTTTTGCGCAAAAAGTGCATGAAGCCGGCGCTTTGTTGGCGGTTGCCATTAACCCGACCGCACTGGCCATGCTCAAAACTCCTGGTGATTTTGGCGCCGACATTGTTGTCGGTGAAGGCCAGCCCCTCGGCATCCCGCTTTCCTACGGCGGCCCGTACCTCGGCTTATTTGCCGCCAAAAAAGAACTGGTGCGTAAAATGGCGGGACGTCTGGTTGGCGAAACGCAGGATGAAAAAGGCCAACGCGGCTATGTATTGACATTGACCGCCCGCGAGCAGCACATTCGCCGCGAAAAAGCCACCTCCAATATCTGCACCAACCAGGGACTGATGGCCCTGGCTTCCGCGGTTTACCTCAGCCTGCTGGGAAAACACGGCCTCCGCAAAGTCGCTGAATTGTGCTACCACAAAGCCCATTATGCCGCCGAGAAAATTGGCAAACTCCCCGGCTTTGAGGTGCAAACCAGCACGCCCTTCTTCCACGAGTTCGTTGCGAAGACTCCAGCTCCAGTCGCTGATATCAACCTGCACCTGTTGGATCACGGCATCCTGGGCGGATACGACCTCGGCAAGGATTACCCCGGATTGGACAACCATATGTTGATCGCTGTTACTGAAATGAATACGCGCGAGGACATCGACGTCCTCTGCGAAGTCCTGGAGGAGTTCAACCATGGCTGAGCCTACCATTTATGAACTTTCATCTTCGGGACGAATCGGCGTACGTTTCCCCGAACCGGATGTCCCGCTGGCAGCCTTGCCAGCCGGGCTGGAACGTGAGTCCCTGCCGCTGCCGGAATTGTCCGAACTGGACGTAGTCCGGCATTTCACCCACCTGTCCCAGTTGAACTACTCCATTGACGGCGGTTATTACCCGCTCGGGTCCTGCACCATGAAATACAACCCGAAAATCAATGAGGACATTGCCCGCCTGCCCGGGTTTGCCTTCACGCATCCTCTGCAGCCTGCCGAGACTGTCCAGGGCAACCTGGCCTTGATGTACGAACTGCAAGAATACCTGAAGGAAATCAGCGGATTCGCGGCTGTCAGTCTGCAGCCGGCTGCCGGCGCACACGGTGAATTCACCGGCGTGATGATCATCAAAGCCTACCATGATGCTATGGGGCACACCAACCGCACCAAGATGTTGATCCCGGACTCAGCCCACGGCACCAACCCGGCAACATCCGCCATGCGCGGATTTGAGGTAGTCGGAGTGCCGTCTGACAGCCGCGGTAATGTCGATCTTAAAGCCCTTAAAGAGCTTTGCGATGACACGGTGGCTGGATTGATGCTGACCAACCCCAACACCCTTGGCCTGTTCGAGGAGCATTTAGTCGAGGTGCTCGATCTGATTCACGGCTGCGGCGGCCTGGTATATGGCGACGGTGCCAACCTGAATGCGCTGCTTGGAATCGCCCGCCCCGGTGACATCGGTTTTGATGTCATGCACTTCAACCTGCACAAGACCTTCTCCACCCCGCATGGCGGCGGCGGTCCGGGTTCCGGTCCGGTTGGCGTCGCGGCGCATCTGGTCGATTTCCTGCCTGGACCGAATGTAGTCATTGTCGAAGAAGGCACCGATGAAGAAGCTCCGCTGTTCGATCTGGCGATGCCAGCCCAGTCGATCGGGCGCGTCAAGTCGTTCCACGGCCACTTCGGCATGCTGGTGCGGGCGTTCACTTACATCTCGATGTACGGCGCCGATGGCATGCGTAAAATCGCCGAGCATGCAGTGTTGAATGCCAATTACCTGCTGGCGAAATTGCGCCACACCTATCACGTGCCGTATGACCGGATTTGCATGCATGAATTCGTGATGGAAGGCGTCTTTGAAGATGCCCCCGGCGTCCATGCCCTGGATATTGCCAAGCGCCTCATGGATTACAAGTTCCATCCACCCACCAACTACTTCCCGCTGATCGTGCATGAAGCTTTGATGATCGAGCCGACCGAGACGGAAAATAAGCAAACCCTCGATGCATTCGCCGATGCTTTGATCAAAATTGCGGCTGAAGCCCACACCCAACCCGATCTGCTGCACGAGGCGCCACATATCACCCCCATCGGCCGGTTGGACGAGGTCAAAGCTGCTAAAGAATTAGTTTTGTGCTGCTGGTACCCCGACCAGAACTAGCTCCGTCACCTGCAATGGGTATAAAATTAGGCGAGAATGAAATCTCGCCTAATTTTTATTTCCATATGAAGCACACAAACTATCCTTAAGGAGAGCTCACTTGGCAGCTACCTACACCACCCCAAAACTTCATTTGATCCTGAACGCGGCCGACCTACCTGCTCCGGCAAACGAAGCGGTAATTCAGCTCCTGCCCGCGCCGGAGATGCCTACTCTTACAGGGCCTCAAGGCCAAACCGGCGAAGTCAACCTGGTGATCGAAGCAGGAAAACTCGTGCTTTATGTCTCGCTTGGCAAGGTGGACAAGATCATCACCGATACGTACCGCCAGGCTGGCGGCAAGCTGGCCGACTGGCTGCTGAAACATCCAATCAGTCAGGTCGGAATCGATGCTGACCAGCTTGGGAAGGATGAACTGGCCGCGTTCGGTGAAGGATTGCTGCTTGGCGCGTTCCGCTTCGAACGCTATAAGAAGCTGGAAAAATCGACTGCACCGTTCACGATCACCATGCGCAGCGCCAGCGAGAAAACTGAGATTAGCGAAGTGGTTGCGCATACGAACGCTCTGGTGGCGGCCGTCAACCTTCAGCGTGACTGGGCGCACGAGCCTGCAAGCAAAATCAACCCGCAGACGCTGGCTGAACGCGCTCAGGAGTTGGCTGCGACCCTGGGTGTCAAATGCACCGTTTTGGATGAACAGCAACTGATCGAGATGGGCGCGGGCGCCATCACCGCAGTTGGCAAGGGCAGCAAAACTCCCGCGCGAATGATCGTGCTCGAGTATGCTGGAAAAGGCAAAGGTGTAGGCCAGCAGCCCGTGGCGTTGGTCGGCAAAGCAATCACTTTCGACACTGGCGGCTATTCGTTGAAAGACGTCACCAACATTCAAACCATGAAATACGACAAGTGCGGCGGGCTGAACGTGCTGGCCATCTTCAAGGCCGCGGTCGAGCTTGGTCTCGAAACCCCGCTGGTGGGCGTGATTTGCGCGGCCGAAAACATGATCTCCGGTAAAGCCTACCGCCCGGATGACATCCTCACCAGCCTTTCAGGAAAGACCATTGAAGTTGTTACAACCGACGCCGAAGGCCGATTAATTCTGGCAGATGGATTGACTTACGTGCAAAGGAATTTTAATCCGCGCGTGGTCATCGACATGGCAACGCTCACCGGCGGCGTGGTGACTGCACTGGGACGGGTACGCGCGGGTCTATTCTCCAACGACGATATCCTGGCCGGACAGTTATTCCAGGCAGGTGAGGCAACCCACGAGCGGCTGTGGCGCATGCCGCTGGATGAAGATTACCTCGCACAAATCAAGGGGGATGACGCCGATCTGCGCAATTCCGGTGGGAAAGAGGCCACACCGGTTATTGGCGGGATGTTCCTGAAGCAATTTATCGAGGAAGGCACCCGCTGGGCGCACCTGGACATCGCCGGAGTGGCTGACGTGCCCAAGGACCTGCCTTACAGCCAAAAAGGAGCAACCGGCTTCGGCATTCGCTTGATTATCAAATACCTGGAGGGGCTGGAATAAGCTCTTCGGTCGAAAAAAATCCCGATATTCTTACCCCAACTTCTTTTCTACCCAGGGCAACACCTGGTCCATAGCTTCATTCAACTTCGAGGCATCCTTGCCACCAGCCTGAGCCAGGTTCGGGCGCCCACCGCCGCTGCCGCCGATCACCGCCGCCACCACTTTCACCAGCTCTCCGGCATTCCAACCCTTCTTGACCAGGTCTTCGGTGATGGCAGCGATTACCATGGGACGTTCTTCCAGGGCGCTGCCCAGCACGGCCACCCCGGTGGGGTATCGCTGGCGGAAGCGGTCCGTTAATAAGCGCAGCGTGTCCGCATCGGCCTGATTAATCACAGCCGATAACACCCGGACGCCATCCACCTCGCGGGCGTTTACCAGAGAGGGTTCGAACTCCGCTGAAGCTAACGCCTGGCGTAGTTTGGAAATTTCCCTATGCAGGTTGGAAACTTCGCTGACCAGACTTTCAGCTTTAAAGCTGACCTCATCCACATTACTAACAAGAACGTTGGCGGTCAGTTTCATCAATTTAAATCGTCGCTGCACCAGCCGGTACGCTTCGCGTCCGGTGACGGCCTCGATGCGGCGAACACCCGCGGCCGCGCTGCCTTCGCTGGTAATCAGGAAAATCCCAATGTCACCTGTTGAATCGACGTGTGTGCCGCCGCACAATTCATAAGACAGTGTTTCCTCGCCGCCGATGGTAATGGTTCGCACTGTTTCGCCATATTTTTCGCCGAACAGCGCCATGGCGCCTTCTTCCATCGCCTGCGCAAGCGGTTTTTGAACGACCCGCAGTCGAAAATTGTCCAAAATGTCGCGGTTCACGCCGGCTTCAATTTGCTCGAGCTGCTCCATGGTCAGCGCTTCCGGATGGGTGAAATCAAATCGCAGGCGGTCCGGTGCAACCAGTGAACCTGCCTGACGTGCATGTTTTCCCAGCACATGATGCAGTTCAGCATGCAACAAGTGCGTGGCAGTGTGGTTGCGCATAATATCCCAGCGCCGCTGCGCGTCGACAGATGCAATCGCCACATCACCAACAGCCGGCTTACCGCGAACCACCTCGCCAATGTGAGCGATCATCCCGGCAGCAGGTTTACGCATTTCATCAACCCGGATTTCCCAGCGCGGTTCGTTCGCTGAAACGATGGTCCCTGTATCCGAGATCTGCCCGCCCGATTCGATATAAAAACAAGTAGCGGGCAGCACGACCTCGACCAGGTCTCCTGTGATGGCTTCTTTAACGGGTTCGCCGTTCCGGACAATGGCCAACACCTGCCCTTCCACCTCCAACGTAGAGTAGGGGTCATATGCCACCCCTCCCGCGCCAAGAGTGCCGCGCGTTTTCAGGTCCTGGGAAATAGCACGGTACACGTCCACCTGTTCGCCACCCATCACGCCAAATGCCTTGCCGGCGCCGGAAGCCAGGCGGTGCTCCTCCATGGCGCGGGTAAAGCCGCTCTGATCAACATCCAGAAATTGCTCGCGGGCTACATCGCGGGTCAGTTCAAGCGGCAGCCCATGCGTTGCATATAAATCAAAAGCCTTTTCACCCTCGAGAACTACCCTGCCGGATTTCTTGACCTCGGTAAGCATCTCTTCCAGGTGTTCCATGCCCTGTTCGACGGTGCGCTGAAAGCGAATTTCTTCGCGGGTGAGCGCATCCAGAATGGCAGAACGGTTTCGTTCCAACTCCGGATATGCACCGCTGTATTTATCAATGACCACTTCGGCAACTTTGGCCATAAACGGCTCGTTTAAGCCAATTTTGGTGCCAAATCGCGCTGCCCGGCGGATGATCATACGCACAATATAATTTCGCCCGGTATTGCCAGGCACCACCCCGTCCGCGATCAAGAAAGTAGATGCGCGCGCGTGGTCGGCAATCACGCGGTAGGGCGTCAAATTTTCTTCAAATTGAGCCGGCGTATGTCCAGTCAGCGTTTGAATCTTTTCAAGCAATGGCCATAATAAGTCGGTGCGATAATTGGATGAGGTTTTTTGCAGAATAGATACAATGCGGTCCAACCCCATCCCGGTGTCGACATGTTTGGCAGGCAGCGGCACAAGCTGTGCAGGAGATAAACGGTTGTACTGGATAAAAACCAGGTTCCAAATTTCAAGATACCGCTTGCAATCCCCGTTAACTTTGCACACATGGCCGGGTTCAGCTTGCTTGTCGCAGGCTGTCGGTCCCATGTCCACATGAATCTCGCTGCACGGGCCGCTTGGCCCGGTATCGGCCATTTCCCAAAAATTGTCTTTGCGCCCGGAGTAAACCACCTGTCCGGGGATCATCCCAGGCTGTGCAATCCAATTTTCAGCAGCTTCATCGTCGGTCGGGATTTCACCTTTCTCATCCTTGAAGCAGGTAGCCCACAACCGGTTTTTATCCAGTCCCCAGACTTCAGTCAGCAACTGCCAGGCCCAGGTAATGGCCTCTTTTTTGTAATAATCGCCAAACGACCAGTTTCCCAGCATCTCGAAGAAGGTGTGGTGAGTGTCGTCGCGACCTACCTCGTCCAGGTCGTTGTGTTTACCAGCTACCCGCAGGCATTTTTGAGAATTGACAGCCCGGGTGTATGGGCGGTGGTCGGTCCCCAGGAAAACATCCTTGAACTGCACCATGCCTGCGTTTGTGAAGAGCAGTGTTTGGTCTCCACCTGGAACAAGCGATGAGGACGGAACATAGGTGTGTCCTTTTTCTACAAAAAAGTCGATAAATGTCTGCCGGATCATCGCGCCGGTTAATTTCGCATCCATGAATTCTCCTGGTCAGCCGTTAGATAAACACAGATTATAAGCGAGGGAAGGTCAGGAATCAATGAATGCCATCATTTTTGTCCTTGCGATGGAAGCTGATGGAGTGGTGTGTTCGACCGAGTTAGTTATCTAATTCTGGAACTAAGGTTAACAAAGCTGGATATGAGCGGGTCGAACGCACCGATTTAAGTTTTCCGGGTGCGTTCACCCACAGAGCGCAAAAACCGCGAAAACCGAACGTACCGCATATATCTGCGTTCGCTCACGATGACATACGCCATTCTGTCTTTGCGCGACCTCGCAGAGGTCGAAGCAATCTGCGCCGACCGCATGACTGACCCAGCCAAAGCATGGCTGCCTGATTGAATAACGCTAATCGGTCCGCTGATTGTGTTCACACGAAATGACAGCCCCTTTTTAAGCAGTAGAGCCGCCTTGCGGCGGCCCTCTGCACACACAGAGACAGGAGGGAGGATATTTTCAGGAAAATTATCGCGAGATCGCCATCTTCATCATCTTGCCATCCTTGTTCATCGTGACGCGGGCATAATGGACATGATCGTGCTCGCCCATTTTTACCTGCCGCCTGAAGATGACCACGGTGCGATCGGCAACCTGCTTTTGCGCCTGCTTGCGCCCGAAGTTCAGCCCAATACCCCGGGGAACCTTGCAATCAACTTCGCAATGCTGCTGGTTGACGCTAATTTGAGCGCGGTCCAGGCCAGGCAGGTAAGGTGAAACCGCCTGTTTGGCGAATTGCAGCCATTTTTCATTGATGGCTTGTTCTTCATTTTCATCGCTGGCGCCATCACTGATGGTTTTCACCACTGGGTAGTTTTGGAAGCGGACAGCTTTCTTTGGACTGACCTGCACGCCATCGTGATATACCAGCGGATCGCCGTACAGCACGAAGGAGATGAGCGTCTTCTGGTCCTCCCCGTCCAGGAAACCCTGGCGGTTCGTCATTTCCCGCACCATCGAGACTTTTGCCTGCAGCAGCGCATCACCGACTGAGTAGCCTTCCCGCAACGCTGACCAGAAATAAAAACCGAGCAGATCGGCGCCGACCAGTGGAGTGGTTACTGAACCATAAGAGATACAGGTCGAACCAACCACCGCAAGCGTGCCAATCGACAGGAAACGCAGCGCAAGCGAGGTTAATTCGGTCTTCTGCATCGTTGAGCCGCCGTAACAAGCCTCGGTGAAGACCACCTTGGGTGAATGCCCATTTTTCGGTAGATCGGTCAGGCTGAGCGCCACAGGATATTCCGGCCCGCTGCCCCGCTCGAGCGGATCTCCCTGCCCGTACCATTCGGCAGTATCAGCCAGCCCGTGCAAATTATAAAAACTGAGCGGAGAACCGGTAAGTTTGCTTGGGTTAAAGCTGCCGCTGTTGATGGGGGGTGACACCTGCAAGGTGCGGCCTTCACCAATCGGACGGTAGGTAGCCAGAGATGAACGGCGCCAAACTGAAGCTGTGTAACCGAAAGCGCCTACTTTTCCATTAGGTCTGGCAGAAGGCAGGAACCAGCGCCACCAGGTCAACCACTGGGTCATCCGGCGGATGGTTTTTGCTCCCTTGGCAGCCTGGCTTTGATATTTGACTGCCTGGCGCAACTGTTGCAGGAGCAGCCCGGCGTCTTCGCCAACTTCACCCATAATGCGGCCAACCGGCCATTCGGGCACAAAATAATTCGAATCCAACGAGGCGTAGGGATTATCCGATAGAACTTCCTCATCCATGTCATCGGTCGGATTCGGCAAGCGGTGGAATGGAACGATCGCAGGACCGCCCACAATGACCAGTGCGCCAATCCGACCGCCCTTTTTGGCAAGAGCTTTATCCAGATCGGTAATGGCTAATTTGAGTTTCCAGGGGTCGACCTGGCCAGTGGTATTGATACCCAGTTTACCGGTGGTCTCAATATCATCCGGGTAAAAAACCATGGAGCCCCAACCGGCGCGTTTTTTGACTGCGTCTGAAAGACGGGTCATTTCCTTTTCGATCACGGACAGGGTCTGTTCGCCGTATTGATTGCGAAGGCCGGTGCGCGACGAAAATACTACGTAGATCGGGAACCGTCCATCGGTTTTGGTAATATCCGGAGTTTTCATCCGTTTGGCCAGGCGATCGAGCTCTTTTTCGGTATTTTTCAACCAGGCAGGCGGATTTAATTTAGCCTGGGCTTGAGCAGCCGCGGCGGCGGCAGCCTTGGCTCTGGCCTTTGCCTGTTCTTCGTTCATCATTTCCTGGCTATACGCAGCGTCGGCGGTTTGCAGGAATGCATCGGTCGCATCGATCGATGGCTCGCCGGTATTGAAGGCTGGGGCGACCGCTCTGGCTGATGACGCCAGACGATTCCAACCCATGCTGGTGGCTACGCTGGCTGGAATGGCAATATCCATTCCAATTTCCATGCGATCCGGCCACAGCGGCTTGTATAGATGGTGTTCGCCCCACCAACGCCCGGTTACTTGACCGGCAGCATCCGCTGCCACGGACTGGTGCAGCAGTGTCACTGCGCTGGCCTCGTCTCCTACTTCCATCTTGGCTTCGGCCAGCGCTAATTTAAAGATCACAGTTTCAGGCCACTGACTGTGATAGAGTTCGCCGAATTTCAGCAGGTTGGCCTGGTCGCGATGCGCCCGAATAACTTCCAGATGGGTAACCGCGGCTAGCAGTTGGTCCTGGGTCAATGCCAGTACCTGATAAAGCATGGTTTCAGCGGCGTCCAAATTTCCATCTGCCAGGGCTCGGCGGGCATTCCGTAAAATCGTGCTCCAGCCAGGCATGGCGACCGCGGGATCGACTCGCTGGCCGAGGATAAAGATATCCACCAAAACCCGGGTGTAATCCGTCTGACTGGCTACTCCATACGCTTTTGCCAGTGCCTTTTGAGCCGTAATGTCTTCAGGATCCATGCGGCAGACTTTTTCCAAAATTTGGATCGCTTGTCCGGTTTTGCTTTCCTGGCTGAAAATACGCGCCAGGAAGCGGTTGACTTCCAGGTCGCCAGGGTAAATGGACAGCCAGGTTAAGGTCATCTGACGGGCAAAGCGATATTCTTTGGCTTCAAGCGCCGCATTCAGCACCATGACCAGCGTCGAACGAGTGAGAGAGCGTGTAATCTGGGGATTGTTGAGGTTGGTTGGGTTGTTTACAGGCATGAGTTTGCCTCCTGACAGTTGTGTACCAGGTTCAATGCAACAATCGCGCCAAGCTGCCGGCGAATATTGACGTCCGTTGGAGCGAGGTCGGCAGCACGCCTGAGCATGGTCTCAGCTGCCAGATAATCTTTTCCGTCGCGCAGGATCAAGCCGGACTGATAAAACGAGCGATAATCCTCGGGAGCGGTGCGCATGGCTTGTTGATAAGCTGCCAACGCCTGTGAGAAGTCACGCCGGTTGGTAAAGACCCGGCCTAGGTCAAGGTAGGCATCAGATTGGTTAGGCGCCAGCCGGGCTGATTCAGTCAGATGATGCACTGATTTATCCAACTGGCCCGAGTCGGCAAACAGCCGGCCAAGTAATAAATGAATTTCAGCTTTTTGCGGATCAAGGCGTAAGGCTAACAACGCCGCTTTTTCAGCCTCCGCAGCTCTGCCGCTTTCAGCCAGCGCTGCAGCATAGGTGCTGATCACCTGGTCATTATCCGGGTAGCGTTCTGCCAGCGGCTGCAGCACTTGGACTGCTGCCTCAGCGCCGTGCAACCGGTAGATAAACCGGGCGCGTTCGCTTTCCAATACCAGCATTCCAGGCATTTCTTCAACCGCCTTGTCAAGCGTTGCAAGCACTTCCTTGTCCTTGCCGCGGGCTGCCAGGATCTTACTGACCAGCAGGCGGGGCTCCGGGACCATTGGCGCCATTTTCTCAGCATCGCGCGCAAAATCCATAGCCTTGCGATCATCGCCGGCAGCCAGCAGGATCTCGCCGCTCAGCACCAAAGCCCTATAGGCTTCATCCCCGCTGTGTTGAGCCGCCTGGGCGGCCGCTTTGAGCGCGTCGGCATATTGCTTGTTGGAAAATAATGCACGGCCATAATTCAACCAGGCTAGAGCATGCGTCGGGGCGATTTGGACGGCCTTGGCCAGCACGCCTACCGCTTTTGGAGCATCTTTCAAGATCTGGTAAACCGCGCCAAGTTCGAGCGCAATATCCAGGTTGGCTGGCATCAGTTCCAGAGTTTTTTCCAGGTGTTTCCTGGCTACTTCCGGTTCATGGATTTGTTGCGCCAGGGTAGCTGCCCAATGCTGCCAGCCAGCTTCATTTGGCCAGTAGATCAGGGCGGTTTCGACTGCTTCCAGGGCGCGGCCAATATCACCTGATTTTTCAGAAGACTTCGCCAGGGCGACATGGCATACGGGATTTTTCGGTTCAAGGGCAACAGCTCGCAGAGCAGCTTGCAGGTTGTAATCCAGTCGATTCTCAAGATCGACAACTGCCAGTTGGATGCAAACCTGCGCATGGTCGTTGAATTGATCGCCAACCTGGCAAGCCCCCTCGCCATTTCCAGTGCGGTTGAGCGCCATTACCAGAGCCGCGGCATCGTCGCCGGTCATGGAAAGGGCAGCAAATCCGCGAACACTGGCTGGTGAAGGTTGGAATACCGCCTCCCCACGCACTTTCCACCGCTCGATTTCCGTGGCGTTATTCAGCTTGCTCAGTTCGGTTATCAATTGCGAGAAGCGTGTGTAGGTTTTCTGGCTTACGACTGTTTCATCGGGCAGGTGGGCTTCGCATCCCAGCGCAGAACCGGTCAGATTCCACTCAGCCGCCCGTACCATCGCGCGTGATTGACGCAGCAGCGCCAGGGGTTGGGCTGGCTGTCGGCGAAGGACGGCATCCAGCAATTGGCTGGCATCCGCCCAGCGATAGAGTTCAGCGGCAGCTTCAGCCAACCCCAGCAGAGTACTTTCAGGTGTCTGTGGTTGGAGTTGATCACGGTCAGAGCGGATGGATTTACTTTTCAACCCCGGGTTGACGCGCCGCCACAGGTCGGTGTACAACTCCTCCGCCTCGGCGAAATCACCAGTGCAGACCATTACCCGCACTCGGGCAGCCAATAACCGCGTCTCATCCGGATCAAATTTCAGACCCTCATTGATTTTGCGGTAAGCCAGATGTACATCACCATGCTCGAGAGCGTGTTCAGCTTGCAAGCTGAACAATCCGCCCAACCAGGGATTGGTTTCGGTAGGCTCGATTGTTTCGGCTTCAATGGTTGCCAATGCGAGTGTGCGATCGCCCTGTAAAAGTTTGGCAGCCAGTTCAGCCCCAACAAATCGGTATTCAGCATTCCCGGGTCCAAGTTCGATCGTCTTTTCAGCATGCACCAGGGCCTCGCTGAGGTTGTCAACCTTTTGCAGCAGGTGGGTGAAGCGCTGGTGAATATCGACCGGGTTTGCTGCGACGGTAAATGGCGACGGACCCTTGTTTGCTTTTCCTAATGTCGGGCCGCCTGCCAGATCGCCTGCCTCGCTGAGTTGCAGCGCTTGTTGGAGTGCGGTGATCGCTGCCTGGCTCCGATTTAACTGATCCAGCAAGTCAGATTGGAAGATATAATAGGCAGCCTCACTGGGGTTGGCATGGATGGCGCGTTGCGTCAAATCCAACGCCTGATCAACCTTATGGATGTCCTTATTCAGCACCGCCAGCTCGAATAGAAGTGTCGCATCCGGCTCGCCATTTACTGTGGCAGCCTTCTCCAGGGTCGAAAGCGCGCTGGCGTTATCGTTCATTTGCAGGAAGGTGTTTGCCGCTTTGCGCAGCTGAGCTACCGTCACGGATGGCTCTTCAACCACTTTGGAGAGTTCCTCCCGACTGCCCTCCAGGTTGCCGTTGGCTAACAACACTACGGCAAGCGACAGGCGCAAATCAACCGTTTCTGGTTGGGCCTCGACTGCGGCCTTTAGCGCCTGGATGGCTTTATCGAGCTGCTGAATACGCAGCATCAAGTTGGCGTACCAGGTCAAATTGTTGATATCATCGGGCGCCAACGCCAGTGTCTGTTCCGCGGCAGCGGCGGCGGCTTCAGCCAGGTTGCCTTCAGCGAATGCGTCGGCCAGCAGCCGGTTCAACCCGAGCGATTCGGGGTTGGCGGTTACCGCATTCTGCAGCGAAGCCAATGCCGTCTCGACCTGACCCAGGTTTAATGCGGATCGACCCAGACCAGCTTGCATGCGCCAGTACCATTCTTCCTGAACAGCCTCGGGGAGTTCGATCAACTGGCTATACGCACCGAATGCGAGTTCGTTCTCACCGCGCAGTAGCGAAACCTCTGCTGCCAAAAGGCGTGCTTCGAAATGTTGCGGCTGTAAAGCAACCGCTTGTTGCAAGGCATTGAAGGCTTTCGTCATTTTATTGAGGTCAACGACCAGCTGCTCACCTGCCAGGTAAGCAGCTGGGTCGCCCATCAGCGACTCAGCGTACAGAACATGCCATTCAGCTTTGGGATTCTCCGATTGCAGCGCAATCTCAAGAATCGACAATCCTTCCTCGATTACGCCTTCTTTGAGCAGTAATTTCGCATGCAGGTAAGCCAATTCATCGTGCACGCGCCATCTGCCGCGCGCCTTCACGACCACATCCAGGGCTTCCTGCTTATAACCTAGCGTAATCAGGGCTTCCGCCAACGCCAGTGCAATTTGAACCGATTCCGGCGCCAGCCGGGCGGACTGCCGCAGGAACGGGAGCGCGTCGGACATTTGATTGATGTCAAGATAGGCCTGCCCAAGAGCGTAATGCAAGTCAGCGGAATCGGGCGCGGTCAGCACTGCCTCTCGCAACGTTTCCAGCATTTGTTGGGTGTCGCCTTTACGGCGGTAAGCCCCTGCCAGCTCGAACCAGGGCATATATTCTTCCGGGATCAGCATGGTCGCTTTCGACAAGTGAGCAATCGCGGTTTCCAGGTCGCCCTGCGCCAGGGCTGCTTTTCCCATCAGGGTAAAGGCCATGCCGTGGTCGGGGCTATCCGCCAGAATGCTCTCACAAGTTGAATTTGCTTCGGCAAATTTCTGAGCGCCAATCGCAGTCGCAGCCAGCGCCAGCTTGTCATCCACTGCCGGGGTTTGCGTCATCTGCACGACATTCCGGCGCTCTTCCAGAGCAGCTTCCCAATCTCCCCGGTCTTCCCAAACCTCCGCCAGTTTGCGCAGATGCTCCGGCTGATCCGGCTCTAAAAGAATGGCACGCAACCGGTAATTGACCGATTTTTCGTCGTTGCCCAGTCCATGGCTTGCTTCTGAGAGCCAGTCAAGCAGTCTGACATCTTCCGGGCGTACCGCTAGAAAACGCTCCGCGGCTTCGATGGCCTCGGCGTGCAACCCTTGACTGGTCAAAGATCCCAGCAAAGCGCTGGGATCCCAATCCAATACATATTGGCCTTTCAAAACAAACGGATTCTGGTCAACCTCATCCAGCCATGTGTTGACAGCCTTCCGGGCATCATCCTGACCTTCGCGGTCATTCCCAGCAGCAGATTTTGATGCACCTTTGCCAATGCGGGCGGCGATGGTTCCTTTGTTATTGGGCAAGCCAGCCAGGCGGGTGCTGATAATGCCATCGCCTCCTACAAACAGGGCTTCATTCAACAACTGAGTAGATACCGGCATCTGCGCCATCAAGTCAGCGCATTCCTGGTATACCGCGTCGTTCATTTTCCCTTCGCGGTCGATGACCGTTGCCATTTGCAGGGTAGATCCGACCAGCCAGTGCTGCAACAGCCTGCGGGTCTTATCCAGGTAAATCCCTGCCTGCAACGGCCGGCCGGCGATCTGGTACAAGGTGGCTCCCAGTTGATTGTCCAACACCTTGCGCGAGGCGGTAACCCATTCGGCATGATCTGGTTGAAAGGGTTCTTCCAGACCTACGAAAAAGTCTCGTCCGGTGACCAGCAATTGATCGGCAATGCCGGAAGCCAGCGCAAAGCGGCCCTTCCCGCTTAAATAGCGTAGCCATTCCACTTGATATTCGACGGCCAGTTGGCTCATCAGATCATGGATCATCTGGACCTGAGTCTGGAGATCCAGTGGGTTGCTCAAAATAATGTGCGAAATCCAATCAATAGCCGGGTGCATGGAATCTTGTGGCAGCAGCGATTCCAGGAAGTCCCATTTGTCCGGGATCATCCCGTACAGGCAGGCCAGCGGCGTTTGCCATAATTCGACCAGGCTGCTCGTAGATTTGTTTTGCACCGAAAGCAACTCGGTTAAAAAACCACGCCAAGATTGCGTTTTGCGGCGGCGTTCGCGCAGCGCCAATGCCAGCAAACCGGCCTGTGCCAGATTGGCAGGCGGTTGACCGTTGCGCAGCGTGTTTTCCAGTACCTCTAATGCTTGTTTGCGCGGTGAAACTTCGATCCCGGGAATATGCTCCGCGGTTAAATCCGCAAAACTGACCCGGTTGCCCAGTGGTCGTAAAGCAAGGCTGGCTGGACTCCAGGAAGTCGGAATGACGCTTTCATCCGACAAGACTGCATGTAAGAATTCCGGCTGTTGGAGCGAATTCCACACCAACGCATCTTCTGATAAAGCAGCCAGCACATGCGGTGCATCTGCTGGAGACAAGACCCGCCTGAGTTCAACCAAAATTTCCGCAGGTTGCATCATCGCTCCTGTTCTCTAAAGGGAGGAAACAAACACCAGAAAAAGCTGGCTATCGGAGCTGCAGGGCTAAACCGTACGAGGCGGCCAGCAGCAGTAATCCAATGATGATCAGGAAGACGCCAATGCCGGCGGCTGATTTAATCAAGCCGTTCAACGATTCAACCAGCGTTGACGCATTGCCAACCAGTCCGGCAACCTCTTCCGCGATCCCTTTTTGTGCCAGGGTTGCTGTTTGCTCGGCGATTTTGCGCACATCGCCGCCCAACACCCGCGAGATCAGGACGATTACCCCGATAATGATCAAAAGGACGCCTATGATCAGCGCAACCCCGGCCAAAATCAGGAAAAACTCGGTTGAAGTCAAACTTAAAATGTTCATTCCCATCCTCCTATACTCTGTCAGATGGGAATGATGCAAGTAATGTGCCAATTTAATTATGCTGGCTGATTTTTGTGGGCGATATCAGATGGTAAATCGGGTAGATCGATGGTTTGGCCGTCGCTGAACAGGATAGCATGTTCAATCGCGTGGCTTAACTCACGGATATTTCCGGGCCAGTTGTAGTTCATCAGGGCTTCCATGGCGCGCGGGCTGATATTCTCTACATTCTGCCCCATTTTGACATTGCGCCGGCGCAGGAAGAAACCGACCAGTTCCGGAATATCATTCTTCCGTTCGCGCAACGGAGGCAGATGCATATCCACCACCTTCAAACGATAATAGAGATCGGAACGGAACTCCTCGGCGGCGATCATGTCTTTCAGGTTGCGGTTACTGGCTGCCAGCAGTTGGACATCGACTTTGATCAGGGTGGTACCGCCAACCCGGCGGAAGGCGCTTTCCTCTATCGCGCGCAGCAGTTTTGCCTGCATGTCCAGCGGCATGGACGAAATTTCATCCAAAAAGAGCACGCCGCCATCCGCCACTTCCATTAAACCGTGTTTACGCTTCTCGGCGCTGGTGAACGCCCCGGCTTCATAGCCAAACAATTCCGATTCAAGCACGGTGCTCTGAATGGCAGCACAATTGATGGCGATGTATGGGTTGTTCGCGCGTGGTCCGCTGGCATGAATGTACTGCGCAAGCACATCTTTTCCAACCCCGGTCTCACCCGTGATCAGTACCGAAACCTGCATCTGGCCGGCCCGCTGGGCAAATTCCAGCATCCGCTTGAACTCCGGGTCTTGTCCCTGGACAAAATCGAGGTTGTTTTTCTGCGTCTCGCGGAAATGGGCCAGTTCACGCCGCATGCGCACCGTTTCAAAGGCGCGCTGGATGGAAGTCTCCAATTGGTCCAGCTTGAACGGTTTGGAAAGGAAGTCATGCGCGCCATTTTTCATGGCATCGACCGCCATTTCGATGTCACCGTGGGCAGTGATAATGATGATCGGCGGGCGCGTTGGCATGTTGGCGGTCTCATAAAGCAAGCTAGGCCCGTAACCATCCGGTAAAGAAACATCGAGTACGACCACGTCGCCGTCTCCCCGCTGCAGAAACTTACGCGCCTCTGCCAGGGTGGCAGCGCCCAGCACTTCGTAATTGAGCGGAGTCAAATATTCGGATATGTTTGCGCGGGCATTGTCTTCGTCATCGACGATCAAAACGGTGATAGACATCAGGCTTGGTCCTCAATGGTAGGTAAGGTTACGGTGAAAACAGTGCCGCCGGGGAAGGTGTTGACCGTTATGACCCCACGGTGAGCGGTAATAATTCGTTTGGTAATCGCCAATCCCAGACCTGTACCGGTCGATTTGGTGGTGACAAACGGCTCAAATATTCTCCCCCGAATTTCATCGGGAATGCCGGGCCCATTGTCAGAAACTGCAATTTCCACTTGCTTTCGATTGGCGCCATCGGTGGTCACATCCAGTTTCACAGATAGTATACCGCCATTTTGACTCATCGCGTCGGTGGCGTTGCTGACCAGGTTGGTAAAAACCTGTTCCAGGGCGCGCCAATCCCCCATCACCTTTGGCAGATCCTCTGGCACCTGGTATACCGGCGTCACGTTCACCCGCGACATGCGCGGACGCCAGCGCTCGATTACGCGCATGATCAAGCTGCCCATTTCAACCGGTTCCTGAAAGGGCTCGTACGGCTTGGCATAGCTTTTTAGCACTTCCATCTGGTGATGCAAGCGCTCGCAATCATTCTCCATACGGTTGATCAGGTCAATGGAAGGGTGATCCGGCCCAAGCTTTCGCGCCAGTACCTGGGCTCCGGTGGAGATACTGTTGATTGGGTTCAGCACTTCATGCGCAAATACACCCATGAATTCACCAAGCAGCGCGCGTTGCTCCAGTTGACGGGTCTGGGTGCGGATTTGTTCGTGTTCGCTGATGTCGCGGAAAATCACCACCACCCCAGCAATGCGGCCATCGGATTCGTAAGAGAGGACTTTTACATCCGCCGGGAAGGTTTGCCCATCCCGGTGGTGTAATGTGATGCTCTCCAGGTTGGGGGTGGAAATCCCTTCCGCCGCACTGGCCAGGACTGCTGCGATCCGGTCCGGGCTGATGAGAATATTTTCGACCGGCTGTCCGGTGACTTCGTGGTCGGTATATCCCAGGATCAATTCCGCGGCTGGGTTGATCGCAGCAATGGACAGGTCAGGGTTCAGTACCAGAATGCCATCCTGGACGTATTCATACATAACCTCACGCGCAGTCGTCTTGCGGGAGCTCTCATGAATTTCTTTGGATAAATTTTCGCTGCGAATGGAATTCTCGTAAGCCATGTTGATATACGACCCAAGCAATTCCATCACCGCGACTAGCAGCGGCGGGGGTTGAGAATCAATTCCGCCGACCGCCAGCAAACCGATGGAAGCTTTTGGATCGCCCAGGGCTACGGATGCCACATAAAACAATCCGCTAATCCGTGCAGAGCGGTGCAGTTCGGTGACCACTCGTTTACCAGGCACCCAGATGTTGGAGCCTGCCAGACGCACCAAGTCACTGGCCGGCAGTGTCTCAGGGAAAAAGGAAATCCGCTCCTCGCTTTTTACTTTACTCAGCTCTGGGGCGTCATTTTGCGCTTGATAAATGCAGACCAAATTGATATCGAATAACTCGCCTGGAATGGCGATCATCTGGCTCAAAGCTTGATCGAGGTCCTGGTCACGGATAATCCCTGGCAAGGTTTTCAGGATATTAATGATCTTTTCCTGCCACTCCCGCGTGTTGGTCTGATGTTCCACCAAAGGGGTTATGCGGAGCACATACCATTGACTGGCCAACTCCACCTGAGTGAAACGCACAACGACCGGCAGGGTTGGCCGGTTGCGTAATTTAAGCGCCAGTTGGATGGCTTCCCCGGTATCCAGTGCCGTGGGATCAAAATCGTCAAAGAGTACCACGTCTGGAGTGTTGGTTACTTCGGCAGCCGAGTAAGCGGTCAACACCAGGAAGGGACTGTTTGCGTGTAAAAATCGCCCCTGAGCCGCGTCGTACAGCAGCGCAGGTTCCGCCACCAAATCCAATAACATCCGAGCCAGGCGCCCCGGGTCAATTTTTTGTGCTGGTTTGCCCCATAAGGCCTGGAACGGAGAAGGAGTTTTTTCTTTCATGGAATAGGTTTAGCCGGAAAGTGAGACTCGGCGAAGGTGCGCCGGTAAAATTCCTTCCATGGCCCGGTATTTGGCAACTGTGCGGCGAGCGACATCATACCCTTGCTTGGATAACATGACCACCAATTGAGAATCGCTTAAGGGGTTGCGTTCGACCTCGATCAGTTCGCGCAGCGCAGTCCGCACATTCAAACTCCGGTCAAAGAAGGATGCCAAAGGAATGATGCGCTTATTGGGTAATTGTACTGTTTTATTCGAAACTGCGCGTGAAATTGTGCTCTCGTGTACATCCAATTCTACGGATATCTGCGCCCGGGTGAGCGGTTTGATATATCGATCGCCATGCATCACATAGTCGCGCTGAAAAACGACTACGTTGTGCATCAAGCGCTGCATAGTGTGATTGCGTTGCTGGAGACATTTGACAAATAATGCCGCCCGATCCAGTTCGGATTTCATGCCTTCTTTGGCTTCTTCACTCGCCTGGCGGGTTGCCTGGCGGAAAAGCTGGTTGATGCGCAGTGTACCGCGAATCGGCATAATAATCTCGATTACCAGTGGGTTATTGGGGATGTCATTCAAGTAACTGATGATGATGTCCGGATAATAGTAGGTTTGTCCGCCACCGGAAGAAGGCTGCCGAACGTCACCCCAGTGCGCCCGCCCTGGGAACGGGTTCAGGTTTTCACTGATGAACTTGACCGCTTCTTGAATTTGCGCTGAGGTGGTTTTCAACATCCGCGCCAGTTCGGGATACTGATGGCGGCTGAGCTGGTCCATACCCTCACGAACAATGGCACCCGACAGAGCCGGTACATAACGCGTTTCACTCAGCACGTCCAGTTGCACCAGAAGAGCTTCTTGCGGTGTGTATGAACCAACGCCCAACGGGTCGGCCCGCTGGATAATTTTTTTAATTTGTTCGACCTGCGACGGGAGAACATGGAAATAGCGCGCCACATCGTTCAGCGGAACTGTCAAGAAGCCGTCTTCGTCCAGGTGCGTTAACAGGTAAGCCGCAAGTTTTCGGTCATCTGCTTCCAGATCCGACACGATTTGCCGCAGGACATAGGTCGGCAGATCTTCGACGGCTGGGGAAAGCGGTTCGTCAGGAATATTTTCTGCACTGCCGGAGCTGGAGGGATAAAAATCCTCGCGCGGAGAGACAAACACAACCGGTTCGTCCCCTGCCTGTGAACTCGGCCGGCTGCATACTGGGCACATTCCCCCCCCTGGCATAACCCGGTGGCAGGTCGGACAGCGATGCTCCTCCACCAACTCCAATGCCGGATTGGTAAGTTCTTTCTGAATTTGTTCGTAAAGCTCGTCCACCGTCTGGTTGAGCAGGGTCATCGTCTGCGCCAGGTGAGCAGTGGTTACCGGTCGGATTTGGGGGTGCTGGAGTTGAAACATGGCATTTCCCTATTTTCAGGTAGCAGTATACAAGATTACCGGATAAGATGCAAGTTATGTGCCAGGTCAATTTGACAGTCTTCGTGGTAGAATTTTGACCAAAAAGGTAATCCATGAAGCGTTCTCTACGTGTCATCTTCGCAGTCGCAGCCGTAGGTATCCTGGTCGCCGGCATAATCTGGTGGACGACAAGTCAGGTATCCATCCCCGCCGGTTTTAACGGAGACCGCGCTTACCAGGATGTAAAAACCCAGCTCGAACTGGGTCCGCGCACCCCGGGCAGCCCGGCTCATCAGGCCGCCATCGAGTACTTTACCGCTGAGCTGAGGAAAGCTGGCTGGGATGTTACACTGCAGGAAACACAATACGGCGGTCATCCGGTCAAAAACGTGATTGCCAAACGCGGCAGCGGCCGCTGGCTGATCCTGGGGGCCCATTTCGATTCCCGTCTTGCTGCCGATCAGGATCCCGACCCCGCCAACCACACAACGCCAGTACTAGGCGCCAATGACGGCGCGTCCGGCGCCGCAGTGCTGCTCGAGCTGGCGCGCAGTCTACCCGCAAACCTTAATCAGGAAATATGGCTGACATTTTTCGATGTAGAGGATCAAGGTGACCTACCCGGCTGGGATTGGATCCTTGGTTCTTCTGCGTTGGCAGAAAGCCTGCCAGAGACAAAATTACCCGAAGCGGTTATCATTGTTGATATGATCGGTGATGCCGATTTGAATATTTATATGGAGCGAAATTCCGATGGTGATTTAACCCGTGAAATCTGGAATACGGCCGCAGAACTCGGCTATGCGAAATCTTTCATCCCCGAATATAAATTCGCAATGCTCGATGATCACACTCCTTTCCTGCGGCGCGGCATTCGTGCGGTGGATTTGATCGATTTTGACTACCTGTACTGGCACACAACCCAGGACACGCTCGATAAAGTCTCCGCTGAAAGCCTGAATATTGTCGGCGACACCCTCTATCAGTGGATTACAACCCGCTGACCGCAAGGAAACTCACCTGGCAATCCCCTGAATTGACGAGGAAACCGTTTCACAATTTACATAAAGTTTTACACGGGAATTCGAACACCATGGCTAAGAAATCTACTGAATCAACGACTCCACCGCGCGAACGCGCCTTTCTGGTGGGCGTGGAGCTGCGCGGAGAGCCTGCTCTCATGACGCTGGATGACTCACTGGCAGAACTGGCGCTGCTTGCAGAAACTGCTGAACTGGATATCGTCGGCGAAACCTCTCAGAAGCTTGATAAACCCAACCCGGAAACCTATATTGGCTCGGGAAAGGTGGAAGAGCTAAAAATCCTGGTCGAAGAAACCCTGGCAGACCTGGTTATCTTTGATTCCGAACTTTCACCGCGCCACCAGCGGGAATTGGAAGAAAAATTCGGCGACCAGGTGCGCATCCTTGACCGTACCGCGCTGATTCTCGACATTTTTGCCCGGCATGCGGATACCCGCGAAGGGATCCTACAGGTCGAGCTGGCTTACTACGAATACCGGTTGCCGCGTCTGACGCGCGCCTGGACGCACCTGGCGCGCCAGGCAGGCGGCGGCGGCGGACGCACCGGATCCACCGGCGGGGTTGGCTTACGCGGCCCCGGTGAGACTCAGCTAGAGGTGGATCGCCGGGAGATTCATAAACGGATCACCCACCTGAAGGGAGAACTGGAAAAAGTCCGCGCTCACCGGCACCGCTACCGCGAGCAGCGGCGGCGCTCCAATGTGCCGACCGTCGCCCTGGTGGGCTATACTAATGCCGGAAAATCCACGCTGCTCAACAAACTGGCGCGTTCGGATGTCTATGTGGCCAACCAGTTGTTTGCTACCCTCGATCCGACCACCCGCCGCGTAGAATTGCCAGCCGGACACACCGCGCTGTTCACCGACACGGTAGGCTTCATCCAAAAGCTGCCTACTATGCTGGTGGCTGCCTTCCGCGCCACGCTCGAAGAAATCAACGAGGCGGATTTGCTGCTGCATGTGCTGGATGTCACCCACCCGAACGCACTGGAGCAATGGCAGTCGGTGCAAGAGACGCTCGTCGATATCGGCGCGCAGGACATCCCGATGGTGACTGCGCTCAACAAGATCGACCGGCTGGCGAGCCCTGAAACCATCAGCGCATCACTATCTCAACGCACGCCCACCATCCCCATCTCCGCGCTCACCGGACAGGGTGCTGAGGATTTGCTGCGGTTGATTGAAGGGCAGCTTTTCGAGAACTATACCCAGGTCACCGTGCATATCCCCTACCGGGATGGTCAGTTGATTTCCTTGTTTCATGAGCAGGGCAAAGTAGAATCGACGAAACCGGTGGAGACCTACATCACCATCAAAGGGATGCTGCCAACCCGTATGCTCTTTCACTTTAAGAATTTCATGAAACCGCCGGTTGAACCGGACCAGGGGTCGAATTAGTACCTGGAATACATAACCCATGTGACCTGTAAACTTTTAGCAGGATAGCAACATGAAAACCCCCGAAATTATTCGGGGGTTTTCATGTTTTTTGATGAACATCAAAAAATTATGACTTCTTTTCTTCAGTGCCCATTGCCACAATTTCACGGCCTTGGTAGTAGCCGCATTTGGGGCAAACGGTATGGGAAAGGCGCATTTCGCCGCAATTGCTGCATTGCACCAGGTTGGTGGCGGTTAGCGCGTCCTGTGAGCGCCGGCGATCGCGGCGGCCCTTCGAATGTTTCCGTTTTGGATGTGGAACCATGTTTCAAACTCCTGTCACTTTCATTTCATTCTTTAGAAAAGCCGTCAAATTATAAGAGGGTGCCCCACTTATGTCAAGCCAATCACCGGGATTGGAAAAACTTTTTTACCTGATCAGCAAGTCACTGCTTTTAAAATATCTCCCAGGCAATCTACCAGGCGTTGAATATTTTCCTTCTCCATCGTCAACGCAGGATCAAAGCGGAGAATGTTCCCGGAAGGATAATAGCCTGCCAGGAATCTATTCTTATATAATTCCTGGAACGCAGTTATCGCCGAAAAATTTTCATGCGGCTGGAACTCCACTGCGAGTAACATTCCCCTCCCACGCGCTTCTTTTACAATGGGGTACTGGGAGGTCATTTTTATTAAATTTTCTAAAAAGAATTGACCAACCTCCGCTCCTCTCTCGATCAGACTTTCTTCCCGCATAATTGTGATTACTTCTTTCGCTACTGCACAACCTAAAGGATCGTTTTGGTGTGACTGAGCGTAATGCAAATCACTCTTCTCGATTCTTTCTGCAACCTCACTTTTGATCGCAATGGCGCTTACCGGGTAACCGTTGCCCAGGCCTTTACCGATAGAAACAATATCAGGTTGGATATCATAATATTGAAAGCCAAACCACTTGCCTGTTCTACCCATACCGGTAGTGATTTCATTGACTGCCACCAACCCACCGGATTGCTGGATTCGATCGACAATATTTCGCACCAGCGACTTCGGCGGAAATTTTACAAACGCAGAACCGCTTCCACCCGGTTCAAACACGAAACCTCCAATTTGGTCGAATGGAATTTCATCGAGTTTGCGCGTGGACGCTGGGTTTTCCTGGGTGCCCCAATCAAACTGATACCACTCTTCAGGGTTTTTGTTTCCGGCCGAACCGTATGCAGCTAGATAAGAATTCGATAGCGTGAGAAGTAATTTTCGTCTCGTGACTCGTCTGATCATCTGCGCCGCAAATTCAACCGCTTCCGACCCTGAACTCAGGAAAACACATTTCCCTTCCAATCCGACAATATCAAGCACTTCTACGGCAGCTTCGTCAACTTTTCGATTCGGATAACGTGTGCCAAGATGCATGATGGCGTGGACCTGCTTTTCAATCACCTGGGTAATACGGGGGTGATTATGCCCAAGCGCTGTGCACCAGATACCGGATTCGAAGTCGATATACCTCTTCCCTAGATCATCATAGAGATAGCAGTTTTCGCCGCGCACAAAGTTATTCCGAATAATTTCATGACATTTCAAAATGTGATCCATATTGCGCCTTTTTTATTCAAATCTTTAGCCAGAAGATAAGAGAGTCCATCAAAATCGCTGTATCATTTTTTAACAATCTGTCCTGATCGATAAGTTGTGCCTCCCTGAAATGATAGTCTTGTGCTACCCGTCGAAGAGAAGTTTGTCAGCTTGTGCGAACGCTGCTCAGGCTGACCTGAAGCAAGGAAAAAAGCGAGGTTAAACGAATAACACCCGCTTCTTGACGTCTGAAAACAGACGCATCGAATGATAGCCACATTTTAGGCTAGTGTCAAACGAAATTCCCAATTTCCCGATTTTGGCGGAAAGAATCACCAACCTCGATCGCGCCGGCCTCCCACCCGAAGGGCGCTTTGTGAGAGACCGCGTGCAGGCTGACCGAAGGTCTCGTCTTTGCGGATTGTGCCTCTGCCTCCCCTAAAAACGAACCTGGCACCTGGCACTTGATACAGTTACCCCACCGCCAGCGCCATCCCCGCCACGGTCAGCAACGCGCCAAGCGCCTGCCATTTGCTCACCTTTTCCCCCAGCACCGCCCCGGACAGCGCCAGCACAAACAACGGCGAGGTATCCGCCAGCGTTTTGACCACCGCCGGGCTGCCCTTTTCCAGCGCGGTCAGCAGTAACAGCCATTGGGCAATCACAAACAGCAGCCGGCCGCCGATCTTGACCGCTCGCAGCCCGTTCAGCCAGCCCAGCTGCGGGCGCAACACAAGACCGGTCAGCGCCGCGATGAGCAGCGCGCGCAGCAGGTAAAAACTGTACGGGTTGGTCCACTGATTGGCGATCAGCATGCGCACCGGGAACACATTAACGCCGAACAACAGCGCAGCCAGCAGTGGATACGCCAGATGCCGGGTTTTGACTTCCACTCCCTTTCCGTTGGGGCCGCCACGCGCCAGCAGGATCAACCCGCCAACTACCAGAATGATGCCGAGAACATTCACTAGACTGAGGCGGAAACCGGAAGTCAGCCAGGGTTGCAGCGCCAGCGCGGCCAGCGGCGAGAGCGCCATTACCGCGCTGGCCGTCACCGCCGGCAACTTTTCAAAGGTCAAATAGTAAAAAATGTTGGCTGCTACATCGATCAGCGCAGCCAGCAGAAACAACACCACCGCCAGCCAGGAAAATTTGAAATACCAGAAAAATGGAGCGACGGGCAGCAGCATCAGGAAGATCATGCCAAAGTTTACGCTGATCATGTCACGTGTAGGGGCCAACCGCATCATGCGCCGTGCCAGCAAAGCTGCGATCCCCCCCGCGCCCGCCGATAAAATTGCCACCCAGTTCGCATCCATAAGCCATAATTGTAAGAGGGAAAGCGTGGCCGAACAATATAAATTCATAACCGTTTATCAAAACTTTTCCTTTTTTTGTCATCCCGAGCCGAGCCCTGAGCCTGTCGAAGGGGTTAGCGAAGGATCTCGGTGTAGGGGCGGCTCGCGAACCGCCCTGTGACGTGCATGCCGATAAATGTAGGACAAGCTTTCAGCTTGTCCACGCTCCGCCTTGCACCTGCCGCATTTCACAGACGACATGACATGAATCAAAAATTGGTATAATGCAACCACTATGGGCACAACGATTTCCCGCCGCGCATTTCTCAGGCTGCTCTCCGCCGCCGGTTTGACCGGGCTGGCTTTTCGTCCTTTTTCCGGCGAAGACAGCAACTCTACCGCCAATGACATTGGCCGGGTGACCGTGCGTTCGGTCTCCGTTTACGCGCGCCCCTCGGACAAGAGCCAGATTCTCTACCAGCGTTTCCGCGACGAATTGGTCAATATTTACTATGAAGTCATCTCAGACGAAGGCCTAGCCTATAATCCGGTCTGGTATCGCGTCTGGGGCGGTTATATGCATCGCGCAAACGTGGTGCGCTCTCAAATTAAATACAATCCGGTGGCTGAATTCATCCCGGAAACCGGTCAACTGGCAGAGGTTACCGTCCCCTTCACCCAGGCCATGCGATATACCGGCTCACAGGGCTGGGAAACACTCTACCGCCTGTACAATTCTTCCACACATTGGGTACATGCCGTTGAAGAAGGTCCGGATGGCGAACCCTGGTATAAGCTGATCGACGAACTTTTGGGAGTCGATTACCACATCCCTGCCAAACATCTGCGCATGGTACAGCCCGAAGAGTTTGCTCCAATCTCGCCCGATGTTCCACAGCACAAGAAAAAGATCGAAGTAATTATCGGACACCAGAAGATTATCTGTTATGAAGACGATGTGCCGGTATTCGAGACCAAAGTCTCGACCGGTTTGGATTATTCGCCCCCTGGACAGTTGTCGTGGAACACCCCCAAGGGCAGCTTTAATGTGTTTTCCAAGATGCCTTCAAAGCACATGGGAGACGGACGCCTGAGCGGCAACCCCGAGGATTATGAATTACCTGGTGTTCCCTGGACCACATTCTTCGAGACCAGCGGCGTGGCCTTCCACGGCACTTACTGGCATGATGACTTTGGTACCCCGCGCAGCCACGGCTGCGTCAACATGCGCTCCGAAGAGGCTAAATGGGTCTTCCGTTGGACCACCCCCGTCAGCGCCCCGGAAACCGTCGAGCAGCGCGGTTACGGCACGCGGGTAATCGTCAGCTAATCACGCCCTGGTTGCTCCGCTGGCTGCCCTTTGACAAGCTCAATCGCAGATTGTCCTACGGACAGGGAGCGGTTCTGACTGGCAGTCTTAAACCCCCGACTCCTCCAGATCTACAAATTCCGAGAATACCTGGTTGCCTAGCAGCCAGCCGCGCCGCGTTAACCGTAGAGTGTCAAGATCGTTGCCAGCCCATTCCAGCAGGCCCACCTCTTGCAGATGAGCAATCTGCTGAGGAAAAGCCGCTTCCAGCCCGACTCCAAACCTCTGCAGAAAGGTGCGCTTGGAGACCCCTTCGTCCAGCAAGCGCAGCCCAACCATCAGGTGCTCCTGCATCGCCGTCCAGCGGTCAATGGACAGCGCCGACTCGACCGCCGCTCCGGCAGGGAAATCGGCTGCCAAGCCAGTGTTCAAATTCTGAATGTACGCCCGCACGCCGCGCAGGTTGGCCGTGCGCACGCCGTTGACATAGCCGTGTGCCCCGGCTCCCAGACCAAGGTACGGCAGGTTGCGCCAGTATTGCAGATTATGCCGGCAGGCCAGTATCCCATCCGCGCTAGTTCGCCCCCAATTCGAGATCTCATAATGACCATATTGGGCTGCTTCCAATCGGCCGCAAGCCCACTCGAACATATCCGCTGCCAGGTCATCGTCGGGAGCGCTGACCAGACCGCGCTCCAGCCAGTGCCGGAAAGGCGTTCCGTGTTCGATCGAGAGCGCATACAGCGAAAAATGCTCCGGATGCAGGTTTATTGCCGTTTCCAATGTCGCTTGCCAGCGTTCGAGCGGTTGAGCAGGAAGTCCATAGATAAGGTCGAGGTTCAGGTTATCAAAACCTGCCCGGCGCGCCCACGCCACCGCCCGAATGACGTCCACCGTGTCATGCTGGCGTTCCAGCAGCACCAAATCCACGGCATTGGCCGATTGCATCCCCAGGCTGATCCGATTGAATCCCGCCTGGCGCAGCGCGCTCAACGAGTCAAGCGTTACTGTGCCGGGGTTCGCCTCCAGCGTGATTTCGGCGTCGGGCAGCACATCGAAGTATTTTCTGCAAGTTTCCAGCAGCGCAGCCAGTTCACCTGCCGGGATCAGGGATGGCGTCCCGCCGCCCAGGAAGAGGGTATGTACCTGCAAACGTTCACCGGCAGCCTGCCCGGCCCAGGCGGCTTCACGTCGCAAGGCAGCCATATAATCAGGGATTAACCCGTCCAGGCCAGCATAAGTGTTAAAATCACAGTAACTGCATCGGTGGCGGCAGAACGGAATGTGGATATACAGGCTGGTCGGTTCGGTCATTTTTGTAGCATAACACAAACCAGACTGAGGGGCAAAAACCACCAAATCTCTTGACGAATTTTGAGTATGTTATAATTTGCGCGCCGGGGGTAGTACCCCGGCTCACTATTGATCAAGCTTATGAGCCCAGAAGATACCTCACAAAAAACCAAAACATGTCCTACTTGTGGCACTCGCTTAGCCGAAAACGCCACCCGTTGTCTGGTCTGCGGACGCTCCTTCACGGTCGGGGAAAGCAGAGAAAAAAAACCGACCGCCGCTGCCTCGGTACATAGCCCTAAACTGCCCGAAGTCACCCTCTCGCTGCCCATCGCGATTGGTTTGATTCTGCTGATCCTGGCGATCGGCGCCGGGACGGTTTTTGGCGTGCTTCGCGGCTCTGGCCAGGTGATCGATCCCACCGCAACTGCTACTTTAACCCAGACGCCAACCGTCACGATGACCCCCACGGCTACCTCAACTCCCACCATTGAAGCCACCTGGACGCCGCTACCCCCCATTGAAATTACCATCGCGCTTAATGATAACTGCATCGTCCTTGCATCGCGCTACAATGTATCGGTCAACAGCATCATCACGATGAACAACCTGTCGGCAGCCTGCGACACACTGTCGCTCGGCCAAAAACTGCTCATCCCGCAGCCTACCCCGACAGCCTCCCCAGCACCCACCCAGACATTAAGTGCCGCCGAGGCAACCGATACCGCCTGTGATAAGACCGAGTATATGGTGCAGCCGAACGACACGCTATTCCAAATCGCGGCCAATTACAATGTCTCCATGCAGGCGATCCAGAATTACAACGGTCTGGCATCGGATGTCGTGTACGAAGGAATGCCGTTGATCATTCCTTTGTGCGAACGGCTGCCAACCGCCGGTCCAACGCCGACCCCCACCAACCCGCCGCCCTATGCTGCCCCTAACTTACTGCTGCCGGCAGACGGAGCGGTTTTCACCGCCGCCAATGACAGCATTACCCTGCAATGGGCTGCAGTCGGCACGCTGCGCCAGAATGAAGCCTACGCGGTGACGGTAGAAGATATCACCGAGGGCAAGGGGCGTAAGCTGACCGACTATGTCTCGGACACCAAATTCATTGTACCGGCGACCTTCCGCCCCAGCGACTCCATGCCGCATGTGCTCAAGTGGTTTGTGGTACCGGTGCGCCAAATTGGCTCCGCCATCGACGGCAAACCGATCTACGAACCGTCCGGCGCTGCCAGCGCAGCCCGTACTTTTGCCTGGTGGAGCACCGGCGGTGCAGCAACCACCCCGACCCCTTAAAGGGTAAAAACAACCAAAAATGCCGCTCAAAAGAGCGGCATTTTTTATCCGAAGTGACCCCAGGTGTTATTTCTCGACAACAACCTGTTCAAGGCTGTGTTCTTCCAGAAAACGCCCGGCTTGAATGGCGGCGGCTGCGCCCATTCCTGCCGACGTGACCACCTGGCGGTAATGTGAGTCCATCACCTCGCCAGCAGCATATACGCCGGGGATGTTTGTGTTCATCGTTAAGTCGGTCTTGATATAACCCTTCGCGTCCATTTCCACCTGGTCTTTGAAGAGCTGAGTATTGGGCGTGTGCCCGACAAAAATGAAGACGCCGTCAGCCGCAAAGATGGATTTTTCACCGGTAACCACGTTGCGGAGTTTCAATCCTTCCACGCCGTTCTCGCCAATGATTTCTTCCGCCACTGTGTTCCAAACGAAGCTGATCTTCGGATTTTCCTTCGCGCGGCGCTGCAAAATCGCGCCTGCGCGCAATTCATCCCGCCGGTGAATGATGGTCACCGAAGACGCATAGCGTGTTAAGAATAAAGCCTCTTCCAGAGCACTATCACCGCCGCCAACAACAGCTAATTTTTTCTCTTTGAAGAACCAACCATCGCAGGTAGCGCAATAGGACACGCCCCGCCCGACCAACTTGTTTTCACCCGGAATGTTCAGGTGATTTGGGGCTGCACCTGTAGAGATGATCACCGTCTCCGCCAGAATTGTCTTTCCATAGGTCTTTACAGCAAACGGTCGGCGGCTAAAATCGACCTCAGTTGCCATATCGTACTCAAACCGGGCGCCGAAGCGTTCAGCCTGTTTCTTGAATAATTCACCCAGTTCCGCTCCGCCAACCCCATCCGGAAAGCCCGGATAATTTTCGATGGTAAATGTCAGCGAAGCCTGCCCGCCCAACTCAGTACCAATTAATACCAGCGGGTTCAACTCCGCGCGTGCAGCGTACAGCGCTGCGGACAATCCCGCCGGACCAGCCCCCAAAACCAGCACTTTCTCGATTTTTTTCTCGGCGTCTGCCTGAGGCGATGATAAATTTATCTGCAACTCCATGCGTTATCTCCAATAATTATTTTTAGGCTATTAATAGGATGCAATGCGGCCGGAAAAGTTTCACGATACAACTGCCCTATCCGCGATTTCCAACGCCTGATCGATCACGGCAAATCCTTCCGCCAACTGCTCAGGGGTAATGATCAAGGGCGGCAGCAGCAGAATGGTGTGCCAGTGAACGGACAGGAACACGCCATGATCGAGCAAGTATTTTTTGACCGCAGTCATGGTGGCGTTGGTTTCGTTCCAGGGAGAGAGCGGCTCGCGGGTCGCTTTATTTTTGACCAGTTCGATGATACCAAAAAGCCCAATCGAGCGCACTTCGCCGACTGAAAGATGCCGGTCCACAAGTTCCGCCAGCATATCCGCCATCACTTTCCCGCTCTCGCGCGCTTTTTCCATTAACCGGTCAGTCTGCATGACGCGAATATTGGCAATCGCGGCTGCCAGTGACACCGGATGCGCGTTGAAGGTCAGACCGCCTTCATAGACCCGGTCAGCGAACGCAGCCGCTATTTCAGGTTTCATTGCCACACAGCCCAGCGGTGCATAGGCAGACGTCAATCCCTTGGCCATAGTGATCATATCCGGGACGACATTCCAGTGATTGACGGCAAACCATTCGCCAGTGCGCCCAAAGCCACTCATTACCTCGTCGCTGATCATGACAATCCCGTAGCGATCGCAGATCGCGCGCACGCCCTGCAGGTAACCCTCTGGCGGGATAATGACGCCGTTGGTGCCGGTCACTGTCTCCATCAAAATGGCCGCAATGGTATTTGGATTTTCGTATTGAATGATCTCTTCCAGGTGATTAAGATAATCGCGCGCAAATTCCGCTTCGCTGATTTCTGGCTTGCCCCGGTGAAAGGTTGACCGGTAACTGTAAGGGTCAAGGAAGTGCACCACGCCGGGCATCAGATCCGGTTCCCAGGCTGTGCGTCGCGGGTCGCCGGTCAACGCCATGGCCCCGGCGGTCGCGCCGTGGTAGCTGCGGTAGCGCGTCAAAATCTTGTGCCGGCCGGTGTAACCCCGCGCTAGTTTGACTGCATTCTCGTTGGCGTCCGCTCCGCCTAACGTGTAAAGGAACTTGGTCAAACCTGGGGGAGTTATCTCAGCCAGCAGCTGTCCCAATTCAGCCCGGGCGCGGGTTGCCATGCCCGGAGCGGCAAAAGGTAGGTCACGCAACTGTTGCGTCATCGCCTCGATCACCCGTTCGTCGCCGTGCCCGATGTTGACGCACATCGTCATGGAATTGAAATCCAGGTAGCGTTTGCCGTTGGCGTCCCAAAAATAAACGCCCTTGGCGCGGGTTACCGGAATGGGACTGACTTTGCCTTGGGCAGACCAAGTCCAAAAACTATGTTCCAGCGAGAGCGGTAAAATTTCGTCGTCTTTGATGGCTGACATAAATCCTCGGAGAGAGCATTCATTTCGAAAGCTTAGTTGGAATCCTATCATAAAACCTTTGGTATAGCTTGTTTCTTAAGGCAGAAGGATGCCTGTGCTATAATCGCCGCATCCTAGAATGCAGGTAATTTATGCCATCATCCCGGCAGAACTCATCTACTGGAAACAGCAAGGCGCACTGCGTAGCCTGTGACCACGGCGTTTTCCATCCGCAAGCTGTAGTTGGGTTGCGCCTCTTTAATGCTGGAGAATATTTCGAAGCTCATGAAGCGCTCGAACTCGCCTGGCGTGAGGACAACAGCACCATCCGCGATTTGTACCGCGGGATCTTACAAGTAGCAGTCATGTACCACCATATCCTCCAGCAAAATTTTCACGGCGCGATCAAGGTGTACCACCGTTGCATGCCCTGGTTGGAGCCTTTTCCCGCCTATTGCCGTGGTGTGGATGTCGGCAGCCTGCGCCATAACTGCCAGGAAGTATACGACGAGCTAGCCCGGCTCGGGCCGAATGGTATCAGCCGTTTTGATCGGTCGTACCTGCGACCGATCCACTTTACACCTCCAGGAGAGGTTCAAGCACCTTGACTCATGATCTCCCCCTCCATGGCAAAGTAGCCCTGATCACCGGCGGCGGGCGCGGCATCGGGAAAGCCATCTCGCTGCGCTTGGCACAACTTGGTGCGGATATTATCGTCAATTACGTGCGTAACCAGGTCCCGGCTGAGGAAACCGCCGAAGCTGCCCGATCGATGGGACGCCGGGCGTTTACATTTCGGGCTAACATCGGAAAAATTGAAGATATCCAGCGGTTGTTTGCTCAAATAGAAGCTGAATTTGGCGGATTGGACATTTTTATCAGCAACGCCGCCTCGGGTTTCAACCGCCCCGCCATGCTGCAAAAAGAAACCGGCTGGGATCACACCTTGAACGTCAATGCGCGCGCGCTGCTATTTGCAACCCAATGTGCTGCTCCACTCATGAAAGCCCACGGGGGAGGTAGTATTATTGCGATCACCAGCCTGGGTTCGCAACGCGTCCTGCCCGATTACGTGGCGGTCGGCGCGTCCAAAGCCGCACTGGAAGCCCTGGTACGCTATCTGGCCGTCGAACTGGCGCCGGACAAGATTGTAGTAAACGCCGTCTCGCCGTCGATCGTCGAGACGGATGCCCTCAAACATTTCGCCTCGCTCTCCGACCCTGATGTGCTCACGCGAGCCATGGCCAACACGCCCGCGGGCCGGCTGGTACAGCCCGAGGATGTGGCCGGGGTGGTCGCCTTTCTTTGTTCACCCGACGCCGCGATGATCCGCGGTCAGGTTATCGTGGTAGATGGCGGCCTGACGCTGTTGACCCGTGGCTAAACGCAGATAACCGTTCGTTGTTACTGTTCGATCAGCACGGTTCGCGCCGGGGCGCCGTCCGAGCCGCCCAGCTTGAGCGGGAGGCATGCCAATTGGTATACCCCTGCCTTAATCTGGCTGAGGTCCACACCTTCCAGGACTACAATTTTGGCCCGTAAAAGGATTTGGTGAGTTGGTTTGGACTGTTTGTAAGGGGCAATGGACAGGTAATCGATGCCAACCAGTTGAATGCCCTGCTTCACCAGAAACTCAGCCCCATCCGCAGAGATACCCACGAACCCGGTTTGGAATTCTGTTTCGCCGCGCGCCCAATATTGCGAATTGCGCGTTTTGAACAGCACCCGGGTGACGCCCTGGATCAAGCTGGCAGATTGCAATACTTCGGCAGTGATCAAATTAACGTCGCTCCCCAGGTCGATCACCTGAACCGCGCCAAAAAGTACCTCCAGCGGCAGGGTTTCAATGGATGCGCCGTCCGCGAGAAAATGGAACGGGGCATCCACGTGCGTCCCGGTGTGCACGCCTATCGACATGCGGGAGACATTAGCGTTCGCGCCATCCTCGATTTTTTCCACCCGTTCCAATTCAACTTTGGGATCGCCTGGCCAGGTGGGAAGTTTTGGCGTTACAGTAAGTGAAATATCATGAATTCTCATGTCTGGTCCTCCTCGGGAACCCTTACGGCACGTCGCCCCAGCGGGTGACTGCGAAAATCTCGGTCAAAAATTCATAGCGTTCCGCAGCGGTCATTGGCCGCGGGCGAGCGTAATCTTCCAACATGGCGGTGAGGATTTCGGTAGAGATATGCCGATTATTATAAAACACATAGCGGTCAATGAACTCTTTTCGGGTTGCGTTCGGGATCAAGCCACCCTTGTGCATCTGATCGAAGAATAGATTACCCAGGCCATAGTGGATGAAACTGCCCTGGTAAAACTCCATCGCCATGGGATGGTGCGCTTGGCTGCCGCTGACGATCACTGCGCCTGCATCCGCCATTGAGCGGAAATCGCGCTCCTCGAACGGCTCGACATAATGGCGGTAGGTCTCGAAATACTGGAACGTGGCGATCACCTGGTAGCCTTCGTCGGTCAATTGGCGAATGCGTTCCCACATCCACGGGTAATCACAGTTCGCCACCCCGGATTGCGTTTCGGTCGCCCAGATGAATTCCGGCCCGGCCGGGTTGCAGCCGATGAACGCCAGTTTGTTGCCGTTATGCTCGACTGTGACGGCTTCGCGCGCCTTGAAAACGTCCTCGCCGGCGGCATAATATGCCCAGCCGCGCTGGCGGTAAAGATCCAGTGAGTAGGCCAGTGCGTCTCGCCCCCAATCCACACCGTGATTGCCGGTCAATTCGATAATATCCGTGCCAACGTCATCCAGCAGTTCGATATATTCGGGCTTGCTGCAAAAAATGAGCGGGCCCGGGTAGGAAACCGGGTCCGGGCAGACCGGCGAAAAGGACACCTCATTGCTAATATGGGTTAGATCGGCATTGACCAGCCAATCCCGCACCCCCTCGCCCGGGTAAGTCATGCCTTTTTCTTCCATTTTGACTGCCGTGGCGCGCACAAGCGCGGTCACTCCGGTCATGATCAACACCGTCATGCGAGAGGGGTCGCGATTGGAAATAAGTTGCGGGAAGTCTCCATCCGCGACAGCCATCTGCAAAGCAATGAAAGCTTCCTCCTCACCCTGCCAACCGTAATACGCCTTTAGCGGGTAGGCGGTGGCCTGAAAATCATTGCGCACCGGCGATTGCCCATCCAGGGCAATTGCTTTCCAGCGGGGCTCGAGGGCTTCAAAAGGTAGCAAAGCCAGCGCGTCCGGAGTGTTCCAGGCGGCGGCTAATAGCTCATCGGCTGGTAAGGCCTGCACATTGCCGCCAGGAGCCCCCAGGAGCGGCTCTAGAGCGCGCAGCGTGGTTGTTTCAAGATAGATGAGCGGAGAAGGTTCTTGTAAGCCCTGCCAGGCGTTTTCAAGGTCTGTCAGGGTCATTGCATCCAGCAGCGATGAAAAAGGCGCGGCCAGCGCATAAATCCACTCGACGCCGTCCGCGGGATCTTGCACCAATCCCAACTTCAAGGCAGCCTCATCCGGATTGGCAGAAACAGGGAGTATGCTTACTTGATCCAGCAGCATGGCCGGCAGTGCAGGATCAGCCCAAATCGTCAAACTGCGCAGTGGAAGGACGGTCGCGGTAGGCGATATAGCACTCGTCGGCGTAACTAGTTCTTCTGCTGCGAATGTTTCAGCCGGCGCTGGTGTTTCCTCACCGAGGACCGTCGGTTCAGCAGGCCGTTGGGTGCAAGCAGATAATAGAAAAATAAGAATAAAAACGGTAAAAATCAATTTTCGCATCATTATTCCCGATCGTTGATTTGCCACCCGCTGACCTCAAAATAAGTGGTCAGCATGCGAGTGCGTTCGTCATCCGTCATCGGCCGCGGGCGGGCAAAATCCTCCAGTTCAGCAGTCAGTATCTCTACGCCAAGGTATCTGCCATTATAAAAGACATGCCGATCGAGAAACTCTCGCCGGTTGAAAGTATACATCTGGTCGAAAAACAGATTCCCAAGGCCGTAATGCACAAAGCTATCGCCAAAGAAGGCGAAGCCGTGCGGGAAATGCGCCTGCGACCCGGAGACGATCACCGCCCCGGCTTCAGCCATTTTCTGCATTTCCTGCTGCGCCTGGCGGGAGGGCATGGTATCGTCCAACTCATAATGTTGGAAGGTTACGATAGGCAGGATGCCCTCGTCCAGCAAGTTCTGGATCTGGGAAGTCATAAGATCCAGGTCGCATGGCGCTGAGCCGGGCTGGTCTTCAGTAGCCCAGTCGTTTGGCGGGCCGGCCCGGTTGCAGCCCAAAAAGGCAATCCGGTTGCTGTTATGTTCGATAACCAGCGGTTGTAGCGACTCGTTCAGGTTTGCGCCGCCACCGTAGGTCAAGATGTCACGGTCGCGGTACATTTCCAACGTGCTGGACAGCGCCTCGCGGCCATAATCGACCAGATGGTTGCCAGCCAGTTCAATAATCTCAACGTCGATCAGATCCAGCAACTCGACATACTTCGGAGCGCTGCAGAAGCGCGTTCCAAGGCGCACCGGGATGGCGGGCGGGCACTCATCGTTGAATGAAACTTCATTACTGATGTGGGTGAAATCAGCGTCCAGCAGCCAAGGCAGGATATCACCAATCGGGTAATCGATGCCCATGGTCTCCATGCGTTCCGCAGTTGACCGAACCAGGGCGGTCACACCGGTCAGCAGCACGCGAGTGAGTTTACCTTCATCGCGGTTGGTGCTTGCAATTCCTGCATTCCGTAGCTCGCTGACTGTTGCCTGGCCGTTTGAGGTTTGCCCCTCCCACTTAAATTTTACGGTAAGAGGGTAAGCCGATAGGTCCAGGCCGCGGTCTAAGGGCGAAAGCCCGCCGATCCTGATTACTTTCCAGCGCGGGGCAATTTCTTCGAAAGGGACGATCGCCCAGGTGAATTTTTCCGACCAGGCGGTTTCCAAAAGGTCATCACGATTGGCCACACGTACTTTTTGCGGGTTCGGTTCACCCCAAACCTGGCGGAATGTCGCTAAAGTTGACTCATCCAGCAGAATTTGCTGCGGAAAGTCGCCTGCACCGCTCCATATCTGCTGGATTTCGTCAACAGAAATGTTGTCTGTCAGGGTTGGAAAGGGAGCAACCAGCGCATATACCCAGGTAAAATCCGCCTCCGTTGCGGCAATGTCCTCCCGAATCACCAGTTGGATATCTGAAGGATTAGCGCTGTTGGCAAAAACGAACGGGGCAGGCAGTTCAGCGACGTTTGCAATTCCGGTCGGAATCCACTCGGGCAGCCAGACTTGGATGCTGGGCGGCGTGGGCGTGATGGTTGCAGTCGGCAGCGGCTGGAAAGGCGTGACAGATAACTGCGCAACCGCTGAAGGCTCAACCGTGCTGTCTACCCGCTCTGCCGGAGCAAAATTGGTTTGCACCAGTACCGAACAGCCAGTTAACAATAAACCCAGGCTGGCAAGAAAAATCCTGGGAATCAAAGGAAAGAGGGATTTGGGTAGGATCATGGGATGCTAGGCATTCGATAACGGATTCGCCAGAGCGCTGCTGTGATGATGCCGGGTGTTATTATACCGCCCTGTCCCGAACCGGACGAAACATTAGCCAGGCACGCCAATCACAACACAACATCCAACAAGCCAACTCGAAATGTATTTCATCCACACAGGTAATGAACATGGTTTTGCCCCTCGCCCCCGACCCCGCTCCCCGGTCTATACAGTTTGCTTTTCACTGACGGCCGACCTTTCGGGGAGCGGGAAGTAAATGAATTTCGAGTGTTTTTGCGTCGCCAAAGCGACGCAAAAACACTCGATTAAGATAAACCCGTTTCCAGAGGTGCCTTAACAAGGGATTTGATAGGTTGTGACAGCTTTACTGGCTATAATTACGAATGAAAATCTCCCCAACGAGGATCAAATGCGCGAAATAGCTGTCATTGGAATTGGTCAAACCACCATTGATGAACATTGGGATAAATCTTTACGCGACCTGGCTGGTGAAGCCGCCCTGGCTGCCATGGAAGATGCGGGCGTTCACGGCGTTGACGGGCTGTTCGTCGGGAACATGATGTCGGGGTCTGCCAACCACCAGCAACAGCTAGGCGCTCACATTGCCGATTGGATTGGAGTGCGTTACGCCAATGCCATGCACATCGAATCGGCCTGCAGTTCAGGAGCAGCTGCCTTCCGCTCTGCCCTGATGGCAGTTGGTTCCGGCATGATGGAGATAGCGCTGGTTGTGGGGGTCGAAAAAATGACCGACTCGCCGGGTTCAGAAATTACCGCGCAACTGGCAACCGCTGCCGATGCCGATTGGGAAGCCAGCCAGGGCGTTTCGTTTATTGCGTTGAATGCGCTCATCATGAATCGCTACATGCATGAGTATGGCTGGGAACATCACCATTTTGCCCCCTTCTCGATCAATGCCCATGCCAACGCTGCCCACAATCCCATCGCCCGATTAAGTTCTGTCATCACCGAAAAAGATTATCTCAAAGCTCCGATGATTTGCCCGCCGATTAATTTAATGGATTCCTCTTCCATCGGTGACGGCGCTGCTGCAGTTGTGATTGTCCCGGTGGAAATGCTGAAAAACTTGCCGCCGCGGACTGAAATTCGCGTGCTCGGTTCTGGGGCTGCCACAGATACGATTGCCGTCCATTCACGCAAGCAACCGCTCTGGCTGACAGCGGCCGAAAAATCCGCTTTGCAGGCTTATAAAATGGCTGGCGTATCGCCCGCGGATATAGATTTGTTCGAAGTGCACGACGCATTCAGCATTATGGCTGCATTATCGCTGGAAGCTGCCGGTTTCGCTCAGCCTGGGCAAGGACCGCGTCTAGGTCTGGACGGTGAAATTGGCATTGGCGGGCGCATCCCTATTTGCACCCGAGGGGGATTGAAGGCGCGCGGCCATCCGGTTGGCGCAACCGGCATGTACCAGATTGTCGAAGTGGTTCAACAATTACGCGGTGAAGCGGCGGGTACCCAGGTGCAGGATGCCCGCATAGGAATGGCGCAAAACATCGGCGGGAGCGGCTCCAATATCATTACCCACATCCTGGGACGCATGTAAAAAGCTGGTTGCTGGCTGAAATATTGGCGCCGCATCCGCCTGCCGACCCTATCTAACCGCGGTACAATTTGGGCATCCTTGCCCGGATTACCGCCATGCCAAACCTTACTCAGCAACGTCTCACTGATTACCGCCGCGATACTTTCCGGTTGGATCCCGCCCGTCGCCTGCACGCCAAAGAAGATGCAGTGCAGTTTGCGAACGAACGCGGCTTCATTTTCTTCTGGCCGATCAAAGGTGTGACACTGCCCAACCTGTGGACAGCAGTCGCCGGTGACCGTCCGGTGGCGGACGAACATGACGACCCAGGTCACATAACCTGGGGTTGGAAAGACAACCTGTTGGACAAGCGGGTCTGGTACTACGCGCGCATCCTGCGCCGGCGTAATTCGATCCTATCGCTTGCCATGCTGCCTTTCTTTTACGCACTATCGCCCAATTTCGGCGATCCGGATGAAGATTACCTGCTGCAATACGAGCAAGGATTGCTGACCCAGGAGAGCAAGCTGGTGTATGAAGCCCTTCTAAAGGAAGGTCCGCTAGATTCGATTTCACTGCGGCGGGTAGCGCGCCTGGCCAGCCCGGAGAACGCTTCACGGTTCAATCGCGCATTGGACAGCCTGCAATTCGAATTCAAAGTCCTGCCAACCGGCGTAGCCGAAGCTGGCGCCTGGCGGTACGCTTTCATCTACGACCTGACCCACCGGTACTACCCAAATCTGGTCGAACAGGCAGGTCCCATCAGCGAGCCGGCTGCCCGCCAGCAGTTGCTGACCGTGTATTACCGTTCACTGGGCGCTGCCTCCCGTCAGGAAGCCGCCAAACTATTCGGTTGGCGTCCCGAGGACCTGGAGAGGACCTTCAAGGCCTTGATCGACCGTAACGTCCTAGTCGATCAAGTTGAGCTGGAAAATTCCACCAGTCCCGTAGCTGTACTGGCGGAATTGATCTGATCCCTCCGTGTAGAAAACATTTTTCCGGAGCCGGATCACCGGAAAACCTCAGCTCAACAAGTGTATAATCTAAACAGGTTGGGAAACGCCGCACTTCCGCATAAAGACGGAGGAAAACATGTTTGAATTTCACGTCAGCAGGCAATCCCGCGACCGGTTTGAGTTCGACCAGTCGCTTTTTACTTTTAACGGCAATGTCATCTTCGCTAATTTTCACGCGGCCCGCATGTTTGCCGAGAAAATGAACCAGAAAAGAGACCTGGTTAATGTTCCGGAACGGGCGGTCAAGGCTGGCCAGATCAACGCCATGGGTCTGCTGGATGAAATTTTACATATTTTAGTCGCCCGCTATCGCGAGCAAAAGAACCCGGGTATAATGACCCGGGCTTTGAATTGGCTTGAGGAGCGGCTGGGTACGGATGTGGTGCAGAATGCGCTCCTGGCCTTCACCCAGGAATTCCCCCCTTTAGCAGTTTACTTACACCAGGTGGAGCCCGCTGAATACCTGCAAGGCACAACCAACGGACGGGTTCACCGCGCCATCGCCCTCGAGGAATTGCTCATGCTGTGGATTTCCAATAAAAATCCGGCGCTTGAGCCCTATTTCGAATTATTCGACGATGATCACCTGAAAAGCGAAACTGCCTACCTGCCCATCATGGACGGTCTCTACCAATTTTTCCAGACCCAGCCAACTTTTGGCCCCAATTCCCAAAACCTGATCGATGTTTTACGAGCGCCAGCCCTGGCGCATCCCTTCTCGCTGGCTGACCAGCTTGAGTATATCCGTCAGCATTGGGCTGAATTTATTGGCAGCTATCTTTACCGTTTGCTTGGCAGCCTGGACTTGATCAAAGAAGAGGAAAAACTGCCTTTCTTTGGTCCTGGACCAGTAACCATTCCCATTTATAAACATGGCGCGCTCGAAGGAGAAATCGAAGCCTTCAGCCAGGACAAAGAATGGATGCCGAGCCTGGTGCTGCTGGCGAAAAATGCCTACGTCTGGCTCGACCAGCTGCGCCGCAAATACCAGCAACCCATTTTCCACCTGGATCAGGTGCCGGAAGAAGAATTGCAGGAGATTGCCGCCCGCGGGTTCACCGGCCTGTGGCTCATCGGCCTGTGGGAACGCAGTCAGGCGTCAGCCCGTATCAAACAACTGTGCGGTAATCCTGAAGCCATTGCCTCTGCTTACTCGCTGTCCTCCTACCAGATTGCCAATGACCTGGGCGGAGAAGAAGCCTGCAACCAACTGCGCGAAAAAGCCTGGCGCTATGGTATCCGGTTAGCGAGTGACATGGTACCCAATCACATGGGCGTCGACTCCTCCTGGCTGATCGAGCACCCGGATTGGTTTATCGGGTTGGATTATTCGCCGTTCCCCTCTTATACATTCAATGGTCCCGATCTATCACCTGACGGACGGGTGGGAATTTTCCTGGAAGATCATTATTATTCTCGCAGTGACGCTGCCGTGGTATTCAAACGGGTAGACCACCTGACCAGCAGCGAGCGTTTTATTTATCACGGCAATGATGGCACGACCATGCCGTGGAATGACACGGCGCAGCTAAACTACCTCAACCGGGAAGTCCGCGAACAAGTGATCCAGACGATCCTGGATGTAGCCCGGCGTTTTCCGGTCATCCGTTTTGACGCTGCCATGACTCTGGCCAAACGTCATTTCCAGCGCCTCTGGTTTCCTGAGCCCGGCACCGGAGGCGCCATCCCCTCCCGCGCTGATCATGCCCTTACGAAGGAGCAATTTGAACAAGCGTTCCCGGTCGAGTTCTGGCGTGAGGTCGTTGACCGCGTCGCCAGAGAGGTACCAGACACGCTGCTGCTGGCTGAAGCGTTCTGGCTGATGGAAGGTTATTTTGTCCGTACGCTGGGCATGCACCGTGTGTACAACAGCGCTTTTATGAACATGCTGCGCAACGAAGAAAACGCCAATTACCGCAAATTGATCAAAAACACTCTGGAATTCGAGCCGGAAATCCTCAAACGCTTTGTCAATTTCATGAACAACCCCGATGAGCGCACGGCGGTGGATCAATTTGGCAAAGGGGATAAGTATTTTGGCATTTGCGTTTTGCTGAGCACACTGCCTGGTCTGCCGATGTTCGGGCACGGGCAGGTCGAAGGATACTCTGAAAAATATGGCATGGAGTTTCGCCGCGCGTATTGGGACGAGCAAGTTGACACAAACCTCGTGGAGCGTCACCGGAGGGAAATCTTCCCTCTTTTACATCAACGGGCAATGTTCGCCGGCGTCGAAAACTTTCTGCTGTATGATTTTCTCACCTCCGATGGCTGGGTCAACGAAGAGGTTTACGCCTATTCGAACCGGCTGGGTGAACAGCGCGCTTTAGTGGTTTACCATAACAAATTTGCCTCTACCGAGGGCTGGATCAAGTGGTCAGCGGCGTATAAAGGCCGGGGCGAAGGCGGCGTGAAGCAATTACCCCTGCTGGAAGGGCTGGGGCTGCACAGAGGGGATAAACTGTTCATTTGCTTCCGCGACAGTCTCACCGGGTTGGAATACATTCGCCCGGCAGTCGAAATTGCCGAGTCAGGGCTTCACCTGAACCTCTCCGCATATCAAGTGCATGTGTTTTTGAATTTTCGCGAGGTGGTCGATGATAGTCAGGGTGTATACCGCGCAATTTCTGATTATCTGAATGGGCGTGGCGTCCCGAATATCGAAGAGGCGCTGCAAGAATTAATGCTCGCGCCGATTATGACACCGTTCAACCAGATCGCCAACCGGGATTATTTTGAGTATCTACTCGCCAACCGGCTGACACTTGAATCTCAACTGCTTCCCACTCACCTGCTGAACGAAGCTGTGATGAAAATGACCGCGCTGGTGGATGGCATCCAATCCAAAACCAGCGCTTCATCCAATCAGCAGGCAATCATCCAGGGGGTTCGGCGGCAATTGGAATTATTGCTGGCGCTACCCGCTCCGGATAAACTCCTACCCATCCCCATAAAGGGAGTTTATAAAGCCGCACTGAAATATGTACAAGATGGGTTGGTCAACCGGATGGATCGCTGGATTACTTTGCTCGGCGGATTATTCATTCACGACCTGGGCAAATTAACCGGCAACCCGGATTATGAAAATCAGAGTCTGAGTTGGCTGGAAGAATGGCAGCTTACCCGCCGCATTGCGGAAGTTGGCCATCAGATGGGAATCGAACCTGCCGAAACCTGGAAACTGCCGGTTATCTTACGCGTGGTGATCGGCAAGCAGCGCTGGTACGAAAAAATGGGTTCGTTGCCAGTGCAGCAAATCATGCAGACTTGGCTGACAGATGTTGAAATTCAACGGTTTCTGGGTATCAACCGTTACAAGGACATTTTATGGTTTAGCCAGGAAACCTATAAGGAATTGGTCTGGTGGATGGTGACGGTATCGGTGCTGCAAGCTTCAGCAGGTCCGCGCTACACGCTGGCTCATTTCCTCGAAACCATCCTGGGCAGCTACGAGATCGCACTTCAACTTCTGGCAGCCGAGGAAGAATCTGACTTTCAGGTCAACAAACTCATCATTGCTCTCGGCACACCAGGTGAGGCTGAAAGTAAATTGTAGTGGCACGGGGATTTTCACGATATTTTAGGAACGTCCGGTGACCCCGTGCCCAGAGTGTCATGATTAAAATACCCAGGCAAGGGCGAAAGGCTCCTGTGCCCCTTATTTTGGATAGCAAATGCTTTTTGCCAGAAAACGATTGTTAGCCAGGTGATATAAATTTTACGGTTAGAAATTTGTAGTCTCTCCGTGTGTGGCTATGTCTGTTCCCTTTTTGGATACCTGTTTTATATTTAATTTGCATAACGTTGACCTAACTCGTTATAATTCATTGCATATAGAGGTTTGTGAACAGGAAAACGATGAATATATTAATGGAAGAAAATTGCGTTCAGGTAGGCAAAGGAACCGCTGCCTTATCTACAGACGATGCGAAGGCTTTACTCGCAAATGTCCCTGGCTGGGAAATCATGGACCGAAACGGCACGCCCAGCCTGGTCAAAATCTACAAATTTCCTAATTTCGCCGCTGCCCTCAGTTTTACCAGCCGGGTTGGCCAGCAGGCCGAAGATCAAGATCACCATCCAGCGATCCTGACTGAATGGGGCCGCGTAACGGTCACCTGGTGGACGCATGTTGCCCACGGCCTGCACCGTAACGACTTCATCATGGCGGCCCGCACGGACGCGGTATTCGAATCCTTTTTCAGCGACTAAATTTATCCTGCATTCCGCCTCGCTATTGGAGGGAAATTTAATGAGCCACTTCGTTCGCGATTGGATGAGTTCACCGGTCACAGTTGTCGACCCGGACAGCAGTGTTACTTTTGCATTGACCCTAATGCGCCGCCGAAATATTCACAGCCTGATAGTGGTCCTCCAGGAGGGTCAGCAGACCACCTATGGCATTTTGACCACCACCGATATCCGCGACAAAATTATCGCGTCCGAGCGGAATCCGGCGGAAACTACTGTCCGCGAGATTATGACCATGCCTGTTCTGACCGCCCACCCGAACTGGACTCTCAAGGAATGCTCCATTGAAATGCAAAAGAAAGGCATTCATCACATGCCCGTGGCGGATGATCAGAATAATCTGGTTGGATTGATTTCAGCAACGGACCTGTTCATCGCCGCTGAAGAAATTGGCTGGGACGCGGGTTATTAACCCGGCAGAACAAAAATCCCACCGCCCCAGGCGCCCAGCGGAGCGGTAAACACGCCTTTATCGCAGCGCCCCGGGCGGGTGTCGTCCAGCAAATTTGAGAAGTCGCCCTCAACCGGCATCTCGTTTAGTCCGTGTATCGATAAAGTGCTTGCCATATCGGTAGGGTTGGCGGCCACCCATATCGTCTGGCTTCCGGGTAGCGTACGCAACCAGGCGGATCCGCCTGAAATCTGGCTGGCTTTCGGAAAACTGATCTGGCCGCGCCGCAGCGCCGGATATGCCTTGCGAATTTGGGCCAACTGCCGGATGTGCTCCAGGAGTCCGCGCTGCCAGTCTTTTTCATTCCAGGGAAAAGCCCGGCGACAATCGGGATCGCGCCCGCCTTCGACACCCACCTCGTCACCGTAATAAATGGCAGGGACACCGGGCAGCCCGAACAAGAGGGTATTCGCCAGGCGCGTTTTTTCGATGGATCCCCCCAACAAAGTGCGGATGCGCTCGACGTCATGCGACCCGAGCAGGGAATACATCGCAAGCATATTTTCGTATGGATAGGCTTTTAGGATGGTTTCAATATCCGCAACAAAGCCTGCATTGTCGCGTTCGCCGGTGAGCAGTCCTAGAATGGCCTTGCGCACCGGATAATTCATCAATCCGTCGAAATGCTTATCCCCGACCCAGCGCGCATCGATTTCCCAAATTTCGCCGATCAGGTATGCGTCTGGGTTGGCCGCACGGACTGTATTACGAAAATCAGCCCAGAAAGCATCGTCGTTGATCTCATTGGGCACATCCAGCCGCCAGCCGTCGATGCCCTGTTCGATCCAGTAGCGGCCGACGTCCAACAGGTATTGCCGCACTGCCGGGTAGTCTGTATTGAATTTTGGCAGGCTCTTGAATCCCCACCAGGCGGTGTAATTGGTGGCTTTCCCGCTGGTATAAGCCTGCAGTGGAAAACGTTGAACGTGGAACCAGTCCATATACGGCGAGTCCCCGTCGTTTTCGAGGATATCATTGAAAGCAAAGAACCCGCGCCCGCAGTGATTGAATACCCCATCCAACACAACTCGCATCCCCTTCTGGTGGGCAGCGGTCAGAAAGGAGTGAAAATCGCTCATGGTTCCCAGTTTGGGATCGATTTTATAATAATTGACCGTATTGTAACGGTGCGTCGAAGGCGAGAGGAAGATGGGATTTAAATAGATGGCATTGACGCCCAGGTCTGTCAGATAATCCAGTTTTTGCTGGATGCCCGCCAGATCGCCACCCTGGAAATGGACGATATCCGGTGGAGTGCCCCACGCCTGTTTGTTGGGCGGATCGTTCGCTGGGTTGCCGTTCGCAAATCGGTCCGGGAAAATCTGATAAAACACGCTGTCAAAGACCCAGGATGGGATGGTCATGTATTCCTCTATGACTACACGAAGTTTATAAGTTCAATGTATGGCAGCAAGCAATTTTTCGGGTTGTTTTTCGAAAGTGCTGATCGGGATTTCGCGGGCAGTCAGGCTTAGCAAGGTCTCTGTCAAAAACCGATTAACCGGGGTTGGCACCCCCACTCGTCCGCCGTACCTGACGACCGCACCGTTCAGGTATCCAACCTCCGATCTTGGATTGCCGCCATGCAGGTCGATGTGGAAAGACGGCATTTTATTGCCGCGACCGCTCCCCAGGAAGCGCACCGCCAACGGTTGCCCTAAGGCTGCTGGAAAACGCTGCATCAGCAGCGCCAGTAAACGCACGGGCGTACCGGGTAAATCGACCACCCTAAGGTTCAACTTTGCCATTACCGCCAGCGCTTCCCGCACCTGGCGCGCTTCCATCTTGAACAGCCCTTTATGGGCATATATGGCGGAAGGCGGCATATTCAAAATGGCGGATGAAGCATTTGCCAGCAAATTGGTCAGCAGCTTTGACCATTTCATGCTGACGCCGTCAGAATAGAGCCGCGCATGGAGCCCCGCCTGGTTGAATCCGTCCACCAGCCGTTCACTGACCGCATATCCGCCAGCAATGCCGATGCCGCGCAGCCGTTCAAGCAATGCCGTGCCGGCAGCCGGTTTGCCAATCGCGCTGGTGAGTGTGCCTGGAATTATTTTTCCGGAGTCAAACATATCGCCCAAAATGGTTTCGTTTTCCACCCCGTTTTGCATACATAAAATGGGAGGGAGTTGCTCCCTGAATGGCGCTAACTGCAGCGCCAATGCGGGCGTATCGTAAGATTTCACCGCAACCAACGCAGCATCAAATGGGCCGACCTCGATCGCCTCTGGTAATGTGGTTTTGATCTCAGGCTGCATGAAACGCACGGATTGTTCCCCAACGATCAGGCGCAGTCCGTTTGCTGTTATGGCAGCAGCCGATTCAGGCCGGTCAAAGAACACAACCTTCTGGCCGCTGTTTAGTAAGCTTGCACCAATATAGGTGCCAATTGCGCCAGCCCCAAAAATTAATAGCTTTAAATCAGCCATAAGGTTGCTTTAACCAGCTCCCTTGTCATGATTCAGCCAACCACGGGCGCCGTTCAGGAATACCCGTCCAGGCATGGGCTTCTTTCCCGCTGGCTGTACTTCCATTAAAACCAGCGCACCCTCAGCGGTTCCAACTATCGGCAGGCCATTTACGGTCCCATGCTGCGCGGGTTGCAGCTTGGTCGGGGTCAGACTACTGGCGCTCAACACCTTAATGGGCTGCCCCTGCCAGTGGAAATACGTTCCAGGCCAGGGGTTGTACGCGCGAACTTTGCATTCCAGCGCCCTGGCGGGCTCGGAAAAATCCAACCGGCCATCTTCTTTTTTTATCATTGGCGCGTAGGTTGCCAGGGTGTTGTCCTGCGTCCTCGGCTGAATCGTCCCATTCAGGTAACGGGGCAATGTCGTCATCAGCAAATCGGCACCGGCAGCAGCCAGGCGACCCGTCAAGCTGGCAGCATTGTCGTTTTCAGTAATTTCCACTACCTGCTGGGAAAGTATATCGCCTGTATCAACACCGGCATCCATTTTCATAATGGTTACACCAGTCAGGCTATCGCCATGCAGCAGTGCAGCCTGAACAGGCGCCGCCCCACGCCAGCGCGGTAAGAGTGAGGAATGGACGTTGATGCAGCCGTATTCTGGCAAGTCTAGTATATTTTGGCGCAAAATCTGCCCAAAAGCAGCGACGACGATCAGTTCCGGTTGCCAGGCAGCCAACTGATCAAAGGCTTCCGGGCGGCGCAACCGTTCAGGCTGCATAATCGGGATGCCTGCCTCTTCAGCCAGCACCTTCACCGGCGGAGCAGTCAACACCTTGCCACGCCCGGCTGGCCGATCTGGTTGCGTCACCACCCCTACCAGGTTGGCCTTACCGATTAACGCCCGCAGGATCGTGCGCGCAAATTCGGGTGAGCCCATGAAGGCTGTGCGTACATTCTTCATCGGCACAATTTTAACACATACCCATTCAAGGATCTCGGCATGGATGGTGTGAAGCTGGTGGCCAGCGATGATCATTTTGGTTTGTGAGCAGTCAGAAGGGCGGCCATAGGCAGTGTCCTTTGGCAAAGGTGCCAGTTTCACCTGCAGCAAAATGCAGGCACTTATGTGCCCAAACAGGCCATGCGAATGGAAGTCGCAGCGGATATTCGCTCCATAATCAACGTCCCAGACCGAAAGACCGCCGAGGAGTTCCTGCAAGTCACCATCCGGAAATATGAGGCCTCGGCTCCAAAGTTGTCAGCCTGGCTGGAGGATAACCTGGCAGAAGGGTTTACAGTGTTCGACTTCCCTTTTGAACACCGGCGCTCGGTCTGGACAACCAACAGTCAGGAACTAATTAACAAGGAAATCCACGGACGAACCAGAGTTGTGGGTATTTTCCCAAACGTGGCTTCGTACCTTAGATTGGTTTCCGCACTCCTTGTGGAGATTAGCGAGGGGCGACAGATCGGAAAACAATATTGTGTTAGCAAGTCATTCGATTGTTAAAGATCGATGGATATTTCTGACTCGAATTTACAGAAAATAGTTGCGTAATCTATTTTCGTGTTGCTAATATAGATGGTGCCCACAACAACGGCAAAAGGGCAATTAAATAAAACAAAACATCTTTGTTGTCCATTCAGAATTGAGTTGATTCGCAGTCATTGCAACTAATATGAGTAGTCTCCGTATTTATTAGACCCGGGAGTTCCTTTAGATAAATATATATCTTTAAAAAGCCACAAAGATAAAAATGGATTAAAATATGTCCATCCTGATCGATTTATATCATGTAATCTTTTGATCATTATCATGAGGTCTGCATAAAGATACAAGATAAATAACGGCACACCAATACAAACCAAACCCAGAGCATTGTTCTGCGAATAAGAATTCCCTAATCCTCCACTAACTATTAACATTAGAACAAAAATCGCACCTAATGGGAGTATCCCTTTTTTCCAAAATGTATTTAATCCAATTCGTCCTTTTGGTGAAAAGTAGAGTTGTATAAAACTCATTTCTGAATTGATAGGTTCTGGTATTGATAAAAGATTATCGCCTTTTTCGATTGGGGCAATTTGCTCTTGTTCAATCATCTGGACTAAGTCTTCCTTCTGGTTTTCAGATTTTTCTCCAAATACTGCACCACAGTATCCGCAGAATTTTGTATCCATATCCGTTAGATTTGAACAATTAGGACATATTTTGGTTAAGTCAGTCATGTATTCCTCTCTTTCGAATTGAGTATATTGGTTTTGTGCATTTATAAATATGCCATCGGGATAATTTGTTATAGGTTCTTTTTCTTCTTTAAGATTTCATCAAAAAACAATTTAAACATAGGTAAGTAAGTTTCAGAATCTTCTACCTCTTTTTGGTAATCAAGATAAGCGCTTTTTGAGGCTGATATTCTATTAGGGTTTAAGTTTTTCACCTCATCACGGAGAGACTCTAATTGACGATCTGTGTAGCTTTTTTCGGAAAATACCTCTGATAATATACTGCCAAAAATGCTACCACCGATACTAAGAGCATTTGTAGCATAAACATTCACTTTAGAGGGCTTTTGTATTTGAAAATAGAGCATTACTTTATCATTTTTCTTAAACTCCAAGACTAAACAATCGTTACTATGTTCAGTGGAATACAAATCCTCATATAGAAAATATTTCCTTGAATTTTTTTGAAAATTATAAATGAAGATTTTATTGCGTTTTATTTCGAAAAGGCCATTAATTATTTCTTCCTGATTATGGTATACAGAATCAATACACCAATTACGTTTAGAAATTGGAATGGCAAAAATAAAAATGTCATCACCAAGAGTAATTGGATAAGGATTCTGTAAATAACTAGAAATTAATGAGGCGGGGGGGAAATATGTGGTTTCACATATTCCTCCTTTTGCAAAGTATTCCCAAGTACCAGAGTGTTCATAAAATTTATTCTTCCAAGCCTCGGCAATTTTTTGTGTTATAGTAAATTTTGCTTCGGATAACTTTATCCCACAATTACCACAGTAGAATACTGCTAGTGGGTTTTTCTGGCCACATTGACCACATTTATTGACAATTGGTTTGCCGCATTTTTGGCAGTAATGCAATGCATTTATATTTTTGTGCCCACATGAAGGACACTGTATATAATTTTCACTAATTATTTTATTTTCGTTTGGTTTTGCTCTTCCACATTGCGGACAAAATTTGAAGGTATCATCATAGCTTACCCCACACCCCTCGCAAAGCGGCATAACCCCTCCTAATTAATACTCTATTATTTGTACGAAGGATACTAGCATAATTCAATAATTAGCGCAAGATTATCTAACAGATTATTAATAGTTTTATTCAATAGCTACATTTCAGTAATATCATAATAATTCATCCAATATAATTGTAGTTTTTTTTAGCAAATTGATATACAATTCTATTATCCCCCTATACTAATGTTCAAGGAGACCTCGATGACCGAAAACCTAACCCCGACCCCCCCGACCGATGAAGTCACCAGCGATGATCGGCTCTGGGCACTGCTATCATACTTGCTTACGCCTCTCATTCCAATTATCATCCTGTTGATGGAAAACAAGAAAAATCGCCCATACCTCAAAGCCCATTACGTTCAAGCCCTGGTATTAGGTGTAGCGGTGGTTGTCTTGTTTACAATTATAAATTTGATTCCCGTCCTTGGTCAAATTGTGGCTTTTGTTTTCGGAATTGCTTATCTTGTGGTCATGGTGCTGTATGCGATCAAGGCCAACAAGGGCGAATACGTGACCATCCCGGTCATCACCAATTTCGTCAAGAACCAGGGCTGGGCGTAAGTTTTTGGTTTTCGGTAAAAAAGACAATCTCGAGGAGCAATCCTTGAGATTGTTTTATTACCGGCGGATGACATTAACTTTAAGCTACAATTGGGTCTGACTATGATGTTTGATCCCGCTACCCAAAAAGCCATCGATCTTGAATTAGACCATGCAGAGACCGCCCGCAGGAATGCCAACGAGGGAATGGCGCGAGTGTGCGCCCGGCGGGCGGCTGGTATCGCCATTCGAGCCTTACTCACTGCCGCCGGAGAAGCCATTCCCGACCCCAGCGCTTACGTGCTGCTCACACGCCTGCAAGCCATGGAATCAACCCCGGCGGAAATTAAAACAATTGCCGGCAGCCTGTTAACCAGGGCGAATCCGGATTACACGTTACCGCCCGAAACAGACCTGATTGCCCAGGCGCGAATGTTGATTGAATGGGCTGGAAAGCAAATCTAAGGAGAACATTTTGACTGAACCAACCGCCGCCATCATCATGTATGGAACTACCTGGTGCTTCGACTCACGCCGGGCGCGTCGAGTTTTCGACGAACTCGAAATTCCTTATGAGTGGATCGATATCGACAAAGATTCAGATGCGCGGCAGTATGTCGAAGAAGTCAACCATGGATTCCGGTCAGTCCCCACCATCATCTTCCCGGATGGCAGTGTCCTGGTCGAACCGCCTAATGAAGTATTACGCGAAAAATTGGCCGAATTAACCCGCGGCTAGCCGTGTAGATCAACCGGTTTACTTTTTGTTTTGCCCGCTAAAAATCCGCAAAATAACTAATCCAGCTAAAAATCCCAGGCCTAACCACACCATCCAGTCAGACGATTTGATGGGTCGTCCCAGTACGGTTTGATCGGTCCTGGATAAGCGGTGGCTTAAGGCATTAATAAAGTCCGGATCAGGGTCAATTGGCCGGAAGAAACCGTATAAATCTTTTTCAATCCCGGATATTTGTGACAAGTCTGCCTGCATCTTTATACCCCCCCTTCCAGAATCGGATAGGCAACAATTCCAACGGTTCCAAGCCCAAGGTGAGCCGCCGGGTTGGATAATTTTGTACCCATAAGTTCGCCGTATGACAGGATCTTGAATTTCGCATCCCTGCCAACGGGCAAATCGGTCAAAACAACAGATTCAATCCTCGACATCCATCAATCTCCCTGCAATTTACTGCTTAAGTCATCTCTGAGCGAAAGCAATGTGCGATGGTACAGGCTTTTGATAGCACCCTCGCTGCGGCCCATAATTCGGGCGATCTCGTCGTTGGACATGTGCTCTACGAACTTCAAAATAATCAGCGTCTGGCGCTCTTCCGGTAATTTGCCGATGGCGTCCAGCAGTCCTTGCACCTCTTGATTTTTAACCAGCGCCGTTTCAGGGTGATCACCTTGACGCAGCGTGTGGGAATGATCGTCCAGCGGAACCTCGCGCCTGCGATGGCTATCCCGGTGCCAATTCGCCACCAGATTATGCGCTATGCGGTACAACCAGGCTGTGAAGGGCAATCCCCGGTCGTGGTAATTGTGAATGTGGTTCATTGCCCGAAAGAACACGCGCTCGGTTAAATCTTCGGCATCGTGTTGGCTGCCTGTGCGGTAGTAAATATAGTTATAGATCCGCTTGACGTAGCGCTGGTAAAGAACGCTGAATGCATTCTTGTCGCCCTGTCCTGCCAGGATGATGGCTTCTTCGTCGCTTAATTCATCCAAGATTCTTCCCTGCAGGTCTTTCTACCCCTAATTAACCCGGATAATTCACAAAAGATGCAATGCCGCTTGAAAATAAAGGATGGCAGATGAAAAGATGAGTTCTAGATTCTCATTATAACGGTTAACGATTGAATTGCGATTTTCGATTTTTTCGATCTGGCAATCTCCAAATTTTCGAGTAAACTTGTGTTCTTGGATCACATTACTTACTATTATCCAGTCTGAGGTGGTATGCAAAAAATCGAATTTTCCTGGTCGTCGCCGAAAAATATCCCAATTTATGCCTGCGAATGGCAACCATCATCACCGGCAAAGGGCGTGATTGTGCTGGTACACGGTATCGGTGAACACATCGGGCGCTACGAGCATGTTGCGCGAATGTTTACGGACAACCAGTATGCCTTTATTGGATCAGATTTAACCGGGCACGGTAAATCGGGCGGGCAGCGCGGCCACGCCGATTCATTTGACGATTTCTACAGCCAGATTACCTGGATGCTGCAAGAAGCAGAGAAGCGCTACCCTGGATTGCCGGTATTTCTTTATGGCCATAGTCTGGGCGCCAACCTGGTGCTCGGGTACGTGGAAAAGGGTATTCATGCAGTTGCAGGCGCCATCGTCACTTCGCCGGCGCTGGCGATTACGCGGGTTCCTCCTGTAAAACTCGCTCTTGGCAAACTGATGTATGCAGTATATCCCCGCTTCAGCATGACCAACAGCCTGGATACTTCCGGTTTATCTCGCGATGAAAACGTTGTTGCAGCCTATGTCAATGACCCGCTGGTGCACCCCCTGGTTTCAGCGCGCCTGGGGCTGGATTTGATCAACAGCAGTCAAATGATTCGCGATCAAGGCTTGAATATTAATGTCCCGCTGCTCTTGCTTCATGGGGAATTGGACCGCCTGGTTAAAGTGGCCGGTTCCCGTGAATTTGCCCGCCAGTTGGATGGTCGAGTGAAATACGTCGAAATTCCGGGCGGATACCACGAACTGCATAACGAACCCAACCAGCAAGAGATTTTTAGCATCTGGCTGGACTGGCTGGATGCCAGAGTAAAAAACACAGGCTAGCAATTTCGCTCAGCCTGTCACGGTGATGCCAAATATCACTTGACCCGGATATCCAGGCTGAATACAATATAGATGGAATTGTCGCGCCAATTCTGGTTTTTTGTGCGCCTTAATCCTAACATCCCACACATCGAACATCCTAAAGGAGAAAGCTGATGGCTGATTTCCTGACTCGTGGCACGCTTGCTGAGGTCGATCTTGAAGTAAGTGAACTCATCCGCCTGGAAGCAGAACGCCAGTATCGCAAGTTGATTCTGATCCCGAGTGAAAGCACGGCTCCTGTTGCGGTGCGCGAGGCGCTTGGCTCGGTTTTTCAGAACCTCTACGCGGAAGGTTATCCGGATGAAGAAACTCGCCAGATGACCGAAGCTGAAATCCTCGACTACACGGCTCGCCTGACTTATTACCGCCGCTATGCCGACCCGCGCTATTACAAAGGCGTCGAATACGCAGACACGGTTGAATCCCTGGCTCGCCGGCGCTGCGCGGAAGTGTTTGCCACCGAGAAGTTCTCTGCCGATCAGTTTTACGTCAATGTGCAACCGCTCTCCGGCGCACCGGCTAATAACGCGGTTTATACCGCGCTTGTGAATCCTGGCGAGACGGTCATGGGTATGAATTTACTGCACGGCGGCCACCTGACCCACGGCTCATCCGTCAACCGCTCTGGCAAGCTGTTCAAAGCTGTGCATTACACCGTCAATCCTGAGACCGAACAAATTGATTACGACCAGGTTGAGGCGTTGGCGCTCGAGCACAAACCAAAATTGATCATCGCCGGCTATTCTTCCTACCCCTGGGTGCCGGATTGGGCGCGCTTCCGCGCCGCCGCCGATAAAGTTGGCGCGATCTTCCTGGCAGATGTCTCGCACATCGCCGGATTAATCGCTGCCGGAGCAATTCCTTCGCCAGTCGGTCATGCCCACGTGATCACCTTCACCACTCATAAAACCCTCCTGGGTCCGCGCGGCGCGGTTGCGCTGACCACCGATGCAGCCCTCGGTCGAAAGCTCGACCGGGCAGTGTTCCCCGGCGAACAAGGCGGTCCGCACATGCACGCCATTGCGGCTCTGGCGACCACCCTGAAAATTGCCAAAACAGATTCCTTCAAGAAAATGCAGCATCAGATCATTAAGAATTGCGCCGTGCTCACCAACCGCATGGCGGAACGTGGCCTACGCATCTCATACGGTGGCACCAACACCCACCTTGGCAATGTGGACTGCAAATCCATCGTCGGTCCGGACGGTACCCCCCTTTCCGGCGATATGGCCGCCCGAATTCTGGATATTGCCGGGATCGTGCTCAATCGCAATACCATTCCCGGCGACAAGACCGCCATGGCCGCCAGCGGCATCCGCTACGGCACCCCCTGGATCACCCAGCGCGGTCTGGGCGAGAAAGAGATGGTGGAACTGGGCGATATCATTGCAGATGTACTGCAAGCCACCACGCCTTACTCATTGGAAACGAAAAAAGGCGATGCCATTCGCGCCAAGGTCGATTTTAGCGTGCTGGAAGATGCCAAGCTCCGCGTTCGCAAGCTGGCCGAAGCCGGCGGCTATGATGGTGACGTAGCCCACAAATCGGGTTACCCGCATTATTTCTTTGTCGATGACAAACCAACGGCAAAAGGCGGTTGGGCCGCCTATGAACTTTCAGGCCACGGCATTCGCACCTTCATGAACACCGTTTTCGCCAGTGATGTCGAATTATTGGCCCCTGGGGAAAGCCAGAAAACGCTGCTGCATACCCCCAAAGATACTATCGAAGGCATAATCACCTGTCTGGATGTTTACAATTTCCAATTCAGTCTGCCGGCCGGCAAAGCCAGTCTGGCAGCCACCTGGCTGCGGGAAATGTCGGATGGGTATGTTTATTTTGACCCGGATCTATTGCGCCGCACACCTGGCCCGATTTATGTAAAGGAGTCCGGCAAAGCTTCTGTAACCTCAGCAGCTGGTTCGGGCACTGGAGCGGCCAAACCCTACACCATTGGCGCGGCAGCCAAAGCCGGTGCTGCCCTTCCCGATTTCGTCTGGGAAGAGAAAGAAGCAGAACTGCGCCGCACGCCGCTTTACGACACGCATAAAGCGCTGGGTGCTAAAATCATCCCGTTTGCCGGTTGGGAAATGCCGGTCTGGTACACCTCAGTGGTTGAAGAACATCTGGCCTGCCGCCAGGCCGCTGGATTGTTCGATGTAGCCCACATGGGCGTATATCAGGCTGAAGGACCGGATGCAGCTGTCTTCCTGGACAGCGTTTGCAGCAACGATATCAGCGCGCTCGAAATCGGCGAATCCTGCTACTCCCATTTCCTGACCCCCGACGCCAATGTGGTCGATGACCTGCTTGTATACCGCCGCGGGTTTGAGAAGTACCTGGTGGTGGTCAACGCTTCCAACGACGACAAAGACTGGGCCTGGCTGAATGCGGTTCGCGAAGGAAAAGTCAAGATTGACAATGAACATCCTGGCGCCCGTGCATTCGGCCGCAACGTTGTCCTGCGCAACCTGCGTGACCCGAAAGCAGGAGCAGATATGCGCGTGGACATTGCCTTGCAAGGACCCAAATCGCGCGATATCCTGCTTTCATTAGGCGTGGACGCTCCCACTCGACGCAAGATCATGGCTCTTAAACGCACAGATTTGTGCGAAGCGGTGGTCGGCGGTATCGATCTGGTGGTCTCGCGTACTGGCTACACTGGCGAGAAAATGGCCTTTGAATTATTTGTCCACCCCGCGAAAACGGTGGAACTGTGGAATGCCCTGATGAAAGCTGGCGAACCACTGGGTCTTAAGCCATGCGGATTGGGAGCGCGCGACTCCTTGCGCACCGAAGCCGGTCTGCCACTTTATGGGCACGAGATGGGCGGCGATATGAACCTGGGCGTGGCCGAAGCCGGTTTTGGCAACTTTGTCAAGACCTACAAGCCATGGTTCATTGGCCGCACCGCCTACCTGGCGCGTGAAGCTGCCCGCACCGCTGAAGTGATCCGCTTCCGCTTCACTGAAAAAGGCGTGCGCATGGCCCACAATGCCGACCCGATCATCGACCGCAAGGGTAAGACCGTTGGTATGGTCACCAGCTGTGCGATTGACTCCGAAGGCTTCCTGACCGGCCTGGCTTATGTAGACTTGAAGATCGCTGAGGAGGGCACTCAGTTCTTCATCTACCAGGGGGCGCCGAAATCCACCGGCAAAGCCCCGGCAGAGCTGATAGCAGGCGACCGAATCACACTACCGACTGCGGCAGTTATTATTAGCCGCTTCCCTAAATAATTTCGAAAATCAGGTGTGCTGGATCACTCGGCACACCTGATTTTTTCTCACTGAACTTGAATGACCTGAAACCAATTCAAAAAATGGATAAGAATGGAGAAAAACATTTCGCATAAAAGAAGATGATTGCAACCCTGATAAGCATTACCAGCCGGTCTCTCGTCAACCTGTTCTACAACAGAATTTGAAAAGGAGATGGAAATCATATGCAAACCCCTTGGGATCACCGCTATGCTCAGCGCACCCAAAGAATGAAAGCATCGGCAATTCGTGAATTGCTTAAAATCACGGAAAATCCAGAAATTATCTCATTTGCCGGCGGGCTGCCAGCCCCGGAAATCTTTCCTTCCGAAGAAATTCGCGAAGCCTGCAATCGGGTCCTGAAGGACCAATCTGCGCTGGCATTGCAATATGGAGCCACGGAAGGTTATCTACCTTTGCGGGAGATGATTGCCCGCCATGCCAGCCGCTCCGGAGTGCAAATTCGCCCCAATAATATTCTCATCACCTCTGGCTCCCAGCAGGCGCTGGATCTGATTGGCAAAATATTCATCAACCATGGCGACCGGTTGTTGGTCGAATCTCCAACCTATCTGGGAGCGCTGCAGGCCTGGAACCAATACGGTGCTGAATATGTCACCGTACGTACGGATGATGACGGTATGGTGTCTGAAGATATCGAACAAGCGCTACGCACCGGCCCCAAATTTATCTATGTACTGCCCAATTTTCAGAATCCCATGGGCGTTACCATGTCGATGGAACGCCGCGTCAAGCTGGTCGAAATGGCCGACCGTTACGGTGTCCCACTGGTAGAAGATGACCCCTACGGGCAATTACGCTTTGAAGGTGAAAATCTGCCGGGTGTGAATGTATTGGATGCCCAATTGCACGTTCAAAATGGTAGATATACCGGCAATGTTATCTACTTTAGTACCTTCTCGAAGATTCTTTCACCGGGTCTGCGGCTGGCATGGATGATCGCCCCTGACGAGGTCATTTCGAAACTCGCGCTTGCCAAACAGGGCACCGACCTGCATACCGCCACCTTCAATCAGGTGGTCGCTTATGAAGTCAGCCGGCATGGGTTCCTGGATAACCATGTGAAACACATCTGCGAGGTTTATAGTGAACGGCGCGATGTGATGTTGGATTCGCTGGCAGAGCATATGCCGGAAGGCGTCACCTGGACGCATCCCCACGGTGGGTTGTTCCTCTGGGTGCGCGTACCGGAATCTTGTGATACCACTAAAATGTTCCCGGCGGCGATACGCAATAAAGTTGCCTACGTACCTGGTGAAAGTTTCCACCCCAATGGGGGCGGCACAAACACCATGCGGTTGAATTTCTCTTATTGCAAACCGGCAACGATCGTCGAAGGCATTTCCAGATTAGGCAATATGCTCAAAGAAGAGCTTTGCCAATAAGCAGTTAGCTTTTTAGCGTTTTCGGTATAAAAACGGGACAGCCAAAATCCGCTGTCCCGTTTTACATCCATCACCTATTTCTTAGTGATTGTTTGTGTGGTCCCATAACTTAAACTCTTTCAAGCTCGAATCGCCTAAAAATTCGCGCAGGATGGAATTGTCCGGGATCAAATGGGCGTCGATGGGCATGAACCATTCTAAAAAGGCCAGCAATCGTTTGGCTTCGATAAATTCATTGGTGCCAAACGGCACCTGGCGCAGCAGAGGTTCAACACGCTCACGCAAAGCGGAAAGCTCATAGACCAGTGCAGAGTTGAAAACCTCATCGGCATTCTCCTGGAATGGGAAAATATGGCGTTTTTCACCGCGCCGCACCGATTCCCAGCGTCCGATCGTATCCAACGCCGAATACCCGCGTTCGCGCTGGTCGCGCACAATACGCCGCAACAATCGGGTGTCGGTGGTTGAGATACGGTTGTGGCGATCGAGATTGAGCTGGGTCAGGCAGGATACATACAGCCGGAAGGTGGTTTTTTGCGGAACATTCGGCAGCAACCCCGGGTTCAACCCGTGAATCCCTTCCAGCAAAATAAGCTGGTCTTTGCCCAATTTGACCACTTCACCCGGGCTGCTCTTGCCCGTTTTGAAGTCATAGCGTGGCAGTTGCACTTCTTCTCCGGCGATGAGCGCAAGCAGATCGCGCTCCAACCGCTCGATGTCCAAAGCCAGCAAGGTTTCGTAATCGAGCTGACCATCCTCATCGCGGGGCGTCCTCCCGCGGTCAACGAAGTAATTGTCCAGCTCAAGCGGAAACGGGGAACACCCTTGCGCCAGCAATTGAACCGAGAGACGTTTTGAAAAGGTGGTTTTCCCGGACGAGGATGGTCCGGCAATTAATACAATGCGCGTCGTGTTCGAACGATCGGCAACCTGGCGAGCAATGTCGGCGATTTTTTGTTCATGCAGCGCCTCCGATACCAGAATAATCTCGCGAATGCGCCCACCGCTGATGGCGTCATTCAATGCGCCCACATTTTCGATCCCCAACCGCGACAGCCAATTACCGTATTGCCGGAAAGTACGCAGCAGCTTTGGGTAATCCGGCATGGGCAGCAAATTACCGGGCATGTGCCGGCGCGGATAAATGATGACAAAGCCATCACCGAGCAGCTTCAACCCAAACCGCGTTAGATAGCCCGTGCTGGGTACCATGTATCCATGCAGGTAATCCTGGTGGTCGCCCAGGGAATAGAGCACCAGTGTGTCTTTCTGGCGGTATTTTAATAGCTGGACTTTATCGGCATAACCTTTTTGGGTGAATACTTCGATGGCTTCTGAGATGGGGACAATTCGGCGCTCGAAGGACTGGTCAGCCTCAACCATGCTGAGCATTTTATTGGCAAGTTGATCCAATGATTCCTGAGTTAACGGATTGAACCCGGTGACGGTACAGTAATAACCCCCGGATGAAACGGAATGATCAATAGCCATGGAAGCTTGTGGGAATAATTCTTCGAAGGCAGCTTCGAGTAGAAAGGTAATCGACCGGCGGTATATCCGCGCGCCGTCTGCACTGCTCATATCGATCGGCTTTACTTTTGCATCCATGGTGATTTTGTAGGTCAGTTCCCGCAACTCGCCATTGATGATTGCTCCAACCACCTGGGGCTCACTCCAGTCAGGCAGCAGCCGTAAAAAATCGCCCACCGGGGTATTGCGCGGCCCGCTAAACACCCGGCCATCAGGCAGGATAATTTCTACTGTATCGCGCAGTCGAGTTTCCTGAATGCTTGTTAGGATGTCAGTCATATTTCCTCTTGCTGGTTAATTCTCAGGTAATTCGTTAACCAGGCGCCAGTTTCATGGTTTGCCCTGCAATAATAAACCCAAAAAGTATAACGCAAACAAGGTTCAGGTTCGGAGCCTTGTTTGTTACATCCATTCTGAATTGTTGTAAGTATAATGGAAATGTCCTTTGATATTTTATAGATTAGAAAGCGGCTTAATGGATCCCAATTACCTCGACCTCGATCCTCAGGAACGTATCAATAAAATACTTGCCTTATTTTCAGTTCTTATTGGTACCGCCAGCATTTGTGCAGGGTTGATCCCGATTTTTGGTGCGGTGAGTTCTATCGCTGGGATTGTTGCCGGCATATTTGGCCGAAAATCTGAGAGCCGAAATCTGGCGACCGTGGGGATCGTTATTTCCGCATTCAGTTTAATGTTATCGATCGTGTATGCATTCTTCGTTTATATCAGCATGTAATCACGTTTCCTGGCATTATTAAGAATCCAGTGCTCCAAACAGCATTCGCTCCAAGAGTGTCCGCTGAAAAATTACAAAAATAACGATCACTGGGATGGACATGATTACCACCAGCGATCCTAATATGCTCCAGGGTTGGGCATTTCCCGATTGCACCATGGCATAAATCGCCATGGACAGGGTGACGGTTTGTGCTTTATCTACAAAGAGCCAGCCGATTGCGAATTCAGAATATGCCATAAGAAATGAAATTAAGGCTGCGATGGCAATGGATGGCAACGCCAGGGGCAAGGTCACATACCGAAAAGTGGATAAATACCCTGCTCCATCCAAAAACGCAGCTTCTTCCAACTCCCGCGGCACAGATTGGAAGGCTGCCCGCATATTCCAAATACAAAACGGAATCGCAAAAACGGCGTAAACAATCGTCAGCCCTAACAAGCTCGTTCTTATTTGCAAAATGCTCAAAACGATATACAGCGGGGTGGCAAATGCAATCGGCGGGATGACCGCCGTCAATAACAGGATGAATAGCCCAGGTTTACGGCCGGGAAAACGGAACCGCGCAAACGCGTAAGCCAGACTGGCACCCAACACAAGAGCTAGCAGGGCGGCTCCCAGGGAAACCACCAAACTATTCTTGAGCAGAGTAGCAAAATGGACGGACTGGTAGGGGCGGTCTAGAACCGAAAATAAAGGTTCAAGCGAAAATACCCTGGGGAAAAATCTGAATTCAGTCGGCCGGCCGAGCAAAGATCCATCAAATGCCAGCCGGAGCATGCCCCAGATGGGCAATATGACATATATGCCAACGATTATGAGAAACAGCTGACTGAGAATTTGGCGAACCCATAAATGTTTACGCATAGGTCACCCCCTGATCGGCTTTACTCCAACGATTGAACAAAATCACAAAACCAATCAAAATCACCACAGTGATGATATTGATCACGGCCGATACGGCAAATTGGCCGTTGATGAAAAATCCGCTGGGATTAAAAAAGTTATAAGACAATGTTGCCAGCGTACCCGTTCCAATCCGAAACGCTTGAAAAAGATAAAACTGATTGAATGCAAAAATCCCTCTAATGATAATGGCCGGAATCAATAAGGGATATAACAGGGGCCAGGTAATGTATCTAAATGTTTGCAGCGCGTTTGCGCCATCGATCTGAGCGGCATCAAATGATTCCTTTGGCATCATTTTCAAACCTGCTGATGTCGCGAGCATCATGAACGGGAACCCATACCAAACGGCAGAGATCAATAAAATGACAAGCCACATACTGGGGCTATTTTCCCATCCCAACAAAAATGAGAATGGCATTTCTGCGCCATATTTTTGGGCAGCCAGGCTCAACCAGCCAATTTCAGGAGCGAAAACATTCACCCACATTAATGCTCCGATCATTTCTGGAATGGCCCACGGCAGGATAAATAAAGATTGCCAGGCCCGTTTCAATTTCACGCCCCGCTGCCAGAGGATCAGGGCCGTAATCAGCCCTAGCAAGGTTTGCAGCGCAACGGAAAGGACTGTCCACAGTATGTTAATAAACAATACCTTTTGCTGCGAAAGATAATCGAAAACGGGTTTAAAGTTCGATAATCCCAGGTAATGAACCTCCTTGGCTCGATAAGGAAAATCTTGCAGCCCCACCTCTAGCTGACCGGTAATTCCACCCCATACTTCCCGCCAGATCCCGCCATTCAAGCCATCTTTGATGGAGACGCTGTTGAAATCTGTCAATGAGACCGCCAGCTGGTAAAACAGCGGAACCAGGGTAAAAATGGCAAAAGAAATTAACCCTGGGATAAGCCAGGGTAGGGCCTGCTTGAATTCAGACTTTTGGCGTGCGACTTTCGTATTTTTACGTCCCTTCACTCGAAGAACCCAATTGCGGATGGGAACAATCAGGATTGTGTTAATCCCTTCCGAAGCAGAAAGACAAAGGGGGGCGCTGAGTGTGACCAGGTACTGCGGCCATTTTGTTGGCCAGATTAACAGAAAGAATAATGCGATAATCAACCAAAGCGCGTAAATTCTGTGTTTTTGCCAGGTGGTGACCAATCCTAAGGCCGCAAGGATGGCAATAATGGGGTCGATCGAAAAGTAAAAAGCGTCTGCCTGCCACATGAGCGGAGAGGTACTCAACCATACGAATTGTTGCCAGATTGGGAATTGGGCATTTTCAACTTCGCTTGCCCCTTGAGCGTAAGCCGAATGATAAAGGATGGATTCATTTAATCTACCGATTGGGTCTGGCCAAAGGTATGGATTTAACAAAAAGAAAATGGCCACCCCCAATAGTCCCCAAATTAGAATATTCCGAAGAGCATTTTTCCATTCCCCTGCTTTCGCTGCATCGATCCACCAATCGACCAGAATGGCAATTCCAACAACACCATACAGGTACTTGGAAGCCGCAGTAATGCCCAAAAATATCGCCGATGTCACCAGCCAGCCATTGATCCGGGTTTGCTGCTTCTTTTTCCACAAAACATAAGAAAAAACGCAGAGCAAACTGGCGAAAGCCGGAATCGCTTCGAGCATGATTTGCGACACATATTTAATCGTCCAGGCATGGACGGCAAGCAAAAGCCCGGCTAAAGGATTTACCAATGCCAATAAGCCGGTTGTGATGATGCCAAAGATAGCGTTGGTCACCCTATCGGTTCGGAGCAGATCTCTGGCTAAATATTGATTCGGTCCGGCGCTCGTCGGATGATCCGGCGTTAGCGGTTTTTCTGGATCGCTGAGCAGGCTGATCCCCAAAACGATTTTGGCGAAGGGGGGATGCTCAGGACGATAATTGGTCTCCAGAAAATCCGACAGTTTGCCGCTGCGGATAATGGCTGTGTACTGCTGGGCTGCCCGCAGGTAATCATCCTCGTCATAATCTATGTTTAAAGTGGTGACTGCCTTCCAGCGAGTAACCCCGGCAACACCTATGACCAAAATCACCACAAACAGAAAACCCAAAATCCGTAATTTTTTCATTCCCACCTGCTGTATTTGCGATTAATATCGTAGAAGAGGAAAAAGTTGGTTACTTCACGATTTCAAATATATAGCCAGTGTACGGAGTCAATTGTTCCAGTGGCTGGTATTCTGCGAATCCGCCATCCTGAATGTTAAGTGTTGATGCTGCACTGTTCGACAGAATGTCCGTGGCGGTGTAAGCTGAATCCTCCAAAGTCGTGCTTGATGCGCTGATTGTATAATCTGCAATACTCTTTTTCGTCAGATTAACAACCATCAATAATGTTGCCGAGCCTTCCTGACGGATGAATGCGTAGACCCCTGAATTCGAGGAATCAACGGGGATATAATCTCCGACCGCTAAAGCCGGCTGCGACTTGCGAATGGCAATCAGTTTTTGATAGGTTTTTAAGAGTGAATCTGAAACGTTTTGCTGGTTTTGAACATTTACTGCGATATAACCAACCTCAAGCTCTTCCCAGGGGACGTTGTTGGAAAAGCCCCCAAATTGTTCGGAAGACCATTGCATCGGCCGGCGAATATTCTCGTCCGGTTTGCGTCCCTCCATCCCTATTTCTTCTCCGTAATAGATATAGGGAGTACCAGGTGATGTCAGCAGGATGAAGGCTGCATTTTTGGCTTTATCAACATTCCCTCCCAGCACGCTCATGACGCGATCCTGGTCGTGATTCGTCAAAAATGTGCCGAAATCCCAACTGGGCATATCTTTTTGGGTAAATGTGACCGCGCTCTTGATGCCTGAAACTGCTTCCCCATTGACACTGTTCATCACCCCGCTGGCCATCTCGAAATTAAAGATCTGATCGAACTGATCGCCTGTATAAGTCGAGACAATTCGTGCGTCGCTGCTCGCAACTTCTCCGACAGTGTATGCGAGTGGGTTTAAGTCTTTATAGAAAGAATAAAATTCCTTGAACCAGGCATGCGTGGCAGGAGAATTGAGCGCAACCGAATCCTCTTCGATCAAATGTTTGGCGCCATCTACCCGAAAGCCATCCACCCCGATCGTTTCCATCCAGAATTTGACCACCTTTTCCATTTGGGCGGTGACATCTGGATTTAAATAATTAAGATCCGGCATACAGTCGCAAAAATAGCCGTAATAAAACATCGGCTTCGTTCCTCCCATAACCGGGCGCCATCCATCCCCCAGGTCGGTCGTCGACCAAACATACCAATCGTGATAACTCGACGTTTCACCTTGCAAAGCGTCTCTAAAGAAAGGATGCAGGATCGAAGTGTGGTTTAGGACTAAATCAAGGATGACTTTGATTCCACGTTTGTGGGCTTCAGAAAGAAACCTCTTGAAATCATCCATCGTGCCGTACTCGGGATTAACTGCATAATAATTGATAACATCGTAGCCGTGATAGCTCGGAGAAGGATGAATGGGCATCAACCAGATCGCAGTGATCCCTAAATCCGTCTGGGTATCCGGGTCGCCGTCACTAAGGTAATCCAGTTTCTGGGTGATCCCATTGATATCGCCAATTCCATCCCCATCGCTGTCGGAAAAACTCCTGACAAATATCTCGTAAAATACCGCCGTCTTCCACCATGACGCGCTTTTCTGCGTCTGAGTTTCGACTGGAATTGGCGAGGGTTGAGTTGTCGGGCTTACCGTGGGCGCTGCGCATCCAGAGAATAGCATTCCAAGAACCAGTAAAGGTATGAATCTTCTCATACGCTCTGCTCCAATAAAAAGGGCTGTCTCAAAAGAGTAAATTTGTCATTTATTCCACCCCATACGCGGGATGGGGTAGAACCCATCCCGCGTATGGGACAGCCCCTTTTATTCTAGCCTTTTACACCGCCAGCCGTAAGACCGCTCACGATTTGCTTCTGCAAGATCATATACACTATGGCAACAGGTAACGCGACGATGATGGCCATGGCTGCGAAGCGGTTCCATGGAATCGAGCTGGCGTACTGGCCGGTCATATTGTAAAGTGTCATTGCCAGGGTATAATCCTGCGGTTTGGTCAGGAACAACCAGGGAAGGACAAACTCCTGCCAGTAACCGATAAAACCCAGGAAGAAAGTCACCGCCAATTGCGGCATAGCCAGAGGCAAAACAATCTGGAAAAACACCTGGTTTGTATCAGCACCGTCGATGGCAGCCGCCTCCTCAAGCTCTTTGGGAATGGTATCCAGGTAGCCCTTAAGATTCCAAACCGCAAATGGCAATGCGGTGGATATCATAGCGATTCCGACGCCAAGCAAGGAATCGCGCAAATTGAAAATAACCTTTCCGACCTCGCCGACTGCGCAAGCAGTGAATGGATATAATGCAGTGACCCCACCCGGGCAATTCACCAGGCGGAAGCTGTTAAACAACAGGAACAAAGGGGTTGAAAGTCCAACCGCAGGCATTAAAAGGGGAATGAAGACCATGATCATTAACACCTGGCGGAGCTTAAACCGAAAACGTGAAAACGCGTAGGCTGCTGATACTGCAATTAAAAGCGACACACCTCCTACCGTTATGGAAAGCAGACCACTGTTCTTTAATAATGTGAGGAAATCCACTGGATTGGCAGTAGGACGAGTAAGCACCTGCTGAAATGCGACAAATGAAATTTCTTTGGGAAATAGTTCAAGACTACTAGGTCGGGTTCCTGAAGGACTCAGCGAAAGTGTAATGATATACAGGATCGGGAACATGACTTCAGCGGTGATCAACAAGCATAGCAACTGAATGATCAGTTGCCGATAAAGAGGAAGTCGATCACCACTTCCTTTACTTCCCGACGTGTCCATGTTTAGAAATCGGACGAACCAGTTTTTCTTTTTGACGTTCTGGGTTAGAGTGCTCATTTTATGACTCCGCATAACTTTCTGTCGCTCGGGTCAAACGGTTAGTGAGCAAGAAAATGGCGACCACAACGAAGAAGATGATCACTGAAAATGCGCCGGCAGCCCCGAATAAGCGGAGGTTTCTGACCAAGTCGTAGGCAAAGGTTACCAAAATTTCAGTCATTCTGGAGGGTCCACCGCCTGTCATAAAGTACACAAAATTGAACAGATTGAAAGAGAGGGTGAAACCATACATTGCAGCCGGAATCATTGCAGGCTTAAGCAAAGGCACGGTAACATGCCAAAATTGATATGACTTGGAAGCGCCATCGATTTCTGCGGCTTCGTATAATTCCCTTGGAATGGACTGCAAAGCGCCAGTGGCCACCAGTACCATGAACGGCCACCCTAACCAAAAGTTCGCGATCATCATGGCATAATATGCCAGCGGTAAACCCCCAGTTGGTAGCAACCATGAGATGGGTGGCAAATATTCGGCTAACCAGCGAAGATGAACAACATTTGTACTTCCAAACAACTGGCCGATCCAGGTTAACGCCTGGTTCATCGCACCATATTGCTCATCAAAAATATTTCGCCAAACCGTACCGACTACAATGGGAGGAATGACAACTGGTAGAACATAAATTGCTCGGTAAATTTTCTTAAACCAGATGCCCTTGGTATTCATTAATGTAGCAATTAGAACACCGGCTGGTACATGCAATATCACATTGGTGATGGCCCACCAAAAATTGTAGACAAGAACCCTTAGAAATTCAAAATTTTGAACTGGCAGTCCTCCAAAAATAATATCCTTATAATTTTGAAGACCGATGAATTTAAGTTTGGGGGAATTCAGACCGAGGAGTAAATCCTTTGTCTGGAAATCGGTGAACGAAATAATAACCTGGTAAATCAGTGGGTAGAATGTGATGACCCCTAGCACCACAAAAGCAGGAAGAAGATAGAGGTATGGTATAAAGGCCCGTCGAAAATCAGTTTTACGCTTCGCTGAAACGCTTATTGTCGCCATGGGTTCCTCGCTAAAAATACCGATTTTGGTCAAAGCAAACAGGTCATCCCTGTCTGCTTTGACCATTCTTAGTTTTGGAATTGAAACTGACTTACATCGCCTCGGCCAATATTACTTGTTGGCGTTGGCGGTGTTGGTCGTCACCCAATCGAGGGCTGGGGTTTTGCCTTCAAAAACATCGCCATCACCGCAGAAGTTGGACCAGTAGCGGCCCAATTCTGGGACCTGCGGGCGAATATAGGCGCCCGCGTTGAACGCATCCACCAGACCCTGGATCAATGGATCAGTGATCTCAACATCGGTACGCACAGGAACATGACCAGCTTCGTTCATCATGAAGGTCTGTGATTCAACATTGCTCAAATAGAGAGCAACTTTGATGGCTGCTTCCTGAACCTGGCTGTTTGGGTTGATGTAGAAGCCGTCAACGCCCAGGAACGGGGTGGCAGCACCAGCAGGACCAGCCGGCAGTGCGGTTACGGCCAATTTATCGCCGAGGGCGTTGCGATAGTCGCCCATCGCCCAGTTACCATTGGTAATGGCAGCCATCTTACCTTCGATAAACGGCGCTAAACCTTCGGAGTCATTCTTGGGCCAACCATTGGCTTTTGAAATGTCATAGAGGCTCTTGAGATAGTTCATAGCATCTACAACACCGGTACCCTGGTCAGCAACGACTTTCCAGCTATCATCGAAGATTTTGCCGCCAAATGCGCCAAAGAAGCCGAAATCGTGGTAGCAGCCATAGCTGAAGGAAACGGGCGTGCCGTCCTGCATGAGTTTGAGGAGTTCATCGGTGGTCGCAGGGGGGGTCGGGAGCAAATCGGTGTTGTACCAGAAAGCGACTGCCTTCATGGATTCGGGGACACCATAGATTTTGCCATCAACCGTCATTCCATCGATACCAAGTTGATTTACGCCATCGAGTTTACCAGCGAGCAAATCAGTGATGTCCGCGACCAACTCAGCGCGAGCGTCGTCGCCAAGGCTGTCATTCGGGGCAATGAACATGTCAGGCCCGGAACCAGCGGCAACGTCGGTGCGGTATTTGTTGTAGATATCGTTGAAGGGAACCTGAAGAACATTGATCTTCACATCCGGCATATCAACCGCAGCCTGCTCAAGAAGTTTAGTTAAGGTAATTTCTTCGGCCGAGCCGGTACCATAAGCGTGCCAGAAAGTTACTTCGACTGGTTCCGCTACGGGTTCTGCCGTCGGTTCTGCAGGTGCTGCAGTGGGTTCCGCCCCAGCAGCGGTCGGTTCGACCACGGGTTCGGGGGTAGTAGTTGCAGCTGGCTGGCAGGCAGCCAGAGCGAATGCGACGATCAGCAGAATGCTAATCAAGGGCAAATATTTTTTGGTCATCTCAATCCTCCTGATTGATTTGTTGTACACATTTTCCCATTTTTATGGGATTTTTTGATGGGACTAGAAAGTGTTCACGGGTTTATGGTACGGGTTAACCACCTCCTTCCAATCTTCAGACTTGTGCAATTTGATGCAAACTCATCGATAAAGCTTGGGCTACAGCACCCATTGCGCTTGAGCGCCTGCCAAGAATTGCTGCTGAAATGCGCACGGCTTGCCATGAAACTTTCAGGCTGCGCTGCTTTACCGTCTGACGAATGGGATCAAGCAGCAGGTCGCCCAATTGCGCAACGCCACCTCCAATTACGACGATGTCAGGATTGATCAGGTTCACCAGGCTGGCGATGGCCGTCCCCAAGTGATACCCTGAATCGGTAACCAGTTGTTGGGAAAAGAGGTCCCCGCGCCGGGCAGCTGCGATGACGTCTTTGGCTGTAATCGAATTCGCAGGCACGATCTCTGCCAACCGGGTCCGCCGACCTTTGCTGACTCCGTCGCGAGCGCGCAATGCAAGGGAGCGTCCGCCAGCCAGGGCTTCCAGGCAGCCGTGGTTCCCGCAGGTGCAAATAGGGCCGTCTTCAACCAACGTGATATGCCCAATTTCTCCTGCAGACCCAGTGGTGCCGCGGTAGATTTGCCCGTCCAGCAGCAACCCAGCGCCGACACCGGTGCCGACTTTAATGTATGCCAGGTTCTTTTCCCCGCGCCCCGCCCCAAATGCCCATTCGCCCAGGGCGCCAAATTCGGCGTCATTTCCCAGGGAGACGGGGCAGCCCAGGCGTTCCTCCAGCCAATCGCGGATCGGAAAATTATCCCAACCCGGCATGATCGGTGGCGCGCCCACCTTGCCGGCATCACTCACTACCGGGCCAGGGACGTCGACGGCTGCGGCTAATATTTCGCGCAATCCTGTTCCGGTATTCGGCAGCCAGGTATTAATCACCTGCTCCACCTGGGGCAGACATATTTCCGGGCCTTGAGTAATATCCAGTGGGGCATTGACTTCGTTCAGCACCTGCGCCAGACCGTTTGCAAGCACGATGGTGACGTGCGTCGAACCAATATCGATGCCGAGTACCCGACCAAAATCCGGGTTTATTTCGAGATTAATGGGGTTCCGCCCACCGCTGTGTTGCCCGTTTGCCTCACGCACCAACCGGGCTTCGATCAAATCACCGACAATGGAGGTGACTGCAGCGCGCGTTAACCCTATCTGGCGTGACAATTCAATCCTTGAAATCCCCCCTGGTGCGAACCGGATTAAATCCAAAGCGGCATGTTTGTTAAGGTTCTTAACACTAGCCTTTGGAATTTGCCAAACAGTGGTTGCCATCACCTATCCTTACGCAGAATAGTATGGTTTATTATAACTGAACCCTAAACAATGTCAAGTTAATTAACATATTTGCGTCAGGCACTTATACCTCTATGGCAACCATTTTTAGGGATCGAGCCGCAGTTCTGTTGTTCAGACATTATAATTCATTTGGCAAGGGATTTACATTATAATTGCCCCTATGGCAAATTCCGCTTGGCGTTTAATCATCTCTCCGCCTTCGACAGGCGCCTGGAATATGGCTCTTGACGAAGCCATCATGGAAGCCGTGACTGCTGGCAGTCAACTCCCCACCTTGCGGTTGTACGCCTGGGAGCCAGCCTGCCTCTCGCTTGGTCATGCGCAGCCCGTGACTGACGTTGACCTCCCTGCGCTCGAACAGCGCGGCTGGCAACTGGTGCGCCGTCCGACCGGTGGCAGAGCGATCCTGCACACCAACGAACTGACCTATTCGGTATGCGCCCACCAGGAAAATCCGCTGATGACCGGGGGCATCCTTGAAAGCTACCGGCGGATCTCATTAGCGCTTACCCGGGGGTTGGAAAAGCTGGAGATCAGGGCCAATGCCGACACCCGATACGGATTGCCCGAGGGGGCCAGACCAAACGCCGCGGTATGCTTCGAGGTGCCGTCGAACTATGAAATCACCGCTAGCGGTAAAAAACTGATCGGGTCCGCCCAGGCGCGGCGCAGTCTTGGCGTGCTGCAACACGGTTCGCTCCCCTTGTTTGGCGACCTGACGCGCATCACCGAGGTACTCAAATTTGAGACCCCGGACGAACGAAACGCTACAGCTCGCCGCCTGCTCGACCATGCCACAACCGTGGAATCGATTCTAGGGGTTGCTCCCACCTGGGAAAATGCCGCCGAAAGCCTGCAACAGGCTTTTCAGGAACAAATCCAGGTTGAACTGGTCGAGAACCAGCCCAGCGGGGCTGAAATCGAACGAGCGCATTGCCTTGAGATCGAAAAATACGCTAACTCAGCCTGGACCAATCGGATTTAGCTGCTGATCAGTCTATTCATGCACGAATATGACTTCCTGAAACCCCAGTTGACGCAGCAGCCGGTATAAATAGCTTTCCGCATTCTTCTGGGCGGTATCCAAAATCCCATCCGCTACCGCAGCTTTCTCGATTTCATCTTCAGCCGCCTTGCGCGCCAGACTCTCCAGAGTGACATCGCCGCGCTTTAAAATTCCTGTTTCGCGGTCATAAACATACGATAGTTGGTTATCCAGTGTTGCGACAAAGATTTCCGCTTCCGGCAGGCGCACCATCAGCACGCCATTTTCAACCCACATCTGATCAGCGCCCAATTTTTCCAGATCAACCCCGGCAATAACCTCGCCATGCGCCACAAACAGCAGTCGGTCGCCAAATAAAAAGCCAAGCGCGCCCTGTCCGACCTCGGTAGTGATTACCTTTTCCATCGAGTATTGCACGGTTTCCAGTCGGGCTAACGACCGCACCTCGCGCAGGATGGTTACCGGATCTGGGATAACAGTAGGCGTGGGGTGCAGTACATTGGTCACCTGCGTGGAAAGGTAATTGCTGGCCTGTTCGACCGGTTGAATGGCTTTTTGAGCGCCGTTTTTTAATATCATCGCGGTCGCAGCCAACAGACCTGCAATGACGACCACCAGGATAAGAAGCGATACGGCTAAGCCTTTGATAAATTGTTTAAAAGTCATCCATTCCTCGTTTACTGAAATAGTGTCAGCAGAAATCTTGTTATCCGGCCTGATAAATCGATTTAAACAATAACGATTATAATCAATCTTCGGCCGGTATCCACTACCTGGAGGGAATCATCGCCGTGCCCATTATTAAACACCATCCGATACTCATAGTTCTTATCCTCACCATCATATTTTCGCTGGCCGCCTGCCAGACGGTCACGCCAACGCCCACCCCTACCCCCACGGTTGGTCCTCTCCAACCGACCTCCACCCCTACCCAGGTTCCATTGGGCGATCCGGGCAATCCCATTCTGATCGGCTATGTTTATACCGATCCAGATGCCGATACTCAAGCCGCGATCGAAGCGCTTGCTGAAGAACTAGATACCCGGACGGGAAACTCTTTCGGTGCGGTAGTATATCCTACCTATGAACAACTGCTGCGTGAAATGGAAGCAGGCAGCATCCACGCCGCCTGGTTGCAGCCGATTACTTACTTGTATGCCAGTGCACAAGGGATTGCCCAGACCGCTTTGCTTGCCAACCATTTTGGCACTTATTATTACGGGACTCAATTCTTGGCCAATATCGAAAATGGCTTCACTGTTTATTTCGACCCGCAGACAAACACATCCACGGCGGATGCCGAGACAGCGCTGCAGCAATTGGATAGTCTGCGGCCTTGCTGGGCGGAGGAAGGCTCGATTTCCGGGCTGATCTATCCACTGGGGCTCTTAAACCAACTCAACATCAACCAGCTGCCGGGCGCAATTGTTCAATCTCACACTGCTGTAATTCGCAGCCTCTACATCAAGGGAATTTGCGATTTCGGCGCCACCTTTTCCTACTCCGGTGACCCGCGGACTTCCAGCGCAGTCATTTCCGACTTGCCGGACGTCGATCAAAGAGTGGTCATCATCTGGCAATCCAGTCCGGACATCCCCAATTTGAATTTTTCGACTTTTCCAACTCTAAATCCCACTTTGCGCAGCAATCTGATCAGCGCGCTGACCAATCTGGTGAAAACGGATGAGGGCAAGGCATTGCTTACCCGGGCGACCGGCAATTACGATATCCAGGACCTGCGGGTGATTGATGATTCGGTCTATGATGCGCTGCGTGAGGTCGTGCGGCGCTCCGGCATTGACTTAACCGAGTGGCTCGGCCGCTGACCCCCTACCTGCTGCAAGAATGGTTCACCTTTGGCATGGTAAAATCACCGCTATGATTCGATTCCTGCGGTTCACCATCCGGGCTTTCCTTACAACTGCCGCAGCGTTACTGCTGGTTGTTGGGCTGCCCACTCTTTTATCAGAGGTAGTCTCACGTAACCGTACCTTCACGGTGGAACAGGCGCCAGACGCTCCGGTCGCGATCGTATTTGGGGCCGGATTAAACCACGACGGCCGGCCCAGCCCCGTGCTGCGCGACCGGGTTAGCACCGCCGTTGAGTTGTACTTTTCCGGAAAGGTGCAAAAGCTGTTGATGAGCGGCGACAACAGCTACCTGGATTACAACGAACCAGGCGCTATGCTATCCTACGCTCTCGAACTCGGCGTTCCAGAAAAGGATATTATTCTGGATTACGCCGGAAGGCGCACCTACGATACCTGTTACCGTGCACTGCACATCTTCGGTGTAACCGATGCACTCGTGGTCACCCAGGCCTACCATCTGCCGCGGGTATTGTTGACCTGCCAGGGGCTTGGCCTCAACGCCCTTGGTGTAGTCGCCGATCAGCGGGAATACCACCCCATCGCCATGCAGCGCTGGCGCATTCGCGAAATCCCGGCGACCCTGGTAGCGCTCTGGGACGTCTATGTCACTCGTCCGCTGCCGATTCTTGGCAAACCCGAACCCATTTTTACCCATTCCCAAACAGACCCAACTTAATAAATTGAGGTAATGACATGGATCGTGAAACCGCATTAAGCATCGTGCATGAGAACATCAAAAATCAAGGCTTGATCAATCACATGTTGTCGGTTGAAACCGCCATGCGCTTCTATGCTGAAAAATACAACCAGGACATTGAGCTTTGGGGGCTCGCCGGTCTGTTGCATGACTTTGATTGGGAAATTCACCCTACCCTGGAAGAGCATCCTACCGCAGGCGCTCCGCTTTTGAAAGAAAAAGGCGTCCCGGATGAGGTTATCCAGGCAATTCTCAGCCATGGGGTCAATACCGGCGTCCCGCGCGACTCCCTGTTTCGCAAAGCGCTGTTTGCCTGTGACGAAATCACCGGCTTGATCACAGCAGTTGCGCTGGTTCGTCCTTCGCGCTCATTATACGACCTCACTTCCTCGTCGGTGAAGAAGAAATGGAAAGACCGCGCCTTTGCCGCCGGCACCAACCGCGAGGAAATGGCTGAAGCTGCAGAAGATTTTGGTATTGAACTCTGGCAGCATGTGGATAATGTCATTTTGGCTATGCGCAGCATTGCTCCTCAACTTGGGTTGGCAGGATAATTGCAACACACTGTTTGCTGATCCTGACCATCCAGCTGAATAGAGGTGCTCAACCATGTCCATTGAAGGAAAAGGATTCTTTATCTGGAAAATCCGCGATGCTGAAGGCGGTGCCCCGGCAAAGATTGTTTCCGCTGCCCAGGCTGGCGGCTTTACCCATGTTCTGCTAAAAATTGCGGATGGGCAATATGCCTATAACTTGGACCGCAATTCCAACTCTGATTTACTTGCACCAGTGGTCGATGCCCTGCACACTGCGGGAATCGATGCCTGGGGCTGGCATTACGTATACGGTTACAACCCCGCCGCCGAGGCCATTATTGCCATTCAACGGTTGCAACAACTCAAACTGGATGGCTATGTTATCGATGCGGAGATCGAATATAAGCAGCCGGGCCGGGTAAATGCCGCCCGCCATTATATGGATCGTCTGCGCCGCGCTTTCCCCAATCTACCCATGGCCCTCAGTTCCTATCGTTTTCCCTCCTACCACCCGCAACTGCCCTGGAAAGAATTTTTAGACAAGGTCGACTACAACATGCCGCAAGTCTATTGGGAAAAGGCGCATAATCCCGAACCGCAGGTGCAGCGCACCCTGCGTGAATTTACGGCCAAATCACCCTTTCGCCCCGTCATTCCGACCGGTCCCGCTTACCGTACCGGCCGTTGGGCGCCTTCGGTGGATGACACCAACAAGTTTATGGATACGGTCAAAGTCAATAACTTGAAGGGCGCCAATTTCTTCTCATGGGACGAATGCCGGCGTGACCTGCCGCAGGTTTGGGACGCGGTATCCGCTTATCAATGGAACCCCCCGCCGCCCACTGCGGATATCGTCGATAATTATTTTGCGGCCTTGAATTCGCGCGACCCGGTCAAGGTTAATAACCTTTATCTGCCGGGTGCAGTTCATACCACCTTTGTTCACACAGTACAGGGTTCAGAGGCGCTGCGGGCCTGGTATACCAATCTGTTCACCCAGCTCCTGCCCGAGCCTACCTTCACTCAGACAGGCGCATCCGGCAAGGGAAATTCGCGCCATTTCACCTGGACTGCCGCCTCGACAAAGGGTAAGGTCAGCAATGGCAGCGACACCTTCGGCTTGCTGGACGGCAAGATCGCCTATCATTATTCGTTCTTCCACATCTCAAGATAGACCACGAAAGCGATACCAGCCACCGGTTGCCGCTCACATTCTTCCGGCCGCTGCCCACAGGGCACACTGCGTGTGAACCTGTCGAAGCGCCGGGTTCAAAACCGGCTTCCGCCCTTCGACAAGCTCAGGGCACGGCACAATCTCTACTTCGTCGTGGTTTTGGGCTTTCTCACCGGGTTTTTGGTCGTCTTTGTGCTGCCCGCTTTACCCGTTCCTGCAGTCGGTTTTTTCACCGCGGGCTTTTTGGTCGTCCCAGTCGGCTTTGTTGTGGATGGGGTGGAAGGTTTAGCCGCAGGCTTGCTTGTGGGTTTAGCGGCTGGTTTGGCAGTCGTGACGGGTTTGGTTTTCTTTGCCGAAATTGTTGAGGCTTTTACCGTTGGTTTAGCAGCCTTTTTATCAACCGACGCGGGTTTAGAGGCTGCCGTTTTTGCTTTCACCACTACCGCTTTAGATGCTTTTTTAGCTGGGGCTTTTGCCACGGTCTTCGTTTTCACGGTCGCGGCCTTTGCTTTAGTCTTCGTTTTTGCGGCTGCTGTTTTTGTGGTTTTAACCGCACGGTCGCCCTTTGCTTTCTCAGCAGTTGTTTTTTGAGTCGTTGCAGCAGTCCGCTTCCTTCCAGGCTGACCACCCAACGGCAGGGCCAACTGGTCCGCTTGCGCTTCAGGTGCAATTACGCGCCGGACCTTCTTAAGCGGTTTTCCCTGCCGTTTTTCCCAGTAGGCCATCCCATCCTCGATCATGGTCAATCCGGTGACCTGGTCACCCGGTTTCAGGGTAACCAATGGCTTGCCAGTCGATTGGCGCCTTCCAGCGGGAATCGCATCGATGGTTTCGACTTTGTTGGTTGCGTCCTTCAAATGGATCACAAATTCCTGTCCGGGGTGACTGTAGGCCAGCGAGACCAGTTCAGCGCCTAGCTGCGGCTTGCAGGCAATGGCTCCCTGCCCGTAGCGGCCTTGGACCGGCAACTGCGCAGTAGGCAGCCGCCAGGCTTTCCCGTCCCTTCCAACCAGCAACAGATCGAATTCCGGTAGAATACGCGCAGCGCCGATCAGTTGGTCATTAGACGACAGTTTAATACCGTTCACACCGGCGGCTACCAATCCCATTGGCCGGACATCTTCTTCCGTAAACCGGATCACCATCCCCTTGCGCGTCGCCAGCAGCAGTTCCGACTTGCCGTCGGTCAACACTGCCCAACCGATTTCATCGCCCGGGTTGACCTTTGCCAGCCAGAATAACTGCGTCGATGGCCCGGGCAGGTCGCGTATGCTCGACTTTTTCACCATCCCTGCGCGGGAAACGGTCACGGTATAGTGCTCTTCACCCTCTTCAAGGCGCGTTGGTGCGGAGAAGAGCTGCACTAATTCTTGTTCTCCTTCAAATGGCGAGGCTTTACGCAGTGGGATGCCGTCCTCGAAGCGTTCGACCTCGGGCAGCGACTGTACCGAAATGGCAGCGGCCCGGCCGTCGCTGGCAACCATATAGAGCGTCTGGTGGGTATTGGTGGCATACACCTGGCGCGGCGCATTCCGGCCGCTCCAGCGCGGCAGGGTGTCTCCGGAGGTCCGCCCGATCAAGCCATCTTCCGTCACCCCGACCCACACATTCTGCGTCGGCATCAGGTCGGTAGTGGTCAGCAGGTTGCGCATTTCGGCGCCGTCTTTGAGGGCTACGATCTGCGTCCGCCGCCGGTCAGCATAGGCAGCTCGCATCGCTTTGAGTTCGTCGCCGACTACTAGGCGTAATTTTTGGGGTGAACGCAGCAAGCCTTCCAACTCTCTGATCTGGTCCTGCACTTCTTTATATTCCAGTTCAATTTTGCGCCGTTCCAACGCGGCCAACCGCCGCAGCTGCATCTCGAGAATAGCATTGGCCTGAATCTCGGTCAATTTGAAGCGTTTCATCAACTTGCTGCGTGCATCTTCCACGTCCTGGGCTTTGCGAATCAAACCGATCACTTCATCCAGATTATTAAGTGCCACGCGCAGCCCTTCCAGGATGTGGGCGCGCGCCTTGGCTTTGGCCAGGTCAAATTCACTGCGGCGCCTCACAACCGTTATGCGGTGTTCGAGGTAGATCCGCAGCGCCTGTTTAAGTGAAAGCATGTGCGGCTCGCCGCCTACCAGCGCCAGCAGTGAAATGCGAAAGGTCGATTGCAGTGGGGTGCGGCGGTAAAGTTCGCGCAGCACATTTTCCGTTTCCGCCACCTTATTGAGTTCGATGACGATGCGCATTCCCTGTCGGTCCGATTCATCGCGCAGATCGCTGATCCCTTCCAGCCCGCCTTCACGCGCCAGTTCCGCAATGCGTTCGATCAGGGAGGATTTGTTGATCTGGTAAGGCAATTCGGTGATGATGATCCGGTTTTTACCGCGCCCCATTTCCTCCAGGTGAATCTTGCCACGCAGCATGACCTTGCCGCGCCCGGTAGCATAGGCAGCGAGTAAATCCTCGCCGTTGTTTTCATGCATAATGATGCCGCCGGTCGGAAAGTCAGGCCCCTTGACGAATTTCATTAAGTCGCTGACGGTGACATCTTCCTGAACTTCCCATCTTTCCAATAGATAGTTAAGCGCATCGATAACCTCGCCCAAATTGTGCGGCGGAATGCTGGTCGCCATGCCAACGGCAATCCCGCTGGCGCCGTTGACCAGCAGGTTGGGGATGGCTGCCGGCAAGACATCCGGCTCATTGAGAGAATCGTCAAAGTTGCGGCTGAAATCGATCGTGTCGCGATCCAATTGCGCCAAAATATCCACCGCCGCCGGGGTCAGGCGCGCCTCGGTATAGCGCATCGCCGCAGGCGGGTCGCCATCCACGGAGCCAAAGTTACCCTGTCCATCGACCAACGCGTAACGCATGGAAAAGTCCTGCGCCAACCGCGCCATGGCTTCATAAACGGTTTGATCGCCGTGCGGGTGATATTTGCCCAGCACTTCACCGACGATCCGGGCAGATTTTTTGTAGGATGAATCCGCCCGCAAGCCCATGTCATACATGCCATATAAGATCCGGCGTTGAACAGGTTTTAACCCGTCACGCGCGTCTGGCAGCGCTCGCGCCACAATCACGCTCATGGCGTAATCCAGGTATGACTGCTGCATCTCCTGGTCTATATCAACGTTCTTTACCAGCCCAATCTCCATAATAAACTCCTGCCGCGCTGCCGTGGCAACGGAAGATAGAATATTTGATCGCGCATAAGTTTATCACGGTTTAGCCGTGGGTTTTCCGTCCTTGAGCGGTATGTTTTTTGGCAGGAACAATTCCGCAGCCCATCCAATTAACCAAAAACCCCGAGGGCATACCCTCGGGGTTGGTAGTGGATAACGGTGCCGCTTATGAGCTGGTGATATTGGTGATCGATATGCGCGAGTTGTCCTCGATAAAATCACCACTGGTGAAGCGACCTTCCTGGAAGCCCGTGCCAGCCGGGATCAGCTTACCGATGATGACATTTTCCTTCAGGCCAAACAACGGATCGGCTGTTCCGGCGATGGCGGCTCCTGCCAGTACCTTGATGGTATGCTGGAAGGAAGACGCCGACAGGAACGAATCGGTGCTCAGCGAAGCTTTGGTCACGCCCAGCAAGATTTCAACATAGCGCGCCGGTTGTTTGCCTTCCGAGACCATTACCTCGTTGCGGCGGTGAATTTCCAACCGGTCAACCAGGTCCATCGGCAGGTATTGTGTGTCACCGGGGCGAATGACCTGCACGCGGCCTAACATCTTGCGGATGATGACTTCGAAGTGCTTGTCATTGATGTTCTGGCCTTGGGCGCGATATACCTTTTGGATTTCGCTCATCAAGTACATCTGCGCCGCGTCGCGGCCTTTGATGCGCAGGATGGTGTGCGGATTGAGCGAGCCTTCGGTTAGCGGTTGGCCGGCCTCGACGTGCTCGCCGTCTTTGATCAGAATGCGCGAGGTGCTTGGGATTTCATCCTCTTCCGTTTCGCGAAGTTCGTACGATACGACCACCTTGCGGTCTTCCATACGCACTTTGCCGGTGTGCTGGGCTGCGATGGTGGCTTCACCCTGCGTGGCGATTGGATCGCCTAACGAAACCGCGCTTTCGTCCTTGACGGTGATTTCCCAGGATTCGGGGATCTCATACTCGTCGCTGACCATTTCAGCGTGCTCAACCCGAACCACGCGCTGCTCGGTGAATTTTTCTGACTGGATAATGCGCGCCACGCCGGAAATCCGGGTAATGACCGCCTCGCCTTTCGGCATCCGACGGGCCTCAAACAGCTCTTCTACGCGCGGGAGACCGGTCGTGATATCGCTGCCCGCCGCAACACCGCCGGTGTGGAAGGTGCGCAGTGTCAGCTGCGTGCCTGGCTCACCAATGGATTGGGCTGCTACGATACCTACCGCCGAACCCAGCTTGACCAATTCACCGCGGCCAAGGTCCATGCCATAGCATCGCTGGCAGATGCCGTGCGAGAGTTCACAGGTCATGGGTGAACGGACTTTAAAGTTCTCGATGCCGGCGTTGAGCAGGGTCTTGATCACGTTGTGATCCAGCAAGGTATTGCGCTCTGCTAAAATCTCGCCGGTGTGCGGATCCAGCATGCGTTCTGCAGTCATGCGGCCATATAAACGCACGCTCAACGGTTGCCCGGCGACGTCATCCGCTTTTTTAATGATGATGCCGTCGTTGGTATCGCAATCTTCCTGGTTGACGATCATGTCCTGCGCAACATCCACCAACCGGCGGGTCAGATACCCGGCGTCAGCAGTACGCAGTGCGGTGTCTGCCAGACCTTTGCGGGCGCCGTGCGTCGAGATGAAGTATTCCAACGCGGTCAGGCCTTCGCGGAAGTTTGACTGGATCGGCAAGCGGATAATTCGTCCAGCCGGATCAGCCATAAGGCCGCGCATACCGGCTAGTTGCGAGATAGGACCGAAACCACCCTTGGTCGCGCCAGAGTTTGCCATCGTGGACAGATTGCCATTCGGGTCCATCCCGCGGCGGACAGCATCACCAACATCTTTGGTGGTCTGCTGCCAGATCTCAATTTCACGTTCGTTGCGTTCCTGTTCGGTCAGCAAACCGCGGCGATAAGAGCGTTGCACGTTTTCAACGCTTTCATTGGCCTTGGCCAAAATTTCTGCTTTGTCGCTCGGCATGGTGATGTCGGCCACGGCAATAGTCGAACCAGAGCGCATGGCGAATTCAAATCCGATATCCTTGACAGCATCAGCGGTTTCGGTCGTGATTTTTTCACCGCAAATATCATACACACTGGCGATCAAGTCTTTCACGCCGCCTTTATCGAGCGCCATATTCTGGAAGCGCATCGCATCGGGCAAGATGTAGTTAAAGAGCACCCGACCAACGGTGGTGCTGAGCAACGTTTTGCGGGCTTCGGGCAAGCGGTTGTTATGCTCGTCGTAGAATGTTTCGACGTTAACCTGAATGCGCGCATGGATTCCCAGTTGGCCTAACTGATAGGCCAGGTTGACCTCGTCGATGCTGGCGAAATTACGACCGTTACCGGCATGATCTAGATCATCGATCATGGTCAGGTAATACACGCCAAGCACCATGTCTTTAGACGGGCTGATGATCGGCTCGCCGTCAGCTGGTTTAAGCAAGTTGCGCGATGAAAGCATCAGGTTGTTGGCTTCCCACACTGCCTTCTCAGAAAGCGGCACGTGCACAGCCATCTGGTCGCCATCGAAGTCAGCGTTAAAGGCGGTGGTCACCAGGGGATGCAATTGGATGGCAGAGCCTTCGATCAGGATCGGCTTGAACGCCTGAATACCAAGGCGGTGCAGGGTTGGCGCGCGATTGAGCAGAACCGGACGTTCCTTAATAACCTCTTCGAGCACTTCCCAGACTTCGGGGCGGTTCCGTTCAATGAACCGGCGGGCGCCTTTGACGTTGGCAGCATAGGAATGGTAAACCAGCTTGGCAATCACAAACGGCCGGAACAGTTCCAGCGCCATGGTCTTGGGCAGCCCGCATTCGTACAGTTTCAAGGTCGGACCGACCACAATAACCGAACGACCGGAATAGTCAACGCGCTTGCCAAGCAGGTTGCGGCGGAAACGCCCCTTCTTGCCCTTGAGCATATCGCTTAAAGATTTCAGTTCGCGGCGTCCGCGGCGCGAAAGTGCCTTGCCGCGCTGAGAATTGTCGATCAGAGAGTCAACCGCTTCCTGGAGCATGCGTTTTTCGTTGCGCACGATAACGTCCGGGGCACCCAATTCGAGCAGCCGTTTAAGCCGGTTGTTGCGGTTGATCACCCGGCGGTAGAGGTCGTTCAGGTCGGAGGTAGCGAAACGGCCGCCGTCCAGTTGAACCATCGGGCGCAGGTCGGGCGGAATGACCGGCAAAACAGTCATGATCATCCACTCGGGTCGGTTGTTCGAGCGGCGGAAAGCCTCCACCACCTTCAAACGAGTGGTCGCTTTCTTTCGCTTCTGCTTGCTCTTGGAGGTCTTGACCTCGTGCCACAGATCCTCGGCCAATTTTTCCAGGTCGAGGCGGCGCAGCACATCGTAAAAGGCTTCAGCGCCCATATCCGCGCGGAAGACATTGCCCCAGCGTGATTTCAGCTCGCGGTAGCGGTTTTCGGTAAGGAAGGTAAACGGCCGCAGCTCTTGCAGCTCATCACGCTGGCGGGAATTGTTATTCTGCGAGGCGTTGGATTGATCTTCCAGAGCATTCCGCAATCCTTCCATCTCGGTATCAGCCTGAACGCGAATCTCCTCGATCTGCATTTTGATCATCTCAAGATCGCGCTGCAGTTGTCCTTTGGATTCCTTTTCCAGTTCATCCAACCGCTCTTTGACAACCTTCTGAATCTTGGAGATTTGCTGCGTTGTAATCGCCTCGCCGGCGGCGGCAATCTCAACGCTGGCGGAATTGAAAACGATGGCAGCGCGGGTGGACGTACCCACTTTTTCCTGCAGTTGACGTTCCAGCGACTGGCCTTCCTGGATGACCGGTTCGAGTTTTTGCGCAATCTGTTCGTCGTGGCGGGCTTCCATGTCCTGCTTTCGCTGGTTTAACTCGCCAATTTTATGGTCGCGACCCAGCTTGACTTCCAGAATGCGCGCGTTGATCTGTTGCGCCTGCTCGCGTTCCGAGAGATTAATTTCATCGTCCAGGCGTTTTAGCGCCTTCTGGCGAGCATCTTCATCCACATAAGTGACAATATACTGCGCGAAGTAGAGTACCCGGTCCAGATTGCGGCGGGAAATATCTAGCAGTAACCCCAGGTATGAAGGAACCCGGCGTGTGTACCAGATGTGGGCCACCGGCGTTGCCAAATCAATGTGACCCATGCGTTCGCGCCGCACTGAAGAACGCGTGACTTCGACTCCGCATTTGTCGCAAATAATGCCCTTGTAGCGCGGGTTTTTATATTTACCGCAGTAGCATTGATAATCGCGGGTGGGGCCAAAAATGGCCTCGTCGAACAGGCCATCCTTTTCCGGGCGCAGACGTCGGTAATTAATTGTTTCAGGTTTTAAAACTTCACCATACGACCAGCTACGAATCGTATCTGGCGAGGCCAGGCTGATACGAAGTGCAACCAAACTTTTCGTTTCCACTAATATGCCTCCTCAGACTGGAACCCGGGGGGTTTAAATAAGAATGGACGCTAGAGAAATCTCTCAGCGTAAAAATCGTTTTAGAGGACTCCCAGGACACACATGCAAACTTGAATTATATCACAAGAACAACATTCTTCAAGAGTTTTTAAGACCAATTTCAATGATGATTCAATTTCCCCGGATCAATTTGGAAAACAATTCCCTGGAACATGTTCATGCTTAATTATACTCCACTCTGCTCCATTTTCGACCCGCTCATTTATGAATCCTGGCTCAATCCGAGGTCATTACCAGAATCATCTACAAAGCGAAACGAGAAATAGGCATTGGTTTTTGCAAGCGGCAGCCGGGCAACTGAAAAATGATATTCTCCATTGCTTGTGACCGGAAACCGGCTCTCACCGGAGGCCATAGCTGCGATGGGTTGATTGCTTCGCGCTATGGCAAAGTAATCTACCTCTCTTTCGCTGAATGACGTCCCATTGATGGAATATTCATTTTCCTGTAAATCCAGAGAGATATCCCCCAGCACGGAAACGTAACGGGAAAATACCACCTGCCGGTAGTAAGAAACGCTTTTTGCTCCATCAGCAGATTCTGCAACAACGACCAGGTATTTCCCAACTTGCGAATAGGCTACCCGCTGTTGATCCTGTTGGGAAAGTTTTGCCATGATCATTTCTTCGGTATCGGTACTGCCGGCAATAGATACATAAAAAATAGCTAAAAACCCCGCCAGAACAACTCCGGCAAAACGGATGAAATGTCGCCTTCCAGCCGGTTTTTCAGAATCCGCGGTTGCATCGAACCAGCGGTGAAGAAAGGGAATCTTGTAAAGCAACCTGAAAAGCCCGTAGCCAAGGGCCACACCGATGGTATTGATGATCAAATCATCGATGTCGAACACGCGGAAGGGGAGCAGTAATTGAAATACTTCGATCGAGAGCGTAACCAGGAAGCCCGTTGCGATAACGGCGGTGAACTTTCTGGATTTGCGGAACAAGAGCGGCAGAAAAATCCCTAACGGCGCCAGCAATACTAGATTTCCCAGCAAATTACGGATGACAAACGGGTTTTCCAGATATCGTAAAAAACGGATCGTCTGGATAAGAGGGGTCAAATTGGCGTCGGTGGGATCAAAGCCGTAAAGCATGATATCCATTGGGAAAATAGTATACGAAAACACGAAACAAGCATAAATGAAGAAAAAATTGACCACAATCTCGCGCCCCAGGTGCAGGCCGCCTGCTCGCCTGGTCGCAAGGATCCGGTAAATCACCCAGGCAGTAATGATGATGAGAAAGATGGGTTCGCTGTTTATTGAAATCAATAAAAGTTCCTTCAACGGCTAGTTCCGCCAGAAGATTATACCCGATGGAAATCGTCCATCCGCATAACGAGAATCGTTGGCGACCTTAGCGTTTATATGACATTTGCGTTTTATTGTCGAATGCCGAAATGGAATTGAATCTTGCCATCCCGCATTTGTCGGATCAGCCTTTATTCTGCGGCATACCGACCAACGGCTTGACAGGCGGTTGTTCCTGCAATGGAATTCGGAGTGTAAAGACGCTGCCTTTTCCCAACCGGCTCTCCACCACGACCTCGCCGCCGTGTCGTTCCGCAATCGACTTGACAATTGCCAGTCCCAGCCCGGTCCCGCGCTGCTCATGCGCCTCGCGCCGTTCGCTGCGGTAGAACTTCTCGAACAACCTTGGCAGGTCGAGCGGGGCGATGCCAATTCCGGAATCGACTACCTGGAAGGCGAGCTTATTGTCCTGCAATTCCAGCCGGACAATGACTTCTCCGCCTACCTTGGTGTATTTGATGGCGTTTTCAACCAGGTTGATCAAGGCTTGCTGGATAAGCGCCACATCGGCAGTCAAATCGGATGGCAATTCCTCTTGGAGCGATTCGATGGCCAGCCGAATTTTCTTCTGGTTGGCCTGCGGCGTCAGTTGATTAATCACCTGCTCGACCAATATTTCCGGTTGCAGCTGGCTTAGTTTCAGCTTGATGCCAGAGTCCAAACGCCCCAGGTCGAGCAGGTTGTTGACCAACCGGCTCATATCTTCGATGCCGTGCACCATTTTTGCTACGTAACTCTTTTGCTGGTCGTTCAACTCGCCCACCATGGACATCATGGTGGTATAACCGCGCATCAGCGCCAACGGCGAGCGCAAGTCATGGCTGACGGTTGCCACAAAGTCGGATTTGATCGCGTCGAGCTCTTTATAATGACTGATATCGCGCATTACACAGACCTTGCCGATTTGTTGATTCTCGCCCATCACTGGCGCCACCGAGGCATGGTAAATGTTGCCGTTTGGCAGCTTGACCTCTCTTGTGGCTATGCGCAGTTCTATTGGCCCAGTCAACAACGCCGCCAGTTCCGCTGAAGAAACTACTTCCTGCGCCGGCCGGCCGACCGTTGGAGATGCGATCAACCCCGTCACTTGCAAAGCAGCCGGATTGAGCAGCAGCAGCCGGTCCCTGTCGTCGAACACCATAATCGGTTCCGGGTTGGAGGTCAATACAGCCTCAAGCCGGCGTCGCCCAATTTCAGCCGATGCGTAGAGGTTGGCATTCGCGGCTGCTACCGCTGCCTCACCAGCCAGGGTGGAGAGGAACCGTACTTCCTCATCTTCGAACTGTCTTGGCTTTTGGTAGCCAATCCACAGCGCGCCATAATACGTATTTTCATGATACAGCGCCAGCCCAATTAAAGCTGCTGGGTGTAGCTGGTGATCCAATGAGGAGATGCGCCGCACCCGGGTTGTATTTTGAATGGTTAACACTTCCTGCTGGCGCATCAAGTCGAACACCTGGCTGTCAAGGTGAGAAAATTGATCAGCAACTGGCCCGGCACTGATGGTGACCAGTTTATCGCCGGCAATATCCATTCGCACGCCTTGTATCAGTACAGCTCGCGCGGATACGGCATCTTCGCTTAACGCCGCTTCCAGGATGGGGTGCACAGCATCATAGATATCCAGTTTGGCAGCCACGCCCTGACTCACATTAAGCAATTTGTTCAATTCATCCAGTCGGGCTTTCAGGCTGAGGCGCATTTGTTCGAACGATTTTCCCAGCGCGCCGATCTCGTCCACACCCGTCACGGGCGCCGACGACGACAGCTCCCCCTGTGCGATGCGCGTTGCCTGTCCGCCAAGTTGTTTGAGCGTTTGCGTAACCGACCCCAGCGAGAAACGCAGCATCACATAAGCCAGCATGGTGAACAATCCCAGGATGGCCAACAGCGGGACAGCAATTTCCAGTGAGATTTGTTGAGCCACCCGGGCTGGCATGGTTGCGACTACTGCCCAGGGCCGGCCAACGACGGGTTGGTAATACACTAACTGCCGGGTGCCGGTCGGCGAGAAATCCTCGAAGAACACCGGTTCGTCATCAACTTTATCAGTGTACATATCCATGCCGGTTAGGGCAGTTGATTCACTGGTACGGTAGAGGATTTGCCCGGCATCATCCAGAATGAATCCTTCCCCGCCATCTGCGCCAAGGGAAGCCAAAGCAGTCAATGCCGGTTGCGTAAAGGGGTTGATCTTCAAGTCAGCCCGACCCAGCAAAACGCCCTGGGCAGTCCCAGCATCGTCCAATATCGCAGCAACAAACGAAATATTTCCTCCAGTTTCGGTCGATGCGGGTGGCACGGTGTAGATTTGCAATCGGATGCCCTTATTTGCAAGCCCAATCGCCAGCTCCTCTTCATCGGTTAAATCATTCTGTGAGAAAGTGGATAGTGGATAACTTCCGCGGATGGCTCCGGCAGAATCGAACAGCGTTAGCTGGTGAAAATAAGATACCGCCTTAATGTTGTAAGCCAGTTCGTCCTCGATGGCATCATCCGGTAAGTTGGCCAGGTCTGGTGTGGCCATATTGAGGATAAAACTTTGCCCAGCTTCAAGGAAATACGGCACACTTTCCGCTGCAATTCGAGTAGTATTCCCAAGCCGTTCCTCCATCATCTGGCGGGCAGCATAACCCGCCACCAGCCAGTCAGCCAGGGTCAGCACCAAAACCAGGATAAGGACCATGGGTAATGTGATCGTCATGAAGCGGGTTTGTAAACTGGTTTCAGCTGGCGATGGCACCAATTTCGCTGGACGCGGCCACAAAAGCGGGAAGATCCAATAAATTAATTGCCCAAGGAAACCTGCTGCGTACAGCGGGAGAATTTTAGCGAATATCTGCATCCAGTTCTGAGCCAGTGCATAGTCCAGGCGTTCAGCCAGGATACCTGGAATGCTCAAAAAGGCGATCAGCAGGAAAACGGGGATATAAACCAGCGACAGCAAAACTGCCGCCACAAATGGTTGTCTTAACCAGCGGAAAAATCCTGTACGGTAGCACTGCCTGACAGTAGCACCGTAGATCAACGCCAGGCCGGCAATTTCCAGTGGAGCGAAAAGGCTGTGGGTGACAAACATTCCCAGCACAAAGCCGCTTGCCAGACCAACCAGCCCTGCGCCCGCCACCCCCACCATCCCTCCTGCCATTACCCACGGGATGGCGCTGAGCAGGAAAACCAGCGGCTCTTCAGCCTCAATGGGCAAATTCGGAATGGGCAGAGCGCCAGATTGAGGTAAATAGAAGTTGAGAATAATCAGGGTCAGCGGCGTGGTTGCCATGAGGAATAGGGTCAGGCCCCATTGTCGGGCTGACCTGCCTATCAGGGTTTCGCGCCATTTAAAAAACCCCCATCCCAGAGCACCAGCCAATATAAAAAGGCCAATCCAGTTGCTTGCCTGAAAAGGTAAATCGAAATACGGCTGTGCGGAAAACGGGTTGAAATCAATCAGCATAGAAATTCACCGCGTCAGGCGATATGAAAATTATAGCATCCCGCACAGGCGCGGCGTCCATTTTCGGCATTGAAAATGTGAAAGATGGGGGTAACCGCATGATTAATCGACATTAACAGTCTGCAATAACCGTGATTCCCCTTGATCACCACGGATCCTCCGGCTTTTTCGGATCAATCCTACGCTTTTTCGATCAGTGCAAGCGCGCGCTCGACGACCTGCGCGATCGTCAACCCCTCCGAGTCCAGAATGATCGCATCCTCGGCTGGCCTTAGCGGGGCAAGTTTTCGGCCTGAATCATACGCATCGCGTTTACGCAAACCTGCCAAAATCCGGTTGTAATCGGCTGCAACACCGCGGCCGGTCATCTCGCGATAGCGACGCCAGGCGCGTTCCTCAACCGACGCCACCAGGTAGATCTTCAGCCCCGCTTCGGGAAAGACAACCGTTCCGATGTCGCGGCCCACCATGACCACGCCCCCGCGTTGGCCAATGCGCCGCTGCTGCAGGGTCATGGCCTGCCGTACGCGCCGGTACGCCGATACCTGCGAAACATTGGCGTCCACGTCTGGATTGCGGATTTCCCAGGTGACATCTACCCCGTCGATGCAAACATCTGCGCTTCTGCCATCCGCTATGGATGGCGGACGCACATCAATATTCACTTCTTCTGAGAGCGTAGAAACCTCATCTTCCTGATCCACACGCCCTAATTTTTGCAGGGCTGCCCAGGTAACGGCGCGGTACAGGATGCCAGTGTCGAAAAATAAATAGCCGATCCGTTGTGCGAGGCGTTCGCCCAGGGTCGATTTTCCCGAGGCAGCCGGCCCGTCGATTGCGATGATACTCGGTTTAACCATACAAATATTCCAATCTAAGAAGTTGATTTCAGGGGTTAAACCCTGCAGCATCCGGGAATAAATCTGCGCGCGCCCATAAGACAATAATTGTTTTTTCCACTGGAGCGGATTTAAAGGCAATCCATTGCAACCATTCGTCGAAACTCATCTGCCACTTCGGGTTAACCTCGAGGACAAAGTCCTGGCCGCGGTAGGTATCGGCTAATTCAGGCGATGGCTTATCAACGGTGATCAACAATGCGGGCTTGGATGCTGATGCAGTAGTGGTGACATACCGCGCCTGCCGGTAATCACGCAGTGCCCAGCGCAGCGCCGGGGAATCAATCCCCTCAACCACCAGCTCAAGTTCTCCGGGTACGCGCATTTTCCAGGTCGAAAGGTCATTGAGGGTGGTCTGCAGCAAATCCACTTCATCCACCCAGGCCCCACGCCACCAGACTTGGCCCTCAGGGTTGGCTCCTAATCCTGTGCCGCCCCAGGCCGCCGAAAAGCCCCACAATCCCAACGCCGCGATTAAGCCCCACATTGCCCCCTGCCCTGCGGTTTCCTCATCCCAGAACCAACGGATCACGAAAGCTGCCCCTACCAGCAACAGCACAGGAAAAAGCATACTAACCATCCTGGCAAAAGTCGAGACCTCTGGGCGGACAGCCTGGAAATAGGCGATAAAGCTGAGCCAGGTAAAAACTAATAGCACGACCACAATTATACTATACGCAATCGCTGTCCAGCGAAAACTAACCTCTGTCGTCAACAGCTTCGCCAGTTGGCGCGCTGCCAGCGCCAGCATGGGCAGCAACACCCAAACCAAATCAGCCACCTCGCGCGCGGGGTAAAGCAGCGTCAGCGCTAACGCCGCCAGCCACCAGACTGCTAAAAAGGTATCCAGCGGATTTTTCGTCTGGACCACGCGAACAAGCCCAACAGCCGCAAACAGGAATCCAAGCGGCTGCGAGAGTACCAGACCGAGCAACATCCGGCCGGCAGTAACTGTGCTTGTCTGTGACCAGCCCGTCAAATAGTGAACCAGGCCATTAGCTGTGGCATTCAAGCCGTTAGGAATCAGAAAAAGCAATGTGCCAAATACCAGCACAACGCCTATGAACCAGCCAAGCACAACTTTCCAATCGAATCCGCCAAATACGCCGGCAAATGGTCCTTCTCCGGCCTCTTCGACCGGCTGCCGGGGCTGAAAGACGAAGCGGTAGAGCAGGGCCGCAAATCCCAAACCAACGGCTCCCTGCCAGAAAGCTGGTCCACCCAATAAGGCTAATCCCGCAAATGCGCCTATCATCGCCGGTTTCTTGACCAGCAGGGCTGCCAGGGTTAAGATCACAAACAGACCTGCCCAGCTCATGCCGCTGGCCTGGCGGGAAACAGCGACCCAACCGGCATCGACCGCCAACCCAAAACACAGCAGCAATGCTGCCTTTTCACCCAGGTGTTTGCGGAATAACCACGGTGTCAGCGCCAATACCGTCCCTGCCAGGGCTGGCCAAAAACGTGCTACAGCTTCGCCAGCGCCGAATATAAAAAACCAGGCGGTGGTGAGCAGCACATAACTGCCCCCGCCGCCAATGAAATGCTCACCGCCCAAAGCCTGCAGCGCATTGATCGACTCGCTGTCAGTCAGCGGCAGCTTGCCCAACAAGACAAATCGCATTAAAAGCGCAATAGCGCCGGTCAGCAGCAAGGCGATGCGTTGGTAAGGCAGGTTGCGGTTTATGGATGGGTTCATGGCATCCCGTCTTGTGTCAGGATTGGCGGCAGAGGATTATGATCGGGTACTTCGTAAATGGTCGCTGCCGCGTTCTGGAAAACGATTTCTAAATTACCTTGAAATTTTGCCTCATTCACCCGATAAGTGGTGCGTTCAACTGGCCCGATGTATATATATCGAATATTATAGCGTTCGATCACCGCGGAGGCTTCATCCCAACTATTGGTGGTATACAGCAATTCCAGATCGCCGCGCCGCGAACCGATTTCCTCTGCACCGCCGCGCCATTGCCACTCATGGCCCTCCCAACCCAGCAAGGCAGGCTGCCCGCTGTGGGTCGAAACCCGCGCTGTGTCGGGATTGTACGATCCGCCGACCGTCTCAGCGACGACGCCGAAAGGGGCCCCTTGCAGCCACGTGAATGCCTCCCATTCGTCAGGGTTGTACTGTTGCAGGTAAGCTTTGCCGTCCAGAGTCAGCTCTGACAGCGGCATGGCGGGCAGCCCGGTCTTCGCAGCCAGCATGATTGCCGGATAAATGAGTGCAGCCGCTGTAATCAGCAGCCAACTCACTTTGAACGCAGCCTGCCGTAAGCCGTGTAATTTGTGCCACAGCACGGCGGTCGCGTACGCCGCCGCCAGGCCCCAAAGTATCCATGCCTGAAAGTAAAATTTGAAAATCGTGTTCAAGCGTGTGCCAAAGCCGTCTTTAAGATAGAAAAACTCCGGCAGCAATGCAAGTCCGGCCCCGACCAGGATCAACACTGCGACAAAAATGTCCACCGTACGCTGCGGGCCAACCGCAGCGTACGACGCATCAGGCGAAACTTCCTCCAGCTCAGGTTGGCGTCGAGCGGCCGATAGTACCGCCCAGGCCAGGGCTATCACGCCGAGAAGCGCCAGCCAGGTAAATGGGTCGGTAACCCGCCGCTGGATCGCCGTCTGGAATAGTTCCACGCCCTGGCCGCCTTGTTTCCCAAAGTATTCGCTCAAACCAAAAACCAGGGATGAACCAAATGGCTGAAGAATGCCGCCATTTTGCTGCCACGAAGTTGCAGCGGACAAGGTCATCTGGAAAACGCCCCAGGCCGCAAGCATGAGCACCCATAACCCTGCTACGACGCTAGCGCCGGCCAGCAGGCCATTTTTAATGTCCTGCCATCGGCTGTGTTGGATCTGGTTCACCAACCAGATCACGATGGGCAACAGCAACGGCAGGAACATGACCAGGAAATACACGCTGCGCGTTTGGAATGCCATCGACGGCAGCAATCCGCCAGCTTGCGACGCAAAGCCAAGGTAAAACGGCAAATACAGCACCCCACCCGTAATCCCCAGCAGCAACCCGATCTGGATAAAATCGGCCACCCGCGCCCAGCCCCAGCCATTTTGAGAGACGCGCAGCCAGGCGTATACAGCCGCAAACAAAGCAACATAAATCGGAAAATCCCAGGTGTTCAGGAAGGACAGCCCGCCCAAAATAACCGCGGTGGGCCAGAAATCGAACCGTTTGAACCATTCCTTGACCTGAATCCCCTCGATTTTCTCAGCCAACCCGCGGTATGCCAGGTTAAGCGCCAGGGCAACTGCCAGCAACACAAACGGCATCCCAAGTACATGTGGGTGCAGGTCAGCCAACAGGTAGGAGAAGAATGGAAATTCGTTGATAATTTCGGTGGCTGTGCCGGACAGGTTGAAATCCTGCAACACGCGCGAACCCATCCACCACAGCCAGCCGCCGCGCTGCGGCATCCAGCTGTAAGGTTGAATAGGCGCGGTGTTGATTTCTTTAATGTTCAACCAGGTCCAAAAGTTCGCCGGCGGCTGACCATCTATGCCACTCGACCAGAATAGACCGCGAGCGTGCAGTACATCCAGCAATCCGCTTAAATTGCTTACCACCAGAATAAAAAGCGGGGCAAGCAGCGCCCAGCCAGCTGCACCCCGGGTGTGAGGGTCTTTGTCACCCTCGCCTGTCCTGGCCAGCAGGTTATATACGATCCCATAGGCAGCCACTGCAGTCACCGCAAACCACATGGCAACCGCCAGATTGAAAGCAATGCTGGTCGCCGTTCCAGTGACATGCACCAGCATCGCGACCATGATATAGCCAAAGTAATAATAGGAAATGGCATAGCCGGAAAGCCAGGGGTCATTGGGTGGGAAACCGGGCGAGCGCAAGATGGCATTGATGAAAGCCAGTTCCATCGGTTTTTCGGTCCAGTTGACTTCCGGATTGGCTGCGCGCACGAACGCCCAGGCAGCAAAAGCTAACGCAAACAGGACCTCGGTGATAATCACCACCCGCTTATGCTGCTTGATCCAATCCCACAACTCCCGCAAGCAGCCTTTCCCTGCTGCCAGGCTGATTCCAGCCAGCAGGATCAGCGCCAGCAGCGCTCCCCCCGTATTGTTTTGCAGCAACCCCAGGTAAGTTAGCAGCCAGAACAGGTAACCCCAGCCCAGCAAAGCCAGCGGCCTTGCCAGCGTGTACCCGCGATCAGGAAGAAAGCGGAACAGCCGCTGCGCCAGTGGCAGCGTCAGCCAACCGGCAATCGAGACCAGCAGGTACCACCACAGCACATCGATCAAAGTTCATCCTCGTTTTTTGGCAATCCTGCCGGCCAAACAAAATCGCCATCGCTTTCCGGCGCAAAAACCAACACCTCCGTCACTGCATCCAGGTTGAGCGCACCGTACAGGTGCGGGAACTCTTGCCCATCTTCGATTGGCTCATAGCGCAGCTTAGCAGCCAGCAGTTTAGGGTCGATCAACAGCAAAACAACATTGCGGTTGCCATGATAAAACTTGTTGGCAGTGCGCAACAACTGGCGCCCCGTCGAAAAATGGATGAAGCCCTCGGTTTCGAGTGAGCCGGTGGTGTATGCGCCATTTTCCAGCGCTTTTGACCATTCTTGTGCCAGGGCGATATGAAATATGCGCTTGGGACGCTCTGGTTCGCTCATGGGATCACCTCGTAGATGGCGGTCGAACCATCCAAATAAACCTGCTGCCAGTATTGACCGGCATAGGTAGGGAATTTGGCGATGCCAAAGGGGTCGTAGGTCACCTGCTCCAACTGGCCAACGATGATGTATCTAACATTGTACTTCTGCAGGAATTGAACCGCCTGCTCCAGGTCAGTCGTGTTGTAGAAATTGGTCACTTCGTCGATGCGCGCCCAGATGGATGTATCCGGAATCGTCGCCCGCTGCTGCCGCTGATGCCAGTTCCAGCCAATGGTGGCCGGCAAGCCAGTGTAAATCGATATGCGCGAACCCCAGCGGTACTCGACGGTGTTGGCTTCTACGATCACCGGCGAGCCCTGAACATTTTCCTGCAGCCAGCGGATGGCTTTGTAGTCCGCGTTCAGGTCCAGCAGACCATTCTGGTCATGATATTGCGAGGTTTGCATGTAGGCCATGCCGTCCAAAGTATGGGGGGCCGAATCGCTGATGCGGTCGCGCATTTTAGACGGAGCGGCGGTTAATGGGTAGAAAAATGCGAATACGACAAACAAACCGACAACGGCAATCCAGGCGTTGCGCCACCCCGGTTTCCAACGAAGTTCGATTTGCGGCAGCAGCCAGAACAGCCCGGCAGCCGCACTAAGAGAGAACAGGGTCCAGGCTTGCAAATAAAATTTGAAGACCGTGTTCATGCGGTTAATATCGCCAACGAGCACAATAATTTCCACTGCCAGCGTCAGCACAGCAGCCGTTCCAATCATGAACAGCACCGCCCGTTTCGGATCGGTTTGACCGGGACGCAGCAACAGCAGCAGCACCCAAACCGCCAGAGACAACGCCAGCCAGGCAACAGCTACCTTTTGCTGGTAGGTAAGGAACAAGACCACAACGATAAACAGCGCTGTGCCCCCTAAAATTACGGTTTTATACGGGCGCAGCTTGTTTAACGCTGAAACCGGGGTCTTTTCCATCCAATCGATGGTTTCCCAAAACAACCAGGTGACAAGGATGACCAGGAATAAGCCCCAGTGGGTAAAGTAATCGTAAAAGGTGGTCTTTGCGCCTTGCCACAAATCAATCTTGGTGTAACCCTGGGCGTACCAGGCCTGGTACGGCTGGTACAGCACAAAGGCCAGTCCGGTCAGTAGGATCACTGCACCTATTGCCACGGTGAGCCGCCGGATAATCAGTGGCAACCGCGGTAGAAACTTTTCTGGGAGAACGGCGTAGCGCAAAGCACTGTAGAGAATAGCCGCCACCGCCAAGCCGAGATAGGTGGGCATATCCCAGGTGTTGGCCGGGTACAAAGCGCCAATGGTTACGCCGCCAAGGAACATGGTTAGCCCAAAGGGCAGCCACCCTCCCACACGCGAGTCGATCTTCCAGCGCCATTTGCCAAGCACGATGGATAAGGCCCAGCCTAACGCCAGCAGCGTAATAGGCAGGGCGAACAGGTGGGCATGCGGGTCGCCGTAGAGGAAGGTAAAGAATGGGAACTCGGTGATCGCGTCGCCGCCCTTGACCGCCCGGCTGGGGATCCAGTACCAGTCCGCGGGAGAGTAAGGCAGCACTGCCCCTTTGAAATATTCGGCCAGACCGCGGAAGGTCCAACCAACCTGCGTAATCAGGTTGGCGCCCTCGATAAGCCCGCCAGGCGCGACCAGCTTCATGATGCCTTCCCACATCATGCGAATCGTGCCGAGGTTGCCAAGGATCAGCATTGCCACAGCCGAGGATACGCCGGCAATCCACGGTGCAATGCCGGGTCGATCGTCGTCATCGCCATTAGACCGCTGGGATTTAAACCACTGCTGAACATTCGAGCCAAAACTGTAAGCCCCCAGCGCGATCAGCGAGAAGAAAGTCGGCAAAATCAAGTTGTAGGCAATCGACGGAACGACGCCAAGCCATTTGGTGGGGACTGCGGCGACAACAAAGCCGTAGTAATAGTAATTGATCCATCCGCCAGCGTACCACGGGTTATAAGGCGGGAATGTGGCGCTTTTCAAAACGGCATTGAAATAGGCGAAATCCATCGGCTTTTCGCCGCCGTAATTCGGATGCCAGAGATCGGGGTTGCCCAGTCGGATGAACAGGAAGAGCAAGAAAAAAGCCAACCCGACCGCTTCGACCGTCAGATAGGACCGCCAGCGGAGCTTAATTTCGCTGCCCAATTCTTTGCGCTGCCAAATCGCCAGCGCCAGGCTTACCCCGCCCAATAAACCTACCGCGCCCCCAATCGTCCAGCGGGTGAACGGGATGTTATTCGCTCCCGCTATCCATACCAGCCAGGTGAGCACCAGCAAGCTCGCTGTTTTTGCCAGCGGGTAGCCAGTATCCGGCAATCCTTTCATGGCTATGCGCAGCAACGGATAGATCAGCCAACCCAACAGCAGGATCATCAGGTACCAGACCGCTGCCCCAAACCCTGGGTAGCGGTTGATTAGCGCATCGACATCGAACAACTCTGACCAGGTACCGCCGTTTTGTTGAATCTCCAGGCGATCTTCAGGCAACAGTAAGTCGGCCGGATAATCCGGCGCCTGTCCGGGGATGACATGGATCACATTGCTCAGATCAACCGCTTCAAGAATCCGGTTTACTTCAGCTTGCGAATAATCTGCTGTCTTTTTGAAAATGAACACCTTGGGATGGTCGTATACCGTGAAGGCTTCTTCCGCAAACTGGTCGTTGATTTGTATCGGTCCCAGCGTTGGATAGGATTGGAAGACCCGGACCAGTTCGAAGCCCAACCGTCCGCTATAGGTGCCGACCTGGGCGGTGCGGTAGCAATCGATCAGGTCTTCTTCCGCCGGGCAGCCGAGCAGTTCGCGGTAATAGACGGTGGTTAGCGGGTAACGCTCGGGCACGCGCGTGGTCGTACCCCACTGGCGGTTGGAGGTGATGGTAATGGTATCGGCGCGTTCGAGAATGGCCTCAAAGCGCGCCAGCTTATCCAGGCTGTCATCCCAGTACATCTCGAAGTTGAGGTCGCCTTCATACAGCCCGGCGAAAGGATCGTATCCATCCATGCGTAGGGGGACGCTGTCGTCCCAGGGAGTTTCCACAGCGATTCCAGAGCCATAAACTGCCAGCTTAGCATCGCTATTTACCACTTCCATGCGCAGCAGATAGAGCGCGCCAGCCGTTACCTGAATTGAATGGTCTAATTGCCAGCGGTACTCTCGCCCGCGTGGATCATCGTCAGCGGCAAAGTCGCTGACGATTTCAGTTTGCGCCAGCGGAGCAGCCAGGTTGCCTTCTTCAGAGATGCTAACCCGCAGGGTCTTCAACCCCGGCTCGCCTATTGTGTCCACCACCCGGTTGAGTACGACCTGGCTCAGTTGCCCGCTAGTTGATAGCACAAAGCGGATATCGCCTGGCTGCATAGTCCGAATGGTATCTATCATCGGCGGCAGTTCCAGCTTTGTGACGCCGTCCAGCGTCTGGATAGTTGCGCCGGTTGCCCCCGATAAGCCAAGTGCAACTTCAGATTCCTGCACATGGAGATCGATCCGATATCTTTGTCCCGCCTGAACCGCCACAGGTTGTTCCAGCGGAACGTTCCAGCCTAAAAGCTGCCCTCCGCCGCTCTGGAAAGTGTTGGCGAGGATGCCAAAACCCGCTGCTCGCGCTTCTGACCCTACCTCATAAAGGGTGATTCCCAAAGTTTTCGGGTTTGGGTTTGACGACAAATCCTGAATGTTGGTAAATTGGAAGCTGGTCAGCAGCCCGGAAGTATCGGAAGTGAAACCTATTGAAATCGTTTCAGCGGAGGAGAGAATCTGCATTGGGGCGTACGGCAGCAGTTGTTTGATCTGTCCATCGGCAGTGTCAATTTCCAGGTTGACTGGCCCCGGGACATTCTGGAACACCCAGCGAGAGGCTTCCACTCGTGTCATCGGGCGATTGTAGATGCGGGTGAATGCGAAGGCCCAAACAAAAGTGACTGCCAGGGTGAGGAAGCCGGTTGTCACGGCAGCAATCTTCAACCAGCGCCCGGCCTGCAATTTACCGGCATCCATTTTCTTTCGCCCAACCTCCCAGAGGTTCCACAACGCCCAGCCGGCAGTCAAAGCCAGGGTCGGGTAAATGGGCAGCTCGTAGCGCATGGTCGGGTTGCCTTGCAGCGACTGCCAGATAAAATAGATGGCCGTCCAGCCCCACACCAGCAGGCTGCGTTTCCAGGTTCCGTTGAGTTGGCGAACACCCATCCAGATGAACCCGGCCCAGGCCAAAATTCCCATGGGCAGTCCCATGCCCCACAAAACCATATTGGTAAAGGAGAAGGTTACCGGGATGCGCGCCCATTGCAGCGCCGGTGGGAAATCGACGTTCCCGGTCATCTGGTTCGAAAGTTCTTTCAGGTTGGCAATCCACTTTTCATTGGGCACAATCCCAAAGAATCCCGGCCCGCTGAAAGCATACGGTTGCAAAACACGAAATACCAGGAAGGCTGCCGCGCCGCCGACTACCAGGTCGCGAAAAGTAATCTGCCACAGCTCATTCCGTTGGTCGCGGGGATGGCGCATGATCAAGATGAACCAGGCTGCTGGCAGTAGTACTGCCATCAAAGCGGTGTTGATCTTACAGGCCATCGCGCTGCCAATCGCAACGCCAAACCACAGGCTGTTGCGTACGGATTCACGCTGGTACCATTTTTGCCCGGCACGGACGCTCGGTTCAAGGATTGGCTGTGTGGCTAATCGAGCCGCGAAGTACAAGGCCAGGGTAGTGAAAGTGGTCGAGAATGAATCGGCGGTATAAAAATGCGACTGCTGGATTTGCATGACGGCAAAGGCCGAAAATGCCGCGCCAAGCACGCCAATTTTGTGATTGAACAACCGTGCGCCCAATAAATAAACCAGCAGCACGGTCACCAGATCCATCAAAGCCGAAAAAACTCGGCCGGTCTGCAGGATTTGCTCCCAGAATACCGTTCCAAATATTGTATCAGCCAGATAACGGGTGGCGATGAGCGGGAAAGTGCCGTAAACGAAAAAAGTATCGCCAACATTATGCGGATTGAGCGTCGATTTGGCCGTATCGAAGTAGTCGCCCAGGCTATCCACTGCAGAAATATGCGAGGTCACTCCGACAAAAAAGCGTTCATCAGGATGCAAAAAACTGTATTCGCCCCAAAACAGGCCGGTAAAGCGGAAATAAGCCGCTGCGGCCATGATGATAAATAACAGAATAACCCATAACCGTGATTCCCATGACTTCCTGGGAATAGCCTTGATGGTTTCCATTACGGTGGGCATTGTCTGTTCGGTCATGATTGGGTCACGTTATTTTATAAATGAAAAATGGCAATAGGAGTAATTGTATACAAGTTTTGCCGCAAGTGAATATGGGTTTTATTAACTCCTGGCGGCTTTCATTTCATCCTTGATCTCAAGGAACAGGCGTTCATAACTTTCAGCAATGGTATCCGGCAGGTACTGGACCTGAATGGGCTGCGGTTCGCGGATAAACGCCTGGCGGTTGCCCAGGATTTCGAGCAGGCATCCCGCCAGTGCTGCCGCATCGCCTGCCGGGAAAATTTTCCCCATGCTGTGCATTTTGACCGGCTGACGCACGCCAGGAATATCCGATGCGACTGTTGGCACCCCTTTGGTCATCGCCTCGATCTGGACGATGCCAAACGATTCAGTCGAGTTCAACGAAGGCAAAGCCAGAACGTCGAGATTGGAGAAAAAGGCTGGCATATCGGCATCCGGAATAAATCCGAGAAATTTCCAGTTACCCGCTTTTTCATATTCCTGAATGCGAGGATAGAGCCGGGAAAAATAAGCTTCTTCACCCACAACGTTTTTGTAAGCGCCGACAAATTGCACCTGCCCCAGGGGATATTGCTTCAAAATCGCTGGCAGCGCATCCAGCAGGACCTCGACGCCTTTCTCGGTGGCAAACCGCGAGGCTAGCCCGATGACTGGGCGTCGGCCGTCAGGATTGTACTTTTGCGCAAAACCACGCGCTGCATCCGGCGTCACCGCGGGTAATTCGATGGGCGGCGGAATTACTTCTAATTTGCCAAGATATCGTTTCAGAAATAGAGAATGCTCGGCATAATCGCGGGTATTGGTGACGATGCGGTGAGCAAGCCGGGCTGCCAGTTCATTCATTAGCAATATGCCCTGGTTGGCTGCCCAGCTGAGTAAACCCGGCGGCATTAATAAGTCGCAATGATAAGTGATAATGGTCGGTTTTTTCCAGATACGGCCGCGGAAAGCTACCCCGGCAGCGTCAAACTGCGGCAGGTGCAACTGGACGACGTCGTTCTCACGCACCAACTGAGTAGCCATCCGCCCAAAGCGCGGCATGACGACCCCCTTGCTGACCCGGAAAGCGACCGGCACGCGAACAACGCGTACACCTTCGACCATCTCGTCCAATGGGAGGTCCTGGGTGTATTGCGAGGTCATCACCGTCACCTGATGTCCGCGCCGCGCCAGCGCTTTTGCCAACCGTTCGGCGTAGATGGTCAGCCCGGATGCGTGGGGACGGTAGTAGGTCAGAACAGATAGGATGCGCATATCGTTTTATCAGTTGCCGTATGACGGCTTAAGTTCAGGCAGCACTCTTGCGGTTTTGCAGGTCGAGAAACACACTGCTGAGCGAGCGCCCCTGGCGCATTAGCCCGACTAGACCAAGTACACCGGTTACCAAAATTTGCATGAAATGCAGTGTAATGGCATAGGCCAGTCCTGTTGTATGGTCGATGCCAAGAATGGTTAACGCGCCGACCGTCGCAGCCTCAAAGGTCCCCAACGCCGCCGGCGCAGAAGGGATTGCGATCCCGAGGGCCAATACTGCATCCGTGAACACACTCCACCATATCGGCACTGTTGGAACGATCGCCAATAGCCCAACATAATAAACCCCAATGGCAATTACCCAGGAGGCCAGTAACAGTAGCAAAGCCAGGATAAATTGGCGCAGATCAGTCAGTGCAGTCAATCCAGCCAAAAGCGAACGCACCTGCGGTGCTACCCACTTGCCAACAAACTTCCACCGGCCGCCAAGTTTATCCACCCAGGCGCTCACCTTCAGGTGGTGACGGGCCATCAAAAATAAGCTCACCATTCCGGCAGCTACTACAGCCAGCATGATGATTGCCACCGGCTTTGCCCAGGTCATTTCGAGCGCCAGCGGTAATGTCGAAAGCAGCATCGTAGCAGCAATGGCTATATCCAGCGCGCGCTCGATGATAATGCTGCTAAGGATTTGTGCAGCTGGCAGATTGGTTTGCTGGCCAAGCAGCACCGCCCGGCCGATTTCTCCCAGCCGAAATGGCAGAATATTGTTGAGCAGGTAACCCTGGTTGATGGCCCAGAATGCATCGCTGAGTTTGGGACGTCCTGAAAGCAGCACGCGGGATACTCCCGCTCGGATCGCCAGGAAAATCAAAGTCAGCAGAACCATAATCGCAATGTACCCCAGCGAAAAACGGCGCAAGGCTGGCCCAAGATTCTGCCACTGGGTCACCCGGGCGACAAAGAAGATGGCTACCAGACTGATTAACATACCGGGCAGCCAACGTCGCGATTTTTTCCATACCTTCGTGATCGCCGCGGTCAATCTTCCTCCAGCCGTAAGATCGCCATGAAGGCTTCCTGCGGAATTTCTACATTCCCCACCATCTTCATACGCTTCTTGCCGCGTTTTTGTTTTTCCAAAAGTTTCTTTTTCCGGGTGATATCGCCGCCATAGCATTTTGCCAATACATCCTTGCGCAATGCTTTGACATTGGCGCGTGAAATAATGCGCCCGTCTGCAGACGCCTGAATCGCCACATCATACAGCTGCCGCGGGATCAATTCTTTCAGCTTGGTGACCAATGCCTGGCCTTTATGATACGCGTCTTCTTTATGGACGATGGTTGCCAGCGCGTCCATCTGCTCCCCGCCCACCAACACTTCCAGTTTGGTCAGGTTGCCCGGACGGTAATCCGCCAGGTGATAATCCATCGAAGCGTAACCGCGGGTACGCGACTTAAGATCATCAAAAAAATTTACGACCAATTCGGAAAGCGGAATCTCGTAGGACAACTGCACCCGGTTGGGGGCTGGATATTCCTGTTCTTTGAAGATACCGTGCCGTTTTTTGGCCAGCTCCATGATGGTGCCGTAGAACTCGGTGGGAGTGATAATTTGCAGCACCATCCACGGCTCGCGGATTTCAACAATCGACCCGGGGTCTGGCAGCAGTGCTGGTGAATCAATCCGGATGGTTTCCTGGTTGATTAATTCGATTTCGTATTCCACCGACGGTGCGGTGACCACAATATCCAGGTCGTACTCGCGTTCCAGCCGCTCCTGAATAATTTCCATATGAAACAAACCCAGAAAGCCACAGCGGAAGCCGAAATTGAGCGCCTGCGATTTTTCCGGTTCGTAGATCAGTGAAGCGTCATTTAATTGCAGTTTTTCCAGAGCTTCGCGCAAATTACCATAATCATCGCCGTCCACTGGATAAATGCCGGCGAATACCATCGGCTTGGGGTGACGAAAACCGGGCAGTGCTTCCGCTGCCATGTTCGTTGCGTTGGTTATTGTGTCACCCACGCGGCATTCCGCCACCGTTTTTAATCCAGTAGCGACATAACCGACATCGCCGGGTAGCAATTCTTTGACTGCCCGCATGGTGGGTGAAAAAATGCCGATCTCAACCGGGCGCACATCCGTGAAGGTTGACATCATCCGCAGCGAGTCGCCGGCGGCAATTTGGCCTTCGACAACCCGCACATAAGCAACCACCCCTTTGTAGGAGTCATAGTGCGAATCGAATATCAGCGCACGCAACGGTAGGTTGCTGTCGCCGGTCGGAGGCGGGACGGTACGCACAACCGCTTCAAGCACCTGGTCGACGTTGATCCCCTCTTTCGCAGAGATGGCGATTATGCTCTCCGGATCGACGCCCAGTAAATTGTGGATGTCCTTGGCCACCTCATCCGTTCGGGCGGATGGCAAATCGATCTTATTGATCACCGGAACGATGGTCAGGTCGGCCTCCAGCGCCAGATAGAGATTCGCCAGCGTCTGAGCCTCGATGCCCTGAGTAGCATCCACCACCAGGACAGCGCCTTCACAGGCTAATAGGGCCCGGCTGACCTCGTAGCCAAAGTCGACGTGCCCGGGCGTATCGATCAAATTGAGTTCATATTCGATGCCATCTTTGGCGGCATACTTCATGCGCACGGCCGAGGCCTTGATCGTGACGCCTTTTTCACGTTCGAGGTCCATACTATCCAGCACCTGGTCCACCATGTCGCGATCTGAGATGGTGCCGGTTAGCTGCAACATACGGTCCGCCAGCGTTGATTTGCCGTGGTCGATGTGCGCGATGATGCAAAAATTACGGGTGAATTCAGTTCCCATTCCGCGGATAGTATAACCGATAATTCCCAGCCGTTGACGGCTGATTATGGGAAGGGATTGCAGGTAGCGGTAAGTGCATAGGGATATTTGAATGGTTGAGGAGTCTTTACCGTTGCATCCCCGGCGACGAAGGTATTTTGCGTAGGAGCGGGTCATCTGGCAAGAATTAATTACCTAAAAGACAGCGTTCTGCCAGGTAGTTTGCGGCATCCTTGACCAGACCCGCCCTACCGAACTCGATAAATACAATAACCAGCCCTTGAGCCTGTCGAAGGGCATCCTTGAGTTGGGTGCCGATCGCCCTGAATGATCCTTAAGCCTTTGAAGGAAAATCTAATTCAGTGAATTAAAACCGGGGCGAACGCACCGCAAAGATATACTACGCTAAGCCGTCACAAACATCCGCATGCGTGGTTCTTCGGACTTTTCCACTGCTGCGATCCGGTTGATCGTCTGATCCGCCAACCCGTACAGCGCCTTGGAAAACGCCGAATCGCGAGTCGAGCGTAAAGCAGGTTGCCCAAGCGCATCCGCCTTACGGGCGGCTTCATTGTCCTCCGGCAGCACCATATTGACCGGGAATTTCAAACGCTCACCAACCCGTTCAGTCGTAATCGGGCTGGTTGGGTCATACCGGGAAATAACAAGTTGAATCCGGTCCCTCGTCATGCCCATGGCATTCCACAGGTCGAGGAAAAGCCGGGTATTGCGAATGGCATTGATCGACTGGGCGGTCAACAAAACGACCACTTCGCTGGCATCCAGGGCTGCCAGGACTGCATCCGAGACATAGGAGTCGGTATTGAGCACAACATAATCGTAATGGCGGCGTAAAAATTCAAGAATCCGCGCAAAAGCTTCGCCGGTAATTTTTTCGGCAAATTCAGGGCGCGGCGGTGCTGGCAAAATCGATATGCCCGTGGGGCGATTAAAAAGCATCACATTTTCGACCAGTTCGATGTCCAGTTCATTCAGCCGCGGAACTAAATCCATAACGGAAGCTTGCCCAAGTTCATTGAACATCAAATGGACATCGCCATATTGAATTGCGCCGTCCACCAGCACCACGCGCGCATCGTGATCGCGATCCATCAATGCCAGTGCCAGGTTGGCTGCCACAGTCGTCGTCCCGATACCGCCTTTGGCGCCGTACACAGCCACGACCTTACCCTGCGATCCACTTGGAACTGCAACCTTACGCTCTGGAGTTGCCATCCCGGCAAATGCGGATAACTTGGACCGATCCTGTACCGCCAGCGTGGCGGCTCGCGTTAACACATCGGTTAATTCTTTGACGGAAACGTCGTGGGTGATAAAGTCACAGGCGCCTGCCCGGACTGCCTGCAGGACCACGTCGGTATAATTATCTTGCGAAATAACGATCACCTGTGTACCGGGGAATTCTTTCCGTATTATTTCGGTCAGGTTAATACCGTTCATGTCCGGCAGGTTGTAATCCACCAGGGCGACGAGCGGTTTCTGATCGCGGATGACATCAAGAGCTTCCTGAGCCAGCAGGGAGGTATTGATTAAATCGACTTTATCGATCAATCCCAGCGTCTTCTGCATATGCTTCATTAATTGCGCGTTGTTCTCGACTAACAACACTGTAACCATTTCGCGTTCGCCGCTCATTGTAAAGCCTCCCTAATAAAGATATGGGCTCCGTCGCTCTATAATTGCCATCGGGCATTTACCCCCAGCATCAGGATCATAATACAAACCGCATAGTTTTGTGGTAATGCGTTTCACCCTTCAATATTGTTATGTGACCAGACAACTTCACTCTGTATAATAATCTTACCACAAGGTGGCTTATAGCCAACCCGTATACTCGCCAAGTTCCAAAACAATTGGGTTTATGTTATGATAACTCGGGCACGATTTTTGCACCTTTTTACACGTGGCGTTTATCTACACCCGAGTACTAAGGGGGAAGTTTCAAGAATCGTTCCCCTGGCATCCTTGATTGTTTTTATGCATAATATCCGGAGAGGATATACTTAGGATGACAGCGACAGGTCTCTCACAAAAGAGTGAAGGAATGAATACAGGCGGAAAATTCATACGCCCAAAAGAGGTTGCACAAAAAGCGGACAGCACAGAACGTGCTTTATCTGCCAGCTTACCCATAAATCAGGTTGAAATTGGTCCGGGAGATAACCATTACGAAGTAGAGTCGACGCCCTGGGCGAAAAAGATCGTTCGCCAGGCTGTACAGTCGGTTGACGACTGGTCAGATTTACGGAAAAACATTCGTTCCAGCCCCGACCGGGTGAAAAATCGGATGAAGGAGATTGAAAAGCAATTTTCAGTCTATCGCCTGACCTACGCCAGCATCCTGTATAAGGCGTCTAAAGTCGAAGAGGATATCTGGGGTGTTTTTTCCAACATCATCGAAAACATCCCCCGTCTGGAACTGCGCACAAAAAAACGCCCGCTCTTCTTATATACCAATTCCGGCCTACGCGACCTCAATCAAGCCTGGGAAAATCTCTCCTCGCTGCAGGACGCCTTATCGCGCTTATTGGACCGCGGACCACGCAAGCTTGAATTCTACAACCGCATGCTCATCTACCGTGAAGACAAGCGGCAGGTGGATGTCCAACGGCGGCAAAATGAAACGCGCATCAATGCTGCCTATGAATCGGTCAAGAAAGCGCTTAACTTTGTTGATAGGCAAACCAAGGATGACCAGCCGATTTTCTTTGGCAATGAAATTCTCACCCTGGATGATGCAAAATCGGTCTGGAATGGATCGATTGAAAGTATCTTAAACCTTCGCGATAATCGGGCCGCGACGACCGAGTCGATTGTCGGCCGCTTGCGTGGGCTCGAAGAATCCATTCGCGATTATCCGTCGCTTTCCAAACAGGTGCAACGGATTGGCGAACGCTTCCAACGCATGATTTCCTACCACGACCTGTTAATTTCCACCGGGAAACGGGTCATCCCGCAGCCGGAAATTGCGCGTTCATCCGTGATGATGTTCGAGCAAGTCCCCGAATTCTGGACAACCGGGAATTACGCGGAATTAAAAATGACTTTGGAGCGCGTCGAAAACTTCCTCAATTTCTATGAGAACACCGTGGAATTGGAAGTTGCTGTTGGCGAACGACGCCGCACCGGTTTTGCGGGGGGAATGGCTGCTCCCACCATGGCTGGTGCGACCGGGCTTTCCCCGTTGATCAGTCTGGCGCGGGTGTTGGTTTCCGCCATTGACCAGCGCGACCGATTTATGGTTGGGCATTCGGAACAGGTGGCTGACCTGGCGTTGGCAACAGGACGCAAACTTAACTGGTCTGCGTCTGACCTTGAATTCTTGGAACTTGCGGCTTTATTGCATGATATCGGCAAAATTTCCATCCCGGAATCGCTCCTGACCAAAGTTAAACCGCTTTCCAATGACGATTGGGATACGATTCACCTGCACCCCTATTACGGCGCCCAGATTATCCGGCAGGTCAACCAATTTGCCCGTATCGTACCCTGGGTTTATCACCACCAGGAACGCTGGGATGGCACCGGGTATCCGGATCAATTGAGTAAACAGGAAATTCCACAGGCAGCATCGATCATCTCCGTTGCTGAATCTTTCTCAGCCATGACCTTAGAGCTGCCTTACCGGAATGCACTCAGCCCATCCGATGCGTTGCAATCGATCAAAGCTGAATCTGGAATGCAATTTGATCCGGAAGTTGTGGAAGCCTTCTCTGAAAGTCTCCCACCCGAGACTGAAAAACCATCGCCCACCGAAGAATAACGAAACCCTCAAAAGGCAAAACACCATGGTAAAAGTCCAGCCCGTGATTCACTATGCCCCCGAAACCTGCGCCTTTTGCACTGGAAATGGCAGCGGTCGATGTAAAGATGGCAACATTTATGATGTCTGCCCGGTTTGCAAAGGCATCGGAACGCTGTTGGTTGCTCAAACCGCAAAAAAGTGCGCGTTTTGTTCCGGCAACGGGGCTGGACAGGCGCGTGATGGCTATGTTTACGACCGCTGCCCGGTATGCAAAGGCACCGGCTGGGCTTACGTGTTCGAAGGTGAAATCGAACAGCTGTAAACTATAAACAGCAACAATAAGCTATATAAGGGGCTGTCCCAAAAGTAATAATTTTCATCCCTATATATAGGGGCGGATTTCCATGCCCGCCCGATTTTGGGACATCTCTTCTTTATCCCCCGCAAATTACCCTTCGGTCGTTGGGAACAAAGCCTGAATATAATCCTCGAACGAGGTCTGCCTGCTTGCCGGATATTCCAGCCAGACAAGAAATTCGGTATTTCCCTTTGGGCCGAGCAGCGGTGAACGAATTAAACCCTTAATTCCAAATCCTTCTTGAACAGCGCCGGTGAGGACGTCAACCAACACTTGGCGATGCACTACAGGATCGCGGATTACCCCCTCCCCTTTGGCAGCATCATGCCGGCCAGCTTCAAATTGCGGTTTGATTAAAGCTACAACTTGACCGCCCCCCTCGAACCAGTCCTTTGCAACTGGCAGTAAGATTTTCAATGATATGAAAGATGCATCGATGGTGACTAGTTGCACCGGCTGCGGCAAATTTTTCAAATGGCGCGCGTTAGTCCGTTCCAGCACGGTCACCCGTTCATCCTGCCTGATCTTCCAGTGCAATACCCCGTAACCGACGTCAATGGCATATACATGAGCCGCGCCGTGCTGCAGCAGGCAATCGGTAAACCCGCCTGTTGACGCGCCAATATCGGCGCAAACGAAGTTTTGCAAATCGACCAGACCAAATGCTTCCAGAGCAGCATCCAGCTTTTCACCGCCGCGGGATACAAAGCGCGGGCCGTGATCTATGACGATTTCCGCTAGTTCTTCCACTTTGTCCGCCGGTTTGAATACCACCTGCCCGGCCACTCTCACCTGACCGGCCATCACCAATCGCTGAGCCAGGCTGCGGCTTTCGACCAACCCGCGTTCCACCAGCAGAACATCCAATCGGCTTTTCGGCATAGGCAGATTGTACCCGGTTTGCGCCTGCCAAAGCGCATCTGCCTGACATTACTTATGATATGATTACCGCATGCTTCGCGCCCTCATCAAATCCATGCGTCTGAGGCAATGGTCAAAGAATGTGTTTGTGCTGGCAGCCGTTGTATTCGACCGCCAGTTAGGCCACCTGCCGGCTGTCCTGGCGTCTCTGGCTGGTTTCGTCCTGTTCTGCCTTTTATCCAGCGGCGTATATTTGATCAATGACGTGCTGGATGTCAAAGCTGACCGCCAGCATCCGGAAAAACGCAACCGTCCGATTGCATCTGGCGCGCTGCCGATCCGAGTCGCGCTTGGCGCTGCTATTACCCTGGTGGTGATCACCATTCCGGCGGCATTCCTGCTATCAACGAACTTCGGCTGGGTGGCGCTGACCTATTTTCTGCTCAATCTGGCCTATTCCAACTGGCTGAAGCATATCCCGTTGTTGGATGTGATGATCATCGCAGTCGGATTTGTCCTTCGGGTGGCAGGCGGCGTTGTCTTGATTATCGTTGAGCGTTTCTCTCCCTGGTTGTATGTCGTCACTACCCTCGGCGCGCTGTATATCGGGTTTGGCAAACGCCGCTCCGAACTGGCTCTTCTGGAAAACGAAGCCAACAGCCATCGCCGGGTGTTTGACGGGTACACCATTCCCCTGCTCGACCAGTTGATCCTGATCGTTTCCAGTACCACCATCATTGCGTACAGCTTGTACACCTTTTCTGCGCCCAACCTTCCAACCAACCATAGCATGATGCTGACGATCCCTTTTGTGCTTTACGGGGTCTTCCGGTATCTGTATCTGATTCAGGTCAAGCAGGCAGGTGGTGCCCCCGAGGAACTGTTGATCTCAGATCGACCTTTGCAGGCAACGATTATCCTGTGGGGAATCGCCATCCTGATCATTTTTTACCTTTTTTAAGCCAAAAATGCCAGCGATCTCAGCAACTGCACCCGGGAAATTGATTTTGTTCGGCGAACATGCGGTCGTCTATAATCATCCGGCGATTGCCATTCCCTTTAATGGCGTGCACGCAAAGGCCGCAGTATTCGCTACGCCAATTGCCCCAACTGGCCGCGTGCGCATTGAGGCCCAGGCCATCGGGTTGGATCAAACCCTGGATCAAATGGCTGTCGACCATCCATTTGCTATTGCCATTCATGGGGTAATGAAAACACTGGGGATCACCTGGCTGCCCGCCTGCCACATCCGAATTACCTCGAGCATCCCCATTGCGGCCGGAATGGGCTCGAGCGCCGCGGTATCCATTGCCCTTTCCCGCGCGCTGGCGACATTTCTAGGTCACCCGTTGGAGGATTCGGCGGTTAATGCGATCGCTTTTCAGGTCGAACAGCAATTGCACGGTACGCCGTCCGGGGTGGATAACACGGTTATCAGCTTTGGCCGCCCGGTTTATTTTGTTCGCAACCAGCCTATTGAGTTTTTAATGATTCGCGAACCGCTTAATTTATTGGTTGCCGACAGCGGCATAGCTGCTGCGACCGGTCCGATGGTGGCTGGTGTTTTACAGCGCTTTCAGGCAGCCCCTGAAACTTACGGGGCTTATTTCAATCAAATCGCCGGGCTGGTAAAACAGGCCCGCATGAATCTCGAAAGCGGCATCGGGGAGAATCTCGGTCCGTTGATGACTGAAAATCACAGCCTGCTGCAAAAAATCGGGGTTTCGACGCCGGAACTGGACCGGCTGGTCGAAGCGGCAGTGGATGCTGGTGCTTTGGGCGCCAAATTGACCGGCGGCGGGGGCGGCGGCAACATCATCGCCCTGGTCGTCAACAACCAAATTGAAAAAGTCACCACGGCTTTGCTGGCAGCCGGCGCGCACCGCACCTGGCTGCTAAACTTACCGCGCTATGAGGAACCCGTCTCGTGATCACATTCCTCAAATTGGGTGGCTCTTTAATCACCGACAAATCCACACCGCGCACGGCGGATATGGACGTTATACACCGTTTAGCAGTTGAAATCCGAACAGCCCAAAAGGATTTGCCGGAGTTGAGGCTGGTGCTTGGGCACGGGTCCGGTTCATTTGGGCACGTTCCCGCCCGTGAATACAACACCCGCAAGGGAGTCCAAACTGCTTCCGATTGGAAAGGGTTTCTGGAAGTCTGGCGGCAGGCTCGCGACCTTAACCAAATAATGATCGAAGCACTTACTCAGGCCGGCATACCCATTATCGCCTTTCCGCCCTCAGCCATCATCCAGGCAGCAGACGGCCAACCGGTTAGCGTCCAGTCCGAGCCGCTGCTTTCTGCCCTTAATGCAGGGCTGACGCCGCTGGTTGCCGGGGATGTCATTTTTGATAAAGTTCGCGGCGGTACGATTTTTTCTACCGAAGATGTCTTCATGGCTCTCGCAGCAGCCAATCCGCCTGACCAGGTGCTGGTGTGCGGCAAAGAAAGCGGCGTCTGGGAAGACTACCCGACCAATACCCGCTTGATTCCCAAAATTACCCCATCTGGCTACGAGCAGCTGCAACGATCGCTTGGCAGCTCAGCTGGGATTGACGTCACGGGTGGAATGCGTACCAAAGTGGAACAATTGCTTAATCTGGTTAAACGCTACCCCCAGACCAGCGCAGTCATTTTCTCAGGTAGTCAGCCAGGCGCTTTATATGAGGTGCTGGTAGGCCGTCCCCATGGAACGGTTATTGCAAAAACTTAAGGAGATCGAAATATGATTTTCTCCCGTGAACAGCTCGAAACAATCGAAGATAAATATCTTGCCCCATACGGCTCGCATAGTAAATACTCTCGCGGGCGTCTGCACCGCGAAGATGAACCAGCATACCGGACGATATACCAGCGCGACCGGGACCGCATCTTACACACCACTGCCTTCCGCCGGTTGGAATACAAAACCCAGGTGTTTATTAATTATGAAGGGGATTATTACCGCACCCGCTTGACCCATACCCTGGAAGTCGCCCAAATTGGCCGGACCCTGGCGCGCGCGTTAGGCGCCAGCGAAGACCTGACTGAGACCATCTGTCTGGCGCACGATCTGGGTCACCCGCCGTTTGGGCATTCCGGAGAAACCGCGTTAGCCGGCCTGATGAAAGAATACGGTGGATTCGAGCACAACAAACAATCCTTCCGGATTGTTACCGAACTCGAACGGCGCTATCCCGACTTCCCCGGTTTAAACCTGAGTTGGGAGGTGCTGGAGGGCATTGTCAAGCATGAGACGGAGTATGACCGGGCCGACGCTCGAGACTTTAACCCCGATCTGCGCGGCCATATGGAAGCCCAGATTGCCAATGTGGCGGATGAATTGGCTTACACAGCGCACGATCTGGACGATGGCTTACGCTCCGGCATGATCAATGAAGAGATGTTGGAGAGCATCGAGCTCTGGCAGGTAATGCGTGAGAGCATCGGTTGGCGCACTGGCAACCTGGATGACCTTACCCGGCATCGTATCATCCGGCGCTTGATTGGCAGCGAGGTGGATGATCTGGTTGAAACTACCGAGCAGCGCCTGCGCGAAAGCAACCCAGCGTCTGTTGAGGATTTGCAACGGCTGCCTTACAATGTGGTTACTTTCTCAGAGAAAGCGCACCGCCGCAACCGCCAGTTGAAGGACTTCCTCTACAATCGCTTATATCGTCACTACCGGGTAGTGCGCATGGCCGTCAAAGCAGAGAATCTCATTGCTCAACTCTTTAAGGCCTACCGGAAAGAACCCACAGTGCTGCCAGGGCATGTCCAGCCGCGGATAAAGGAAATCGGCCTGGAACGTACCATTTGCGACTACATCGCTGGCATGACCGACCGTTACGCAATCGAAGAATCAAAAAAATTGTTTGACCCGGCTACCCTGCCCTAACGCGGTTCAGGGTGCCTCCATCCCCAAGATTGAACGTTTGATGATATCATTGGGGCAGTTCTTAGATCCAATAAGAACAAACTTATCTGTTTACCCCAATCGGGTATATCAGGAGTGATTGCAATGCGTTTGACTTATTATTACTTCGGAGTTGGCATTAATAATGGCTGATGTTTCTTATCTAACCCTTGATGGCTTGAACCGTTTGAAAAATGAACTGGCCAAAATGACTGGCCCTGAGCGCGAAGAAATCGCAAAGCGGTTGCGGTCTGCGATTGACCAGGGCGACCTCTCTGAGAACGCCGATTACACCTCGGCAAAAGAAGATCAAGCCTTCCTGGAAGGCCGCATCCAGGAAGCCGAACGCCTTCTCTCGAACGTGGTCATTATTGATAACGTCACAAAAAATCTGGAAGAAGTGGGTATTGGCGACCACATCACCATCCAGGAAGGTAATTACCCGGTTGAAAAATACCACCTGGTGGGCCCAAAAGAAGCTGACCCCGGAAACGGGCGGATTTCACTGGAATCCCCCATCGGCAAAGCCCTGTTGGGACGAAAAGTCGGGGAAGAAGTCTTGGCTGACACACCGGGCGGCAGTATCCGCTTTACAATCCTAAAGATCGAATAAAACTAAAACTTATCAAGGGCAACGAAAAAGCGGCCGTCCCAAGAGTAGCCGGGTAGCCCATTAAGTGAGGGTGATCAGCGTAGGGCGGGTCATCTGGCAAAAAGTCTCTTTCAGGTAATTGCCGGGTTGGCAAGAGATTCCCTCCGTCAATGACCAGACCCGCCGTGTGACCTCAATGCGACATGGGTTAACCCCGATTGGGCCGGGTCGGATGGGATTTATGATGTGCCTGATACACCCATTGTTTGCCCAAAGCATTTGCAAATATTAACTGGACCCGCCTTTACGTTCCCTCAACAATGAACGATACCGCCGGATAAGATATTATTGCGGGTTGTGCTATCTGGCCGATTTGTCTAAACTTTTCTTTATGCGTATTGAATTCCACATCCCCATTAATAACAAAAGGGGCAGCCTCAAAAGACGAGGCTGCCCCTTTTTGGGTTCTAGGATTATTGTGTGTGAGGACTACGCGCTGGTCTTTGGCCAGACAGCCAGTTCAAGTGTCAGGCGGTCAAAGTAGCTGTTTTCGGGTAATGCTCCGCCGCCCAGGTTCAGATCGACCACACGAGCTTCCAGCACCAGGGTTGCGGTTTCGAGCACGACGCGTTTGTCGGCCTCAACTTCAATCGGTTCGCCTTTGGATTCAAGGCGAGCGCGAATGGCGCTGTCATTCATGGCGTGCGGGCTCATCACCACCTTGGTGATGGTTTGGATGTCGTTTTTATCGAATAACCAAACCTCGAAGGCGGTCACTTTCTTGGGATCGCCCACTCCAATCATGTCAGAAATACCAACGCCGCACTCGCCCAGGAACTCACCAGTTGGCGAGTCGATGCTGAACGAATCATCATAGAGATCGTCACCGATCATATAGGTGGTCATGAACTGCGAAATCGGCGCTTCCTGACCCTGCGCAGAAAAGTCCGTGCGGGGCGCCTGACGGCTAAGGTCGTGCGCCACAGCAACCGGTGATTCAGCGCCCGAACCACCACGATTGCGGAAGACTAACAGATAAACCAGACCAGCGCCAACAAGCAGGGTGACCAGGCACAACCCGACCACCAGGCCGACATTTTTAGGCGCTGCCGGTTTTTCAGTTTCAACGGGTGTCACCGTGGTGACAGGCAATGGAACGCTGGGTCCAAGCACTACCGCCCGAAAGGCGTTGATTTCAGCTTCGTTCAGGTTACAGGTACCCGGTTTGAAGGCATCTAACTGAGACGATGCATCTTCACCCAGTAAATCGAAACGGGTCTTGGCTGACACAGGATCCTGTCTTACCAGAAACGAATCGATCGTCATGCAGAGATAATCCTGCTTTAGATCTTCTCGCAGGAATTTAGGCTCTGCGTCAACCCATTTCACTGGCCAAACCGCCCAACCCAGGATCGGCAAGCCGATAATCAGGCCGACAACCAGGCCGACCGCAGCTGTAATAATCGGATTGCGCAGTTGTTCTCGGATCTTATCCATGTCTCTGCTCCTACAGGTTTATAGCTATCCCGCCAGATTGACCAATTTATCTATACGTATTGTAGAACAAATATCAGATAAAGGCAACGACTATGGTCGGGTAGATGTCAATATTGTTGCAAGGTTTATGCCCGTTCCGCTGTAGATTCGAGAATTTGTTCCAATAGAAAAGTGGATTCGCACTTTAAGCATTGTGCTTCCCGTTTGTTGAGGATCACCAGCGTCCCGCCGCATGCTGGACAGGGCTTGGCAACGGGTTTCTTCCATGAGGTGAAACCACAGGTCGGGTAATTGGCGCATCCGTAGAAGACGCGTCCTTTCCGGGTCTTGCGTTCCACCAATTCACCGCCATCTTCCGGACAAGTAACGCCGATTTTCTGGAGGAAAGGTTCGGTGTGCCGGCATGTTGGGAAGGTACTGCAACTGATAAATTTGCCAAACCGCCCATAGCGGTAAACAAGATCATTGCCACAAACCGGGCAGGCTCTCCCCACTTTTTCGAGTTCAGCTTTGGATACCGGAATTTCGATTTGAGCTTTCTTCACCTGCGGTTCGAACGTCTCGTAAAATTTCCCGACCACGTCCTCCCACTGACGCCCACCCGTCGACACATCGTCGAGTGCTTTCTCCATTTGCGCAGTAAAGTTCACGTTGACAATGTCAGAGAAGTGGCGAACCAGCAAGTCGTTGACGGTGAAACCGGTGTCTGTCGGGATCAGCCGCTTGCTTTCCCGCACCACATAACCGCGCTCCTGGATGGTCGAAATAATGGGCGCATAGGTGCTTGGCCGCCCGATTCCATTTTCTTCGAGCGCCGCGATGAGGGTTGCTTCGGTGAATCGCGGCGGCGGCTGGGTAAAGTGTTGTTCAGAGATCAACCGCACTAGTTGTTGGTTTTGGTTTTCTTCCAGTCCGGCTGGAATGCGAACATTTTCTTCTTCGTCCGTTTTAATATCCTCATCCCGCGAGTCTTCGAAGACCACCAGGAATCCCGGAAAGCGCACCGTCGAACCCGACGCCCGGAACAGGTAATTTTGATTGCCCTGTCCTTCAACCTCAACCGTGACGGTATCAAGCAGCGCCGACTCCATCTGCGACGCGACGAACCGCTGCCAGATTACCTGGTACAACTTGAATTGGTCTCCGCTCAGAAACGGCTTGACCTTTTCCGGTAAGCGCAGCACAGACGTCGGACGGATGGCTTCATGCGCTTCCTGCGCCCCGACCGCCCGCGTGCGGTATTGCGGCGGGGTAGGCGGCACAAAATTAGCCCCATAAGTATTTTGCACAAACTCGCGTGCTTCTTTTTGTGCCAGATCCGACACGTTAGTCGAATCAGTTCGCATGTAGGTGATCAAACCTGTTGCACCGCCATTGCCAACATCCAGGCCTTCGTAAAGTTGCTGAGCAACTGCCATCGTCTTGCGGGTGGTAAATCCCAGGCGGCGTGAGGCTTCCTGCTGCAGGGACGAGGTGATGAACGGTGCGGAAGGTTTGCGTTTGCGTTCGCCGCGCTTGATTCGCACAATTTTGTACGCCGCTTTTTCAAGATCGGGCAAAATGGTGTCTGCATCCGCTTTTTGCGCAAGGGCCGGGTCTTGATCGTTAATTTTAACCAGTTTGGTCACAAAGGTCTGGCGCACATGTTCAGGCTTAAACTCAGCCCCGATCGTCCAATATTCGACTGGTTTGAAATCCTCTATCTCACGCTCGCGTTCGACCACCAACCGCAGTGCGACCGATTGCACCCGACCAGCGGAGAGCCGGCTGCGAACTTTTTCCCACAACAACGGGCTCAGGCTGTAGCCTACCAGCCGGTCAAGCACGCGCCGCCCCTGCTGAGCGTTGACCAGATCCATGTCGATGTCGCGCGGGTGCGAAAAAGCCTCTTGAATCGCCGGTTGCGTAATCTCGTGAAAAACCACCCGCTTGGTCACAGCTGGGTTAATTTCGGCTGCTTCCAGCAAATGCCAGGCAATCGCTTCTCCTTCGCGATCAGGGTCGGTCGCCAGGAAGACTTCCTCGGCTGTTTTCACCAGCGCCTTCAACTCCTTGACCACCGGGCGTTTTTCGTTGGGGACGCGGTACTTCGGTTGGAAATTGTTTTCCACATCTACGGAAAGTTCCGACCGCAACAGGTCACGCACATGTCCAACCGACGCCTTAACCGTGTATCCCTTGCCAAGAAAGCGTCCAACTGTTCGCGCTTTGGCAGGCGATTCTACAATTACCAGTTTGCCGTTTCGTTTAGGTTCCCGCTTGACCTTTTCTGGCGGTGTCAATCCATCATGGGCCGGCGTACGCCCCATGCGGTACATTTTAGTGCCGCAGACCGGGCAGATCCCGTGGGTTACCGGGGCGCCAGCTGCATTAAAATCCGCCTTGGCATTGGATAGTTCTCTTTTCGTCTTACACTTTACACAATAAGCTTCCAAATTATCCACCTTACAAATAACGAGTTTGACCGGTTTCCTTCAACTGCTGTACTGCTTCTTTTACCTTTTGGCTGTCGGATCGCCGGCAAACCAGCAGTACATCCTCGGTGTCAATAATTACCAGGTCATCTACACCAATAGCGGCCATCAATCGATGGGTGCCATCTGAGAGAATTAACGTATTATGCGTGTCAATGATGACGCTCGGGTCATTGAGCAGAATATTACCACTGCTGTCAAGGGGCAAAACCTCGAAAAGCGAGTCCCAACTGCCTACATCGTTCCAACCTAACCCGGCAGCCGGCAGCACTGCCACCCGCTTGGCGCGCTCCATAATACCATAATCAATCGTTTGCGCCTTGATGGCCGGCCAGAGAGCTGCAACAACCTTGCTTTGCTCCGGTGTGTCCCAGGCCTGGCCAATTTCCCGTAGGGTCGAAGCCAGTTCCGGCATTAGGTGCTCAAACTCTGACAGGATATCGGAAACCTGCCAGATGAACATGCCTGAATTCCAGTCGTGGTCTTCATCTGCCAGCATTTTTTGGGCAGCCGCAGCTGTTGGTTTTTCTTTAAAACGCTGCACCGAATATACCACCTGCCCTTCGATGTTTTCCAGAATCACACCGCGCTGGATATAACCATAAGCTGTCGCGGGATGGGTCGGAGTGATTCCCAGCGTGACCAGCATGTTTTTTCGCGAGACTTCCGCCGCTATCCGCAGCAATTTTTGAAAATACGGTACATTTTGGATAAAATGGTCGGCTGTTAAAACCGCCATTATTGCCTGTGGATCGCGTTTTTGGAGAACCGTCGCAGCCAACCCGACCACCGAGGCCGTGCCGCGCGGCATGGGTTCCAATAGATAATTTTCAGCCGGAATTCCAGGCACCTGTTTTTGCAGCTCAGCCGCCTGTTCTGTCACAGTAACGACAAGAATACGGTCAGGTGAAAACAACCCGGCCAGACGGTCACAAGCAATTTGAAAAAGAGAACGGTCCGAACCCAGGTTGAGCATCTGTTTGGGCCGGTCAGCCCGGGAAAGCGGCCACAGACGCGTCCCGCCGCCGCCGGCCATAATGACTGCATAATAATTATTGTCCATGATCCCCTGCATAATATTCTGCCGCTTCATCTCGAATGGCCATATAGGACATGCTGCCTGCATTGCGCACCAGCCCTTTGAGTTCCATCATCGCCAGGGTCGCCGAAACAACCTCAACCGGCAAGCCGGACAAAAAGCTGATCTCATCAACCGAAAGCGTACTCTCGGCAATGACTTTAATGAGCTGCGTCTCGGTTGCATCCGCTGGAAGAATTTCACGCGCTATTCTGCGCGTATTGACCTGTTCGAGGTTGAGCACCTCCAACAGGTCTTCGGGTTTGAGGTAAGGCCGCGCCCCATTCTGGATCAACATATTCGTGCCCTTGCTATTGGGCGAGGTGATATTGCCGGGGACTGCCAGCACATCCCGGTTCTGGTCAGCGGCAAATGACGCCGTGATCAGCGCACCGCTGGTCGAGCCTGCTTCGATCACTACCACCGCCAATGACAGCCCGGAGATGATGCGATTGCGCGGCGGGAAATTGGTGCTTTCCGGGGCGGTTCCCAGAGGGTAATCGCTGAGGAGTGCACCCGACCTGGCAATGTCTGCCCCGAGGTTCTGGTTTTCAGGAGGATAAACCCGGTCAAGTCCGCTGCCAAGCACAGCCAGAGTCCGTCCGCCGGCCTGCAAAGCCGCGCGGTGGGCAATGGCGTCCACACCGCGCGCCAGACCGCTCACAACCGTGATCCGGTTGCGCGCCAGAAATGCTGCCAATTCCTCGGTGACGCCGCGTCCGTAAGCGGAGACCCGCCGTGTTCCGACGATCGCGACTGCGGCTTCATCTTCAGGGATGACTTCACCGCGCTGGTATAGAACAGGCGGCGGCTGGTCGATTTCCTTGAGCATTCGTGGGTAAACTTCGTCGTCCCAGGTAAGCACCTGAATGCCTTCGGTCTGCATGCGGTTCCAGATTTGCTCCAGGTTGATCTGGCTGCGCACCCGCACGATATTTTCAACAATGCGCTCGCTGAGTCCAAGACTATGAAAGCGGCTGATTGGGGCTTCCCAGGCGGCTTGTAGATCCCCATCGAAGGCATCTAGCAGCGCCCGCATTCGGACTGCGCCGATCCCCTTGACAAAGTTAAATCCGACCCAGTAGGCTTTTGAATCCATCCTGGCGACCTGCTACTCCCAATCTGGCGGCGCTACTTTGATGACCCGCTGCTCTAAATTAATCTCTAGGATAAATTCATCCACCGCCGGGATCAGGATTTCCTTACCGTCCACCGCCTTAACCACATACACATCGTTGGCGCGGGTTTCGAGGATATCGTCTAAAATGCCGATTTCCGATCCGTCTTTGTTGACTACGCGCAATCCAACTACCTGGTGATGATAATATTCCCCCGCCGGCAGGGCTGGAATTTCTGCCGATGATACATACACCAGTTGATTACGCAAGTCAGCCGTTGATTCGGGGTTGTCGTACCCTTCGAATCCGATGATCAACTCCTTGTCCTTGGGCCGCAGGCTACGGATGGCCAATGGCCGGTGGCTTTCACCAATCAGCAGCATTTTACCTACCGATAGCCGCTCCGGGAAGTCGGTGTAAACGTCCATGATGACGTCCCCGGATAAGCCATGTGACCGGCGTAGCTTGCCGATAACCAAGAAGACAGGCTCGCCGCCTTCTGGCGAGCCTGTCTGGTTATTCTCTGGGTTTGAAGAGCCGGACAAACCCATGCCTAGCGGGGCTCCAGAACGTCCAGGTTGGCTTGTTTTCCTTCTCGGGCAGCCGCCACACGCAGCAATATGCGCATCGCATTGGCTACCCGCCCGCTCTTGCCGATTACCCGGCCCATATCCTCTTTGGCGACCGATAACTCCAGCCGAACTTTACCGCCCAGGCGTTCCTGTTCAACGACAACCTGGGTTGGATCTTCCACCAAAGATCGGGCAATATATTCGATCAACTCCTTCACGATTTCTCCTTTTAACCTGACCGGTACACAAACCGGTCTGATTCCAGCAGGTTTACAGAGGACTTAGTTCGTCTTGGCGTTGACCTTCCGGTTGGCGTAAAACTCTCCTGCTTCCTTGAGGACTGCTTCCGCAGCTTCGCCACCTTTGACGCGCTCGTACCTTGTGGTCAGACCAACGCTCCTAAAGAGCATGGCGACGGACTCGGACGGCTGTGCGCCGTTGTTCAGCCAGTGGTACACCCGTTCTTCGTTCACCTGGAAGGTGAAGGGTTCAGTGCGCGGGTTATATGAACCCAGGATTTCGAGGAAGCGCCCATCCCGGGGGCTTTCTTTATCTGCTGCAATAATGCGGTAGCTGGGTTGACCTTTTAATCCAACGCGGCGTAAACGAATTCGAACCATTTTAAGACCTATCTCCTGTTGCAAATGTGAACTATGCGAATCTTACCATAGGGTTGCCGTACCGGCGGAAAATATCTTGAGGGACGCTGAAGGAGCGCTTATTTTCCACCAGGGGACTACCCAAACAGGCGTGGCAATCCACGCCCGCCCGTTTTCTGTAGAGTTTTAAACAATCGTTGTGCATCCCTGAATTGCTTGAGCACCCGATTGACATCCTGAACTTCCGTGCCAGAACCACGTGCGATCCGGCGGCGGCGGCTGGCATTGAGTATATCAGGATTCCGGCGTTCTTTCATCGTCATCGAGGACAAAATCGCCTCGGTGACTTGTAATGACTTTTCAGCTTCGTCCGGTGAAACGTTGCGCGCCATTTGCCCCATGCCCCCTGGCAGCATTTCCAGGACTTTGGCAAACGGTCCCATCTTGCGCAGTTGTTTTAACTGGCTGGCAAAATCTTCCAGGCTGAATTGCCCGGACATCATTTTTTCGGCCTGCGCGCGAGCTTCTTTTTCATCCAGCGCCGATTCAGCCTTTTCGATCAATCCCAGCATATCACCCATGCCAAGGATGCGCGAAGCCAACCGTCCGGGGTCGTATACCTCGATGGCATCGATGCCTTCGCCGGTACCGAGAAACTTGATCGGAACCCCGGTGACGCTGCGAATGGATATGGCTGCACCGCCGCGCGAATCGCCGTCCATTTTGGTCATCACCAGACCGGTCAGCGAAACCGAGTCGCGGAAACCCTCAGCGATGTGCAGCGCTTCCTGGCCAATCATCGAATCAACTACCAATAGGATTTCGCTGGCAGGCACTTTGCGGGTGATGGACCGCAATTCTTCCATTAAGGCTTCGTCTAGTTGCGACCGTCCAGCGGTATCGATAATTAAAGCAGTCACCCCGCCCTTTTGCGCCAGGTCGAAGGCTTTTGCCGCCAGTTCCGGGGGTTTGACCCCGTCCAGGGTGAAAACCGGCACGCCGATACGCTCACCCAGGGTTTGCAGCTGCTTGATGGCTGCCGGCCGGTACGGGTCGCCAGCGACCAGTTCCACCCGCTCCCCCTGTGACCGTAGTTGGGCAGCGATCTTGGCTGCAGCGGTCGTTTTACCGGAACCCTGCAAGCCCACCATCATGATGACGCGCGGCCTGGCGCCGCTTAAGTTCAAGCGGGAAGGTTCACCCAGTGTTTGGATCAATTCCTCGTGGACAATCTTGATCACTTGCTGGGCTGGGTTGAGCGCGCGGGATACTTCCGAACCCACCGCGCGCGTGCGGACGCGCGCAACGAAATCCTTGACCACGCTGTAGTGCACATCCGCTTCCAACAGAGCCAGGCGCACTTCGCGCATGGCTGCATCCACATCCTGTTCAGATAGCTTACCGCGCCGCCGCAGCTGCTGGAAAACCTGCTCTAATCGTTGAGTCAGCGATTCAAACACACGTCACCTTAATGCATAAGAAACGGACACCCCTTTCCGGGGCGTAACCAGGCCAAATTTTAGTCGGGATTACCCCAGCGGTCAAGGGAGAGTCATACCTTGCAGCGCAAACTTTAGTTTGCGTGGCGAACCAAAGTTCGCCCTACATGTTCTAAAGCACTGAACGACTTGTAGCGTAAACTTTAGTTTGCGTGGCGAACCAAAGTTCGCCCTACATGTTCTATAGCACTCAACGACTTGTAGCGTAAACTTTAGTTTGCGCGGCGAATTAATGTTCGCCCTACATGTTCTAAAGCATTGAACGACTTGTAGCGCGAACTTTAGTTTGCGTGGCGAACTAAAGTTCGCCCTACAGCTTACTATAGCCTTGATATCTCCCCTGAAAACGTCAGTTTTCGGGCGGTTTGAGCGTAACTTTTAGCCTCCTTCCGTGTTTTATATATTTGAGCATTGTTCTGTAAAATCACTGCACTCACCCTTGGGAGGTTATCATGTCAAAGGTCGCCATCGTTACAGACAGCACGGCCAATCTTTCCGAAGATTCAATTGCAAGCAATGGAATCACGTCCATCCCTCTGCAATTAATCTGGGGAGAAGATACATACCGCGATGGTCTTGACATAACGCCGCTTGAGTTCTACACCCGGCTGAAGTCTGCCAAGGTCATGCCCACCAGTTCCCAACCGTCGCCGGCAGCTTTTCACAGTGTTTATACCGACCTACTCGACCAGGGATTCGACATCCTGAGCATTCATATATCAGCCAAGCTATCGGGTACGCTGGATTCAGCCATCCAGGCGAAAAACATGATCGGTTCAGACCGCATAGCATTAGTCGATTCAAAAAGCACATCCATGGCGCTGGGTTTTTTGACACTGCTCGCCGCGCGAGCTGCCAAAGACGGGGCCTCATTTGCTGAATGCCGTCAGTTGGCCGAAAAAGCAGTCGATCATACCGGCGTGTACTTCGTCGTCAGTACATTGGAATTCCTACGCCGCGGCGGACGCATCGGCGGCGCGGCTGCCTTCCTTGGTACTGCGCTGAACCTCAAACCCATTCTCATGCTGCAGGGTGGGCGGGTGGAACCGAAAGAAAAAGTACGAACTATGAGCAAAGCATTGGAACGGGTCACCGATATCCTGGTGGAAAAGGTTGGCGCCCAGAAACCGTTGCACCTATCTGTGCTGCATGCCAATGCGCCAATCGAAGCGGAACAGTTATTAAAAAAAGCGCAGGACCGTCTGCCGAACGGCATCATCGAAGAATCCGTTGTGACGCCTGTCAGCCCGGTCATTGGCACCCATACCGGTCCCGGAACCGTCGGGTTTGCCTATCTGGCCGGAATGTAACGCCAGACAACAATTTAATGGCAATTCCCTGCTCGTGATAACGGAGCAGGGAATTTTTATGTCGTAATCCTTCCTCATCTTGGCTGACACTATTCCTGTTTCCCGGTAAAAAGGGTCGCGGACTTGGCTGGATTTTGCTACAATGAGCCTGGTCAATCCTCCCATCCATTCCACATCTCCCGGAGCGTGATTCCATGCGTAATTACCCGAGTGTTGGCGTTCAAGTCGCTGATATCTTACTTCCAAAAAATGGTTTGGAGCCGCAAAAATGGGCCACCATCGCCTGCGACCAGTTTACCTCGCAGCCGGAATACTGGCAGAAGGTCGCGGATATCGTTGGCGCCGCTCCTTCCACCTATAACCTGGTCCTTCCTGAAGTATTTCTAGGTACGCCGGATGAGAATGAGCACATCCAACGTTCTCAGCAAAAAATGCGCGAATATGTCCACCAGGATTTGTTGGATTCTCACACCGGGCTGGTTTATGTGGAGCGCACATCGCTTGGAAGAATGCGCCGCGGACTGATGCTGGCGCTGGATCTGGAAAATTATGATTTCAACAAAGGATCGCAAACCCTGATCCGCGCAACGGAAGGCACCATCCTCAACCGCCTGCCGCCGCGCATGCGCATTCGTGAGGGCGCCATCCTGGAACTGCCGCACATTCTGGTCCTCATTGATGATCCTGACTGCTCGGTAATCGATCCGATTTCGGCTGATGCCGCATCCTTACCACTGCTCTACGACTTCGACCTGATGCAGGGCAGCGGCCATCTGACCGGGCGGTTGGTGAATGATCCTGCCCTGGAAAAACAGATGATTGCCGCCCTGGAACGCCTGGCATCCCCCGAGGTCTTTTATTCAAAATACGATGTCACCCCCGAACACGGCGTGCTGCTATTTGCGGCCGGTGACGGCAATCATTCGCTCGCAACCGCTAAAGCCATCTGGGAGAAAATTAAACCTGTGGTTGGCATGAACCATCCCGCCCGTTATGCCCTGGTTGAAATCGAAAATGTCCACGATGCAGGCCTGCACTTTGAACCGATCCACCGGGTCGTGTTTGGCTGCCAGAGCAGCCCCATAGACGCCATGAAAGCCTACTTTGGGGATGCCTTGCGGTTCTCCCCATGCCAGTCGCCCGAGGAAGTCGTCGAAAAGGTCGAAACCTACCGGGGGGAAGATCACATAATTGGCCTTGTGAACGCCGCCGGACCCGAGCTGGCTTTTGTCAGCAATCCATCTGCCAACCTGCCGGTGGGGACGCTGCAATCTTTCCTCGACACATGGATTGGGCTGGGTAACGCCGAAAATTTGGATTATGTTCATGGCGCGGATGTGGTTCTTACCCTGGGCAAGCAACCCGGAAACTGCGGTTTCTACCTGCCAGCCATGCCAAAGAACGGCTTATTTAAAACGGTGATTTTGGACGGCGCTCTACCGCGAAAAACATTCTCGATGGGCGAAGCTGTGGAAAAGCGCTTTTATATGGAAGCGCGCCGGATCGGTTGAACCACCTGTGCCGCGCTTTAACCCCTTACACCCGCCCGAAGACGCTGTCCCTCCCGCACGAGTGCGTTTTGTCGATTTGCACGTCGAACCCTGGGGTGACAACAGCAAAGTTCGCGTGCACTTCCGCCTTACCCCTTTTACGAAACCGCCCAACCTGATCGCAACCCTTACTGACGCAGACGGCCTTGAAGTGGCCAGTATTTTAATCATCGAGAATATCGATTTTGACCTGGTTTTCACGATGCATATTCGTCCGGTCGATGCTCCCGGGCCGTTTGAACTGTCCGCCAGAATTGAGTATGATGATTTAGGCATAGTCGATACACAATCGATTCACTTCAAACTGCCGTCCAGCTGAATCCAGGCAGGTGTATACAAAACCCTGCCGATTGCTGAGCTAGTCGAAGCGCGGTTGCTGAGCCTGTCGAAGCGTGGCCGCTGAGCCTGTCGAAGCGCAATCGCCGAGCCTGTCGAAGAACAATTTTTGGCGACCACGCTGCCCTGATCTTAACAATCCTGTAATCTGTGACCATTTTGCTCCATTTGCCTTACTGGATTAATTTCCAGGTGCTAAAATGGTAAGGATTCAAGAAATTATCCTTACTCAGGGACGGGTCCCATTTCAAATCCTGGCAGGGCGCCCAACATCGCAGATTCGAATGAAAATAAAACGGGGCTTGTTCCCCGGTTTTTTCTCATTCTTACGGCTGCCCTGCTGCTTCTGGGTGCCTGGGTCTTATGGTCAGGGATGAAAAGGGAACTGGCTGCGGTTCAAGCCACCGCCACCCTGACCCCCTCGGCGCTGTCAACTAAAACGGCCCATCCGCCCACCCCAACCACCACACTTACATTAACCCTTCCAGCGCCGGTGGATGGCTCAACCGGCACGAGTCAAGTTCAGTATCCCCGTGGGTTGATCATGCTTTCGCTTACTGACGGCTATTATCGCCACCTTTTCGCCTACCACCCATCCGACCTGCAATTCACCCGCCTAACGGATCACCCATGGGACGACATCCATCCGACGGTAAGCCCGGACGGAACCCGGTTGGCTTATGCATCCCGTCGAAACGGGTATTGGGACATTTACATCTTTGATTTCGTCACCGGGCAGTCCACCCGGGTGACAGACACCCCCGCTTATGACGGCAGCCCGACCTGGGCGCCGGACGGACAGTGGCTGGCTTATGAGTCATACCAGGCTGGGAACCTCGATATTTTTATCCAATCTCTGACTGACCTGTTTCAGCCTGCACTGCAACTGACCACGGATCCTGCTGCGGACACCGACCCAAATTGGTCGCCGGCAGGCAATTTGCTTGCCTTCACCTCCCTGCGTAGCGGGGAATCGGAGATTTGGATTGCAGCGCTCGACCAACCCGACAACCGGTTTCAAAACCGCAGCCAAAACCCTCAATCAGCGGATAAAGATCCTGTCTGGTCACCGGATGGGCAGCAATTAGCCTGGAGCACCCTTCTTTATGGGTTGCAAAACATTGTGGTAGCTGCGGCCGTCGACAATGGTGAAGATCCTCAAACGCTTGGGGCTGGCAGCCGCCCGCTTTGGGATCCAGCCGGCAGTCAAATTTTGGCGCAGCTTGACTCTGCCGGAGGCGTATCCCTCGCTGGCTATAATTCGGAAAATGGCCAGGTGACCCTGCCCCCTCAACCGCTGCCGGCCGCAATTCACGGCGCTGACTGGCAAGCCGCTAATTTTGCTGCCTCCATGCAATCCTATCTGTCGGTCGATTCCAGTGACCCGCGTGAACTCATGACAGATATTCAGATCAACCAGCCGACTGACGCATCGACCGGGCGGGTCGGGTTGGTTCCCCTAAACGGCATTAATGCGTCCTATCCTTATTTGAGCGACCAGGCCGACGAATCTTTTTTTGCATTACGTCAGGAAATCGCCCGCGTTTCCGGCTGGGATGTGCTGGCCAACCTGCAAAATGCTTACCTACCGATAACCGAACCCTCGCTTCCAGGTGCCGGCGATGATTGGCTGGTGACCGGGTTGGGAATCGCTATTAATCCTCTGCCTTACCAGGCCGGCTGGATGGCGGTACAACGGGAAGACCTGGGCGGCGAAGTTTACTGGCGCTTGTACATCCGCACCCGTTACCAGGACGGTTCGCAGGGTGAGCCCATTACGGCCCCTACCTGGAACCTGGATGCCCGTTCGAGCGGTAACCCAAATACCTATGAGCAAGGCGGCGCAATGGACATTGCCCCGGCAGGTTATTGGATTGACTTCACCGAGTTGGCAGATCGTTTTAACTGGCAGCGGCTGCCGGCCTATTCCAACTGGCGAACATACTATGCGGCTGCCCGTTTCAACCAATTTGCCTATGGCATCGACCTGGGTTGGGACCAAGCCATGCAGCAATTGTATCCGGTCGAATTAGTTCACCGCCCGACCCAGATTCCAACCCTGACCTCTTTCCCAACGAATACGCCGCTGCCGCTCAATGCTCTCACCGCCACCGCTCAAGCAACTCCCTGGCAGGGGCTGCCGCTCAATCCTGAACCACGGCCAACCTGGACTCCTGTTCCGGGAGAAACCTTCCCATGAACCGCCAGTACGCTAAGGAGCGGTTTGGTTTTTTCGCCGGGTTGCTCTGCCTGTTAATTCTGGCTGGCTGCACTCCAAGCCCGGCCCAGGCAGTCGAATTGCCACTGGCGCCAACGCCGGTTCCCCTGGCTCTCCTTGAAGATAAATCGGTGTCAGCCGCCGAACAACCGCCGTCCAGTCCTGTGGAAGCTGAACCCGCTCCAGCCCTGGTGGAGGAACCGTTGCAATTTACCTTCCCCACTCCGGCAACGGAAGCGGTATCTGCCTGGCGCCCGCCGCTGGTACCCGTCCCCTGGGCATTGACGCCCTACGACCATTTTTATTTCACGCGGCCAATTGCTACTGACGCGGTCAACTGGCCCTCGGCAGATTATCGCTACGGTGATTTTTTCACCGATACCGACATCGTCCACACCGGCATAGATATCGCCGCCGACCGCGGCACCCCGGTGATCGCCGCGGCTGCCGGCAAAGTCACCTGGGCGGGCGAAGGATTGTACAAGGGCGGCAATGTCGAAGGCGACCCCTACGGTCTGGCGGTAGCTATCCGGCATAATTTTAGCTACAATGAGCGTGAGGTTTATACCATTTACGCCCATATGGATCGGGTGGATGTCGTGGTCGGCCAGAACGTCGAAGCCGGAGAGCAGGTTGGGATTGTCGGAACCACAGGCAAAACAACCGGTCCGCACTTGCACTTCGAAGTGCGCATCGAGAGTAACAGCTTTTTCTATACACGCAATCCAGAGCTGTGGCTGGCCCCGCCGCAAGGCTGGGGTGTGCTGGTTGGTAAAATGATCGACCGTTACGGCTTTCCTCTATATAAAATCAAAATAAAAGTCATTTCCGAGGAACTAGGTAAGGCCTGGGTAGTACGCACGTACGGTCCGACCAGCGTCAATAAAGACGATTTTTATCAGGAGAACCTGGTGCTGAGTGATTTACCGGCAGGCGATTACTGGGTTGAGTTTCGGGTGCGTTGGAAGGATTACCGTCACAAAATCACGATAAAACCCGGCATGGTGACTTATCTCAACTTCCTCGAACGTCCAGGGACATTCTCAGACGCGTTGCCAGCGCCTGGAAACGGCAGCGTTTTCGAGCCAGCGGTGCTGGAGCCGATTGTCAACCCTGTTGTCAACCCTTGACAATTTGATCAACAACCCTGAAAATTCCTTCCGCCGGTAATCCGGCTGCCGGATGCGCCAGCTATCAGGTTCATCACGGTATGTTTTTTTGCTTTTAAGCGCAATTCGGAGGTAAAGTTTGATGTTAGGAAATCGTAAATTATTTGGGGGTATCTTACTGGCGGCCCTGCTGCTGACAACCCTGGCGGCTTGCTCGAAGGCCGATGCCACCCCCACGAACAGCCCGGAAATGGTCTATACCCAGGCTGCCCAAACAGTAGCTGCCGGTCTGACGCAGACCGCTGTATTAATGCCTACGGCGACCAGCACGCCCACGCTTCAGCCAACCAACACCCCGGCGCCGACGCAGGCTGTTACGGCAACTTTAAGCGTCTCGGTTACCCCTCTGGTGCAAAAATCGGCTACCAGCTCTACAGGTCCCGATAAGGCTGAATGGGTGGCACAGAACCCTGGCGATGGCACCATTTTGACCGCCGGGCAGGACTTCACCCTGATTTGGACCGTCAAAAATACCGGCACAACCACCTGGACCACGGACTATCAACTGCGCTACTACCTGGTCGAACAAACGCTGCGCATGGGAGCTGGGGATCTGAAGTTGTCCAAAGAAGTCAAGCCCAATGAGTCCATCGACCTTTCACTGTCGATGAAGGCCCCCGCCTCCAGCGGTGAATATACAACGATCTGGGTATTGACCAACAAAGAAGGCGTCAACTTTTATCCGTTGACCTTTGGCTTTAAGGTCGGGCCGGCTGGCGCGACCGCAACCGCAACCGTTGCGCCCACCGCAGGAGCAACAGCCACTCCGTAGCAAGTTCACCCGGCCCATGGAACCGACCCGGAATTCCAGCGAATCGCCTGTGGGCTTGAAATCTGCCATTAAAACCGAGGCCAACCGCCTCGGTTTTACTCTTTTCGGGGTGACCGACCCGGATCCCCCTGGCACACTGCCCAGTTTTCTCTCCTGGCTGTCGCAAAGGAGATACGGCTCGATGGATTACCTGGCAACGGAGCGGGCGGTTGCGCGGCGCGCTGACCCGCGTCTGATCCTGCCCGACGTGCGCAGCGTGATCGTCCTGGGTCTGCGATACCCTCGCACTGCTGATCTGCCTGGTAGTCCTGCGTCTGGTTTGCACGGACGGGTTGCAGCCTATGCCTGGGGCAAAGACTATCATGATTTGATTCCGCCGCGTCTTGAACAACTGGCTAAATTCATCCAGTCGCGAATGAATCGTCCGTTGGCATATAAGGCCTATACGGATACCGGTCCCATTCTGGAACGCGATCTGGCAACTCGCGCCGGTCTGGGCTGGATGGGTAAAAACACCTGCCTGATTGACCCGCAATCCGGTTCTTACTACCTGCTGGCTGAGCTGTTCATCAATATCAAGCTGGAAAATGACCTGCCTTTTACCACCGATCATTGCGGTTTGTGTCGGCGCTGCATCGACGCCTGTCCGACCGGTTGCATCCTCCCTGACCGTACCCTGGACGCCCGCCGCTGTATTTCCTACCTTACGATCGAAAACAAGGGGAGTATTCCAACCGAGCTACGCCCTCAACTGCGAGATTGGGTATTTGGCTGCGATATTTGTCAGCAGGTCTGCCCCTGGAATATTCGTTTTGCTTCGCCTGAATTTGATTCCGGACTTTCCCCGCAGGCTGAAAATGCCCGACCGGATTTAATTGCGGCCTTGAGTCTTTCAGCCCAGGATTTCAATCGTCAGTTCAAAGGAAGTCCCATTCTACGCGCTCGCCGGCGCGGTTACTTGCGCAATGCCGCTGTCGTGCTGGGTAATTTTCGCGATCCTCGGGCAGTGCCCGTTTTATCCAATACATTGCAGTCTGACAGCGAGCCGTTGGTGCGTGCGCATGCCGCCTGGGCGCTCGGCCAGATTGGGGGAGACGCAGCCAGGCAGGTGCTTGATCAGTGCTCCGGCAGTGAAAAGGATGACGAGGTACTGGCTGAAATTACGGCTGCACGGATCGCCTGCCAGGATGCGGATAGATTCGGTTAGGGCAGCCAGGTTGGCAGCGCCCCATTTTCCGCTACAACGATGAATTCACCGCTGACCCGATCCCAGACGACCACCAGCGGAATAGCATTGGCTGTGCCGGGCGTATACTCCTGAAAAACCAGCCGGTTTCCATCGGGCGACCACTGAATCGCAGTATGTGAGGTACCCGGTTCATCAGTGACCGCCTGAAATTGGCTTCCATCCATTTTTGAGAAATAAATTTGCCGCCCGGCCTGATTTTCCCCGCTCCGCAGTGCAAAGGCCGCCCATACCCCATCTCGGGTTATCTTCATGCCGCCAGCATCATAATTGGATAGTTGCGCAGGCAGAAAAGGTTCGATCTGCATGGTGGCGAGGTCAACCTGAAACAACCGGGATTGAAGCAGTATCCCAGATACTTCATTTTCATTGAAATAAATACGGCTTGAATCAGCCGCCCAGGTGACTGGATCCGGGGTACTTGTTTGTATTTGCCGCTCGACACCGCTGGAAAGATCCAGGATGCGGACAAAGCCTTCTTCAGGGCTGTTCATGGCCAATTTTTGGCTGTCCGGCGAAAAGACTGGATTCGTGCCGGTTATGTGCTTTTCGGACCCCTCAGCCGGAAGCTGCTCGCGGAGCGGGTAAACCACGACCCCGCGGGTGATCCTGTCCTCCACCCGAATAATCCGACTATACGCAATATATCGACCGTCGTTTGACCAGGCCGGTGTTTCGCAGCGCGCCTCACCGCAATCGACCAGCATTTGCGCATCCCCGCCGTCGCGGTCGATCCGGTACAATGTGCTGCTCCCGTCCGGATTTTGCACGGAATAAACGATCGCTGCGCCATCCGGCGAAACCGAAAAATCATAGACCGCGCCTCCGGTCGAAGTCAGACGCTGCAATGAGCTGCCATTCATCGACACCGACCAGATTTCCGGTGAATCGAGCGGGTTGCCGATAAATGCAACCAATGGGGCTCGTGGCGCAAGGATCGACCTGCCCGGAAGGGAATACAACACCGCCGCTGCTACTCCAATGCAGAGCATAACCAGGATAAAAACCCGGTCGATGCGGCGCAAAGAATTAATCATCAGAGCTTCACCGGAACAATACAAAAACCATGAGCGGAACGACCAACCAGATCAAACCGGGCGATTTCCAGGTGCCCTCTGCACCTAAATCTTCTTTATGCACTTCATTTTCGACCGCCTTTGAAAACTTTTTTCCAGCCGCTGACAGCACCACCTGAGCCAGAATGACGCAGCCGAGTCCGGTCAAAAACACCAGAATCCCCTGCCGCGGATCGACATAATCCGCCAGCCGGCCGTCCCAGATCAAGCTGAGTTGAAAGAGTCCCAGCACCGCAAGCGCCAGGGCAGAGAACTTGATCCGCGCATTCCTCTTCAACGCAACCCTCCGAAACTTTCGATCACTAACCCGGCCAACAAACTTAAACTCAGCGACAACGATATCCAATAAAACAGCGCTTTACGGCGGAAAATGCGCCCGTAAAACAAGATCAATTTGACATCCACGGCCATCCCAACCAGCAAATAAATCCTCTGCGCGCTCACTGACCAGGTGGTCAGGCCGTTTTGCACGGTGTACAGGTCGCCGACAGCGCTTTGGGCGGTGAGTATCGCCCACAACCCGCTCCCGGCATTTTGCCAGGCTGCGCTACCCTGAACCGGCGGAATCCACCCGGCGGGGATCAATGCTTGCAATAAGCCACCTATTAACGCTGCAATGACCAAAAGCGGCATCCATTCAAGGAATTCGATACTGGCTGCAAGCGCAATGGCCTTGGCCTTGCTCGCATGACCTTCGCCTTCCAACAAAGACGCAGAATCACCCGTTGCTGTCGGCAGGTTCTCGACCTTTATGATCCGGTTGAGCCCGCTTTCCTGGGCGAGGATCAGACCAAAAACTATCGCAAGTATGACTGCGGTTGCAAGGCGCAGCCCGGCAAGTCCGACCATCCCGTTCGCACCCAGGCCGGCGCCGGCAGTAATCAGGGTTACCCCAGGACCCGCCACCATCAAAGTGGCAGCGGCTGGTGCACCTGCGCCTTTACGCAAAAGCTGCCTGGCCACCAGCGCTGACCCGCCGTCGCCGACCGGTAAGATAAACGCTGCCAGGATTCCGAATATCACGCTTCGGCGAGTCCCACCTTTGAACAGCGCCTGAATATCGGCATCCGTGAATAAGTGGGCTACCACGGCAGAGGTGAACGCTCCCAGCAACAAAAACGGCGCTGTCTCCAGAAAGATGCGCTCAAACCCGACCGAAAATCGGTGAGCGCTATCCAGGAACACAGACACCCAGGTTGCATTCCCGCCTGAGGTTTCCAGAATCCGCGACAGAATGCCTGCCAGCGCCATAGCTGCTATAACCAACAGCTGCAGCCTGCTGCCCGTTGTACTGGAAGAAGCATGGTATTTGGATGCGGATGGCAAAGAGTCCACGCTCCGTTTATACCATCTTTTCAGCCGTGCTCAGCCCTTACCCCGCCGGCCTTATTCTCACTTTAAAGAACACTCGCCCCTCGCCATAATGTTGAGGGGCGGGTTATGTTCGTTATGCTTGCTTAACCGGTCGTCGGCGTGACCGTTTGGGTTGCACCGCCGGGGGTCGGGGTGAGCGACGGCTGGCGCGTCGGCGTCGGGGTAACCAGATTCACCCGCACAATCAACGTTTGACCGACATTAATCTTGTTTCGGTCGGTGAGCTTGTTCTGCGTCATAATGTCGTCCACGGTCGAATTGAACTGGCTTGCAATGCTATCCAGCGAATCACCGGTCTGGACGACATAATTAATTTTCGTACCGCGCGGCATATCATCCGGAATGCGAGTCGCGGTCGGCAGCGCCTGACCGGGCGCCGGAATTAAAATGATGTCGCCAGGACGGATCGGGCATTGGTCCGGAGCAAAATTGTTGATCGCCAACAGCACCAACAAATCCACATCGTAAGTCAGCGAAAGGTCAAAGCACGTGTCACCCTCCAGGACTGTATATTCAAATGGCCCGGAAGGAGTCAAGGTGAAAGTCGGAACGGGCGTTTCGGTAATGGTTGGCGTCAGCGAGGCGGTAGCCGTGGGAGTCATCGGGGTGGCAGTAGGCGTTGCGCTGGCAGTCGGGGTCGCCGAGGAGAACAGCCCTAATTTGGGGGCATTCGGGCCGCTGAACCACACCACCAGCAGAATGACTCCGATAATGACTAGCAGGACGGCGATTCCCCACACCATATACGGCATCATCCGTTGGCGCTTCTTGTAGGAGTCGATGATACTTTGCGGTGAGCTTTTTCCACTCATGGGTTATTTTCCTATCCTTGGGGCCGGTTTTTATTATTTCCGGCATGAGTATTATTCAATGGAATCCATCAAAATCAATTTTCAGGAAGGATTCTACCCGAAAACTAAAAATGGGACGAATCCCAAGCCAGATTTTGCCGTCTCTGTCGACGCCAGGGTATACCATCAACCAATAACATGAGACAACCGGGAGATTTCAACAGGATTGCCTATTAAATAACATAACTTTCCCGAATCGCGCAAGGATAATTGGCAAGAATCGGCAAAAACTCGTAACCTGCTTAATCGAATCCAGTAAAACTGCAATTTACTTTGGCATGAACTAAACGCCATTATGTTATAATTTTCCCTACAAACTGACATCCATATCAAGAATTGGAGAGAAGAAAATGGTAATCGAGCACACCGAGCTGAAACGCTGCGACGTGATTAATGTAAAAGGCCGGATCGATAGCGCCACTGCCCCAAAATTAGCCGAGGTGGTGAATGAAATCGTTGAGGCAGGCCGTTTTCGGATCGTCTTCGACATGGATGGCGTAGATTTCATTTCCAGCGCTGGTCTGCGAGTGCTCATCGGCACGCAGAAAAATTGCAAACGCTATAACCGCGGTGAGGTCGTGCTGGCCGCCGTTCCTGAGACCATTATGGCTTCGCTCGAGCTGGCGGGATTTACGCCGTTGTTCAAAATTTTCAAAGATGGCGTCTCAGCAGTTGGTAATTTTTAAGGGTGGATTCATTTGGATGCCAACGGTGATATTTCCCGGACGCTATGACAGCCTGGCAAAAATAGCTGACCTGGTTAAAAAGGCAACCCAGGAATTCGGTCTGGACCGATTAGCTGCGTACGGCGTGGAAACCGCCGTGGATGAAGCATGCTCGAATATCATTGAGCATGCCTACGGTGGTGAGGGCAAAGGTGAAATTGAATTTAACTATCGTATAAAAGATGATTTCCTGATCATCACACTGCAAGACACGGGCGCAAGCTTCAATCCAAAATCAGTCCCGAAGCCAAAAATCAACGTCCCGCTCAAGCAGCGTCAGGAAACCGGTCTGGGTCTATATTTCATGCACCAGTGGATGGATGAAGTCAAATACGATACCGCTGGAAAGACCAATGTTCTCACATTGATAAAGCGAAAAGGATAATTCAACCCATGGATGCCGCCAGTCCGCATTCCAAACCGGATTGGAAGCTTTACCTCGAGCTGGGAGAGTCATTGCTCTCCCAGGAATCCGTCGCCGCGCAAAGTAGCCTGATCGACCAGTTTATAGCTACCCACCAGCGCGCTCGGGCAAAATTCTGGGGCGCACGGCCGGCCTACCCGCTCCCTGCAGAACCGGACATGCCGCTGCTGCCGGATGCCCGGGCCCCGGCTTTAGTCCGCAAAACCGCCGAGAAACGGACGATTCAAACCCGCAAGTCCAACCCGAATACTAAAGCCCAGGTTGCTTTGCCGTTAATCGCGCAAGAAGTTTTACTCGGTGTACTCCTGGTCGAGCGATCGGCTGCCGACCCGTTTATTGCTGATGATTTAAATTTCTTGGCAGGCGTCGCCAACCACGCTGCGGTCGCGATGCAGACCATGCGGCAAATCAGTCTGAAAAACTGGCGCTTCGACCAACTGGCCCTGGTGCGCTCAGTAAGCGCGCGGATTGCCAACCAGCGCAATCTGGAGGAGTTATGCCGTCAGGTGACCGGGCTGATCCAGGAAACATTCGATTTTTATTTCGTCACCATTTTTACCCTGGATAGCAGCACCGGAACCCTTCATTTCCAGGCCAGCACTGGAATCCCCGGGCAGGATTTGCATGAGTCGGAAAACTTCTCGATAAAAGTGGGGGATGGAATAGCAGGGACAGTAGCTTTGACCGGGCAGGAAATCCACGCGCCGGACGTCAGCGCAGAACCCTTGTTCCGCTTCAGCGATGCGCTACCGGAAACGCGTGCAGAAGTCTCCATCCCACTCAAGGTGGAAAATCGGGTGCTGGGCGTTCTGGATGTGCAAAACGACGAAGCCCGCGCCATCCACGAATTTGACTTGAGCGTCTTGCGCACACTGGCGGACAATATTGCCCTGGCGATCGAGGGCGCCCGTATGTACACCCACCTCGGCAAGCGGGCGACGCAAATTTCAGCCGTCCTCGAGATCAGCCACGCCGTCACATCCACGCTTGATTTTAATGAACTGTTGGACGTGGTGGTCAAATCCATCCGCAAACACTTCAATTACGAGTACATCCATATCTATTCCATTAATCCCGGCCGCCGCAAGATCATTTACGAAGCTGGCACCGGCGATCGCAGCCAATCTTTCGAGGATTTGCAGGTAACTTTCAATCTCGATGATCCAAATGGCATCATTCCCTGGGTGGCGCGGGAGGGAAAAACCCGCCTGGCGAATGATGTTTCCACTGAGCCGCTCTACCGCCCCGCCTTTCTCCGGCCAGAATCGACTCGCGCTGAACTGGCGATTCCGCTGGAGTATGCCGGCCAGGTGCTGGGCGTTCTCGACTTGCAATCCGAGCGCGTAAACGGCTTCGAAGTGAACGACATCCCGCTGCTTGAAGCCATGAGCGCCTCGATTGCAATTGCTATACGCAACGCACGCCTCTATAATTCTGAGATCTGGCGGCGGCAGGTTGCCGATTCATTCCGGGAGATTGCCGGTCTGGTATCGGCAAATGTCGCGCTGGATGACCTGCTTGGCCGCATCCTCACCCAACTGGACCGCAACCTGCCCGGCAAAGCGGCAGCGATCTGGCTGCTGGAGGAAGATCATACCAAAGGGAATAGCGGTCAGCACAACTTGCGCCTGGCAGCGACCCGCGGCGTCGATGCTGACCGCTTGCTGGCTTTGATGGAAGAAGACAGTACGGTCCGCAGCCTGTTATCCGATATCATGGATTTGGAAGCCCCCTTCATCCGCAGCCCACAGGAGCCTGTCGGGCCAATGGGCAGAGCCATGGATTATGAAAGCGATTACTCCTCCATCTCTGCGCCCTTACGGGCTGGCGATGAACCGCTTGGCGTTCTCATCCTGGCACACCCGGATGCAGGTTGTTATGGCGAGGAAGCTGGCCTGATCTCGATGACCTTTGCCAATAATGCCGCCGTGGCGATTCAAAACGCGCGCCTGTTTACTTCTGCCCAGGAGCAAGCCTGGATATCGACCATATTGTTCAAAGTGGCCGAAGCGGCGCAGAACAGCCTGAGTACGGATGAACTTCTACAAACCATGGCGCGTCTGACGCCCTTGCTCATCGGCATAAAAAAATGCGCCTTCTTCACCTGGGACGAGAATTTGCTTTCATTCTTTATGAAATCGCAATATGGACTGGAAACTCCCGCCCTCGAAAATTGGGTTTTAGGGGCAGATATTCCGGTTGTGGAACAAATGATTTCAACCCGTTTGCCAGTGTTCGTCGAGGACCCCATTCACGAGTTAAACCTGGAAAGTCTGGTGCTGCCAAAAGCCGGTAGTACGGTGGTGATGTTGCCTTTGCTGTCGCGCGGGAAACTTCTGGGAGCTTTCCTGGCAGGGCATCAAAGTGAAAACGGGGTCAGCGGCAGCGCATCCTTCGACCAGCAAACCCTCTCTCTTTTGCTCGGCATTGCCCAACAAACGGCTGTGGCCATCGAAAATCTCGCCTTGTTGGAAGCCCGTCAGGAAGAGGCCTATGTCACGGCGGTGCTGCTGCAAGTCGCCCAGGCAGTTGTCAGCCAGAATACCCTCGAAGATATCCTGGACACCATCGTCCATTTGATGCCGATTCTGGTTGGCATCGATGCCTGCGCAATTTACCTGTGGCAGTCCGAAGATCAGGGATTTCAAGTCGCCAAGACCTTCAACAACAAAGGCCATGAAGACCGTTACCTGGAAGGCAGACAGTACAGCCAGGGTCGGTTCCCCCTATTGGATGCGGTAAGGGAAAAAGATGAATTTCTGGCAAGCAAAGTCGATGACCCGGACATGCCAATCGAGGATTGGGTTAATCTGACCCACTTGATCCCCGGTGACGAACTGAACGACCAATATGTCCCCGGATCTAACTGGGTGCTTGCCGTGCCGCTCTCGGTGAAAGGGGAGGTGTTTGGCGTCATGTTAACCGCCGAAGCCAATGTGCCCCCCTCTTTCCATGAGCGGCGCCATGAAATCATCAATGGGATTGCCCAACAGGTTTCTCTGACCATCCAAAATGATCAGCTTAATCGCGAGATGGTCGAACGGGAACGGTTGGAGAAAGAAATCCAGTTAGCGCGCCAGATACAACGCACTTTTTTGCCTTCTCATCTTCCCGACATAAAGGGCTGGGACCTGGATATCGTCTGGCAGACTGCCCGCGAGGTTGGCGGGGATTTTTACGACATTTTCAAACTCGGCCCCGATAAGCTGGGGATTGTGATCGCGGATGTCTCGGATAAAGGCATGCCGGCAGCCTTGTATATGACTGTCGCCCGCACATTGATTCGGGCTTTCGTGCGTGAAATTGCTTCACCGGCAAAAGTCCTGGAGCGGGTCAACCGCCTGTTGGTGGTCGACTCGCAAGATGGGTTGTTCGTAACAGCTGTCTATGCGGTACTCAACCTGCGAGAAGGCACCCTGACATACGCCAATGCCGGTCACAATCTGCCATTGATCATGCACAACAATACGCGTCACATCGAACCCTTGCTGAAGGGCGGCATGGCATTGGGGGTGATGGCGAATAGCAAAATTCAGGAACACACCCTCGAAATTTGCCCCGGTGACCAGTTGATTTTATACACCGATGGCGTGACGGAGAGCTTTTCACCTGCGGGCGAGATTTTTGGCGAAAAACGACTGGCGGAGGCACTATCCAATGCCCCTGGCGGTTCGCCGCATGAAACCATCCTGCACCTCAACCAGGTCATCCGGGAATTCCGGCAGGGCACGCCAGCCAGTGATGATTTGACCCTGGTGGTGATCAACCGCTTACAGCCAGAAAACCAAATTTGACCACAAGCTGACTTGTCATCAGTCCGGTATCAAACCTGCAACTTAAAAACAAACTCCCGCCGGGTGCGGGAGATTTAACCTGCAAACTGGCCAGTCCTTAATCACCGAAGAACAAAGCCCACCAGATTTGACGGTTCGAAATTTTCACCGGGGTAGACGTGATTTCATGGTTTAGCTGTGGAACGGGGGTGCTGTTGCCGAGTGGGACGATCAATTTTTCGCCTTCACGAACCAGACCGTTATTACGGGCATATTCATTGACTGCCGCATCGGAGGTGGCATATTGGATTTGCTCCTGTAGCCCGCTTTCAGTGGCTTTATTGGCTGAAACTTGAGTTTCCATTTTCGCGAGTTCTGTGTTAAGGCGGTTTAATTCGTTAATTCTGCCGTTGAAATCCATAAGCAGGAAAAACAACACCACAAAAGCCGCCAGTACAGCCAGTTGTCTCCAGTTAATTTGGAAATTCTTCATGGCCCAATCTTACAGCAAAATTTCTCGCCGGACAAGGAAAAAACCGGGCTTAAACCAAAATCCCGCTTTACGCGGGATTGAAGTGCCGAAGGAGGGATTTGAACCCTCACGAGCGTATTGCCCACTACGCCCTGAACGTAGCGCGTCTGCCAATTCCGCCACTTCGGCGTCAAACAACGATCAGTATTTTATCGGATATTGGCGATTTGTCAACCTTTTGCGGCAGCAGTGTAAGCCCAAAGTAGAAATGTCCCCTTTTACCAAAGTTAAAATGTCCCCTTATACGCCTGCCTCGTTTGACTACCCGCAATAGCCGTCCGGTTTCGGGTACGCATGCTATAATCCTCATTGGGGTAGTTTGAAAATGGAGCCAATACTTTCGCAGATTTTCAAAGTGCTGGTCGAACCACCGGGGAATTTGATTTACCACCTGGTCATTGTTTTTGCTGCCATGGCTGGATTGCAAACCGTTTTCCTCATGGAATTGCCCCACAATCGACCGAATGCTTTCCGGATGAAGATCGGATTTTTGGTCATCATTGCCGGTCAGGTATTTCAATTTGTGGTCAGCGCCCTGGGCTGGCAAAATATTATCGATCTGCAACTCGTCCTTCCGCTGCTCGACCGGGCATTGATCGCTGTTTCGGTGATTTGGATAGGGTGGATGGTTTTAGGCGCTCACGCGACGCGCACCTCCGATACCGCGGTGGGTTTGCTGACCCTTTTCGCCTTCCTCTTTTTCGCTTATGCCCTGATTGACTGGGGTCCGTTGGCTGGACGTGCCAGTTTCAATGGCTCCCCCCTTGACCTTACCTGGGTGGTGTTTCTGCTGCTTCTTGCGGTCGCCAGCGCCATTCTACTTGCCTATTTTCGCCCGGAGAACTGGGGAACCGGCTTTGGCTTTTTCGTAATCGTTTTTGTTGGCGGAGTAGTGCATGTCACCCTGCCTTATACAGAAAGCGATTTCCCCGCCGCTGTCCGATTGGCTTTAATCTGCGTTTTCCCATTGCTGCCGGGGCTAGCTTGGGTGCTCAAACCCAACCGAAACAAACCGGTTGAAAAACCTCGCAAAACCAGCCCTGCAGCGGCAGAAAAGGATAGTCCCCCCGCTGAAATCCGCAGAGGACAACTGCTAACCAGTGCCCCTGATCTACAGCAGATCCACTATCCTCTGGCGAAGGCAGAACTTTCGCCTGCCAAAATGGAAGATTGGGAGGAGCTGTATTCCTTATTGGCCAAAGGCCAACAGGAATTGTCCGATGCGCGCCAGGAACTGCGGTTAGTGCTCGAGGAAATGGATACGATCCGGTCAGAACGAGATTCTGCCGGGTTGGATCCTAGCCTGGAATCGATTCTGGCTGTACATCAGGAATCCGAAAGACATATCGCTGCTTTGGAAGCGGAAAACGCAGCGCTGCGCCAGGCCGCCAGTGAACAATCGCTGTCGGGCGCCCAGGATGAGACGAATTATCTGGAGCAAGAATTACACGCCGCATTGGAAGAATTAGCCCGGCTGCAGAACGCATTGGCCGAAGCCAATATCACCATCATGAATTTGCAACAGCACAGCGCCAATCCCGGCCAGCTTTCGCAGGATTCCAGCCAGGTGTTTCAAACTACATTACAAAAACTCAATGCACCGGTTTCTTCCATCCTGGCATATTCAGACTTGTTATCCGCTGAGGCAATCGCAGGTGTAGACCCGATGCTGCAAAATTTCATAACCCACATTCACGAGTCCGCGAACGAGGTCCAATCCCTGACAAACGAGCTCGTGCAAACAGGCGATCAAACACCCAGCCCGGTGGAACTGGTCACCAGTCTGGTAGCAGTAAACCCGGTTATCGATCGGGCGGTTAGCGGTATTTCCCCTACCCTGGAACAAAAGAAAATTGATTTACACCTGGCAATCCCGAATTCTCTTCCCAGAGTATTCGCTGACCGGGACGCATTCCAGCAGATTGTCGCGTACCTGTTACAAAACGCAGCTGCGGTGACGCCTGCCAACGGTGCCATCTCCCTTAGCGCTCAATTAATGGAAGGTGAAAGAGACAGTTCATATCTAGTTATCCAGGTAACCGATGAAGGCGGTGGTATTCCGGAGGCTGAGGTAGAAAAAATCTTCGATAAAGAATATCGCGTGCTTCACCCGTCTGTCCCCGGTATCGATGACCGCGGCATCGGCCTGGCGATAACCCGAACGTTAGTGGAAGCACACCGCGGCCGCATCTGGGTGGAATCCACCCAAAAAGGAAAATCGACCATTAGCGTCCTTCTGCCCATTGAAAATCAACCCGTTTCGAGTTTTATCCATAGATGATGAAACCATTTCGAAGTGGGGTGCTCGGCATGGTTGGCGCTTTGGCCACCGGAGCGCTGGTCATTGGCGCATTGACGCTTGGCCTACTGGAAAGTGTCCCGCAGAAATTGGCTACGCCCACGCTGCGCGCTACCTTGCCTGCCCCAAATCTGACTCCGCTCCCTGGCTTCGGAGCGCCAGAAGCTCCGTATGTTAGCACTCCCAGACCAGTTATCGCTGCCACCTCTCTCGCCAATCCGGCAGCCTGCCCGCCCCCTACAGGTTGGATGTTGTATACCGTCAGCAATGGCGATGATTTGCGCACATTGGCCGAAACTCATGGCAGTTCGCTGGAACAAATTATGGTCGAAAACTGTCTTATCTCGGATATGGTATTATCGGACACGATTATCTATTTGCCTCCCGTTGCTCCAGCCACCTCTACCCCTGGTGCGACTATTCCCAATGTGGGCGCCTCGCCGGCGAGTACTGAAAAAGCGTGCGTTCAGCCCACTGGCTGGGTCAAATACACCGTCAAATTGGGGGACAACCTGCCCCGTATCTCCGTGAACTACCGTATTTCGGTTTCAAATTTGAAATCGGTAAACTGTCTGGCAGGGAATATCATCCGCACGGGTTGGCAATTATGGGTTCCAAACGTCCCAACCTCGACCTTCACCTCCTCGCCAACCACCTCGCAACAACCTCCGGACACACCGGAACCGCCTCCCATGCACACTGCGGCTGCCACCTTGACTGCAACCTGGACTGCCATTACAACCTCAGAGATTACAGAAACTGCGTCACCCACGTCGATCCAGACTCCACCGAATTTCACACCATCGACTGCCACGGTTTCCACCGCGCCACCAAACCCCAATAGCGCCTTCCGCCTCTCCAACTCCCACTAACACGCCTGCAATTAACCCGACCATACCTTTGACAAATACTTCCAACTGAGTCAACCATAGCGTAGAATTGAAATCTTGTCAGCCTTATGAAAAAACTATTCGCAATCGCCGTAATTTTCGCAATGACCGCTCTGGCATGCAATTTGCCAGCCGCCAGGTTCGGTGCGCAGCAATCTCCTCAGGCCATTTCCCAGTTGTTGGTAACCCCTGATCCCAACGCAACAGCGACACCAACCCCCTTTTTACCGTCCGATTCCCCGGTTCAAACCGGGGTGGACCAACCCACTGCAGAACCGACGATTACACCCTCAGCGACGCCTACCATCCGGCCTACCCTGGCTCTATCAAAAGATGTGGTCAAAATCCTGCTTCTCGGCTCGGATTGGCGGCCTAATTCCGGGTTTCGCACCGACGTCATGATGCTGGTTTCTATTAATAAGAAAACCGGCGCCACAAGCGTGGTCTCATTCCCGCGCGACCTTTTCGTCACGCTTCCGGGACTCAAACAGGAACGCATCAATACCGCCATGGCCTATGGCGGCTTTGACCTCACTCAGGAAATGTTCCAGTACAACTTCGGTTTCACGCCCGATTATTATCTGTTGACCAATTTTCAGGGTTTTGTGAGCATCATTGACAGCCTTGGCGGAATAACGGTGTACGCCGGAAGCCAGCTATCCGATACCTGTTCGCTCCCGATCGCCGATGAAGAGGGCTATTGCACCATGGGGCCGGGGCGACTGGACATGGATGGCGCCACTGCCCTGTGGTATGTCCGCTCACGCTACAGTACCAGCGATTTCGACCGAACCCGCCGCGCCCAAGAGGTAATGAAAGCAACCTTCTTCAAGCTGATGAATCTGAACGCCGTCGTCCGTGCTCCGGAGTTGTATAACGCCTTCCGGAACAATGTAGAAACCAATCTGTCGCTGGACGTCGCCGTTAGCCTGGCGCGGTTTGCTCCAGATCTTCTCTCGAATACGGAAAATATAAAACAATATGCCATTGGTCCCCGCGAAGTCTGGGCCTGGCAAACCCCCGAGGGGGCGCAAGTGTTGCTTCCTAACCCCGATCTCATTGAACCACTGCTCTTCGAAGCGTTGAATGTAGAGTAGTAATTCTTAGAATCGCCCCAAAAAGCTCACCATTTCCACGAAAAGTTTGACTTTCGTGGAAATGTGTTGTAAACTGATAAAATAATAAAGCTATACGCAAATTGACCTTCGCGGAGCTGCCATGCCAAAGGAAATTACTCCCGACCTTCACATCACTTCTCAAACGCCGCTCTTGCCGACCATCGGGTCATGGGAGTTGTTCCTGCTGGACCAAGGGAAGTCACCCTACACGGTTAAGGCATTCCTTGGCGATTTACAGTTGCTGGCAAAGTTCCTTCCTCCGGATAAAACCGTCGGAACGGTAACCACCAAAGACCTCAACAATTTTCTAACCTGGCTGCAGACCGGGCGCGGCATCCCCTGCAGTCCCAAAAGTCTGGCGCGCCGCATCACATCCATCAAAGCCTTTTTCCGCTGGCTGCATAAAAGCGGGCGGATTATGGTGGACCCAGCCGAAAAAGTAGTGCAGCAATCCGTCATCAGCCCGCTGCCAACGGTATTGACCCACAGCGAGCAGGAAAAAGTAATCCTGGTGGCTGAGAAATACCGCCAGGCCAAAAAACCGGACGCCCGTTCATATACGCTGTTGAAATTATTATTATCGACCGGGATCAAAAAAGGGGAATGTCTGGCAATAAATATCAATCATATCGACCTGCAGGCGCCGGGTGGACCGATTCTCTTCGTGCGCTATGCAAGTCCGAGTAATCGCTATAAGGAACGTAAAATTGATCTGCCCGCCGAATGGGTGGAAAGCTACCAGGAATACCTGATCCAGTACCAGCCAAAAGACGTGGTGTTTCCCTGGTCGCCGCGCCGGCTCGAATACCTGTTAGAAGACCTTGGCGAAGAAGCCGGAATTGATAAGCACCTTTCGTTCGACATGTGCCGCTGGACCAGTGTTTTGCGTGATTGGCAATCCGACCTGGAACACGAACAAATTCGCCAGAAATTGGGAATTTCGAAAATTCAGTGGCGCGAAATTAGCATGAAACTGCGCCAGCTTTCTGCGCAGCAAAGCTGATCAGAGCCTGTTTCAAGATTTTTGTACCAGCCGCAGTTGAACAAGTTCGCGGCTGTTTTTTTGTACTTTTGCAGTCTCAGCCAGGCGGTAACCAGGCACCCAGACTACCTGGTTTCCCGAGAAAACCAGCGGCCAACCGACTCTTGCTTCACGGGGCATTTTCACATTGGTGAAAAAATCGCCGATCGTCAGGCTGCCCGTTTCAACCCCCAACGGCTGGAACCGGTCGCCGGGGGCTCGCCGGCGGATGATCAACGGCAGGGGCAAGCTGCCAGCATCCAGAATAGCTGTATTGGGGCTGTTGTTGCTGTCGAACACCAGATCTGGTTCAAATTCCAGCCACTGTGCCTCGATCCCCCAGCCATTTTCGAGCTGTACGAAGCCGGGGACGGTCAATTCCAGCGTTCGATTTGCCGGGGAGACTGGCCATTCGGGCTGGATGACCCGGCTGCCTGCCAGGGCTAGGGTCAAGCGGTCGCCAGCAACCTGAGTGTCCAAGCCATCAGCCAGGTTGGCCTGAAGACCGCTGACGGAATCGTCGAGCAAGGCCGCCCCCCTTACGAGCGCTGCCCGATCGATGTCCTCGCTATTCGGAAGAATTTCCAAAGCTGCCTTGCGGATGATTTCCAACCGGGTGGCAGGTGGATGGGCGGCAAGCTGCGCGCGGTCAAAACTGCGAAAACCTACCCCTGACGCGCGGAGAGCCTGGCGATATTTCCCAGAAATCGCATCTTCGAGAACTTCCAGCGAACCGCGGACATTGGCTGCCAGCCCGGTCAGGCGTTCTTTGATGCGCGGATTGTAGCTCACGAGCAGCGGGATCAATTCCAGGCGAATGCGGTTACGTAAGTAAGTCGGATCCGTATTGGTGATATCCACTCGCGGCTGGAGCTTGTTTTCCCGGCAGTAGGCTTCCAGCTCCTCCCGCCAGATATCGAGTAGCGGCCGTACCAATGCTATTTTGCTCGAATAACTGCTCAGCAAGGTTCGCGGCTGCATTCCGCGCAGTCCATTCAGCCCGCTCCCGCGAATAAGATGCATCAACAGCGTTTCAACCTGGTCATCGGCGGTGTGCGCGGTGACCACCGCCTGCGCTTCAAGCCGCTCTGCCTCTGCAAATAGAAACAGGTAGCGCGCCTTACGCGCAGCCGCTTCTATGGACAACTTTTCAGTCGCAGCCATCTGCGCCACATCGCCATCACCGCGAATGAAAGCGCAACCCAAATCCCTGGCAGTTTGTGCCACGAACTGGGCATCTCCTTCAGCCTCCTGGCGTAAATGGTGATTAAAATGCGCCGCGATCACATTGTACCCAGCACTGCGCAGCAGGTGCAGCAGCGCCAGACTGTCAACCCCACCGGAAACGCCGACCACCAGCCGGGATTGCTGATCCAGCCCAAACGTTTTATTCAAGGAATTTTGGATTCGATCAACCAACACGCCATGATTATAGCATTAGGCCAATTGCTGGTCAGCCCGAGATAGAGACGTCCGAGCGGCGCGCCACAACATTTGAAATTTCACAAGAAGCTGGATGGCTTCCGTCTTGCGAGCCGTCCCGGTTTATGCTAGACTACCGTTTATCCAAATATTTACCAATTAACTGGTACAATTTTTCCAGACCAGGATGAAATGAGGAGGGGTGTATAAATCGGTTTCTCCTGCCCTTCATACCGGATTGTTTTTAGTTTGTCCCATCGCGGAGGGAATAATCAATGGCTGAAAAAATCTTGATCGTGGATGATGATCTGGAGACATTACGCCTGATAGGTATGATGCTTCAGAAACAAGGATATCAGGTGGTATCAGCCAAAGATGGTACGGAAGCAATATCCCTGGCATTTAGCGAACATCCGGATATGATCGTATTGGATATTATGATGCCGGACCCGGATGGTTATCAGGTTGCCAGGCATTTACGCTCTGATCCGCAGACTGCCCCGATCCCGATTCTCATGTTCACGGCCAAATCGCAGCTTGAACATAAAGTTGCTGGCTACGAAGCCGGCGCGGATGACTATCTGACCAAACCCGTCCACCCCGCCGAATTAATTGCGCGCATTCGTGCATTATTCACCCGGGCGAAATCGCGCGGGACCGGGCCGCTGCTCACCCGGCGCGGTTATGTGGTTGGCATCATGGCTGCCAAGGGCGGCTTGGGAGTTTCTACCCTGGCGCTCAACTTGGGTCTGGCCTACTATCAAAAAACCCGCGCCGAAGTAATTGCTGCCGAATTACGCCCGGGGCAAGGCACCTGGGCTGGGGAGTTAGGTTTCACACAGGACGAAGGTTTAACCAGCCTGCTGGAAATGAACGCCAGTGACATTACTCTGGAAGATGTTGAACGCCATCTGACCAGTACCACCTACGGCATCCGCCTGCTCTTGACAACCCACAAAGCTGCTGACAGCACCAAGCTGATAAATGCCATTCCGCAGCTTGAGGTTTTGCTCTTCCACTTATTCACGCTTGGCTCATTCATCACCCTGGATATCGGGTCACCCTACACGCCAGGATTGGAAAAAATACTGAGTATGGTCGACGAATTAATCCTGGTGACCGAACCTCAGCCGCATTCAGTTAAACGTACCGGCCAGTTGCTCGAAGAGTTGCCGGGCCTGGGTTTCCCTTCTACCAAGTCCCTTTCCGTGATCATCAACAACCGCGTCCGGGCAGATATACAGCTCTCTGCCATCCAGATCCAGGAAATGTTAAACCGTATCAAGACTCCTTTTATCCCCGGGGTAACGGAGCAATCCTATCAGGCTGCAATGCGCAACATACCCCTCGGCTTTTTGCAACCAGACGGAATCTATATGCAGCAAGTGAACGAACTGGCTGCCGGGTATGCCGCTCGACTGAGAAATGATCAATTCCGCAGCGCAGGATTTCCTACAGCAAGCAGCTGACCTGATCTTGAGTGCTGAATACTTTGTCGTATTCACCGGGGCAGGGATTTCCACGCCTTCGGGAATACCCGACTTCCGCTCTGCTGGCAGCGGGCTATGGACCCAATCCGATCCGCTGGAAGTTGCTTCGCTGACGGCTTTCCGTTCCCACCCCGAACGTTTTTTCAACTGGTTGCGGCCGCTAGTGCAACAAATAGGGTCCGCCCAACCCAATCCGGCACACCTGGCGTTGGCTCAGTTGGAGCAGGCCAAACGCTTGAAAGCCGTGATCACCCAGAACATCGACGGGCTGCACCAGCGCGCTGGCTCGCAAAAGGTGATCGAGGTGCACGGTTCCATGTCCACCCTGAAGTGCCCGCACTGCCGGGCGGCATATTCCGCCGAGCCGTATTATCAACCTTTCGTCATGGACAATATCTTACCCCACTGCGCAAAATGCCAGGCGCTGCTCAAGCCGGATATTACGCTGTTCGAAGAGATGCTGCCCACTGCGGCCTGGGAAAATGCGCTGGAACACAGCCAGGCTGCGGATTGTTACATGGTCATTGGCAGTTCACTCGAGGTATCTCCAGCCAATGGACTTCCCCACCTGGCGTATCAAAACGGCGCAAAAATCATTATCAGCACGCTCTCTCCTACTTACCTCGACCGAAAGGCGCGCCTGGTGATCCGCGCCGACGCGGCGAAGACATTGCCAGCCATTGTCGAACGCGTAATCCAGGGCTCCTCATCAGTCAGCTAGCGGCTGCCGCGCCGGCCAAACTGTCGCTCCAGTAAGTCCACCGAGAGATGGATCATGGTCGGACGTCCGTGGGGACAGGTGCGTGGTGACTGACAGCTTTCCAAATCGCGCAGCAACGCCAGTTGTTCATCGTTGGCCAGAACCTGACCGGCCTTGACTGCAGCGCGTTTGCATACGCGGGCAATGATGCGCGCCTCGATCTCATTCGCCAGCGGGGATTCATCCTCTTCGAAATCTTCCACCACCACCCGCACGGCGGCTGCAGGGTCAGTGCCCGCCAGGATTGCCGGTACCCCCCTCACCCGGAAGGTGTTGGGACCGAACAATTCGATATCAAAACCGTAATTCGTCAAAATACCCACTTGCTGCTCCAGCAGATGAGCGCTCTGCGGTGGAAGCACGATCACAGCCGGCTCAAGCAGTGTTTGACTGGCTATTTTTTGCTGGTTCTGCCGGGTCATTTTTTCGAACAGGACCCGCTCGTGCGCCGCATGTTGATCGATCAGGTACAATCCGTCAGGCCCCTCCGCTACCAGATAAGCTGCGCCAACCTGTCCGACCAGGCGCAGCAGCGGCACCTTTCCGGATGGCAATGCTGGCTGAGGGTTGGCTGCGACTTCAACGTCGGGTTCCACCGGAGTTTCGGCCTGAAGATCAGCGGCCATGTCCCAGGCGGGATCGACCGCCCGTTGTTGATAAACGGGTGCATTCCAGTAAGGTGTGCTCACATTCGGCACCGGTGAATAAGCCAGCAAAGCCCGTTTGACCGTCCGCTGCACTGCTGAAAAGACCCGGTCGGGTGAGCGAAAACGCACTTCTGCCTTGGCAGGGTGGACATTGACGTCCACTTCTTCCGGCTCCAGTAGGATAAAGAGCACTGCCAGCGGGTAGCGTCCAATCATCAGCAAAGTATGGTAAGCCTGCAACAGCGCAGAAATCAGCGCAGCATCCTGCACCCAGCGCCCATTGACAAAAAAGGTGATTTCCCGGCGGTTCGAACGGGTCAGCGCCACCGGACTGATAAAACCGCTCACCCGAATGTCTTCTTCAAGGGTCACTTCCAGCATCTGCCGGGCGACATCCACCCCATAGAGCTGCGCCAGAATTTCACGCCGGTCATTGTTTCCGGCTGTTCGCAGCATGGTTTTACCGTCCTGCTCGAGTTCGAAGCGCACCTGCGGGTACGCCAACGCATAGCGCATGACCAGGTTGTTAATCTGGTTGCGTTCGGTCATATCGGATTTGAGAAATTTAAGCCGCGCCGGAACGTTGTAGAACAAATCCTCGACCCGGATGACCGTCCCGATCGGGATGCCCGTCGAAGTCACCTGCCCGCTCTGCCCGCCTTCGATCAACATCCGGGCGCCTAAATCAGCGTTTTGCTCGCGCGAGATCACGGTCATGCGGGCGACGGATCCGATGGATGCCAGCGCTTCTCCGCGAAATCCAAGCGACCGGATATGAAACAAATCTTCAGCGGTGCACAATTTACTGGTGGCGTGGCGCGTTATAGCCAGCGGTAGCTCAACCGGGGAAATGCCCGTTCCATTATCTGCAATTTCAATGCTTTTTCGTCCGGCCTGCTCGACACGAATGGTGATGGTTGTGGCTCCGGCATCGAGCGCATTTTCAACCAATTCTTTAACTACAGAAGCGGGGCGTTCAACTACCTCACCGGCTGCAATCTGGGATGCTACATCATCAGCTAGAACTCGGATCGCCATAAGTTTCCCTCAGTGTGTGATTATACCCGAGCGTGAAAGATTGCCTTCTGCAAGGTCAAAGAATAATAGTTTGCTTAGAAACCTTCCGCAGTCCTTTTACCTCGTTCCAAGCACAATCAGTTTCGAGTATACTCAGGGCATGGCGTTGGATACCCTGATTTTTGACCTGGATGATACACTTTATCCCCCTACTACAGGCGTTTGGGATGCCATCGGGGAGCGGATTAACCAATTTATCGTTGATAACCTCGCACTGGACACCAGCGAGGTCAAACAGGTGCGCGATGAGTTGTTCCACACCTATGGAACCACGTTGCGCGGGCTGCAAATCGTCTATGGGATCGACCCTTACAAGTATCTCAACTTTGTGCATAACATCCCCCTGGCAACCTATCTGCAGCCAAACCCCACCCTTTACCAGATATTGAAGCAGATATCCAACCGCAAAGTGATTTTTACCAATTCCGATCAAAACCATGCGCTGCGAGTTTTAGGTCAGTTGGAATTGGGCGGTATCTTCGAACGAATCATCGATGTCATGGATGTGGCGCCCTTTTGTAAACCGCAGCCGGAAGCCTTTCAACATGCGCTCAAGCTGTTGGGAAACCCCGATCCAACCCGTTGTGTGCTGATCGATGACTCGCTCCGGAATATCAACGCAGCCCACGAACTCGGGTTTCATACCATCCTGGTCGGGAATCACAACGGGAATGCTCACGCAGCCAGCGCCAGGGTCGATACCCTGGAAGATCTGCCCTTGCTAGCCGACTTACCCTTCCTGGAAGGGATCTGGAGGCAGGAATGAAAGAAATCTCCCCCATCGGCTGGGCATTAATTGCCATCGTGACCCTCATTGTTTTTTCCAGTTATTGGAGTTTGCTGTCGCTGCTGCGAAAGAAAAATAAAAACCCAGACTCACCCTCGTGGGCGAAATCTTGGCGCATGATGGCGCATCCATGGGAAGCTGAAAATCGCGACTTGGATAAACTTTCCAAAGAGGTTGCCAACCTTGGCAATCGCAACCCATCGGACAGGGACCAAAATCCTCCTCAGGCGTAATCGCGCTTCCGGGATGGTTCGCGGTACCTCTTACAGCGCTCACAGAACACCTCTTTGGTAATTCTATTGGAGATAAGAATGGAATCTAAACCTGTACGAATAATCGTTGCCCTGATCATCGCAATTTTCCTGATGCTTGTAAGCTTTGCCGGCGGGATATTTACCGGGATTAACCTCCCATCAAACCTCAGCCTGCCGTCCAACTTCTCGCCACAAACTACAACCGAGACCCAGGCCATCCCTGGCGTGACCAGCACCCCGGTCGATCGTGAAGCGTTATTCAAGCCCTTCTGGCAAGCCTGGGACCTGGTCCATAAACAATATGTTGACCAGCCGGTTGACGATACAACCTTAATGCGCGGTGCGATCAGCGGAATGTTGAGTTCGCTTGGCGACCCCAACACCGCCTACATGGACCCGATCCAGTACCAGCAAGCCAATGCCCCTTTGGAAGGCTCATATGAAGGTATTGGCGCCTGGGTCGATACTTCGGGTGAATTTTTGACCATCATCAGCCCGATGGCAGGATCGCCAGCAGAAGCCGCCGGTTTGAAAAGCGGCGACATGATCACTGCCGTGGATGGTACCAGCGTCGTGGGCACCGATCCAACCCTGGTGTTGCGCAGTGTGCTTGGCCCGGCTGGGTCGACGGTAGTGTTGACCATCCAGCGCGAAGGCGAAGAAAATCCCTTCGATGTCAGCATTGTGCGCGAGGAAATTGTCATTCCGCTGGTCACCAGCAAAATGCTGGATAATAACATTGCCTACCTGCAAATCATCCAGTTTGGCGACAAGACCGAAAAAGACGTCCGGGATGCGTTAAGGGAGCTGTTGAAGAATAATCCCCGTGGGTTAATCCTCGACCTGCGCAATGACCCGGGCGGCTTCCTGGATACCGCCATCGCCGTGGTGTCACAGTTCATTCCGGACGGCGTGGTGATGTACGAGGATCATGGAAATGGTGAACGCGTTACCTTCACGGCCCGGTCGGGTGGCTTGGCCACCGAAATTCCGTTGGTAGTGCTGGTCAATGAGGGATCAGCTTCCGCATCTGAAATTACGGCCGGCGCCATTCAAGACCGCAACCGCGGCAAGCTGGTCGGGACGACCACTTACGGCAAAGGCACCGTTCAGTCCTGGTCTACGTTGGTCGATAACCAGGGCGCGATCAAAGTAACCATCGCTCACTGGCTGACCCCCAATGAACGCCAAATTCACGGCATTGGTTTAACGCCGGATGTTGAGGTTCAACTGACCGAAGAAGATATCAAGGCCAATCTCGACCCGCAACTGGATAAAGCGGTCGAAATACTTTTGGCTGTGCAAAAATAACCTGGCCGGCTGAAATGAAACGGCGCTGGATAAAAAGAGAGGATTGCTATCAAGCCGACTTTCGCGGCCGCGCAATTGTGTTGCTCTTTGCAATTCATGGCGGAATGGGAGCCTATATTTCGGATATAATAGCAGGCAGCCCAGCCGCTGAAACCGACCTTCAACCGGGCGACATCATCACGCAGATTGGCAGCGCCAATCGCCGAAAGTCATCCATACCTGAATACGCTGTATAGGTTCGCACCTGGTCAGGAACTTGAAATCCGATTTATCCGCAATAACCGCTCGCAGACCGTCACGCTGGTGCTGACCGAATCCCGCTAATTTGTTGGTTGCTTCACCTTGAAAAAATTCATTATAGCCCTCATCATTTTGCTGGCGATCATTTTTTTGATCACCAGCTTCAGCGAACTACGGCAAATCGGGCTGGTGCTGCAAAAAGGCAATATCCTAGTCATCGGCCTGGCAGTGCTCATCGAAATCGGATGGATTTTGGTATTAGGCCGATCCTTCCAGACTCTATTCCGCATTGTTGGCATCCATAAAGAACTGTTGCCGCTGGCCCGGTTGGTAGCGGCCGTGAATTTCGTCAACATCGTCGCTCCCAGCGCTGGCGTCAGCGGGATGGCAGTCATCTATTCCGATGCCCTGAAGAACGGACACTCCTCCGCCCGGGTGACCGTTGGCAGCCTGCTCTTTCTCTTATTCGACTATTTCGGTTTGCTGACCATCATATTCGTTGGTCTCATAATTCTCTTCTTGCGCAATACCTTAAATGCTGCTGATGTCATCGCTTTTGCGCTGTTCCTGGTCCTGGCGCTAACGCTGGGTGGGATGCTTTACCTGGCCTCGCGTTCCCAATCACGATTAATTCAGGTGGTGACCCTTATTGCTCGCACCGTTAATAAAATTGCCAGACCATTTCGCAAGCATGAGGTTCTGAGCGAAGAAAATGCCCGTATTTTTGCCTGCGAGATTGTGGAAGGCGTCCAGGCTTTGCACCACGTCCGGCGCGGTTGGCTGCGCCCGCTCCTGCTGACCCTTCTAAATAAACTTCTACTGGTCAGTATTTTGGGTGTTATCTTTTTAGCGTTTAAAGTCCCCACCACGGTCGCTGTGGTGGTGGCTGGCTTCAGTATCGCCTATCTGTTTGTCATTATTTCGCCCACGCCAGCGGGCGTCGGCATCGTCGAAGGCGTGATGACCCTGGCCTTGAAGTCACTTGGCATTCCACTGGAAGCCGCCATGGTGGTAACCCTGGCCTATCGGTCGGTTACATTCTGGTTCCCTTTGTTGCTGGGCATGATTTCTTTCCGTTCGCTGCACCAGGCATAAGTTGCAACATGATTACGATCTCAGACTACTCAAACCCTTAATTGACAGTTCTGGAACACACGGGTATAATCAACCCTTGCTGAAATTTGAACTTTGGGAGAAAAGTGAATGGAAAATCCCGTCGTATCCGATAGCACCGCCCAGGAATTAAAACCAAAAACTAAATTCACTGGGAAAGTGCTAAAAACCTCTCTGGCTGGCGCCGTTATGGATATCGGCGTTGGCAAACCTGCCGTGATTCATGTATCGCAGCTGGTTTCACCAACCGGCCAGGCGATTAAAAGTATAAAAGAAGTCTTGCAGGAAGGTCAGGAAGTAGAAGTCTGGGTTCGCAAGGTCAAAGAAGACCGCATCGAATTGACCATGATTAAACCCCTTGACCTGGATTGGCACGAAATTAAGAAGGACATGGTCGTTAAGGGCAATGTGGTCCGGGTTGAGACTTTTGGCGCATTCCTGGAGATTGGCGCCGAGCGTCCCGGCTTGATCCACATCAGCGAGTTGGCCCATGGATACGTCCGCACCCCTGGTGACGTGGTCAAAGAAGGCGACGAGCTTGAGGCTCAGGTGATCGACGTCAACAAGAAGAAAAAGCAGATCAAGCTCAGTTTGAAGGCGCTGCAGCCTGAACCGGTCAAGGAAGAAGTTGAATACCAAGCGCCGGAGAAGAGCAAAGACAAACGCCGCAAGAAAGACACCAAGCGCAAGAAGGGTGACGAAGGCTATATGTCGGCGGAAGAAATTGCTGCGTTGAGCGGTGACACGGCTTCCAAGGAAGCTGAGCCGACCTTCATGGAAATCGCAATCCGCGAGGCCATGGAAAAAGCCAAGTCCCGCAAAGTTGAGCCTAAAGCCAAAAAAGTGAAGGCGTCTGGATTGCAAACCGAGCAAGAAGACCTGCTGGCGCGCACTTTGGAAAAGAAGGCCACTTCTTCTCAGTAAAGATCGTCGATTTAAAATTTCGTCTGGTTGACCGCGCCTTCAAGATTCGCCGCGGCAAGCCAGATGGCTTTCAGGACTTTCAAAGTTCTACGGGTAAACCCCTCTCGGGCGTGATCCGGGGATTTCAGCAACCTCAAATAAAACTTAATCTATTGGGCGATATCGCCCAATAGATTTTTTAACCATTTAATACCGAAACGAATGCATGTTTTCGACCGGAATGTGGTAAACTATTTTTGTCCAGCAAGATGTTCCGGTACGACCGGGTGGAAGTTGTTTGACTTTTATTCCTCCCGGCTTTTTATTTGAAAGGGCTGATTACGGCACCAGGCATTTCACCTAATTGCACGTTAATTCGCATTTCCCGGAGGGAGGCGTCGGTTCATCGGCCCTCCCTCCGCCGCTTAAAAACCTTATTTACTCATCTGGAGGATTAATGCCCACTAAATATATCTTCTATACCGGTGGCGTGGTTAGTTCGGTTGGCAAAGGCGTAACGGCAGCAGCAACGGGACGTTTGCTCAAAGAACGCGGGTTCAACGTCGCTGTTCAAAAACTGGATCCCTATATCAATGTTGACCCTGGCACAATGAGCCCCTATCAACACGGCGAGGTCTTCGTACTGGATGACGGGGCCGAGACCGACCTGGATCTTGGGCATTATGAGCGTTTCATTGACGTGCGCCTGAGCAAGGTCTGCAATATGACCACCGGTCAGGTGTATGCAGAGGTCATTGGCAAAGAAAGGCGCGGTGACTTCCTGGGCGGTACCATCCAGGTTATCCCGCACATCACCAATGAGATCAAACGCCGCATCACCCAGGTAGCTAAAGCCACCAGCGCAGAAATCGTTCTGGTCGAGGTGGGCGGAACAGTCGGCGATATCGAAAGTCTGCCATTTTTAGAGTCGCTGCGCCAGTTGCGCGGCGATCTGGGGCGTGAAAACACGCTTTTCATCCACGTCACCTGGCTCCCTTACATCGGCGCCACTGGCGAATTAAAAACCAAACCGACCCAGCATTCGGTAGCCGAGCTGCGCTCGATCGGTATCAACCCCGATATGGTTGTCGCCCGTTCGGATTATCCGGTTGACCGCTCCATTATCGACAAGCTGGCCTTGTTCTGCGACGTGGATAAACGCGCCGTGGTACCGATGGTCACCAGCAAGAACCTTTATGCAGTTCCGTTGATGCTCGAAGAAAAAGGCATCGCTGAATACATCCTGGAAAAATTTGGTCTGGAGGCGCGGAAGAAACCGGATTGGACTGAATGGAAACGCCTGGTCGCGCAGGTGGACAAGCCCCGTCCGAGTGTGCGGATAGCGCTGGTCGGTAAGTATGTCGAGCTGCACGATGCCTATATGAGCGTGCGCGAGTCGCTGCACCACGCCGCCTTGAACCTGGGAGTCAATGTCGAAATTGACTGGATCCATTCCACTGACCTGGAGCGCGGCAAGATGTTGGATGTAGTCCAAAAGGCGGATGGAATCCTCGTTCCCGGTGGCTTTGGCAGCCGCGGCATCGAAGGGAAAATACTGGCTGCCCGCGCTGCCCGCACGGGAAAAATCCCTTACCTTGGCCTGTGTCTTGGCATGCAATTGATGGTCGTGGAGTTCGCGCGCCACACCCTGGGCGACGAAACGGTAAATTCGACCGAATTTGACCGCACGACTCCGCACCCGGTCATTGACCTGATGCCTGACCAGCACGAAATTACGGATATGGGCGGAACGATGCGGTTGGGGCTTTATCCGTGTGACTTGCAGCCGGGGACACTCACGGTTGCAGCCTACCGGCAAAATCAGGTGCAGGAACGCCACCGCCACCGCTTCGAGTTCAATAACGCCTACCGTGAACCGTTGGCAGCAGCCGGGCTGCGGATTTCAGGGCTGTCGCCTGACGGACGGCTGGTGGAAATTGTCGAGCTGGCCGATCATCCCTTCATGGTTGGCACCCAGTTCCATCCTGAATTCCTCTCACGCCCCAACCGCCCGCATCCGCTGTTCAAAGCTTTTGTCCAGGCCGCCTGTGACCAGGCAGGAATTAAGACGCATCCGTTCGAAGTGAATGGCGTAAAAGAAAAAGCAAATAATAAATAATTGTGCATTCAATCACAAATCAGCCTCCAGGTTTAACCGAAAGCGGTTATACTTGGGGGCAATCGTTTATACAAGCTACAGGCGGAACAGCCTGATAATCTCATGGGAAGGGATAAAGATGGATACTACAATTGAGTCGATCTACGCACAGGAAGTATTGGATTCACGCGGCAACCCGACGGTTGAAGTCGAGGTTGTTTTGGGCGATGGCAGCTGGGGACGCGCTGCAGTGCCTTCAGGCGCCTCCACGGGCACTCACGAGGCGCTGGAAATGCGTGACGGGGATAACTCCCGCTATAACGGAAAAGGCGTTCTCAAAGCAGTGGAGAACGTAAACAAAGAAATCGCAGATGCCCTGGTCGGCTGGGATGCGGTTGAGCAAAAAGCGCTCGACATGGCGTTGTTGCAGCTGGACGGCACGCAGAACAAATCCAAACTGGGCGCCAATGCCATCCTGGGGACTAGCCTGGCCGTCGCCAAAGCAGCCGCCAACTCCCTTGGCTTGCCGCTCTACCGCTATATCGGCGGCGTCTATGCCCATGTACTGCCCGTTCCAATGATGAACATCCTCAACGGCGGCGCCCATACCGCCTGGCAATCCACGGACGCCCAGGAATTTATGATCATGCCGCTGGGTGCGCCCTCCTTCGCCGAGGGGTTGCGCTGGGGAGCCGAAATTTACCATGCTCTCAAAACCGTCCTCAAAAGCCGCGGATACCCGACCCTAGTGGGTGACGAAGGCGGTTACGCCCCCCCGCTGAAGGCCAATGTCGAAGCCGTAGAAGTGATTCTGGAAGCCATCGAAAAAGCCGGCTATAAGGCAGGTGAACAGGTTGCCATTGCGCTCGACCCGGCAGCTTCCGAATTTTACGATGCCGAAACCAAAACGTATAACCTGCGCAAGGAAGGCCGCAAACTGTCCAGTGACGAGATGGTAACCTTCTGGAAAAACTGGGTGGAACAATATCCAATCGTCTCGATTGAAGACGGTTTGGCCGAGGACGACTGGGACGGCTGGAAACACCTCACCGCTGAAATTGGCGACCGAATTCAGCTGGTCGGCGACGATCTGCTGGTGACCAACCCGGCGCGGGTACGCCGCGCGATCCAGGAAAAAGCCTGCAACGCGCTGCTGGTGAAGGTCAATCAGATCGGCTCATTGACCGAGACCATCGAAGCCGTCGAAACCTGCCACCGGGCTGGCTGGCGGGCTGTGACCTCCCACCGCTCCGGTGAAACTGAGGACTCGACCATCGCTGACCTGGCGGTCGCGTTGAACACCGGTCAGATCAAAACGGGCGCCCCCGCCCGTTCAGACCGCGTAGCCAAATACAATCAGCTGTTGCGCATCGAAGCGGAACTGGGTGCCACCGCCACCTATGCCGGTTGGAGCGCCATCCGCCGCGGTTAAAAAGATACAAATCTTGACCAACAGGGCGGGAGATTTCCTCCCGCCTTTATTTTTATATACATAAACTGGCTATACGCAATGATATGAGTTTTTTTCTGTAGCGGCACGGGGATTTCCGCAATTCGCGATGATTGCCCACTAACCCCGTGCTCTGGTTTTTCACTTTACAATGTGTGGTGCGGTTCAAACTAACCCTACGGATATTTGCTCTGACACCAAGCTGGTTGTTTTTTCTGTAGCGGCACGGGGATTTCCGCAATTCGCTATGATTGCCACTAACCCCCTGGTTTTTCATTTTACAATGTGTGGTGCGGTTTGAGCACAGCCCTACCGACCAATATATTCCACTACCTCCGACAAAAATTTCTCGGGGCATTCCTCTTGCGGCACATGACCACAGGCAGCCAGAGTCACCAGCCGCGCTTCCGGCAATTCGGTCGCCATCCTCTGCCCCTCCTCCGGTGGAATAATCCGGTCATCATTCCCGCTGATGACCAATACCGGCATTCTGATTTCCCCCAACTTCCCGCTCAGGTTGGTCTCCCGATTGACCAGGGTGTATTCCCACAAAGCCACATCCCAATTAGCCGCCTGTAGCGGCTTTCGGTAAGCCACTTTATCTTCGGCTGTGAATTTCGAATAATCGTACCAGGAGGCTTCCAGGAAGGCGTCCCCTTCTTTGCCAGCCAACGAACGCGCCAGGTAAGGCCCAAAGCGCTTCATTTGCGGCGTATTGGCCAACCACCGCGCGATGCCCGACATCCCGCTGCTGTCAACAATCGCTGCATCCACCAATACCAATCCGCTGACCCGATCCGGGTGAGCCAGCGCTGTTTGCAGCGCTATGGCGCCGCCAGCGGAATGTCCCACTAGAACCGCTTTCTCCACGCTTAGCGCATCCATCAACCCGATCATCAACTCCACCTGAAACGCATCCGAGTATGGGTTTTCACCGCTCCACTCCCCCGGCATGGGGCGTTCTGTCAGGCCAAAAGCGGGCCGGTCAAAAGCAATCACGGTGCCTTCGGCTGCCAGCGGTTCCATTACCTTGTGCCAGGTATAGGTGCTGGAGCCAAACCCGTGCAGCAGGATCAATACCGGTTCGCCTGAACCGGCAATTTTATAATGCACCTGAATGGAATTGACCTCGATGAAGCGGCTGTCCGGGTCTGCTAGGTCTGAAATCGCAATCGGCTCGGGCAGCGGCGGGATCGGCATAACGAGCGGACCGACCAACATGACCAGCAGGACAAGGATGAAGATGAAGCCGAAAAATCGCAATGGATGCATACGGATTACCCCCGATTTAAAATTCTTTGGATTTCATTCCTCGTCCAGTAGGCGTTTTGCCCGCTGCCAGATGGCATCGAACATTGCTGGGGTGAGGCGTCCGGTTTGCGTATTTTGCCGGCTGGGATGGTAGGATGCCAGCAGCCAGGGTAACCCGTCGCCCAGATCATAAAACGCATTGTGCGCGAAGTCCTCCCGTCCAACCGGGTGCCCCTTGCTGCGGTATATGGCCAGCACCTGGTGAAAGGCCAGGCTGCCCAGCGCAACAATCCCCTGGAAGCCGGACAACAGGCTCATTTCCGCCTCCAGGTAGGGCTGGCAGGTGCGGATTTCCTCAGGGGTAGGTTTGTTGTCTGGCGGAGCACAGCGGCAAATGGCCGTTATAAATACGTCACGCAACCTCAGCCCGTCGTCCCGATTGACAGTCGTCGGCTGGTTGGCCATGCCAACCCGGTGCAACGCGGCATACAAGAAGTCGCCGGATGAATCGCCGGTGAACATGCGGCCAGTGCGGTTCGAACCGTGCGCCCCGGGCGCCAACCCGACCACCAGCAGGCGGGCATGCGGATCGCCGAAACCGGGCACCGGCTTGCCCCAGTACTCCCAGTCGCGAAAGGCGCGTTTCTTCGCGCGGGCGATTCCCTCGCGATAGGCGACCAACCGCGGGCAAAGACGGCAGACGGTGATGCGCAAGTTCAGCTCAATCCATTTTTGCTGATTGTCTGAAATGTTGCCAACCCCGCCTGCGTCAGAAGGTTGAAGCGAATTTACATTTTTCGACGGGGTCATTCGCTTTCGGTGATCGTCACCTTGAGCAGTTTGCCTGCCGGGCTGTTTGGCCGATTGGGGTCGCGCAGCGGAATAGCCATCAGAACATCCAACCCAGACGTCACTTCGCCAAACACCGCGTGTTTGTTATCCAGATGCGGCGTCGGTACGTGGGTGATGAAGAACTGTGAGCCGTTGGTATTCGGGCCGGCGTTCGCCATCGAGAGGACGCCGGGTTTGTTGTGCTTCAAGTCCTTGTGGAATTCATCCTTAAACTGGTAACCCGGACCACCGCGACCGGTGCCGGTCGGGTCGCCGCCTTGAGCCATGAAATCTTTGATCACGCGGTGAAAAGTGGTGCCGTCGTAATAGCCCTGACGCGCAAGAAAAACAAAATTGTTGACCGTCGTTGGAACTTTATCCGCGAATAGATGAATGACGATATCGCCATGATCGGTGGCCATCGCCGCAGTGTAGGTCTTTTTTAGGTCGAGTTCAAAAGCGGGGGGTTTATTCCATTGCATGCTGCTCACAGTTACCCTTTCATTGAGAAGTCTTGAGTGTAATGGCTAGATTGTACCAAAGCGCATGGTTGCGCGCCAACCGGAGTGTTTCTTGACCTTGAGTTCCGAAACTATGTAATGAACATCGCATCCCCAAAGGAAAAGAAGCGGTAATTCAGGCTGATTGCCTCGGCGTACGCTGCCAGTATGCGCTCGCGCCCGGCAAAGGCACTGACCAGCATCAGCAGGGTTGATTTGGGCAGGTGAAAATTGGTGATCATGGCGTCCACCACGCGGAATCTGTAACCGGGTAAGATGAAAAGGTCGGTCGGTCCGGAGTACGCGCCAACCGCATCCCCAGTCACAGCAGCTCGGGCAGCGCTCTCGAGCGTCCGCACCGAAGTTGTGCCAACCGCTATCACCCGACCGCCCTGTTTCTTTGCCCGGTTGATTTGAGTCGCAGTTTCTGCGCTCAGCTCGCACCATTCCGTATGGATTTTATGCTCGAGCGGGTCATCTTCAGTGACGGGCGCAAAGGTGTCCAGCCCGACATGCAGCGTTACCCGGGCAAACTGCACTCCATTCCCCTCCAGGCGTGTCATCAATTCCGGGGTGAAATGCAATCCGGCAGTAGGCGCAGCGGCCGATCCTGACTCGCGTGCGTACACGGTTTGGTAGCGTTCCGGGTCCGCCAGGCGTTCATGAATGTACGGCGGCAGCGGCATCTGACCGGCTACTGACAGGTACATTTCGACCGGTTCGGCAAACTGCACCAACCGCCGTGAGCCTTCCATTTCTGCCACCACCTCTGCCTCCGGGCCACTGTCCAGGGTCACTCGGGTGCCAGTGCGCACTTTTTTGCCGCCCACCAGCGCTTCCCAACTGGTCAGGTCAACGCGGCGCAGCAGCAGCAGTTCGACTTTGCCGCCAGTCGCTTTTTTGCCAAAGATTCGCGCTGGAATCACCCGGGTCTGGTTGATGACTAGCAAATCTCCCGGCAGCAGGTAATCCGCGACGTTCCAAAAAGTGGTGTGCTCAAGCGCCGGCTTATCCCGCTGCAGCACCAACAGGCGCGAAGCATGCCTTGGCTCTACCGGCGTCTGGGCGATTCGTTCGATGGGCAGGTCGTAATCGAAATCGGAGGTTTTCATCGGGGATCGCTCTGGTTTAACCCTTGCAGGCCGGGATGGATTACATCCCGACACTCATTTGCTTAATCAACGTCAAATCAAGCGCGGTTGTTGGTTTTCTAAGGAGTACGGCAGTTGCAGATGATCGTAGGCCCGTTTGGTTGCCACCCGGCCTTGCGGCGTGCGGTCAAGGAACCCGAGCTGCAGCAAATACGGCTCGACCACGTCCATGATCGTATCCGATTCCTCGCCAATCGAGGCAGCAATGGTATTCAAACCCACCGGCCCCCCGCTATACTTTTCGATGATGGTCAGCAGCACGCGGCGGTCCACTTCATCCAGACCAAGCGGATCTACATTGAGTAGATTTAAGGCATCGTGCGCCACCTCGCTGGTGATGGTGCCGTCAGCCCGCACCTGGGCAAAGTCACGAACCCGCCGCAGCAAGCGTAACGCCACTCGCGGCGTCCCACGTGCCCGCCGGGCTACCTCATCGATACCGCTTTGATCGGCGCGCACCGCTAACAAATTTGCCGCCCGCTTCACAATGGTCACCATCGCCGGTAAGTCGTAATAATCCAGGCGGTACACAGCGCCAAAACGGGCGCGCAGCGGAGCACTGACCAGCGCCAGGCGAGTCGTCGCCCCAATGACGGTGAAACGCGGCAGCTTGAGTCGAATGGAACGCGCCGACGGCCCTTTGCCAATGACGATGTCCAGGGCAAAATCTTCCATCGCCGGGTAAAGCACCTCTTCGACAGCCCGCCCCAGGCGGTGAATTTCATCGATAAACAAAATATCGCCGGCGTGCAAATTGGTCAAAATGGCTGCCAAGTCGCCGGCGCGTTCAACTGCCGGGCCGGCCGTAATTTTGATCGAAACCCCCATTTCATTGGCCAATACATGCGAGAAAGTGGTCTTCCCCAGCCCCGGCGGGCCGTAAAACAGCACATGGTCCAAAGGTTCCTGGCGTTTTCGCGCGGCAGCAATCAGAATGCTCAGGTTTTCTTTCACCTGCTCTTGGCCAATGACGTCGGTCAGTAAGCGCGGGCGTAATGTCTGGTCAAGGCGGTCATCGGGGCGAGCGTCGGGGGTGATTAGTCGGCTGGGAGAATCGCTCATGGACACGATTATACACGCTTTCAAATGGCTAAATTGAACTATAATAGTTGAAATCCTCAGGCAAGGAGCATGTATGTCACCGGTTCATGTCTCACAACACCCACTGATTCTGCACAAACTTGGGAAATTACGCACTGTTTCAACCGAACCGAAGAAATTCCGTGAATTGGTTCGTGAGATCACAGGTCTGCTGGCTTATGAAGCCACGGCAGATCTTCAAACATCTCCAGCGACCGTTCAAACCCCGCTGGGTACTGCCCCCGCGGCTGAATTGGAAGAAAAAATTGGGCTTATCCCCATCCTGCGCGCCGGCCTGGGCATGGTTGAGGGCATCTGGGAACTGATGCCGTCTGCCGAGGTCTGGCACATCGGCATCTACCGCGATGAGAAGACGCTCAAGCCCGTGCAATACTACAATAAACTGCCAACCGAGCCGCGTGTTTCGGTTTGCCTGATCCTGGACCCGATGCTGGCAACCGGGGGTTCAGCTGTGGCAACGGTGGACATCTTGAAAAATTGGGGCGTCAAGCGCATCAAATTCGTCGGGTTGATCGGCGCGCCAGAGGGAATCACTGCCATGCAAAGCCGTCACCCGGATGTACCGATCTACCTGGCGGCTGTGGATGACCACCTCAATGATGTAGGGTACATCGTCCCAGGGCTGGGCGATGCTGGTGACCGGCAGTTCGGCACAGGTTGATATTTAAAGAGGCAGAAATTCCTGCCTCTTTTTTTCAACTTGCAAGGGTTCCTACCCGCCGATTTGAATCATGCGCCGCCCGTCCGGAGCGGCCTGGGTTGCCAGTTTATGTCCCTCGGGTTTGGCCGCCACAGCTTGCTGGATGACCGGCAGTGCCGGTTGACCGGCTCGCAGGGCAGTCAGAATTGGGATTTCCACAGCACTCATGAGGCATGGCCTGAGATAACCGTCAGCGGTCAGGCGCAGGCGGTTGCAGCGCTGGCAAAATTGATGCTCACTCAGTGGAGAGATGAAGCCAAGCTTGCCAACCCCGCCCGGTATCCGGTATTCGATCGCTGGCCCATAGCCGACGGCGTCATTTTCCGACACCAGTCCAAGCGGCCTGAGCTGTTCGACGATTTCCTGAATGGGAATGAAAGCATCCTGTGGTGATGGGAAATCCGCTCCCCAGGGCTGCTGGTTGCCGATCGGCATCAATTCGATAAAGCGGACGTGCCAGGGATGTTCCAGCGTCAGGCGGGCCAGGTCCATGAATTCATCGTCGTTGACCCCGCGCATTGCGACTGCATTGATTTTAATGGGCAGCAAACCGGCGTTTTCCGCAGCGGTAATTCCGCGCAGTACCCGTTCTAAAGATCCGCCGCGTGTGATTCTGGCAAACTTCTCAGCTTGGAGCGTATCCAGGCTGATATTTACCCGCCTCAAACCCGCCTGAGCCAGCTTTTCTGCCTGTTTTTCTAACAGCATCGCATTGGTGGTCAAACTGATATCCTCGATGCCGGGAATACCAGCCAGCATGCGGATCAGAATGGGTAAGTCTGCCCGCACCAGCGGTTCGCCGCCGGTCAGCCGAATCTGGCGCACCCCCTGCGCAGCGGCTGCCCGGGCAACTTGCTCGATTTCTTCATAGCGCATGATGGCTTCATGCGGTTGCCAGACCAACCCTTCCGGCGGCATGCAGTAGACGCAGCGGAAATTGCAGCGGTCTGTGACCGAGATGCGCAAATAAGTAATTTCACGACCCCAATTATCGATTAGCATGAAAAATCACTACCAGTGGGAAATTGAAGGACGATATTGTACCAGATAATTGAATGCCAAATGGCTACCTTTTACAATAAACCTAGACTACACGCAAGCCAGTGATTCTGGAAAGCAGAGTTTTCAACAGCCAGGTCGGCGGCACCAACACAAAATGGATCAATCCGCTGGCAGCAAAAACCATAGCTAACGCGCGTAGCCCGTGGTTGAGCGCTGGCGCCAGGTTTTCCAGCATCCAGCTACTGACACCCGGCAAAATTGCCAGAAAAAGCAATAGTCCAAAGAACAGGCCAACTGACCACCAGGCGCGCCGGTCCGATGCGCTGGGCAGCATAGTGCTGCTGACTGTGAAAGCCAGGTAAAACCACAACCAGAAATCCGGGCGGGTGGGTAATCTCGCCGCCTCAGCCCAAAAGGTCGCCCAATCCGAGTTAAACAACATGCCGGTTAAAGACAGAATGCCTAGTGGTTTCAGACCCAGGATGCTGACAACTGCCATACCACTGATCAAGGGTGCAGCTCCAATCAATGTATCGCGCAGTGGGTCAGTTTGAGCGGTCTCTACAAACCCCAGCCGCAGGTTGCCGTTGGCCATTACTTTAGGCAGCAGCGAAAATCTCCCGGTGCGTACACCTAACAACCGCGCCATGGCAAAATGACTCAGCTCATGCAGTAGCACGCCCGGGAAGAAGAGCAGCGAGAAAAGACCCAACGCCGAGACGGGACGGCGCGTCAATAGTAAAAAGACTGCCTGCAGTTCGCGGTGCAGCCAGCGCTGGACCACCAGAAATGCCAGAATACAGGCTGTAAAGAAAATCAGCCCGTCAACCGGCAAATTCACCGGGCAGCAGCCCGCACGATTTCAACAAAATCAGCCGGCTTGAGACTTGCACCGCCGACCAGCGCGCCGTCAATTTCCGGCTGCGAGAAAAACTCTGCTGCATTCGCGCCAGTCACCGAACCGCCGTAGAGCACGCGGGTCGCATCAGCCACCGCTTTACCGTACAACTCGCGCAGCGCCGGACGAATCATGGCCGCGACCACGCGGTTGGCGTCCGGTCCGGTGGCTGCTCGTCCGGTGCCGATTGCCCAGACGGGTTCGTAAGCAATCACCAATCTGGCTTGCTGCTCCAGAGGGATGTTTTTAAGCCCTTCGCGTACCTGTCGTTCGATGACCGCAACGGTTTGGCCAGCTTCATTTTCCGCCAGGGTCTCGCCAATGCAAACGATGGCGACCAGTCCCCTGGCCAGGGCGGCCAGCGTGCGTTTGTTGACCGTTTCGTCGGTTTCGTCAAAGTAGGTGCGGCGCTCGGAGTGACCGATGATCACGTACTTACAAAATTCCTTCACCATACCAGGCGAGACTTCACCGGTGAAGGCGCCTTTTTCCTCCCAGTGCAGGTTCTGCGCACCCAGGCCGATTTCTGTACCCACCAGCATGGCTGAGACGGGCATCAGGCTCATAAACGGCGGACACAACACCTGCTCGACCGATTTCACCTCCTGCAATCCGGGCAGTATCTCGGCTACCAGGGCGCGGGCTTCTTCGACTGTTTTGTTCATTTTCCAGTTGCCGGCAACAAACGGTGTTCGCATGAAAGGTCTCCCCGTGAAAGTATTCTCTAAGTTTGGGCAATTATACAACGAAGGCCTGAGGCTGAACCGGGCAATTGCAAAATTGACGAAATCCGCCGTTCACGGTATCATCACTATGCTCAGGTTGGTCAGACGGTCGCGGTCTTGCTTGCAAGATCGAGGAAAGTCCGCACTCCACAGGGCGCGACGCCGGGGAAACCCCGGGGTGAGGTAACTTGCGGGATCGGGCCACAGAAACAAACCGCCTGCCGTTCAGGTGGGCATGGGTGAAATGGTGGTGTAAAAGACCACCAGCGTCTGCAGTAATGCGGCGGCTGGGCAACCCCCGTCGGGAGCAAGGCCAAGCAGGGATGAGGAACTGCCCGTTCCGTTTGAATCCCGGGTAGGCTGCACGAGCTGTCTGGTAACAGGCAGTCTAGAGAGATGACCGTCCTTCGCGAGACCGTCCGTTCGCGGATACCCTCACGGGGACAAAATGCGGCTTATAGATCAGCCTGAGCACATCTTGTCATTCTGCCCGCAGGGCACTCTGAGAGTGAAGGAGCGCAGCGACTGAAGAGAAATTTAAGATTCTTCGCCTCTCAGCGTGAGTTCATCCCCAAAGCAAGTGCGACGCACCTTTTGAAGGTACGTCGCACTTGTCAACATGATCCAGTAGGATCCTGCAAAAGACTTCCCGCGAACTATGGGGGAAACTTAAATCCCCAGGTACGCCGACTTCACCTGCGGGTTCTCGGCAATCTCTTTCGCGCTGCCGGAGAGCACAATCCGGCCGGTTTCCAAAACGTAAGCCCGGTGTGAAATGGACAACGCCATGGATGCATTCTGCTCGACCAGCAAAATGCTGGTACCGGCCGCATTGATTTCCTTGATGATCGAGAAGATCTCTTCCACCAGGATTGGACTCAACCCCATCGACGGCTCGTCCATCATCAACATCGTTGGCCGCGACATCATGCCGCGTCCAGTAGCCAGCATTTGCTGCTCGCCGCCGGAGAGCGTACCGCCAGCCTGGTTGATGCGTTCCTTCAGTCGCGGGAAACTGGAAAAAACCCGGTCCATCGAGCGTTGAATTTCTGCCTGATCGGTGCGCGTAAACGCTCCCATGAGCAGGTTTTCACGCACCGTTAGGGGTGAGAAAATCTTCCGACCTTCCGGCACATGACTCGCGCCCAGGCGAACAATTTGTTGGGCGGGCATCATCGAAATGTCCATGCCCTTGAACTTGACATGCCCGGTGCGCGAGCGCAGCAGGCCGGAAATCGTACGCAAGGTGGTTGACTTGCCAGCTCCGTTTGCGCCGATCAAGGTAACAATTTCACCCTCTTCGACATTGAAAGAAACCCCCTGTAAGGCATGAATCGCGCCGTAATACACATTAAGGTTTTCGACATCAAGCAGCATGACCGGCTCCTTTCCCCAGGTAAGCCTCGACGACCCGTTGATTAGCCTGGATTTCTTTGGGATTACCGCGCGCGATCACCTGGCCAAAATCCATCACCGTGATGTAACGGCAGATACCCATCACCACCCGCATCTGATGCTCGATCAGCAAAATGGTCAGGTTAAAGCGGTCATGAATGAAATGGATCAAATCCATTAACTCGATGATCTCTTTGGGGTTCATACCGGCAGCCGGTTCATCCAGCAGCAGCAGTTTGGGGTTGGCTGCCAGCGCGCGGGCAATCTCAACCCGGCGCTGCTGGCCGTAAGGTAGATTCTTTGCCAGTTCATTCTGAATCCCTTCTAGTCCGAAAATCGCCAGAAAATCCAGCGCCTGTTCGGTCAGTTCATCTTCTTTGGCATAGAATCTTTTAGTACGCAATACACTGTCCGTCAGGTTGTATCCGGCGTGCGGATGGTACGCGATGCGGACATTATCAAGAACCGAAAGATTGGAAAACAAACGAATATTCTGAAAGGTACGGGCGATGCCGCTGCGGGTGATCTCGAAAGGTTCACGCCCGGCAGTACTCGTCCCGTCGAACTCGACCACGCCCCGTGTCGGTACATAAATTCCGGTGATCAGGTTGAATACAGTGGTTTTACCCGCGCCATTCGGCCCAATCAAGCCGTTGAGATCGCCTTCTTTCAACACCATATCGAAGTTCTGGACAGCGCCCAATCCGCCGAAGTATTTTGTCAAACCATCGACCTTCAGGATCGTTCGAGAGGAAGTATTGGTTTCCATGTGTCCCTCCCTTAAGCCTGTACCGCTGGAGTATCAGTTGAGGCAGGTTTCGGTTTTTGTCGTACCAAAACCTCCTTGGCTTTAAGGAACCCCCACTCCACCGTGCCGAGCAGTCCCTGCGGCCGAATCAGCATGAGCAGCAGCAGGGTGAGCGGATAGAGCACATAGCGCCAGGTTGGAGCTTCTGTACCCATCTGACCGAGCAGCACTCGGAGCAATCCTTCCAGGAAGAATAACCAGCCGAAGGAAGCGGCAATCGTACCCGTCATACTCCCCAGCCCCCCAAATACTACAATGATCAGCGGGTTGAACCCGACCAGAAAGTCGAACGAGCCAGGCGAGAGGAAACCGATGAAGTGCGCGTAAATTGCGCCGCCCATCCCGGCGAACAGGCTGCCGATGACGAATGACATGAGTTTGGAACCGGCGATGTCGATGCCCATTGCTTTTGCGGCGGTTTCATCCTCGCGCACCGACATGATCGCCCGCCCGGTACTGGAACGCAGGATATTCCGCATAATCACAATGACAACGATCATGAAGAAGAACGCCCAGAACCACGTCGTCAGCTTGGGGATGCCGACCATACCGCGCCCACCTTTCATTTCGGGGAAAGGCAAGATGGTATCAGAGTTGACCATCAGCACATTAACCACAATGGTGAAGCCGAGCGTTGCAATCCCGAAGTAATCCGACCCCAGCGTTAACACCGGGATCCCCAGCAGGAAACTGATCTCGGCGGCGAAAACACCCGCAAGGATGACCGCCAGGAAGAACACGACCTGCAGCGGAATTCCTGTCGCGAGGATGCCGGGTTCAAGGTTGGTACCTAGCAGCGGTTGAAATACCGGGAAAAGCAGTTTACCCGCCATTACAGCCACAAAACCAGCCGCGATGGAGCCGATCAAATACAGGGTAAATGCCGACATCACCGGAACACCGCGGATTTTTTTCAGAAGCTTGCCAATCCCTGCCAGGATAAAAGCGCCAAGAATGGTGCCGACTGCTACGACCACAAACCCACGCGCATCACCGTTCACCCAACGGTAGGTGATGTCTGCGGCTGTATATGCGCCAATGCCGTAGAAGCCCCACTGTCCAAGGCTGAACTGACCATTGAACCCGTAAATCAGGTTCAATCCCAACGCAACCATGGTCATGGCGCTGGCCTGGAAGAGCAGACCACTGTCGAATGAGTTTAGAATTTGGATATTGCCAAATTTTGTCAAGCCAAGCTGGACAATACCAAAGGCCACTACCAGCCCGCCAGCCTTAACCCACCGGCTAGGTTGAGCCATGACCCACAAAATACCGTAAATATATGCCAGCAAGGCTAATATTTTTACGATCGATCCAATGAGAAATCCAAGTTCCATGGCGGGCTCCTATGCTTTTTCTTTTTCGGGCTCGCCGAAGATACCGGTAGGCCGGATCAACAGGACGATGATGAGGATCGTAAACGCGACTGCGTCGCGCATAGGCGTCGATATATATCCCATGGTCATGGATTCAGCCTGTCCCATGATCAGCGCACCCACGAACGCCCCTGGAATACTGCCAATGCCGCCTAAAACTGCCGCGACAAAGGCCTTCAGGCCAGGCAGGATACCCAGCTGCGACCAGATCGAGCTGTACGCGATTGCATAAAGCACGCCTCCCAATCCGGCAAAGGCTGCGCCAATGGCAAAGGTAAAGGAAATGACCGAGTCGACGTCGATGCCCATCAAGCGAGCTGCCTGCTTGTCGTATGAAGCGGCTCGCATCGCCACCCCAATTTTGGTACGCTTCACAAGGAATTGCAGGAAGATTTGCACCAGAACAGACGCTAACATAATAATCAGCAGAATGTTGGAAAAAGTAATGCTGCCATCTGGTGGTTGTGTGCCAGGGACGACCTGGTGTATTCCACCTTTAATGTACCAGGCAACAACTTCGAATGGCCGTTCGTAGGGGATAAAACGAGGGGAAAATACAAAGTTCAATGCCCCGAAATATTCCAGGAAGAATGAGACGCCAATCGCCGTGATCAAAGCGGCGATTCGAGGGGCATCCCGCAAGGGTTTGTAAGCTACTCGCTCAATGGTAACCGCAAGCATAATGCAAATTAGCATCGAAAGAATAATAACGCTGATGGACCCAATAACAACGCCTACCATAGGCGGTATGGCTGGAAAGACAGCTAAAGGCCATTGGTGCAAATTGAAGCGCGTCACCGCGAAATAGCTAACAAATGCGCCGACCATGAACACATCGCCATGCGCAAAGTTAATTAATTTGACGATTCCATACACCATGGTGTAGCCAAGAGCAATCATGGCATACACAAAACCCAGCTGCAAGCCGCTGATGAAAATATTGGCGAACAGCGTCGGATTACTGATAAGGTTTTTACCGAGGATATAGACAACAGCCAGTCCTAAAACAATGAAGAACAGCTGCCCAACCCAGGCTAGCCGGGTGTGCGTTTTTACCAATGGCAAAGAGGTTTGAGAGGGGGTGCTAACTTGCTGCATCGGGGTGACACCTCCAAGTATTCAGATAATACAGGAATTGGAGGGCAGCTAAACAGCTGCCCCCCAAGTATTCACTTTAAAACCAGCATCGATTACGGAGCGATGCTCGCTTCAAACTTGACACCTTCGGCTGTGACTGCCAGAATGGCCGCAGCTTTTACCGGGTTGTGTTTGGCATCCAGGGTAATGGCGCCGGAAACAGCATTGATCTTGATGCCTTCCAGAGCTGTCTTTACCTTGTCAACGTCCTCAACCGTGCCGGCGGTGGTCATGGCGGTGAAGAGCATATTCGCAGCATCATATGCCAGGGTAGCGAGAGCATCCGGTACCTTGGCGGTGCCATCATCGTTCTTGTATTTTGCGCCGTAAGCTGCCAGGAAGTTCACAACTTCGGGGCGGGGATCATCGGGCGAATAGTGGTTGGTGAAGTAACCGCCAGCCGCTGCTACTACGTCCAGGTCAGCTGAATCCCAGCCATCACCACCAAGGAAGGCAGAGGTAATGCCTTTTTCCTTGGCCTGTTTGGTGACCAGGTTGACAATGTTGTAATAATCGGGCAGATAGACGACATCGGGTTTAGCTTCGGCAATTTTGGCCAGGATGGTTGAGAAATCGGTATCCTTGGCAGTGTAGCTTTCCTTGCCAACAACCGTGCCGCCCATTGCGGTGAAATTCTTTTCGAATTCTTCCGCCAGACCCTTCACATAGTCATTTGCCTGATCGAGCATGATGAAGGTAGTCTTTGCGCCCAATTTCTCCGTGGCGAATTTAGCGCCTACTAGACCCTGGAACGCATCGATGAAGCATGCGCGGAAGGTGTACGGCTTGGTGTTACCGTTGGCATCAACAGTGACTGCTTCGGCGGTCGATGTACCGCTGATGACAATAACTTTCTTCTCGGTGCCGATTTCGGAAATCGGAATGGTGGCTTTTGAGCAGACTTCACCAATCACAAATTTGACGCCGTCTTGATCGACAACCTTGTTCATGGCGTTCACAGCCGGCTCGGGGGTGCACTGGCTGTCTTCAACAATCGGGACAATGGTGTACCCATTAACGCCGCCTTTGGCGTTCCACTCTTCAATTGCTAGTAAGGCTCCATCACGGGTTGACACACCAAACGTAGGAACTGGCCCTGAAAGTGGGGCAAGAATTGCGACTTTTAATTCCTTCGCACCACCGGTCGAGCCGGTTCCACCGCACGCCACCAAAATCATGGACAAAATAACGAACAAACTTAAAACTTTCAGCGATCGCATTAGGTTCTCCTCCTTAACACAAATTGAAATTTGGACACGCTATTTAATTGGCTGCATCCCCCATCCGGTTACCACCGTCAGATTGCTCAGGTCTTTCGGCAGGTATACCTGGGACTAAAGGGTTGTATATAGGTTGTATCACCTCCTTTTATTGAAGGGCTCGAAGTATATAAAAATAACGATTTGGCAATAGGAAATAGGATGGTACAGAATGCATTAACACCATTCTGCACCAATAGCCTATGATAGGAAATGTCACGCAAAATGTCAAGTGGCAAATAACCATAATTTACTTAAATTATGCCCATAATAGGTTTTTCCTTACCAATTTTTGGTTTTTTTTCTTGACAAACCCTATAGAACCCTATAATATAAAATGATTGATTTCCCAACTCTTCGAGTAGGCGGCAATCGAATACCCAGGTACCCTTCAGGAGTTTAACCCATGCTGCGAAAGAACATTGCACAGCCAACTACCGTGATAGTCTTGTTATTCGTTCAAATTATTCCCCTTTTGCTCTTCCCCCCGAATATTTTTTCGTCAACCAATCAGCAATGGTGGCTCCCGGTATTTTTGACCGCACTTGCGATTTATGCTGCCGTTAAAATCGTGGTACAGCGCACGAGTGAACTTTGGCCATGGTATCTGGTATCTTTTTCACAGGGGTTCAACATTATTAGCCGTCTAATGATGATCATGCCACATGCTACTACCAATGTCAACGGAGCCCAGGTTGCAGATGTTGCTTACCTGATCACCAACATCATTGCGGTTGTCATTTCGGCGGGCTATATCGTATTTGCCGAATTACCGGATGTACGTTTGAGCCTATTAACGCAAAAAGAGACTGCCGCGTAAAAAAGAAAATTCCTACCGGCATAATTACATCTCCCACCAGGGGAAAGCGGTGCCTGGTGGGTTTTCTTATTAAACACATACCCCTGGCCACGATCGTGACCAGATCCACGGCCAGGGGTAACAAGGGAAGGATGGATCAGTTAACCGGTTCTGCTCCAGCCAACGGCAAATTGATGATTTTTGTAAAGCTCTTTACAATTTTCGGGTCGAAATCTTTGCCGGCGCAACGTTGAATTTCTTCCACCGCTTCCGGGATGGTGCGCGCAGGCCGGTACACACGGTCGGTAATCATGGCACCAAACGCGTCGACAACCGCCAATATCCGGGCCCCAATCGGGATTTCCTCACCGCTTATGCCCAATGGGTAACCGGAACCATCAAAGCGCTCATGGTGCGCCAGAACCAAGCGGGCAACATCTGACAGTCCGGCGATCATCCGCAGAATCCTGGCGCCAATCTCGGGGTGCTGTTTCATAATCACCCACTCGCGGTCATTCAACGCGCCTGGTTTATGTAGAATATTATCCGGAATACCTATTTTTCCAATGTCATGCAACAAAGCAGCGCGCCGGATGGATTGGATATCATGGAACGAACAGCCAAGATCAACTGCGATCCGTTCGGTCAGACGGGTAATGTGCCGGCAATGTTCACCGGTAGAAAGATCACGGGCTTCCAGTGCTTTTGAAAGCGCCATTACAATCTCGACAATGCTTTCCTCGTCAGAGTACGGCAGGCTTTCCCGGTGAAGGACTTTGGCAGCCTGGTTGGCAAATAGGTACGCCTGGTTCATATCCTCAAGTTTCCGTATGGTTGGCTCGACCGCCAGCACAAATAATCCCACCGGTTCTGTGTCGATCCGCATCGGGAAGAGATAGATGTTTTCATGCGGGCCAACCCGTAGCACAGCTTGCTGGTCGCGATTGAGCGGTTTTAAATGTTGATCGATAAAAGTCAGGTCGTCTCCTAAAACCGCTTTCTGTAATATTTCCTGGGCACGATAGTTATCGCGTTGAACGGACGATTGCCCGCTCACAACTACTGGTAACCCATGGAATGCCTGGGAGCGGAAGATTCCACCAGGAGCCAAAACCAATATTTGGCACTGCTTCACATTTAAGACATCGACAGCCTTTACCGCTATTTGATTCAATAAACTGGCCGGTCCATCATAGCTGAACCAGTGGTCAGGAACTTCTCCCAGGTCCGCCAGTCGTTCAGCGGCTGAGCTGAACAATGTGGGCAGGCGTTTTTGCGTTTCGCCTATGAGGCCTGAACTACCTGAAATCATAATTAACCATTCCCAAAATAATGCTTTGCTTTATGAAAGGTTTGATGCCATAACCCTTTAGTCGGCTGCTACCGCAGAACGGCCCATAACGGGGGCTTTCATGGCAACATTGAGTTGCGAGGCGAAATCAGCCAGCGTGGTTGCGCGAATTTCGGTCAAACGATTCCGATCCTCGTTGTTAAGCTGGAATTTCTCGCCGGCAAAACCAGCCGTAAGCGCCATGCCCGGGTTCGAGAGCAGCATCTGGCGAAATTGAGCAGAGACCACAGCAGCGGATAAAATACGGCTGTATTCACGGGTGACTTCTTGCTGACGGTTATTGGAACGTGGGTAACTGGTCTGGTACATGATTTTTCTCCTTTAAGGGTTGTTCACGCGCTGGCCCACCCATAGTCCATAAAAGCCAGAAGGCGCCCAGGGCGATGAAAACATCCCCCAGACTAAAGGCGACCCGGTAAGAGAGCCCCGAGAATGACCGGAAACGGTCGGAAAGGAACCAGAGGACGGTTTCCTCTCGTCGAAGGACAATGTCCTTACCGAAACCTAACCGTTGGCCGATCTGCCAGGACCCGGCCGGAGCGTCCGGTCGCAGCCATTGAACGGTCTCCGGTGTGATCGGCATCAGCCCGCCGTTGAGTGCGATGACGGTCAGGTTGAGTAGCAGTCCGGCGCCCAGTAGCCAGAACCCGGGGGTTTTTCGGTTCGCCCAGGCAAAAATGAGCAGCGCAAGTTGTGAAAGAACGAAAATCCAGCGGACAACAATACCAGGTAGACTGGCGCGAGTGGCAGGAAAAGAAAATATCAACCACTGTGCGACGATAACTGCCAGGACGAGCCAGGCAAGCCGCAATGGAAAGGATTGATATGCTCTTTTTCTCAGTCGTGCCCGCAATAACCCGCTAAGCAGGCCTGCGAGAACGGCTAAAAGTAAAATCATTCAGTGTTTTGCTTAGAAACCGATAAACCAGGCTGAACGCATGATTACTCCACCACCAGCCTCAGGAGCCCCCGACCCCAAGACAAAAAGGACAACCGTCAGTACGAAGAAGATCATGCGAGTTTTGGCAGAGGAGATTTTAAACATTGTAGGATTCCCTTCCCGGAATAAATTTGCGTTATAGCAATAGTTTACTTAAGGGTAGGCTTCAAAGGTGGCTTCAATAGAGGCATTATTTGAAAATTCATTGAAATTGGTTGGTATTTTGTTGGTAATAGTGGAATTATTATAAACCAGCAAGGGTTTGGATACAATTAAATTGCTAAACGTGGCATTTTCAGCGGATCACCCTTCGCTCACGGGTTAAGTTATCATATAACGCGCGGGTCTGTGGTGATGGCTGGGCGTTCATTTCCTTGTGGAGAATTTTCTTGAACTGATCATATTGCTGCATAACCGCCACAATATTCCCGGTAGCCGCCAGCGCTCGCATTGCCAGGCAAACCATGGTTTCGTGGGTCGGGTCGAAATCCAGCAAGGTCTGGGCAGTGATCAACGATTCATCCAGCTCGCCGCGTTTCAACTGCAATTCAGCCAGTTGCACCATGGCATCCGTAGCCAGTTGGTGGAAACGCTCGCGCTCGGTTATCGCCCACTGCTCCGAAATATCCGGGGCAAAGTAGCCTTTATAAATTTTGACTGCTTCTTTAAGAAGACTAATTCGCTTTTCTTCATCCAAATCCCGGCGCGCCTGGTTTAGACTATTTGTAAAATTTTCAAAATCGGCTTCGTAATCCATCCCGCGGTTGAAAGTATAGATTTCATTCTCGAAAAGAACCACATCCTTGCCTGCCGCATGACGCAGCCGGTAAATCGTATTCTTGAAGCGCAGTTTTAATTCTGCCGGAGTCGAGTCCAACCAGAAAATTTCGCCGATTTCTTCCTTCATCATGCCCTCCGGATGGAGCAGCAGTAAGATGAGTAAATCCCGCGCATTTTGCGTCATCCATTCGGCCCCGGTAATCACATGGTCACCGATTTTGACCTGGACTTTTCCAAAAGTAGAAAAAGCGAGTTCAGGCGGGGAAAGATGCACAATTTGCGACCGCCGCCGAAACTGCTTCCGGATAGCGGGTAGTTTTTGGTCCAATTGGATGGCAAGCGAATGTAGTTCTACGAACTGCTGGAAGATATCAGTCGGAAGACCACGAACTTTGACTACACTCGCCAAAGTTTGTCCTTCGGACATAATTAAATGATTAAATTCTGGGCTGCGACTCACATCCGCCAGGTAACCTAGCGTATTCCGCGCCAAATCATATTCACCCACAACAGCAGACGCTGCCGCCAGCAATAATCTGCAGCGGTTCGACTCCACGATGTGGCCTTCGGCTATGAAAAAATCAAGTGCCTCTTTTAATTCCTTTACTGTCGAAATCTTTTGATCAATCATCAGGCTGATTCTGCCGCTCAGGAGATTGCAGAGGTATTTTTCATAATCCGAGCCTGACTTAATCGCAAAATCTATTGCATCTTTAAGGATCATCTGGGCTTTTTTGGGCGACCCACCATTTAACGCCAAGTGAGCATCGGAATATACTAAATAAAAATGCAAAGGTTGATCTTCAATTTGAGAATCAATTTCGGCTGCCTTTTTGTATGCCTCTTGAGCTTCGTTTGTGGATTTTAAGTCACGGAACAAATCGCCGAGGCTGGTCAAAGCAAATGCTTCTAACCGGTGGTATCCTCCTAAGCGCGCATATTGGATGGAATTTTCAAGCTCGACTAATGCGCGTTCGTAATCGCCAATCAAATGATGTAACACACCCAAATTGTTAAGTAGATTTGCCTGCCAGACCACATTACCAGTTGTCTGGTAATAAGTCAGTACCTCACGATAAGTAGCTTCAGCTATGGTAAACTGCCCCAAAAAACGCATGACCACGCCAAGCTCTAGTCCGGCTTTTGAAGCTCCCTCTAAATAATCTGCCTGGATGAAAATCTCTCGGGCTTTTTGCAACCAATCCTTGGCATCAGTTAGTTTCCCGGATTGAAGAAAAGTTGCTCCTTTGGAATGGAATGCACTCGCTAAGATTGTTAAATATTCTTTGTGAGGTTTCGCCAGTTCGATTGCACGATTAGAATCGTCAATAGCGGGTTGGTAATTTCCGGCCATTCTATAGGCTACAGATCGGCGGACCAGTGTATTTAATTGGATCTCAAGATCGGCTACATCCTTGAGCAGGTCGAGTGCCCGGCTGGTCAACTGAATGCCAGCTTTCGGGTCGCCAAGCATCATCATCGCCGCGCCCTGGATCGAAAGCAGACCCGGGGAACGGTTAACCAACTGGGAAGGTAATTTTTCGATCCAATCTTTCAGGGTTACCAGGCGCCCCTGAGAGATCATAGACTGCCCGGCGTTTTCGATCATGGCCGCGGTCATTTCCTCGTCCCCGAGCTGACCGCAAACCTGGTAAGCACGTTCCCAATCGCGCTTCTGCTGGTGATAATTGACTAACTGGAGGTAGATTTTGCGCGTTTCCTCAGAATACAAACGCGTCATCTGGTTTTGCAGAAAATCGCGAAACAGGTGGTGGTAGCGCAGCCAGAGATGGTCTTCAATGATCGGCAGTGTAAACAGGTTGTTCCGTTGAACATCATCCATCAGAGCAGACCAGTTGGCCTCGATGCCCAGTCCTTTACCTATCACTTCAGCGCAGCGTTCCGCGTCAAACTCCTCCAGCAAAGAGGTGCGAAAGAGAAACTGCTTGACTTCGTCGCGCTGATGCTCAAGCACCTGCTGCGCCAGGTATTCGTACAACCCTACCCCGGTCACACCTCGCCCTTGCAGTCGGGTCGTTACGCGCCCATTTTCGATATCCGTTGACAGCACCAGACCGGTGATCCAGCCTTCCGTCGTATGCGCCAATTCGGCGGCGTCTGGCTCGCTCACCACCACGCGGTGGTTTTGCAGATACAGGTTTTGAATTTCGCCAACGCTGAAAGCCAGGTCTTCGAAACCTAGCCCGCCCACCGCCGACCGGGCGACCAGCAGTGGCATATCAGCCAGCGGCAGCAGCCGGCGGGATGAAATGACCAGGTGACAATTTTCATCCGCAGTCATAATGAAGCGGTTGATGAAATAGTTGATATCCTGGTTTTCCTCAACCAGGTGATAATCATCCACCACGAGTAGGAAATGCTCGGTGATGGTCTCAAAAATGTCATTGATGACCAAAGAAACCAGCGCATCCAGGTTTAGCCGTGCCTGTGACATTCCCTGCAGCGCGGGCATGCAATTTTTCCCAAAATCCGGGAAGGTGGTTTGAATGGCAGCAATAAAATGCGCAATAAAGCGCTGTGGATCGCGGTCCAAATCGTCGAGCGACAACCAGCAAACCGGCTGCAATGTTTGGTGGACAAAATCGACAAGTAAGGAAGTTTTGCCGTAACCCGCCGGTGCTGCCACGATGATCAGACGCTTATCGATTGCCTCTTCCAGAACAGCCAACAGCCGCGGCCGGCTTATAATCTCTCCCCGGCGCCGCGGGATGATCAATTTAGTACGGGTGATCGGAATCGAATTTTCCATCAGGGGTGGCAGAAATCCGGTTAAATATCCACACTAACGCTAACTTAGTGCACAAGGACTATTTACAACCATCCCCCTGGGTTGTGTCGTTCCTCAGTTCTCAGACATAATCATACCCGGTATCTGAATTCAAAGGTATAAAAATAAGATTGGATTTCCTAAGAAGTGACATTAATCCGCGATTTTTCAGTCAGGGTTGAAGGGATTGGAAATCAGGTTCAAATGTCCAGTTTCGGATTACAATCTTATCGAACCACAAACCATTGGAGGGAATTTTGAACTATAAATATTTGGGTCAAACCGGAGTAAAAGTATCACAACTATGCTTTGGCACCATGTCCTTTGGTGATGAAGCCGATGAAGAAATGTCCGGGAAACTCTACAACCGCTGTCGCGATGCCGGGATCAATTTTTTCGATTGCGCCAATATGTATTCCACCGGGAAGGCAGAGGAAATTCTCGGCAGGTTGATCGCCGGGCACCGCAATGAGATCGTCCTGACCAGCAAAGCATATTTTCCCATGGGCAGGGATGTCAACGCCCGTGGCGCCTCGCGTTATCACCTGTTCAATTCCGTAGAGGAAAGTCTGCGGCGGTTGAATACCGACCGCATCGATGTATTTTTCATCCACCATTTCGATGATTTCACCGCACCCGAAGAAACGCTGCGGGCGCTGGATGACCTGGTGAGTATGGGTAAAATCTTATATCCAGCTGCCAGCAATTTCGCTGCCTGGCAGGTGATGAAGGCTATTGGTCTTTCTGACCTGCACCACTGGGCGCGCTTTGCGGTAATCCAGCCGATGTATAACCTGGTCAAGCGCGTGGCGGAGGTTGAGCTTTTTCCGCTGGCCGAATCCGAAAACCTGGGCGTGATCAGCTATTCGCCGCTGGGCGGTGGCCTGCTTTCGGGTAAATACGCCGGTGGCGCTCGACCCGAACAAGGCCGCCTGCTGCACAGCGTGCGCTACCAGACGCGCTACGGAGAAGATTGGATGCACTCAGCGGCCACTGACCTCAAGGTACTGGCAGAGCAAATCGGCGTTCACCCGGCATCTTTAGCTATCGCCTGGGCTGCGGCTCACCCTGCCGTCACGGCGCCCATCATCGGCGCGCGCAACCTGGACCATCTGGAGACCGCCCTAAAATCGATTGAAATCGAGATGACCGACAGTCTTTACGAGCAAATCTCCAGCCTGTCCCCCACCCCACCCCCCGCGACCGACCGGAATGAAGAGCGGATTGTGGATACCTACACAATTTCTTAAGCACATGCCTTGGAACCCGCCAGTTAGGGAGTCACTTAATTAATGGTTTCCGTCAAAAATATTTCTGAGATTCGCCCGCGAATTGGCACTGAATTCGACCCGGGCGTTTTTCACCCGCGTACCCCGGCCATCGCCCACGCTTATGAACTGGGGCGAGAGTTACACGGCGGGCAGTTGCGTTACAACGGTGATTCTTATTTCGAGACCCACTGCGTCTGGGTCGCCGGTTACATCGATAAACTGGTCGGCAATGAAGCCTGGACCATCGCCGGCCTGCTACATGACACCGTCGAGGATCAGGGTGAAACGTTCGACCGGATCAAAGCCGAATTTCCCGGAAAGCTCGGGGAGGAAGTTGCGTTCATCGTAGACGGCGTGACCAAAATCAGCAATCCGCGGGATGGCCGTTCGCGCGAGATCGAAACTTTACGCAAGATGGCCCAATTCCGCGACCCGGGCGTATTTCTGGTCAAGCTGGCCGATAAGAGTCACAACCTGCTCACGCTGGGCCACATGCCTGAAAATAAGCGCCGCCAGAAGGCCACCGAAGCCATTCGCGCCTACGGAAAATTGGCCGGCATTCTCAACTGTTACCGCTGGCGCTGCTGGATCGAAGACATGGCTTTCCCTTACGCCGAGCCAGAGACGTATAAATTGGTGCGCAGCCAGATCGACGCCGACCCGCGTCTGGATGTGAAATTCATCAACACCATGATGGAGCAACTGGGCGAGCTGATGGAAAAGGCCGGCATCGACGGCCGCATCGACCTGATCGTCAACGGGTACTGGGCCACCTGGCAAAAATTGCGCCGCATGGCGCGCGCCCGCAAGACCTCCATGAACACTTTCCGCAGTATCAACGATCTGGTCAGCTTCCGCATGGTGGTCAGCGACCCGGATGCCACCCGTTGTTATGAACTGCTGCCTTACGTCAACCGCTACCTGGGTTCTTACCTGGATCAAAACAGCTTCGATGACTATATCGCCTGCCCGCAGAACCGCTACCGGGCGCTGCAAACCACCGCCTGGATCCCGGATAAAGGCGCAATCGAAATTGCCATTGCCACCGAAGAAATGGAAGGCGAAAATCACTGGGGGGTGGTCTATGCCATCAAGCAGGGCATGGATATTTCTTCCTACACGCCCGTGGAAATCCTGACCCCAACTGGCGGCGCGCGTTTCCTGCCGGAAGGTTCAACCGTCCTGGACGCGGTGGCGTCCATCCAGCAGGAATTCTTGCTGGATAAAATCAGCTCGGTCAAGGTCAATGGCAGCCTGGCCCACCTTTCTGAACGGGTGCACCCCGGAGATGTGGTGGAGGTGGTTACCGGCAGCGGGCGGCTGGCGCCAACCGAGGAATGGTTGACCTTTGCCAACGGCTCGACCACCCGCTTGCTGCGTTCGGTGCTGGTGACCGAAGCGCTCAAGAAATCAGCTGAGGGGGGTCGTCAGATGGTGAAATCGACCCTGGCCAGGCGCGGCATTCTGGCGCTCGAGGATGTCCAGACGCTGCAACCGGACCGCTTCGACGTCCTGCTGGAACAGATCACTTGCGCCTCCCTCGAAGATTTATACGCCTCGGTCGGGTTTGGCGCGGTACGCCTGGTGGACCTCGATTCTGCATTGGATGCCGCCGGCATCACCCCGGACGTGCTCAACTGGACCACCGTCAATCTGACCGGCGCCCACAGCGCCAATCGACCTGGCGTCCTGGCCAAACTGGCCTTGCTGGTCTCCCGCGAAAAGGGCAATATCTTGCGCTCGGTCAACAACACCCTCAGTAACGGCGGTTTTTACCTGCGGCTGGTAATCGGCAGCCTGGATGACCACGGCCGGACGGCATTGCGCAAGGCTTTCGAGAGCTCCGGGGTGGAAATGGAAACCTTCGAGATTACGGGAGGCTGACCGTGCGGATTGGCCTCCTGTCGGATACTCACAACCGCGCTGCCGCGCTGCACAACGCGCTGGAAACCTTGCGCAAGCAGGATATTTCCACAATTTTCCACTGCGGCGACGTGACCACGCTGGAGACTGCCCGGTTGATGCTCGGGTTTAACGTGCATTATGTCTTCGGCAATGGCGACGCGGATTCCATCGAAATCCAGGCCATGCTTACAGCTGCCAATCCCGAGAGCAGCGGCGGATTGGTTTACACCGGGCAGATCGACGACGTGCGCATTGCAGCCACGCACGGCCACATCGCTGGCAAAGTCAACGCGCTGGTTGCCAGCGGTGAATATGATTACGTCTTCCACGGGCATACCCACGTCCAAAAAGATGAGACCATCGGCCGGACTCGCATCATCAACCCGGGCGCGTTAGGCAGTAATCGTTACGATGGCCGCTGCCTGTGTATTTTGGATCTGAAAACCGGCCAAATCGAGTATCCCAGGATCGATTGACCAATTGTCCCCGGCAACTTCAACCCATCCGCCCCCTTCTCCATTATAATTTTCGCATGGAACAACGCCCAAAACCACTCGTGATTGCCATTGCCGGCGGTTCTGGCTCGGGGAAAACCACGGTAGCCAGCCAAATTCTCAAGCAGGTTGGCAGCGACCGCATCGCCTACCTGCCCCACGATGCCTATTACCGCGACTTGAAGGACCTGCCGCTCAATCAACGTGCGGAAGCCAACTTCGACCATCCCGATTCATTGGAATCCAGCCTGCTGACCGAACATGTGCGCGCGCTCAAGCGTTGGGAACCGGTGGATTTGCCGGTCTATGACTTTACCATCCACGCCCGCACCGACCGCACCCGCCGGGTCGAACCGTCCGCAGTCATCATCGTCGAAGGGATTCTCATTTTCGCCGAACCCGAACTGCGCGCCGAGTTTGACGTCAAAATTTTCGTGGACACCGATTCGGACCTGCGCTTTATCCGCCGCCTGCAGCGCGACATCTCTGAACGCGGCCGCACCACTGAATCTGTCATTCACCAGTACCTGACCACGGTTCGCCCCATGCACATGGACTTCGTCGAGCCGTCTAAGCGCTACGCCGATGTGATCATCCCTGAAGGCGGCTTCAACACTGTCGCGCTGGATATGGTCATTTCCCGCATCGAATCCCTCCTGCAGCGGAATACTTTGAGTAGCCAATGACCCACGAGACGCGCCTGAAAATCCAGCGGATTTTGGCGCTTCTTTTTGTGGTTGGGCTGACCGTCTTCCTATATCTGAACCGTGACCGCGTTCAGGAACTGGAAGGGCTTGGCTACCCCGGCATATTCCTGCTCTCGCTGCTCTCCAATGCCACTTTGATTCTGCCGGTGCCCGGGGTGTTGTTCACCTCAGCCATGGGGGCGGTGTTCAACCCTTTCTGGGTCGCCATCGCCGCCGGCGCAGGAGCCTCCCTGGGCGAATTGACCGGTTATCTGGCCGGTTACAGCGGCCAGGGTGTGGTGGAACGCACCCAATGGCAGCCAAAAGTGGAAGGTTGGATGCGGAAATACGGCGGCATTACGGTCTTCGTGTTGTCTCTGGTTCCCAACCCGGTATTTGATATCGCCGGCCTGACCGCAGGAATGTTGAAAATGCCAGTTACAAAGTTTTTATTCTGGAGCATGCTTGGCAAAACCTTGAAAATGATGGCCTTTGCCTACGGCGGCTCGTATATTTTAGACAAAATCCCCTGGTTTTAATCCCCTCAAGGTTTGTCATGCACTCCCGGAATTCCTCTCCCCAGCTGGGGAGAGGCTAGGTGAGGGGCTCTCTTAGCCCGCTGTGCCAGAGTTTCTTTTAGTACCTTCAACGATGTCAACCTTGAGGGGTGCGTTTTTTGCACCCCGAAGGATCTCGCCCTTTGTGTCAGAGCCAGATCGCGCAGGTCTCCCGCCAGCAACGGTAGCGGCACGGGGATTGCGGGACTCCGGCAGGGTTTTGCATCGCCCCCGTGCCCTGCGTTTGGTTTGATGTACCCAGATCGTGTCATTCTCTCCCCTGGGTGCATTGCACCACGTTGGACTTGCCCTTAAAAAGTGGACACGATTAATGTCCAGAAAGTTGTTCAAATTGCACAGGGCTCACATAACCCAGCGATGAATGTAATCTTTGGCGATTGTACCAAACCTCAATATACTCAAAGA
>Ga0265292_1000057_pt1 | contig 251463 bp, 208 predicted proteins | sample Munlanlewell296A_FD_189080 | JGI IMG/M metagenome (GOLD analysis project Ga0265292, IMG submission 189080) | Leachate microbial communities from a municipal landfill in Southern Ontario, Canada - Leachate well 296A | ecosystem: Engineered > Solid waste > Landfill > Unclassified | place... | reverse complement strand
AACGATATTTGATTTTTGATGTGACAAAATCTTCTAACTTCTAAAATCGTTAATCCTTGTTCGTAAATCAATTTTGGTTCTGGCTTTGCCAGGTTATGTATTGTCATTTTGATCCCGATTTATCGGGAGAGAAATCTTAAGCTGGTAAACCAGAACCAAAAAGTTCTCTTCTTCGTGTCTCTGTGTCTTGTGGCAAAACTTCCTTGCCACAAAGTCACGGCGGCACGGTTTCGTAATTATGCGATTCAATTTTCAATGTACAAAAATATTCTTGCCTGCCTGCGGCGGGCAGGCCATTTTGCGTAGTCCGCCGCGGCGGAGGATTATTACTAACTATCTAACCTGGTAAAACCAGAACTAAAAAAATAATAATGAATAATGAACAAGGAATGTAGAATATCGAAATGTAAAACTTCATCATTCGTTATTCCTTGTTCGATGTTCGGTATTTGATTTCAAGAAAATATTCTTACCATTCTGAGCAGAATATTTTTACTAACTATCTAAATTCTAAGACACGTCAAGATATCTCAATCGTTCCTCCTTCGATATGACAGTAGTATATTGGAAAGAATAGTATTGTTTTTCGTATCTTGATTTTTTTTACTTCAAACTTTTTACTCACCTCAACCATGATCCATCAACCCTCACCCATCAACCATGCATAGCACTAAGTTTTTATAAAAAAAAATCCCCCATTGCTGAGGGATTTCATTCCTCCCGCCTAAGGCGGGCGTAATTCCTATTTACTTCATCAAAATCAACTTCATCGTTTTAACAAAGTCTCCTGCATTTATCTTATAGAGGTAAACTCCGCTCACTACTTTCATTCCGTTATTATCGTCACCATTCCAGGTTACGGAATGGTTGCCTGCTAATACTTCATTATTCAATAGTGTCTTAACTTCACGTCCTAACATATCGTAAACTACTATGCTTACGTATGAATTCTTCGGAAGCGCATAAGTGATCTGCGTAGTCGGGTTAAATGGATTCGGATAATTTTGTGACAGCGCAAATGCAGTTGGGATAACTTCTTTATCCTCTACCGCTGTTGTTGCATTAACCACAAACCTGCCAACTTCGGAAAAAGCCGATGCTTCTCCCTTTTCATTCATAGAACGGACTCTCCAGTAGTATTCTTGACTTGCTGATAAACCGGAGACGATTTGTGACGGACTGTTAATTCCGCTTACCGTTGTTGCACTGCTCATATCTTGTTGTTTCGAATACTGCAATTCATAGTTCAACGGCGCTGTTGCCTGTGTAGGAATTATCCAGGACAGCATTGGTGCGGTTGTAGCAATACTTACACTATTACTTGGTCCGCCTACTAACGGAACTATAACAGTTGCATTTGCCGTAGGCGCAACTACAAACGAGGCAGTAGTAGAATAGGCAGATAAAGCTGTTCCGTTATGCGAGGCTACTTTCCAATAATATGTTGCACCGGGCGTCAAAGTATTTACAAGTTTAAATTGATCGGTCGTAGTTTGGATAAACGTAGTACCCGCTTCTGCAACATCCCCATTAAAATCTGATCTTCTGCTCCAAATAACTTGGTAAAGATTAATTGCATCAGTTGGACCATTTACATACCAAGACAATGTTGCAGAAGTAGAATAAATAGTTACGCCGCCTTTAGGATCAGAAGCTATCGGAACGATTGAACCGGCTATACCCGCTACGGTAAAAGATCCGCGTGAACTGGGTGAAACGGTTGAGTTACCGGCAGCTGAATAAGAAAGAATTGTCCAATAATATGTTTTCCCATATCCTAAACTATATGATAAAGGTTCTAATGCATAGTCGAAAGATCTTGCATTTACATCTGCGAAAACTTTACTGCCATAATCAGCATAATGATAGGAAGCATCAGTGTTTTCATGTATATCTGTTCCAGCAGCAGCATCAGCCTTAGTATCAGCAACGCCGGCTGAGGCCGTTGAAAATCCAATCTTATATCCGGTTATACCAATAGTAGAACCTGACACATACCAACTAAAAGTTGGTTCTGTAGTGTAGATAGTTGCGCCGCCAACTGGCCAGGAAGCAACTGGTTTTCCTTCTGCTATTCCACCGGCAACTTTGAATGATGCAGGATTGGAAGTTAAATTAACAAGATCAGTATTTATTGCTTTAACCGTCCAAGAATATGTTCCGCCGCCCGTTAAACCTGCTGAGGGTGCGACTGTAGCTAAATCTAAATACAAATTGGAAGTTGTATAAGTATGTCCATTGATCGTAACCTCATAGGTTAATCCATCACTCGCCCCGCCAACATACCAGAATAATTTTGGAGCTTCTGTATAAACAGTTATGTCGCCTGTTGGATAAGACAATATTGGCGTTAGGACTGTTCCTACTCCATTTGTTGTAAATGAAGCTGATGAAGAAAGAGTTGATTGTTCGTCAGCAGTACCTTTTTTATAATACGTCTTTACTTTCCAATAATACAATGTTCCGGGTAATAATTTTTCAGTTCCAAGTCCATTCAAAGTATAACTTAGATCAGAGATATTTATTATTTTTACATCCTCAGAACCAACTCCTAAATGAGCGCTATGTTGATCAACTAATAATTCAAATGAAATATCTGTAAGAGCGCCAAAATGTGTGTACCAGCTAAAGGTAGGAGTATTTGTATAGACCTTAGTTCCTGCCCCGCCCGTTGGCCAAGATGGTACTGCTGTTGCAACTGTAGCCCCGCCCCCTGTTGTAAATGATTGCGCTGCAGAATACGAAACTACTTCTGTACTTCTTTTGGTAATTACTCTCCACCAATATTTTGTGCCTGATATTAGCGTCTCTGTATTATCGCTTACATTACTATTACAATTATCAGTAGTAGTCGCAACATCAGCCCAGTCAGCAGCTGTAGGTGTGGAGGCAATCCCTCCATCAAGATCAGCAGCTTTTATATACTGGCGATCAAAAGTTAAAGTACCAACCGCTGTATTTAAAAACCATGTGAATATCACCGGATCGTAGGTATCAACGGTTGTTCCATTTAAAGGATGGCTAAGTGTTGCTATAGAAGAAGGGGTAGTTTTAAAACTCCATACATTAGAGATGCCTGTCCCTGAAGGAATAGTCCCTTTTACTCTCCAATAATAAGTAGTGTTGTTTGATAAAACATAATCAGTTTCTTTAAGCAAGTAAGTTGTAGCAAGAGTGCCGCCGGTTAGATCAATACTCCAAAGTAGTGAACCGAAACCGCCACTTGTAGCAGCAATTTCAAGGATGTAATTTGTGGCACCTGGAACCGTACTCCATGTAAATGTTGGTAATATCGTAACGCCCGTTAACGTATTTGCCGGGACAGATAGAACTGGTACCGGCAAGCCTAAACCTTGGAGTGTAACATTTTGCGTTATCGTTTGGGTAGTACCGGATATAGTTGCAATACTAAAAACTGCATTCCCACTATAAAGAACCGGATTTGTCGGCCCAAATGTAATTGAATGATTTGCAACTGTTGTGGAAGCTGGAATACTGATAGGAGTACCACCTGAAAATCCACCTGGGTAAGAAACAGCAACAGTTAAATCACGGCTGCCGGAATTATTCTGTATGCTGAAATCATGTGAATTTGTTAGGTTCACAAAAACATCAGGATAAGTATAAGTAGTTGGAACAAAACTTGGTAAAGCAACTCCATGACCAGTTACACTAATAACTTCCGAGAGCGCAGCTCCTGTTCCGGCAGTATAATTAAATGTAAGATTTCCATTATCATCTGCATCACTTGTTGGCAGAAATCTCAACGAATAAGTGCTGGCGGTTGATACTGCCAAAGGAGAAATTGTTGCTGACGGTGCTGGTGATTCTGTATATCTCGCCGAAGGAAATGTTGGAGTAAAAGTAACAGATGAAGCAGCAGAATTATTTGTAATAGTAAATGTTAATGTTTTAGGATTTGTCAGAAAAACATCTCCAAAAGCTAAACTTGCTACACTAAAAGTTGGTAGTGCAATTGCGTTCCCACTAAGTGTTACGTTAGCAGAACTACTGCCGCCACCAACTGTGGTATAGTTTATCGTTAGTATATTTGAATGGGGCGTACCAACAATGGTTATTGGTAAATATGCCAAACTAAATGTCCCTAAACTCGAAATACCCACACTAACTGGGTTTCCTGTAGAAGTTGAGAATGGTGAGCTAATGCCAGCTTGCGAAAAGCTTACCGCTGCAGTACTGCTATTATTATTACAAGTTAATGTTGCAGATTTCGTTTGTCCAATAAATGCATCATTAAAATTAATTGGTGATGCAGTAAAATCAGGATCCGCAATTCCGGTGCCTGTTACCGGAATGGTAAATGTTCCAGTTGCAGTTCCATCATTAAAACTCAGAAGAATATTTCCATTATCTGCACCTACAGCAGAAGGATTAAAAATTACACTATTATTTTGTGTCGCACCAATTGCAATATTTGGACTTGAGGTATTACTCAAACCTGTATAGGAACCACTTGGCAACGTAACGGTATATTCTAAAATCGTTGCAGAGTTATTTGTTATATTCAAAGAGAGTGAAACGGTTTGCCCTGTAACAAACGCTTCTCCAAAAGCTAAACTCGAAGCAGAAAAAGTTGGAGCTGTAACACCAACACCGTTTACGGTCATTGTAGTTGTAATGGGCACTCCTTGGTCATCTACTATATCGAAAGTAGTAGAATAGACAAGGGTTAAAATAGGACTAAAGGTTATTGTAACCACAACATCAGCACCGCCATTTAGAATAGTAATCGGAAAACTAGGTGATGCCGAGAATCCAGATGGCAGAACAGCGGTATAAACTCTATCAGCGACAGTTATATTGGTAATAGTCGTCGTTAGTGTTTGAGTGCTTCCAACAAACACATTTCCATAATTTAATGTTGTTGGAGCTGGTTGTGCAAGTATTTTTATTCCCAAAGCTAATATCAGGAACAAAAATAATGTTAATTTGTTTTTCATAAGTGACCTCTTACATTGATTATTAAAAAAATCTAAAGCTAAGCTATATCTTACACTATGAATAAAAAAAAAGCACTGGGAAATTAAATGTAAAACTTACATAATTAACCATGCTATTTTTGCTCTGAAATAAAGGTGAGGCTATTTTGTGGTCTTAAAATAAGTAATCATTCTTTATTTGTCAAGATAAATCTTCTATTACCCTACTTTTTTTAGAATAAATGATTTGCATAAGCGCTGCCCCCTCTTCTCTGTTTTTATAAATGCATTTACCTCTGATTGCAATATTTTCTTAAAATAGTAGAGGGTCATATATTTATTCAAGCTTTCTCTAAGAGAGTTCGAAAAATATTATTTCATTATGGGAACTTCTGAAATATTAAGGGCACCTTAAAAAACAGTATCCTCATTGCGAGCACATTCACTTTGTTTAGTGTAAACTCTGCAAAGCAATCCTTATTTTTACACGATAAAGTGGGCTTGCTCCCCGCAAAGAAACGCGGGGCAGGCTCTCGTTCCTCACTCGCAATGACATCATTCTAAGTTTTTAGAGTAGCTCTAGATTAATAGTAGAGACGCGGCATGCCGCGTCTTTATTCCAGTAGCTTTCCAAGTTTCGTAAGTAGCTTTCCAAGTTTCGTAAGTAACTTTTCATGTTACTCAGATAGCTTTTCAAGTTTTGCAGGTAGCTTTTGAAACTTCGGAGATAGCTTTTCAAGTTATTCAGATAACATTTCTAATTTCGCAGGTAGCTTTTGAAACTTCGGAGATAACTTTTGAAACTTCACAAGTAACTTTTGTAGTTTCACAAGTAACTTTTGTAGTTTCACAAGTAACTTTTGTAGTTTCGCAAGTAACTTTTGTAGTTTCGCAAGTAACTTTTTGAACTCCAAAAATTACTTTTTAAGCGATAAACGGGATATTCAAAACTTGCTCATTGATATAATAGATTATTCCACTGGAACCGGCGGGCTCTAAAAATTTTCTCTTAGTGCTGAAAAAGCAATAATCGTTAAACAGAAGTTGGGGCTTGATAAATAAAGGGGAACTGAAATTATTTAAAAAGCAAGTAGAAAAAAAAATATTTTTTAAAATGAATTTTTGCTTTGCACATAAATAAAATATTTTTAGTTTGGTAATAGAGTTTGCGGTAAAAAAAAATCCAATAAAAACCGTAAATATTCTAAAAAAAATGTTCTTAATTTATTGATCAATAGAATGGCGTATGAAGTCTATCCATCTCATTTACCGGGTGCTGCTAAACAAGTTTTAATTAACCTATGCACCTATAATAGGGACAAGCAAGAGAACTAAAAATCTTGTTATGTACCAGAAGATAACGGAATCAAAACTGTATTTCTTTTTTATAGGTTGTCGTAGTATTTACTCACCCCTAATTGAGAAAGGAAGGTATTTATATGCCTATCAGATCAAATAGGACGCATTCTTACTTGACGTCAAAATTGGATAATATGGCTGAAGGGATTTTAAAACATTCCACGAAAGCTGATTTTCCGACAAACGTTAAGGAAGAAGATATTCGCGCTATGCGTTCGGAACTCGATACTCTGCGTATTATGTACAAAGAGTTTAATACCGAGACAAGAATAAAGTATCGTGAATATATGGTTCGTTTCGAAGCGTTTAATAAGAAGCATGCACAATTAGCATCTCTTATTTATGCGTCTTTCGGAAAGAAGAATCAAGTTCTAGCGGATTTTGGGTTAAAACCTCATAAGGAAAGAAGAATCAAGTTCTAGCGGATTTTGGGTTAAAACCTCATAAGGAAAGAACTTTCGCCAAAGTTCCACCTGTTGAAACGACAAAACCCGCATAGAACATGCGTGAAAGAACAAATGCCCGGAAAGAAATTTTCGGGCGTTTGTATTTTAAAGTGAACTGAATTGAAATTTAGAGATTAAAATGGAAATATGCAACATTCTCCATGAGGTTTTTAGCAAAGTGTTTTTAGCAAAGTGTAAAATATAGTTGCAGCTAAAATTTATTATTATGATAAGCGATATAGGTAATTCTTAAAAAAGGTTTTTCTCGGCAAGATAAAAAAATCCCTCATTGCTGAGGGATTTCCTTTATACTTTTAACTTTCTACTTTTAACTTATTTCAGCAGAATCATCTTCTTTGTCTGCACAAATTCACCTGCCCCCCCTCCGGTTGGGTAAACTTGTAAGCGGTAGAAGTAAGCACCGCCTGACAAATTTGCTAAAGAAAAATCAACTGTATAAGTGCCCGGTTCTTGTTTCTCGTTTACCAATACGGCAACTTCTTTACCGAGAACATTAAATACTTTCAAGCTAACATGCTGATTACTGACTACTGAATACTGAATACTCGTTGATGGATTAAAAGGATTTGGATAATTTTGGTTTAATGCAAAGGTTGTAGGTTTGCCAAGATCAACTTCTACTTCTTTGCTGTATGCGTACTGCCCGTCGTTATCAATTTGTTTTAGACGGTAAACGAATTTCCCGGTTGTAGTTGTTTTATCTGTAAAGCTATATTCATTGTCTGAGTTACTGTTACCATTACCGTTAACAAAACCAACTTTGTTCCATTGACTATTGGCTATTGACGTTTGACGTTTTTCAATTTCAAAACCATAGTTGTTTATTTCCGTAGCCGTATGCCAAACAAGGTTTACTATTTTGTTTTTAATTGAAGCTGAGAAGGAAGTAAGTTCGACAGGAAGTGGTTGCGCTCCGGTTCCTGTTAACGAAGTTAAATCTGGATTTGTTCCAGGATTTGCTGCTCCTGCATCACCTGGAATACATTCGTTCGAGAAATCTGTTGGATTTGCATTGTTAGTTATTATTGCAAAAAACGATACAGTTGTGGATGCTGAGAATCCTCCATTAAAGCTAGAAATTGGTACCATAAATTCAAGACCTTTATTAGCAGTCCCCGCATTGTCATAAGCAAAAGTAACCCCTGGATTTGAAGAATTAAAAACATTAGTATTCAGAGATGTGGGGGTGACAGGAGTTCCTGAAAGATTAGAAGCTCCCATATAAGTCCCTGCATTTAATAGTCCACCAGTTCCATATCGATTAGCATCAAAATAACAGCCAGCACCGCCACCTATATTAAATTCAAAAACATAATCGACCTCCATTCCTAAACGAACGTTTGTGTTTGATGATCCAGGTAAAACACCAGTTCCACTGGAAAAATTTCCCAAATTTTGACCAGAAACTCTCCCATTATAACCAGAAAAGTCCATAAACAACATAATTCTATTTCCGGTGGTTTCAAGTTTACACTCAATTGCAACATACATATTTGTCCCATCAGCATAATATTTTATATAGCCAATATTATTCGTAGAACCATACCCATCCCTCCCACTTGAGTAAGGGTAAGTATTTGTGTAAGAAGCGTCACTTGTATTCCCATCAACTGTAGGTTGAGCTACAAGCATAACTGAAAATAAAACTAAAAGCGTAAATATTTTTTTCATTTTTTCTCCCTTTGTAAAAATGATGTAAACAATTTTTTATTTAAGACGTTAATTCATATTAAAAACTGTGTTAAATTAATTACTCAACTCATTAATTGCAAGTAAAATTTTAACGGAGATATTTAAAAAACGAGATAGGTAATAACTACTGAAGACTGACTATTGACTATTGCCTACTGAAGGCTGCCTACTGAAGACTGCCTACTGACTACTCGTGTCTGAGCGCTTCAATCGGGTCGAGGTTGGCAGCTTTGTAGGCGGGGTAAGTTCCAAAAACTACACCGACGAAGATACACAATGCGATTCCGATCATTACCCAATCAACAGGAATAGCCATTTGCGCATTGATAAAACTTCCGGCAAAATTTCCTAAACCGACACCGATGATAATTCCTATCAATCCGCCAAAGATGGAAAGGATAACTGCTTCCGAAAGAAATTGTATAAGAATATAACTTTTTCTTGCGCCAATAGCTTTTCTGATCCCGATCTCGCGGGTTCTTTCCGTAACCGAGACAAGCATAATATTCATAATACCTACACCTGCTGCGAGTAATGCAATTAAGGAAACAACTAATGCACCTATCTTAATAGGTTCGTTAATATTGTTGATTTGCCCCATTAACGATTCATTACTAAAAATATCAAAATTGTTATCTTCGCCCGGCTTAACGTTTCTAATGGTTCGCATATAACCGATTGAAGCTTCAATGACTCTGTTATAATCTTCTTGACTTTTTGACATAACCGTAATATTTACACTGCGGCTTCTTTTCCCGTACATTGTTTGGAAAGTAGAAATCGGAATTATTACATAGCTATCCTGACTTTGCCCGAATAGCGCTTGTTTCGGTTCAAGTGTGCCGATGACGGTTAGCGGTCTTCCAGCAACGCGTACAATCTGACCAACGGGATCAATATTAAGAAACAATTTATCTACAATATCTTTACCAAGCAGACAAACATTGTTAGTGTACTGCACATCCGTTTTGTTGATCGGTCTTCCATATTGAGCAATCATCTCATTAGTCTCAAGTGCCTCTTCAGTCATTCCGGCTACTTGAATGTTCGGGTTAGTTTCTTTATTCCCGTATTGAACAACAATCCCAAACTGCCATTGTTCTGCTCCAAGAAACTTAGCGTCGGTCAACTTCTCCTTAAATTGATAAAACTCTTCAAGCGTAATGTCTTTTCTATTTCTATATTTATCACGTGAGCCGGGACCGCCTGTCATTATTGCGGGATATTTTTGAATTTGAAAAGTATTTTTCGCAAGCGAAGCTAATCCGCTTTCAATACTATTTTGCAGTATAGTTATGATCGTCATAATAACAATAATTGAAAAGATACCGACAACCACGCCAAGCACGGTTAAAAACGTTCGCAGTTTGTTTGTGCGTAACGATTGAAATGACATTTTAAATATTTCTGTTGTCTTCATTACTCATACCTCAATGCATCAACAGGATCCATTTTAGCAGCAGTATATGCAGGAGCAAATCCTGCTACAACTCCGGTTATTAACGAAATTGAAATTGCTAATATCACCGAATCATATTGAATAGTTGTAGGAAGCACTTGATTTACCGCCATACTTAACAATACTGCTAACAGCAAGCCGATAAGACCACCGAACAAACAAATGAATGAAGACTCAAGAATAAACTGTCCGAGAATAGTTCTTCTTTTAGCACCGATAGCTTTCCGCACGCCGATTTCTTTTGTCCGTTCTTTAACTGAAACAAACATAATATTCATAATGCCGATTGCACCTACAAAGAGCGAAAGTCCGGTAATAAAAAGTCCGGCAATCTGAATAACGCCAACTATACTATCAATATTTGCCTTTAAACTTTCTTGCTGGTTAATTGAGAAATCGTTTGGCTCATCATAACTTAAACCGCGTACTTTTCGCATAACGCTTTCAACCTCGTCTTTCGTATCTTCAACCATCGTCGGACTTGGAGCTTTTACATTAAATGTTATTGACCCAAAAGACTGCGACATAAAATTCTTAAATATTGTTCCTATAGGGATGAATACTTGTCTATCAGGATTAAAACTGCCAAGGATAAAACTTCCCTGTTCATCTAACACACCGACTATTCTAAAATTTTGTCCGCCAATTTTAATTGATTTATCCAAAGCGTTCCCATCCGGGAAAAGACTTTTGGCGATCTCACTTCCCAAAACAGCAACATAGCGTGAGCCTTTGCTTTCAATTTCGGAATAGAACCTGCCTTGTTCAAAAGTAAAATTAGTTGTTTTCAAATAATCGGCAGTAGAGCCGTTAATAAAAATATTATCCGTTTTTTTATTTTGATATTTCACTACTTGACGCGTTGTTGTAGTTGGTGCAGTTGCAGCGGGAAGTTTTACTAAATCTTTAAAACGATAATACTCATCCATAGTCATATTTCGGCGGTTGCGCATTTTCCACCAATCGGTGTTGGTAAACCAAGCCCATTTATCAACATATAAAATATCAGAGCCGAGCGCACTCATTCCTTTCTGAAAAGAGTTATCTATTCCTTTAATTGCAGTAGTCATCAATACCACGGAAGCAACTCCTATTACGATACCTAACATCGTTAAGATCGATCGGACTTTATTCGCCTGTATAGCTCTAAGAGCTATAAACATCGCTTCTTTAATTTCTAATAGAATGATTCCCATAATTCCTAATTCCTAATTCCTAATTCGTAATTCGTAATTCGTAATTCCTAATTCGTAATTTTAACATTAGGGATATATCTTTTTTCAACTACTTCATCTGATTCGATAAGTCCGTCTTTAAGTCTGATAATTCGCGCTGCATGTTCTGCAATATATTCCTCGTGTGTAACAAGAATAATAGTGTTCCCTGCTTCGTAAATCTGATTGAAGAGAAGCATAATTTCTTCGCCGGTTTTAGAATCAAGATTTCCGGTTGGTTCATCCGCTAAGATGATTGATGGTCTCGTTACCAAAGCGCGCGCAACGGCAACCCGTTGACGTTGACCTCCGGAAAGTTCATTCGGTTTATGGTAAATTCTATCTCCCAACCCGACACTCTCAAGCGCTTCTTTTGCTCTTTCTTTTCTTTCTGCTGAAGGTAAGCCTGCATAAATCAATGGGAGTTCTACATTATGCAGCGCATTTGAACGAGGAAGAAGATTGAAGGTTTGAAAGACAAACCCGATTTCTTTATTTCTAATTTTTGCAAGTTCATTATCAGACATGTGGCTTACATTACTGCCGGTAAATTCATATTTCCCCGATGAGGGTGTATCCAAACAGCCCAACATATTCATCAGCGTAGATTTGCCCGAACCGGATGGACCCATAATTGCAACATATTCGTTCTTATCTATCTTAAAAGAAACATCCCGTAATGCATGTACTTCTTCCGAGCCGACCTTGTAAACTTTGGCGACATTTTCAATATTTATGATGTTCATTTTACTTCCGGGATAATTTAATTTTTCTTTTCAGTAAAAGATTTTTTCTTGCCTTCTACCTTTACCAATGAACCTTCCTTCAGATCTCTTGAAATAGCTCGGTAACTTCCGTTCACAACTTCTTCTCCGCCTTTCAAACCATTCTTAACTTCTATATAATTATCATCACTTAACCCGGTTTTAATTTTTTTCGATTTGGCTTTGCCGTTTGCAACAATAAAAACAATTTCTTCGGGTTTGTCGCCGGCAGATTTCTTTTCAACTACTTTCGCCATATCTTCTTCTGCGCCATCTTCCTTTGGCATGTTAAAATCTCCGCGTGCAGTAACACTTTGCAGAGGAACGGAAAGTACGTTCTCAACCGTTTCAGTGCGGATATCGGCGTTACAAGACATTCCCGGGCGTAAATTATTCTCCAGATTGGTTACTCTAATTCTAACTTCAAAATTTACGACTTGTTCCTGTGAACCGAGTCCTGATGTTTTAGCGCTGTTCCCGATCTGTGTAACAACACCTCTAATATCTTTGTCGCCGAATGCGTCAACTTTAATATATGCGGTATCTCCAACCGAAATAAGTACCACATCATTCTCATCAACATCAACTCTTGCTTCCATACTGGTTAAGTCGGAAACCGTCATAATATCCGTACCTTGACTAAACCCGCTCCCCAAAACTCTTTCGCCTAATTCCACATTTAGCTGAGTAATTACACCAGCCATTGGAGAATAGATAGTCGTTTTGTTTAACGATTCAATTGTTTCTTTTAAGGAAGCCTCACTTTGCTGTACGTTTGCTTTTGAGGCTTCGTATCCGGCTGCAGTAGAAAGGTAATTACTTTTAGCAGCTTCTAAATCAGCATCGCTTGAAAGTTTTTTTGCATGAAGTTCTTTCATTCTATTATAATCTGAAGTAATTTTATCAAGTTCAGCTTTACGTTGTGCAAGAGAAGATTTTGCCGATAATAAACTTGCTTCCGATCTTTGTTTTTGCGCCATATAGGCATCGGATTTTATTTTGATTAAGAGTTCACCTTTTTTTACAACTTGCCCTTCTTTAACAGGAAGTTGAACAATTTCACCAGTTACTTCCGGGGTAATTACAACTTTAAACTCAGGATTAATTTTGCCGGTAGCAGAAACAGTTTGCGTGATAGTCCGCTTGGCAACTTTTTCTGTTTGTACGTTTATTATTTCTTCCTTGTTCCCTTGAAGGATCACAACTAAGATAAGTGCGATAAGCAACAGCCCTAATCCGCCGAAGATATATAATTTCTTTTTTGATTTTTTTTGTTTACCATTTGCCATGAGTATTTCTCCTGAAATAAATATTATTCAAATTTTTTATAATCAAGAATGCCGAGTGAATACTCAAGCTGTTCTTTTAGTTTTACATATTCAAATTGTGCGTTCACATAATTAGTGAGTGCGTTAGTATAATCGGAATTTGCAATAAGGACGTTTAAGAGCATCGTTGCGCCAAGAGCATATTTTTCCTGCTCAATTTTTCTATTTTCTGCCGCAGCGGTTACATTGTTTTTACTTACATCCAATCTTTTCTCGCTTGCTTGCAGATCAAGATAGGTTTTCTGCATTTCTTTTTTGATCAGACGTTCTAGATCATTCACATCCAACTCTTTATTCTTCGCCTCAACCTGAGCTTGCTGCACGCGGTTCTCTACGCTGAATCCGGAGAAAATAGGAATGTTAAGACTTAACCCAACTGAAGTAGTGTAACTCTTAAACATTTGGCTAAAGGATGTGGATCTTGTGCTGTAATCGTAATAATTCGAAAGTGATGGTAGGTGACCGGCTTTCGCGATAGTGATCCCATCAATCGCTCCTTGATAATCCAACTTAGCGCTTTTGAAATCTTGGCGGTTGGTTAGTGCTTTTTCAACTAATGTTTTTAAATTAGGATCAAGTACTATCATCTCCAGAGTAAGTTCATTGCCATTAACAGTCGGGTCTTCAAATGTAAAATCTTCCAGATTATCCAACCCGAGATAATAAAGAAATTCTGATTTTCCAGTTTCATAATTATTTTTTGACCGGATCAATTCTAACTCTGCATTGCCAACTTTTACTTGCTGGGAATAAACATCGGCTAAAGTAACATTGCCAAGTTTGTTCCGTTCAATTATGATCTCATAATTTTTTTGATTCCATTTAAGGTCTTGTTCTTTTACATCCATTAATTTTTTTGCATTGATCACATCATAAAATCCGCTGATCGCCAGGTAGGCTAAATTTTGTTTGGCTCGCTCCAGACTGTATTTAGCAGCTTCAAGACTGTTCTCGCTTCTTGAGATATTCGCAAAATTAGCAAGCCCGTCAAACAATGTTATATTTGCTGAAGCTCCGGCAGAGTAACTTCTGCTTTGCACAATTTTTTTAGGTGCGGTGAAAGTAAATCCGTTAAAAATATAGTCGCCTCCTTCTTCAACAGACCGGGACCAATTCCACCCGCTGTTTGCTGAAAGTGATGGAAGGAGAGCTCCGTAAGATGACTTTACTCCCGATTCATAGACTTTTATGCTCTGCTCTGTTTTTTGAATATTTGTATTTTTCTGTAAAGCGATCCTTACAACTTCAGAAAGAGAAAGAGTTTTTTGTGGTAAGGCGGTTGCCGCACAAAAAATTATTAGGCTAAAAATGATTCCTTTTCGCATAAGATTCTCCATTAACATTTCACTTTGATGAACTCGAAATAATTCACAATGAACTGATTTTTACTGTTTCAAAAATAGAAAAAATACAACCGGTTTTTGAGCAATGTTTATAAGCGGCAAGATAAAATGATTAATGGCTTTTGAGGGAATCAATAGAGAAAAAAGGCTGTCTCAAAAGTAAAATTGGTTAATTGTAGTGCGAAATTTATTTCGCTTTTTACTTACGTTTAACGAACTAAAGTTCGTTTTACAATCAAACAAATCTTCTGAGACAGTCGCTAAAAACAAATTAGAATGTAAGCCCTAGATCAAAAAATTGTACGTTCTTTAGTCTTCCGTAATCTGCCCAGCCATAATTCAACATAAGTCCGAATTGATCGGTGATCTGATAGTTCAAACCGCCGCCTAAAGTTAATCCTTGTTCGCTATCCCGCAAAAGTAACGATTTATATCCAAGGCGGAACATAAACATCTCATCGTAAGCAAACTCAACACCTGTATTTAAATATTCAGTATTGTCGTTTGGATGTGTTGCATCGAGCGCTGCAGTAGTTCTAAAATAACGGTCTTTATAAACATCCATCGCCAAACCTAAACGGAAGGTCAAAGGGAGATCGTATTTTCCCATCTCATATTTTGAAAGGACATTGTTTGCACCGGAATTTGGATCGCTACCCGGATCATAATTGAACAGAATGTCTCTTCCGTCCAATTGCATTTTAGTGCCGAAATTAGAAATGCTTGCACCGATTATCAAATCGTTGAAAGGTGTAACATAAAATGTCCCGATATCCACCGCCATACCGGAAGCGCTGTTGTTCCAAATACCTTCACGAATATATTTTAGGTGTATTCCGACCGAAAATTTATCGGTTAATTTTCTTGCAAAACCAAGACCTATCGCAAGAGCTTTTGCATCCCACATTCTTCCATCACCTTCGGGATAATCCTCGGTTCGGACTTTATCTTCCGGAACGCCGAGTGAGATCATGGTCATAAAAAATGTTCCAACTTCTTCCACATTTAACGAAGCTGCGGCAAAATCATAAGAAATATCGGCAAGCCAATTAACATGATTAAATGCTACTTGACCGTTAGCAGGTGTATTTGCAACTCCAGCAGGATTCCAATAGACTCCATAAATATCGTTAGCAACCGCTGTGTATGCACCTCCCATTCCTATCGCACGCGCACCTGCACCGATCTTTAGGAATTGGGCAACTGTTGTTCCTACTTTAACTGTACTTCTATCTAATTGTGCAAAATCTGAAACAGAAAAAGCAATCAACAAGAAGAGCACAAGTGAGAGATTTATTTTTTTCATTCGAGTATCTCCAAAACTTTATATTTGAATTTATTCAATTTCATTTTTATTTGATCACTGCTAATCTTCCGATTTTTTCTCCTACACCGGGAATATCAATATGGAAGATGTAAACGCCATATGCGATTCTTTGTCCTTCATAACTTAACAGATCCCAGTTAGCATAACTTGTGTAGTCATCTTTCTCAATAGTCTGAACCAATTCACCTATCATTGTGTAAATACGGATCGTACATTTGGGAGGAAGATTTCTAAACTGAACTTGCTTTTCGCCCCGAAGATCGGGCAATCTGCCTGGAGATTCCAACGAACTGTACCCGACGTATGGATTCGGCACAACATAAATATCATCAAGTCTCTCTTTAGCCGAAGCTTGAGAAAATACCGCCGGCTTTGTTTGGAAAAGATATACATCGTTTGCCTGGAATGGCTTTGTAGTTTTTACAGTAAAAATATCTCCGGATTTCGGTAAAACCGGATTGGCAACTGTGCTGTCAGGTAAATTAAACATTATTTCGAAAGAGGTAGTTGATCCTGTAGGATTTGTTGGACGCAATACAACTGACTCTCCCCAATCCCAGCGTAAATTAGCTCTTGTCTTTGGATTTCCTTCTTTTATTAAAAAAGCCCCTTTTTTATTCTCACTTAAATTCCAAACAGTAAAGGGACAGATAACCGTTTTGCCTGCATCAGATTTAGCTGTGTCGCCAGGATTGGCATAAGTACCGGTTCCGGTGGTATCAAGATTATTAAAGCGGATTTCCCAATCGGCACGATACTTAACTTTCGGATTGCCGACTAACGGAGGTGAAAACATAGTTACAACTGCTTGAATTTTTGTGTTATTAAACTTTGATTCTGCTTTATTCAGGTCCAGTGAATCCGTTTGGATAAAGAGTTTCATCCCATTAAAGCTCGGATTGTTATCTTCGTAGTTTATATTCGTGCTTGTAACAATCGGGTAGTAACGGTATTTAACAGTAAAAGTTTGTTTTGCCGGTAAACTACCGGGTGAAGTTCCTCTGACTTTTCCACTTGAAGTATTAATGAAATAATTACTTTTTGCGACAGTAGTATTATTGGCATCTAATAATTCAAAACTGTTTTCATCAATGTTTTGCTGTCTTAAAGAGACAAATACTGTATCTTTTGATGAGAATGTTTCAGTAATCCCTGTTGAGTCTAATAACGAATAAGTAGTGTTGTTAAGAAAAGATAATTTATACAATCTGTCATCAACCGCTAACGGATCCAAAATTTTCACATAAACTTTTCCGGTTGAATTTCCTGCAATAGCTGTCGGCACACCTGCTAACCCTGCTTCAGGATCTTTTAATCCGCTAGAGATTGGGTTGGGAGTTGCTTCTGCGGTATTTACATCAAAACTCAGTTTACCGGTTATTGCATCTTTTTGAATAACTGCCTGACTTTCGGAAGGAGGAAGTTCTTTACCAACTTCAGTGCTTCCCCCATCATAAGAAACCACAGCATAATAATAAGTAATACCATTCTGCACTGTAGAATCAATATATTCGTGAACTAAGCCGGTATTGTCTCCTACATAATATTTAACTGCTCTTCCTTGAAACTCAATCGGATGAAATCCTGAAAGTGAATCAATCACATCGAATTGAGCTTTTTTTCTAGCATAAGAATCATAAAGAGGAACACCCAAAAAAGCATTTCCATTTCCATCTGTAATTTTAAATACATCGGCAAAAGTTGGGTCAGTACTTCTATAAATTTTATATCCTTGGAAATCTTTTTTGACGGTTAAAGGATCAACCGAGGCTTCAGCCCTTGTATCCCAATAAAGAGTAACGCGCTTATCTCCGGGAACAATTTTAACAATTGGTTTAATAGGGGGTTGGGCAAAACGATAATCGGCTTCAAGCACACGGGTTGATGTTTCGGCATTCAAAACAAGATCATTTAAATCATTTCCGAAAAGAATTGCCATTGAAAAACGTTGAGTTTCACCGCGTTTTAGTGACAGTGGACCGGAGCCGAAATTGAAAATATTATCCCCAGGACTGTTTAATAATTCCTGGTTAGCATCAATTGTATCTGAAGAAAGCCATTCCCACATCAAACTGGTGTTCTTAGGAACATTTGGTAATGTGTTTGTATAGGCGGCAGCATGAAAACTTGTCAAACCAATTTGATCAGATTCCGAAATATCGCGCATTCCAAAATTTGGTTCGGAACCTGCCCAACGATATCCGGGCAACCGATCGTCCGATATTGGTTCACCAACATCGTATTTGTTATTTCCGTCTGTATCAAAATACCAAGCCTGTGAAGGAAGACTATTCCCTTCACCGTAATCAGCGCCGGGATAATTTGGAGAATCGGGACCGATTCCGTCAATTCCAATATCATGCGAAGCAGCAGACCAATCACCGTCTTCATCACCTTGAAATCTCGGTTTTGGGGCTCCATAAACTGCGGTATATTTAGTAACATCCGCAATTCCGGATGTTAAAGGAATACTGACTCCATCAATATAATTTCCTGCTGAGTTAAATGGGCTTTCATCCATTATTCCATCATCATCATTGTCTTTTCCGTCAGTTGAATTGGTAGGAGATTCCAGAAACTTCCATCCGAAATATCCAGGAACTCTTGATCCCATCCCGCTCATATCTTCATCAAATGCGTAAACCATACTTCGCGATCTTTGGGGAAAAGCATCTGCTAACGAACCGACTGCCGGAATAAAGTAAGCACGGTCATCACCATAATCTGTATAACCGCCAACATGCGGATCACCGTGCATTCCAAAATAAACTTTAGGAAGATCTTTATCGCTTACATTAGTTATTTGAAAAACTAAAAAGATAATATTTTCAGCTAAAGGATTATTAAATTGAAGGACACGTACTTCCATATCAAGTCCTAATCCGCGCTTTGTAGAATCTGAAGTAAACGGATAATACGGCGGACCTTTTATATATGCTTTATTGGTGAAGTCATCATCAACATAGTAAACTTCTTCATCTGGCGCTGATGCCTGGTCACCTAAAAATGCGGGCCAAATATATTTTCCGGCTCCCGAGGAATACCAGCGTTCAGGCCAAGAGTCAGGTTTCCCGTCAAAATTTTTATCCGGTGCATTTAACCTAGCAATCTCTGTTTGATTAGGATCAGCGTAACCGGTTTTAGGAAGCCAACCCCATTTCAAAGTTCCATCCGGGGAATAAGAACCTTGTCCGGTTAAAATAAATGAATCATCTACAATAATTGTAGTATCATAACCGCCGGAAGCATTTGGAATTGGAACTGCGGCTGCAACAAGTGGACCGAATTCAAAACCGTATCCCAATCCTTTCCAAACAAGATCAGCGATATTGCCTAAATAATTCCCTTTACAAATAGAGCCATAATTAAAAATACTGGTGGTTATTTTGTTCCCGCTAATAATTACTTCTTTGATTGACCGAGGGTCACCGGCAGTTTTAAAAATCTTCCCCGGTCTATAGAGATCACCGAAGATCCGTTCCATATCCTGCTGGCTTAATTTTTTAATATTATAATTTCCATACTCATCTTTCTCTTGACTAAAAGAAAGTAAAGAAGAAATGAGGAAAAGGAGAGCGAAAAGAAAAATGCTTTTTTTCATAAATTTTTATTTCCTGCGGTTAATTGAATAAGAAGGAAAAACCTAAACGTACTTCCCGGGGACGGTTAACTCTCTCCGGCCGTTTTGAATAAAACCCGTCAATTTGATTAATACCAAAAAGCCCTTTATCACCACGGTTAATTCGATCCCGGATATCTTTAAATTCATACGGCTGCAGCACCTGTTCAATGTTGGTTAATGCGCGTCCCGAACTTGAGTAAACTGAAAGCTCGTTTTGCAGATCGAATAGATTTTCCACTTGGAGAAAGATTGTATAGTGCATATCATCGTAAGTAAAATATTTTTCAAACTTCAAATCAGCATCAAAATTCAGCGGTTGGTGATCTGAGTTTTGTTCATACAAAACATTGACTAAACTCGGCGGTAGAAGCGGTGTATAGGGCGTACCCGTTTCAAACCGGAGAATAATCCCAAGATTCCAGTCTTCCGGTTGTGTAAATGAAAGAGAACCACTGATAACATGTGAACGGTCAAAGCTTAAGGGAACCAAATAGGTTTCAGACTGTTTGCCTGATTGTTCGCTGAAGAATAATTCTTCTGCAGGTTCTGTTCTATTACCCTCGGCAATTGAAAAAGTATAATCAAGTGAATAGGCTAACATACTCCCTGCTGATCTTCGTTTTAGCAATGAAAGCGTTATCCCTCTTGAATTTGAATATGCGAGATTTGTAAGTACGTTGTAAGCTCTTCCCGATGCGGTATAAACCGATTGGGTATAAATATAATTGCTTACATCCTTATAAAATCCTGTCAGATCAAATTTCAGATCTTCAGTCAATTGTTGTTGTAATCCAATTTCATACTGTACAGATTTTTGTGGTTCAACATTTGGATTTCCAAAAGTAGGGGTACTTCCTGCATTTGCCACGTAATACAGATTGTTTGAATAAAGAGATGACAATGAAGCAATTTGATAAAAATGCCCATAGGATAACCGGATTATCGCTTTATCTGTTATAGGATAAGACATGCTCAGTCTTGGTGAGAGTGAGTGTTTTGTTTTTGCCGGTATATTATATGCGCCGATATATCCGAAAGATGAATCTCTTAAATTTTTCGAGACTTCCGGATTGTATGATGCCGCCGGGTCAAAATATTCATAACGCAAACCGGCATTAACAATAAAGGAAGATTCAAATTCAATTTTATCCTGGATATAAGCCGCTAAGTTTAACGGATGTTTTGAGTAATTTGTAAATTGCGAAGGAGAAAGAGGCTTTCTCCTTATAAGTTGTAAAGTTGAATCATAAAGCAGATCATCATTGTTTAAATTGCCGAAAGAACCATCAGGATTTTTTTTGCCGATCTCCACAGAATAACTTTCATAACTTACGCCGTGGAAGCGGCTTTCAAATCCGGCTTTCATTTCGTGAATTTTAAATAATTGAGCAACAACATCCCCTTTTATTCCAAAAGTTTCTGTTTTACGGAAAGAGCGGAAATTGTCCGTTCCTCCTGCAACAAAAGAAGTGTTACTAAGAGACCGGAGATATAACGTCGGTAAATAAAGGGTATCTTCCAAATTTTCGTACAAATAATATTTGACCCGATTTATTCCGTATGAGAATTTTAATGTATAAAAAATGTTTTCACTGACCGTATGCGTAAGATCGATGGCGTTCAAGAATGCATCACTATAACTAGTTCCTACACCGTCAGGATTATATTTGTATGCCAGGCTATATGCTTTTGATTTTCCGATATCAAGCAATCCCTCATACTTCACTTTAATGACCGGTGTCAATTTATAGCTGAGGTTTCCCTGCATATTAAAATTTCTTGAAGGATTCATTGCAACATATTTTCCATAGTCGGAAGTGCCATAGAGTGATGGGGCACCCTGACTATTTTTATCATATGGATTGAAAAAATACGCGTCTGTTGAGGTTCCCTTTCTTGTATCGCCTGTTTTGAAATTGTCCGGCGTTAGATAAGAATCTGTCGGAACGTAAAGTTTTTGTCCGTAAAGACTTCCTTTAAAATTTTCAAAGACTGAAGACAAATAAAATTTAGCATCCGGAATAAGAGGAACTGCACCGCCAAAAGTAGCTTCAATCCTGCTTTTATTTAATGGATCAATATCGTCAATATTTGAAAAAAGTTCTTTTCTGGATGAAATATAATCACCCATATAGCTGCGTAAACTTAAAGAATAATTATCGGTTCCTTCTTTGGTTACATAATTAACAACACCGCTCAACGCATTACCGTATTGAGCGCTGAAAGTTCCGGTTGAAACAGAAACTTCCTGTACGGCGTTTGTAGCAATACCTATCGCACGCGATTGTCCATAAGGATCATTCAAAGAGATACCGTTTAACGAATATGCAATTTCATTCGAGCGTCCGCCGCGCACATGGATAGTTCCGTCATTAGCGGTTATTACACCCGCTTGCAACCTAATTACATCCGATATTTGATCAACGGGAAGCTCTGCAATATTTTCCGCGTTTATGGCTATGGTAGGATTTGTTAAATCTCTTCTGATAAGCGGATTGCGTTCACCTTGAACAATCACTGCAGGCATATCAATTGCGCCGGAGGTCATTTCAATTGATAATTTGGTAGTGAAATCGACATTTACACGGACATTCTTTATGGATGTTTTTTGATATCCTATTAAAGAAGCGGTTACTGTAAAAACTCCGGGAGGAACATTTAAAATTACAAAACTTCCGTTAACGTCCGCTAAACTTCCTAGTGAAGTTCCTTCAACAAATACAGAGGCAAAGGGAATCTCTTCCCTGCTCTCTTTATCGAGAACCCGACCGGATATTTTACCCGAAGCTTGTGCAAATAAGTTTTGTTGTAATGGGGAAAATAAAACCATCAGAAAAATAAAAAGTAAAAAAACTTTCTTCATGAGCAGCTCCGATGAGAAGATATAAATGATAGTAATTTTTCAAATATTGAGTTCGTTATTTAATGAGTAAACCTTTTCCCGTTCAATTCCCGGATGAAATCAGACAAGAACTATCGTCTCAACTTTTTATGGGATATTTAATCAAGGGTCATGGAGAATAAGGCTTCCGAAAAAATGAGGCTGCTTCTGCAAGCAGCCTCATAAGGAATGAATTACTTTATTAGAATCATTTTTTTAGTAACAACTTGATTTTCAGCTTTCAACCGGTAAATGTATGTACCGCTTGAGAGTGAACTTGCATCAAATTTAACTTGCTGGCTGCCGGCTTTTCTGATTTGATTGCTTATTAAAACGGCAACTTCTTGACCTAACACATTATAAACTCGAAGATCAACAAAACTTTCTTTCGCTAATCCAAAAGAAATTGTTGTACTTGGGTTAAACGGATTAGGATAATTCTGATTTACGTAGAATGCATCCGGTACTAATTTATCGTTTACTCCAACCGGAATTTTTCTAATAAAGGTTACACTAAAAGTATCCACGCTTGAAACGAGGGTTACTTCTGCTCCTTTTGCTTTTACAGTCCATTTTGTAACCAATGTATCAGCAGTTCCCATCCAGCCAAGAGCCTGTTTACCGGTATAGGAGAATACCGAATCACTTAAAACGCCGCTTGAATAAGCAGGAGATTTCAAGAGAACAAATTGATAAACAACTGCATCATTATTAAAATCAACGGCTTTATTCCAGGTCATTTTTAACGTTGCGTTAGAATCTGTAATTTCAACCGAAGCGTTGTTTGCAGGAGTTGCAAGATGGAAATAAGGTAACGGAGGAACTGCAACTTTCTGCGTTAAATCAGCATAGAAGTTTGGTATTATTTGATAACCGTCAGCATAAGGAGCAGCAGCAGAAAATTGCGAAGCCACACCTTTAACGTTTACAGGCCACTTAACTTCCACGCTATCGTCAATCTGAGTATCTTTATCAATACGCAATACAAGTTTATCTTTACCGTCCCAGATATTCAAATTAACATTTGAACCCGGAGCCGGCCACGCTGGTGAGTCGCTTGTTTTTGTAACACCATTTAATTGGATCAGCATGCTTTCATATTTCTCGCCATTAGCAAGGTAATTGCTAATTGACAAGACAACCGGTTCGACTGTCTTATTTGAATCAAGCTTAATAATTCCGGTTGTAATATCTGTAGGAGTTATTTCAGTTAATCCACTATAAAAGGCAACTGCGCCGGTGATTTGCAAAACATCTCCTACATTGAAAGGAACAATTGTTCCAGCCTTGTAAAGAGCAATCCCACCCGTTGCATCCTGAACTGTATACTGAGTACCTGTTGTTTGGATGTTTACCGAGTTAACAGTACCAATAATTGTTACGACCTGATTTAATTTATCCGGTTGTCCATCAGCATTAGCATCAACTTTTGCTTCAGCGATTGTTATTGGAGGAGTAACTACACCGGAACTTGTAATAGTTACCGGGTCAATCCCCTTAATAGTATTGCTTAAATTTGTTGTGGGTGGTTCTATTACAAATATCTGTTCGTTGGAATTTTCTAAATAGATCAAGTTACCGCCATAATCTACGCTAACTTCTCCTCGGGTTGAACTGGTGTTGTTATCTGGATCAGCAAAAGCTGTGGTAATTGTAGGATTCACTGCATCAAGTTGAGTAATTGCATACACACCACTTGGATCAATACCTGCGCCTGCTTTATCTAATGTAAGATAAAGAATATCGTCAGCACTTGTATTTCCTTGTTTTATAGCTAATGAAATTGCGTCGCCATCAGCAAAATGAACTCCCCATAAAGTATCTGCGAACGTTTTAGTAGTTATGCCGGCGCTAAAATCAAATTTAAAAACAGCATCCATAATATTTGCTAAAGCAGAGCGAACAACAACATAAAGATGCTTTTGGTTTTCGTGTCCTCCCGGTTGAATTGAATAAAGAGTCATGCCCGTTTCAGCAGTTAAGAGAGTTTGATAGGCACCGGAAAATGTGGCACCATCTCCAATTTCAGCAAACAATATTTGAGTTGTAGAGGCAACGATCATCAATTTGGTAGCCCCTGTACCAACAACTTGAACATCATAGATAGTGCCGGTTGTAGGAACGGTATCCGGTGTAAAGAATTGATTATCAAGAGAATCGGGGTGGAATCTCATAATTCTCTTTTCGGTTCTAGCAACGGAATAAATGTATCCGTCTTCAGCATATTGTGGTGAATACCTTCTTTCAGTTCCACCAGGCGCTAAACCGGTAGTCGGTACATAAGCTGAATCTTTTACTTTTCCAAAAAGTTGTCCCGACATAGCAACTCTTCCTACACCTTGGAATCCCCATGGGTTTGCAGCGCCGGCATTATTATTAATTGCATACGCAAATCCAAAATTCCTGGATAAAGGATTATCCACAACCGTTACACCACGGGTTGATAAACCGACAGCAATATCTCCAAAATCATGAGTAGTATAAGCTGTTGCTGCGATTTGTGTGGTCATAACTTCAACTGAATAATTTCCGTTTGGAGCCGCTGTATTGGCATCATTACTGCCGTCCCATAAAACGTAATTATCTGTACCGGATAAATCAGTTTTTGTTATTGTTTTTATAAGTATAAGTCCGTTGTAAATTTTAACTGTAGCCGAAAAGCTAACTGTAGAAAACGGAGTATAAAAGCGAACTGCCGCACCTGTTCCATCCGTAAAACTACCATCAAACGGAGTTTCATTCGTTGGTTGTGTAACTCTTATATAGAAAGGATAAATATCGGCTTTTACGATATCGGTCAAAGAGAACATAAAAGCAACAAAAAGTAAAATTGTTGTTGTGAGTTTTTTCATTGTATTGTTCCTTGTTTATTTTAAGAAAATCATTTTATTTGTTAATTGTTGTTTACCGTTGTTTACAGTATAGAGATAAGTCCCTGATGCAAGCTTGGAAGCGTTAAAAGAAACTTTATAACTTCCACTTTCAAATTCAGCGTCATTCAATAACACGGTAACAAGAGCTCCGTTAATATCATAAATACTTAAAGTTATTCTCGATTGTTGTGCGATCCCAAATTCAATTGTTGTTGATGGATTGAACGGATTAGGATAATTCTGCGCTAATGTAAAAGTTGAAGGATTAATTCCTTCAACTCTTTCTACACCTAATACGGTAATAGGAATTGTTGGAAGCTGACCCGTATAAGCCCATTTTTCAACAGCCCAGCCGTTGTAACTTGGTGTATAAGCATTTCCTTTGGCGTCAACATCAATTCCATAAACAGAAGTGTAACCAGCGCCGGTTGGGAATTTGCCGCTAAGTGTTCGGTTATTATCAGCTCCGAATGTATCAAAATTCCATTTCTCAATATCACAAGTATCCAATTTCTCACCGGTATTGGGGTTTACAATATAGAATTTTCCAACTTCATAAGTAGAGCTTCCATATGTGTCAACGCTAACAAAAAGTAAGTTATTCTTTTTTAAAAATGCTAAACCGGTTGGTCCGCATTTTGTCCCGGCGATGCTGGTATCCTGCACCTCGAATACAAAATTGTTGTGTAAAGAATATCCGTTTTGGGGACTTCCGGTATAAAGATATACTTTGTGAAGAGTGTAATTAGCGACATATAACAATGAGCCATCTTCATTCACGGCAACATCTAAAGCTCTACCGGTATCCGGGAGAATAATTGTCTGAAGTGGATTTGAAGAGTGTAAGTCGCTCCATTGCGGTTCATCTTTTATTCCCTTATAAACGCGAACTGTAGCTTTTAGATTGTCCGCGGCATAAGTTGAAACAAAAACATAACCGTTATCTGCAACCGTTATCCCGTGAATTCGATCTGTTCCGGTTTCTAATCTGTTAGGCGTTGATAGCACACTATCAGAACCCATTTTAAATACAAGAATATTATGATTGTCATCATTACTTGTAATATATGCGAGTGAATCTGTTGTGGCAGCAATACCGAGTGATCGTTTTGCGGTAATAATATCGAATCCGTTATCCGGATTTGCCCAATCAATTTCCAAACTATCTTTTATAAATGGAGCGCTATAAGGAGCGTACGGTACGTAGCCTAATCTTCCGGTTGAATCCGTTGCATCTCTATATCCAATGGGGAAAGCTACGGCTTTGGTAAGAGACCCTATTAAGGTAAAAAAAGTATTTTCTCGAACTACAGCAACATTAGCAGTATTGTAGCCTGTGGCATTGGCATCAGGATGATCCCATGTTGCAAATTTGCACTCCCAAATTCCGTCAAATGTTTGCGAGTTGGTAGATTGAACTATGAATAGAAACGAGAAAAAGAGAAACAAAACGAAGTAATTTTTTTTCATAAATCTTACCTTCTAATTTTTTTTTGAGAAAGGACATCTAATTTTATCAAAATATGTCATTAATGTCAAGCAAGTTTACAGATTTTTAAAAGTATTGTTTTCCAAAAAACATAATTTCACTTTAAAACTATCAATTTTTTCGTCTGCACAAATTCCCCTGCGCGCAGTTGATAGAAATATACTCCACTTGATAATTCGTAATTCCTTCCTCCTTCGGCGGATCTAAATTCGTAATTGTACCTGCCTGCTTGTTTCTCTTCATTCACCAAAGTAGCAACTTCATTACCAAGCATATCATAAACTTTTAGCGAAACATGACTGCCGACTGCTAACTGCCAACTGATGACTGTATTCGGATTAAACGGATTCGGATAATTCTGATATAAAGAAAATTCGACTGGCATTTGATCTTCTCCACTAATGGATGAAATGGGAGTAGTAAAAAAAACAATTGACTTTGAAACAACTTTGTTGAAGTCTGAATCATCAGCAGTTGTTTCAAGCGGAAATGCAAAATAAATTAATTTCCCGATTTTATCTGAAGAACCGAATGTTCCTGCATATTGATTTCCGGCTCCTTTCCCGTTTGCATATTGTAAACATTGTACGCTGCCTCCTGCCGGATTTATTTCATCGGGATAATCTTCTTCATACGTTTGTCCGAAATAAAAGTGACAATCGCTCATTGAAGAATTTTGCACACCGCTAACGGAATTTGCGCCGGCATCATCTGAAACATAAAGAGATTTAAAGTAGTTGTTATAAAAATCTTTATCTGCAGCATCTCCTTTGTATGAGAGATCCCAGCCTATTTCACTTCCCGAGATAAAAAGTTTTCCTCCGTTCTCGAGATAATTTTTTAAAAGGTTTTGTTCGTTATGACTAAAAGTTTCGTCAATTGTACTTTCATCACCGGAAATCCAAAAAACAATTTCATAATTGTTCAGATCAACGGTTGAATCTAATACTTTGCTGTTGCTCACCGTTTCAAAATTTTGATTGACGGCTTCCAATGCTTTCCCATACTTAATCGCAAACGTATGTCCGGCTCCTTGCCAGCTTCCATCTCTATCGTTTCTTTTAAAGCCATCAACAATTAAACATTTCAGCGAAGCTGATTTTCTTACTCCCATACTGTTCGACCAATTGCTTTCTGAAATATCCGAACCATTCTTTTTTACACTTGCAATTCTATAATATTCAACTTCATTTGAAGGAGAAATATTTACGGCAGTTTCTTTGCATGAGTTTTCATCTAAAAATAAATCCCATGTTTCTCCATTTACCGAACGATAAACTCTATAACCAAGAATGTTTGTTGTGTCGCAATTCCAGTTTAAAGAAATTTTCCCGTCGGAAAGTACAATCGCTTGCAACAAACTTGGTTGACTTGTATTAGTATTGGTTTCCATATTGTTGTAGAATCTTGGAGTATAGGTAGTTAGATCTGAAGCTGCATACGACCAATACGAAACATCCCAGCCTCTTGCCGAAGATTCGACAACTCGAAAACTGCCGTTCGTATTCCGGTTTACAAATAATCTTACATGTCCAATTTTATGAATCGCGTCCCCCGGTTTCAGTTCGTCCCAACTTGCATATTGAGTAGTAATATCGGGCATCATACTTGTTGACGAGTGATAACTCATCTGCCAGCATCTGCTGACAAAGCCGGAACAATCAACACCGACTGCATAGGATGAAATACCGCTCGTATTTATATCAGCTGCAAATTTCCCATTTGACAATCCGGCATCATATTGCGCTAACGTATTAAATCCGCCCCATTTGTAAGCTACGCGTGCATTACTCCCAACAACAAGCCAGGAAGGAGTTCTAACAATATCACCGTCAGGTCCGGCAACATCCTGTGCAGAAAGATTTATTGAGGAACACTTATATTGATGCAGGGCATAACTTTCACCTATTCGTAAAGCTTCTTTCCTGCTTGCCGGAGTATTCACACCGGTAATTTTTTGTTGAGGTTCTTCAAACGGTTTTAAAGAATTGTAACGAAAAATTTTTATAAATTCTGCAGCATATTGAATTTTGGACAGAGAAAGATTTGTAAGTCCGCTCCACTTAAAAACTTTTATCCCTTGCTCATCTGAATATAAATGAAATAAATTTCCCGCAGCATCTATTTGCAAATCTTTTAAAGTGTAAATAAATTTGTTTGAAGGAAGTTCCAAAATAGAAAGTAAAGTTCCGCTCTTTGACAGAGTATAAACTTCTCTTTTAATATTTAAAGGAATTTGTGTTACATAAGTTTCGATCAGTAAAAATGAATTCCCAAAAGTGTCAATCCCGATAAGATCAGCACATGCTAAATTAGATGGGAAGTTAAGGATCGTTTGCCGGTTTAGTCCCGGAATTTCTGCTTCCATAATAAGCTGTTCATTCTTTTCAACTTTTACTTTTATGGTGACTTCACCGTCTGCTCCTGATAAAATTCCTCCTTCATCTTTTAACACTCTTGGATTTCCGTAAAAAAGTTTTTTAAACACCGGACTTGGATTGGCGGATCTTTCTTCATCACTTTGAAACATTTTATGCACTTCATTTTCATCAATTCCTTTAACGAGATCAAATTCTCTTTTACCTAATGAATGCTGATTTGAGAGTTCGTTCGATAAATATTTGTAAACCTCGGAATCATTGAACGAAGTGAAGAAAACCGAATCGCTTACAACATCAAAAGAAGCTACGGAATAATTCCCTGAGTTTTCCATTCTAATCCCAAATGGTAATTCAGCATACTCTTTCTCAAATATTATTTGGTGAGTAACTTGCGCAGTTACGAGACCGTTCAAAAGCAAGCACCATGCGATCAATAAAATATTTTTCATTCTTTTTCTTCTACTCTAGATTTGAACAGCAGCTTCACTTATTGGAGATACTGTTCAGTAATTGAATTAATTTCATTTTTACTAATACTTATTTTAAATGGAGTTTTTTTGTATCGTGTAAATTCTTTCGTGCTGAATAATGTCATAAATTTGTTTAAGTGAACATTTTCGCCAAACTTAAAATTACCGGTTGAATCATAATTTAAGGTCTGCATCACGATGCGAACAGATTTATCAATCATGAATACTTCGGGAATTTTTCCCTTTAAACTTATAAAGTAAGCATCGGGTAACTCTAACACTTCAAATGAGTCAGGAAATTGCCGCGATGATTTTTTTTGCTTCAATCCATCTTCTTTACTTTTTAATTGATAATCAAGAAAAACAATTGAAGCAAAGTAACTCCCCTCTACTTGAAAAATATTTTTAAGATAGCCGTACTTCTCACCACCCAGTTCTTTTGCATCATCACCGTTCTTTTTTTCATGTTCATTTATAGGGATAGGTTTCTTTTCGTTTTTGCATCCTATAAATTCAACTGTAATTAATGTCATTACAACTAAGAAGAAAACCGTTAAATGTTTTTGATATTTTCTACTAATTTTCACTATTGAAGAATAACCTTGTTCGTTTTTATTTGTGCAATTAAACTAAAAAATTCCAACTCCTTACGCAAGGAATACTTTTGTGGATGTCAATATTTAGATTTCAGTTAGGGTAATGTATTTTAAGAGAAGAATTTTAATTTTGGAAAACTCAATGAGAACTTATATTTTAACATCGAAAATATAGTTAATGAAGATTTATCTCTGAATTCATCTTGAAAAAAATACGATTTTTTATGAAAATTTTCTTTGTTTCGTTTAATCAATAATCACCATAATTTAAATTAAGGAAGAACATAATGAAAAAATGTTTCTCAATCTTCAGTTTAGTTTTGCTTTTCTTTGGGGTGTCTTTTTCACAAGTGCGGATTGCAACAGCTTATAATTATCCTACGAATGACTTAGTCCTTAAGGGATTATCTAGCATTAGAGGCGTTGGATATGCCGCCGACCCTTTTAAAGACGGACATTCGGCAATTGTAGCTACAAATTACAACGATCAAGGACATGTAAGTGTTTTTGTTAACGTCGGGAACGATTCCCTCCAACTCGTTTGGACTTCTCCAAAACTTGCTGCCGGCGGTGCAAATTCAACCCCACGTTATGCTATGTTTGGCGATTTAGACAATGACCAAATCCCTGAAGTCATTTTTCAAAGTAACAAGAACGGAATTATGATTTATGAATGGGACGGTGTGGTTGGCAGCTATAATTTCGGAACCCTCCCCTCGCAAGTTATTGATTCTAATTATATCGTAAATGTTATGGGTGGAAATAGTTTCTGTGAATATATGGAAATCAGCGATGTTGACGGTGATAATGAAAACGAACTTCTTGTTGCTTATAATGCCGCCTCGAATGCCTCGGATATTTACTATGCAATAACTGCAACAGGCGATTGGTCAACTGACAATCCAGGATTTTCCGGTTTTAACATTGAATATAAAGGAGTTAGAACTGATCTCGCAACATGGGGATTAAGCGGTGGAACACCATACGCTATGATCGCTGCAAATCTTGATGGAGTCGGAAATAAAGAAATAATTATGCACAACTGGAATTTAAAAAATGTCGTTCCAATGACCGTTCCAAGCGTTAACACGTATGTTTTAGCCGATACAAATAATAGCAAACAAAATATTAAACTCGGTAAAGAAGATGACGTAGCATTATTCGGCGGTATGGCTACTGATATTGATGGCGACGGGCGCGAAGAAGTTTATCTCCCCACTTATCCTGCCACAGGCAGTACACAAATGGGTTGGCTGCATATGATTTCCTATGCACCTACTCAAAGTTTAACTGAAATCGATTCTACCAATATTACTGTTCTTAATATGTCATCGGTAATAAATTCAACAATGTTTGGATACGGATATGGAGATATTGACGGGAATGGAAAGAAGAACATCTACATCGGAGGCGCTTACGGAATGAATGTTGTTTCTGCAGAATTCCAAGGTGGAGACAAAACAAATCCAACAAATTGGAATTACTCGGTTATCTACAAAGGAGACTCAACCATTCTCTCTGCTATAACCATAAAAGATTCTGCCGGAGTAATTGATACAGTTAAAACAAAAAATACTGCGTTTGTTTCAAAGATGTTTGCTCACAATACCGATTTCGATAAAGATGGGAAAGAAGACCTTATTTTACCGTATCAAGCTTTAGAAGACAGTGTTATTATTAAAAATTTAGTTTGGAATGCTGCAACGAGTGTTTTTGACAAAAAGGATTCATCCAAAATCATTAATCCAAAACGTTGGGGATTAAGAGTTCTTGAAAAAGATAATTCAGTAGGTATTTCTACGCAAGAGTTGGTAATGATCACTCCGGATGATTTTTCACTTGAACAAAATTTTCCCAATCCATTTAATCCTGAAACAGCAATTCGTTTTTCCCTTCCTGTAAAAAGCACTATTACATTAAAAATTTATGATATGCTTGGAAAAGAAGTTGCCACTCTGCTCAATAAACAAGAGTACGATAGAGGCGCTATTGAAATAAAATGGGCTGGAACAAATAATTACGGACAGCAAGTTGCAAGCGGCAATTATGTAGCGCAGTTTAAGTTCGGTAATTTTTCTAAATCAATTAAGATGACCTTACTTAAATAATTATCAAGCCCTCAAAAATTAAATCGTAACCTTAATTTCAAAATTAAGGTTACGATTTTTTTACTTTCTACTTTTTACTTTCTACTATTTTACAGTTTTTCAAATCTTCCCTGGAAGAAGCGGAGATATTTTGGTTCGTACACCATTTTTAAACCGCGGATCTTTTTCCGGTCCTCATAAACCTGAGCGATTGATTCCACCGTTACATCAATATGTGCCTGCGTATAAACCCTGCGCGGAAAAGTCAAGCGGACTAATTCCAACTTCGGATAATTGTGATCTCCGGTTTTTGCATTTCTTCCGGCAGAGACAATTCCCCTTTCCATCCCGCGGACACCCGAATCTACGTAAATTTCAGAAGTAAGTGTTTGCGCCGGGAATTCAATTTGCTTTAAATGCGATAAGAATTTTTTTGCATCAAGAAAAACTGCGTGTCCGCCAACCGGTTCTACAATTGGTATCCCGTACGATTTTAATTTATTCCCGCAGTATTCAACCTGACCGATCCTTGCTTTAATAGTGTCGTATTCAACCATTTCTTCAAGTCCGCGCGCCATAGCTTCCATATCTCTTCCGGCTAAACCGCCGTACGTGTGAAGCCCTTCATACACTACACAAAGATTTTTAGCTTCAGCAAAGAATTTTTTATTTCTTGTTGCTAAAATTCCCCCAATGTTAACCATCAAATCTTTTTTAGCGCTCACCCAAATTCCTTCAAACGGAATGAGCATTTCTTTTAAGATTTGCGCAATGGTTTTGTCAGCATATCCTTTTTCGCGTTCTTTGATGAAGTAAGCATTTTCAACTGCGCGCGTTGCATCAAACCACATTTTGATTCCAACTTTTTTACAATATTCTGTAAGCTCTGAAATGTTCTGCATCGAGATTGGCTGCCCGCCCGCCATATTCACGGGTCCTGCGATGCTTAGATAAGGAATTTTTTTTGCGCCTACTTCTTTTACAAGTTTATCAAGTTTCTTTAGATCAACATTTCCTTTAAAAGGATGTAGATTTTGAGGATCGTGTGCTTCGTCAATAATTACATCAACAAAAGTTGCGCCTGCCAACTCCTGATGCAGCCGTGTTGTTGTGAAATACATATTACCGGCAATGTAATCACCGGGTTTAATAAGAATTTTTGAAACCAAATGTTCCGCCGCCCTGCCTTGATGTGTTGGGACGAAATACGGCATGCCATAATATTTTTTTACGTTATCCCAAAGCGTATAAAAGTTTTTACTTCCGGCGTAAGCCTCGTCACCGATCATCATTCCCGCCCATTGATAGTCACTCATCGCATTAGTGCCGCTATCGGTAAGCAAATCAATATATACATCTTCCGAGCGGAGTAAAAATGTATTATAGGCGGCTTTTATAATTGCCTTTTCACGTACAGAACGCGTTGTCATTTTAATCGGTTCAACAACTTTTATTTTGAAAGGTTCTGCCCACGAGCGTTTTAAAATTTTCTTTGCCATAAAAATCTCCATTAAAATTATTATAATATTTTCAATAACATAAAATCCGAAGAATGAGAATTTCCTAATTCCTAATTAAAAAAATTAGGGTTCTTCGCGTTTGATAAGTTCGAAGATCTTTTGTCGTTTAAGAAATGAGTTTTCTGAGCTGATTTGAGATAGAGGGAATATTTGAATAAAGTTTTTCATAGATTTTTCTTTGTTCTCTTCAAAATTAAATTTATTAAGTGAAATATGAAAGAATTTTTCATTTTATTTTATCTTGTGGAGTAAACTTAACCGCTTGGAGATGCGACACAAAGAGTGAGATTATTTCAATTGTGAGAAGATTTTTTTTCGTTTTTCAATAATATCTTCTTAAGTTTTAGAAGGAGATTTTATTTAAATGCAAAATCACCCTAAATATTTTCCTCAATGTAGGTTCATGTTTGAACCCATCTTTTTACAACATTTCAAACAAACTCTAACTAATCATCATTTTTTTTCTTCACTTCGACTGAAAGAAAGCACGGGGAGCGCGTATGAATTCGAAAGAAAAAATTCACGAAAAGTTCTTTGCCGATATTTGGAAACAGCAGAATTTTGAAAAAGAGATCAAGACTTTAGAAGGAGAATCCCTCCACATCTTATATGGGGGGGAAGAGAATAAAGAACATTCCGGTCCCGATTTCTGCAATGCCAGAATTAAAATCGGAAATATCACTTACGTTGGAGATGTCGAGATAGATACTATGCAAAATGATTGGAAAAATCACGGGCATGTATTAAACAACCGGTTCAACAAGGTTATCCTTCACGCAATTTTTTCAAACGATTCCAACCACACACACGTCTTTACACAAAACGGCAGAAAAGTTCCAACATTGGCATTCGGTAATTATCTTTCGCAAAATCTTACTTCAACTATTAAGAGCGCTATTTTGCATGATAGAGAAGGGCGCACAAATAAAATCCCGTGTAATGAGCTGAGCGATCAGGTAAGTGAGAAAACTAAATTGGAATTTTTAGAAGAGCTAGGTGTTGAACGGTTTAAAAAGAAATGTGAAAAACTAATTATCCGGTTGAAGGAATTGATCTATCTAAAAGAAAAAAAAGTAACAGAGCCGCTTGTCCGGTATGCTCTGCCGATAGAATATCACGATAAAAAACTTTGCTACGAAGAACTAAACGATAAACTGATCTGGGAACAACTTTTTTATGAATTAGTTTTTGAGGCGCTTGGTTACAGCCAAAATAAAAATATTATGCTTCACATGGCTCAAGCGGTAAACCTTACATTTTTGCGGAAGTTCATTAATAGTGATTTTCGTACAAGTGCGGAAGCCGCATATTTTTCAATCGGTGGATTGATCCCCGATGTACTTAATCTTAAAGAGGAAGATACTTCCGAATACACAAGAAAACTTTTCCAAAAGTGGCAGGAAATAAAAAGTAACTACGACGGACAAACTTTTAGAGAAACTGATTGGCATTTTTTTCAATTACGTCCGCAGAATTTTCCGACTGTCCGGCTTGCCGGTGGCGTTGTGCTTGTAGAACGGCTGCTTAAGCAGTCTTTGATTCCTCCGATAGTAAAAAAAATAAGTGAAATACATAAACCAGAAGTATTGATCCAAGCCCTCAGAAATCTTTTTGTTGTAAGAGCGGATGGATATTGGAAGAATCATTATGTCTTTGATAAATCATCGCATGAAGAATTGAATTATTTTATCGGAAATACGCGAGTGGAAGAAATTCTTGTAAATGTCGTTTTTCCCTTTGCCTATATTTACTTTGAACTCTTTAACAAAAAACATTTATCGCAAAAAACATTGAATGCTTTTTCTCATATTTTATTGACGGCTGATAATACTCTGGTTAAAGAAATTTCTGAAAGCCTGAATCTGAATAACCATTGGAAAAGATCGGTGATCAACCAAGGGATGCTTGAACTTTTCAGAAGCTTTTGTTCTAAGGAAAGATGCAAAGAATGTAAAATAGGAGAAAAAGTTTTTAACCAGGCGGAACCGGAACTAAGCAGTAGTCTGTAGGCGGCAATAAATAATTGGCAGTCGGATAAATCGGAATAATTAAAAAAATTGAAATAGCATAGACCATTAAGTTTTCGCGACTTGTCTGAATGGTTTCCATTTTTTTCTGCAAAGATATTAGAAATGATTTTGCCATCAAATATCATCCGTCAAACATTGCGGCTTACCGCGCTAGGTGTTTAACGTTATCATTATTTCTCTAAAACTTGCAAGACCTGCTTCTAAGTTTTCGATAATGTCTGCCGCCAAAATATCCGGGTCGGGTAAGTTGTCCAGATCAGCTAACGATTTATCTTTGAGCCATGAAATATCCAGGCTTGTTTTATCTCTTGCGATAATTTCATCATAGGTGAACTTTCTCCATCGTCCTTCCGGATTTTTTTCCGCATTAAAAATCTCTTTCCTCTTGTGCCGGTTGGAAGGATTGTAACAAGTAATAAAATCTTTTAAGTCATCTATTCTCAACGGATTCTTCTTTAACGTATGATGAATGTTTGTTCTATAATCATAAACCCAAATTTCTTTTGTCCATGGATTTTTACTTGCCGGTTTGTTATCGAAGAAAATTACGTTTGCTTTTACTCCTTGCGCATAGAAGATTCCTGTCGGTAAACGAAGGATGGTATGTAAATCGGTTGTCTCTAACAATTTTTTACGAACCGTTTCTCCTGCGCCCCCTTCAAACAAAACATTATCCGGCACAACAACGGCTGCCAGTCCTGTTGTTTTCAGCATACTGCGGATGTGCTGAACAAAGTTTAATTGCTTGTTGCTCGTTGTTGCCCAAAAGTCCTGACGGTTGTAAGTTAAATCGTCCTTCTCTTGTTCTCCTTCGTCATTAGTAAAAGTCTGACTGCTCTTTTTACCAAACGGCGGATTTGCCAAAACATAATCGTACGTAATTGGTGAAGCTGCTATCAAAGCGTCTGCGGGAGAAATAAAATTATCGCTGTCAATGTCTCCGATGTTATGCAAAAACATATTCATCAAAGCTAACCGCCTTGTACCGGCTACTATTTCATTTCCGTAGAAGGTTTTTAGTTTTATAAACTTATTCTGCCCTTTGTCCAATTTGTTATGAGAAACTAAAAAATCATAGGCTGCTAAAAAGAAACCTCCCGTACCGCAAGCCGGGTCCGCAATAGTTTTCATTGGTTGAGGCTGAATGCATTCTACCATTGCTTTAATCAACGGACGTGGAGTAAAATATTGTCCCGCCCCGCTTTTTACATCTTGCGCGTTTTGTTCTAAAAGTTTTTCATAAATATCCCCTTTTACATCAGCGCCCATTACCAACCATTGTTCGCTGTCTATCATATCAATAATTTTAGCCAGCATCGCCGGGTCTTGTATTTTATTCTGGCTCTTGGTAAAGATTTGCCCTAAAATTCCTTTTTGGGTGCTTAATTCGCGGAGCAAAACTGAATAATGCAATTCTAACTCTGCACCTTTTATCGCTGTTAAACTTTCCCAATTGTATTCTTTGGGAATATTTAGTTTCCGGTTATGCGGCGGTTTGCTGTATTCATCCGCCATTTTTAAGAATAGCAAATAAGTGAGCTGCTCTAAATAATCTCCGTAACCTACGCCTACATCACGCAGCGGATTACAGAATGACCAGACCTTGCTTACGATGCTCGAAGTACTCATAATAATAATGAAGGAATTAAGGAGTGAAGGAATGAATGAATTAGATAGTTCATTTTTTATTTTCTTTAGATGTTTTTAGAATTGATGTTATGATGATGATTATTTCAATGCAATCTTTAAGAAGCTGCTCTGAAAGGTCGTTTTGATAAACCTCAGCATCTTTTATTAACCGGAGCCAATACTTTGTTTCTTTTGCTTCTTTAAATGCAATTTGAGTTTTGGCAATAAACTCAGCTTTGGAAATAGCTCCTTGCGCTTCTTCAATATTGGCACCGATGCTTGTTCCACTTTTTAATAACTGCCGTGAAATGACATACTCTTTCCTTTTGTCTTGTATCTCAAAACAAAACTTTACAACCTTTACCGCAAAAGAATAAGTTTTTGTAACGATTACATTTTCTGCCATAATTCACTCCTTAATTTTTTCATCCCTTCATTCCTTCATTTATTAATTTCTTAATTCTTTTTTTTGTCGGTAAAAGCTTTTTTACTACTTTATCGAAATCACTTTCAAGTAATTTATCCTGGGCGATACGATATTTTTCAAATTCATTTTCGGCAAGCGCTAAAGCAACTTCATGAGAAACTTTGCCTTGATGTTTCAGAATAGCTTCTTCGTTAAATTGTAAAAAGGCATCTAATTTCATCACCCAATCTTTCATATACATTACCACTCCTTTTCGGGCTTGGCTTTCTGCATAATCCAAATACATTGTAACAATTCGGTTTAAGCCGTCTAATTCTTTTTCGTTCAAATAGTTTTTTGCAATGCCAACATCTGTTTTTCTAATGCTTCCTTTTGGTGCATACTTCCATGTTGTTAAGCCAATATTTTCTTTCGTACTGTCAACTCTTGCTGCAATAAGTTCGGCTGCGGTTTGCCCGGTAATTGCCCAATGCAATTTATTTTGAACGGTTGCAAAAAAATCTTTTGTTGACTGTGTATCTATATTATAATCGGCGCTGCATTGGGTGTAGATGTCGGTTATTTTTTGATAGAACCGCCTTTCGCTGCTTCTTATATCTCTGATACGTGCAAGTTGCTCTTCAAAATAATCTTTACCGAAAATGTAATTGGGATTTTTGAGGCGTTCATCATCCATCGTAAATCCTTTGATGATGTATTCCTTTAACCTTTCCGTAGCCCAAATACGAAATGCGGTTGCCTGACTGCTGTTTACACGATAGCCAACTGAAATGATCGCATCAAGATTGTAAAATTTTGTAATTGTTTCTTGTGTTTTTCCTTTGATTGCGCCGTGTTGAGTGGTATGTTCCAAAATGGAACTAACCACTTCTTCGTTTAATTCACCCGTTTCGAAAATATTTTTCAGGTGCTTGGTAACCGCCGGACGTTGCACACCAAACAATTCGGCAATTTTTTGTTGTGTAAGCCAAACCGTTTCGTTTTGAATGTATATCTCAACTCTCACACCGCCATTAGGTGTGTTATAAAGAAGTACTTCATTAAAACCACTTTGTTCGGATATCTTTTTTTTCATTTGTCTCAACTATGATTCTTTTGATTTAATTCTTTCATTCCTTAATTCCTTAATTCCTTCATTCTTTCATTCTTTCATTCTTTACTTCCTTCGTTCTTTACTTCCTTATTTGACGAAGTCAACTTTCCTTCAAACGCCTTTTTTAAAATACTCTGCCTTAATGTTTCCGCTTGCTGCAAACTTTGGCTGATGGTCTCTTCGATTTTATCGCAAACAGTTAGTTTGCTTTCTAATTCATCAACGATTTGTTGTTGTTCTGCCGTTGGTGGGACAGGAACTAATTCATTAAAGAGTTGTTTCCTATCAAGTGTAGGAACTGCGGTACTTGCACTAAATGATTTGAAATTAAATTGTTTAAAAAAATAGTAGACAAATTTTGGCTTATTACCACAGAAGTCTTTAACAAATAATACTGTATTATGTGGCCAATATTTATCAACTTCAATGTAATTAATATTTCCAACGCTTCCACTTCTGCCAGTTGTTAAACAAGGTCCATTTGCTTTAAATGCATTATGGTATCCATTAACCCCTGCTGAAGTTACAACAGGATAATTTCCCTTTTCTATTTTTGATAATGGTAGATCGTGACCTCTTTGTAGTTTGCAAAAATCATTAAACTTCACCCATTTCCACCCTTCCGGCAAATTGTCTGCACTATGATTTTTGTGATTCTTATGATTTCCTTGATTATTTTTTAACTTCCTTTCCAAATCATGTTCATCACATAAATCAGATGAATCATAGTTCAGATGAGTTAATTTTCCTTCAAACGCCGCTTTTAACAAACTTTGGCGGTAAACCTTTAACTGCTGTTGTGCGGTTTGCAGTTGTTGTTTGCCGTTTTCTAAATCGCTTAGCAGTTCTTCTATTTTGGATACGATGGCTTGTTGTTCGGGGAGTGGAGGAATCAATAGCTCAATTTCTTTAAAATCTTTTATCCCTATGAGATTATTCATTGCCGTTCCTTGCGATTGTTCAAAAATTCGTTTTTGAAAAAATGCTGAACGGAAATAGTATAAAAAGAACTTTTTTGAAATCAAATGATCCAATAATCTTATTCTTAGCAAAGCTTGATTAATTATGCCCGGTTTAGCATCAATTGGAATTTCTGAAATTCTTCCAAGAGTTCCGGAACAACTTACAATTAAGTCACCAGGATCAACTTTAAAATTTATCAGTTCTTGGTATTTTTTTTCATCAATAAAATATTTCCCTTTTTTCGCATCATTATAGATTGCATTGGATTGCTGATAAACTTTATAGCCGTCTGGAACAAAAAATTCCTTTTTAATGGCACTTCCAAATGGACCTCTACGCAAACCTTCTTTTGCCTTACACACCTCACCCAACTTTTTTACTTGCCAATGCTTGGGTATGTTATTTTCTTTACTCATTCTGCCGTTAATTGTCCGCACTATGATTAGTTTGATTCATATGATTGCCATGATTTAATTTAGTTATTTCTTTCATAATTATTATAGTAATCACAAAAATCACAGTTCGGACGGTTTAAATTTTTTGTTTTGCAAACGATGAAATTCAAGCTTGGCATTTCCGAAATTGATTAACAAGCCGATTTCCAAATTGTAGGCTTCAAGATAATTTATAGCTTGCGTCAAATGCACCGGTTCAGTTTTTATTAGAGCTTTTAACTCAACACTAATTTTCTCTTCAACCAGAAAGTCAACCCTGCGAGTACCTACCAGCAATTTTTTATAAAAGACCGGCATTTCAAATTCGCGGGCAAATGCGATTCCTTGTAACTCCATTTCATAAGCTAAAGCGCGTTGATAAATTACTTCTTGAAAGCCATTCCCCAGTTCTTTATGAACTTCCATCGCGCAGCCAATTATCTTTCCCGTCAATGCAGAATATTTATACTCGGGTTTTATCATTATTTCACTTATCATTTTTTCTTCTGATTTATTTTCATACTAATCAAATTAATCACAGCAATCACAGTGCAGACGATTATGCTGCCAGAGCCTCATTCAACTCATTAATTATTTCTTCTGTCTGTTCACCAAACAACTTCCACATTTTTCCTAACCCGCCTTGTGCGTTAAAAGGATTCAAATCAAAGTCTTCTTTGTCAATATGAAAACTGTTAATCACATGATCTTTTATCATCCGCAGCCATTGCATTTGTTCTTCGTTAAACTTCGTGGCTCCGGCTTGTTTTTTAAACACCCATTCCTGAAAATTCTTGTCAACCGTTTTGTCATAAGCTGTAAGTGTTGTATCCAATCCGCTTACTTTACGGATGAGAGAAACAATCGCCGTGAGTTCGTTCCGCGGCGAGCCGTTGCATTGCTGCAACGCTTCATAAGCCCGCCACACATTCATAGGTGCAAATGCGGGTTTATCGCTTCGCAGTTTTTCCAATACTTCTGTTATCATCGTGTAAGTAAGTTCACGCCTGCGGAAAGGCTGGTTGTAAAATATCTGTAAAGCTATTAATTCGTCTTTGTGTTGCTGCATCCATTCAGCAAAATTGTTTATCAGTTCGTTTGCCTTTGCATTATTCTCTTTGTCCCAACCAACATAGATTACTTCATCAGGATTTGTTATGTCAATCCGTTGCTCGTGCGCCTTGCGGACATTTTCAATGTATTCGTTCAGTTCGCCAGTAAATACTTTAGCCGCATTGTTCTGCAATTTTTCGGTTTCCGCTTTTATGGCTGCTTCAATAATAATAGGGGCAGCGCCTTTGTTTTCATTATTTATTCTGGTTTCTATTTCCTCAAGCATATCGGGATTATATGCGTTCAACAAATCTTTCACAACTTGAGAAACGCTTTTTCCATCCGCCTTCTCGGCAAAGTTCTTTTTTTCTTTTTCAGTTATTTGTTTATCTAACCGTGTCAGTCTGTTTGCTAATGAAGTGAACAACTCTTCGTCCCTTGCACCCACAGCAACGGCTTGCAGCAACTCTTTTAACGGCACACCGGGTTTCTTTTCCAACGGACGGCTGTCGGTTTTCAAACTTTTTGTTACACCAATCGCGTCAACAATAACAAAATGGTCTTTTGTAAATTTTGCTGTTTTAGTGACTTTATTCAAACCATCAAGAGAAAGAGTTCGGGTACCCCTCCCTTTCATTTGCTCAAAATAGTTTTTGCTTTTTACATCTCTCATAAAAAGCAAACACTCTAAAGGTTTTACATCCGTACCGGTCGCTATCATATCAACCGTTACCGCAATTCGCGGGTGATACATATTTCTGAAATCCGACAAAATGCTTTTAGGGTCTTCACTGTTGTATGTTATCTTTTTACAAAAATTATTTCCTTCGGCAAATTCTTCTCTTACAATGTCAATAATATCGTTTGCGTGGCTATCGGTTTTGGCGAAGATCAAGGTCTTCGGTACTTCAAAGTCTCCGTTCTCATCATAACGTTCTGTAAAGATGTTAGGCAAATACTCTTTGAATGTTTTGATGATCTTTCTTATTTGATTTGGATTTACGATATCTTTATCCAATTGCTTTGAAGAATAATTCTCATCTTCATCCTGTAATTCCATCCGTTTTTTCCTGCTCAGTCTTTCCCGGTGTTCAATATATTCCCCTTTCCAGAGCGTAGCCCCTTGCTGAGTTACTTTGGTATCAATAATAAAAACATCGTACCCGACATTCACTCCGTCGGCAACAGCCATTTCGTGTGAATATTCACTCACCAGATTTTGATCGAAGTAGCCGATTGTCCTGTTATCCGGTGTAGCTGTTAATCCTATTTCAAACGCATCGTAATAATCCAGCACCTGTTTCCATAAATTGTAAATGCTTCTGTGGCATTCGTCAATTACAATGAAATCAAAAAATTCGATCGGCATTTTCGGGTCGTATTCAACCGGCGGAATTTCTTTAGGTTGGAAGCTTCGTTCGTTCGGGTTTTCTTCTTCTTCTTTTTCGTCTAACTCTCTTCCTTTTAGGATAGAATACAAACGCTGAATAGTGCTGATGCAAACTTGACTGTCTGTTGCGATGTAACTTGATTTTAATCGCTGTACGCTGTAGAGTTCAGTAAACTTGCGGTTATCGTCATTCGGCACGAACGCCATAAACTCCTGCTCTGCTTGTTCACCTAAATTTTTAGTGTCAACTAAAAATAAAACCCGTTTTGCCTTTGCGTATTTCAGCAAACGATAAATAACCGTTATGGCTGTAAAAGTTTTTCCTGAGCCGGTTGCCATTTGTATCAAGGCTCGCGGACGGTTTTCTTTAAATGATATTTCTAAATTATTTATTGCCTGGATTTGGCATTCTCTTAACCCGTCTGTTTGTAAGGCAGGTAAATCGTGTAATCTTTTTCTTAAAGATTTATCTTTTTTCAACCAGTCTCTTAACGTTTCAGGACGGTGAAAACTAAAAATTTCTCTTGCTCTTGGTTTCGGGTCGGTTGCGTCGGTGAATTTTGTTATTTCCCCGGTGCTGATGTAAATAAAAGGAAGCGGTTCGTTATTAAGGTGTTTTAGTTTTGCGTGGGCGTATTCTTCAACTTGAGTTTCGTGAATACTTACCCGGTGCCCTTCTTCTTCTCGTTTTGCTTCGATTACTCCACAAGGTTTTCCTTCTACAAATAAGACATAATCGGCGGGACCAACATCGGTTAAATATTCCTTAACTGCTACCCCAAGTCCGGCGTTTAGATTCACCTGCTTAAGGCTTTGTATAATCCATCCGCTCAACACTAAAGCGGCGTCAATATTGTCTCTCGCTATTTGCTCAGGATTTTGATTTGGCATTACTTAATTCAATACTTTATTTTGTGAGGAAAAATACGGAAAAATATTCTTTAAATTCGCAATCAAGGTTTTTGATAACTGTCAGAATTGGCTGTTTTGATTTTACTCCCAGGTTCTTTAAATAGTCTTAACCACCCTTTCCTGTAATTATCCTTTTTTGTATTTAACTTTGTTTGAATAACCAAGATTAACTTAAAAGTATTTTTTTAGAAAAAAAATCTCACCCAACATTTACACCACATTAATCTTACTTTGTATATTTCACCATATTTGCGTACTTCCATCAACCTAATTCCATTGACCACTAACAACCAGCACTTCTAATTGTTCATCGACATTCTTTTTATTTCGTCTCTTAGCACGGCGGCTCTTTCATAATCTTCATTTTCAAGTGCGCTACGTAATTTCTCCTGTAGAGAAGCAATTTTGGCTTCCTTCGTTTTTAGGGGTTCGGACTCTCCGAGAATCAGTTCTTCTCCTTCATTAATAAAAGGATTTTGTTCCGTCGCCGGAATAAATGAAGCTGAATCCATCACGCTATCGGCAACATAAATTGGCGCCTGCGCTCTAATAGCTAACGCTATGGCATCGCTTGGTCTAGCATCAATTTCAATGGTTAAGGTTGAGAGATCAATTATTAACTGCGCGTAATAAGTATTTTCGCGTAGCTCATTAATGAAAACTTGCAGAAGTGTTCCTCCCAAATTATCTATAATACTTTTCATGAGATCGTGCGAAAGCGGTCTCGGGGGTTTAATTCCTTCAAGTTCCAAAGCAATTGCCTGTGCTTCTGCCTGCCCGATAATGATCGGTAATCTTCTATTGCCAAAAACTTCTTTTAAAAGTAAAGCATACGCTCCAGCAGAAGAAGGGTTGGTGGACATACCCAATATTTCGCACTCAACTTTACCCAAAAAATACTCCTTAGCTTTTAAGTTTTTTTATTTCTTCGGTCAATACCGGAAGAATTTCAAATAAGTCGCCTGCAATGCCGTAGTCAGCGATAGTAAAGATAGGCGCATCTTTATCTTTATTGATCGCAACAATATATTTTGAAGAAGACATTCCCGCTAAATGTTGAATAGCGCCGGAAATTCCGCACGCAATATAAAGTGATGGCGAAACAGTTTTGCCTGTTTGTCCTACTTGATCTTCATGAGGTCTCCAACCTGCATCAACAACGGCTCTCGAAGCTCCTACTGCCGCGCCAAGCTGAGCAGCTAAATTCTCTATCAATGTAAAATGTTCCGGACCTTTCACTCCCCTTCCACCTGAAACAATAATATCAGCTTCAGCAACATCAAGTTTTCCCTCCGATCTTTTTATTTCTTTTACCCGGTTCGATAGATCGGGATTCTCTACAGCAATTGTTGAAATCTTTTCTTCTGCTTTATTTTCCAACTGAACCGCTTTAAAAACATTCGGACGCAAACTATAAATTTTCACTTGACTGTTCAATTTAACTTCATGTAAAGCTTTTCCCGCATAAACCGGACGTGTAGCAATTATTTCTTTTTCATTTAGATTAAGAGCAGTACAATCGCTAACTAACCCGGCTTGCAAACCAATTGCAATTCGCGGCGCTAAATCTTTTCCAAGTGATGTATTTGAGATGAGCACAATTTCACATTCTTGCTGTTTGGCGTATTCCACGATAATTTTTTTATATGCCGATGAAGAATAGAGTTGCAAATCCGTGTGAGCAAAATGAACAAGATTACAATTGCAATAAGAAAATACTTCGGAAGCATTTTCTATTTTATCACCGATAACGATAGCATCAACCGTCATTTCAAGCGATGAAGCAAGATGCCGTGCAACTGCAAGTGTTTCAAACGATGATTTTTTAATCTGTCCATCTCGTTGTTCAAGAAGAGCCAAAATTTTCTTTTCCATAAAAACCTTTCTTTAAATTACTTTTGCTTCTTCGTGAAGAAGTTTTACAAGTTCGGCAACTGCGGAACTATCCGTTCCAAGAATTCTGCCGGGATTTTTTGCTGCCGGCATTTTTAGTTGAAGATTTTCAACCAGCGCCGGTTTTGATCCGATAAGTTTTTCCCGGATTACTTTTTTCTTTGCCGTCATAATTCCTTTTAAAGAAGCATAACGGGGTTCGTTTAATCCTTTTTGAGCAGTAATAACGCATGGTAAAGAGGTTTCAACAATTTCTGTTCCCCCTTCAATTTCGCGTTCTGCAGTTACGGTTGTTCCTTCAAGTTTAAAAGTAACGCAAACAGAAATTGAGTTGTATCCAAGCAGTTCGGCTGTTAACTGTCCGACAATTCCGTTATCGTAGTCAACCGATTGTTTTCCCATAAAAACCAATTCGCTGCCTAAAGATTTTATTTCGTCGGCTAAAACTTGTGCAATTGCAAATGAATCAAGCGCTTCATCCGTTTTAAGATGAACCCCTTCATCAACTCCCATCGCTAACGATTTACGAATTGTTTCTTTTACTTTATCGCCACCGGCACTAAGAACAAAAACATCTCCGCCAAATTTTTCTTTTGTTTTTAAAGCCTCTTCAACCGCATATTCGTCGTAAGGATTAAGGACAAAAGAAACACCTGTTGGATCAATAGACTTTTGATCACCCGCTATTTTGATCCTCGTCGCCGTGTCGGGAACATGGCTTACACAGACTGCTATTTTCATTATTACCTCTAAATGATTAAATATGATTGATAAAAAATAAATATCATATCTTAATAAAACAAATTAATTAGAAAGTTGTTCTGTTTATCGAGTTAAAGATAAAATAAGATCTACGGAGATGAAAAATTCTTTTTTAATTTTTTCTAATATTGCCTAACTTTCGTTATGGAAATATTAAATACTCACCAAGTTGTTCAAGAAACGATTATCGAAGAAAAAACGACCGTACAGATACCCGGGAAAGTTGTATTGTATAACGATGATTGGCATACATTCGATGAAGTTATTTCTCAACTAATAAAAGCAGTTCAATGCACTTTGCATGAAGCAAGAAATTTTGCATTTGAAGTCCATTTTAAAGGGAAAGCAATTGTTTTTACCGGGGGATTAATTCAATGCTTAAAAGTCTCATCTGTTTTAGAAGAAATTGCTCTACATACACAGGTCGTTACATAATAACCTGCTGATCTTCATATTTAGTATTTTGTTCAGATATAACATCAATAAAAAAGCTTGCTTTTTATAATAATGTCCTTTAATTTTGCTCCGTGGATTCATTATGCTTACCCCCCATAGTGAATCTATCAAAGCCCGGTGGCCTCCACCGGGCATTTTTTTTGTCATTAAAAATATTTTCAACCTAATCTTCGTCAATATATTTGGAATGAAAAGAGAAAAGCAGTAATTTTGGTACTCAAAAATGGGCAGGTAGCTCAGTCGGTAGAGCAAAGGACTGAAAATCCTTGTGTCGGCGGTTCAATTCCGTCCCTGCCCACTTCCTCTAATGCGAAGACAACCGAATCTTCGCATTTTTTGTTTTAAAGAAGCCGCCTTTTAACTCGAAATCAAAACATTTCTGAACTTCAAATCAACATTTCTTAAATGATTCGGAAATAGACCGGGAAGAATGGTTTATGAATTAATTGATTCAAATTAAATAATCGTCATCAATTTAGTCATCACCTCTTTTTCTGACCGTCTCAACCATTCAAAGAACTTAAAAAAAGAGAAGCTAACCGGAAACTGATAGGCTACCACACCTAAAAACCGATCGTGATGGCAGGCTTGATTGCAAAGGCAAACTCGTTTTGCCGTGGATCCCATCCGTAGCATACCCCCGCCAAAGGGGACCCTACTTGATACTTACCAGACACATGCTACTTTTTATTTTTTTTATTTGGATTTTTTAATTGGGCACTCAGAGCGAAATCAAACAGAAAATATTTTAATTGTCCTTTAGGCACCGAATACTAAAACCGTAATCCTTGTAGTAATTGGTCATGGTGAGATCGCTATCATAGTACCACAAGGTCATGTTATAGGCTTTCGGTGCATTGTACTCCGTAGAACTCCAAAAGAAAGCGTGGCCTCCTAAATCGTAGAAGGCACCATCGTCGTATCGGTAGCCCGCTAACAAGGCAGAGAATCCGCTTATATTGGTGCCTACACCACTTCCGCTTCCTTGGTCTTCTCTTTTCAATTTATTTCCATCATTTCCTACCTCTGTTACAAGTGTTAGAAACTCTGCTAGTGTTGGTATGTGCCACCCAGTTGGACAAATTCCTTTAGCGCCATTTGCTGTGTCATAAGCCATAGCTTCGTCCCATTGGTATAGCCCACCATATTTACTACAATTCGCGGTATCATTCTCATAACAATACTTCTCAGTTCTCCCATCATTACTTTGATTTGAATTACCGAGAATCATTGTTCCTACGTCTAAGTTTTCTTTCATCCAAGTTTGATTACCGATTTTACCTGTGTGGTACACTTTCCCAGAATAAATTACTGTTGAAGCATCTTCACTCGGAGAAGTTGGATTGCTATCTTTCTTACAAGACGTAAACAGAAGAAGCGAAACAAGAAGAGAATAAATTACCTTTTTCATATCCACCTAAATTTATGTATGAAATGTTTTAACAAATAAACAACTCTTCCGTTCCTACAATTTCACCACTTAATACATCGATAAAATAATACCAACTAGGTTCTTTGCTTAAGGACTTATAAATTGGAACCTTCCAGGTTACCCGCAATTCAACCTCATCCTTTTTCGTTAAGGGGAAAACACTTAATGACAAACTATCGATATAAATTGAAGCTTCAGTAATAGTAAATTTGCTGGGAATTTTACAATAGTATGAAATTTCTTTCCCTACTAATAACGCTTTGGACCCTTCTTTACTAATTAACTTTTCTGTGGGAATAAAAATATCTTTGTAGTGATGCCAGTCCATCGAAATCAAGTTGTCGCTAATCAGTACAAGAATTTCTGTCCGCCAAACTTCGAGGTTTTTATAAGATTGATTATTAAAAATGACTACCCAATCTGAGTGATTTGTTGGAGAAGGGTTGTAATTTGTAGCTTCATACACGGTCAATAACGATGTATCCGAAACATTGGTAAAATCCTTGAAATGTAATAATGTATTTTTCGCAATTGAAATAGCTTGGTCGGCGGTTGTAATGTTTGATAATCCTCTTTGAAAACCACTTAAATGTCCAAGAAGCCCGAACGAATCAAGAGTCGCGGTATATTTTATCCCCAGAAATTGAGTTAATTCATTCTGCTTTGCGGCTAATTCAGTTGCACTTAATTTTTTCAAAACAGTTGGATAAGACGCATTAACATTGCTTGGTGAAGAAGGATTGCTATCTTTTTTGCATGATGTAAATGTAAGAAGAGAAACAAGAATAAAATAAACTACCTTTTTCATATACCACCTTATTTTATGTTCCAAGTAATTTCATGAACCCAGCACTAAGCAATAAAAAAATAATTTTTTTTATACTTCATTAATAATTTAATCGTTTTAGACAGAGTTACCAAAAAATATTTTTATATCGATCAAATTGTAAGACATTTGAATCATAGTTCTGAAATAAAAATCCTTGTGTCGGCGGTTTTATTCCGTCCCTGCCCACCCCCTCTAATGCGAAGACAACCGAATCTTCGCATTTTTTCTTTTAAAGAAACACTATTTTTGAACTTAGAATTAAAACATTTTAAGAAATTAGACCAAAATCCGTTAAAATTTTTATTGATAAAATTCTTTGCAGATGAACTCTGCTCCGGAAGAAGAGTCCATCTTCCTCATTATTGCAAATTCCAGATTGCATTGTAACCCAATTCCTTTTCTTTTGCCTCTTGCTCTTTCAACGCTTTTTTTAATGCGGATATAATATCATCTTTACGAATGATCTTGTTGAGTGCATTGATGTCTTTGAATTCGGATTCGCTGAATGGAACACCCTTCTCATCACTAACAACACCTTGCGCATAGATTGTTGGTCCAACAATGTATCCGTTCGGCGGTCCGATAATCCGGAATGCCATTCTTGGAGTTAAGGTAAATTCTTGCCTGCCAGTAGGTAGTGCGAGATCGACAGCTACCGAAATATGTCCATCAACTCCCAATTCACGCATTAGCCTTGCTTCCGGTCTATCGGACGCAAATGTTGAAGAGATTGATTTCAAAATATTACCAAGCCGCGTAGGAAGAAAGTTCTTCGTTCCCTTATAGCTTCGTGAGATTTCAACTTTTGTATATTCGTCTCTAATTTCTTCGAGTGATCTATTCTGTAATAAATTCATAATTGCTAGTGTGTCCAATGACCAGTCCAACAATTCCACCAATAACGCCACTTAATACACCGTATGCGGTAGCAAAGTAAAGCGGAGTGTACATTCCCAAAAAACTTTGACTTGCTTTTGATCCTTTAATATATCCTAGCGTGCCACCTCCTGCAAGTCCGAATCCAAAACCTTCTAGTCCACCCAACCAGTGATTCTTAAGAACCACTGATTTTATCTTATCAGTCTCTAATCCGAATGTGCTTCCTGAATGTTCGTCTACCCATTGTACCGAATCACCGCTAACTTGAACATTCCTCCCCTCTATTTGACGACCGTTTGACAATTTAGCTGTGAATGTTTTTCCTATGACCTTATTATTAAACTCATTGTAGGTTATGGAGTTCTCTTTACCTAATGAGGAGACGATGTATGAAGAGGTACAACCCATGAAAGTCATTGCCATCACCGAGACAAACAGAAGTATTTTCACTTATCTTATTCCTTTCAAAATGCCAATTTGAAAAACTTGTATAATTTCATCACAAATAATTTGTACAATCTAGCCGACCAGACTAAAGAACCTTTATAACTAGATGCTTTCATATCCTTTCACTATCAAAATTTAAGGAACAAAACTGTTACTTGAAAACTTTGTTGATAAATGTTTGGAGGCAAAGAACACATTCGCCTCTCGTTATTAAGTGGTGACTTTGGTAAATATGTTGAATTTACATTTGTTTCATAGATAGGAGTGGCTGATAAATGATATGCTGCTATACCACCTCCAAGTGCTCCGACGGCAATAGCGACAGCTATATCAATGAAATGACCATGTGGGGCAAAAAGTAGTGCAAGTAAAGGACCTACGGTTCCTCCGCCAAGGATGGTTCCCCCAACAGTATACCACCAGCCACCGGTTCCTCCCATCCACTTTCCGCTGTAGTACACTCCAGTTGGAATTGCAATTGATCCGAACGTTGATACAAAAAGAGCAGCAAGACCCGCTCCAACTCCGCTAGCATCTCCTACTTTGGGTCTCATTGCGTATGCAGTAATAAATGTTCCCGCAAGTCCAAGACCACATGCCGCTTGAACTCCGATTGTTTTTTCATCGAATGGTTTCCATAACATATTGTGTGCGATGATGCTGTCGAGTTGATTTGTGTTTTCTTTTGTCTGTCCAAACGACGACATCGTAATTGAAAAAATGAAAATGGTTATTATAAAAATTGTTTTCATTGAAGTATCTTTTGTTATTTTTGTCTCATTCACAACTTTGTAGCAACACAAACGCCGAACTATTTTTTGCACTCGACTAATTAATACGTTTGACTTAGGCGTAAAACATCTCATGGAACGTCTATGGTATAATAATCAGTAATTGGTAACTTCAAATATCCGCCAATTTCATGAATGTCTTGTTTTTCTTTTCTATAGGTATAAGTATAAGCGGGGTATAGAATAACTCCGGTAAATGCAATTATACTAAAACCAAGATCAGTTTTCCCACCCTCTGAAATCCATGTTGGACCGACACAAAGTCCACCTAAACTAGCAAACTCAGCGCCGAAATGTGTTTTGGTAATATTCTTGCAATAGTCTACGTCAAGAACCAACCCAATGCAATAGGGGACTTTTACGTAACGGATGATGGTCTCTTGTTGAAAAGTGATGCTTAGTTCATATCCCCACGTAAATCCGCCGTTCTCTCCAAAAGTATAGCCAAGCTTTAGTCCTGGATTAATCCACACCCGGTCATTTTGCGCAAATAGACTATTTGTACCTATGAACATCGCTATTACAATAACTTGAAAAATGAAAATACGTTTCATCAAGTCCTTCTTTCTGTACTTTAGTTTAAATCAAACTACTACGGCTTAACCTACCAAAGCCAGAACCAAAGAGGTGGTAGTCCTCAGAAGTAAGAATACAGAAGTCATAAAAAATTACATCTAAATTTTTACTTCTGATTTCTATCTTTTTATTCAGCAATCTAAAAAATATTCTTGCCAGTTAGTGCATGATATTTTTGCACCTTATGCAAAAAAATAACTGCTAAGAGATTTATCTCGATTGTTGTTTTCACTCAAGATCATCAACCACATCCACAGCTTTATCGTTAAAGTCTTCTGTGTACTCGTTAAAGTTCTCATAAAGTTTGATGATTTCTTTGTTGCTTAGACCTTTCAGAGAGTATTCCGCCATAAGCCAGGGGACTTTATTTGAGATTTTTATTTCTGATTTTGTAACTTTCTCAATCGGGTTGGATTTGAGATATTTATTCAATTCATCAACTACTTTTTGGCGAGTTCCATCTTTTGTGTTTTTTATTTTTAGAGTAAGAGACATTCTATCGCCATAATTATTTAGCCAAAACGAGCGTTCACCTACAGCCCAGCTCCACGATCCTTCTGTGCCGCTCCCTTTTTTCTCGAATCTTTCAAAATCAAGGATAGCACTCATGCTAGCCTTATCTATAAACGAAATTGTTTTGTCTTTGAAGTCTTTCTTCACTTCTTCCTTTTTTAAATGGAGCTCGGTGGTGAGCATTATCGTAACATCCATAAAGTTGTAAAGACGTTTTTTTACATCTTCAACATCAAGACCGCCGCCGGAAGCATAATCGAATGTGGCCGAGAGAGCAAGTTTTCCTTCGTAAGAGGAGAGAATAAGCGGCATATCTTTGAAATCTTCCTTATCCTTTACGTACTCCTTCATTATCGGCTCTAACTCATTCGTAAAAGGGGCAGTGGGCTGCGGAATAATCACCGTTAAGTTAGATTTCCAACCGAAATTTTCAAACAAACAATACTCTGTATAGAGGATGCCGTTCTCGCCCAAACCACAGTATGTTCGCAACCCGATTTTCCACGTTCCCTGGAGGGCTGAACCTTCCACTAAATTTGTGCTTTCATAATGGCTTAACTCATGGTATCCGCCATCCATAGATACATTAATAGTAGGCCATGCCGCTATCTGCGTCGCCGCTGAGCCAATTGCGTCGGCGAACTGATTTTGAGTGATTTCTCCGTTTTGAGCGTACAGGCTATTGGTTATTACTAAACAAAAAATATAAATGATCCTCTGCGCAAATAATTTGTTTAACAGAATTAAATATTTTTTCATGATTTCACCTTCTATAATATTGGTAACAATATTTTTGTTTTTTGTGTAAAAATATTTTGAATAATTTTCCCATCATCCATTAAAATTCAACCATCAACCATGCGACTTGCCGCGCTAAATTGATGTAGATTAGTAAACAAGACTTTTTTGCTATTGCAAATTCCAGATTGCATTGTAACCTAATTCCTTTTCTTTTGCCTCTTGCTCTTTCAACGCTTTTTTGAATGCGGATATCATATCATCTTTACGAATGATCTTGTTGAGTGCATTGATGTCTTTGAATTCGGATTCGCTGAATGGAACACCCTTCTCATCACTAACAACACCTTGCGCATAGATTGTTGGTCCAACAATGTATCCGTTCGGCTGTCCGATAATCCGGAATGCCATTCTTGGAGCTAAGGTAACTTCCTGGCGATCGGTCGGCAGAGCAAGATCAACTGTTACCGAAATAAGTCCATCAACTCCTAGCTCACGCATCAACCGAGCCTCAGGTCTATCGGATGCAAATGTTGTTGAGATAGACTTCAAAATATTTCCGAGCCTCGTAGGAAGTAAGTTCTTCGTTCCCTTATAGCTGCGTGAGATTTCAACTTTTGTATATTCGTCTTTAATTTCTTCGAGTTCGCTATACAATGGCGAGCTTACAACTTGTTCAATCGGAATAACAGTAATTCCATATTCATCTTTAACTACTTTGGTAAAATCTTTGTAAAGATTATCAAGTACTTTATCCCAAAACTCAACAGGAACTTTTGGAAACTGCCATGTTCTTGTTGTTGTAGTTGTTGTCGTAACATTCCCGGTTGTTGATGATGACGTTGATGTTTCAGCGTTATATAATGTTCCTCGAATGGAAAGCGAAGTGATTGCAAATTTTTTCCCTTTTGAAAACGGTTTTCCTGTAAAAGCATTCGGTTTGTTCGCACTGTATTCCATTTCACCGTTAGCGCTTGAAATTTTTCCATCAACACTAAATCCAGGAGCTGTAGAAACATCACCCGTTACGGTAACCGGCATCCAACTCCACCCCAACGAAAGATTTTGCGACGCACCCACGCCTGGAATCCGTGCTGCCGCGACATCAAAACGCTCCACTAAAACATAATTTGAACCGGTACTAATCGATACAACACCTCCAACGGTTGCCGAAGCTGTCATTGTGTTCTTAAAAGCTGCCGCCGGAATTTTTATAGACTTTGCTAATTTAAAGATTCCGATATCGCTGAATGAACGAATGCCGAGAACATTAACAATCATCGAAACACGGATGTATGCAGTTTCATTCGTAACATTCTCAAACTCTAACGTCATATCTTTTGTTACATCCACCGGCGCGTTTGTAGATGAGCCATTTACCGATATAAGTTTCACCGGTTTCGGCGGTTGAATGGTGAATTCTGCTTTTTGTCCGCTGCTTGTCGTAATTTTGATCGTCTTTGGTTTGTTATCGTTCTTTTCAAAGTAGGTTGAGTACACACCGTTCGCGAGATATTGGAGCGTATCTCCATCTAATGTGATTGTCCCATCAATCTTGTAAAATCCTATTCCATCCCGTTTATAAAAACTCACAGCGACACCTGATCTCCCTTCTTTCCATTGGTCGCCGACATAATCCATCTCGACTGTTTTTGTATCTTGCGGATATAAATTGTTGATGTACATTCCTTGCACCGCGCAAACGGATAAGTCCGCTGTAGTGGCTGTTAGGAACCCTCCGGCAAGTTTACCGATAGCAGCACAACCGCTTAAGAATGCAAAAATAAAAATTGATAAAATCAGAACTGTATATTTAAAGTATTTCATTTGATCCACCTTTCATTATTTAATTAATATCATTCTTTTCGTTTCAACATTTGTGCCTGCACGGAGTTGATAAAAATATACTCCAGTGGAAAGTTTCGAAGCATCAAAGTTCACTTCATAATTGCCGGCAGGCTTATTTTCATTTACAAGAATCGCTATTTCCTTACCTAAAACATCAAACACTTTGAGTGATACCAATGACGAATGACTAATGGCAAATGACAATGTTGTGCTAGGGTTGAACGGATTAGGATAATTTTGACTAAGCTCAAATTCCACGGGTAGATTTGCGTCCTTATACTCTTCTACGGATGTTACCATTTCTGAAAGCGAACGACTCGATACTCCAAAGTGTCCGGCATACAGTTTACCATCGGATATAGCAAAAGAAGTAACATACAAATAAGCCAAACCTGTATTTTGCTTACTCCAATTCGCACCATTGTCGGTTGTAAGAAATACTCCTCCGCCATACGTTCCGACAAATAGATTATTCCCAACTACGATTGATGCACGAACACCCGAATTCGTCAAACCAGTATTTATGCCTGTCCAGTTTTCTCCATTATCTGTTGAAAGAAACATGCCGGCGCCGGACGCTCCCGCAAAAAGATTTGTTCCGATTACCGAGAGTGTTGTAATGCTTTGATTTGGGATGCCGGTATTCGCCGGTCGTGTCCAGTTTATTCCGTTATCTGTCGTCATAAAAACACCGTTTCCCAATGTTGATCCACCTCCTGCAAAAAGATTTGTTCCCATCATTGCGAATGCATTCACCCACGGTGAAAAGCCCATTCCGGAATTGACTGCCGTCCAATTTATTCCGCTATCGGTTGAAAGATACACGGCGCCATTACCGTTTGTTCCTGCAAACATATTTGAACCGTTAAACAAGAAAGTTTTTAATTGAATGCCGGAGAATCCGGATTGCACCCAGTTGGTTCCGTTATTGGTCGAAGTGTACACACCCCAATTACCATCGGTTCCTGCAAATATCTTATCGCCATTGAATGCTAATGTATAGGTTATAGATGCTACCGGCAATCCTGTACTCGCTGCTGCCCAGTCTGCCCCGTTATTAGTAGAAAGATATATACCGTTGTTATGAGTCGCGGCAAAAATATTAGTACCACTGGAGGCAAGTGCTTCTACAGCAACGAAGCCGCCATAGGACGAAACCCATTGGGCATTCACAACACTGTTGGATGAGCAAAAAGTGAAAAGAATGAGATAAAGTAAAAAACGTTTCATAAGGCTTTCTCCTATTGATTTTGATTTGTTAACATGTTATAGTTTAAAAATGTTCTTTATTGCTAATATTTAATTATTGTTATTTCTAACTTAAACTTGAACTTAGAGATAGTTTATATCAATACCCCAATTGGGGCAATTTGAGTGGTAAGAAATCTGGTTTGAATTTAAATGGAGACTAAAGTTTACCGAGCCATGCTCTTACAGCAGCCGCTCTCGTATGAACGTGAAGTTTTTTATAGATGTTTTTAACGTGGGTCTTTACTGTGTGCGGACTGAGAAATAAATCATTTGCGATAGTTGTATAACTGCCTCCATTTACCAATCCGTTAAGTAGTTCAAGTTCCCGTTTAGATAGGACTAATTCCGGATGCATTGAACTATTGTTATTATTTTCCTCAAGATTTGATTTAATTAACGACAAAACTTTTCGAGCTATTGATTGAGATATTGGAGCGCCACCGTTATATAATTCATGAACAGCATCCAAAATAATTTCAAATGGTTCATCTTTAAGCATATACCCTGAAGCGCCCGCTTGAATTGAAGCAAAAATTTTTGTGTCATCTTCAAAAACAGTAAGCATCATAATATCAATATCAGGGTATTTTTGTTTTATTTCCAAAGTTGCTTCAATCCCATTTTTCTTCGGCATTTCAATATCCATCAAAATAATATCCGGCATATTTTCATGATTACTTTTTTCTAAGGAATCAATAATACTTTTCCCATTGGAATATTTCCCAACAACTTTGAAAGCATCATATAAAGAAAAACCTTCCGCCAGCCTTGCCAGTAGTAATTTTGAATCTTCTACGAGAGCAATTTTAATTTTTTTCATGGGTAATATGATAAGACTTTATAAATATTAATGAAATACCCCAATAGAGGTAAAATCAATATTTCCGCTTAACGAGTAAAATAACATTTACACAAACACCGGTATTTTTTTCGGATATCCATTTGATGTCAGCTTCTATTTCTTGGGCTCTTTTTTTCATGTTTTCAATTCCGTTCCCGTTCACAAAATCAATATTTTCTTCTCTCATTCCTGAACCGTTATCTCTTATTGATATGGTAAGCATTTCGTCTTTACAAGAAATTTTTACGGTGATTTCTTTTGCTCCTGAATGTTTAATGCTGTTCGTAATCGCCTCCTGAATTATCCTCAATAAATGCAGAGCCTGAAGCGGTTTCAAGATCATCTCATTTTTTGAATCACTATCTATCGTTAGATGTATTTCCCCGGAATAATATTTTGCATGGCTTTCAATATTTTTTCTTAATTCGATAACAAAATTTTCAATACTCATCTCATCTGATTTTAAAGCCCGGATCGTTTCGCGAAGCTGAGTCATGGTTTCCCGTACCTCATCCTTTAATGAATGGAGAAGCCTATCTGCTTTTGGTTTCTCTGTTTTGTTATATATTTCTGCCAACCCGATACCGGTTATAATATTAGTTAATTGAGATCCAACATTGTCGTGAAGATCGCGGGAAATCCTTTCTCTTTCTTTTTGAACCGCCTTTTCTTTTTCCAGTTCGTAAATCTGTTGTTTAAGTTTCTTAGTTGAATAATATCTTACCGTACCGATTATTATTGATAAAATAGCAATACCGAATAATGATTGGAACCACCATTCTCTCCAAAATGGAGGCATAATTGTGATGGAAACAGAAGCGACTTTATCAGACCGCACTCCATCGGGATTTATAGCTATGACCGAAAATGTATATTCACCGTCGTGTAAGTTGCGGTATTGAACGATTCGTTCTCGTGTTGGTTCCGACCATTGTTCTTCTTGTCCATCTAATTTGTACTGGTAACGGACCTCTTCTTCACGCGCAAAACTTGTGCTGGCATAACGTAATGAAATATTATTGTTATTATATGATATGACCAGGCGATCTAAATCTTTTACTGCTGTTATTGTGGTCAGCTTATCATATAGCAAACCTTCGTCATTAAAAACTCTCGTAATATGAATTAACGGAGCTACGTTGAGTCTTCTAGCATCGCTGAGATTTACGCGAACCGCACCTTTAGTTGTTGCAAGCCAAAGTTGGTTTGTTGAGGATTGATAAGTTATTTGATTGATGCTGGTTTCTTCAGACGGCAGAAGAGAAAAAGATGCATAAGGGAGTAGTTTTCCATTCTCGAAACGATGAAGAGCGCGATCAGAAACAACCCACATATACCTGGAACCACGAGTTGAATCAATAATGATTCCAAGAACTGATGTACCGACGAGTCCTTCTTTATTACCGAAAATTCTAATCCCCTTTTTTCTCATTTGCACGAGACCTTTATTCGTTCCAAACCAAACGGTACCGTCGTCGTCGTCTTGAACACAAAAAATCATTTTTGAAGGAAACTCATTCGGGTCTGAAAAGTTCTTCATCTTTCCGTTTTGATAGAAGGTCGCTCCATTGTTACGAGAAAGGAACCACATTCCATTTCGTGTAGATGAAATATTCTCGATTAAATCCGAAACAAGCCCATCGTTTTTAGTGATGTGTGTCGCTTTTCCGTTAACGAGATGAACAACTCCTTCTCCATACGTTCCTAACCAGAGGTCATTGCTTTTTTGAGAACAACAAATTACAGAGATCCCACTGAAAGCTTCTTTAATTTCCGGAATCCGTAATGCACGATATGTATCTCCCGGAAATCGGATGATTTTAAAGATATTGTTGAATCCGCCTAAATAAAGGGTTCCGTCTGCACTCTCACCAAAAGCACGAGCTTGATCATTTGCATATTGTTTTTCAAAATGAAGATGAAATACAGAATCGTTTTGGATCATATTGGCAAGATTTTTTGTCCCGATCCATATCCTGTTTTTTGAATCCGGGAAAATAGTATTCACGTTATTGCTCAACAGTCCTTCGCGGATTGTAAAGATGCGTAGATGATCGCCGATCAGCTTTTTCAATCCACCACCAAAAGTGCCAAGCCAAATAACTCCTTCCCTGTCAATAAGTAATGCCTGAATAAATTGTGGGTCAAGACCATTCTCGAGTCCAAATAAAGTCGTGTGTCCATTTAAAATGCGTGCAAGCCCGAATTGCCCACCAAGCCAAAGATTTTCTGACCGATCTTCTCCAACCCCTAATGCTTCAGTGTTAGTTCCTCTCTTCTCTCGAATACTCCAACCGGATTTCGTTCTCCGCAAGAAAAGGAGGCTGTGTGCCGCTGCCACTACAATTTCTCCATTTGCCCGTTCAATTGCTGCAGTAGAATTCATAAAATAGAAATTGATTTTAAGAGAAGAATCAATGGGGATAATTTTTTTTAGAATGCGGTCATCATCGGTTGGAGTTATTTCGTACAATCGGGAAGAATCGGGGACTAAGATTGTCCCGTCTCGAAGTCGTAACAAAGGTCGTGCGGTGCCGCCATTGTAATCAAACACTTTAATGAATTTGTTCCCCCGTTTCATCACTGTCCCACGACTCGTTTCAAAATACATTCTTCCAAATTGATCCTCTGTAATTGCATTTACCGAATTGCTCGGCATTCCATCACTTGTTGTAAATGATTGAAACTTCTTGCCGTCAAATCTGCAGACACCTCCTTCATAAGTGCCAAACCACATTGCGCCATCTGAAGATTGGAAGATGCAATAGATCATATTGCTGGAAAGTCCGTCTTCAGTTGTAAAATTGCGGAAGTTCATACCGTCATATCTACTCACACCGCGGTCGGTGCCAATCCAGAGAAAGCCGCGATTGTCTTGAAATAACGAGAGGATGTAATCAGAGGCGAGACCGGTTCCTTGAGTGTACGTTTTAAAGGGAAGTTGCTGTCCAAACAGCGGAAGAAGAAAAAATAAAAGGGAAATGAAAACTACCTTACGTTTCATAACATGTACAAAATAGATCAATCATGTAGAAGCTTTACTGTTTTAGTGATGTAACGACAAAACTTATTGAGTCATTTTTTACATAATAAAAATAGCAATAATTACTATACTTTAACTGTTGTTACAAAATAAATTACGCGGTTTTTGTTATCCCCGGAATGCTGAAAATAAATTTACTTCCTTTGCCTAATTCACTTTCGATCCATATTCTACCGTTTTGAGCGTGTAAGAACTCTCTTGAAATAGCCAGTCCTAATCCCCATCCTTGTTTGGATATTTCTCCCACTTGCGTAAATCTTTGGAACAATTTGTCTTTATCTTCTTTTGATATTCCCGGTCCGTTGTCTTTTATGGAAAACTGAACATCGTTATCCACTTTCATCACTTCTATTTTAATTTCATCTCCTTTTTTTGAATATCTGATTGCGTTGTTCAAGATATTGATGAAAACAAACACCAATTTTTCAAGGTCGGCATGAATTTCCGGCAGGTCTTCTTCAACAACAGTTTGCAGATCAATATTCTTTTCGGAAACTTGCATCATCAAAGCAGTTACTCCGATATCCAAGACAATATCCGGTTTTACTGAGGTGAACTTCAACCTGATATTTCCGGTTTCAATTTGTGAATAGTCCAGCAGTTCGTTGATTACCCTGGATAAACGATTGCTGTGTTGCCTCAAGGCAGCTATAATTTCTTTTTGCTCATCGTTTAGTACACCAACCCGTTTATCATCAAGTAGTTTTAAGCTTAAGTTAATGGAGGACAATGGAGTTTTGAGTTCGTGCGAAGCGGTAGCAAGTAGATTTGTTTTTGCTTTGTCACGCTCCTGATATTTAGTGATGTTTCTCAGCAAAATTAAATTACCGATAAATGTTTCTTTCTTTTCCGATTCGGCGTACGTAATAATTTCTTCAACCTCAACGTTGAAGAAGAATTCTTTCCCCTCATGAGCGATTCTTATAAGCTTAATTTCTGCGTCATCATCAGAAATTTTTAAGAGGACTGTTTTGTAAATTTCTCTTATCAAATCATTATAGGCAGCAACATCCGGGATGTAATGATGCAAAATATCTTTCTCTTTTAATCCGGTAAGTTGCAGTATCGTATTATTTACCAACACTACTTTCCGGTTCTCGTCAATAAACAAGATACCGTCTTCAAAGCTATGAACAACGGCTTCCAATCTTTTCTGTTCAAATAAAAGTTGATCAATTTGTTTTGCATCGTAAAGCTTTAATCTTGCCGCCATTATATTGAATGCGTTTGCCAGTTCACCCAATTCATCTTTTGTATGTATTTCAAGTTTCTGATCATAATTCCTTTCACTGATTGATTTAATCTTTTCCGTTAGTTCCTTTATCGGTCCTACAATACTGGAAGGGAAAGTAAAAATAAATGATAAGGTGATGAGGATACTTAGTGTTGCAACAACTGACATGTATAATGTTACATCATCGGCGGCAGTTTGCAAATTATTCGTCTTGTGAGTTATCGCGGTCATGTTGAGTTTATAGATAGCAAGAATTATATTCCCAACAGCTAAATATCTTTCACGCAATCTCTCAAAGTTTTTTTCTTCTGGTTGAGGATTGTTTTTAAGTTGTTCATAAGTGTTTAAGTAATCTCTATAGGTTGAATGTAGTTGATGGACAAGTTCAGCCTCGCCGGATTCAGTAATAGTTTTTGTTTCAAGTTGAAGATTTTTCTCGAAGATATTTTTTGATTCCAGATATTTATTAACTAGTACACTATCAACATACTTTTTCTTCTCAAGATTTTTTATTTGAAATGTATTGATATCATCCAATTCACTAACCATATTCATCATATAATTAACTGAAGAATAATTATCTACAATTGTTCCTTTGGATTTATAGGCGAGGTGGTTGATGAACATTATTCCAAGTACACTCAACAGTAAGATTACTGCGAAGAGGAATATTACACCGAGACTGATTTTACTTTTTAATGTTTTCATCTGCAGACACCATCAAAATATCTATGTTTTCTTTTGAAGTTAAATATGATAATTCGCGGAAGAAATTTTTTGGCTTTAATCGATAGAGAATGGTAAAGATAGGTTTACCGATTACAATTAAAGCGGCTTCTTTCTCCTTGGCAAATTCCACAATTGATTTTGCAATTTCATTACTGCTTAACTCCACCACTTCGGCTCCAAGTTCTACGGCAAGTTTAAAGTTGTTAAGTAAATATCGCTGTACTTTCGGATCGATTGTATCCATTTTTTCTTTATCAGTCTGAACATAAACCACGAACCACTTTGAATTATATATTGCTGCCAGTCTTGAGGACCTTCTAATCAACTTTTTCCCTGAAGTATTATTTGTACTTATCGCGGTAACTATCGCATTAAGTCTTTCGCGGGAGGGGAGAGGGATTTCTCTCATTATTTTTCTTTCCACCTGGCGGGAAACTTCCTTTAAGGCCAGATCACGAAGCTGCAACAATTTATCTTTTTGAAAAAAGTTCTGTAATGCAATTGGGACTTTTTTCATATCGTAAATTTTACCCTCTTTCAATCGGTCAATTAATTCTTCAATTGTCAAATCAACATTTACAACTTCGTCGGCAGAATGAATAATACTATCCGGAATCCTTTCCGTTATTATTATTCCTGTAATCTTTTCAACTTGCTTATTAATGCTTTCGATGTGTTGAATATTTACCGTGCTGATAACGTTTATGCCTGCTTCAATTAACTCGTTAACATCCTGCCATCTCTTTTCATTTTTGGAACCGGGAATATTTGTATGCGCAAGTTCATCTACCAAAACTACTACCGGTTTTTGAAGCAGTATCGAGTCAACATCCATTTCATCAAGCTGTTTTCCTTTATAGAATATTTTTTTTCGTTCCATAATCGGCATACCAATGAGCAGCTTTTCAGTTTCTTTTCTTCCATGCGTTTCAACATAACCGACTGCAACATCAACTTTATTTTCAGAAAGTTCTTTCCCCTCAAGCAGCATTCTGTAGGTTTTACCAACACCTGCAGCCATTCCAATATAGATTTTCAACTTGCCTTTTTTAGAGGATCGAATGAGATTTAAAAATCTTTCTGCCGATATGGATATTTGTGGTTCCATTAAAATAAATCGTTGTACTTAAATTAATTCTTTTTTAATTCATCTAAAGCAAGGTTCAGTTTCAGAACATTCACTCTTTCTGTTCCGAATAAACCGAGTAATGGTTTTTCAATCTGCTTTTTAACTGGTTCTTTAACTTTTTGTCTGTTTAGGTTTCTTTCTTTAGCAATTCTCGGTACTTGGATCAAAGCAGCTTGCGGAGAAATATGCGGATCAAGTCCACCACCCGATGCGGTTACTAAATCAGAAGGAATTTCACTTCTTTTTACTTCCGGATTTTTATCTAAGAATTCATGAACTCTTTTATCAACATCGGCAAGATATTCCGGGTTTGTCGGACCTTTATTTGAACCGCCGGTAGCTGCGGCATTATAATCCACAGCAGAAGGTCTTCCCCAAAAATATTTTGATTCAGTAAATTTCTGTCCAATATTTTCGAACCCGATTAATTTCCCGTTTTTGTAAATCGGTAATCCGTTTGACTGAGAAGGAAAGAGAAGTCCGATTCCCCAGATTAGTAAAGGGAACAAGATGCCAAACATAATTACCGTTGAAAAGTGCAGACCTAAAACATTTTTTAGTGATTTCATTTTTTATACCTTAAAAGAATAGACTAACAAATAAATCAATTAATTTTATTCCAATAAATGGAACAATAATTCCGCCCAACCCATAGATAAGAATATTTCTTCTTAACAAAGCGCTTGCTCCTATCGGTTTATATTTTACGCCTCTTAATGCAAGGGGAACTAACGCAAGAATAATAAAAGCATTAAAAATTACCGCAGATAAAATTGCCGATTGGGGTGAGCTAAGCCTCATGATATTTAGTACGTTTAATGCGGGAACAGTAATTGAAAAAAGAGCCGGAATTATGGCAAAATATTTTGCAACATCGTTGGCAATAGAAAATGTTGTAATATTTCCGCGTGTGATTAATAATTGTTTGCCGATCTCAATTACTTCAAGCAGCTTTGTAGGATCGCTGTCAAGATCAACCATATTAGCGGCTTCTTTTGCTGCTTGCGTTCCTGAATTCATAGCCACAGCTACATCTGCCTGGGCAAGCGCGGGGGCATCGTTTGTACCGTCGCCCATCATTGCAACAAGTTTTCCTTCTCTCTGTTCTTTAAGAATATAATTCATTTTGTCTTCCGGTTTTGCTTCAGCTATATAATCATCAACACCGGCTTTGTTTGCAATATATTTTGCAGTTAAAGGATTATCACCTGTTACCATAACTGTCTTTACGCCCATCTTCCGTAATCTTAAGAACCGTTCTTGTATTCCAGGCTTAATAATATCCTCAAGCTGAATGACGCCCAATAATTTTTTATTAACTGCCACTGCCAACGGAGTTCCACCATTATTGGCAATTTCGTTTACCTGAAGTTCAGCCTCTTTAAATTCTCCCTCATTTTTTATCGAATATTTTTTTATTGCATCCCAAGCGCCTTTACGGATTTCCGTACCGTCCTTAAGATCAACGCCGCTCATTCTAGTTTCAGCGGAAAATTTTATAAACTTCGCATCATTAAGAAGTTCTCCATTTGCATTTATCGAATTATTTTTCTCTGCCAACTCTACTATTGATTTCCCTTCGGGAGTAGAATCTGAAACAGAGCTCAAATAACAATACTTCGTAAATTCATTTGCATTTACTCCTTCAGTAGGATAGAAGTTTGTAGCTTTTCTGTTGCCGATTGTTATCGTTCCTGTTTTATCAAGCAATACAATATCAATGTCTCCGGCATTCTCTACTGCTTTTCCGGATTTGGCAATAACATTGGCTCCTAAGGCTCTGTCCATACCGGCTATACCTATTGCAGAAAGGAGTCCGCCGATAGTTGTTGGAATAAGACAAACAAACAAAGATACCAATGCCGAAACCGTTAAAATTGTTTTAGCATAAAAAGCAAAGGGATAAAGCGTTACCGTTACAAATAAAAATATCAAGGTAAAACTGGCAAGCAGAACAGTTAGCGCAATTTCATTCGGCGTTTTTTGACGCTTGGCTCCTTCAACCAGGTCAATCATCTTATCCAGGAAAGATTCTCCCGCATTAGTTGAAACCTGAACTTTTATTTTATCCGAAAGAACTTTTGTTCCTCCAATTACACCCGAATGATCTGTATCTGCCTCTCTTATAACCGGGGCAGATTCGCCCGTAATTGCAGATTCGTCTATCGTTGCCAGCCCCTCAATAATTTCTCCATCTGCCGGAAGCGTATCTCCGGTTTCAACAAGATAGACATCTCCTTTTTTTAAACTGGATGAACTAACCAATGTAATTAAGCCATCACTTAAAACTAATTTTGCCGGTGTGTCTTCTCTTGTCTTCCGAAGTGATTCAGCCTGTGCTTTTCCACGCTCCTCCGCTATGGCTTCAGCAAAATTTGCGAATAATAACGTCAGGAAAAGGAGAATTGTAATTAGAAAGTTATAAATAAAACTTCCCTGGTTGGCTAAAGGATTTACTAATGTTATAATTGTAACTATCAGCATAATCAACGTACCGATTTCAACCGTAAACATTACCGGATTCTTAAGCATATACACCGGGTTAAGTTTTACAAATGATGAACGGATCGCTTCCTTTACTATTGAAGGTTCAAATAATTTTAATGTTTTTTTATGTTTCATAGTTTTATTGTTCTTTATGTTTTACATGGAAAAAAATTCGGCTAAAGGACCAAGTGCAAGAGCAGGAAAGAAATTCAAGGCTGAAACGATTAGGATAATTCCAAGTACCATTACAGCAAATGTTAAACTTTCAGGTTTCAGAGTTCCCGCAGATTCAGGAATATATTTCTTCTCGGCAAGCATTCCGGCAATTGCAACGGGACCAATGATAGGCAGGAATCTTGCAAACAGCATTACTATACCAGTTGAAATATTCCAGAAATAAACGTTATCTCCTAACCCTTCAAAACCGGAACCGTTGTTTGCATTGGAAGACGTAAATTCATAAAGCATTTCTGAAAAACCATGATATGAAGGATTATTAAGCCAACCTATGTTGGGATTTTGAGCAGCCATAATTGAAGCAATTGCTGTGGGTATTAATACAAGGAATGGAGTAACAAGTAAAACAAGCGCGGCAATTTTCACTTCACGAGATTCAATTTTTTTCCCCAGAAATTCAGGTGTTCGACCCACCATTAACCCTGAAATAAAGATTGCAATAATGATATAAACAAAGAAGTTTATAAAGCCAACGCCTACTCCGCCATAGAGTGCATTTATCATCATATCAAGCAAATATATGCCGCCGGAAAGCGGCGTTTGACTATCGTGCATTGAGTTTACTGCTCCGCATGAAGTGGAGGTGGTTGTAACACCCCAATAGGCGGATGCAGCAGCCCCGAACCGGACTTCTTTCCCTTCCATGCTGCCCATCGGTTGATTAATCCCCAGTTTTGTTATTTCAGGATTCCCCGCCATTTCAAGTGATACAGTCGGAATAACAAAACAAAGGAATATTATTGTCATTATACCAAAGAATATCCATGCAAGCTTTTTCCGGTTTAGATAATAGCCGAAACTAAAAATTAATGACATCGATATTACGAGAAGGGATAAGTTCTCAATAAAATTTGTAAAATAATTAGGGTTTTCAAAAGGATGGGCAGAATTAGGTCCAAAATAGCCGCCACCATTCGTACCTAATTGTTTTATAGAGATCATTGAGGCAACAGGACCTGTTGCTACATTGACCGTATCACCCTGTAAAGTTATTACCGTTTGAGCTCCGTGAAATGTTTCCGGCATACCATTGAGTAATAAAACTACCGAAACAACAAGAGATAAGGGAAGTAATATTCTTGTGCAGCTTTTTAAAAATAAATTATAAAAATTTCCAAGATCAGTTCCCTGTTTAAGAGATAATCCTTTAAATAATAATGCGAGTGCCGCAATCCCTGTTGCTGCACTTACAAACTGAAGGAATGTAAATACAAGCATTTGCGTAAAGTAAGTTGCCCCTGTTTCACCTGAGTAATGCTGAAGGTTAGTATTTGTTACAAAGCTTGCAACCGTATTAAAGGCTAGCGCAGGTTCCATATTAGTAATTCCTGCAGGATTTAAAATAGGAATAGCTCCTTGTAAAAGAAGAACTATAAATGACCAGATATAGAATATTAAATTTAAAAATAGCAACGCTTTCATATTCTTTTTCCAATCCATCTTTTCATGTGGATTTACACTGGAAATTTTGAATATGAAATTTTCAAGTGGGGCAAAAAAATCTGTCCAGACTTTTTCTCCTTTAAAAACTTTGCTAATATATTTCCCAAGGGGGACTGCAAGCGCAACAGTTATTAAAAAAATTAATACAATACCAAATATTTCAGTGTTCATAGTTTTACCTTAAAATTTTTCCGGTTTGATTAATACATAGAAAAGGTACAGACCTATTAAAACGCTAACGATTAAGAGAGTAACCATTTATTTCTCCTTTAAAGACTATTAAAAAAATCTATTGATTTGTAGCAGATCCAAAAGCAAACCGCACTAAGCAATATCATTAAAAAAGTAACCATTGATATTTTCCTTTTTGTTTACTAGCGTTACGCTATTTTTGTGCCATCTGAAAATCTTGCTGATAAGTACAATTTATGCGTGAAATAAAACCGGAATTAAAAATGGAGTTGGAAAACCACTCCAAAATGGTAGGGTCGATTTTCAGTTTGGCAGGGTTACTTGTTTTAACTTGTCGAAATCGGAAAAATATCATCACTTTTGGCTTTGCATGGATTTTGCTTATAAAAAGTAAAAAGAGATTTTTTATGAAACCCAAAAACAAATTTTTCAGCATTTCAAAAAGTAATCAGTACTACTTTTCAACTCTTCTTATGTTTATCATTCTTGTGATTCTGTATAATGTGCAGGATAGTATCGGTTATGAAACTGTCTCATTAATTCTATTATTGATAATCTTTCTCCTTCCGCTTTTTAATTTTGAAAGAGGACCAATTATTCTATCCGCGGTTATTAGCGCTTTCGCATGGGATTATTATTTTATTCCTCCTCATTTTACAATGCGTATAGCAAAACCGGAAGACGTAATGATGTTGTTCATGTTCTTTATTGTGGCTGTTACCAACGGTGTTTTAACTTCACAACTCAAGACGCAGAAGAACTTAATGATGGAGAAGGAAAGAAAATCGAATGCACTGTATCTTCTTTTGAAAGCCTTATCGGAGGGGAAGGATCTGGATGAACTTTTAATGAAAGCTGTACAACAGTTCGAAAATGTTTTCGGATTTAAGTCTGTAATCTTTTTCCCTTCCGATCAGAATAAACTAAAAAGAGAACCCCATCCGATTAGTAATTTTAGGGTTGATGATTTGGATTGGTTAGCGGCAGAATCATCATTTGAGTCCAAAAGAGAAACCGGAAAATCAACTGATACCTTGCAAAATGTTAACGCAAAATATTTTCCCTTGATGAGCAAAGATTCTGTATTCTGTGTTATAGGAGTAAAAATATCCGACGATTTGAAATCTGACCCATCGGAAATGGAATTTCTCAGACTTTTCATCAATGAGATTTCCCCTTTTATAGAAAAGTATGTCTAAACTACTCAATACCATAAGATTGGAGTTTCCGATAAAGAGTTGTTAACCCAATTCCTAAAACTTCAGCGGTTTTAGTTTTATTTCCGTAAACACTTTCAAGAATTTTTAGGATGTGATTTTTTTCAACTTCATCCAACTTTGTTACTGCACCTTCTGCACGGTGTTCTTCATGGAAGAACTCTTTTGGTAGCGTGTTCTCTGATAGAACACCGCCTTCGGATAAAATTATCGATCTCTCAATTACATTACGGAGCTCTCTAATATTTCCGGGGAAATCATAGAGTTTTATTCGTTCTAAAAATCCTTTGGAGATTTTAGTTACACTTCGTTTTAACCTTTTGCTGAAGTGCTGAACAAAAAATTCCGTTAAAATTTCAAGATCATCTTTTCTTTCTTTTAAAGAAGGAAGTTCAATCTGCATAACGTTTATGCGGTAAAAAAGATCGGAGCGGAAATTTCCGTTTTCAACTTCCGTTTCAAGATTTCTATTTGTTGCGGCAATAATTCTCACATCTACTTTGGTGGTTTTGGTATCGCCAGACTTTATAAACTCATTTGTCTCAAGCACGCGCAATAATTTTGCTTGAAGAGAAATATCGAGCTCGCCAATTTCATCTAAAAACAAAGTGCCTAAATGCGCTTCTTCAAATAATCCTTTTTTATTCTTAACGGCTCCGGTAAATGCACCGGTTTTATAACCAAACATTTCCGATTCAAGAAGTTCCCTTGCAAACGCACTGCAATTTATTGCCACGAATGGATAATTTTTTCTGCTGCCGGAATAATGAATTGCCTGTGCGAATAACTCTTTGCCGGTTCCGGTTTCGCCCAAAAGGAGAACCGGGGTATCGGTAACGGCAATTTTTGATGCTAATTCTTTGGCTTTCATAATTGGTGATGAACTACCGGTTATGGCATCGAAGTTAAATTTTTCACTTACACTTTTTTCCAACAGTTCGATTCTTTTTTTCATCTGCACTTTTTCGGCTGCCCGTTGAACTAATGGAATTATTTTATTATCTTCATCGCCTTTTGTTATATAGTCGAAAGCGCCTTCCTTTATTGCGCGGACCCCATCTTCGATCGTTCCGTAAGCGGTGAGTACAATAATTTCGCAGATCGGATTAAGCTCTTTAATTTTATTGACAAGATCAATTCCGTTTGCATCCGGTAATTTTACATCAACGATTACAACGGAAATATCTTCTTTCTTTAAAATATCCAATCCTTGGGAGGCATTCTCCGCATCATATGTTAAAAATTCTTCAAGCTTTAAAAGTTTAACAAGCAGATTTCTTAAATCATTTTCATCATCTATAATTAAAATTGTTGCATTCACTTTTTACTCTATTCGTTTCACTAATTAAAAAATAATTATTTAAAAGTGTTACGTATAAGATAGAAAATAATGGCTCTTTTATGAAAAAGTTTGTTACTATACGTTTCGAGTCAAAATAAATAAACACGGAAATTTTTACCCTATGAAAAGAACAAAACAAGAATTTACAGACAAAGAGATTAGAGAAGAGATAATATCAACATCAAAAACATGTAGGATAGATCTGATGGATAGCAACCGAACTTTCTTGTATATAATCCAGTAATTAGGATTCAGCACTACTATCAACTGAAAAATAAAATACCACATTCATTTAATTTGAGTCTATAAAATCCTCTGTCTGTAACGGCAGAATCGTTGCCCGATCGCATTCCGGAAGCACATAAAAAATTAAACCCTTGTTTTGCACAACAATCAGAAACTTTTTTTATATTTATTACGTTTACAGAATTATAGGTAGTAATAGTACAACATAAACCGAGAAAAGAAGAACAAATAAAACGGATGAATAAGATGAGAAAATTAAAATTGCAAGTACAAATGTCGATTGACGGATTTATCGCCGGGCAAAACGGTGAAATGGATTGGATGGTTTGGGATTGGGATGATGAGATTAAAAAGTATGTGAGTGAAATAACAGAACCGGTTGACTGCATTATTATGGGGAGAAATCTTGCTACTGGTTTTATTCCATATTGGGAAAACGTTGCCTCAAATCCTGATGACCCGCAATATCCATTTGGTAAAAAAATGACCGACACTCCTAAAGTAGTTTTTACCAAAACACTTGATAAATCCGAATGGGATAATACCGTTTTAGCAAAGGGTGATTTGATTGAAGAAGTAAATAATTTAAAACAACAAAACGGGAAAGACATTATCACTTATGGCGGTGCAACATTTGTTTCCTCTTTAATTAAAGCCGGACTAATCGACGAGTATAACTTGTTCGTAAATCCAACTGCGATCGGTGCTGGAATGTCGATCTTCAAAGAAATGGATGCGAAACAAAATTTTACACTTAAAAAAACGATTGCATTCGAGTGCGGCATCGCATTACTTCAATATGAAAAAAAATAACAAATTACTAACAATCAAATAAAAGGAATAAAAAAATGAAAGTTGTGAATCCATACTTAAACTTCAACGGAAATACCGAAGTAGCTTTTAACTTTTATAAATCGGTTTTTGGCGGTGAGTTCACCATGCTGATGCGATTTAAAGACGTCCCCGATCAAAATATTCCGGACGAAGCAATGAATCAAATTATGCACGTGGCGTTGCCGCTCGGTAAAAATAACATGCTGATGGGAACAGATGCGTTGGAGAGCATGGGTTTTACCTTGACTGTTGGTAACAATGTCCACATTGCAATCCATACGGAAAGTCGTGAAGAAGCTGATAAACTATTTAACGGATTATCTGCCGGTGGTAACATTCAAATGCCGATGGCGGATATGTTTTGGGGGGATTATTATGGCTCCTTCGCGGACAAATTCGGTGTTCAATGGATGATCTCGTTTACGAATCCTAAATAAATTCTATTGAAAAATTACCCGAATTGATAAACTTAATAGGAGAAATAGTTATGAGTAAATTAAAAGTTTTGTGTTATAGTGTTTCAATTGACGGATTTGGAGCCGGACCAAATCAAAGCATGGACACTCCAATGGGTATAGGAGGCATGGCCTTACATGGATGGTATTTGCCAACCAAAACATGTCAAGCGATACATGGCGAGATGCTTGGGGGTGGTGAAACGGAAGGCTCTACCGGTGTTGATGATGATTTTGCTGCTAAAGGATTTGAAAATATTGGCGCATGGATAATGGGAAGAAATATGTTTGGTCCAATGAGAGGACTGTGGGAAGATCATTCTTGGAAAGGATGGTGGGGAGATAATCCACCATATCATACGCCTGTTTACATTTTAACTCATCATGCCAGACCATCTATTGAAATGGAGGGGGGAACAACATTTCACTTTATCACCGATGGAATTGAAGCAGCGTTAAAGATGGCAAAAGCAAATGCCAATGGAAAAGATATTCGGTTAGGAGGAGGAGCTAATACTATTCGGCAATATTTGAGTTCGAAGTTAGTGGACGAAATGCACATTGCTGTATCACCCGCTTTGCTTGGGTCTGGTGAGAGCTTATGGCGCAATATAAATTTAGTTGAACTTGGATATGAATGCGCTGATTATGTGCCGTCTGAAAAAGCGGCACACATCATTTTCAAACAAAAATAAGAAGTTGTGATTTGCAGAATCAATTAAATATTGTTCTTCACAAAAAAGGATTAAAAATGAAAAAACTTAAAATAACTTTTTGGATAACCACGGGAATAATTTTTCTTTTTGAAGGAGTAATGCCTGCTTTTACTTTTCAAACGGAAATAGCTAAAGAAGGTATCAGGCATCTTGGTTATCCCGGATATTTTGGAAATGCTTTAGTGGTGTTTAAGATACTTGGAGCTTTAGCTTTAATTATTCCAAAAATTCCCAGACGAATAAAAGAATGGGCGTATGCCGGTTTTGCCTTCGATTTTATTTTTGCAACCATTAGTCATTGGGTAGTGGATGGATTTGGCGGATACGCTGTTTTCCCGCTCATATTCATTTTAATTCTTGCAGCGTCATATGTTACTAATCAAATAATTGTTACTCAACAAAAAGAAATGGTATCATAAAAACATATTCAATAATAACAAACTAAGGAACTACTAAAATGGCAGATGAAAAATCAAACTTGTTAACTGCGGGAAAAATTGCAGTACAACTTGGTGTTTCCGGTGGAGCTGTTTCTAAAGCGATCAAAACTCTCGACATTAAACAGAAACTCGATTTGAAACTACGGAGAGAAAATCGTTTAAGAGCGGTGTTGTACTTCTAAGTTATGTACCAAATATTTGAAAACATTAATCACTAAATAATAAATCTCGAAAGGGTTTAACATGCAAAAGATAACACCATTTTTGTGGTTCGATAATAACGCCGAAGAGGCGGTTGGGTTTTACACTTCAATTTTTTCCACCTTAGACGAATCCGACTCCGGCGGAAAGGATGCGAAAGTAGGAAATGCCACTCATTATGAGGAACAAGGCGCCAAAGTATCGGGAAGATCAAAGGGCTCGGTGATGACAGTTCCTTTTCAGCTTAACGGACAAGACTTTGTAGCGTTAAACGGCGGTCCACTGTATAAGTTTAGCGAAGCAATATCGTTTGCTGTTAATTGCGAAACGCAAGAAGAAGTGGATCATTATTGGAATAAACTTTCCGAAGGTGGCGAAGAAGTACAATGCGGTTGGTTGAAAGATAAATTTGGTTTGTCATGGCAGATTGTTCCAACCGTTATGGGCAAGTTGTTTAGCAGTCCTGATTCCGTAAAAACGAATAGAGTTATGGGAGCTATGCTGCAAATGAAAAAACTTATAATTGCTGATTTGCAGAAAGCGTACGACGGCAATTAACGATTAGCTTCTTTCTCCTGATTTAATTGTGAAATTATCGAACTATTTTTAGGAAGTAAATATTTTTTTCACCAAATGATAACCATAGAAGAATTTAGAAAACTTGCTTTGTCTTTCCCGGATGCTACGGAAGAACCTCACTTTGAGAAAACTTCTTTTAGAGTGAATAAGAAAATATTTGCCACGTTTGATGAAATCAATAATCAAGCGGTTGTAAAACTTTCTCCGTTAGATCAATCGGTATTTTGTAGTTTTGATAAAGCAGTAATGCATCCGGTAAACGGCACATGGGGCGGACGAGGATGGACAGTGATTGAATTAGACAAAGTAAAAAGAGCGATGCTCAAAGATGCATTAAGGACCGCATACCAAAATCTATCGGCAAAAAGCAATAAGAACTATATATTACGTGAGAAATAATTTTATGACAAAAGAAAACAATGCAAACTTCGCAAAAGCTGAGATGCTAATCCGAAAACCCGTTTCAGAAGTGTTTGAAGCATTTATCAATCCGGCAATCACCACAAAATTTTGGTTTACAAAAAGCACCGGGAAATTGGTTGTGGGGAAAAAAGTGGAATGGACTTGGGAGATGTACAATCACACCGTTCCCATTTTTGTTAAATCGATTGAGCCAAACAAAACCATTTTAATTGAATGGGGAAATTACGAGGAACGAACTGAAGTAGAATGGACTTTCAAATCAGTAAATGATAATTCAACCTTCGTGAGTATTGTTAATAAAGGATTTATCGGCGACACAACACAACTCATATCTCAAATTCGTGATTCAACCGAAGGATTTGCAATGGTATTAGCCGGTCTGAAAGCCTATCTTGAATATGGTTTGCAACTCAATTTAATAGCGGACAGATTCCCCAAAGAAATTGCAAAATGAAATTGATTAAAGTAAAAACTCATAACAGATATAAGAAATGAAAGAATAAAATGGAAACAATTCCAAAAACAAAATTCAAAACAGTTGATGAATATCTTTCTGCTTTCCCCAAAAATGTTAAAGATATTTTGGCAGAACTGCGAAAAACAATAAAACAAGCAGCTCCGCAAGCAGAAGAATTAATCAGTTATAACATGCCCGCGTTCAAACTGAATGGAATATTGGTTTATTATGCCGCGTACCGGAAACATATCGGTTTTTATCCAACATCCTCGGGAATTGAAGCATTTAAAAAAGAACTTTCCGGTTATAAATGGGCAAAAGGTTCGATCCAATTTCCACTTGACCAACCGCTTCCCACAGAGCTAATAACGAACATAGTAAAATTTAAAGTGATGAGAAATTCGGAAAAAGCAGCTGCAAAAACGAAAAAGAAATAATCAAAACAAATATGCTCAAGGACGTTTTGAAAACTGCGTATCACGAAGTGGCGCAGAAAGAACTCTGATGTTTTAAATAATTTAAATATACCGTATATTAGAAAGAGAAATTTAGTACAATGATTCATTCCAATAATCAATTAATAAAAAGGTGCCATCATGGGAAAAGAAAAAAGTGTTAAGAAAGACGTTAAAAAGAAAGCAGCCAAAACTTTAAAAGAAAAAAGAAATGAAAAGAAAGAAAAAAAGAGTCTGTCTAAATAATTTCTTTTTGAAAATTTAATTTTGGGGGTGATGATTCTATGAGCGAACAAATAGGCGGCAAATGGAACGCTGAAGATTACGCAAAGAATTCTTCTGCTCAAAAAGTTTGGGCTAATGAGTTAATCTCCAAACTTTCTTTAACAGGAAATGAATCGCTAATAGATATTGGATGCGGCAATGGTCTCATAACAAATGAAATTGCCGAATGCCTCCCTTCCGGATTTGTAGTTGGAATAGATTCTTCCGAAAGTATGATAAATCTTGCCTCAAAATCTTTTAGACGAAACAACTTATCATTTTATACCATGAGCGCAACAGATATTTGCCTTGATATAAAATTCGATATCGCCTTTTCTAATGCAACGCTTCACTGGGTCAAAGATCATCAAGCAGTATTAGTAAGCTTGAAAAAACATCTCAAACAAAATTCCAAAATTCTATTTCAAATGGGCGGATATGGGAACGCACGGGAAATGGTTGAAGTAGTTGAGTCTGTTACCGCTTTGGAAAAATGGAAGAAATATTTTAACGATTTCGCTTTCCCATACAGTTTTTATAAAATAAGTGATTATGAAAAATTACTTCCCATAACCGGATATCGAGTGGAACGAATTGAATTAATTCAAAAAGATATGATACACGAAAATGTTGATGGATTAAAAGGATGGGTAAGAACAACCTGGTTCCCTTACCCAGACAGACTGCCGGAGGATAAACGTGAATTCTTTATAAACAAGTTAATTGATGAGTATCTCTCAAAACATCCAACTGATTCAAATGGAAAAACTCATGTAAAAATGGTTAGGTTGGAAGTTGAAGCAAGAAGTATTTAGTTAACGAGTGCAATAAAAATTTTAACCTCCGCTCCCTTATTCAGTAACGGAGTATTAATTAATTTAACTGAGGTGCTTGCAAAAGAGCATCTCCGGGATTTTTAATAACACCGGGATTTATTCTAGTGATGAGAAATAATCTGTGTGCACAATAAACTGTTGAAACAGTTTATAGGTAGTTGGTTCAGTTCGTACACCTCGATGAATCGAGGTGTTAATGAGAGCATGTTCAAAATGGAATATTAACACCGGAATTCATTCCGGTGACATGAAGAAAACAAATAAATGATAAACCGTTTTAACGGTTTTGTCTCTGGGGCTATAACTCGATAAATCGAGGGGTTAATGGAGAAGATGTTCATAATGGAGTATTAACACCGGAATTTATTCCGGTGACATGAAAGAAAACAAATAAATGATAAACCGTTTTAACGGTTTTAAAAAAGGAGATAATTATGTCACTCCACTCATACTCAAAATGCTGGCTTCATCTTGTATGGGGCACATTAAAGAGAGAAAAGCTGATTACCGGTAAGGAAGAACGCAAGCGAGTTTCTTCCTATTTATATGATTATGCTAAAGCTAAAAATATTTTCATGAAAATAAATTATGTCAATGTTGAACATGTACATTCGTTGGTTGACTTACCAACAAATCTTTGTATTGAAGAGATGATGCATTTATTAAAAGGGAGTTCTTCTCACTGGATTAATCAAAACAATATCTGTCATGGAAAATTTGCATGGGGACGCGGATATGCGGCCTTGTCTGTATCGGAATCTAATCTCCAAAAGGTTGCTAAGTATATCGAAAATCAAGGAGAGCACCATAAAGTAAAGAGTTTCAACGCGGAGTATGAGCAGTTTATTAAGGCGTACGGGATGAAGTATGTGCCTGAGGAAGTTTAAACTGTTCCGCCAAAGGTGGACAGGTGAAACAGTTTCAAGAATAAATTGGATAGTTAGTGCACCTCGATGAATCGAGGTGTTAATGGGAAGTAAATCCCGGATGGAGTATTAACACCGGAATTTATTCCGGTGTTATACAAATCAATTATATCCTATAATTATTTTTTTAGCATTTCGCCTGTAAAATTCCACTTAAAATCCGCTACCTCCCAACGTGGGGGGAGGTTAATTTCTTCTCCATAATATTTTATTTCTTCCGAAGGCTGGAACGGAAAAGGGAAACCGGGTGAATGTATTCCATCATTGTTGGTATCATAAAAACAATAAAGTTTGTACTTGCCGGGTTCAACTCTTGTAAACGCGAAGTCCCCTTTTTTGTTTAATTGTTTGGTATAAAACTTATCTTTTACACTTTTATTTTGTAAAACAAGAACGGGATTTTTTGAAGAATCGAGATTCTCCACTATTCCGGAAAATCCGGTAAAATTTAAACCGTTAAACGTTTTGAATTTAAATTGATAGAGAGAATCAACGCTATTTCCAGCGGCATCAGCAATGTTTTTGAAATTAAATTTTATTGAATACGTTTCTAACGATTTTAATTTCTGTTCAGGTTTTAAGACAAAAGAAGCATCGTCAATTTTCTTTAGTGAGAAGTAAACTATCCTCCCAGCCGTATCATTAAAGGCGATTTTCTGTTTTAATCCTTCGACATCAAACTCATTATCAAACCAGAACGATATTTCCGTGTCAAGATAATCCACAGCATCACTTCTTTCCAGGGGAAACGTCTTCATCAACATCGGAGCCGAAGTATCAACTCTCTCACTAACCGTTAATGAAACAGCATCAAACGGTGTTTTGTTTTTCGCTTCGTCTTCAATATTCCGTGCGGTTACATAAAATTGATTAGTCACCGGTAACGAATCTTTTACCGCTAAGAATAATTCCTTTTCCTTCGCCCTTCCCTTGTATGCGTACAAAACCGGGAACTCTTTTATTTCTGTTGAATCAACAATTGAAAATTTTTGGGCATCAACAGAAGCAGAATCAAGCTCTTCGGAAAAAGTTATAAGGAGATGATGTTTATCCGTCATTACTGCGCTGAACAAACGGGGACTGACCGTATCAATTTTAGCTAAAGAAAAATTTAACCCGCCGAATAATGTATCTTTTTCATTTAAAGTAACTTCGCTAAACGGAACTCCGATTAAATCCTGATCGGGTTGAAACAGAAAATCGCGGTACTCGTCTTGAACGGCAAAAACTCTGTAGGTTTGAAATGCCAAACCGGAAAGTCTATAATTTCCTTTTTCACCGACTTGAGAAACATAATCCGCTTTTTGTTTAACGGGATTTATCGTATCCCCCGTTACCTTATAAGCAAAGATCATAACGCCGGAAGGTTTATCGGAATAAACATTTCCTTCAATAATTCCGTTATCAATTTTCGCTCCTGTGGAAAATGAGAAGGTAAAAGCTTCCGTCATTCTGTTTTTATTGTTGTAATCTACTAGATCAGTTCCGATAGTGATGTTGTAAGTAATATCTTTTTTTAGAGCGTCGGGGAAATAAACACGCACCGATTGACCGCTCCAGTTAAGCTCAAGGTCGCCTTCGACTTGCGGGGAAACAAAGATGGCATCTTTCAAACTTCTTTTGTCAACATATTCGGAAAAAGACAATTCAAAATAATTCTCAGAAAAATTTGTTGTCCCGTTCACCGGAAAGACTTCCAATATTATAGGTGATTCCGTATCAAGAGGTCCGCCGCCCGGCGGTTGTTGATTTGCACAGCTCATCAAATAAATTGATGATAAAATGCTGAGGAAATAAATTAATTTTTTGATTGTTGATTTAACCATTTGTAATACTCTTGTGCAAGTTTTTTATGCCTAGAAAAATTTTGAGAAAAAAAATGTCCTCCTTTAGTGTCCGCAACAAAAAATAAATAGTTATGATCTTCCGGGTAAAGGGCAGCATACAAAGCATCTTTACCGGGATTATTAATTGGACCGGGAGGTAAACCAAAATATAAATAGGTATTATACTTTGAATCAATTTTTAGATCATTCCCTTTTAATCTTTTCCATCCGTTTGTCTGTAAGTACTGCAATGTCGGGTCTGCCTGTAGTTTCATTCCATCATGCAAACGGTTCAAATAAACTCCGGCAATGCGGCTCATCTCTTCCGGTTTGTTAGTCTCGCCTTCAACAATTGAAGCTAAAGATACTACCTCATGTTCCGTCAACCCGATTTTCCTTGCTTGAATTTTGAGTGAATCAACAAAAAACTTTTGAAATGAATGGTACATTGCTTCAACAATTTCTCCGGCAGAACTGTTTTCATAAAAATCATATTCTTGCGGAAGCAGATAACCTTCAAGTGAAACTTGTTGAAAATTAAGTTTTGCAAGAAAATTTTTATTTTTAATCATCGAGAAAAGAGAATCGGCGTTTACAATATTTTCAGATTGAAGTCTTGAGCATAAACCTTTCGTAGTTATTCCGCCGTATAGAGAAATTTCTTTTAGTTCATCTCCATTATCTGAGACAAAAAGATCAAGTAAAGAAAGATAACTTAGTCCGTTCGGAACGTAAAAGCGCGCAGCTTTAATTCTTTTTGTTGCGCCGTAAACATAGGCTGCCAGCTTGAAATTTCCTTTGCTCGAGATCATTCCTTCATCATATAATTTTTGCGCGAGTAAGTCTAACGATTCCCCTCTCTCTATCTTAATGATCTTTGGAGAAGCGCCGGAATAATAATTCGGACTAAAAAAAATGTATGAGATAATTGAGAGGACGAGAAGAAAGAAAGAAACAGTAATGAGAAATTCTTTTTTTGAAAGAAGGTTTTTAAGAGAAACTTTGCCGCCGGTGGAAAACAAATTATACAAATTCCCTTTCATTGCTTCTTCCCGTTGAATAGCGCGCGATTCATCCAGGATGCGTTCATAAATACGCATCACGGCTTCTTTCCGCAAAGGCTCTTCTGTGTACGAGCCGATACGCTGATTAATAAACTTTTCACGCTCGGGATTATAGGTCGCTAAACCCATTGACCTTTTTATCCTGCCGATCATAATCGAGTGTTTCGTTCGTTTTGAAAGCAGCGCAACCAATTCTCTATCAATTGTATCCACACTTGAACGTAATTTATTTAATAACTCTTCCTTCTCTTCAATTGAAAGAGATTGCAGTTCATTTTCTACTTTTTTGTAAACATTTTCCATTGGGCAAAGATAAGAAATTTCTCTTTCTATAGAGAGTCCGCCGAAGGCGGATTGATAAAATATTTTGAAGAAAAATTCGGGAAGGCATCGGTTTCAAGAGGAAAAGTTTCTCCGGCATTAAGCAAAGACTGTGCACGGAAGGCAATCATCGCGGCATTGTCGCCGCAATATTCCAACTCCGGAATTACAACTTTCTTTTTATACTTTTCTCCTAATTGAAGAAATGCATTGCGTAATTCTTTGTTGGCAGCAACTCCCCCCACGAGCGACATTGATGAAATGTTATATTCTTTCAATGCGAGTTCGCATTTTTTTATCAATGCTCTTACCACCGCATGTTGAAATGAAGCCGCAATATCATTCAAATGATCTTCCGGGATAGGTGTATCTTTTAGTCCGCCAAAGGCGGATTGAACATAACGGAGAACGGAAGTTTTCAGTCCGCTGAAAGAAAAATTATATTTTCCTTTTACGTCGGCAATTGGAAAAGGTATTTTCTGCTTATCTCCCCTTTCAGCAGCAAGTTGAATTTTCGGTCCGCCGGGGTAACCAAGTCCGATCATCTTTGCAACTTTATCGAAAGCCTCGCCGGCGGCATCATCAATAGTTGAACCAAGTTTAATAATTTCCGTAAAACTTTTCGCGAGCAAAAGAAGAGTATGCCCGCCGGAAACAGCTAAAACCAATAATGGGAATTCCGGTTTACCTAGCAAAGCAGGATTTTCACTCGAAAGAAATCCCGAAAAAATATGCCCTTCAATATGATTTACCGGAACAAATATTTTCTTTTTTGCAAATGCTAATCCGCGCGCAAAAGTATAACCGACTAATAATGCACCGATCAATCCCGGACCTGCAGTAGCGCCAATCGCATCAATATCATCGAGTGTACAATTGGCTTTTGCAAGGGCTTCTTTTACCAATGATGTAATAATTTGAATGTGGGCGCGGCTGGATAATTCAGGAACAACTCCGCCGAAATTAATGTGAAAATCTTGTGAGGAAATAAGATTGGCTAAAACAACATCATCTTTCAAAACTGCGACGGAAGTTTCATCGCATGAACTTTCAATTCCTAAAACTAACATTTTCAGTTTCGCGAAAAAAGATTTTTTACAATTTGTCCGGCTATGTTCGGGTTTTCTTTAAGTCTTCTAATCGAATATAAATACCAGTCCTTACCGAACGGAACATATATTCTAACTTTGTAACCGGATTCCGCAAGGTAATCTCTCAAATCTTCGCGCACTCCGAGCAGCATCTGAAATTCAAACGCATCGCGGGGAATTTTTAATGAGTTGATCAAATTTATCGCCTCATCAATAAGATAGGAATCATGCGTTGCAATGCCGACATAATGCTTGTTTTCAAACATCCATTTTAGCAAGCTTAAATAATTTTTTCTTATCTCTTCTTTTCCCTTAAATGCAATTGACACCGGTTCGATATAAATTCCCTTACATAACCTGATGTTCGGATTCAAAGCTTTCAAAGAAATCAGATCGCTTGATGTTCTCCTCATATAGGCTTGAACAACCGCTCCGCAATTGTTGTGCGTTTCTCGTAATTTTTTATAGAGCCGCAGCGTAGCATCGGTGCAAGATGAATCTTCCATATCAAGCCGAACGAAATTTTGCCCTGCTTTGGCTTTTTCAACTAAAGATAAAACCTGGTCATAACAAAATTGCTCATCAAGTTGTAGCCCCATCTGGGTTGGTTTTATTGAAAGGTTTGCATTTAATTGAAGCTTTCTAATTGCAACCAAAACATCCGAACACGCTTGTTTAGAGGCTATGGCTTCTTCCTTTGTAGATATCGCTTCTCCAAGCACATCAACGGTGGCATAAATTCCTTTTTTGTTTAACTCTTGAACAACGTGAACTGCATCTTGAAGTGAATCACCGGCTATATAGCGGTTGGAAAATTTTTTAACAATGAATTTTGGTAAGAGCTGTACAAAAGAAACAATAAGCTCATTGATTAACGACACAAGAACTCCGTAAAATTGTTATGTAAAATTACCTTTATAATTTTCTTTAAACAAAACATTAACTTTTATAAACCTCACCTTTTTCGTAAGTGCCAAAAACTTTAATTGAAAGAGAAATCTCTGCAAGGTTTTTTAATGCATTCTTTATCCGCTCTTCACGTAAATCTCCAAAAAAGTCAGCATAAAAACGATACTCAAAAGGCTTGTGAGGAATCGGTCTCGATTCAATCTTCACCAAATTGATCTCGCGCAATGCAAACACACTTAAGCTTTTAAAGAGCGCTCCCGGAATATTTTTTAACTCAAAACAAATTGAGGTTTTTGGCGTTTTAAAATCCTTCAATCCGCCAAAAGAGGATTGCTTTGCAATAATTAAAAACCTTGTATAGTTCTCGGAGTTGTTCTGAATATTTTTTTTCAGAATATGTAATTTATAAACTTCCGCAGCTTCTTTACTTGCAACAATAGCTATCGGGTCACCGTTCTGTTTAAGAAAAGTGAGCGCGGAACCGGCAGTATCGTACGAAGGAAGAATCTCTGCATTCTTTAATGTTTTAAGAAATTCCGAGCATTGTCCCAACGCTTGAGGATGAGAATAAACTTTTTTTATTTCTGTGAACTTTAAATTTCTTTTTGCAAGCAGATGATGATTTATTTGAAGTTGTAATTCTCCAACTACGCGTAATCCTATCTTACCGGCAGACAAGTTTGATTTCAGCAGCAGATCGTAGGTATCGAATACACTACCATAAAGAGAATTCTCAATAGGAACAACTCCAAACTGAACTTGTTTCTTTTGCACTTTAGTAAATACATCGGCAAACGCATACGAGGGAGAAGTTTCAATCCTTTCACCGAAATATTTCTTTGCGGCAACTTCGCTAAATGCACCATGCTCGCCCTGGAAAGCAATTTTCATCTTTTTAATTTCCTTGTGTTAATAATAGTTGGAGAAGTAAGTTAGCTTTTTGCTCTAACTCTGCTACGGTTCCGTTATTGTAAAATGTGAAATCGGATTTTTCTTTTTTTACTTCTTCCGGTATTTGGTATTTCATTCGCTGCTTAATCTCATCGCCGGATACTTTTTCTCTTTCCACAGTACGCAATATTCTCACATATTCTTCTGCGGTAATTAAGACAACATAATCAAAAAGATTTTCCATACTAGCTTCAAAAATCAGAGCGGCTTCAACAAAGACAATTTCTTCTTCTTCATAATGAGAGATTATTTTTTTTATTGCATTAATTACAACCGGATGCACAATCTCATTTAGCCGTTTTACTTTTTCATCACTGATAAAAGCTTTTTGATAAAGAGCGACTCGATCAAAGCTTCCATTTGGATAAACTGTTTTCCCGAATTCTGCAATTATTTTTTGTTTTAATTGCTCATTTGTAACATAGAGTTCCTTAGCAAGGATATCAGCTTTAATAACGGGATAACCTTTTGCAAATAAAAAATCTGCAAAAGTGGTCTTTCCCGAACCGATCCCGCCGGTGATAGCAACTTTTAATAACTTTTTCATAATGAAAAATAATAAAAAACCCGGAGAGATTTCGGGATTTCAAATATTTTCATTCCAGAATCTTGCAATCTTTTTATTTTTCGATTTTGCAATTATTAACAACCTCCAACCACACGTTTCGGTTTATTTTGCGATGCACTTGAAGCGGCAAGTTTTAGTTTATTTTCTTGGATCATTACCGGAAGTACTTTTGCAGCTTCTGTTCTGAAACGATAAGTATCAATCTCATGCTGATTTGAAGCCACACCAGGTAACTTAAAATTTAGAATATCATTTCTGAATTGCTTCAATCCGCCCTTGAGGAAGTAAATTTCGGTATAAGCTAATTCCCTTGCAAGCACCGCAGCTTTTTTAGCTGTAACTTCATCTTCCGCGATAAAGACATTTTTCTTGTGTTTGATAGTCAACAATTTATGAGCATTCTTTTCAAAGAGATTTTCCAAATCTAAGCGAGTAGAATTCGGTAAACTCATCGCATCAAAATCTTTTTGTTTACGCAGATCGATGATTTGGAGATTTTTGTCTTTGTCCATAATGTTGAATGCAAGTTCATCACAATCCATAGAACTCATCGCATAACTGTTGACAAAACGACTATCATTTATTTCAGCTAACAAAGATTGCCTTCTTTCCGGTAAAGCAAACGCGGAAAGAGCGAGAATTAAAGCTAACCCTGTCAATCCATAATAAAGCGGTTTTGAGTTGAATTCAGGATTCGCTCTTCCATTCACTTTATTTTCGATTAATGTTGTTGCCCAAAAAGCTCCAACTGCCACAACAGTAAGAAGAAAAGCAAAAAGCGATTGCGACATGCCAAGGGTGTCGAAAACTCTTACGTTTCCCCAAGGTGCAGCTTTGTAGAGATTTTCAAAAAGAGGATATCCTTCGGCAAAAATTAAAACTCCGATGAAAGAACCCGCAATAAAAATCATCGCGTCGATCTTCCCGATTGCCGCTGCACAAACACTTGTACCGGGACAAAAACCTCCAACGACAAATCCTAAACCCATGATCAATCCGCCGATAATTGCCGACCAAAGAAAAGTAGGATTAATATAAACAAGACTGATATCTAGCAAACCCCAATGATCAAAGGCGATAACGCCGATCATTGCAACTAATCCGGCTGTAAAAAAAACCCGCAATACGGTAAAGTCATAACCGTAGAATAATCCGACAAGTTTTTTTGAAGTTGAAAATCCGGCTTGTTCAAGAATAAAACCAAAGGCTATTCCTACAAAAAGGGCTACAACAAAGTTTAGCTCATTTCCGATAACTTCAGGCACTAAAGGTCCCATTATAAAACTCCTTTCTTATATCCAAAGTTTTCTGAAAAAATAAGCGAACGCGTATGCGCCGCCAAAAATTGCCATCATGGTAATCAATCCGCCTGCGGAAAGGACAGCCATTCCGCTTAATGCAGCGCCGCTTGTACAGCCTCTTCCAAGTTGAGCTCCAAAGCCGAATAAGACGCCACCAGCTAACGCACCGGCAATTCTTACTTTAGTTGTTGATTTGGGAGAATGTTCAAGTTCTAATTTCAATCTATTAGAAATTAATCCGGAAATAAAAGCTCCGATAACTACGCCGATAATTTCAAACACAAGCCAATTCTTTAAAGGATTTCCGGGATGCTCTTCTTTGTATTCGTCATAGAATTTTGTACCCGTTGTATGGCTTGGTGAAACCGTTTGCACTGTAGCAACCACAGCGCTTTTAACCGCGCCGCTCGCGCCTAATCCTCTTCCGGTAATAAAAATAGTAACGAGCAGAATTAAGCCGAGGAATAATCCGGCTAAATAGGGATTCATATATTTTGTTTCGTTCATATTAAGCCTCAACATCGTTTTGTACATTTTTCAATTTTTCTGTTTCACTTGTGCCATGCGGATCTTCAAGTTCTTCATATCCTGTTATCATCGCTTTCAAGTTGGAAGTTATCGTTGCACCAGTGGTCATCAAATACAAATGTACGATAACAAAAGCCAATAAAAGAAAAGCTGCCGCAGTATGAAATAAAGCGATCACTTCAATTGTTCCGATATTCAATCCTTCAATTGTTCCTTTCTGCGGATAGCGGTAGAACATATAGAGCAAACCCGAAATTACCATTGTGGGAATTACAAGAATCTTCAACGCGAGATAGGTTAATTTTTGTAGCGGATTCAATTTACTCAACACCGTTTTTTTTGTGGGATGCGGAGCGTTCTGAAATATTCCGATCAAATAAAAATTTATTTGAGCTTTTAAATGTTTAGTTGTCGGAAGATATTGTTTCCACTCGCCCGTTGTAAAGTGCCAAAATATTGCAAAGACGATAAGGACAATAAAGATGTATGCCGCAACGTTGTGATATTTTACTGCGTTTTGGTATCCGAAAAAGGTGAATGATCCGTGTATTTCAAAACCTGTTGCAGCTAAAAAGAAAATGGATAATGCCTGCATCCAATGCCAGAATCTCTCAAACGAGCGATAGATATAAACTTTCTGTTTCATAATTATTTTCTCACTTTCAATTTACGTGAAGAAAAAAATCTAAATCCGCCGTGCAGGAGAACTCCGAGAAATGAAAGCAGCAAAACAATTTTTCCAGTTGTTTCAATAAACGGACTATAATCTCTTGCGGGCATATAGAAATCAGTTAAGCCCGCTAAACGACCGCTCTCTCTTGTATGACACTCATTGCACTTTACGGTATTTTCTTTTTTAGAAACCATGTGATTTACCGGCCAGTACATTTCTGTTTTTATAAAAGAAACTTTTCCGCTGAAGGGGAGATTCACATCTTTCATTCCAACTTCAGAAGCGGTTTCCCAATTGAAATCTTTCCAAAGAGCACCTTCACCTTTTTTCTCAGCATAAAGTTTCGGCTGAATTACAATTTGGTTTACTGGATCGAATGGTTGTCTTGCGCGATGTATTTTTACAGGAATTATTTTTGAATCAACATCATTGTAAGAACCATAAAGAGGATTTAACACCAACGGTTTGGTAGTATCAGCAACTTTATCTCCTAAAAGATAATGTCCTGCCGTACCGTTAAACCAAACGTAATCGGGTTTAAGATTTTTGCCCCATGTAAAATTTCCTTTGATAGAAAGGTAGGTATGATTTCCCGCCGCGTCATCAATTTCATACGGTTTTCCGTCTTTCAGTTTTCCGGCTGTTGACCAATCCCATGCGATTTTTGTTGCATTTACTTTTGCATAAGTTGGAATGTGACAAGTCTGACACGCGACTTTCAATGTATGTTTATTTAGGATTGCATCGCTGTGCGGATTTTCATTATGACAATCTTCACATAAAGCGCGGTTCCGGTTCATAGAAGAAAGTGAATACATTTTTCCACTGATCATGTGGTTCTCTGTCTTGTGGCAATCAACGCATTGGAGATTCATTCCATCTGTTCCCATATGAACATCAACAGTTTTGGTTGGTTCGAACATCGCTTTTTCAAGATCGCCATGCTTCACATTATTTCCACCACCACCAAAGAAATGGCAAACACCGCAGTTTGATCTTTTCGGTTTGCCGACATGTTGTGCTACATTTGCTAAATCTATGTTTGGGTCGGGAGCGCCGCCTTTTTCTTGAGCCTTTGCATACGTTTCGGAATTATCATGGCAAACAAGACAATCGATGTTGCTTTCGTCCTGATAATTGAAATCTTTAGATGAACTCATGCCATAACCAACGTGGCATTTGGCGCAGCTCATCTCATTTCCTTCGGTACCAATGCAAAAATTATTGATCGCATTTTTTTTACCAAGATAGACGATGCCGCGTCCTTTAACGTACTCGGCTTTTTCCCAATTCCAGTGGTTAGAGCGCATAATTTCCTGAGCTCTTCCATTATGGCAAACAATGCAGGCTTCAGTAACATGTTGCGGTGAGGTGAATTTTTTCTTCAACTCTGTGAATTGAGTGTGATCTACATGTTGAACAGCTTTTTTATCGAATTGCTCTTTCAACACCATCAGTTTTGTTTGCTCGGTACTCTTCGAGGTTAGAAAACTGATCGCGCTGATTATCACTAATCCGATTAAAACTAGTGGAATAACTATTTTTTTCATTTTCGTTTTTCGTGATGTTTAGTTTGTTTTGTTATAAATATGATTTTAAAGTCTCTTTAACTTTTTTACAATCGGAAAGGGTCGTATAAACCTCGCAAGAAATACAGGCAATTTCCGCACATAAATTGTTTTTATGGGAATACGTCCAGCAAGGTTTATTATGCGAAATGAAAGCTTCGCACACCGTTCGTTCACCGATTGAACAATTTTTTATTTTCCAACATGGAATAAGCGCTAAGAGATGCTTGATTCCTTCAATGCTAATTTTCTGCCGGTTAATCGTTTCTCGTATGCACCTGATTCGCTCTAAATCTGTTTGTGAATAACGTCTTTGGTTGGATTCTTTTTTAAAAGGAATGATTAGCCCTTCCTTTTCGTATATTCTTAACGTGGGGATGGAAATCCCTAGTAACTCCGCTGCGGCACTTATGGAATAAACCGGATTATTATTGTCTCTATTCATTTTTCATTTGGTCAAACATGATATTTATAAATATCAACTATCTTGCCAACAATTTTTCCCCTTTTTCGGAATGGATTAACGCGTTCTTGGTAATTTTTTTTATTGGGAAAGAAAATTTTCTTGGGAATGGAAAAATGATTAAAACGCTATGATTTGTTGGATTTCAAATGGTAAGAATTAAATCACAAGATATAAATTGCTTTTTTTGCATAAGTAATTGAAGATCAGAACCTACCTCCCGAACTTTAGTTTCATCACACAAAATTCAATTTCAAACAATTTCCCCCTTTCAGACTGCCAAACTCCATTGCAAATCCCTGGAATCACAGTCTCATCGTCCCAAAGTTTAAAAGTCTCTAAGTTCTTATCCTACTTTGCGTAAGCTATCTTTCTCACTTCACGGATAACGGTAACTTTAATTTGTCCCGGATATTCCATTTCGTTTTCAATTTTTGCGGCTATATCTCGCGCTAATTTATCTGCAAAAATATCATCAATTTTTTCATGTTCAACAACAACTCTTACTTCTCTTCCCGCTTGAATTGCATACGTTTTTGCAACACCTTCAAAAGATTGGGCTAAAGCCTCCAAAGTTTCAAGTCTTTTTACATACCCTTCGATCGGTTCTCGTCTTGCACCGGGACGCGCTCCGCTAATAGAATCCGCCGCTTGTACTAACACAGCAATCGGATGTTCCATTTCAATATCTTCGTGATGTGAACCAATTGCATTTACAACGATAGGATGTTCTTTATACCGTTTCGCAACATCATAACCTAATAAAGCGTGCGGTCCTTCAATATCTTTATCAACAACTTTTCCAATATCGTGAAGCAATGCCGCACGTTTTGCCATTATCGGATCAATCCCTAATTCTGCAGCCATAATACCGCAGAGGTAAGCAACTTCAACGCTGTGCTGAAGCAAATTTTGTCCGTAGCTTGAACGGTATCTCATTTTACCTACGAGTTTAATAATTTCGGGATGCACTCCGTGAATACCTAATTGGAGAAGTGTATTCTCTCCTTCCTTGTACATTTCTTCAATCAATTCAATTCGAACTTTTTCAACTATTTCTTCAATTCTTGCAGGATGAATTCTTCCGTCGGCTATTAAGCGCTCCAACGAAACACGTGCAACTTCTCTGCGGAATTGATCAAATGAAGAAAGAATTACTGCCTCAGGGGTATCATCAACAATAACATCAACACCGGTTGCAGCTTCAAATGAGCGGATATTGCGTCCTTCTTTGCCGATTATTCTTCCTTTTAATTCATCATTTTGAATTTGAACGACTGATACGGTAGTTTCTACCGAGTGATCTGCGGCAGTTCTTTGAATTGCGAGTACTACAACTTTCTGAGCATCAATCTTTGCATTCAATTTAGCTTTTTCAAACTTTTCTTTATAGACTTTATTCGCTTCTGTTTCAGCTTGCTGTTCCATGCTTTCAAGAAGTAATTTCTTTGCTTCTTCGGCAGTTAAACCGGAAATTTTTTCGAGCTTTGTGTTTTGTTCTTTTTCTAATCTGTCTAATTCGCTAAACCGGATGTCAATATTTTTCTTCTGTTGAACCAGTTCACGTTCAAGATTTCTGAATTCTTTTTCTTTTTTAATTGATAATTCCAACTTTTTATCAATATTGTCTTCGCGAAGGGATAATTGCTTTTCAAGGTTCTGTTGTTTTTGTCTTTTTTGATTTATCTCTGTATCAAACTCAATTTTTTTCTTGTACCATTCATCTTTTACTTCAAGGAGTTTCTCTCTTTTGATATTGTTCGATTCTTTTTCAGCGTCTGCGATAAGTATCTTCGCCCGTTCTTCACCGGCAACAATACTTCGCTTCCCTAATTTTGAATTGACTTTATAACCCAAATAAAAAAATAAAGCGACTAAAAGAACAACCATCGGAATAAGAATTAAAAGGTCTATATCATTAAAATTCACATTACACCTCAAGAAATGGATGAATAAAAACGCTACCGGCTACTGTTGAACAGGGAAAGAACCCTTATCCAAACAGTGTGGGAAACAGCCCGAATGTTTCTTGCTTCCTCTGTTCCGACCGAGATCAGATTCCTAACCTGCCTGCAGCAGGCAGGTAAATCAGGATGAGGCCTGCCTTACGCATCGTAAGTCAATTACCCATTGGCAAAGTTGGTTCTTTTTTGTTACCATTAACCGGCAGCGGTAATGGGTTTTAAGATGGGATGGGGTCAGATGATTGATTTAAAAGAAGCTTAATCTTTTTTACTTTGTCTGTCGCTTGAATAAGAAATTCTTTGTTTTTATTTTTTTCCATAAAATAATCGTAAGCAATGTTTAATGATGCAATAATTGCAATAGTCTGCGCCGGTTGATCGGGCAGTTCTTGTTTTGTTTCTTCCATCACATTATTTACATAAACAGCAAGTTCCTTTGCGATTTCTTCGTTATCTACCAATAAAGAGTATTCTTTATCAAATATTTTTACTTTGAGCTTCTTTTTGTCATTCATAATGAACCGATACCATCATACAATAATACTAATTAAGAACTGATTAAATGATTATTAATTTTAGTGATTACATCAGTAATTTTTAATTTAAGATTTTCGCGCTCCTTAGCACTTAATGAACTGAAAACATTTTCCCCGCTAATTTCACCCCTCTGCTCTGCTAAACTCTCCCCGTTTTCGATCTGCATTTTCAAATATTCATTTTCTTTTTGCAGACTTGAAAGTTTTTTTTCAAGGTCTTTGTTCCTGCTCTTCAATTCTTCGCACAACTCTACGTGCCCAGAAACTTGTACTTCCACAGAACTGAGTTCTTGTAAGAAAATTTCATATTTTGATAAATCAGACACTTATTTTCCTCGCAAAACTGCATTAAATTCTTTTTTAACAATTTCAATCAATGATTGAAAATCTTTGTCAACTTCTTCATCGGTCAAAGTTCGCTCAGCATCAAAATAAGCTAAACTGAAAGCTACCGATTTTTTCGTCTCACCGATCGTTACATGTTCAAAAACATCAAATGGATGAACGTTCTTCAAGATGCCGCTTCCTTTTTTCTTAATAAATAAAGCAACATTTTCAACATGAATATCTTTTTCAAAAATAAAAGCAAAATCCTTCATCACTTTCGGAAAACGAAGAAGCCCTGTAAATGCTTTTTCCCTTGGAGAGATCGATTTCAAAACTTCGACAGAACCTTCAAAACAAAAAACATCCTGTTGAATACCAAACTGTTTTAGAACTTCTTTTTTTACTTTTCCACCGCTGCCCAGAACGGTTGTTCCATAACTTTTAGTTAAAAAGTAATCAAAAATTTTATTTCCATTGTGATAATAGGAATCATTTAAAAGATTGTCAAGTACTTTTTTCTGAAAACATTCATTTACGGCAGCTTTTAAATCATAAAAATCGAAATCTCTTTCACCCGTGTACCATTCTTTTTCAGAAATTTTCCCGGTTAATAAGAAGAGAAATCTTTCTTCTTCAACAAAGTCAGAAAATGTAAACAGGTCATCATTAACTTTTAGAAAAACTTTTCCGATCTCAAAAAGCTTTATGTTCTTCTCACCCACGTTGATATTTTTTTCAACTACCGGAAGCGCGCTTGCGAGAAGTGAAGTCCGCAGGTAACCCATTTCAGAACCTTGCGGATTGAGCAATCCAATCGGTTTACCAAAAATATCCGCCGCTTTTTCTGTGATCATCGGAATGGAAAGAATTTCATTGAATCCTAAACCGGTTGCAATTGTTCGCAGCTCATCAACAAAAGCCGATTCATCAATTTTCTCACCAATTGGAATTGCAATTTTCGAAATGGTCGGGATTGCATCGTAGCTGTTTATTCTGGCTATTTCTTCAATGAGATCAATTTCGCGTTCAATATCCGGACGAAATGTAGGAGTTAAAACCGTAATTGATTCTCCACTTACGTTTTTTATTTCAAAGCCAAGTGAGGACAAAATATTTTTTATTTTTTCATTTGGAACGGTATATCCTAAAATTCTTTCAACTTGATGAAAGCGAAGTGTGATTTCTTTTTCCGAAATACGGTTTGGATAAACATCAATAAATCCGTTTACCACTTCCCCGCCGCTTAATTCAGCAATTAGCTGCGCAGCACGTTCGGCAGCATAAACAGTATTTGATGGATCAGTTCCGCGTTCAAAACGGTAAGCGGCATCGGTGCTTAATCCTAAATATTTGGAAGTTTTGCGAATGCTTGTAGGATTAAAGTAGGCGCTTTCAATTAAAATATTTTTTGTTGATGAAGTAACTTCGGAATTTTCTCCTCCCATTACTCCGGCAACCGCGACCGGTTTTTCACCATCGCAGATCATTAAAACATTTTCGGTTAGTTTTCTTTCTTTACCATCAAGTGTTGTAAAGAGAGAATCTGCTTCTGCTTTTTTTACAACGATCTTTTGCTTTGCAAGTTTGTCAAGATCAAACGCGTGCAGCGGTTGACCGATCTCGTGCAAAACAAAATTAGTTACGTCAACAATATTATTTATCGGACGCAGCCCGATGGCTTTTAATCTTCGCTTTAACCAATCAGGTGATTCTTTTATCTCAACATTCAAAAGAACTTTGGCGGAATAACGAGGACAATTTTCCGTATCAACAATTTCAATCGAAGCGAACTCATTTATATTTTTTTCTGATTTCGGGATTGAAACCTTCGGCAATTTTAATTCGCGCTGAAAGATAGCGGCTAAATCTCTTGCAACTCCAATATGTGAAAGAGCGTCAGCACGGTTCGGTGTTACTCCGATCTCAAAAAGAACATCATTCAAATGAAGCGCTTCAGAAACGGAAGTACCTTCTTTTATTGAAGAGTCAAGGACGATAATTCCCGAATGATCTTCGCTGATTCCAAGTTCGGATTCCGAGCAAAGCATTCCGTTCGATTCCGTTCCGCGAATTTTAGCTTTGCTGATTTTCATTCCGTTCGTTGGAATGACGGCTCCAATCTGTGCAAAAACTATTTTCTGCCCCGCAGCCACATTTGGCGCACCGCAAACAACTTTTAATTTTTCCGTTCCGTTGTTTACAACGCACAAAGAAAGCTTGTCGGCATTCGGATGTTTTTCTTTTTCTTCTACAAAACCGACAATAAAATTCTTAAACATTTCAATTTGATTTTCAACGCTTTCAACTTCCAAACCGGACATAGTAAGCTTGGAAACAATTTCTTCAACATCAATGTCTGTCAGATCAATATATTCTTTTAACCAATTAAGTGAAATTTTCAATTTACTTTCTCCGCGTCAAAACTGTTTGAGAAATCTTACGTCATTTTCAAAAAAAGTACGAATGTCGGTTATGCCGTACTTCAACATTGCAGTTCTTTCAATTCCCATTCCGAAGGCATAGCCGGTGTATTTTTCGTTATCATATTTTGCATAATCAAAAACGTTCGGATCAACCATTCCGCAGCCGAGAATTTCAAGCCAGCCGGAATGTTTGCATACTCTGCATCCTTTTCCTTTACACAAAAAGCAAGTGATGTCCATCTCCGCGCTTGGTTCCGTAAATGGGAAAAAGCTGGGACGAAAACGGTAGTTCAAATCTTTACCATAAAATTGTTTTGTGAAAGCAACAAGCGTCCCTTTCAACTCTGCAAAAGTAATGTCGGTATCAACGCACAAACCCTCAACTTGATGGAACATACAATGGCTGCGCGAACTTATCGCTTCGTTTCGGTAAACTTTGCCCGGCATAATTGCTCTAAGCGGTGGTTGAAGTTTTTCCATTAATCTAACTTGCACAGGGGATGTATGCGTTCTGAGAAGAAAATTTTTATTAACGAAAAAAGTATCCTGCATATCACGAGCAGGATGATCGGCGGGAAAGTTCAAAGCTTCAAAATTGTAATAGTCGGATTCAAGTTCAGGTCCTTCAAAGATTGAAAAACCTAATCCTTTAAAAATTGATTTAATCTCATCCAGAGTTTGGGTAAGAAGATGTTTGTGCCCGAGTTCAATTTTTCTTCCGGGTAAGGTTAAATCAATTTGTTGGGATTTTTTTGTAAGAAGTTCTTCTAATTCCGATTTTTTTTCGCTGAATTTTTCTTCGGCAAGATTACGCAGCCGGTTCAATTCTTTTCCGAGGAGAGGTTTTTCTTCTTTCGGAACGCTTTTCAGTTCTTCAAAAAGTGATGCGATGGAACCATTGCGGCTAAGATAGTCAATCCGCAAATCCTCAAGCTGTTTTTGATCTTTAATATTTTCAATTGCTTGAAGGAATTCCGTAGTAAGCGTTTGAATTTTCGTCAACATTATAGCAAATTCCAATCCGCCTTAGGCGGAAAAAATTTCAAATGCCAAAAACCAAATTCAAATTGGCTTTTGGCATTTGTTTTTTGTGAATTCTAAGTTAATTCGTGGCAAAAGAAACTAAATCAGAAAATGCCTTAGGATTTTCTACCGCTAAACTTGCAAGTACTTTTCTATTGATAACGACGCCTTTTGTATCTAAGGCATGCATCAATTGAGAGTAGGTTGTGCCGTTTATTCTTGCGGCTGCATTAATTCTGATAATCCATAGATTCCGATAATTTCTTTTCTTTAGTTTTCTATCCCGGTAAGCGTGAAGCATTCCCTTTTCGACATGATTCTTGGCGACCGTGAAGACGTTTTTTCTTGTGCCCCAATAGCCTTTAGCCATTGAGAGAATTTTTTTACGACGTGCTTTAGAAGCAACTTTGTTTTTTGATCTTGGCATTGTTCTTCCTTTCTTATTGCATCATCGCGGTTACACGTTTTTCTTCAGAGCCGGAAACAAGAGTTGATTTACGCAAACCTCTTTTTCGTTTCGTGCTTTTTGAAGTGAGAATATGGCTTCGGAAAGCTTTTTTTCTCTTATAATGACCGGACGCAGTTTCTCTGAAACTTTTACGGGCGCCACGGTTGCTTTTCATTTTTGGCATTTGGTCTCCTTATTTTGTTTTTTTGGTTTTTCCTTTAAAAGGGACGATAATTAAGTTCATATACCGCCCTTCCATTTTGATAGGGCTTTCAACTTTTGCGAAATCTTGTATCCGCTCAATAAAGCGGTTTAAGAGGTCTTCACCAAGTTTGGTGTAAGCCATCTCGCGACCTTTAAACATTACTACCGCTTTTACTTTATCGCCGTCTTGCAAAAAATTAATTGCATGCTTTGTCTTAAATTCAAAATCATGAACATCTGTGTTCGGATGAAAGCGAATTTCTTTTAAAACGGAAACGACTTGATTTTTCTTTTGCGTTTTTTCCCGTTTCTGCTGCTCGTATTTAAATTTTCCGAAATCAATAATTTTACAGACCGGCGGATCTGCTTTAGGGGCTATTTCTACTAAATCCAACTCCCGTTCTGTTGCCAAACGGATTGCATCTTTAATTAAAAAAACGCCAAGTTGACCACCGTCTTGATCAATTACTCTTACTTTTTGGGTCTTGATCTCTTCATTAATACGAATTTCTTCTGCTTGAGCGATAAAGAACCTCCTTATTTGTTATTAGATATTTTATTTTTAATTTCTTCTTCAAGTTGAGTAAGAAAATTTTCTAATTGAAAAATTCCTAAATCTCCTTGCTTATGTTTTCTAACAGAAATTACCTTTTGCTGTTCCTCTTTCTCTCCGACAATGATCATATACGGAACTTTCTGTGTTTCCCAATCACGAATTTTATAACCGACTTTTTCGCTTCGTTCGTCAAGTTCGGTTCTTATTCCACGCTCTTTGAGAATTTTTGTAATTTCACTAGCGTAATGTACGTAATTTTGGGATATCGGAACAACTACTGTTTGATAAGGCGCCAGCCAAAGCGGAAAATCTCCTGCAAAATGTTCGATCAGCACGCCGATAAATCTTTCCAAAGAACCAAATGGAGCGCGGTGGATCACTACAGGTCTGTGTTTCTGTCCGTCGCTTCCAATATATTCCAATTGGAATCTTTCCGGCATAACATAATCAATTTGAACAGTGCCTAACTGCCATTTCCTTCCAAGTGCATCTTTCACCATAAAATCAATTTTGGGTCCGTAGAAAGCGGCTTCACCTTCGGCAATAAAATAATCAAGTTTCATTATGTCGGCTGCTTCTTTAATTTCCTGCTGTGCTTTTTCCCAGAGCGCAATATCGCCGCCGTATTTTTCAACATTATCATCTCTGAAAGATAACTGAGTTGTAAAATCCTTAAATCCCATAGTTGTAAAAACCGTCTGGATCAATTCAATAACATTACAAACTTCATCTTTTAATTGATCGGGACGGACAAAAATATGCGAATCGTCAACAGCAAAACCACGTACACGAGTTAAGCCGTTTAATTCTCCCGATTGCTCATAACGGTAAACCGTTCCAAACTCTGCAATGCGTATCGGCAGATCGCGGTAACTTCTCGGTTTTACTGCATACACTTGAAAATGATGCGGGCAGTTCATCGGCTTTAATAAATATTCTTCTTCGCTATCCGCAAATTTAATAGTCGGGAATTGACTTTCTTTGTAGTAGGGATAATGCCCGCTTGTTTTATAAAGATTGATGTTTCCGATATGCGGAGTAACAACCGGCAAATATCCGCGCTTGGTTTGTTCATCCCGTAAATATCGTTCTAAAGTTTCGCGAAGCACGGTTCCTTTTGGAAGCCAAACCGGTAAGCCGCTCCCAATTTTCGGACTGATAAAAAAGAGTTCTAATTCTTTTCCTAATTTTCTGTGGTCACGTTTTTTCGCTTCCTCTAATAAAAGAAGATGTTCTTCCAGCATTTTTTTCTTGGGGAAAGAAATGCCGTAAATTCTTTGCAGTTGTTTATTTTTTTCACTTCCACGCCAGTATGAACCGGAAATATTTAGCAGTTTTACATTTTTTATTTTTCCGGCATTTGGCAAATGTGGTCCCGTGCAGAGATCGGTGAAGTTTCCCTCTTTGTACAAGCTAATTACTTCTGCCGTATCGTCAATTTCGTTTATAATTTCAATCTTATATTGATCTCCCTTTTCAATGAAGAATTTCAACGCTTCTGCTTTTGATATTTCTTTTCTTTCAAAAACATTCTGTTGTTTTGAAAGTTCGAGCATTTTATCTTCAATTTTTTTGAGGTCGTCTTCGGTAAGTTTTGAGTTGATATCAATATCATAATAAAAACCATTCTCAATTGCAGGACCAACACCAAATTTAGCTTCGGGATAAATCGTCTGCACCGCATGCGCCATCAAGTGAGAGGTTGAATGCCAATAAATTTCTTTTCCTTTGCTCTCTTCGAAAGTTAAAAATTTAATTGATGCATCCGATTCAAGTTTGGTATAAAGTTCTTTTACTTTACCGTTTATTTCAACAGCCAAAGTTTCGTCTGCCAATCTGTTTGAAATAGATTTTGCAACTTCAAAAGCGGTAATGCCTTCTGCAAATTCTTTCGAATTGCCGTCGGGAAAAGTAAGTGTAATGTTTTCCATAATATTCTTTTTAATAATAAAAACTGAGACATCTCAGGTAAATGTGGGCTCTATAGGATTCGAACCTATGACCTTCTGCACGTCAAGCAGACGCTCTAACCAACTGAGCTAAGAACCCAAACTCTAAAATCTCAAAATTCAAAAAACAAATTTCAAAGGCTGAACTTATCTTGTTAACCAATGACTATTGACCAATGTCTAATGACCAAAAACTAAAAAAGCCAAAGGTAAGAAGCCAAAACTTTAGTTACAAAAAATTTGACTTTTGACTTTTGACTTTGGAAATTGACTTTTCATTGCTTTTTGTACCGAGAGCCGGACTCGAACCGGCACGTCCCAACGGGACACAGGATTTTAAGTCCTGTGCGTCTACCAATTCCGCCATCCCGGCAGAAAAGTCTTTTTTTACATCTGAAATATATTAAAATTGATAAAAACTTCAAACTCCAATTCCGGTGTTTTTTACTCACTAAGTCATCTTGCGTAAAGAATTTTAGCCGTAATCTTTATCCTACTCTTAACCGGATTAAAAAATTGAGCGATCCATCGCCGGGGATAAGAATTTCACACGTAATAAACCTAAGTGGGCTACTAAGATACATGAAGAACTTCACTATAATATTGGAATGTATCCCGACAAGTCGGGATTGTTTTTTGTGTCAAGATATTTGTGGCGCTTTAAGGCAATTCCATTATCCATTAAAAATCAACCATCAACCCGGCGGTTCACCACACTAAGAACACTTTAACTGTTTAGCAGTTTAAAACCCGTGTTACAAAAATATTTTAAATCAAAGCTTGGTAATTCCCCAAAACATTTCTAAGTTCAATTGTAAAAATTTTTAAGAAAGTAGGATGCTTTATTTCTTCATTAGTTTTACATAGAAAAACATTACCGAACGGGGTAGATGATACGTTACCCTCTCCCCTATTATATTCTTCAAATGATAAAACGCAAAAAGCTAATACCTTAACAAAATTTATTTTATTGAAAAGCGATTGGAGGAGTCCGCTTGACTAAAGTCAAGTAAATTAGACTAAAAAACAGATGGAATGTTATCATGCAGACCCTATTTTTATATATCGTGTTTATGAACGAAAAACAAAACAAATGGAATACATATATGCAACTGCACGCAGGTATGTATTCCCAAATAACTAATTCAGTGCAGTATAAGTAATAGTTAGGTTGCTAAGTAACTTTTAAAGTATATATAAAAATCAGTGGGAGAAAAAAATGAAGAACAAAATAATATCAAGCTGCTTTTTTATACTGTTTTTATTTGTTGTTGCTTGTAATGAAAAATCAACAGAACCTAAAGATGATATTACAACAAAGCCGGTTGTAAAAAAATCTTCTGTGAATTACAGCGAAGAATCTTTTAACATTTCTTTTCCAGACACCAATTCTTTGAACAGCATAAGTAAAACTTATTCGAATAATTTTTCAGAAGAAAAGAGGAATAAATTAATTGAATATATAAAAAGTGAAGTGGCAAAACTTGGAGAAGATGTAAACATTATTGATAATATTCTATCTTGCACCGGCTGTAAAATTAGTGGTGAATATTTATTGCCAACATATGCAGAGAGAGCAAAATATGAAGGTGAAGAAGCTTGGATATTTCAACTAACATATGGATTAGGTGAGCCAAATTTTGGTCATTATAAATGCTTTGCTTTCAGTATAGCAAGCTTAGATACATTAGCTTTTAAACAGTGTAGATAAAATTTTAATAACTAATAATTCAAAAGCGCAACCTAACAAGTGCTTCAACCCGACAGCGTTTTCGCATTCGGCTTTTTTATAATTTTAATGTTGGTTGCTCCGTTTCGGCTAACTTATTCAAAGTATTTTTGTCATGAAAGTTTTTTTTAATTATAAATTTAATTAACAAGTTCGGCATTGTGGTTCTGGGCTGCGCCTTAGCCACCACGCCGTTAGGCATAAGTCATAGAGAAGGTCAAGTATTAAAAAAAATTGGTGTTTATTTAAGGTGGAAGAGATATGAAACAAAAAGCGACACTTTTGGTGACAATATTCGTCATTGTTTCTTTTAGTGCCTGTAAAAAGAGTCAAACAACTGAACCAGAACCGTATGGAGAGATCATCCCATTAAATATTGGCAACTCTTGGGTGACAGAACATACTATGTTCGATTCATCAGGAAATGTTACAAGTACATTTATAGATACATCAATGATTGCCAGAGATACAATCATTGATAATGAGAGATGGTTTGCTTTTTTTACGAAGTATTTTATGAACAACAAAAGTTATTACATGAATAAAACGGATGGATATTATAATTTCTATCAGGACATCTCGGAGCAACAAGGTAAAATATACTATATATGGAAGTATCCTGCAGAGATAAAAGATTCTTTCTCTGTTTCAGGTAGTGATTATACTGTAGTCGTATCATCCAATGATCAGATTAGAGTAAAAGCCGGAGTTTTTAATTGTTATCAATATAGATGGCAATATACTAGACCACCGGATGGCCGTTACGTCGGACATCAACAAAAATGGCTTTGTCCTAATGTTGGCGAAATAAAATCGCAACAATATTCAATATCAATATCAGGGAAGGAGTACTTATCTTTTAGCTCTGAATTGATTTCCTATAAATTATATTAATCAATATCAACTGATTGATTATGCCTAACCCGCGCCTCAACGCCGACCGCTTAAACGGTTCGGCGATATTGGTTGTTTGGGTTTGTTATTTTTGTTCGGCAGTTTTGTTCTAAGTTCTTAAATAAGTAAACAGTTAATTAAATTTAGCGGTGTAAATAATCCGGCTGTTCTGTTATGGGCGGCGGGTTAGGCGCAATGTCGTTGTTTTCTTTTTTTTGTTTATTTACAAATAAAATACTTAATGGTTAAACATTTTTAAAAATAATTAAAAATATTCTAAAAAATAATTTGACTTAGTATGGCACAATGTGGTATATTTGAATATGCTTAAACTAAAAACAAAATGGTTCAACAAGTGGGCTAAAAAAAACGATGTTACAGATTATAGCCTGTTGAAAACAATTGAGAATATTTCAAATAATCTTGGAACTGTTGAGTTAGGAGAAGGTCTTTACAAAGTTAGAATGCCAAGATTGGGACAAGGAAAAAGCGGTGGATTTAGAACTATCGTCGTTTTTAAGGAAGCAGATATTGCAATATTTATTTATGCATTTTCAAAAAATGAAAAAGATAACCTGGACAAGGAAGAGCTAAAATATTTTAAGAAATTTGCAAAAGATTTATTGAATATCAATAGACACGAATTTATAAGATTGGAAAAACTAGGTGATTTTATTAACCTAATGGAGTAATTATGAGAGAAACAATAAAAAAAGCGATAGGGAACACTCTTCAAGATATGATAAGAAGTGGAGTTAAATCTTCATTTTCAGAAAAAGAATTAAAAACACTAGGCGTAATAATTCCTAAAGTTGAAATAGATGCGAATGATATTCATGATATTCGAAAAAAAATTAAATTGAGCCAAAGTGTATTTGCAAAATTATTAAGTGTAAGTTCTTCTTCTGTAAAACAATGGGAACAGGGGAAACGAACACCATCCGGGTCAACAAAAGTACTCTTGGAACTTCTTAAAGAGAATCCTAATATTCTAAATTATCGCATTAAGTCATATTCACAAACTACGCAATAATAACAAAAGAAGAAGCGTATAGAGTAAACTTGGCAGCACAAAAAAAAGGAAATTAGAAAATCCCAAACAAAAAATGACCGGTGATCACGCCATGGTGTGACATAGTTAAAACCCCGACATGTCGGGGAAAAAAGCGTAGAGTCCCTATGGATCGGGACGGCCCGGTCGATTAATATGAAGACGAACATGTCCCACCTGGCGGGACGTCTAACAGGATATCCCGATTTTAGAGGATAATAACTTCGTCACTTTGGGTGTGGAGATTTTTGATAATTAGTAACTCGTTTTGCTAAAGTAAAACGAGAATGGAAATCTATAAATAATTAATCCGGCAGTGTTGGATTTTAACATAACACACCGTTATGGTCTTATTTGTACTCTTCAACCGGCGGACAACTGCAAACCAAATTCCTATCGCCAAAAGCATTATTAACCTTAGCAGCAGCGGGCCAAAATTTATATTGCTTCACCCATACAGACGGAAACGCCGCTTCTTCGCGTGAATATTTGTGGTTCCATTCGGCTGCTGTTACTGCAAACATTGTATGCGGCGCATTCTTAATTACATTATCTTCTTTATCGGCAGAGCCGTTTTCAATTGCATCAATTTCTTTCTTGATAAGGATCATCGCCTCACAAAAGCGGTCTAATTCTTTTTTTGATTCGCTTTCCGTCGGCTCTATCATAACCGTTCCGTGAACCGGAAATGAAATTGTCGGCGCATGAAATCCATAATCCATCAAACGTTTGGCAATTTCTTCAACTTCAACGTTAGCCGTTCTTTTAAAATCGCGCATATCAAATATCATTTCGTGCGCAACTCTTCCCTTCCCGCCGGTGTAAAGAATTTTGTAGTACGGTTTCAATTTTGCGGCAATGTAATTCGCATTCAGTATTGCGTATTCAGTTGAGGTTTTTAATCCTTCAGCGCCAAGCATTTTAATATATCCGAATGAAATGATGAGCACATTCGCACTGCCGTAAGGTGCAGCGGAAACTGCGTGAATTCCTTTTTCTCCGCCAACCGGAACAACAACATGATTTGGCAAAAACGGAACTAAATGTTTTGCAACGCAAATCGGTCCAACTCCCGGTCCGCCGCCGCCATGCGGAATTGCAAAAGTTTTATGAAGATTCAAATGGCAAACATCTGCGCCTATGCTTTTCGGACTCGTTAATCCAACTTGAGCATTCATGTTAGCGCCGTCCATATAAACTTGTCCTCCGTTAGTATGAATGATCCCGCAAATCTCTTTAATGCGCACTTCAAAAACTCCATGCGTTGAAGGATAGGTTATCATCAATGCGGCTAAATTATTTTTATGTGCTTCAGCTTTATTCTTAAGATCATCAACATCAACATTTCCCCTTTCATCACAGGCAACCACAACCACTTTCATTCCCGCCATTACCGCGCTCGCGGGATTCGTCCCATGCGCGGAAGAAGGAATAAGTGCAACATTTCTATGACTTTCATTCTTATCAATAAAATATTGTCGGATAACCATCAAACCGGAATATTCTCCTTGCGCACCGGAATTCGGTTGAAGCGAAACAGCAGCAAAACCGGTTATTTCTGCAAGAGCCTTTTCCAATTCAGAAATAATTAATTGATACCCTTCTGTCTGAGATTGCGGAGCAAAAGGATGAATGTTCGTGAATCCCGGAAGCGCTATTCCAAGCATCTCTGCGGCTGCATTTAACTTCATCGTGCAAGAACCGAGCGGGATCATTCCGTAGGTTAAGGAAATATCTTTATTCTCTAATCGTTTGGCGTATCGCATTAATTCAGTTTCAGCATGGAAAGAATTAAAAACCGGATGTTGTAAATATGAAGAAGTTCTTTCCAACTCCGCCGGATAATTCTTTGAAAAATTTTGAGAAAGGGAATTGCTCTTCTTTCCGGCTGCTTCTGAAAATATTTCTACAATTTCTTGAATATCTTTTTCGGTTGTTACTTCGCTTAAGCTAATTCCAATCACACTCTTTTCAACATATCGGAAGTTGACTAATTTATTTTCCGCCTGCCTTGCCGGCAGGCAGGCAAGCGATTTTATTTTCTCAATAATTTTATCATCTTTTACCATGATTAAAAGCGTATCGAAGAAATATTTATTTTTCTGTTCAAAGCCTAATTCGATTAATGCAGATTCAAGCTGTGCTGTTAAAAGATGAATTGTTTCTGCGATGTTACGCAAACCTTGCGGTCCATGATAAACAGCATACATCCCCGCCATCACCGCAAGAAGTACTTGAGCCGTACAGATATTGCTTGTCGCTTTTTCTCTTCTAATATGCTGTTCGCGCGTTTGCAGAGCCATACGCAAAGCCGGGTTACCATCTGCATCTACGGATACGCCGATAATTCTTCCCGGAAGAATTCTTTTAAATTCTTCTTTTGCTGCAAAGTAAGCTGCGTGCGGTCCGCCGAAACCCATCGGGACACCAAATCGTTGTGTCGTGCCGACAGCAACATCAGCACCAAATTCTCCCGGAGCTTTTAACAATGCTAAACTTAAAAGATCGGCGGCAATGACAACTTTAATATTTTTTTGATGCGCATCAATTACAAAACTTTCATAATTCAAAACCTCGCCATCGCTGTTTGGATATTGTAATAAAGCCCCAAAGTATGTCTCATCCAAAGTTATCTTTTCAAAATCACCAACGGAAATTTCTATTCCATTCGGATTTGCTCTATTTAATAAGACATCAAGCGTTTGCGGAAAAACTTTTTCATCAACAAAAAATTTATTCTTAAGTGAAGGATTGCCTGCGTGAAAGAACATCAACATTGCTTCTGCTGCAGAAGTTGCTTCATCAAGCAGAGAGGCATTCGTTATCGGAAGTCCTGTTAGATCGCATATCATTGTTTGAAAATTTAGGAGTGCCTCTAATCGTCCCTGGGAAATTTCAGCTTGATATGGGGTGTATTGGGTGTACCAACCCGGATTTTCCAAAATATTTCGTTGTATGACCGCCGGGGTGATTGTTGGGTAATAACCAAGCCCGATATACGATTTTGCAATTTTATTTTTTTGTGCAACAGAATAAATGTAATCCAAAAACTCTTTTTCCGTCATTGGCGGATCAAGTTGAAGTTCTTTTTCTAATTTGATTTGTTGCGGAAGCGTTTCTTCAATTAATTGGTTAAGTGATGAAACACCGATCTCTTTTAACATTTCATTTGTTTCTTGCTCTGATGAACCGATATGGCGCCGCAAAAAAGATTTATACGAATAAGAGTTTGACATAAAAAACTTTACTTTTTTGAGAAAATATTTTTTTTGTTATCAATTATAAATAAAATAAACTTGAGAAAAGTGAGATGCTGATCTGGAGTTCATCTTTAATATTAATTTGAGTCCAGCTTGTGTAAATATTTATGATCCTCAACCGGAACAGCCTGCAAAGCAATTTTTGCCGCTTCCTGCTCGGCGGTTTTTTTACTTTTCCCTTTTCCTTCACCCCAAATTTTTTCACCGATTTTTATTTGAACGGTAAATTCTCTATCATGTTCAGGTCCGCTTTCACCAACAACAATATATTTGGGATTTTCTATGCGCACCGCTTGAGCATATTCCAGAAACTGGCTTTTAAAGTTGTCATCTATTTGGTGCATTCCGAGTTTTAAATTCGGTTCAACAATATATTGCCTTATAAACTGTTTTGATTTCTCCATTCCGCAATCAATATAGATCGCCCCGATCAATGCTTCAACGCCATCTGCGAGAATAGTCTTAAATCCATTTTGGATTCCAGTATTCAACTCCGCACCGACAAAAATAAATTGCAGTAAGTTTATTCGTTTTGCACAATCAAACAAAGCTGCTTTGTTCACAAAGTTTGAACGAATTTTAGTTAAAAATCCTTCATCTTTTCTCGGGAAGGCATTAAACAGCGCTTCGCCGATAATAAAGCCGAGCAAAGCATCACCAAGAAATTCTAATCTTTCATTAGATTCTTTAAACGTTACATGATCAACCGCAGACCGGTGAGTAAACGCTTCAACAAATAATTGCGGGCGGGTTACTTTAGCATTAATTAAGGTTTCAAGTAACTTTAGATTTTTTTTTGTAAGCAGTTTGATAGATTTTCGTTTATCAAAATATTTCGATAAAAGAGTAATCACATTACTCCGAAAATTTCTTGAAGAGAAGTGTTGCATTATGTCCGCCGAACCCAAAAGTATTACTGATAGCGGCATTGACAACTTTTTTAGTAGCGGTTTTAGGACTATAATTGAGGTCGCACTCAGGATCGGCTTCATCTAAATTTATTGTTGGGGGAATGATATCGTTCTTTACAGACAGAACTGTTGCAATTGCCTCAATACTTCCGGCGGCTCCGAGCAAATGTCCGGTCATCGATTTTACTGAAGAAACAACTAACTTATATGCATGATCTCCAAAAACCGCTTTAATTGCTTTTGTTTCGGTCACATCGTTATACGGAGTTGATGTTCCATGAGCATTTATGTAATCAATATCTGCAGGAAGTAATCCGGCTTCTCTTACTGCTTCTTTCATCGCACGAATTGCTCCATCGCCTGATGGTTCCGGTGCAGTAATATGATGGGCATCAGCTGTTAATCCTATACCGACTATTTCCGCATAGATCGCAGCTCCGCGAGAAAGTGCGTGTTCCATTTCTTCCAACAACAAAGCCCCGGCACCTTCCCCAATAACAAATCCATTCCGGTCTTTATCAAACGGACGAGAAGCTTCTTTATATCTGTCGTTCCATGTTGATAATGCCCGCATAGAATTAAATCCGCCAATTGCCATTTCAGAAACAGGTGATTCAGAACCGCCGCATAATATTAATTCGGCGCTTCCCCGTTCAATCAACATAAACGCATCGGCAATCGAATGTGAAGAAGTGGCACAAGCCGAAGTTGTTGCGTAGTTGGGACCTTTTAATCCGAACCTAATTGAAATTTGTCCGGCGGCAATATCGGGGATCATCATCGTTATGAAAAACGGACTGATCTTTTTGGGGTCTCTATCTTTGAAAAAAACGAAGTGTTGGTCGGTAAGAGTTTTTATTCCGCCTATTCCGCTTCCAAAAACTACCCCGAATCTCTCTAGATCAGTTTTTTCCAGATTGATTTGAGAGTCAAGAATTGCTTGTTCAGCAGCGGCTAATGCGAACAGAGTGAATGGGTCAATCCGTCTAACAGCTTTTCTATCAATGTACGTAAGTGGGTCAAAGTTCTTAATTTCCGCAGCAAATTTGGTATCAAAAAGCGAAGTATCAAACTTTGAAATAAGTTCTACGCCATTTTCCCCTTTTAATAAAGCATTCCAAAATTCATTTGCTGTGTTTCCGATAGGCGTAACTGCGCCTAATCCGGTAACAACAACTCTTCGTTTTTTCATACTTTCTTTTTCCCGGGGAAAATTTGGGGAAAAGAAAAACTTTTCCCCAATGATAATTAGCTTACTTTAGTTTTAAGATAGTTTATCGCATCGCCGACGGTGCCAATTTTTTCTGCATCTTCGTCAGGGATAGAAACATTGAACGCACTTTCAAAACCCATTACTAACTCTACGATATCTAATGAATCTGCACCTAAATCATTTGTAAACGAAGCTTCCGGCGTAACTTGAGATTCTTCAACACCAAGTTTATCCATAATGATTTCTTTTACTTTTGCTTCAACATCCATAGTAGGACTCCTCTTTTTTATTTATAATAAGTAACGTTAATTAAAAATCACATTGTCATTCCGCCATCAACACAAAGCACTTGCCCGGTAATATAGTCTGCATTTTCAGATGCAAAAAATAGTGCGGCTTTGGCAATAACATCCGGTTTACCAATTTTTTTTAAAGGAATAACAGAAATAATTGCTTCCTTTTGTTTTTCATTTAATTTTTTGGTCATATCTGTTTCAATGAATCCGGGCGCCACAGCATTAACTGTAATATTACGCGAGGCTAATTCTTTTGCAATAGATTTTGTGAATCCAATTACACCGGCTTTAGCAGACACATAATTCGCTTGTCCCGCATTACCAGAAATACCAACCACGGAAGAAATATTTATTATTCTTCCAAACTTTTGCGAGATCATTGGTCTAACCGCACATTTAGTATAATTGAACACACTTTTGAGATTAGCACTAATAACCGAGTCAAATTCTTCTTCAGACATACGTAGAAGTAAATTATCTCGAGTAATTCCAGCGTTGTTTACTAAAATATCTAAACGGTTGAACTTTTCCAAAGTAAAACTTATAGATTTTTCCGCATCGCTGAATTTGGAGGCGTCGGCTTGAATGCCAAAAATTTCATAATTATTTTCTTTCCCCCAAAGTTCAATTTCATGCGCTGCTTCTGAGGAACTGTGATAAGTAAAAATAACTTTAGCGCCGTTTGCTGCAAAGGTTTGTGCAATGCTTTTTCCAATGCCTCTTGTACCGCCAGTAACTAATGCTACTTTATCTTTGATCATTTTACTTATTCCTTCCATTCAAATATTCTTCTTTAAACTGAAGTAATTTTTTGAAGCCTTCTTCACCTAAAAAGCGGGTCAACTCATCTTTGCAAAAATCGATAATTGTTGTACCGTTTTCGTTTGAACGATTGCATTTTTTCAAACGATCAATATGTTCATCATCAAGTGTAAGGGTTTTCTCAAATATTGTTATCGGGAAAAGATAGCAATAGAGAGGTTTGTAATCCCACGGATGTTTTCCTTCATTTATCGCAAGAGATTGGATAACGCACAATCCGTTTTTATCGAGGAAAGCGCATTTACCGTTAATTACTTCCGTGCCGACTGCAATTCCCGATTCAAAATCATCATCTTCTTGAGGTTCTTCAAACCACTCAGAAACGTTTTTCGATTGCGTTTCATCCATTAATGGAATGAGTTTGTCTTTAAGAGAAAGAATTTTTTCGCTTTCAGTTTTGTCGGCGTAAACGCCATAATAACAGCATTCGCCATTACAGCGGCAAGAAAATTCAAAGGTAAATAATTGCGGGTCTATTTTTAAGCCATTGATTTGATAAATCTTTTCGGTTGGTATCATAAGTATTTCTCAACCTCGGAAAATTTATCAATTCCAAAGCAAACGGCGTTTGGATTAATTCTTTTTACAAGCCCTTGCAAAACTTTACCAGGACCAATTTCCACGAATTCATCAAACCCATCGTTTGTCATATTTCTAATCGTTTCTTCCCATCTAACCGGAGATGTAACTTGCTCGAATAATAATTTTTTAATATCATCTTTTTGCTGAACCGGTGAGGCTGAAACATTTGCATAAACAGGGAATTTTGCATCAAAGAAATTTGATTTTTCTAATTCTAGAAAAAGCGAATCCTTGGCAGACTGCATCAATGGCGAATGAAATGCACCGCTTACAACTAATTCTTTAACTAACTTTGCTCCATTTGTTTTGGCAATCTCCATTGCTTTTCTAACACCTTCAACGGAACCGGAAATTACAATTTGTCCCGGTGAATTAAAGTTCGCGCATTGTACAATTCCATCAAACGAAGCTTCTGCACAAATAATTTCTAATTTATTTCCTTCGAGACCAATAACTGCAGCCATGGTACCCGGATTTTCAATCCCGGATTTCTGCATCGCCACACCGCGCGCTCTTACTAATTGCACTGCATCTAAAAATTGAATCGCTCCTGCGGAAACCAATGCCGAATATTCACCTAACGAATGCCCGGCTGCACCCTGGCAATCAAGTGTTCTAAGCAGACTTGCTAAAACCACACTATGCAAAAAAATTGCAGGCTGAGTGTATTCAGTCTGTCTTAAATCATCTTCCGGTCCTTCAAACATTATTTGCGAAAGATTAACACCCAAAACTCCATCTGCCATACGAATCATTTCTTTGGCTTCAACAGAATTTTCAAAAAGGTCCTTCGCCATTCCTACATATTGAGCACCTTGACCGGGAAAGAGAAATGCGCGTTTGTTCATTAATCCATTCCCCAAACAAGATACGCTGCACCCCATGTATAACCGGCTCCGAATGCCGCAAGAACTAGTTTGTCCCCTTTTTTTAATTTCCCATCTCTGTAATATTCAACTAAACATAGGGGAATAGTTGCGGCAGTTGTGTTGCCGTATTTATCAATATTGATCATAACTTTTTCTTTACCGATTCCCATGCGCTGTGCGGTGGCATCAATAATTCTCAAATTAGCTTGATGTGGAACAAGATAAGCAACGTCATCACCGGTAAGATCATTTTTTTTCATAAGTTCAAATGAAATATCTGCCATACCCACAACTGCGGCTTTGAAGACCGGTTTGCCGTCTTGAAAGATGTAATGCATTTTGTTGTCAACAGTTTCGTGGGTTGCGGGATTTAAGCTTCCGCCCCCTTTCATATAAAGATAATCTTTTCCTCTACCATCGATGTGCAATAATGAATCTTGAAAACCGATCGAAGAGTCTTCAGTCGGTTCAATTAAAACTGCAGCACCGGCATCGCCAAATAAAATACAAGTGTTTCTATCGGTATAATCTGTTATCGCACTCATTTTATCTGCGCCAATAACAACTACTTTTTTATATCTTCCGCTTTCAATTAGTGAACACCCTGTTTGATAAGCGAAAAGAAAGCCGGAGCAAGCGGCAGAGAGATCAAATCCCCATGCATTATTTGCTTTAACATTGTCTTGAACAATGCAGGCAGTCGCCGGAAAGAACATGTCTGGTGTAACTGTTGCAACAATAATTACATCAATTTCTTCTGCTTTTAAATGATGTTTTTCCATTAAATCTTTAAGCGCGCCGGTTGCCAAATCGCTTGTAGCCCCGTTTTCGATTATTCTTCGTTCTCTTATTCCTGTTCTTGTAATAATCCATTCGCTATTAGTATTAACGATAGACTCAAAATATTCATTATCTAAAACTTTTTCCGGGACATACATTCCAACGCCGGTAATCGTAGCATTTATTTTTTTATTTATAGACATTCCTAATCATTCCATTTTAAGATTAACCAGCATATTGCAAGTATGTTTTATTTGTTCATTTCTTGGGCAAGTTTGGTAATTAATTTTTTATCAAACATTTCTTTTGCTTTCAGAACCATATTTTTTATTCCATAGGCAGAACTTGAACCATGTCCGATTATGGTGATGGCTTTAACTCCGAGAAGCGGAATTCCTCCATATTCATTTGGATCAAACACTTTAAACGTTTTTCTGATTGCATTTCTTGAAAGAGCAATTTTAATTTTGTCTAAGAAATTTGCATCGGCAGTTTTCTTTAACATCGGTTTCATAATTTTTAAAAATGATTCACCGAATTTGAGGATAATATTCCCAACAAAACCATCACAGATTACAATGTTTACTTTACCCGTTAAAATATCTCTTCCTTCAACATTGCCGAAAAAATTTAATTTTGAATTTATCAGCAGCTCAAATGTTTCTTTTGTTACCTTATTTCCTTTTTCATTTTCTTCGCCAACGGACAACAATCCGATAGTCGGACTGGGTATTCCGAACATTTCCCGCACATACACATTAGCTAATTGAGCGTAACCAACAAGATGCTGCGGTTTAGAATCAACAAAAGCGCCGACATCAAAAACCGTGGTAATTCCAGTTAAGTTTGGTATGTACGAACCTATAGTTGGTCTCTCAACGCCGGGTAATCTGCCGATCAACAAAGTACCGGCGGCGGCAACTGCCCCTGTATTTCCGGCGCTTACAAAAGCATCGGCTTCACCGGAAGCAACTAATTTTGCGCCTATAACCAACGAAGATTTTTGTTTTGTCTTAAGTGCAGTTGTAGGAGAATCATTCATCGTAATTATTTCTTCAGAATGAATAATTTCCACGCCATCGAGTGATAAATTATTTTCCTTTGCAATTGCTTTAAGTTTTTCTTCGTCACCAACAAGGATCAAATGAAAAGATTTGTTTTCTGTAAAAGCAGAAAGTGCACCGATGACTTCATGCTGAGGAGCGAAATCGCCCCCCATTGCATCAACAAGAATTCTGCATTTAGGAAAATCAGAAGGAGGTAAAGACATGTAATTTAGAACTAATTTTTCGGAATTAACATAGACCGGCCGTTATAATAGCCGCAGCTTGGGCAGGCGTTGTGAGCTAATTTCATTTCACCACAGTTTGAACATGCACCTAACGTTGGCGCTTCAGCTTTATAGTGAGTTCTTCTTTTATCACGTCTTGTTTTAGACATTTTTCTTTTAGGATTTGGCATTTGCTTCCCTATTTTACTTTAGTTATTTGATCCCGCCAGGCGGGATGTTTTTTAATTGTTGTAATGGTAACCATCGGTCATCAATTTCTTCGCTCTTACAGTCACATGCTTTTACGTTTAAGTTTGTTCCGCAATGGGAACATAACCCTTTGCAATCTGTTTGACAAATTTTCTTTAACGGAATCGCGGTTTCAGCATAGTCAAAAATTTCCGGAGACATATCAACTTTATCGGCTTCAAAAGAAAGATAGGTCACGGAATCATTTTGATCATCCGGTATTTCTGTCCCGAATAAATAAACATGCTTAAACGTTGTTTCAACCGGCTGGATAAACTCCGTGACACATCTATCGCATATAAATTTTGCTTGTACAGATAGAGTTACATCTAGTACAATTTGATTATGCCGTTTATCCATCCTCAAATCCATAGTATATGAATTTAAAAATGGTTCGGGTAATCCGATTTCAGCCGGTTTCCCGTCAAAGAACAGTTCGTGAATTCCATCACTAAGATTTGCTATTTTAAGAATCATTTTACAAAAGAATGCGTAAAAAACTTGCCAAATATAACTATAGAGGTATTGATAATCAACAAATCTAGTAGAGGAATTTTAAGGTAATTTATCCGCCGTTTACTGTTTTCTTTCTATTACAAACTCAATTAAAGAGGATAAAGCTGCTTTCGAGAGACTTTCGGGAAAATCTTCGAGACATTTTTGAGCTTTCACAGCATAATTTTTAGCAATTTTTTCTGCGTAAGCAATTCCGTTTTTGTTATGAACAAAATTGATCACCTGGTTTACCGAATCTTTTTTGCTTCCGGCTTTAATAAGTTTTTTTATTTCTGCAGCTTCCTCTTTTGAGGCTTGCGCCAGCGAATGGATCAGCGGCAAAGTAATCTTCTTTTCTTTAATATCACCGCCGATAGGTTTGCCGAACAGTTTAGAGGAACCTTCGTAATCAAGAATATCATCTTTTATTTGAAACGCGATCCCTAAATTCTCTCCGTAATTCCGCATAGCAATATGAAACTCGGGATTATCGGATGAACTTCTCGCGCCGATTTCACAACATGTTTCAAAGAGAGAAGCGGTTTTATCTGCAATAATTTTAAAATAGGTTTCTTCGTTGATGTCAAGTTTGCGGGTTTTTTGAATTTGCAACAATTCCCCTTCAGACATCCTTTTTACTGTCCCGGTCATAATTTTCAGGAAGTCAAAATCGTTCCCTTCCACGGCAATCATTAAACCGCGCGAAAGTAAATAATCTCCCATCAATACAGCAATTTTATTTTTCCAAATTGCATTAATTGAGGGGAAACCTCTACGCTTATCTGCATTATCAACAACATCATCATGAACAAGAGTAGCAGTATGCAGAAGTTCAACTAAAACCGCCCCACGGTAGGTTCTTTCGTTTATGGTTCCTGATATTTTAGCGGAAAGTAAAACTAAAAGCGGACGAATCTTCTTCCCTTTTTGTTTTAAAATATACTTTGTAACTAAATGAACTAAACCAACTTTCGACTTCATCGAGTCACCGAAAACCTCAGAGAATTCCGAGAGTTCGGTTTTTATTGGTGTACTAATAGTAGAAAGAGAAACGTTGTTCAATTCTTTTTTTCCGAATATTTTGAAATAATAATACTCACTTCATAAAGTATGATCAGCGGAACTGCTAATACAACTTGTGAGACCGGATCAGTTCCGGGAGATAACAAGGCTGCTAAAACCATTATAATGATGATTGAATGCCGCCTATATTTTCTCATGTAAGATGGTTTTAGAATTCCAAGCTTCGATAAGAAAAATGAAATCATGGGAAGTTCGAATATTAACGCCGCGCCAAGCATCACGCTGAAAATAATAGACATATACTCGTCAATTGCAAATTGATTTTTTATTGTCGTTGATCCAAAATGAGCCGCAAAGTTAAGAGTTAATGGCAGCATCACAAAATAGGCAAACGCAATACCTATTAAAAAACAGAACGAAGAAAAGACAACGATCGAGAGAATATATTTTTTTTCACGTTTACGTAAGGCGGGAGAAATAAACCTCCATAATTGGTAAAAGACATTGGGGATGCTTAAAATAAGTCCCCCTGCAATTGCAACTTGAAAATAGAGAAATACTTGCCCGAATGGTTTTAAATTTTGAAGATCCGCTCCAACTTTGCGAGCAGGATTTAATAGCACCACATCAATAAGAAAATCAATAAAGACACCGCAAATAACGGCTCCTACAATAATTCCGATCAATGAATAAATTATCCGCCACCGAAGTTCTTCAAGATGATCAAGAAAGGTCATCTCAACTTCACGTTCACCATTTTCAATTGTTTTATTGGGAGCTTCTTCCACTTAATATTTCTTCGATTAACTAAATTCAGAATATAAAGGGAAATTTTTGCAGAAATTTTTCACTTCGTTTTTAATTTTTTCAAGTTCCGCTTCATTTTCGGTATTTTGGATTGCAAGGTGGATCCACCCGGCAATCGCTTCCATCTCAGATTCTTTCATTCCCCTTGTTGTCATTGCCGGTGTTCCAATGCGGATTCCGCTAGTTACAAAAGGACTTCTTTGATCAAAAGGGATCATGTTTTTATTAACTGTAATTCCGGCTTTCCCTAGAGCAATTTCTGCAACTTTTCCGGTAACATTTTTCTTCGTAAGATCAACAAGCATTAAATGATTGTCGGTTCCGTTAGAAATAATGTCAAAGTCATATTCCATTAATTTGGAAGAAAGAGATTTTGCATTTTTAATAATTTGTTCAGCATATAGTTTAAATGAATCTTGTAAAACTTCACCAAATGCAACTGCCTTAGCCATGATGATGTGCATTAATGGTCCGCCTTGGATTCCGGGCATAACGGTTGAGTCTAAAATCTCAGACATCATTTTCGTGCGGTCTCCTTTTGGAGTTTTAATGCCCATAGGATTTTCAAAATCTTTTCCCATTAAAATGATCCCGCCTCTTGGTCCGCGCAGCGTTTTATGCGTAGTTGAAGTAACAAAATGGCAATGCTGCAAAGGATTATTCAGCAAACCTTTTGCAATTAATCCGGCGGGATGAGCCATATCGCAAAATAAAAATGCACCGATTGAATCAGCGATCTGTCTAAACTTTTCATAATCCCAATCGCGTGAGTAAGCGCTTGCACCGGTAATAATTAATTTGGGTTTTTCTTTTTTCGCCAAATCTTCAATTAAATTATAATTGAGAAGTTCGGTCTCTTTTGAAAGTGTGTAGCCTGAAGCTTGGTATAAAATTCCCGAAAAATTTACGGGTGAACCGTGCGTTAAATGCCCGCCGTGTGCAAGACTTAATCCTAAAAATTTATCGCCCGGTTTAAGTATCGAAAAAAAGACAGCCATGTTTGCCTGCGAACCGCTGTGAGGTTGAACGTTAACATATTCGGCGCCGTACAATTTTTTTAATCTTTCGCGGGCAAGGTCTTCGGCTAAATCGACAAATTCGCAACCGCCGTAATACCGTTTGCCGGGATATCCTTCGGCATATTTATTTGTTAAGACTGACCCGGCTGCTTCCAACACTGCAGGACTAACAAAATTTTCAGAAGCAATTAACTCCAAATTAAATCGCTGCCTGCCTAATTCTAATTGAAGGGCGTTAAAAATTTCAGGATCATTTTTTAAGAAATCCATTTTCTATCTTTTAATTATTTTCAATAATCTTGTCTTACAAACCAAAGTTCGCCAAGACTTAACGAAGCACCGAGCTTCAAGATGTTTTCCTTCAAAAGACCAGCTTCAGTTGATCCTCTTGAAATATACTGCAGCGAAAGATCTAAATAATTTTCTCTGCTGAATGGTAAAGAAACGCCGGTGCTTATGGAAAACTCGCTGATGCTTTTCCCGTTGATTTTATAAGGTGTACTGCCATAACTGAATCCGCCGCGCCAAACAATTAAGTCGGATAGTGTAAAAGCTTGAGAGCTGTTTTTATATTCAATTCCTAAACTAACTTTAGAAAGGTTTTGCAAATTATTATCTGTCTTTCCCGAAATAGAATAGTCAGCCCAATTTTGGAAAAGATAATCGGCGTAAATTTGCGTGCGGGAACTTAATTTAGCCGAAGCGCCCAGAGTAAATCTCGGTGGAATTTTCACAGTCGTTATTCCTTGAGATAAAGTATCGGTTACGTAAGTTCCATATTTTGTAAACGAAGTATCGGCAGACATTTGTGAGACAAATGAAACAGAAGCGCCAAGCCGAAAATCTAAAAGGTTATCACTTTTAAAAATATTTTCATTCAAATTTTGTGAGATCAATCCAAACGTACCGCCTAAACCTTTAACTTTATATTCAGATTTAAAAGAAGAATTAGCCGTGCTATTGTCAGGGAAACTCAATTTGGAATGGTATCCAAACGTTCCGAAATTATAATCCAAGGTAGCTCCAATGCTCACATCAAACGGGAATGTGTAGGAAGTGCCAAGATAAACTTTAGAAAGCCCGCCGTCCCCGGAATAAGTAAAAGCATAATCTTCCGCTTGGGTAGTAGGATTAAACACCCGCACTTTAGTTTCGTATGCAATTTTAGAAAGTGGAATGAGTCCTATTGATACCGCAATTCCATTCTCCTTACTAACCGGCAGGGCAAAAGAAAAACCTGAAAAATATCCGCCGGAATAAAAACTTTTTTGATTTTGATCTTTCACAAAACTACCATTGAAGTATGTTGCAAATTCAACCCTTGATAAACTGATTGAATGCCAAGCCGCCGGATTAAGCATCGAGATAAAAGCGTTATCGTCAACAGCAACGCCTAATCCTCCCATACCGGCTCTCCGGGCAGAATACGAAAATTCTAAATCTCCAATTCCATAACGTGAATAAGGTGAATTAACTTGCGCAAGAAGCGGTAGCCCAAACGCAAAAAACAATACTATCTTTTTAATATATTTCATAAAATTTCTTATTTCTTTTTCTGTGAATAGGTTATGACTAATCGTGGTTTTAATTCGTTATTGGTTGAGGAGCTGTTAAATAATGCAAAATTCTCAATCCCTTTTACTTGATAAGAAGGAGTGATCAACATTCCATAATTGTTCTTCGTTACGATCGCATTATTAATAATTCGTGCAACATCTCCGGTATAAGTATTTCCTGAGCGGGAGAGTGAAATTACAAATTGTGAGCTGGTCGAATCGGTAGTTGAATCAACAATTTGATATGCCAAAAGTCCATCTGTAAAGGATGAGCCGACTTTCATATTCAGTGTGTCTATACTTAAAGTTAATTTCGCTGTGTTTACAACTGCCTCAGCAGGAAGCTTTGAAAGATCAAACCAAAGACTGCCTTGAACACCAGTCCCATTTTGAATGGTGAGCGTTTTACTCGTTGTTTCCGGGAAAGTTCCCTGAATAATGTGAACATCAATTGACCCGTAATAAGTTAGAGTGTCTTGATAAGATTCGTACGCAGTTGATTTCTTAACAACAATTTTAATTACAGGGACATCAGAATTAATTGATGTTGAAGCGGCAAATCCGGTAAATCTGTTTAACCCGGTTGACTTAATTAAAACTCCATAATTCTTTGCGAGAGAAGTATCTTTGGCGGCTTTAAACCAGTCCTTTGCCAAATTCGGATTAATTGAAAATGAGTAAGCAGTGCCCGTATTAACAGATGATTGAAGTACTGAGGCTGGATCGTATGTTAATTTGGAAATTGAATCTGCGGTAAAAAGCGAATTCCAAGTCGAGGTGATTTGATGAATCCCAACATTAAATGGTTGCAGCGTATCGCCAAAATAATAATTTCTCGTTAGAGAAAGCTCAGCGGAAACAAACGAAAGCGAGTCAAAACTTGTTAAATATTTATCTGCAATAGCCAACGAAAACGCAAGAAGTATTTGCGATTCAACGTTAGCATCTTTTCCAACAAGAATAACATTGGAAGAACCAAGAGAAAGTTTCGCACGATGCGGTTCAAATTTTTGAATGAGCGTATCCGTATATGAATCTATCTGAGATAGGATAATATCATCTTGACCCAATAAATCTTTTCCTAAAGATGAAGGATCGTCGCTGCAAGCGGTAAATAAAAAAGGTAAAAGAACCAAAAGGGGAATAAATTTTTTCAGATAATTCAACTATATATCTCCATTAAAATCGTGAATAAGGAAGTCAACTGCTTCCCGGAAATTTTCGGCAGCAAAATTGGGGATTTTCTTTTCTTGAAACAAGAGAGAAAGATGGTCCTTGCCATAACCAGTTTTAACAAGAATAGATTTTACTCCGGCTTGCAATGCACTTTCAATATCGGTCTTTGAATCGCCGATGAGATAGGATTTAGAAAGATCAATTGAAAATTCCTCAGCGGCATTAAAAATCATTTTGGGAGAAGGTTTTCTGCAATTGCAATCTTCAGCAGAAGAAAAATCAGGGTGAGACGGACAATAATAGAACTTATCGATCTGAACATTAAACGGAAGAAGTAATTCATTAATCTTATTATTCACGGAAGTGACGGCTTCTTCGGTGATTAGTCCACGGGCAATTCCGGATTGGTTAGACACAACAATCAATATAAAATGATATTCATTTTTTAAAGTTGCTAATGCATAACCCACATCATCATAAAGCTTAACTTTAGACGGGTCTCCAAGGTAACCCGGATCTTCGTTTAGGGTTCCATCTCGATCTAGAAAAACAGCAATGCTCATATTTTAAATTGATAGAACCGTTTTGTATAACTCAATATATTTTTTAGCTGAAGATTTCCAACTGAAATCGGATTTCATTCCGTTTTTAATGATCTTTGTCCATAATTTTTGTTCATGGAAAAGTTTGACTGCTCTTTTGACTTCTTTTAGTAAAGCAGCGGATTCATATTTCTGGAAAACGAATCCATTTCCTTCACCGGTTTTTTCGTCAAAAGCAAAAACCGTATCGCCCAAACCTCCGGTTTCCCGAACAATTGGAATTGTTCCGTAAACCAAACTGTACATTTGATTCAATCCACAAGGTTCAAACTGCGATGGCATCAGCAGCATATCGGATCCGGCTTCAATTAAGTGTGCTAAATCATCATTGAATCCAAGATATGAAGCAAATTTATCAGAATGCTTCTTAGTTAATTTTTCAAATGCAGTCTGATATTTTTTATCTCCCGTACCGAGCAATACTACCTGAATTTTCATTTTCATCATTTCTTCGAATGATTCGATTATTAGGTCTATCCCTTTTGAATCATACAACCGTGAAATTATTCCGATCACCGGAGTCGTCTCCTCAAAATGAAGTCCAAATCGTTCAATTAATATTTTTTTATTATCAAGTTTCTTTGCGATGGTTTCAAAAGAAAATTTATGAGGAATAAATTTATCGGTTTGCGGATTCCAGACAGAAGTATCAATTCCGTTTATGATCCCGGTAAGAGAATTTTTTCGTTTAGCCAAACAAGGCTGTAGATCCAACCCTACCTCTTTTTTTGCAACAATCTCTTTCGCGTACCCTTCACTTACTGTGGTAAGATAATCTGCATAAAGAATCCCGTTTTTTAGAAAATTAAATTTCCCATTCATCAAGGAACTTTTGTCGTTAGCCAAAGTTTTCGGCAACTCAGTTTTTTCAAAAGTTGTAGCAGGAAAAATCCCCTGGTAAGATAAATTATGGATCGTGAAGATATTTTTTATTTTATCAAACGGACTTTCGGAAGCGAACATATTTTTATGATATGCCGGAATTAACCCGCATTGCCAATCATTACTGTGAATAATATCGGGGACCCAGCCTAATAACTTGATTAACTGAAATACTGATTTCGCTAATAAAATGAAGCGTTCATCGTTATCTTTATAATCTGCGCCGGACATTGGATCTGTATAAAGGCTTTTTCTGCTGCCAAAATATTCTTGGTTATCCAAAAAATAAATTTGCACACGAACGCGCTGTGAAGGTAAAAATGAAGAACGAAGTGAAAATATCACATCTTTCTCACCAATTTTAACCGAAATATCTTTTAATCGTACAACTTCGTGGATTTTGTACTTTCTGCTGTCAATTGCTCCATATTTGGGAACTAATATTCTTACTTCATGCCCTAATTCGGTCAGCATTTGTGGAAGAGCTGCTGAAACATCGGCTAACCCGCCTGTTTTCATGAAAGGGAAAAGCTCTGATGTTACGAAAAGGATTTTTAATCTTTTTGAAGATGTCATTGGAACCTGCGTTTTTATTATTGCAAAAATAACAAAATTTAAGATTTTTTCCTAAACGGATGTATTTGCTCTGAATGAAGCAGAATCCAAGTGAACAGTCCCCTCGATTTAAATTTGACAGTTTATTATCATGCACCCATCCATTCGTTCGGATGATCCGCAACCCTGAGAGAGATTTAATTACTGACTTCCTATAACTTCCGAAGAAATATTTTTATATTTCTTTACCTTTTAAGAAAGTTTATGAGAAAATTTAGATTAATAACTTTTTATTTGATTACCGCTTTGCTTCTTTCTTCGTGCGGCTCGTCGATTGATTCAACTGATAACCGATACAAGCATGCTACGGAAGAAGTAATTATTGCAAAAGAAAGACCGGCTACAACTTTTCCAAAGGAACGTTCTGAAATTGAAGATTTTGATTTTACTCCTTACATGCTTCCGTTAGAAAATGCTAAAAAGAAAATTTTTGTATCAAATCAAACTGAAGATAACTTGTGGAGAAATTACCCTAAATTTTATAATTCAAAAAAAGTAATGGTAAAACAACCGGGATTCCGTGTGCAAGTCTTGGCAACCGATGATTTAACCGAAGCACAACAAAAGCGGTCTGATATTTATTTCAAAACGAATAAGAATGAAATCTATATAACTTTTCAATCTCCACTCTACAAAGTTAAAGTCGGTGATTATGCAACTCATTTAGGTGCAAATAACCTGGCATTTAAATTAAACCAACTCGGATTTTCTCCCACACAAGTTGTTGCCGACACCGTCAATCTTCTCCAAGGATTCGTCCCTAAAAAATAACTATGAAAACTCTTCTCAAACATCCTGCTCAAATAGTTACTGTTTCAACTAATGGGAAAAATTTTAAACGCGGTAAAGAGTTAAATGAAATTGCTGTGCTCGAAAATCATTCGTTAATTTTTGAAAATGATAAAATAAAAGATTTAATTCCGAATGTTTCCATTTCAAATGAATCAGAGTATAAAATTATTGATGTAAAAGATAAAGTTATTCTTCCGGGTTTAGTTGAATGCCATACGCACACTGCCTTCGCCGGCTCTCGCGCAAAAGAATTTCGTTTAAAACTTGGCGGAAAATCTTATGAAGAAATTGCAAAACTTGGCGGAGGAATAAACACAACCGTTACCGCTGTCCGCAAAGCATCTTTCAATGAGTTGGTTCAACTCATTTCTCCGCGCATTAATTACTTTATTGCACAAGGGATTACTTCACTTGAAATAAAAAGTGGTTATGGACTTGATTTTGAAAACGAAATTAAACTACTCCGCGTTATACAACATCTGCAAAAAATATATCCCATTGCAATCATTCCAACTTTTCTTGGCGCGCATACCATTCCTCTTGAGATGAAAGAAAATCGTGAGTTGTACATCACTGAGATTACTCATAAAATGCTTCCGTTTATTGCTGAAAATTCTTTGGCAAAATTTTGCGACGGATTTTGTGAGCCCACCGCCTTTTCTGCGGATGAAATTGATTTAATTTTTTCTCATGCACAATCTCTCGGTACAGAATTGAAATTGCATACGGAACAATTTAATGCTATTGGTGGTATTGATATTGCATTGAAGCATCAAGCCATAAGTGTTGACCATCTCGAAGTAATTAAACACGAAGATATTTCTAAAGTTGCACAATCAGATACGGTTGCTGTTTTACTGCCAGGCGTTTCTTTCTTTTTAAATTATGATTTCGCTCCGGCGAGAAAATTAATTGATGCCGGTGCACTCGTTGCGCTATCAACAGATTATAACCCGGGCTCTTCCAACATTGCCAACTTGAATTTTATTATGAGTCTTGCCGCTCTAAAAATGCAAATGACGATCGAAGAAACAATTTCCGCAGTTACCATTAATGCTGCTAATGCCCTTCTGTTGAGCGAAAAAATTGGAAGTTTAGAAATCGGGAAAAAAGCAGATTTTGCAGTTTTCGATACGGAAGATTATGCCGACATCGTTTACAATGTCGGAAAAAATTTAAATGAAATGACAATTAAAAACGGTGAAGTGATTTATAAAAACAAGAATGAATGAATAGGTGAATGGTTGATTGAATGATTTAAATGTACTAAATGTTTTTTGTTATTCATTCAACCATACATTCATTCATCCTTTCCCAACAAGATAGTGTTATATATTTTTATCAACATTATTCAGAAAGTTAGTCCGGAATTCTCTTATGAAAATTATTGAATGCGTTCCAAATTTTAGCGAAGGGCTAAACACCGAAACATTTGAAGCAATTAAAAATGCTTTAACTCCAATCGAAAATGTAAAACTTCTCAGTCTTGAACCGGACAAAGATTATAACCGCGTGGTTGTTACATTAGTTGGCGATGAGGTTGGAATTGTGAACGGCGCAGTTGCTGTATCAAAAGCGGCAGCAGAATTTATTGACATGCGAAAACACAAAGGAGAACATCCGCGGCTCGGTGCGATTGATGTCGTTCCTTTCATCCCAGTAAAAGATGTTACAACCGAAGAATGCGTTAAGCTGGCAGAAAAGTATGGCGAAATTATTTCAAAAGAGTTGAGTGTTCCGGTTTATTTATATGAAGATGCTGCCAGAAAAACAGAGCGGAAAAATCTCTCTGATATTCGTAAAGGCGAATACGAAGGATTGGAAGAAAAATTAAAAGATCCTGATTGGTTTCCCGATTTCGGAACTAGCGAATTTAATCCCAAACTTGGCGCGATTGTTACCGGCGCTCGTTTCTTTCTTGTCGCATACAACGTAAATATAAATTCTACCGATGTAAAACTTGCAAAAGAGATCGCGGAGATTTTGCGTGAATCCGGCAGACCGAAACGCGATGAAAATGGAACAGTTATCAAGATTGACGGAAAAACAATTAAAGAGCCGGGACGATTGAAATGTTTCAAAGGAATGGGTGTGAGTTTAGAAAAATATAATCTCACACAAGTTTCAATAAATCTGACGAACTACAAGATTACCCCAATGCACGTTGCTTTTGAGGAAGTAAAAAAAGAAGCGGAGCGTTTGGGAGTTGAAGTTACCGGAAGTGAAATTGTTGGTCTCGTTCCGCTTGAAGCAATTCTCCAAACTGGTAAATTTTATTCGGATGGGAAGGCTTTAAACGAAACAGAACTACTAAATTTGGCGATAGATAAATTAGGATTGAGTACATCAAATCCTTTTCTTCCAAAAGAAAAAATAATTGATTATATGATTTGAGGTTGGTCATTGGTCAGAGATAAATAGTAATTTAGTTTGCATGCAGCCCTGCAAGAGCGAAATAATTTATGGACCATTCGGATAAACAAAATGAAAATTTTAAGGAGATAAAATGGAATTATCAAACACATTAGAAAATTATTTAGAAGAACTTTCTTCAAACTCCCCCACTCCAGGCGGGGGAAATGTCTCTGCGTTATGTGGAGTTCTCGCTTCCTCTCTCGGTACAATGGTCTGCAACTTAACTATCGGCAAAAAGAAATATGCGGATGTTGAAAACGAACTCACTGTAATAAAAAATAAACTTGGTTTGATTAAAGAAAACTTTCGCCAGCTTGCAAAAAAAGACAATGAAGCATTCGATAAAGTAATGCTCGCTTTTAAAATGCCAAAAGAAACCGAAGAACAAAAAAATGATCGCGCAAAGGCAATAGAAGCGGCTACAATTGATGCTGCAATGATTCCCGCCGAAGTGGTTTCAACCGGAATGGATATACTTCCTTTATTAGAAACAATAGCTGAAAAAGGAAATCAAAATTCGTTGTCTGATGCCGGTGTCGCAGTTTCGCTCACCAGAACTGCTGTTGAAGGAGCTTTTTTGAATATCGCAATAAATTGTGCTTCACTTTCAAACCAAACAATAGCAAACGAGATTCTCATCCGTGAAGAGATGAAATACCAAGAAGTGAAAGCGAAAGCTGAATTTATCATTGCTTCAATTATCAAAAAAATGAGAGTCAATTAATTAGGAATTAGAAATTAGGAATGCAGTCAAAGGGAAATTAATATGAAAAGATCAAAAATTGTTTTGTTTATTGCATTGCTCCTTTTCTATTCGGCTATTCTTTTCCCTCAACCAAAAGTAAAACTTGGGATTGACGTTTTGAAAGAAAGAAATTTTGATGTACTGAAAGGAAAGCGTGTTGGATTAATTACAAATCCAACCGGTGTAGATCAAAATCTCAAATCCACAATCGATATTTTATTTGAATCGAAAGAATGCAAACTAACCGCACTTTATGGACCAGAGCATGGCGTTCGCGGAGATTTTTCAGCCGGAACGGAATTCGATTTTTACACCGACCCAAAAACTAATCTTCCGGTTTATTCCGCTTATGGAAAAACGAAAAAGCCAACTCCTGAAATGTTAAAAAATATTGATGTGCTTGTTTACGACATTCAAGATATCGGCTGCCGTTCTTACACATTTATCAGCACGCTTGGTTTGGCGATGGAAGCCGCTGCCGAGAATAATATTCCATTCGTTGTACTCGATCGCCCGAATCCTCTTGGCGGAATTAAAGTTGAAGGCAATCTTGTTGAAGATGGTTTTTATTCGTTCGTCAGTCAATATAAAATTCCTTATGTACATGGCTTAACGCTCGGCGAATTTGCAAAGATGATCAATGAAGAAGGGATGTTATATAAAGATTCTCTCAAAACAGAAATAATTAAATGCAACTTAACTGTAATACCGATGCAAGGCTGGAAAAGAAAAATGGATTTTACTGCAACCGGTTTGCAGTGGGTTCCCTCTTCTCCGCATATTCCTTATGGCGAAACGCCGGAGTATTACGTTGCTACAGGAATTTTAGGGGAACTTGGTTATATATCAGAAGGCGTTGGTTATACGATTCCCTTCCAAACATTTGCGGCGGAATGGATCGATGGTGAACGTCTTGCGAAAAATATGAATGTTTTTAATTTAGACGGCATTTATTTTCGTCCAATTACTTTTAAACCTTACTACGGGAAACATAAAGACAGCACCTTGCACGGGGTTCAACTTCATATAACTGATTACTCAAAAATAAATTTGATGAGTCTGCAATTTTTATTTTTACAGGTGCATAACGAAATGTATCCGGAGAAGAATCCTTTTACCAATTGTGATACTTCCCGTTTAAAAATGTTTGATAAAGTTTGCGGAACATCTAAAATAAGAGAGATGTTTACCAAGCGAATGAGGTATGAAGATATCCAATCTTATTTGACGAAAGATGTTGATGCTTTTAGAAAACTTTCGAAAAAATATTATTTGTACCGTAAATAAAAATATTACCTTCGCATTGCTATTTTGAACTAGTTGATTATTTACAAAATAACTTCGAGGAAAAAATGAAGGCTTCCGGAATACTATTTGTTTTATTTTCCTTTCTCATCGTTTTAGGAACTAATGGTTGCGCTAAAAAAAATTCCGACTCAATTAAGATCGGAGTGCTTCTTCCACTCACCGGCGTACAAGCAAATTTTGGCGAGATGGAGAAAAATTCCTACGAAATGGTGAAAGAGCAAGTTAATGCAAACGGTGGTATCGCCGGTAAAAAACTTGAATTTATTTATGAAGACGATACCGGCAAACCGGATGTAGGCAGAGCGAGTGCAGAAAAACTGATAAATATAAATGACGTACCGCTTATTGCAGGCGGGTATAGTTCGTCTGTTACTTTTGCAGCATGCGCTGTTGCTCAACAATACAGAGTTCCATTCCTTGTAAACACAGGCTCTGTCGATAAGATAACCCAACCGGAAGATTTTAATCTCACCACAAACGACGGTAATAAATTTTATATCTACCGTTTGAATCCCGCCGTATCTGAATATGCCTCTGGTTTGGAAAGTCTTTTATCAACAGTAGTAAAACCAATTTCAGTATTTATCATTCATGAGAACACAGCTTTTGGATCAGAAGGTGCAGCATCTTTTAAAAAATCTGCGGAAGCATTAGGCATTAACGTTCTTGATGTAAAATCATATTCGGCTGGTGTTATTGATTTCAAACCATTATTAGAGAATGCAAAAAAATCAAATCCCGATATGATTTATATGATCTCTTACGTTATGGATGCAGCATTGTTAATGAAACAATCGCGTGAAATTAATTTTACACCAAAATTATTTGTCGGAGCCGGCGCAGGATTTACCATGCCGGCATTCAAAGAAAATGCGGGTAACGCGAGCAACTTAGTTCTTTCTGCTACTTTATGGCATCAGTCGTTACCGATAAAAGGAGCTGCTGAATACTTTAACAATTATGTAAAAAAATTCGGTGGCGAAGGTCCGGATTATCACGGCGCTGAAGCCTATGCAGCAGCACAGGTTATTGTTGATGCTTTAAAAAGATGCAACGGGGATTACACGACAGAAACAATTAAATCCGCTCTTGATAAAACTGATCTGATGACGGTTTTCGGTCCTGTTAAATTCACTTCTTATGGGAAAAAGATTCATCAAAATAAAATGGATACTTTTGTAGTTCAGTGGATCGGTGGACACTTAAAATTGATCTGGCCGAAAAACCTTGCTAACGCAACTTTCGATTACCCGATCGATTGGAAAGTTGCATGGGAATAAAATTCTATTTCGTCATTCGGATTTTTCTAAGTTAAACAGTAATTTCTTTATAAGAAAAATCCATAAAAGAATTTAATAAAGGAATGCAAAGTTGGATCTGATCTTCCAAACGTTAGTGTATGGGCTATTGATCGGCGGTTTATATGCGATGTTAGGCATCGGGATGACACTGATAATGGGTGTGCTTGGAATAATCAATCTTGCACACGGTCAGTTGATGATGGTTGCAATGTACATTACCTGGGTGCTCTGGCAATATGCCGGAATTGATCCTTACCTCTCTATTTTTATAACGATCCCGCTCATTTTCTTTTTAGGTCAAGGAATCAGCAAGTATTTGCTTTATCCACTTATAAAAAAAGAATCGATCCTCCCGGAAAACCAGGTGCTAATGACGGTTGGTATTGGAGTAGTTCTGGTTGAATTAATCCGGGCAATCTTCTCAAGCGATTATCGTTCAGTAAGAACAAGTTACACCGATGCTTCAATTCGTCTCGGTCAAATTTCCTTAAGCGTCCCTCTTGCAATCGCATTTTTAATTTCGATCATTTTTACAATTGGTCTGTTCATATTATTAACTAAAACAGATCTCGGTAGATCGATCCGTGCAACGGCGCAAGATAGAAGTGCGGCAACGCTGATGGGAATAAGTGTAAAGAAAATTACAATTCTCACATACGGAATTGGCAGTGCACTTGTTGGCGCAGCCGGAGTTTTACTTTTACCCGTTTATTATTTATTCCCCGATGTCGGTCCTATCTTTACAGTAAAAGCATTTGTGATCACAATACTTGGCGGACTCGGATCTCCTATCGGCGCGATCGTTGGTGGATTAGTTCTTGGTGTTGCAGAAACTTTTGGAGCTACTTATCTTTCAATGGGTTACAGAGATGCAATTGGACTTGTGATATTTTTACTTGTGCTGGTTTTCCTTCCGGGCGGATTGAAACGATTAACAAAAATTTAGAAAAACCATGATTGGTAACGAAAAAATAAAATTATTAGAGATCAAACGTACCGAGTGGATTATTCTGGCTTCCGCAATTGCTGCACCATTTATTTTTAGCTTTTCTCCTTACTTCCAGGGACTTCTCATCTTTGTATTGCTTTGGGTAATCATGGGAACTTCATGGAATTTGCTCGCCGGATTCACCGGACAAGTTTCGTTCGGACACGCGGCTTATTTTGGTATTGGCGCTTATGCAGCAGCGCTTCCGTTTTTGCATTGGGGAATCTCTCCCTGGTGGGGTTTACTTACCGGAGGAATAACTGCTGTATTTCTCGGTTACGTTCTTGGAATTGTGGTCTTCCGTTTACGCGGTCCCTACTTTGCACTTGGAACTTTAGCTTCTGCCGAAATTTTAAGAATAATTTTCGGTGAAGAAATATGGCTCTCCAACGGACATAACGGAATTCTCTACATGACAACCTGGGTTAGTAAATATCCCTATTATTTTGTTGCGCTCATTCTTACAATTGGTGCGATCCTTTCCGTTAAAATTGTAATGAAAAGTAAAGCCGGATATTATTTTCTTTCGATCAGAGAAGATGAAGATGCTGCTGAAGCGATCGGCATCAACACAAAAAAATATAAAAACATTGCGACAATAATTTCTACATTCTGGGCAGGAATGGCTGGCGCGTTTTATATGATCTACATGGGTTTTGTTGATCCCGAAACAGTTTTTGCACTTCACAACATTTCAATTATTACCATTCTGGTGGGAATAATTGGAGGCGTTGGAACGATCTGGGGACCGGCAGTTGGCGCAGTTATTATGGTTTTAGTGCAAGAACTTTTCCGTTCTTCTTTTTTCGGATTTGCACCTGAATGGGTCTCACGATTTCATGCAATGGCTTTTGGTATGCTTGTCATTTTTGTGATCCTTTATATGGCTGGCGGTGTTGTTGGCGATTGGGATTTAATTGCTAAGAAATTCCGATTGAAAAAATCGGTGGAGCAATAACTATGAGTAAACTGAAAATAGAAAATCTAACAAAAGTTTTCGGCGGACTAACAGCAGTGAATGATGTCTCGGCAGAAATTAAAGAAGGCGAAATCTTCGGGTTGATCGGACCAAACGGAAGTGGAAAAACAACAGTCTTTAATTTGATCAGCCAATTCTACCCTGTCACTAAAGGAAAGATTATTTTTAACGGACATGACATCACAAAGAAAAAAACTTATGAAATCGCAAGACTTGGAATTGGAAGAACTTTCCAGTCAGTAAAACCATTAAAAAGATTAACGGTAGAAGATAATATAATGGCAGCCGCATTCGCACGCGAAAAAACTACTGCGGGGGCAAGAAAAGTTGCGCATGAAGTTCTTGAATTTTGTTTACTCCACGATGTTAGTCAGATGAACGCCGGAGGACTTCCTATCGCCGGAAGAAAAAGATTAGAAATTGCAAAAGCGCTCGCTACCCGTCCATCCCTTTTATTACTTGATGAAACAACCGCCGGATTAAATCCATCGGAATTGGATACCGCTATCAACATCATAAAAAAAATAAGAACCGAACTTGGAATTACCATCGTAATTGTTGAACACATTATGAAAGTGATTATGAATATTTCTGATAGAGTGCACGTGATGGCGCATGGTTCAACAATCGCGGAAGGCTCTCCTTCAGAGGTTGCAAAAAATCCGACTGTGATCGAAGCATATCTCGGTTCAGAATTTATTATGGAGAAAAGGTAACATGCTTAAAGTTGAAAACATGAGCATGAGTTACAAAGACCTTCAGGTATTGTGGGATGTAAATTTCGAAGTTGCAAAAAGTGAGATCGTTGTGCTTGTGGGAGCGAACGGCGCCGGAAAATCTTCGGTACTAAAAACAATTTCGGGACTTCAGAAAAAGAAGAACGGATCGATCGCATTTAACGGAGAAATTTTATCAGAAATATCCCCTGAAAAAATTATTAAAGAAGGAATTGTCCATGTTCCCGAAGGAAGAAAATTATTTAACGAGATGACTGTTGAAGAAAATCTTATTATGGGCTCGTTGTTTGGCGCTGCAAAAGAAAAAAGAAAAGCTTCACTCGAAGAATGCTATTCTCTTTTCCCGCGGTTAAAAGAAAGACGAAAACAAACTGCGGGAACATTGAGCGGCGGAGAGCAGCAGATGGCTGCGATTGCAAGAGGATTAATGTCACTCCCGAAATTATTAATGCTTGATGAACCAAGCCTTGGATTATCGCCGGTTCTTGTTAATGATATTTTTGAAATAATTAAAAGAATTAATAAAGAAGGAATAACAATTTTGCTTATCGAGCAGAACGTGCAAACGACACTCACCTTCTGCCATAGAGCATACGTCCTTGAAAACGGAAGAATAACGATGAGCGGCACCGGCAATGAATTATTGAATAATGAACATGTTAGGTCGGCGTACTTGGGGATTTGATTTTTAACTACTTCCCGAAACTACCGTTCTCAGATTGCGTAGGAACATTATAATTTAGATATTTGGGTAAAGCATTTCATTGCTTTGTTTAGATAAATCAAATAAACAATAAAAAAAAATTGCGATATGAAGAAAGAATTGTCTGTAGATAAATTAGTTGTAGAAGCAAAAGCGTTTTGTATTGCTGAATCCATAGCTCCAAACAAGGAATTGTTCGGAGTGACTGATGGGAAAGCCGTAGGAACCCATATTGAACATAAATTTCAGAAACACCTTGCTCAAAAATATGAATTAAAAATAGGTTCTTCTGCAAAAGGGATAGATTTACCTTCAGTGGATACCGACATAAAAGTAACATCTATCAAACAACCACAATCTTCTTGTCCATTCAAAAATGCAAATCAGAAAATTTATGGACTCGGTTATAATCTTCTTGTTTTCGTCTATAATAAAGTAGATGAGCCGGTTTCAAAAACAGCAAAGCTTGACTTTGTTAGCTGCTCTTTTATTTCAAAAGAAAGAACTGCTGATTATACTACAACTTTTAGACTTCGAGAGATGGTGAAAGATAAAGCCAATGTTGAAGATATCATCGCTTACCTGAATGATAAAAATTTACCCGCTGATGAAATTACAATCCAGCAATTGGCCGAACAAATTCTTAATAATCCTCCGGAACAAGGTTATTTAACAATTTCAAATGCTTTGCAGTGGAGGTTACAATATCAAAGAATTGTTACTCTGACTGGTAAAGTTGAGGGGATCAATAAAATTGTTGACAAAATGGGAAATAGATGAAAGTCTTTAACGCAAATATTTCACTTATTGTTGCAGATTACTTAAATGATTTTTTGAAAGACATCACGTTTTCCGGGGAAGCAAATCAAAAAATATTTGAGGTCTTCGGGATTCAACTTTTTTTTGCAGATGACAATGAATTAAATGCACTTAAAGAAATTATTTCCCTTCCCCTTAACGCTGTTGCCGAACCGGACAGGGTAGAGTATGGTGATTTTCAGACAAATGAGAATTTAACAAACAGTGTTACGTTGGATTTAGCATCTAAGATTACTCCTCCTGAAATAGTTGTTGAACCAACTTGCGGGAAAGGAAATTTTATAATTGCCGTATTAAGAAACTTTAAGCATGTTAAAAAGATTTTCGGGGTTGAAATCTTTAAGCCATACGTCTGGGAAAGTAAATTTAATATCATCGATTTCTATCTCGGAAATCCAAGGAATAGCAAACCGGAAATTTTAATATCCCATTGTGATGTTTTCGATTTTGATTTTAAACAAATTGCAAAAAGTAATCTTGGCAAAAACATTTTAGTAATTGGAAATCCACCTTGGGTTACAAATGCAAAATTAGGCAGCCTGAATTCTTCAAATCTTCCTAAAAAAACTAACTTTAAAAATCATAGCGGTCTAGACGCTATGACGGGAAAAGGTAATTTTGATATTGCCGAATATATTACCTTAGCTATGCTCAATACTTTTCAAATGATGGATGGGCATCTGTTATTGCTAGTAAAAAATTCAGTGATAAAAAATATTGTTTTTGACCAAAAGGCGAACAATTACCTGATCGCATCAATGGAGAAGCATTGTATTGATACAAAAAAAGAATTTAACGTTTCAGTTGAGGCATCTTTCTTTTACTGCAAATTAAACTCCAAAACTGAATTTAACTGTAAGGAGTTTAATTACTATAACAACGAAGAACATTATCAAATATTTGGTTGGTTAGATGACAAATTTGTGTCGAATATCGACACTTACATTCATATCAGAGCGATTGATGGAGAATCTCCATTTGTTTGGCGACAAGGTTTAAAACATGATTGTTCAACAGTGATGGAATTGGAGAAATTAACTGTATTGTCTGAAAACAAAAATGTACAATACAAAAACGGATTAAACGAAGAAGTGATTTTAGAAGACGGAATAGTGTATGGAATTCTGAAAAGTTCAGACCTTAAAAACACGGTTATCAATCAGACAAGGAAATTCACAATTGTTACTCAGAAAAAAGTTGGACAAGATACAAACTACATTCAGTCTGAATATCCTAAAACATTTAAATATTTAACAGAGCATCGGGCTAATTTTGATGTGAGGAAATCTAGTATTTATTATAACAAACCACCATTTTCAATTTTTGGAATAGGTGATTATTCTTTTAAACCTTTTAAGGTAGCTATATCCGGACTTTATAAAACATTTCATTTTACATTAGTGTTACCACAAAATGAAAAACCGGTTATGCTAGATGATACTTGTTACTTCATTGGCTTTGACAAAGTTGAATTTGCTGCCTATGCGTTAATACTTCTAAACTCAGACACAACAAAACAGTTTTTGCAATCTATAACTTTCGCCGATGCAAAAAGAACTTTTACAAAAGACATTTTAATGCGAGTTAACTTTTTAGAATTAGCAAAAACAATGGATGATAAATATTTGGAGTCTGAATTGTTTCGATTAAATACTATCTACAATTTTAACTTGACTTTGCAGTGGTGGGACGATTTTATAACAACAATGAAGCCGGTTGATACTGGTCAATTTTCGATGGCTATTTAAACACTTATTTGCAAATCTAATTTTAAATCAACTTGATTACATTCAATTAAATAGAAATAATCATATGAACAATTCAGACCTTATAAAAAAATTTTACGATTCCTTTGCAAATGGGGACGCCGAAGGAATGGTAAATTGTTACGATGATAACATTGTTTTTTCTGATCCGGCTTTTGGTGAATTAAAGGGTAACGACGCAAAAAATATGTGGCGGATGCTCCTGAGCAGAAGTAACGATATAAAGATCACTTTTGAAAATGTAAAAGCGGATGACAAATCCGGTTCTGCAAACTGGAAGAAGGATAATAAATAAAATCTCCGCTCAGTTTGAATTTCAGAATGGGAAAATCATCAAACACACCGACCAGTTTAACCTTTGGAGATGGACTCAACAAGCACTCGGCTGGAAAGGGTATCTTTTGGGTTGATCCCCGTTTATGAAAAAGAAAATTCAAAAACAGACAAACCAGTTATTGAAACTCTACACAAAACGAAATCGGCTCTGAGTTTTCTCACTGCACTTCCTTTCGCGTAAAAAAATTCCTTGTCAATTTTTCGGTTGTAAACTCCTTTCGCGAAGACTAATTTTGAACTAAAAAAAAATTATGCTTACAAATTCAATTATGTACAAAGCGCTGGTGAACAAAGATGTTTCTTATGAAGGAACATTCATTGCAGCAATTAGAACAACCGGTATTTTTTGCCGCCCAACGTGCACTGCAAGAAAACCGAAAGAAGAAAATGTGGAATTCTTTGGAACAACAAAGGAAGCCATATTAAAAGGTTACAGACCGTGCAAGGTTTGTAATCCCTTAGAGAAACTTGGCGAGACTCCCGGCTACATTAAAGAGATTCTGGAAAAGTTAAACGTAAATCCTTCCACCAAAATAAAGGATTGGGATCTAACTCAAAAAGGAATTGAACCAAGCAAAGTGAGAAGATGGTTTTTGAAAAATCACGGGATAACTTTTCATGCATATCAGAGAATGTTCCGTATCAATTCCGCGTTCAAAAAAATACAAAACGGCGAGCCGGTAACATCCGTTGCGTTTGATGCTGGGTACGAATCGTTAAGCGGATTCAACGATTCCTTTAAATCTATTTTTGGTGTCTCCCCTTCCAATAGCAAAGCGAAACAAGTCATCAACCTCACTCGACTCGAAACTCCGTTGGGTACAATGTTCGCCGGAGCAGTTGAAGAAGGCATTTGTCTTTTAGAATTTACCGACCGGAAAATGCTGGAGACAGAGTTAAAGTCATTAGCCAAACTTCTAAACGCAAATATCATTCAAGGCGCTAATCGCCATTTCGATTTATTGAAGCAACAACTTGATGAATATTTTGATGGGAAAAGAAAAGAGTTCACCGTTCCTTTGTTTACCGTGGGAACAGAATTTCAGCAATCTGTTTGGAAAGCATTGCAAACTATTCCTTACGGTTCAACACGTTCTTATTTAAAACAAGCGACCGCGCTCGGTAAACCGGCAGCAGTCCGTGCCGTGGCTAACGCAAACGGAATGAACAGAATTTCGATCATCATTCCTTGCCATAGGGTGATAGGCGAAGACGGAAGCCCAACCGGTTACGGTGGTGGAATCTGGCGAAAAAAATGGCTGCTCGAGTTGGAAAAGAAAAACCTTTCATATTGACAAGCTAAATGATTCTATTTCAATTAGGACATCTGTATTAATTTTCCTTACTTTTTTACCTGGGTATTATCAAATATATTTGCTAAAATGATTATCTTTTCCAGTACAATCGGAACGGTAAATTGTTTAACAAGATAGACCGATTAAATCGGAAGAAAAACAGTTAAGGAAATAATCATGAATGAAGAACTAGCGGTAATTATAGCTATCGATATAAGTGCATCCCCTGAAAAAGTGTGGGACGCTCTGACAAATCCCGAGAAAATAAAAATTTACCTTTTCGGGACAGAAACTGTAACTGACTGGAAAGTTGGCAGCCCAATAATTTTTCAAGGTGAATATCAAGGTCGTAATTACAAAGACAAAGGAACAATTAAAGAGATAATCTCAGGTCAATTATTACAATATGATTATTGGAGTGGGTTTTCAGGTCTTGAAGACAAACCCGAAAATTATTCATTAGTAACTTTTCAAATTTACTTTAACAACAACAAAACAAACCTAACTCTTAGACAACAAGGATTTGTAAGCGAACAAACTAAACAGCATTCCGAAATGGCGTGGACGCAAATATTAAAAACAATAAAAGAAATAACTGAAAAAGATTAACTTCTGTAGCCTTCAACAAAATACAGCACCACAATGAAAAAATACTTATCCCAAAAGCTTGGTATAAATAAGTTAGTCGATGTTTTGGATGAACTACCTTTTTGGTCGGCTCCTTTTGGATTAAAACTTCTCGAAGCGATCGATTATAAACCTAATATTTCAGTTCTCGATATTGGATTTGGAACAGGGTTTCCATTGATCGAACTCGCCATGAGACTCGGAGATACCTCAAAGGTTTATGGGATTGATCCATGGAAAGAAGCGATTGTAAGGACAAATAAAAAGATTGATTACTACGGCATAACAAACATAAAAATTATGGAAGGTGTAGCGGAATCTATTCCCCTTGAAAATGAATCAATAGAATTAATCGTAAGCAACAACGGGATTAATAATGTAAGCGATATTGATAAAGTGTTTTCTGAATGTTCAAGAATTATGAAACCCGGCGGACAGTTTGTGCAAACGATGAATCTTGACAAAAGTATGTTCGAGTTTTATGAACAATTAGAAAACGTCTTATCGGAATTGCATTTGGAAAAAGAGATTGAGTTAATGCGCGAACATATTTATCATAAGCGCCGTCCGCTTGACGAGATCATTTCACTGTTGCAAAAACATGGATTTATTATCAATGATTTAGAACACGATCAATTTAATTACAAATTTGCTGATGGTACGGCGATGTTCAATCATTATTTCATCCGCTTAGCTTTTATGGATTCTTGGATTAAGCTTTTGCCGGAAGATAAAACGGAACAAATCTTTGATACAATTGAATCGCGGTTAAATGAACAAGCACAGTTATTAGGTTGTATTAAACTTAGTATTCCATTTGTCGTTATCAATGCAAAAAAGATATGATAAATTTGGATTAACTATTTGTTTTTTCACCAAATATTAAATGGATGATTCTTCTCCATGTGCTTCTGTCAAATATCTGTGAACAGCAGCAGCACATTTTCTTCCTTCAGCTATTGCCCAGACAACCAGCGATTGCCCTCTTCTCATATCGCCGCAGGCAAAAACTTTGGAAAGAGATGTTGCATGAGCCCACTTTGCACCAATCGCGTTGCAACGAAAGTCTTCATCATCACCAAATTCAGCTTTAACATTTCCACGTGGATCCAATTCCATCCCTAACATAACAAGTTCATCTATCAAACCGTTTTTCTCGGGATGAACAAAACCAGCAGCGATTAAAACTAATTCGGCAGGCAGCTCAAATTCGGTTCCCGGGACATCAACAAATTTGCCTTCCTCAAAATTAACTTCCGTACAAATTAAACCGGTTAATTCTCCTTTTTCATTTCCCTTAAATTCTTTTGTGTTAACGCTCCACTTTCTAACTACACCTTCCTCATGACTTGAAGAGGTGCGGAGGATCATTGGCCAGTAGGGCCACGGTGTACTATCAGGGCGGTCTTCAGGCGGCATTGGTAATATTTCGAGTTGGGTCACGGATTTTGCACCCTGTCTATTGGCGGTTCCAACGCAATCCGATCCGGTATCTCCGCCGCCAAGAACAACAACATTTTTATCTTTTGCGCAAATGGTGTTCAAGATTTCATCACCGGCGTTTATTTTATTTTGCAGCATTAAAAATTCCATCGCAAAGTAAATTCCTTTTAAATCTCTGCCGGGTAATTGAATATCTCTTGGTTTCTCGGACCCACCAGCCAGAATGACCGCATCGTAATTGTTTATCAATTCTTTTGCATGAATATCTTTTCCGACATTTACGTTTGTTTTGAACTGAACTCCTTCGGTGGTCATCTGATTGAGTCTTCTATCAAGAATGGCTTTTTCCATTTTAAAATCCGGGATACCGTAACGTAGTAATCCACCGGGACGATCATTTTTTTCAAATACTGTTACACTATGCCCGGCACGAGCAAGTTGCTGAGCTGTTGTAAGCCCTGCGGGTCCTGACCCGATAATCGCAACCGTTTTGCCGCTGAGCACGTGAGGCATTCTCGGCTTCACTAAACCTTCTTTGAATCCTCTTTCAATAATTGTCCGTTCAATGGCTTTGATGGAAACAGGTTTTTCATGAATGCCGAGAGTACATGCAGACTCACACGGCGCGGGGCAAAGTCTTCCCGTAAACTCTGGGAAATTGTTCGTCGTATGAAGATTATCAAGCGCTTCCTTCCAATGTCCTTTGTAAATCAAGTCGTTCCATTCGGGAATATAGTTTTGAACCGGGCAGCCCGTATCGCCGTGGCAAAATGGAATACCGCAGTCCATACATCGAGCGCCCTGAGTCCTGGCTTCTTCTTTCGTGAATGGGAAATCAAATTCTTTATAGTGCTTTAATCTTTGGTCAGCCGGTTCCTTTTTCAGAACGGCTCTTTCAAATTCCATAAATCCGGTTGGTTTACCCATTTGTCACCTCGTCTAATACTTTTTCATTATCGGCTGCTTTTTTTGCCGCTTCTTCCTTAGCCATTCTTGCCATCGCTTTTTTGTATTCACCTGGAATGATCTTCCAAAAATTGTCTTTCTCTTTCACCCAGTTTTGTAAAATGTATTCAGCTCTTTTCGATCCTGTGTACTTAAAATGTTTTTGAATAAGATCGTAAACTTCGGTTACATCATCGTCATAAATCAAGTATTCAACATCAACCATCTCATGATTGATATATTTATTCGCATCTTTCGTTTGATCCCAGATATAAGCAACACCGCCCGACATTCCTGCGGCAAAGTTTCTTCCTGTCTTCCCGATAACCACAACTCTTCCTCCGGTCATGTATTCGCATCCGTGATCACCGACTCCTTCAACAACTGCATACGCTCCGGAATTGCGGACGGCAAATCTTTCTCCAACTACACCATTGATGTAAGCCTCTCCGCTCGTAGCGCCGTACAAACAAGTATTTCCAGCAATAATATTTTCAGCAGGGTCAAACGTAACTTCCGGCGGAATTTTTACAATTATTCTTCCTCCCGAAAGTCCCTTGCCGGTATAATCGTTCGATTCGCCTGTAAGATCCAGTTCAATTCCTTTTGCTAGAAACGTTCCAAAACTCTGGCCTGCTGTTCCGCGTAGTTGAATTTTTATTGTGGCGTCGGGCAGTCCTTCGTCTCCGTATCTTTTAGCAACTTCACTTGAGAGCATCGTACCAACCGACCGGTTAATGTTTCTTATTCGCGAAATGATCTGAACCGGAGTTCTTTTCTCAAGAGCAGGTTTTGCCTGTTTAATTAACTCGTGGTCAAGTTGTTTTTCAAGTCCGTGATCTTGTTGGCGCGTTTTGTACAAGTCCGTTTCGAATAAAGGAGTTTGTTTAAACAGCGGTTTGGAAAGGTCTATCCCGCGGGCTTTCCAATGGTCGTTCATTCTAACAGGAATAATCTTATCCGTTTGCCCGACCATTTCATTGATCGTTCTGAATCCAAGTTTAGCCATCAATTCCCGAACTTCTTCGGCAATAAAGAACATGAAATTAACCAGGTACTCCGGTTTGCCGATGAATTTTTTACGCAGTTCAGGATCTTGAGTAGCAACTCCGGTAGGGCACGTATTGAGATGACATTTACGCATCATAATACAACCCTGGGTAACAAGTGGTGCTGTTGCAAATCCAAATTCTTCAGCGCCGAGCAGGGTTGCAATAACTACATCGCGCCCCGTTTTTAATTGTCCGTCAGTCGCAAGACAAACTCTGTCACGCAATCCGTTGAGCACTAAAGTTTGGTGTGCTTCGCTCAATCCCAATTCCCAAGGAGAACCTGCATAATGAATTGAAGAGATCGGACTGGCTCCGGTACCGCCGTCATGACCGCTTATAAGAATATGGTCGGCGTGGGCTTTAGCTACACCGGCTGCAATAGTTCCAACCCCAACCTCGGAAACAAGCTTTACGCTTATGCGAGCTTTCGGATTAATGTTTTTTAAATCGAAGATCAATTGTTTCAAATCTTCAATTGAATAAATATCGTGATGCGGCGGGGGACTAATTAAAGTAACACCGGGAATACTATATCTTACCTTTGCAATAATTTTATCAACTTTGTGTCCCGGAAGCTGCCCCCCCTCACCGGGTTTAGCCCCTTGAGCCATTTTAATTTGAAGTTCATCAGCGTTAACAAGATAATTTGCGGTAACACCGAATCGCGCTGAAGCCACTTGCTTGATTGCCGATCTTAAACTATCACCGTTAGGAAGTTTAATAAATCTTTCCGATTCTTCGCCCCCTTCTCCAGTATTTGATTTTGCCCCAATTCGATTCATCGCAACTGCGATTGAAGTGTGAGTCTCGCGCGAGATTGAACCGAAACTCATTGCACCGGTTGCAAATCTTTTTACAATTTCCTTCGCCGGTTCAACTTCTTCTATTGGAACCTGTGCACCGGATGTGTCAAATTCAAACAAACTTCTAAGTGTAACTCTTTTTTTATTCTGATTATTAATCAGGTCGGAATATTCTTTAAAAGTTTTAAAGTCGTTTCTTTGCGTGCTCAACTGAAGTTTCGAAATAGTCAACGGATTCCAGAGATGATGTTCACCGTCTCTTCTATAATGATATAAACCTCCGACATCCAAAGAACTTTGATCAATTTGAGGATCAAGCGCATGCATGTGCCGCCGTATCGTTTCCTCTTCGAGCATTTCAAGACTTAAGCCCTCAATTTTTGTGGGTGTACCGGTAAAATATTTTTCAACGATCTCGCTATCCAATCCATCCGCTTCAAAAATTTGCGCTCCGCAATATGATTGAAGTGTGCTTATACCCATCTTGCTGAAAATCTTAAAAAGACCTTTGCTTACTGCTTTTACAAAATTTTTCTTGACGGTTCTGTAATCCAGTCCTTCCGGAAGAAATTTGTATTCGGTAAGATATGCAAGCGTTTCGTATGCGACATAGGGATTGATCGCATTTGCACCGTAACCGCAGAGTAAGGCAAAGTGATGAACTTCTCTCGGTTCGCCGCTTTCAACAATAATTCCGGTGTTGGTTCTTAATCCCGCTCTCAACAATGCATGATGAACACCTGAAGTAGCGAGTAAACATGGAATTGCCGCATGGCTGCTATCAGTTCCTTTATCCGAAAGAATTAAAAGCGAAATACCTGATTTAACCGCATCAACAGCTTCCTGGCAAATCTGATCTAATCGTTCACGCATATCATGGCGTACATAAGGATCGAACAAAAGAGGAATTGTAATTGATTTGAAATGTCCCTTCGCAATATATCTTATCTTCTCCATTTGCGAGTTGGACAACAAAGGATGTTCAAGTTCAAGACGATGAGCATGCTGGGGAGTTTCTCCTAAAAGATTTTGTTCCGGTCCAACGTATGTTGTTAATTCCATAACCAATTCTTCTCGTAAAGCATCAATTGGTGGATTGGTCACCTGAGCGAATAACTGCTTAAAATATCTGAACAACATTTGCGGTTTATCGGAAAGTACCGCGAGCGCGGCGTCGTTGCCCATTGAACCGATCGCTTCCTGTCCATTGGCAGCCATCGGAAGCATTACTTGCATCAAATCTTCTTTCGTATAACCGAAAATTCTTTGACGGATAAGAAGAGTATCGTAATGAACATTATATACATCATCCGGTGTAGGAAGGTAATTCAGCTTGATCATATTTTCATCCACCCATTTCCTATAAGGCTGCCGGGTGACTATATCTTTCTTTATTTCTTCGTCGGAAATAATTCTGCCCTGATTAAGATCAAGGATAAACATTCTGCCGGGTTGAAGTTTACCTTTGACTGCAACGTTTTCAGCGTCAACGCTGAACGTTCCGGCTTCCGAAGTAAGAACTACCAGATCATCTTTTGTAACTACATACCGGGAAGGTCTTAGCCCGTTTCTATCTAAGGTTGCGCCGATGATATTTCCATCGGTAAATACAACCGCCGCCGGTCCGTCCCATGGTTCCATCATTGTTGCATGATATTCGTAAAATGCTCTACGGTCGGGATCCATCAGATCGTTTTTAGACCAAGCTTCGGGAATCATCATCATCATTGCATGAGGAAGGCTTCTTCCGCTCATCACTAGAAGTTCTAACACGGAATCGAATGTCGCCGAATCACTTTGACCTTCCATAATAATGGGAAGCATTCTTCGTAGATCTTTTCCGTAATATGGAGATTCCATTACATGCTGACGGGCGGTCATCCAGTTTTTGTTTCCACGCAATGTATTGATCTCACCATTGTGTGCAATCATTCTGAACGGATGGGCGAGATCCCAAGTCGGGAATGTATTCGTAGAAAATCTCATGTGGATCATCGCCATCGCGGATTTCATATCGGGGTCGTTAAGGTCTTTGTAATATGCCAGTATCTGCGGTGCGAGAAGCATCCCTTTGTAAATGAGTATTTTGCTTGAGAAAGAAGGAACATAATATTTACTTCTGTCTAATTTTAATTCGGCGCGTACCCGCTGATCAATTATTCTGCGTATAAGATAAAGCTTTCTTTCGAAAGCATCCTGATTTTCTATTTTTTTATTTGAACCGATAAAACACTGCCGTATGAAGGGCTGAGTTGCTTGTGCTCCTTTCCCCGGCACAGACGGATCGATCGGAACATCTCTCCATCCCAAAAACTTTTGATCTTCATCTATCACTATCTTCTCGATAATATTTTCAACTGCTTTTCTTAAAACTGCATTCTGCGGCAGGAAAATAACACCTACGGCGTAACGTCCTTCTGCGGGAAGATTTATATTTTTTTCACCGGCAACTTTACGGATAAATTCGTCCGGCATTTGAATGAGAATGCCTGCCCCGTCCCCTGTATTCGGATCAGCACCAACTGCGCCGCGATGCTCAAGATTTTTTAAAATATCCAGCCCTTTGTCAATTATGGAACGTGACTTTCTTCCTTTGACGTCTGCGACAAAACCCATTCCGCATGCGTCATGTTCAAAGCTTGGATCATACATTCCCTGCGCTGTGGGACGACCATGGTTCATTTGATATTCTCTCTGTTTTTCTATAAACATATTTCATACTCCAATTCCGCCAATTTCTCTTAAAAAGTCTCATTAAGTAGTTGTTGATGAAAAATCATCATACTCATGATCTTGATCTTACTCGTTTTTAACAGTTAATTAGATTAAGAAAAAGATTAAGAGTTTACGTATTGACTGCGTAATGTAAGTTAAAAATCTATTCGAGGGGAAGCGATACTGAAAAAACCGGTGTTTCCTAATGTATTAAGGGAAATGAATAAATTTGTAAACTTTTCTTTGGCAATTTAATATTTTATCATAAACTACCAAGGGAAAAAGCATTTTTTACCTGTATAAACGAATTCATATTCACGAAACTTGCATGTTTTTACATAATTTTTAGTTATGACTCCTGGGGAAATTCCTTCCAACTCACCAGGACAAACCCCGCATAAGGTGGGACAAACAGAAAAACCCAATAAGTATCCCACAAGGCAGGACTAAAATATTTTAGAATTTTCAGCAGTAGTTAATTGATTCTATTTACAATTCGATTTAGTTCTCAAACTGCAAAATAGTAACTTAACTTACGCAGAAGTCTGAAATTGTACTGTAAATCGAAGCGAAGCTTCGATAAAATGATTGTTTTTTACGAAGCTACCGCTTCGTACTACAATTTTTGCGTAAGGTGAGATAGTAACTTAACTTTAGGAGGGTAGTATTAGCAGCATGAAAAATGGAAACATGGTATGATGAAATGTTATTTTCCCATCATACCATTTTTGAAAAGATTCGATTAGGGGAAAGATCAAAACTCTATTCCTTTTACGTTAATTACCAATCCTTTAAAATTTGTCTCCAAAAACGAATCGACAAAACTATTCACATCGTAATATTCAACCACAAAATGATCTGCTGCATAACTTACTATTGGATTATCAGCAAACGCGCTATAAAGTTTCATTATTCCTTCCGATGAAAAACCAAGACCGTTTGATTTCATTCCTGCGGGTGTGCGTGTGTTAAATCTGCCTGAAGTAACGATAATCGTTCCAAACAACCGCAAAACATGTCCCCGATGAACAACTACCGCTTCATCCCCTTTGAGTGCAATTAAATGTTTCACCGGACTAATCGCTCCAAAAATATTATCGTACTCATAAGACCCGCCGTTAGGATTTCTTTTCACCAAAATATCGTCTGCTTCAGCGGTAAATGAATAATCAATTGCACTCATTTGCCACGTTGCGCTAACTATGTTCAGTCCAAAATTGAATGAGTAGCCAAGTCTTGCCGTTCTTGGAAGTGGATCTTTTTGTGCCGGATCAACATAGCTTATTTCTCTACCGATATTTAAGACTGAATAACCAAGGGTAAAATCAATTTTTGGTTTCAGAAATGTTTCTTCGGCAAGATAAATTTTATGGTTTTTCAATAATAACTCTGAAATTGGAGTTATAAGCATAGCTCCAAAATCGAAAGCTGTTCCATCAACACCCTCCCAATTAAGTTCTTGTGTAATCGGTGACTCACCCGGATAAGACTTATATGACTTAATTGAGAAGCCGAAATTGAATTTAACTACTTCGCCATACCCGGCTCCAACACTAATGCAGTCAAACTTGTCGTAGCTTTCGTAGGTCCCTATAGGTTCGGGACTATCAGGACCCGTTCTTACAAATTCGCCGTAAGAAAATTTGTTGTGAAGATATCCAACGCCGATTGACAAAGGGAGATCATTATTGTGCTTTTTAAAATTATAGCCCATCGAAAGACTAAATGAATTGAACGATAAATCCCAGCCTAAATTTGGCATCCATTTTGTTTTTTGCGGCATAAAAAAGAGGGAGAAATTATTCTCGCGGGCAAAATTTCCAAGCTGTGCCGGATTATAATAAAATCCGGTTGCATCATTCATGGGAATTGCCGCTCCAATACCTCCGGCGCCAATTAAAAGCGGAGATTGTTGAATGGTTAAGAATGGCAGCGCCGTCCCTTGACCATAAATTGATTTGACAAGTAAAAGAACCAAGAATAATGAACAATATTTTTTTGCCATAATGATCTCTCCCTTTAAGTTTCTGTTTTATACCTGTCTTTATTCTTTCCTAAGATTCGATGTTTCAAAAAGTGCACCGCCATCAAACGGATGTTGTTGCGGATTTATATCAAGATATTCAGGAAATCCATAGATGGAATTATATCTCACTACTAATGAATCACCGTTAGGATTCTTTATTATTCCAAACAAAGACTCAACAGTGTAATAATATGGACTTGTAACCACGCTCCCATCTGAAACTTTTGTTAAGCTGAATATCGTATCCGATCGTACGGTAATCCGCACTGCATCTCCGGCATCGGGGCAAAAGCAAGTTCGCACTTGAGTGATTGTATAATCATGAATATTTTGTGAACGCCATAACTCGTACGGAGTTTGCGGGGGAACTTCCGAGACTAATTCTTTTTTGCATGCCGCCAAGCCGAGAAGAGCCAACAGAATTAGAAATAATTTTTCCATTTTAATCACCTTACCATAATCTTCTTTCCAAAAATTTATTAGCTATGATTTTTTGCCCCGAACCTCGTAGAGGTCATATTATTGTAAAAAGCACGCTCACCTAAATCCAAAATCCTCGCAGAGGATTTATAAACTTTTCACTTACTTTTTATTGATCCTCTACGAGGATCGTTTTTTCAGGATTACACGTTATTACCATAATTAAACATCTACGATGTTTTAATTCACGCTTCAAAGTCCTTGCTCTTGCATTCTTTCGACTACCCCTCTAACATTTCAGTGTTTTTATTTTTGACCTCGTAGAGGTCATATTATTGTAACAAACACATACCCCAAAATCCAAAATCCTCGTAGAGGATTTATAAACTCTTACATTATCAATCACGGTTAATCAAAAAAATCAAACAAATATTTTTCATCAAATTCTATCTCAAACTTTTTAAGCAGCTCCGTATATTCCTGCCGGAAAGTTCTTCTTGTATGATGAATTTCTTGTTTAGCTATATAATTGTAAATAGTATCTAATTGGGATTTACCGTATGAGAAAGCTCCATACCCATCTTGCCAATGAAATTTTCCCCTGAACCAATCCTTTTGATTGATAAATGTTGATGAGTCTCTTTTTATACATCCGACAAGATCTGATATTTTATCATTGGGATTTAATCCTATCAATAGATGAATATGATCCGGCATGCCGTTTATTATAAGGGATTTATGTTTTCTGTTAGTTATTATCCCGCTTATATAGCTGAATACTTCTCCTCTAATCTCCTTCCTTAATAATCGCTCTCGATACTTTACTGCAAATACCAAATGAGTATAGAGCTGTGTAAATGCGCCTGGTTTCATATTAAGCTCCATTTTATTGATCCCCGTCTGAGCCGGGCAAGCTCTACGAGGATCATTTCTTCAGGGTTACTCGTTATTACCATAATTAAACATCTACGATGTTTTAAGACACGCCCCAAAGTTCTTGTTGTTGCATTTTATCAATTACCGTCCTTACTTCCATGTTTTTTTTGACCTCGTAGAGGTCACATTATTGTAACAAACACATACCCCAAAATCCAAAATCCTCGTAGAGGATTAATAAACTCTTTACCTCAACAACAACATCTTTTTTGTCTGAATAAACTCACCGGCTCTGATTTGATAAAAATAAATCCCACTTGAAAGATTTGCCGCATTAAATTCTGCCGTGTAATTGCCTGCCGCTTTTTCTTCGTTAACAAGGTTTGCTACTTCCCTACCTAACGCATCATAAATTATTAATTTAACATTACTTTGTTTAGGAATTGAATAACTTATTATCGTTGTCGGATTAAATGGATTTGGATAATTTTGTAATAATTTGAATTCACCGGGTAGTTTAATAGAATTGATCTGCTTATTTTCTACCGAATTGACTACACCATTTCCCCATTGCAGGATGGCACCATTATTTCCTACTGCCCAACCATTGTACTTATTAATGAAGTATATTTCATTTATATTTGATTTGATACCAGAAGGTTCTTCAAACCAGTTTGTTCCCCCATTCGTTGTTCTAATACTCAGACCATCTTCCCCTAAAGCCCATCCGTTTTCCGTATTGACAAAATGGATGTCTTGAATCCATTTGTTTGTTTCAAGCATTTGTTCTTCCCATGTAGTTCCACCATTGATGGTATGGAGTATGAGCTGTGTCCTCCTATCCAACCTTCACTTTGATTGATAAAGAACACGGATTGAAGAAAATTTTTGCTCTTACTATAAGACTGATTACTCCAAGTGTTTCCACCATCTGATGTATGTAGAATAACACCTGAGGTGTCCATCGCCCATCCTCCAACCGTCCACCCATTTTTTTCGTCTACGAAATAGATATTATTGAGTGTAATGTTTGTATTTGAATTTTGTTTGATCCAATTATTACCGCCATCAGAAGTATGATATATAACCCCAATGAGACCTACTCCCCATCCATTGTTGCAGTCAGTAAAATAAATTTTGTGACCATATTGAAGAGTATCCTGAATGTTCCAATCACTTCCTCCGTTTTTGGTATTAAAAACTATTCCTCCCCTACTCAAAACCCAACCAGTATCGGAATTTACAAAATCAAGACCCAGCAACAAATCGTTGACCCCGAGGAATTGTTGTTCCCAATTTTCTCCCGCATTGGTCGTGTGCAGTACCTCGCCACTTCCAGCCGCTATCCATCCATTTTTAATATCTGAAAAATCCACACCCCAAAGATTTTGAGATATTATGGAAGTCTGCGAATTCCAATTAACGCCACCATTTGTTGTATGAAGTACTAAACCACTATAACCAGCAATCCAGCCATTCATTGAGTCGTAAAAACTTATGCCTTGTAAGCTTTGCCCAGTGGAAGAGTTCTGAACAGTCCAGTTATTCCCGCCATCTTCAGTGTGCAAAATCAGTCCGCCATCTCCTATTGCCCAACCTTTGAACTGATCGATAAAATGCACATTCATAATATTAGGAAATTCTGCTGGAATGGATTGACTTTCCCAATGTAATCCTGCATCAGTTGTATGAAATATGGAACCAACACCAACAACCCATCCAGTTTGTGAGTCAACAAATTGCAGATCGTTGAACCAATTCCATCCCTGTGAATATTGAACATTCCAAGAATTTCCACCGTCGGTTGTATGTATAATTTTATCCGTTGAAGCAGCCCACCCTGTATTTCTATCTGTGAAAAAGACGCCACTGATATGGGTATATGTTTTTTCCGATTTGATAGCCCAATGAGAACCACCATCTTCTGTTTTTAATATGATACCGTCTTGACCAACAGCCCATCCGTATGAAGAGTCAATGAAAAATGTGTCAAAAAGACAGTTATAGATTGAACTTGTTTGATTGTGCCAGGTAATTCCTCCATCACTTGAATGAAGAATTATGCCTATCTTCTCAAAAAGCCAACCCCCGACAATCCAACCATTGTTGGAATCAACAAAATCTACACTCGAAAACCAGGTATCCACTCCAGTATTTACAATGTTCCAATTTTGTCCTGCGTCAGTTGTGTGTAGTATTTTCCCTGTTACACCGACTGCCCAACCTATGTTGGGATTGATAAAACACACATCCGAAAAATCAACATTCAATGGAGTTGGATTATTTATCATCCACTTTTCTTGTGACATTACTTGCATATTTAATAGTAAGAATATTACTATGGATGTAATAATATGTTTCATAAATAAACTCCTGTATATAAACACTGATTAATTATTTATTGTACTGCCAAAATTCTTTTTATCCCTCTGGCAGCAAGAATGTTCATCATTTTTTTGTCTTCATCCTCCCAAGGATGATAAACAAACCTCAGCTCATCTATCATCCTCAAAAAGTTTTCAGTTCACCGCGGCGAATCTGCTTTCTGCCGACTGCCTTATGCCTACTAACTCACCGGTGGTACCGGTTCTGTTGGCTTCGCTTCCTCTCCCCCATTCTTCGGCCAGGGAGACTCGAACGATTTCAACTTCGCCGGGTCGTTTTTATAAACAATTCTTCCCGCTTTGTTTATTGTGTTTACTGCATCATAGACTTTCAGCAGCGCAAGATTCCGCTATGGTATATTGCTCAAAGTCAACATCGGCAGAACCGATTTGTGTACCCAGCGTATTAAGTTCTTCGCTCAACGCAACTCCATCGGCTAAAAATGTTGCGGTCATTACCTTTACTTTACTACGTTCAAGTACTTCAAGAACTCTTCCGCAGTAATAAATCCTGTAAATCGTTTTACTTCATTTCCCTTTGAATCAATAAGTATCGTTGTAGGAACCCCGACAATGTTAAACTTGGTTCGCAAAGCGTCAACTTCGGGAGAAACGGATTTTGTCATATCGGCTTTTAATCCGCTAAATCTTTTCGATTCTTCAGTCACTTTCGGATTAGAAAAAGTAACGGCATCAAGTTCTTTACAAGGGATACACCAATCGGCATAAAAATCTATGATCACCGGTTTCCCTTCCGTTTTAGCCATCACCATCTTCTCTTCAGAAAAATTCTGCCATTCGATCGATCTCTTTTCCGAAGGGAGGAGAGCGAAAACAGCCAGCGCAAAAATTATCAGTGCAAAAAATGTTTTAAATATTCTAAATCCCCATACATTGTTCGCCAGTTTATCAACAAATAAAAGATAGAGTGTGGCAATTATACCAAATACCGGAAGAAGATAATGAGCAATTTCCTTTGGAAGAATAGGAGAAACAAAATAGGCAGCCATCCCTAAAAGCAGTAATCCGAAAATATGTTTTACTCCTTCCATCCATTCCCCCGCTTTAGGCAATTGTTTTATCTTGCCGGAAAAAATTGCGAGAAGGAAATATGGAAGTCCGAGCCCAAGTGCAAGTACGAAGAAAAGGAGAAATCCGGTAAAGACATCGGCTTTAGCGGCAACGTAGGTAACTAACCCAAGCACAAAAGGTCCAATACAAGGCGCTGCAACAATTCCCATCGTTAAGCCCATAAAGAAAGCGCCGAACAATCCTCCTTTAGCTCCCCCGGCTTTCATTACCAACCAATTGGGGAGTTGAAATTCATACACACCGAACATACTTAATGAAAGGATAATAAAGATGAACGCGATAAAGAGAATAACAAATGTATTTTGCAGCAGCGCGCCAAACACAGCACCGCTTAATGCTGTTACAACTCCGATCACCGAATACGTTAGCGCCATGCCGAGCACATAAAGCAGACCCATCATAACAAGTTTACTCGTCTTCCCTTCCGCCTGTCCGCCAAAATAACCAACGGTAATTGGAATAAGAGGATACACGCATGGAGTAAGATTAAGCGCAAGTCCGCCGAGGAAAACAAAAATCAAACTGAGAAGTAAACTACTCTTTTCAAGTGTTGAGAAAATTGAATCTTCATTTTGAACGGGAGTCCCTTTGGGATTTTCGAACGAAGTAAGTTCATTCTTAACTGATGTTTCAGCAGTATCTGCAATTAAAGCGACAGCTTCTCCGCTCACTGAAACGATTAGTGTATCTGCAGCATTATTAGGCGGCATACAAGTCTTGTTATTGCATGCTTGATATTCTAAGCTAACAACTACTTTGTATTTCCCTTCCCTAATTTCAGCCGGAATTTTTAACAATGCGACGAATGTAACTTCATTTTCATAAACAGAAAGAGGTTTCTCACTAAAATCGAATTTAATTTCTTTTCCAGTCGGATAATTTACTTTTACCAATCCAATTTTTTCTGGTGAAGCAACTTCCAGCTTTGAGGGAATAAGAAAATCATCATGCGGTTTGTTTGAATTGATATGCCATGTTGGACTAACCGAAACTTTAACATTTACTTTTACTTCGCTTCCGGGATGAATTGTATCCTTGTTTGCCATCAAAGCTTTGATGTGAGCCTGTTCACCACCAAATTGCGCTAAGGAAGCAGTAGGCAGTAGGCAGTAGGCAGTAAGCAGTAACCAGTAAGCAGTTGGCAATATAAATACTTTTGACTTTTGACTTTTCACTTTTAACTTTCCACTTTCCACTTGTTATCTTCTCCATCCTTGAACGATCGGGAAGCGTCTGCCATACCCGAAAGCTTTATTTGATACACGTAGAGCGGGAGCCGCTTGTCTGCGTTTGAATTCATTCCTATCGACTAAATGCAGAACTTTGGTTACAACTTCGCGGTCTCCCAGAACATTACTTATTTCGTTGATCTCTTTATTTTCTTCTAAATACATTCGTAAAATTTTATCCAACAACTCATATGGCGGAAGTGAATCCTGATCTGTTTGATCCGGTCTTAATTCAGCCGAAGGAGCTTTAGTTAATATTGCATCCGGTATAATTTCTCCATTACGATTTATAAAATTTGCAATTCGGTAAAGATCAGATTTATAAACATCCGCGATAACCGCAAGTCCACCGCACATATCACCGTACAACGTTGCGTAACCAACTCCCATCTCGGATTTATTTCCTGTGGACAATAAAAGATATTTTAATTTATTTGAAACAGCCATTAACAATAATCCGCGTGTGCGGGACTGCAAATTTTCTTCTGTAATATCTTCCGGCTTTTCTCCGAACAACGGTTGCAGTGTTTCCAAGGCTTTATCAACCACCGGTTGAATTGAAATTTTGTTTGATGAGATGCCGAGTTTTGCAATAAGTTTCTCAGCATCTTTTACACTTCCATCGGAAGAATATTTTGAAGGAAGCATTACCACGTTCACATTTTCTTTCCCTATCGCTTGAACGGCAAGATAGGTAACGATTGCTGAATCAAGTCCGCCGCTTAATCCTATTAAAACTTTCTTGAAATTCAGTTTTGTACAATATTCTTTTAAACCGTAAACAAGTGCGTCATGAATTTCTTCTTCAAAAGTCCGCTCCACTTTAGTTATTGGTTCATACTTTTTGTCAGTATCATAAAGGAGATAATCTTCATCAAAATTCTTTCCAAGCTGAATTAAATTTCCACCGTTATCAAAACACATAGAAGCGCCGTCGAAGATCAAATCAGTTTGCGCGCCAACATTGCACACATACGCTAATCCAAGTTTATCTTTTTTTGTTAGTGTAGAAAGCATTTCCAACCGGGCAAGTCTCTTTCCGTAAGAATAAGGGCTCGCTGAAATGTTAATTAAAAATGTAGCCTTCTTATCAATCAATCTTTCAACGGGATCATTAGAGTAAAGACGTTTCTTCCAATAATCTTTATCGTTCCAAATGTCTTCGCAAATAGAAATACCGAGCTTCTCTCCTTTGAACTCATGCACAAATACATCGCGCGCCGATTCAAAATAACGCATCTCGTCAAATACATCGTAATTGGGTATCAACGTTTTATGTTGAACAAATTGTATTTTCCCTTCGTAGCAAAGTAATGCAGAATTAAAAAGATTTGTTCCAACGACATCGTCTTCTTCTGTAAGAGAACCGAATAAAAGTCCAACAGAATTTGTTTGTGCAGCTATTTCATGGGCAGCAGAATTTACCGCATCACGGAATTCTTTTTTTTCGACCAGATCAAAAGACGGATAACCAAGCAGTGCAAGTTCAGGAAAGATTACCAAATCAGCTTTATCTTCAACAGCCTGACGGTATCCATTAATTATTTTTTCTTTATTTCCTTTGATATCCCCAATTACGGGATCAATCTGGAAGAGTGCAAGTTTCATATAAATAATCTTTTTTTTTCTTCAAAGTTAAAGAGAATGCCGGAGAATGGAAAACCCCCTGAGATGGATGATGGTTTAGTTTGATGATAAATCAATGAATAAGTTTCATTCCTTCAACTCTCACTTTAGTTTCATAAACTGCGTTGGTTTCGTCTTCGGTTAAGAATAATGTTTTATAATCGCTTCCGCCGAATTCTATGTTGCTTGGTTTTAATCCGGGTGATTTAATTTTGTATAAAATTTTTCCATCCGGATCGATCACATATACAGCTCCTCCACCAAAATGAGCAGCATATAAATTTTCGTTTTTATCGAAAGCAATTCCATCCGGATCACCGCCAGGTAACTCAACAAATGTAGTTTGTTTTTCAAGTAAACCATCTTTTGCGACAACGTATTTTAAAATTCTACTTTTAGCCGATTCGCAAACAAAAATTGTTTTATAATCTTTTGAAAATGCAATCCCGTTCGGGAAAGCTAAATTATTTGCAACTAAAACTACTTCGTTTGTTTCATTCTTTATCATAAACACTCTGCCGTCAAGCGTATCTTTGCTATAACTTTTCGGATCGGTAAAGTAGAGATTTCCTTTATTATCAAAAGCTAAATCGTTCGGACGGTTAAATTTTTTACGACCGAAACCGGATGCATATATTTCAGTTTTCCCTTGCGGAGATATTTTTAAGATAGCGCCGATGCCATAATCACAAGCATAAATATTTCCATCACTGCCAATCGTTAAACCGTTTGTCTGATTTATTGTGAAAGGCTCTTCTGAATTATTTAGAAAGATTTCCGCTTTACCATTACTAACTTTTGTAATCCATCTTCCATAGCAGCTTGACGAGTAAAGATGCCCTTCCCCATCCCAAGCCGGTCCTTCGGGAAATTTTTGATCTTCGGCAATTTTTGTCCAAATCGGTTCTAATGAATTTATATTAGAAAGATTTTGCGAAAAGATCGCAGCAGTAAAACAAACGAATGCAACTAAATATTTTTTCATTTTTTATCCTTTTTTTCCTCAAAAACAGAATCATCTATTCCTAAGTTTACTTTATAGTTTGTATAAATTACTTTTACTGTTCCTTTGGTCAATTTTGCTTTTTTCTTCTTTGGTTCATCGGGATCATCATGTCCATTGCCACCGAAATTATTTGGAATATTCATCTTGCTGACATCAAAACTAAAAACCATTTGCACAGGCAAAAGATAATTTCCTTCAGCCGCATACTCAAAATCAATATTAAAAGTACCGTTCATCTTTGTTGTTGATTCAACTTTTTTTATCACCGATTTCTGTTTGTCAATCCAGATTGTCGATAGAATAACCTCACTCACCTCGCCTAAGGGAATCACTTTGACAACCGCACAATTTACACCTTCATGCATTTCATCTCTTTCATAAAAACTTGTATAAGCTTTTTGAAATAATGAATGAGGAGTAAAGTTCAATCCTTCTTTCGGAAGTAATGCAAAACCTTGAGATTTAATTTTCACTTTATCCGGTTGTTTGAAAAATATTTTCGCTTCTGTTTGCGGCACTTTTAGAAAATTGACATCAACAATTATTTTCACATCAACTTGATAGTCTTTTACTTCGTTGAATTTCTTCTTTACGGTTTCAATTATATCGCGTCCATCTTTCGTTTGAGCAAAACCCAATTGAAAAAATAAAATCAACGCTAAAAAATATTTCATAATAACTCCAAATATTTCTGAACCACTTTATGTAAGAATATCTTTTCTTTTAAAAAAGAAAAGTGTTATACCGAAAAAGCCTATGATGTGTCCGGCAAGCACCAAACAATTTTTCAATATTTCATCAAAACTTATCGGATCATCAAAAACCAAATGCCACGTCATCATGTAATTTGTAAACAAGTAAGGCTTAATCGTTCTGAAAAAATCAATATTGATTGCTGAAAAAATGGTGAAAATAATTATCACCGTCATGGTTGTTACAATTGGTCCAATCGCATTTTCAACAAGGGAAGAAAAGAGAAATCCGAGAGCGCAAACAACACTCATACTTAGAGCAGCTGAAGCATACGCCAAAGTAAACCGCCACAGAATATCATTTTGTGCAAAAATGATTATCGCATCTTTGAATACAATCAACTCACCAACGCCAAAGATGATAATTCCCAAGCCCAAACTGATGACAGCAAGCCAAAGCACGAGCAGATTAGTATAAATTAAACCGGCAATAAATTTTGCAGAAACCAATTTTATCCTCGATACTGGACGCGTGATCAGCATTCTATATGTTCCGGCTGTAGCTTCTCCGGCAAGTAGATCACCGGAAACAAGCGCGATCAAGAAAGGAATGTGGATCGTTAAACTGCCGAGAATGATATATGCAATTAAATATCCATTGAGAAGATTTCCGACAAAAACAAAATTCTGTTCAAAGTTTTTGGTGATAAACTCAAGGTAACGGTCTCCCTGAAAATACATAGCAACCTGAATGACCGGAACCAAAACGCCGATTGCCATAAAGCCGATATACGTTCTCCATTTACGAAAAACTTTATACAATTCAATTTTAACGAGTGTGTACATTAGGCTCCCTTCTCGGTCAAATTTAAAAAATATTCTTCTAGAGAGCGTTTTGGAACAATGGAATGAACTCCTATTCCCCGCTCTACAAAATATTTATTCAGCGGAGCGATTTCTTCCTTTTCAAGAAGGAAAAGAATTTGGTAATCGCCGAACGATTCTATTTTTTTTTGCCATTGTGTTTCTACAAGAATTTTTTTCGCTTTTTCAATCTCGTCAAATTCAAAAGTTACTTTAAGATGAGTTGCATTAAGCAAGTCTTGAACCGTTCCTTCAACGACAGTAGCTCCCTTGTTAATAATGATCATCCGGTTAGCCACTAGCTCAACTTCGGAAAGAATATGAGAAGAAAGAAAAATTGTTTTTTGTTTTTCTTTGCTAAGATGAATGATGAGTTCTCGAATCTCCTTCATTCCCTGTGGATCAAGTCCGGTTGTCGGCTCATCAAGAATAATTAATTCGGGATCATGCAGAAGCGCCTGCCCTAAACCTAGCCGTTGTTTCATTCCATGTGAAAAAGTTTTTACTTTGCTTTTAGCCCGCTTTTCAAGTCCAACGGTTTCAAGAATTTCCATAATTCTTTTTTTAGAAGTATCGCATCCGGATATTTGCCCGAGTATTTCCAAATTTTTGTAGGCTGATAAATAACCGTAAAAGTCAGGCTTCTCCACAATAGCGCCGACTTTTCTTAAAATTTCATTTCGATATTGCTTAAGCGATTTATCGAATATTTTAATTGTTCCCGAAGTTGGATTTATCAACGTTGTCAGCATTCTTATTGTTGTGCTTTTCCCTGCACCATTGGGACCGAGAAAACCAAAGATATCACCGCGATAAACATTTAAATCCAAATTGTTTACGGCGGTTAAGTCTTTAAATTTTTTTGTAAGATTTTGTACTTCAATAATTTTTTGCATTCCACAATTCTTTCATTTACGAACGACCTATCAAAAATTCTTCTGTAAAAATAAGCGTTTTATCTAAATCCAAATTAATAAATTGATGAGCGGCAAAATCTGGTGAGGAATTAAGAAATAAAAACTGATGCTATGGGAAATCAACCGCAAAACCAAAACCAACTTTATTAATTCTTTCATCAAAATATTCGCTGAACATATTGTTGCCTGAATAGAATGAGAAGTAGAAGAGAATCCCTTTCGATTCCCAATTACCGAACTTAACTCCAAGCTGAGATTGATTTGTAAAAGAATAATCGGGCAGCCCGGCGTAACTAATATTATGCGCAAGAAAAACGTTAACCGGTTTGTCAAATAGATTACCGATTATTTTATCGCTGTGGATTTCAAAACCTGCAGTGGCTGAAGACCGTTTAAGAATGTCGGGACGGATTCGAAGAGAAAATGCTCCACCCCCATAATAACGTAAATTGTAATTTTCTAAATTGATTGAATTTGCGGCAATCAATTCGGCAAAATCGCGTGTAAAAGGGATTGGTCCTCCAGGTTTGCTCCAACCTCTCGGATAAGGATGCACCCAATAATTGCCGTCAACCAAATGTGCGCTGTTATGAATGAACCTGAAACGGACAGAGAGGAGATTTTCGTTTATAGGTTTTGAAAACGTTGCATTCCCACCGAAGAAACCATCGACAGCGTCAATCTGCAACCGAAGCTGCTCATAACCGATAACAGAAGCGTATGCCATAAATTCAATACCGAAATTCAATTTACTTTTACTTTCCGGAAATTGGAAAGAAAGGAGATCCATCGTGTTGCCAATATCAACTTTCAGATTTGCATTTTCCGGATAATAAAGGACGCCAATTTTGGCTTCCTGATTGTTTGCGCGAAGCGGAAGGAAATTTAATCCGTCTGGGAGAAATTCAAATCGTATTTGAGAGAAAAGCAGAGGAGCAAATCCGAGGAAATAAAAAAGTACAATAATAATTATATGCTTAAAATTCATTATAAGAAATATTGTCCGTTCCTATCCTTGAGCAATTTGTGAAAGGATTAAAATTACGGTTGCAATCATAACAACAATTGTAAAACTGAAGTGAGCAAAAACGATTACTTTCTTGTACTCGGGATTAATCCTCATCGGTTTTTTATAATAATCATCAACTCTATAATCACCTTTTCTAAGGTCCCAGTAATCAATTTTAGGAAAGGCAGGAGCATTCTTACGATTTCTTTTTGGCTCAGTAAATTTAATAAGTTTTAGAGTTTTCTTAGACTTTTCCAACTCATAGGAGATTGTGGTATGCCACCAACCAATTGGCAATTCAATAGTTCTAAGTTCACTTATTTCATTGTTATCGATCAAAATTTCCTGGGTCAAATCTTCTCTTTTGACAACAGACAGCATTTATCCCTCAGATGTTATTTTTTGATTATTGAATTTAGTAATTTTGTTTTGTGAAGTAAAAATAACAAAAAAATGAACTTATTAATACGAACATGAAAAAAAAATTACTGCTTGTTTTGCTCTTCCCCTTTCTTCTTATCGGACAAACTGAAAAATCAGAAAAGAATAATCCACCTATTTTCATCGCTTTTATGTGGCACATGCACCAGCCGATTTACTGGCCCTACGAATCGATAGTAACAACACAAGCGCAGAATAGATATCCTTATTCGGTTTTTGATATTCATAATGAAAGACTTGGACCTTATAATTCATGGCCCAAAGACGCTGTGCAAAAAGGAATTTCTGCCGGATTCCAAAATTTTGGCGCACAGGTAAGTTTTACAGGTTCTCTAATTGAAAATCTGAATAACCTTGAATCGAACGGAAACAGTAATTTTAATAATTGGAAAAGCAACTGGAATAGCATAAAAAATCAGAAAACTTCTCTCGGTAATCCGCGCATTGATATGGTTGGCTTTGGATATTTTCATCCTTTAATGGGATTAATTGATTATCAAGATATCCGCAAACAGATTCAGCTACACAAAGAAATTTTTTCTCAGAATTTCCCAGGTTCCTATTCCAAAGGAATTTTCCCTCCGGAGAATGCTTTTTCAAATAGAATGATTCCCGCTTTAGTTGATGAAGGAATTGAGTGGGCTTTGGTGGACAATATCCATTTTGAAAGAGCAGTGAAAAATTACCCTTTTGATAAAGGTGGAAACCTTTATGAACCGAACAAAGCTGATATTCAGAATGAAAACCCGAATGACTGGATACAGCTTAACGGAGTTTGGGCACCAACAAAAGTTTCGGCAAAATGGGCTCGCCAACCCCATTATGTTGAAAATGTGAATCCCGAAACCGGCGAGAAGAAAAAAATGATCGCGATTCCAGCCGATAGATATTTGGGAAATGAAGATGGGCGCGGCGGCTTCGGTGCATTGAATTATGAAAACGTGATGAGTCAATTTGAAAGCAGTAACAACGATCCGAATCATCCAATTTTACTTGTTCTTCACCATGATGGCGATAATTACGGTGGTGGCAGTTCGGCTTACTATGGTTCAAATTTTCAAAATTTTGTTGATTGGTTAAAAGCTAATCCACAGCGATTCGTCTGTACAACTATTCAAGATTATTTAGGGATGTATCCTCCAAACCAGGATGATATTATTCATGTTGAGGATGGAAGCTGGAGCGGCGCGGATAATGGCGATCCTGAATTTAAGAAATGGCTTGGCGATCCGGGAAGCGATGGTTATAGTCCCGATCGTAACAGTTGGGGAGTTATTACCGCAGCAAAAAATTATGTTGAGACGATAAATAAAATTGATCCAAACAATGCTTCAACCATTCAAGCGTGGAAATATTTACTTGTTGGTGAAGCTAGTGATTATTGGTATTGGGATGGATCGATAGATGGAATTTGGGATGCTCATCCCACTCGCGCGGCAAATCTTGCTGTACAAACTGCTATAGGGGCTCCAATCTCTGGTAGTGATCTTACCCCGCCAACTATCTTTTCACCACAACGCGAGCCTTATAATCCTGGTGCAACCGAGTGGCTAATTTCCCAACCTTCCGATTTTCAAATATGGAGTTATGTTTATGATTTGAACGGTTTAAAATCAGTAACATTAAAATTCAGAACCGATAATGATGGAGCTAATCTATCTGCTTCAATTCAAAATGAAACGTATAACGGCGGAGATGAAGTTTCTGCATGGCAAGAAATCGCGATGACGGGGAAATCAATTGCTTCTAAAACTACTCCTTCCCCAATTGTAAAAGCAAAAGAATTCTCTGCAGAGATAAAAGGTTTTAAGAATTATTTAATTGATTATTATATCGAAGCAGTTGACAACAACAACAACATTTCTAAAAGTCCGATTAAACATGTTTGGGTTGGCGATGGACAAGGAACGAATCCCGGAAATTCTTCACTTACATGGTTACCGGTAAATCCTAAAAAAGATGATACAATTTCAATTACAATTACCGGTGTAAATCAAGGAGCAAAATTACATTGGGGTGTAAATGGATTTAAGGAACCGATAAATACTTACTGGCCAACTGGAACAACTTTGTTCAGTGCCGGTCAATCGGTTGAAACTCCTTTTGCAGCAACTGACTCCGCTGGAGTAATTCAAATTAAGATTGGATCATTCAACAATCCCTTACAAACAGTAAGCCAAATAAATTTTGTTATTCATTATAACGATAACACATGGGATAATAACAGCGGAAAAGATTATAAAATACTTCTTGATGATACTACACAAATTCCATCAACTTTTGTAATTGATGGGACACTTGATACAAGCGCAAAAATTGTCGCTCAAAACAACAATGCAAAACTCTATCTCGATTGGAACGGAACAGACCTTTATGTCGCAACGGAATCAGCAAAAAATCAAGGGAAGGATGTTTTCATTTTTGTTTCAGATAATCCGTCAACTACCAAAATTGCACCATGGGCAAAAAGTGGAACTGTTGGAACATGGGCAGCATATCTTGCAAACGAAAGTACTAACAATTATTCAAATTGGTTTGACCAAAGCGGTTCTGTAAAAAACAGCGCAAATAATTTTTTAGAAGGAACGATAAATCTTCAGCAAGAATTTGGAAACATTCCGGCAAAAATATATATGGCAATAGGGCAATACGGAACTGCCGATAATGGAACGCTCGTCTCTCAAATTCCCAATGGGAATAACGACGGTAACATTGATGCAAATGAATTTTTCACATTCGATTTTACTTTTACCGATGTAGAAGAAAACAGAATTGATTTAAACAAATTTGTACTAGAACAGAATTATCCAAATCCGTTTAATCCGAGTACAGTCATCAGTTGGCAGTTGGCAGCTCACAGTTACGTGTCATTAAAAGTTTTTGATGTTCTTGGAAATGAGGTTGTAACGCTTGTAAATGAGGAAAAATCAGCCGGGACTTATAGAGTAATCTTCAACTCACAACAGACAAATAACCACCAACAACTCTCCAGCGGTATTTATTTTTATCAACTTAAAACCGATATTTTTATTCAGAATAAAAAAATGATACTTCTCAAATAAACGTTTATAAAATTGAGGTGTGCTATGAAAAGGTTTTCAATCTTATTCTGGTTATCTCTAGTTTTTTTACCGCAATTCCTAATTCCTCAAAAGGTTGAGAAATTGGGGCTTCCGCTACAACATTTGACTTCGCTAAAAATTGGTGAGGGAATAATTGCAGTAGGGACAAACTCAAACGGAGTATTTTGGCAAAATCTCTATTCGATTTCAGATACCGGCTGGAAAAAGATTGAACTGAACGGAGTGAATGTTCAAACAGTTTATCCACACAAAAGTGGACCAATCGGTTGGGCAATTGGAATAGGAGCAGAACCAAATCTCAATAATCGGGAATTTATTTTTTGTAGTTTTATGGGGGGAACTACTAAAACCATGAGTTACGGAATTGACACAAACAATACAGAAGCAATTTCTAAAATTGATGGCTTCCCCGACCCAACTATCTGCGGTGAAACTTTTGCAATCGGTGGAAAAAAATTATACCGGAGATATTTTAATGACACCATCTGGCAACCAATTTATAATCTAACAATCGAAGGAAATTTTGCTTCACTAAAAGCGAGAGAAGAAAATGCTTACGTCTATGCAGGCGGAGGAGAAGGTTTCGCAGGAATGTTGCTGATCCGCTCATCGAATAAAGGAGATACATGGGAAAACCTTTCTCCTATGTGTTACGTAGCCGATTTAGATTTTTACGGTGAAACAAACCATAAAATATTCGTAACCGATCATTTTAAAATCTTACGTTCGTTGGATTCCGGTTTAAATTGGTCAAATGTTTTTTCAAGCGATTCACTAGGATTTCAAAAAATTTCTTTCAGCCGGGATGGTAAATTTATTTATGCTGCCGCTAATAGTAACTTTTATGATTTACCGAGGACTTATCTCTTTGCAAGTTCGGATGACGGAAATACCTGGCAGATTGATCAACTGCCGATGTACGATATTGTTGTAGGAATGGATGTGGATTACGACAATTTTATATATCTCGCCACAATTAGTGATGGTGTATTTAGAGTGAAGTCTCCGATCGTGAATATCAATAATGACACCACACTCCATTTCCCCGAAAATTTAAGTTTAAATCAAAATTTCCCTAATCCATTTAACCCTTTAACAACTATAAGTTATCAATTACCCACTAAAAATTTTGTAACTCTGAAAGTTTATGATCTACTTGGAAACGAGGTGGCAACTTTGGTGAATGAAGAAAAACCGGCAGGAAGATATGAAACCAGTTTCAACTCCCAACAACTCCCTAGTGGGATATATTTTTATCAATTAAAATCAGGTGCGAAAATTCAAAATAGAAAAATGGTTCTTGTAAAATAAATTACTGCGCAGACAATTGTTGATTTCTTATAAACCTTTTTTCTCCATTAGAAATAGTAAAGATATTTTACTTTTAGAACAGCTACACGATCAACAACATGTATTCTTACGGGTAAAGCATTTCCGCCTGAATCAAACTCTTGACTTCTGTCACTGATATCGTTCACTGCAAAATAAATCCAGCTTTTCGGTGAAAAATTATACGAGAATAGAAATCCGAATATTATGCGCTCAAGTTTATCTGATGACTTGACAAAAACATTATCTAAATAAATTCTTGCGCTTAAATCATTAACCGGAGTAATAGTAAGGTACGGTCTTGCGTTGTAAGTAATATCTTCAACATTACCGGATGGATTTCCTTCGATCCACATATCATAGGAAGTTCCGATATCTAAAATCGAGAATGGTTTCCAACCGATGTACGAACCAACCCAAGAATAAAAGGCTAAATAGTTGCGGGGAAAATTATATGTTTTTGTGTATCCGCCATAAAGATTCGCATTCCATTTAGGCGAAATATTAAACCATGAACTAAATGTTAATTCTGAAGAGAAATACTTTTTATCCGAATCTTTCTGATCTCCAAAAGAATAATCTATTTCGTAACCCCAATTGTCTCGAAACTGCATATTTACGCCAAGAATGCCGGAGTAATCTGTAAAAGCATCAACCTTTTCATAAGTGAGTGCTGCACCTCCATAAAGAGATAACTGAGCAAGATAACCAGAATCATAGTACCAAACCGGTCCCATAATTCCGACAAAATTAGCTGTCCCCTTCCATGGAACAAAACCAACCTGACTTATATCAAATTTATTTCCCACATACCTAGAACGGATTAAAGTCATCCAGTTTGTAGTATTTTTTGTGAAGCCAGTTGAAGCTGCAAAGTCTCCTTCGGAATTTTTAAAGGAACGCGCAATCTGGTAAGCTAACTGCCAATCAGATCCTCTAAAAGCGCCGTCAATATCTAACACACCGGAATTATTTCCGATGGAATTTTTCCCTACGAAAAGAACCCCAACATTTGAATTTTCAAGAATTTGCTTTTTAAATCTTGCTGACCCAAAGTAAGCACGTTCTTCTCTTTTATTAATGCCATCCTCATTATAGTCAGTCTCACCGGTCATTGCCATAAAACCGCCATATTCCCAATCGTTAATTCTACCGAATGCTTTGGTCCCGAAAATCAACGGTACTTCTTTCCCGCCGGGTAATTTTTTGCCGATCCTTCTTGAATACAATAATTCCATCGGACTGTAAAAACCGGAATTATTCGATTTTCCCGAAGGCATAAAGATTTCATTTCCCTGCGTAAAGAAAGGACGGCGTTCCCTGAAGTAAGTTTCATAACGCGAAATATTGAATTGAAAAGGATCGGCTTCTATTTGTGCGAAATCGGGATTCACGGTTAACTGGTAGGTTAATTTAGGCGATGGATTATATAGAATATCAAGTCCCGCATTCGGCTCATTTTTATATTTCCCGTTTGGCTGATAAGATATTTTCGAAATAGCAAGCGGATATAATTCAAGATTTAAACCTTTTACAGATGGCTTGAAATCATCAAAAACAAGCTGCCCGAATTTCGAAATTCTTTGTCCTTCATTTTGTTCATATTCACACCAGTATAAATCTTCGGTCAAAGATGAAATCCAGCGGTCAAAATCTAAACCCCATGTTTCAGCAACTTCATTGTATTGAATTGATTTGTATGGGATTTTCATTTCAACAACAAATCCCCAATCGTAAACTTTTGAGTCGGCAAACCAGATACCATCCCAGCTGTAATCTCTATTTCTTCCATCATCCAATAGTCTGCAATCAAGCCTAACACCCGCTGCGGTAACGGCAAATTTGTAAGCTGTTTTTTTATCGTTAAAAGTATCCAGCATAAATGAAACAATATCACTTGAACCGAATTCATCTAATACACCTGCATTACTTTGAATATTTGAACGGCTGTCATAATTGATCATGAGGCAATAAATTGCATCTTCCGTAGTTAAAATTTTTGATATAGTTTGTTTTGACGGTTCTTTAGCATAATAAGGTGAAAGTTGGAAAAAAGTTGAAGTTGAGTCTGCGGAATTCCAAACCGGATCAATGATGCCGTCAATAATAACTTCTGTATTTGTTTTTTTTAGAAGTAATTTTTTCTCCGAATTTTTTGTAGTTGCTGCGACCATTGAAGTAAGCGTACAAAGTAAAATTAGTAAAAACATAAGCTCCTACCGTTAAGTATATAATTTTTATTTTTTGACTTTGGAAAAGCTAATTAGGTTACGACCTAAATTTAAAACAATTCGGATAAATGGAAAAATAATTTTGTGAATGGTTATGGAATACTTCACTCTCATAAAAAATCTCCGAGCAGCCGTAATTTTTATGAACCGGAGAGCGAAAAATGCTAAAATATTTTAGCAACTAACTATATTTGTTTTACAAATTGAACAAATATAATATTATTCCCCAGGATTTAGTTGCCGAATTACAAACTACATATTCAGTACGATGGGTCAAACTACTGTGGCTGGCAGAGCCAGAAAAACCAAGCTTCTGTGCAGCAGACATTGAAAGATGCTATCGAAGTACTGATACGAGAAAATATTTCCCTTAACGGTAGCGGAAGAACGGATAGCGGCGTTCATGCTTTAGGACAAGCCGCAAACTTCTATTGCGAGCAAAGACTTGATTTATACTGGTTCCGGTATTCACTGAACAACACAATTCCGTCAGAAGAATTAAATGTTTTCTGCGATGTTATCTGATATGAAAAAAAAATATAAACTGATAATATCATTTCTTGCACTCACAGCCATTGCACTATTCATTACCCAGCCATTTATAATTGCAAACATTCATCTGGATAAAAAAATAACAGCTATAATATGTTTCTCTTCAGCATTTCTTATTACGATGGTATTTCAAGCAATAATATTTCCAAATTTATTCACACCTAAACTTAACTATAAGGATTGGAGTTTATCAAGACAAGTGACCTTTAACATCTGGCTTTTATTTATGACCGGATTGATCAGCTTTCTTTTCGTATCTACTTTTTATGTTGATAGAGGTTTATCTTTTTTATTTGAGATTATGTTAAACATATTTGGAATTTATGCTTTACCACAATTTTTTTTCACTCTCTTTTTGATTCGAGAAAAAAATGTACCCGAAACCGACATTGTGATAACATGCAATAAATCTGAAACCGGAACTACAGTTATCAATCTTAGTAACGGCAAGAATTTTCATATAGATGATGATCTGGCTTTTATCAAATCGGAAGATAATTATGTTGCTTTGCATTACTTAAAAGCCGGCAAAGTTATACGAAGATTGGAAAGGATCAGCATAGCCAAATTAGAACAGCAAATCAAAAACATGAACTTTATCCGCTGTCACCGCTCTTATATTGTAAACATGAATTTTGTTGACAAAGTTGAGAGGGATAAAATGGGGACAAAAGTGTTGTTAAAAGGATTTGAGGACATAATACCCGTTTCTCGAAGAAATAATAATTTGTTGAAAAGATTTTCGATTAACCACTCACCACAGAATTAGATTCCATATACCACAAAAATATCATTTTACCACATTCTGCTTTTCAAGATTAATCGTTCTTTTTAGATTTGCTAAACATATTTGACATAATTTGTCAGGAAAAAGTTATCAATTTCTGTTTTTTTAACGAACGTAGTTATTATTTCTCTGTTTCACTATAGTGAGTTTTATTATACTGTTGATGTCGTATTTGATTCTCCAGTACAACACAAAATTTCAGGTGATTATTATACAATATATTTTATTTATGAGGTGCACATGCGTTGTGGAAAATTCTCTAAAATCAGCTTTTCAATTTTTATTCTTTTCATTCTTGTAAGTAAAATTTATCCCCAAAATAATTCTTCAATTACCATTGATATTTCAACTACCGTAGGCGATACTATAAATCCTTATATCTATGGTGGATTTATTGAATTCCTTTGGGATGGAATAGATCATAAATATGGGTTATGGGCACAGGAGATAGATTTCCGCGGTTTAGAAAAATGGAACCTTGTAACTAAAAACCCAGCTGATACACTTCCATTTTTTTCAATAAATCAAGGAAACGGTTTTACCTGGTCACTTGATACTTCACGTTATAATCAGAATGATAGTTGTTCCAGAAAAATTCAAATTACCAACTATACCAAAGGTCATTGTGGTATTGGACAATTATCTATCAACATCGTTCCCGGTGAAACTTATGATGTTTATGCTTATTTGAAAGGATCCGGTATTAATAAAGGAGTTACAATATGGTTGTTGGAAAATCTAAAAGATTGGATAGTAATTGATTCTATTACATTTAATAACGTTGACAATACCTGGAAAAAATATAGCGGCACATTGACTTCAACAGCATCTTCTTATTATGGCGTTTTTGCAATAACTGTCCAAGAAGAAGCAACTCTCTGGATTGATGAAATATCTATGATGCCGCAAAGTGCAATCAATGGTGTAAGAAAAGATTACATTGACATGATCAAAATATTAAAACCAACTATTATGCGGTATCCAGGTGGATGTTTTGCAGATGGGCAGGCAAGCCATTGGTTGAATGGAGTGGGAGATATTGATAACAGGGCAACAAGAATTGATAACCATTGGAATAGTTATCAAAGAATGGATTTTGGTACCGATGAGTTCATCCAATATTGCAGAAATACAAACATCGAACCGCAAATTACCGTTAACTTTGGTTCCGGCACGCCAGAGGAAGCTGCCAATTGGGTAGAATATGTCAACGGAGATATTAATACTACTTATGGAAAACTAAGAGCAAGCAATGGCCATCCTCAACCATATAAAGTTAAATATTGGGAAGTCGGAAATGAACAATTTGGACCATGGGAAATAGGACACACTTCAGCAATGGAATATGCATCGAGATTTAACGAGTATGTTGATAATATGAAGTTGAAGGATCCGTCCATAAAAATAATGGCTGATGGTGATCTTGAAAATTTGGATTGGACCAATACGCTTCTAACTATCTCCGGTGACAAAATGGATTATCTCTCTTTACACTTTGCCGCTCCATTCGATGATCAATTCCAACATACTGATGAAGAAATATATTACGCTGTTGCAGCAGCTTCTGAATATTTTAAGACTCTTTTCGATGCAGTGAAGCATAGCATTGATTCAATTACCACCGGTAAAGTAAAAATGGTTGTTTCGGAATGGTGGAATGAATATGGAAATGCTTATACCGCTCATGGATCATCTTTAGAAGTTGCAATACATGCCGCCGAAATGTTGAATTTTTTTCAACGAAAGGCTAATGTATTAGATATTGTTAATAGAAGTACGTTTGTCGAAATACTAAAATCATACAACCCAAGATTTGAATTTTTTCTAGCTCCCTCTGCTTATGTATTATCCCTTTATTCAAACTACAGCGGTAATATGCTCTTAAAATCGAATGTTATCTCTCCAACCTATTCGTTGCCGCAACCTGTTGGAAATATTCCGACGATGGATTCAATACCGTATTTAGATGTATCAGCCACGAAAAAAAATGAAGAGATTTACATTAATGTTGTTAACCGTAGCTTAGGAGACATTACCGCAACTATAAATATCACCGGTGGCAGTGTTGAATCCAAAGGTATTATCCGAACAATAAATGGGACAAACATTCTTAGTAATAATTTCGCTCCCCCGTACAATGCCGTAACTATAACCTCATCTCAAATAAGTAATATCGGCAAAGATTTTAATTTTAAATTCCCAGCTCATTCAGTTACCGGTATAGAATTAACTGCTACAGTTATCGGAGTAGAAACAGATCTGTTTTCCAAAACGACTTACTCCTTAAAGAACGCTTATCCTAATCCATTCAACCCGTCAACAACAATTAGCTTTTCAATTCCTCAACATGAATATGTTACTCTTAAAGTTTTTGATATCCTTGGAAGTGAAGTAGAAATATTAGTGGATGACAAGTTGGAACCAGGTGAGCACTCGGTTGTTTTTAATGCAAAAAATTTAACAAGCGGAGTCTACCTATACCGATTAATAACACCAACATTTTCTAAAACAAAAATGATAGGACTTGTAAAATGAAAAAGCAACTATTGATATTTGTATTTATGCTATTTTACATTAACACAGTATTTAGTCAAGTTAATAAATTAGAGTTTATTTCAAGAGTTGGTTATGTTACACCAGCACAAATTGATGTTTCTGGAAATTATCTTTACGTTAATGCCGTAAATGGTTTTGTGATTTTTGATATTTCCGACAAACATAATGCGGTTGAAGTAGGAAATGTTGTTCAGCCTGACCCAGCTAACCGTGCTGATTATTTCGTTATTTATAATGATACAGCTTATTGTGCTTGGGGTAATAATGGAGGAATTGGATTTATTGATGTGAAGAATAAAACAAATCCGATAATTAATTCAAATGTTTTTTTTCCTGAGTTTAATTATTCGGACATTACACTACAATATCCTTATTTATACGCTTTTGCAAAACATAAAATTACCAATAAGGGTTATTTACACTGTGTTGATATTTCAAATCCATTAGATTTTGTTTTAAAAGAGAGTATAGACATTTCTTTAGATTTTCAGCATTCTGCTTTTGTACAGAAAAAATTTATAGTTGATAATAACTATTTGTATTTGGTAATGGGACCCCCTAATAGGATAATTGATACTGCGGAATTACACATTTTTGAAATTACGTCTCTCCACAAGTTAATACATACCAGTTCGGTTTATCTGGGAAAAAGTAATGTTGAATTAGATTTAGATAAAAAAGGCAATTACATTTATGTTGCTGGCATATTTACCGAACCTAAAAGTGATATTAAAATAGTAAATGTTTTAAATTCGAATTTGCCATTTTTGACCAAAAGTTGGAACGAGAGTACATTTACTATTGCCAATATTGATATTTCGGGAGATTATATTTTTTTAACAGAGACTGGTCATGAAGGTAGTACTGATGAAAATTTTCACGTAATATCATTAAGCAATGATGATACTACATTAACAGTATGCGGTGGCACGAATCTGCCTGCTAACAAAGAGTTTAATATAAAAGTAATAGATAATTACGCGTTTATTAATTACTGGGATTATTATGCTATTCATATTGTGGATATTATCATTCCGTGTACTCCCACTGTTATTGATACAATTCCTTTCGGACATTCATGGCGTGATGTTAGTATTCAAAATAACAAAATCTACGCAGCAATATTTGACCACTATCAACTTTATACTATTGATGCAACATTAGCAACAAACCCGACAATAATTAACCGTACTATGCCTAAAGGTTGGGGATGGGGCGTTAAAGCAAAAGGCAATTATCTTTATATGGCAGTGGGTAGCCAACATGATACATCAATGGTATGTGGTGGTTTAGCTGTATATGATATTAGTAATCCCGATAATCCAATTCAAAGGGGTCAAATAATGACACATCCTGGCAATGAAGATGTTCAAGTTGATGTTGATACCACTGAAAAAAGAGCTTACGTTATTGCAGGGGATCCCGTTCCTCCATTCTCTGGCAGTATTTCACCCGGCTTAAGAATTGTTGACGTTTCAGATCCCGATTCCCTTGTTGAGTTAAGCAGCATAAATCTTCCTATTCAATGTAATGGAATTCATAAAGTCGGAAACCTTGCTTATATCGCTGCAAGTGATGCAAATGCAAGTGCACTTTATATAATTGATGTTACAAATCCGTTAGCTCCTGATAGTGTTGGAAGATGGTTTCCCGACATTCACAAACCAATAAATTCCGTTTTTGTTAAAGATTCTTTTGCATATATTACATACGGAATAACTCTTACAATACTTAATGTTTCAAATCCATCTGACCTCCCAATAAATCCACCTTATTTCCCTTTAGATGCAGAAGCAATGGACGTTATAGTGAAAAACAATTACTGTTTTGTACTAACAACTCGTTCATTATGGGTATTTGATATTACATCTCCTTTGGAGCCCATTTTTATTGATAAAATTGCTGTATATAACTTGGAATCCAGACACTTTGATATCAGCGGAGAATATATTTATGTTAGTGCAATGGGAATTTACATTTACCGTTTCTCGCCGATAACTAGTGGGAGTGAGTCGGATATCTCTCCAAATAATTTTATGTTGTATCAAAACTATCCAAATCCGTTTAATCCATCAACAACGATTAACTATCAACTTCCAACAAACAGTTTTGTGACCCTCAAAGTTTTTGATATCCTTGGGAATGAAGTTGCTATGTTGGTAAATGAAGAAAAAAAAGCCGGTAATTATAATATTAAATTTAGTGTAGGACAGATTACTAATCTGTCCTACTTACCCAGTGGTATATATTATTACAGGCTGCAAGCCGGAGATTACGGAGAAACAAAGAAGATGATTCTGCTGAAATAATTTTGCATCTCCCTATATTTGTTTTAATAATTGTATAAAGAATAATAATTTTTTGATAGAGAATTGCCGAATTACAAACTACATATTCAGTACGATGGGTCAAACTACTGTGGCTGGCAGAGCCAGAAAAACCAAGCTTCTGTGCAGCAGACATTGAAAGATGCTATCGAAGTACTGATACGAGAAAATATTTCCCTTAACGGTAGCGGAAGAACGGATAGCGGCGTTCATTCTTTAGGACAAGTTGCAAACTTCTATTGCGAGCAAAGACTTGATTTATACCGCTTTCGTTATTCACTTAATAACACCATTCCATACGATATTGCTGTTACCAAAATTGAAGAAGTTGAAGCTTTATTTCATTCCCGTTATGATGCGAAAAGCCGGACATATCTTTATTTTATCTCCAGAAATAAAACTCCATTTTTTAAAAACTATACATATTTTTATTATGCTCCCCTCGATATACTATATCTCAATCAGCTTTCCAAATTGCTGCTTGGGAAAAGAGATTACACTTCATTTACAAAGCATGAAGTCGAGACTGAAAATAAAATCTGCACTATTAAAGATGCTCAATGGAGAAGTTCAAAAGACTTTTCGATTTTCAGAATTGAGGCGAATAGATTTTTGCACGGGATGGTTAGAACAATTGTTGGAACACTTTTGGATTTCCACAAGGGAAATAAATCGTTCGATGAATTAACAAAAATTATCGAAGCAAAGGATAGAATAAAAGCAGGCGAAGCTGTTCCCGCAAAAGGTTTATTTTTATTTAAAGTTAAGTATTAATTTTTTAAGAGTAGGTTGTTAGTTGTCTTTCGTTTTTTTATACTTGAAAAAAAGAGTAAATGGTTTTAGAACAGATTTTATTATTTTATTTCAATACATTAAGGAGTAATGCATGGAATTTCTTGCAAGTTTTCATCCCAAAATAATTCACTTCCCTATTGCTCTTTTAGTAGTTTACACTTTTTTAGAAGCAGTTGGTTTGATCTTTAAGAAGGACGTTTTTACTAAGGCAGCTTTCATCATTTTAATACTCGGGGTACTTGGAGCTTTTACAGCAGTATTAACAGGGCAACAAGCAGAAGAAGCTTGGAAAAATTGGGATGTACGCAGCAAACATCTTTTAGAGGAGCATGAATTATTTGCAACGATCACACTTTGGTATTTTTTTGTTTTACTAATTTTACGTACACTTTTCACAATCAATGTTCAAATTAAAAACAAGTTTACCGAGCATAAGACGAAGATGTTAACCGCATTGGTTGTTCTGGCTTTTGCCGGATGTTATTTTGTGTATGAAACCGGTGAGCATGGCGGAAAGATGGTTTACAAATACGGTGTCGGAATTTCTAACACAAATCAAACACCTCAAAACCAACTTGAAGACGAGGATTAATTCATTTGAAGAAAATTCCAGTCTCGATTTATCTTCTTTTGTTATTCATTTTTAGTGGATTGAATTTTGCTCTCCGCTATTTCGAATTGCCCAATTATTTTTTCTTGATCGGATTTAGATTTTATGGAATTATTTTTCTTGCAGGAATATTTCTCTTCTTTTTTAATGGAATAGAATCATTGAAAAATTCTTTGCTCTCCTTTTCATTTAAAAAGTTTTACCGATTCATTTTTTTTGTTCTGATTCCCCCGGCATTGATCCTCGGTGTACTTTTCTTCTTGAAAAAGATTGAGCTCGGTGACCCTGACTATTTCTATGAATTGGGATTGTCTTCCATCGTTGACTTTCCGATTTATCTCATCTGGAATTTTCCACAGTTTTTTATACTTTATAATTTATTGCAAATGGTGGAGGCTTCTTTCAGATTGAAAATATTACCGAATTTTCTTCTGCTGTTTTTTTTCTTTTCGTCGGAACTTTTCAGCCTTCCAAAACTCACTTTTGATATTTTTTCAAGCTTCAGTTTTGTTTTACTTCTTTTAGCAATAGCCTTCTTTATTTATAAAAGAAAAAACATCTTTGTGTTTAGTTTTTATATTTTTACAACTGTTTGGCTGGCACTATTACTTTTTGGAAGTAAATCCGAAACATTGATACAAATCTTTTTAGCGAAAACTTATACCAACTGGGACGGATTTTTCAATATCAATAAAAAATATGTCATCGCCATCTTTCCTGTTTATTTTCTGTTAGCTTTTCTCCCTGTTATATTTCTGAAGAAGGAAAAACAAAAAGATTAATTAATTCTTTTCTTATATTTGACCAAGAAAATTTTCCAAGCAATGAAAAAATATTTTATCATACTAACCCTTTGTCTTTTGTGTTTCGCTTCGGCAAATTATGCATCGGACAAAGCAAGGGGGACTTTTCTTGCAATTGGTGTAGGTCCGCGCATTCCGGCTTTTGATTTCAATAGTACAACGATGATCGGGTATGGGTTCAATGTTGAAGTTGCTTATACCAACAATGAGTATCTGCCTCTGTTTTTTTTCGGGAAAGTCGGTTTTGAACAATTTCCCGGAGCGCAAAGTTTTTATCAAGTATCAACTTATTCCCATTTCTCTACAACCTTATTACCGCTTTCTTTCGGTGCACGATATTATCTTTCGCCAATATTACAAAACATCGTCCTCATTTTACCAAGCATTGAAGTTTCAGCTAATTTAACCGTATTCCAAAAACTTCATCAGTTTAAAGTTTCTTCCGGTAAAAATAATTTTTTAGAAGAAGGTTCGAAACTCGGTTTCAGCGTTGGCGTCGGAGCTTCCATGTTTTTAGTTGAGATGCTTGCATCTTACAATTACCTGCAAAACAATCAGTACCTTTCGTTTGATATGAAAGTACGTTTACCTTTATACGTAAGTTTTTAGAGGGAAGTATGAATTACAAAAATCTTTTAGTTGAAATTGGAAACAATGTAGCAACAGTAACAATTAACCGTCCGGATAAATTAAATGCATTGAACAATGAAACATTGAATGAACTCTACGAAGTTTTTCTTTCTATAGAACATAATCATGAAGTCCGCGCAGTAATAGTAACAGGAAGCGGAGAAAAAGCTTTTGTAGCCGGAGCCGATATTTCCGAATTGAATAAACTCACTCCTTTAGCCGCAAAAGATTTTGCGGAAAAAGGACAAAAGATTTTTTCTTTTATTGAACATCTCTCGAAACCCGTTATTGCAGCGGTAAACGGTTTTGCGCTCGGCGGTGGATGTGAACTTTCTTTAGCCTGCCATATCAGATTAGCTTCCGAAAATGCAAAGTTTGGGCAGCCGGAAATAAACTTGGGACTCATTCCCGGATACGGCGGAACACAGCGATTAACGCGATTAATCAATTTTTCTAAAGCGCTTGAATATATTCTTACCGCCGATTTTATTGATGCACAAACCGCGCTTCAACTTGGTTTAGTGAATCATGTCTATCCTTTAACTGAACTTATAACAAAAGCAAAAGAACTTGCAGAAAAAATTGGAAGTAAACCGGCGCAAGCCGTTAGACTCGCTCTGAAAGCAATGCAGTCGGTCAAAGAGTTGCCGCAAAGTCAGGGTGAATTTTTTGAAGCTTCCCTATTTGCTTTAACTACCGGAACGGAAGATTTCAAAGAAGGAACTTCTGCCTTTCTACAAAAACGGAAACCGGATTTTACTCATAAATGATTTCTCCATCTTCTTCAAACCAATCTATACAACGGATGGGGAAATTTCGCACCGTTTTTGTTCTTTTATTTGCATTAGCTGTTTTCCTATTGATAGCAAATATCGTTCTTTCTTTTTTCACTCCGGAAGAAATTGAAATCAATGCTTCGGAAATTTCTTCCGATGAGATTAATTCACTTTTCTTAAAAAGTGTCTCTGAGTTTTATTTAGATGATAGGTTACTTCAAAAAATAAAATCACCAAAGAAAAAAGAAGATTCGTTAACGCATTCTTATCGTTTAACGCTTCCGTATGATGTTCCAATCCCGGTTTTTCTTTACAGCATATTCGAAAATTTCACCGGCAAGAATGTTTTAATCACCTCTGAGGAAAGGATACTAAACAAAAAATCACGTTTAGATATTTCGTCCTGTGAGAGAAAGAAATTATTTGTAGAAATAGTTCAAGACACTTCCATCAAACGGGATAATGGCAGTATCGCTTTTGCTTTGACAGATTATGAAAATCTATCGGAAGTTGAAATAATTAAATTATTGGGAATTCCCGAGAATTTTGCATTTCTTCTACAACCTCAGAAAAGCAGTGCGGAATTCACAAAAATAATTTTGGAGGCGCGGAAAGAATATATTGTTGAAATAACAGCCTCAAGTCCTAACTCAGAATATACCTTAGCGGAGAACTTTCCGTTTGTGAGAAACAAACTGGCACTAAATTCATTAGTTAGTTATTATCCGAAAAATACTTTTTACTTTGTACATCCGCTGTCAACTCTTTTGAGTTCAAAGGTGTATGAGAAAATCCGTAAGGAATTTACAAAACGGAAATATTCTCTCTATTCGTCCAATTCATTTACTAACCTTACAGAAGTAAAAGAAGATGAATTAGATAATCGTTTTTATGGGGAAATAGAAAAGTTACAAAACGGGGGAACAATAGTTATCCTAATTCCGGCGGGTTATTTTTATAATTCCTTTGAAAAAATAAAAAATATAAAAAAAAGAGGAATCCGCTTCATACCCGCATCTGCTGCGGTGATAAAACTTAAGGCTAAATAAGCCGTTCCCCATCCTCATTCATCTCGATAATTTCGTCAAATCCAAATTCATCAAATTGATTAACGAATTGTGTTTTATCTCCTACAAGAACGACAACCATTGCTTCATCTTTAATGTTTTGCTTCGCAGAGGTAAGAGCATCATCAATTGTTACCTTTTGCACGTTCGAAATATATTCATTAAAGTAAGAGGGCTGTAAATCATAAGTGTGAAGCGTGTTTAATCCTGAAGCAAGTTGATAATAAGTTTCAAAATTACTTGGAAATCTTCGGATGATCGAAAGTTTTGCCGCTTCAAGTTCTTCGACGCTTATTGTTTCTTTAATTTGTTTCAACTCATAAAAAATATCTTGCATAGCCTCAAGAGTATGTTTTGATTGAACAGATGTGGTTAGTAAAAAATATCCGGTCTCCGTTCTATAAGCGAAATAGGAACTAGCACCATATGTATAACCCTTAGTTTCGCGGAGTTTATGATTGATCCGAGAATTAAACTGTCCCCCCAGAATAGTATTCATCACGGTCTTAGCATAAAAATCACTATCACTTCGTTCACCGGAGAGGTTGCCGACCCGTATTTCTGTTTGCTGAGCGTCATTTTTATTAACGTAAATCAAACACCGCTTTTTTACCGGAAGAAGAAATGCCGGCTTAGAAACACTTTTCTCCTCTCCAAAATTATCAACATATTGATCAATAAATCTTTTCAATACATCGACATTGAGAGACCCGGCACAAACAAAGCCTGATCTGCCTGATGAGATAAATGACTGATAAAAGTTTTTTACATCTTCATTTGAAAGGAGCTCAATATCTTTTTCTTTTCCCAAATTAAAATGTCCGAACTTGTTGTGAGCTCCAAAAACCTGTTCTTCAAAAAGTCTATCAGCAATAGAGTCCGGTTCATCTTTTAATTGAAGCAATTGTGCCAGAACTTTACTTTTCTCCCTTAGGAAATCATTTCGTTCAAAATGCGGTTCAGAAAGAATTTTACCGAGCAAAGAAAGTGTTTCTCCAAATTTCTCCTCGAGTGAAAGAATTGTGAAATACATAAATTCATGGTTAATTGAAATCTGGATAGACGAACCGAGCATTTCAAATTGATTATTCAACTCGAGTGCATTCAAACCTCCGGCACCTTCATCAATTAATATTGCAGTCAAATTCGCAAGTCCGCTTTTCCCTTCCTCGTCCAAGACACAGCCGGTTGAAACGATAAGTGTAAATTGGACCATCGGCAGTTTCGTTTTTTGTATGAATAATCCTTTCATTCCTCCTTCCGAAGTTATTAGTTGAATTTCCGGAAGCTGAAATTTTGCCTGCTCAATAATTTGGGGTGGTGCTGTTCTATCAATCATCAAAACTTCCCTTCCTTTTCTTTTGGAACAAAACGGAGATCAACATGCGGTTTATCAAAATATGAGACACATTTTTTTACCGATTCCTTTTCAACTTTTTCATAAAGACTTAACTCAAATGAAAATGAATTTGGCTCACCCAGATAAAAATTGTAATGGTTTAGATGATTTGCGACCGAATCCAAACTCTGCATTCCATAAATAAAATTAGCTTTAATACCGTTCTTTGAACGTATCAATTCTTCTGTGGTAATTTCGTTCTTAAAAAGATTATCCAATTCTGTAAAAATTATTTTTTTAATTTCATCTAACGATCTGCCCGGTTTTGCAATTGCGGTTATACAGAAAAATCCACCGTACGTGCCGGAAAATTGGAAAGCCGACACTTGCAGTGCAAGTTCACGTTGAAGCACCAAAATGTTGTGGAGTCTTCCGTTTTTTGAACCGGATAAAATATCAGACAAAATATCCAAAGCATAATTCTTTTCATTAAAAACTTTTTCGGTTTTCCAGACGAGAAGAATTTTTTCTAAACTTACAGAGTCATAAACGATTTCGCTTTTCGATTCCAAAAGATCTTTATCTTCAGGCTGCAGTTGAGAAACAACTTTTGAAGAATTTATTTCGCCGAAATATTTTTCAATGAGGACTTTAGTTTTTTCCGTTTCAAAATCTCCGGCCACAACGATCGAAGCATTGCGGGGCTGATAATAAGTACTGAAAAATTCACCAACATCTTCTTGATTGTAAGATAAAATATCTTTCATGTACCCAACCGTTGGAGCGTGATACGGGTGGTTTTCTTCATAGACCAAACCGAATACTTTTTCCCACTTTAATCCGTATGGTTGATTATCATAACGTTCAAGCCGTTCGTTTTTAACAACTTCAATTTGATTTGCAAGTGTCTCTTCAGTCAAGGCTTCAAGAAAAAATCCCATCCGGTCTGACTCAAGCCACAAAGCGGTTTCAAGAAAATCTGCAGGAACTTTTTCAAAATAATTTGTTACATCAAAACTTGTAGAAGCATTTAAAGTGCCCCCGCTGTCCTGTATAAATTTAAAATGTTCCCCTTTTTTAACATGCTTCGAGCCTTGGAACATCATGTGTTCAAAAAGGTGGGCAAGTCCGGTTTTGTTTAGCGGGTCCCTGCTGGAGCCAACGTTGTACCATAGATTTACAACAGCGATTGGAAGTGAAGTATCGGGATACAGAATAACTTCCAAACCGTTGTCTAAAGAATATTTTTGATAATCAAGAGAAAGAAATTTCATTCAACATTTTCCTTTAATGAATTTTAAGATACTACATTCCGGTAAATCAAAAAAAAATCTTTTTTTTATTAACAAAAATTTAATTTGAATAAATCATTTAAAAGTGTGAAATTTAGATGTTCAAATTTTACTAACTAAATAGAGGTAATCTAAACTATGAAAAAGTTACTCTTTGAGATGCTTTTGTTCGGGGTGTTCTTCGGAATGGTCCAGATATCACTGGCGCAGGGAATTACAAACGCTAGTATTAATGGAAAAGTTTCTTCATTGGATGGGGAAGTTCTCCCATCAGCTTCGGTTATGGCTGTTCACATACCAACCGGAACTGTTTATGGAACGTCTTCACGTTTGGACGGTAAATACAATTTGACCGGATTGAAAACCGGCGGACCATATAAAATCACCGTCTCCTTCGTCGGGTATCAAGCTCAAGTAAAAGAAAATATTTATCTTGAGTTAGCTCAAAATTTAATGATCAATGTTAGACTACCTGAATCTGCCGTAACACTTAACGAGCTTACCATTACAGCAGAGAAAAGTGCAATTTTAAGTCAGGCAAGAACCGGTTCAGCGCAAAACGTATCTGAAAAATCAATGATGGAAATTCCTACTACAACGAGAGATTTTCAATCTTTCTCAAAACTATCACCTCTATTTTCAGGAAGTAGTTTAGGCGCCGCCGGCCGTTCTTCAAAATATAACAATATTCAAATTGACGGAACCCAGTACAATGATCTTTTCGGTCTTGGTTCTACCGGAACTCCCGGTGGTCAATCAGGTACTAATCCTATAAGTTTGGATGCAATCAGCGAATTTCAAGTTGTAATTGCTCCTTACGATGTAAGACAAAGCGGTTTTACAGGCGGTGGAATTAACGCAATTACACGTAGCGGTACGAACCAATATCACGGTTCAGTTTACGGTTTTGGAAGAAACCAAAATTTATCCGGACAATACAAAGGTTATACTGACGTAAAGACTAAAAAAATGGATGAATTTAAGGATTACCAATTTGGCTTTAGAGCCGGTGGTCCTATCATCGAAGATCAATTATTTTTCTTTGTAAACGGAGAAAAAACAATTTACAATTATCCACAACCAAACTTGTCCCTTAATGCCGGATTTGGTGGAAAAACTGTAGCTGAATTACAGGCGTTAGGCGATCAATTTGTTGCAGCACTTGCAGCTAAAGGTTTTACTGCCGGAGGTTACAATTTACCAACATTTGAACAACCAAGTTCTAAATTATTTGTACGTTTCGATTATAACTTAGCGGAAAATCACAAATTGACCGTACGAAATAATTTTGTTGATGCAGGTTCTGATAAACTTTATAACTTTAGATCTGTTTCAAATCTATTGTTTGATACACAGCCTTATTTAATGAGCAATATGACTAATTCAACAGTTGCACAATTAAATAGCACTTTTGGAAATACGATGTCGAACGAATTGATTATCGGTTACACAACCATAAGAGATAAAAGAAAAGGGAAATCAGCTGATGCTCCAGAGATTTTAATCAAAGAAATGAACAAAACTTTCTCAATGTATGCCGGTCCTGATAGATTTTCATCAGCAAATAAATTAGATCAGGATATCTTCGAGATTAGTGATAACTTCAGTTTATTTATGGGAGACCATACTTTTACAGTTGGAACTCATAATGAGTTTTTCTCATTTACAAATTTATTTGCCCGCTCTGCTTTTGGGTATTATGAGTATAACAGTCTGGATGATTTCGCAAAAGATAGCGTCTCTTATTACCAAAGAGTATATTCACGTTTTGGAAATCAAAGTGATCCGAGCGCGGTTCCTGCCGCTGAATTTAGTGTAGCTCAATATGGTTTCTATGCACAGGATGAATGGGCAGTATTACCAACATTGAAAATTACCGCAGGTATTCGTGTTGATATCCCAACATTCCCAACAACTCCTGCCCAAAATGATTCTGTTCCAAAATATTTCCCACAGTATAAGACTAATCAAATACCAAGTGGAAATATGCTTTGGTCACCAAGAATTGGTTTTAACTGGGATGTTACCGGCGAAAGAACAACTCAAGTTCGAGGTGGTATCGGAATTTTTACAGGTCGTATTCCTTATGTTTGGATGTCTAATAACTTCGGAAATACAGGAATGTTCACTGCTGAAGTTAATGCGGCCACTACTACCGCAAAACCAAAAGTATATCTTCCATTTATGTCAGATCCAAGACTTCAGTATTACTCAGGAGATCCAAGAGTTACTAATGGAGCTTTAGGTAACCCAAAATTGCAATCTGAAATTGATGTCGTTGATCCTAATTTAAAATTACCTCAAGTTATGAGATTTAATCTTGGAGTAGATCAGGAATTAATTTGCGGATTCGTTGGAACTGCAGAATTCTTATACTCAAAGAGTATCAATGAAATGTTATATCGCAAAGGCAATTTAAAAGCTTCTACAAGCAAAATTGCTGATGGCCGTCCTAAATATGGCGGAACTGACAACGGTGGCGGAAACTTCCTTGATATTCTTGAATTATATAACACGAGTGCCGGATATCAATATAATTTAATGTTCCAACTTCAAAGAAATGTTGCACGCGGAGTCTCTATAAACACTGCTTATACTTTCGGTCAGGCAAAGGATAAAAACAGTTTGAGTTCTTCTCAAGCAGCTTCTCAGATGAATTATAGCCCGATTGATATGGATCCAAATAATCCAGCTCTCACAACGTCACAATGGGAAATTAAACATAGAGTTTTCGCATCGGTTTCTTATGCTGCTGAATTCTTCGAGAAAGCACCTACAACCATATCAATATTCTATAACGGACAAAGTGGTAATCCATTTTCTTTTGTTGTGAATGGAGACTTGAACAGTGACGGTTTTAGGTATAATGACTTGTTCTACATTCCAAAAGATGCTAATGATATTTTGGTAGGAACAATTAGTGGCGGTAAATTTGTAGCTGCTACAAAAGTAGGTACAACTGCTGACGACCTTGATGCATTTATTCAGAATGATGAATATCTCAGCAAAAACCGTGGCAAAATTTCCGAACGAAATGGCGCGCGTGAAAAATGGCAGCAATATCTTGATTTAAGAATTACTCAAGATGTTCCTGACTTTTTAGGAATGGGAATTTTCCAATTTTCGCTTGATGTATTAAACGTAGCCAACTTACTTAACAGTAGTTGGGGAAAAGTGGAAACTGCCGGTCTCGGCACTTATAACATCGTTGCCTTACAAGGTACTGTTACAAATAATGGCGTTGCAAATACTCCTGTTTACAGTTTCTCTAAGCCAACAAGCAATTCTGTATATTCCATCAGTGATATTTCTTCACGTTGGAGAATGCAGCTCGGTGTTAGATACACGTTATAAGACCCTATTAATTTAGGTGTTCATAAAAAAAGCCACTCCGATTAATCGGAGTGGCTTTTTTATTATCAGTAATTATAAACTTCCCGGAACGCTCACGAGCTATCCCTACTGTACAAAGAATATTTTCAAAAATGTGGGGAACGATCGAGACCGTTCCGATGAATGTTAAAGGGAAATTTTTAATGGATCAATTTTAATATTCTATCAGTTCTGATAGATCCGATCAAACGGAAGAGTTCTGAGAACGGAATGTCTCTGTCCCAAGAGAATAAAGACATAAACGCTTCACCAACTACCATATCGCGAGAAACAAATCCCCAGAATCTTGAGTCAGCCGAATCGTCTCTGTTATCCCCCATCATAAAATAATAATCTTTTTGAAACGTATAAGAATGAACTTCTTTTCCTTTTATATTAATAATTCCATCTTTCACCTCAACAACTCGTTCAGCAAATTCTCTATCAATAATGGTACGCCATTCGTCAACATTTTCCAAATTTAATTGAATCTGCATTCCTTTTGTAGGAATGACAAGAGGTCCATAATTATCTTCATTCCACGGTTTCCCCTTTGGGAATATTTGTGTATTCACTCTTTCTTTGGGAAGCGGATATGGCGAAAGATATTTTATGTATGGAGGAATCCAAAATTCTTTTCCGTTCACAAAAACTACCTTATCACGAACTTCAATCGTATCACCAGGCAAACCGATACATCGTTTGACATAATTTACATTCATCGCAACTTGTTCTTCAGGTATCGGCAGACCGGGGATTCGTTCATCCGCACGTAATTGTTCCTTATTCCCGGGGTATTCGAACACAACAATATCACCGTGGTGCGGGTCTTTATATTTTAAAAACGGCATAGTGAAATAAGGAATTTCAATTTCAGTAAACGGGATAAATTTTGGAGAACTGGGACCGTAAACAAATTTATTTACAAGGATGAAATCACCGACAAGAATTGTGTCTTCCATAGAACCGGTTGGAATGCGTGTGTTTTGGATAAAAAATGTTATGATAAACAATGCCGCAATAGCAGCTGAAAAAAGCGAACGAAAAAACTCCCATGTTTTCTCAAGAAAAGTTTCCGGTATTTTTCTTACTTTCTTTCCAAACGGGTGAAGGATTTTATCAGTAATTGTTTTAATTTTTTGAAGTCCCGTTTTGGGAGTTTCATTTTCAGGTTGTGATGACATTCTTCTATTCTTTATTGTTTAAGTGATTCAAATTTTTTCTTTAACAGCTCGTTCACTGCTTGCGGATTAGCCTTCCCTTTTGTGGCTTTCATCGTTTGACCTACAAAGAAACCAAATACTTTCTCTTTCCCTTCAAGAAATTCTTTTACTTGATTTTCATTTGCATCAAAAATCTGTTGAATAATTTTTTCAATCTCCGACGTATCGGAAATTTGAACAAGATTTTTTTCTTTAACGATTGCTTCCGCGGTCTGTTTTGTTTCTAACATTTCAGCAAAAACATCTTTCGCAATTTTTCCGCTAATGGTTCCCTGCTGAATGAGGTTTATTAATCCGCCGAGATTTTGCGGTGTGATCACAAAGTCTTTAACATCAATTTTCTGTTCATTCAATACTTTTAAAACTTCAACCATTACCCAGTTAGACGCAGCTTTATAGTCGTTCGTTACGTTAGTCACTTGCTCAAAATAATTTGCAAGTTCTTTTGTTTGCGTTAAAACTACGGCGTCATAAACCGGAAGATGAAAATCGTTGATAAATCTTTCTCTTTTTGCATCGGGAAGTTCCGGAACTTTAGATTTGATCTCATCCAACCATTCAACGCTAATTTCAATTGGTACCAAATCAGGATCGGGGAAATAGCGGTAATCATGGGCTTCCTCTTTACTTCGCATTGGATGAGCTTCGTTTGCATCTGCATCCCACAGTAAAGTTTGCTGAATAACTTTTCCGCCGTCTTCGATCAATTCAATCTGCCGTTTAATTTCATAATTGATAGCCCGTTCAACATTTCTAAATGAATTCATATTTTTAATTTCGGCTTTTGTTCCTAACTCTTTTTGTCCGAATGAACGAATGGAAATATTCGCATCGCATCGGAGTGAACCTTCTTCCATATTGCCGTCACAAATTTCTAAATATTGAACGAGCTGTTTTATTTTCGTAAGATAGAGATATGCTTCTTCTGCAGAACGCATATCCGGCTCGCTGACAATTTCAAGCAGAGGAACTCCGCAGCGGTTCACATCAATACTGGTTGTCTCACCCCTATCGTGAATGGATTTACCCGCATCTTCTTCCATATGAATACGTGTTATGCCGATATTTTTTTTCGCCCCATCCTTCTTTTCAATTTCAACTGATCCGAATTCACAAATCGGTTTTTCGAATTGGGATATCTGGTAACCCTTAGGCAGATCGGGATAAAAATAATTTTTACGGGCAAAGATAGAGTTTGTATTTATTTTTGATTTTGTTGCAATGCCCAGTCGCAATGCAAATTCCACTACTCTTTTATTTAGTACCGGGAGAACACCCGGATGTCCTAAACAAATCGGACAAACATTACTGTTCGGTTCGTTGCCAAATTTTGTTGAACAACCACAAAATATTTTTGTGTTGGTTAAAAGCTGTACGTGGACTTCTAATCCTATCACTGCTTCAAATTTTTCGTTCATCAGTTATTAAATTTTTTCCTAAATATTATTTTATCTTGCACAAACTCAAGTATTTCTTGAATATTTCTTTGTGGCTTCGTGACTTTGTGGCATTTTTTCTAACGATTATTATTGCCACTAAGACCCCAAGGCACTAAGAAAAACGCTTGTAAGTGCAGCGATTTATTTACTAGTAAATATTGTGTAGTCCCATGGTTTCAATTGAATTAAAACAGCTTTTCCCATGAACACTTTTTTTTGGGAAAAAAGTTCTTTCGCGTTTTTCATTTCCGGCAGCGAATGAAAATGGACATTAACTGTGTCTTTTGAAAGATTAACCGTAACAAAGACTTTTTCATTTCCTCTTTCCCTTACAAACGAAATAACTTTTTCTGGATCTGAGTTTACAACTTCTTCAACTGATTCTCCTTTTTCCCCGGCATCTAAAACTGAAAAATCCTTTTTTAATTTTGTAAGTGCTTCAAAAAATGGGGTGAGTTCAGATTTTTTCCATTCAATTGTGTCTTTTTCAAAGAAGCTTAATCGTTTATTTAATCCGGCTTCCTGTCCGTTGTACAAAAGCGGCATCCCCGGCAGAGTAAAAGCAAGCACCGAAAAAGCTTTAACTCCGTCACCAAGGCGTTCATATTCAGTTCCGTTCCATGAATTTTCATCGTGGTTAGTTATAAATCTCATACGGAAGGCTTGCACCGGGTACTCCTTTTTTTCTTTTTGAAGTTGCGCAAATATTGCTGAAGTCTGTTTTTTCCCTTTTGCAATTTCGTTAAAAAGATGATATAAATCCCATGAGTAAGTCATATCAAACGCAGTTTTGTGATTGATAGGTTTTTCATCTTCGGCAAGCATAAAAATATTTTTATGCAATGCTAATTTTGGATAGAGATAACTCCAGAATTCTTCGGGAACCATTCCGGCAACATCACAACGGAATCCATCAATGTTATATTCGTTGAGCCAATATTCCATCGCACCGGACATATACTGCCATAATTCTTTATTACTGAAATTTAAATCAATCACATCTGCCCAATCGGCAACCGGTGGAAGAAATTTTCCTGCAGAATCTTTCGTATAAAATCCAGGATGAGTTCTAACTAGATCATTGTCCCATGAGGTATGGTTTGCAACCCAATCAATGATAACATACATACCAAGTTTATGAATTTCTTTTACTAAAGATTGAAATTCTTTTTTCGTTCCTAACGATGGGTCAAGTCCGTAATAATCTTTAACAGAATAATAACTGCCTAATGATCCTTTTCTGTTTTTTTCACCGATCGGATGAAGCGGCATAAACCAAAGAATCCCCACTCCAAGTTTTTTTAATCGCGGAAGATGAGCGCGGAATTCTTTTAATGTACCCGAAGGAGTAAACTGTCTTAAATTCACTTCATAAATTGTCTTATCATAACTCCAATTCGGCGGAATAATTTTCTGTTGTGCTTTAAAAGCATTTGAGAAGACAAAAAGGAGTACCAGATAGATAAAAAATATTTTTTTCATAAATATATTTCCTTTAGCGGATTATTTTTCAATCCCTAACAATTCAACTTCAAAAATTAGAAGCGCTCCTGGAGGAATAACTTCTCCTGCACCTGCATCACCATAACCTAAATCGGGACTAATAAATAATTTCCAAGTATCGCCTACTTTCATTAATTGTAATGCTTCAGTCCAGCCTTTAATCACAGAGTTTAATTGAATATCCGCGGGTTGGTTTCTTTTGTAGGAGTTATCGAATTCGGTACCGTTTAATAATTTGCCGATGTAATGAACTTTCACTTTATCAGCAGCTTTGGGTGATGGTCCGTTGCCGGATTTTACCACCTGGTATTGCAAACCGCTTGTGGTAGTTTTTATTCCTTGTTTATTTTTGTTTTCGGCAAGAAACACTTCAGCGTCTTTTTTATTTTTACCGCTAAGTCCTTGAGCTTCTTTCATTTTCTTTTCATACATCTCGCGTTGAAAATCCATAAGGACTTTATTAATCTGTTCATCAGTTAAAAGTTGTTTCCCGTCTAATCCATCTTTAAAGCCCTTGGCGACTATTGCCGAGTCAACATCAAGTTTGTTCGATTTAAAATCTTTAGCAATTCTGAATCCGATACTGTAACTTGCTTTCTCTTTAGTGCTTTTTAGATCGGTTGATTTTGAAATTTTCTCACCGCAAGAGAAGAAAATTAGTGAGCTGAGAATGAGTAAAATTGTCTGTTTCAATTTTTTTCCTATGATTTATTTTTTATTTTACTAATATAAAAAAATAAGTGTTATTCTTTTGATAATTTATATGGCTTAATATCTGTTTTAAGTAAAAATCTCTTATAATTTAAGTTACTGTTATGAGCAAAAAATCAAAAATCACGCTAAATATTGAACTTGACGCACATGATGTTCCGCAAACAATTTCCTGGCAGGCAGACGATGCCGGTTTTGAAGGGAAAAAGGATGTTGACGCGATGATCCTATCTCTTTGGGATAAAGACGAAAAAATTACATTTGGAATTGATCTTTGGACTAACAAAATGTTGGTTGAAAACATGAATATTCTCTTTCATCAAACACTTTTAAAAATGGCTGACACTTATAACAGAGCTACCAACAATTTTGAAGTGAGCGAAATGATCAGAAAATTTTCCGATGAGTTTGCAGAGAAACTTTCATTATTAAAAAAAATAGAAATAACTAAACCTTAATGAGGATCACATGAAAAAAGGAATACTTCTTGCCGTACTACTTTTAAGTTTTTCCACACTTGCTCAAAATTTTCAGCTTAATTATGATTTTGGCAAAGACAGAAAATATTTAACTTCTACATTTGAAATGTTTAAGCCGGATGAATATGGCGCTACTTTCTTTTTTATTGATTTTGATTTTAACCACCCGGGGAATAAGAGCGCTTCACTCGGATATTTTGAAATTGCCCGCTATGTCACTCTTCCCTTTCCTGTAAAAAATATTTCTGCTACGGTACAGTACAATGATGGAACTGCTCCTTGGGGTCCACTCGGGCATGTTTGGCTTGCCGGTCTAAGTTATCCGGTTGATTTAGGAATTTTTGTATTGAACACCGATCTGCTTTACCGGAAAGATTACTTTTCGGAAGGAAGTGATGTGCAGATTACGGGATCGTGGTTTATCCCAATTATGCAAGGGAAGATTTCTTTTACCGGCTTTTTTGATGTATGGTCAACAAAAAACTTTGGTAAAAATTCTCGGGATTTTGTTTTTTTGAGTGAGCCACAGCTTTGGATTAACTTTAACAATCATTTATCTGTTGGTGGTGAAGTTGAGATAAGTAATAATTTCATTCCAGGAAAAACAGAAGTTCAACTTAATCCGACTCTTGGATTTAAATGGAATTTCTAAATTGATTTTTTAGAACTCCATTGCGAAAGAATGAGTTAGTTGAAGTAATACCCGACTTTTAATAAGGGAATGAATAACAAATCACCCGAATATTGGAGCGGGCGCATTCCGGCAATTTCCCAGGACATGTTGGCTGAACGGATCCTAAATCCTAGCGTGAGCATTCCCGCGCTGCCACTTTCGTCAGCCATACTAACATTTTCATATTCAAAAATAATTGACGACTTTTCAGAAGGGTCAATTCTTAAGCCTGCCATAAAAACCCATAATGGTTTTTCTTTCTCAAATAATTTTAGATAAGCTAAACTGAAGTGAAAACTTTTTTTCGCTTCTCCGATACTTATTACATCGCCGATGGAAAAAGTTGTTCCCTTTGGAGTAAAAGTCCCGTACAAAGCTGATTGTATTGATTCGTTATTAAAAATTTTCTGTTTTAATCCTATTGTAAATGATTCATAGAATTGAGTTGTAACAGGAAATATGCTGAAGGCGCTGAGATGGGTTGAAGAAGTAACTGCATAGGAATAATTTAGCAGCATTAATTCATAATCAGAAAAATATGAATTCCCTTGCGGCATAGTGTATGCGGTCGGCATCAGCAATAATTCATTATCACCGGGATGATATTCCTGCGAATTCATTTTTATGGATAGTAACACCATAACTGCAAAAATAATTTTTATCTTCATCACTTCACTTTTCAAATTATAGATGATTACGTTAAAAAAAATGTTTTCAGATTGCTGTTGCTAATTTAGGTAAAATACTTGAGGAGTGTAAAATATTTTGTGTAAATGGTTGAACCCAAATTACGTCTTTGGGAAAAGAGACAAGAAAGAACATGCATGGGAATTTTTCCATAGACCGATAAACCAGTCACATCTTTTTAAGTTTTAAGAATAACCCGAATTTCATCTCCGGTTTAATAAGTACCGATTGGAAATGTATTATACCGAAGCATCCATCAGCGGTGTTCTTTCTCTGAATGTACAATTAAATGCCACAAGAGCTCTTCTGATCGTAAACCTACATCAAAAGACTATGAGTCGCTCTGTTCCATAAAAACTTTTTGGGTTAAAATTGTCAAACCTAAAATCTTATTTTAGTTCCTTGCTCTAATACTCAAATATTTTTTAAGAATGAAATAATTTAAAACAAACTATTTTTTAGTAAAGCTTTTTACCGCTTCATCTACAGAACTGTAGTTTGTGAAAACTGAAGTAAGTTTAGTAATAACAAGCAAACTCTCAATTTTTTCTGTCGCATTGGCAAGCTTAAGATCCCCGCCGGCATTCTTAACGGTAGTGTAACCTGCTATTAACATTCCTAAACCGGAGCTGTTTACAAAACCTGTTTCTTTCAAATCAATTATTATATTTTTCTTTCCTTCTGAAATAAGCTTATTCAGTGTGCCACTAAACTCTCCATCCTTTGCCGTAATCGTTATATCACCTTTAAGTTCAAGAACAACAGCTGAGTATTTTTCCAATAAATTAATTTTCATAAGAGCTCCAATGAATTTGAATGTTTAGTATTGTTAGTTAGTTATCTATTATTGCTATAGCTATTAGTTAAAATGAGTTAGGATTCTTCTTATTTTATTTTAATTACTACAAAGGTCACATCGTCGTCGGGGTCATTATTATTTGTCCATCGCCGACCTTCTTCCTTTAAATGTGTTACTATTTCCTCCGGTTCACGCTTTGCCGCTTCCTCAAAACTATTCCTCGCCCTTTTGTAACCATATATTTCTTCATTCTCGTTTTTCAGTTCGGCGAAACCATCACTCATCAACAAGAGTGTGTCTCCTCGCTCAATCATAAATTCCTTTACATCGTATTCAATCCCTTTCATTGCACCTAAGGGCATATTATTGATGACGATCTCCTCAACTGTTTGTGAATTTTTTCTGTAAATAAATAACGGAGGCATACCGGCATTCGTGGTTACTATTCTATCTGTTTTTATCTGGACACAAGTTAAAGCCATCATCAATCTTCCAAGCTGCATATCTTTTAGTGCCGTACTCGCATTTTCAAAGAACGGTTTCAATTCCATGTTAGTCCTGTCCGACATAAAAAGAGATTTCATTATTGATACCATCATACCCGATTGCATCCCATGCCCGGTTGCATCGCCAAGAATAACTGTTAATGTACCATTAGGGTGAACATTAAAATCATAATAATCACCTCCCACTTCGGTTGCAGTTTTCATATAAACCGCGATATCAAGATGAGGTAATTGGGGAAGTGCTCTGGGCAGCATTGAATGTTGAAGAAGGCGCGCTTCGTCTAATTCTTTTGTCTTTCGCGCGTTTTCTGCATGGAGTAATCTCTTATTTTCTTTTTCTTTTCTTCTATCTAATTCATACTTTCTAACCCCTCCCATAATACCAACAAAACCAAAGAAATAAATTCCATATGCCCACCATGTAAACCACCAGGGTGAATTAATAGTAAACGAATAGAAATCCTCATTTGATTTCATTCCGTTAGAAGTGATCGCTCTTACTTTAAACCTATATTTTCCTGTCGGAAGATTTTGGTATTCTACAAACGCTAGGTTTGAAGGACGTGACCATTCTTTATCGAATCCTTCTAAGATGTGTTCATAAGTAGTCTGATGTGGATCTCTATAATTTAATGCAGTATAATTAAACACAAACGAATTTTGAGAGTACTTTAATTCTTCGGGAAATTTATAATAGTAATATTGTTCGTCCACAATTACGGAAGAAATATTTAGAGGATAGTTTCTATTCTCTCCTCTATTAATGTATAGTCCAACACCATTATATAATTCAACAAGGTTCCCATTGCCATCCATTATAACTCCATAAGGTCCACCCGTAACCACATTCTCATCATCATAATAAGTTTGGAACTTATCTCCTTTTACTTGTAATGCACCGGAAGGAAATCCAAAAAACACATTCCCTTTCGAGTCAACCACCGGATTTGAAATATTTGTTGAAGGCAGTCCATCTTTTTTTGTGTAAAAGTTGAGATGCGTACCATCAAAAATTACAAGCCCTCTGTTTCTAAGCCGGATATACAATCTGTCACCTGCCTGAATATCAGTTTTTGTACCTGCAACACTTGCACCTTTCAATATTCTGAAGTCAGCAGTTGCATTTACACTATCACTCAGGTTTATAAACTTATTTCCATTAAAAACATAAAATCCCCCGACAGTTAAAAAGTACATACCACTTTTTAATTTGCCGACATAATGAATCTGTTCACTAGGTACATTCCAGTTTTGTGGCGGCTGCTTCCAGATTTTTCCATCATAGAGCATAATTTTAGAATTGACTGAAGTGAGGTCTTTAACGTTCTCCGAGAATAGCCCAATAAACCACAACCTTCCGTCATTATCTTCGCGAAGATCAAAGAGCTGATATTTTTTATTATTATCTGTATCGGTAAATGGTGATTTTATTTCAACAAATTTTTCACCGTCAAACTTTCCAAAGTAATAATCGGCTTTTATAAGATCTTTAGACTCAGGTCTTATGTAATTTTGCCAAGTATAAATTTCATCTTGTTTAGTTTCCATTACATTTGTTGTGTTATATAATTTGCGCTTATCAGATTCAATATTCTTAAACTTTAATATCTGATCACCGTCACTGTTCATAATCTCTCGTGCAGATGTAATTCCTTTTGATGTTGGAATCCAGACTCTCATTTTACTGTCTTGAAAAGTGCTGAAAGTTATATTGCTTAGCAGACCATCTTTTTCGGTATATCCTCTTAATTTTTTACCATCCCAGATATTTATTCCGGTGTTAAATGCTTGTGCGTAAGCCGGTATAGCTGAATAAGAATAAGAAATCCATACAATACCGTTTTTATCAGTATATAACGTTGGGATACCACCCAGTAATTGGAGTGGGCCATCTTTACCGGTAAGCATCTTTGAAAAGTTTGGATAATAAATTCCAAAACCTTTTGTAGTGCTCATAATTAAGCCGTCATTAGTGCTATTGAAAGGGTATGCAGTAAAAGCATCATGCTTTTCCCATTTCCCATTTTTATATGCAAATAATTGATTGGTATACTTAGAGCTTTGAGCTTGTGTTTCTTGCGTGGTTTGGAAAACTAATAATTCCGGGAAAAATTTATTTCCTTTGATAAAAAATGTCTGTGAATAGTGAAAATCGTTAATGCTCTTTCCGGTTTTTAAATCACTTATATTTTTAATATTCTCAATAATATTGGAGGGTCCCCATTTACCGTTTTTAAATTCATAAATGGATTTGTTTTTAGAATTAAAAATCTCCATCACATTTGAAGCTGTTGTAGTAGTTAAGAATATCTTATCAAGCTGTTTGCTGTAATATACTTGAAGGGGGAAGAAATCTTTTCCAAGATCATCTATAAAATCTGTATACTGATGAAATTTTGTACCGTCATACATCAATACTCCGGAAGTATTTTTGGCGGCCGTTGTTGATGTAATTATTCCGGAAAATGCCAGCCATGTATTGCCGTCTTTATCAATTGAAGTTGCTATATCCTGAGGGAAAATTGCTGCGCTCTGCAATCTTATTCCGGCAAATTCATCTATTTTTTTGAAGATGCCATTCTTATATAAAGCAATATATGATCCTTCCCTTGTTTGAGTATTTCTTCCTACTGAAGAAAAAATGAGATCACCATAAGGGGTTTCTATCATATCTGTCGCATTATCCAACGGGAAATTGGTAGAATCATAAACTGTAAATTTTCCGTTTTCAAATTTTGTTAATCCCCCGTTAAATTTTTTATCAATGAAAGGCGTTGCAGATCCAACCCATATTCTGCCTTTACTATCTGCAGCGATGAGCCTAATTACTTGTCCTGAAAGTCCGTTAATGCTGTAACCATCTTTTTCAGAATACGATTTGAATTCTTTCCCGTTAAAGGTTATAAACTTTTGGGGTGAGGCGAAGTAGAGAATATTTTTAGTGGAATCGTAATACATATTTTGCATTTTCGGTAAGTCGTACTCTTTACCAACTTCTTCAAATTCATAACCGTTAAATCTATAAGTCCCTTCAATGCCGGAAAGCCAAATGTATCCATCTTTAGTTTGGACAATATTTGAAATATTAGTAGTTGGTAAATCTTCTTTATTGGTGTACTCCACAATATCAGCATTTGCTTCCGTTTTTTGTCTTTGTTGTGAAAAAGTAAATGACGAAATAAGAAATAAAAATGATACCACAAAAAACCTTGAAAGAGTCACTCTCATAAAATCCTCGATTAAGAAAATATTAAGCATATCTGATTATAGATTGATATTATTTTGAAACAAAAAAATCATCTATTTTATTTTTATCACAACAAACGTTACATCATCTTCGGGCTCTCTATCGTTTACCCAACGTGAACCCTCTTCTTTTAGGTATGTAATAATATCGTCAGGCTCCTTTTCTGCAACTTCTTCAAATGAATTTCTTGCACGTTTATATCCATATGCTTCATTATGTTCATTTTGCAATTCGGGAAATCCATCGCTCATTAGCAATAAAGTATCTCCCTTAAACAATTCCATCTCTTTCAACTCATAAGGAAAATTTTCCATCGTTCCCAATGGCATTCCTTTCATCAAATGCTCTTCCATTCTTCTGCTCTCATTTCTGAAAAGGTAAACCGGTGGCATTCCGGCTGCCGACATCAATAATTTATTGTTTTGAATCTTCAGCATTGTCATACACATTGCAAGAGAGTGAAACTGCATTTGTTTTATACATCTGGTCATTTCTTGGAACGTAAAAAGTATATCCGGATTTGCAGCATAACTGTTAAACAAAGATTTAGCAGAAGTAACCATCGTCCCGGCTCTCATACCGTGTCCCGTTGCGTCGCCTAAAACTACTGTTAGCGTTCCATCAATCCCAACGTTAAAATCATAATAATCGCCGCCAACTTCTGTTGCAGTTTTCATATAAACCGCGATATCAAGATGAGGGAACTGAGGTAACTGTTTTGGTAACATGGAGAGTTGTAACTCGCGAGCGCTTTCAAGTTCTTTTGATTTTCTGTCGTTTTCAATTTCTAGGGCACGACGTTCAGCTTCACTTGCTATTGCCTGAAGTTCTGCTTTTTGCGCTCTCAGTTCCGCATTATGAAATCGTTGTTTTACTCTTTCTTTCAATATTAATCTTCTACGTTGAATTCTATCAACTCCGAATACCAATCCTCCCAAAACAAAAACGTATCCGATGTACGCCCAGATAGTACGCCACCAGGGGGACAAAACTCTAATTTTAATGGATGTCCCGGCTTCATTCCAAACTCCGTCACCGTTTGATCCTTTAACTCTGAAGACATACTCACCGGGAGGAAGATTAGTGTAGGAAGCAAATTTTCTGTTATCATAGATCCAGCCTTCTTTGTCAAATCCATCTAACCTATAGGCATATTGATTTTTCTCCGGTCTTGAAAAGTGAATTGCACTAAATTCGAACGAGATGTTGTTTTGGCTGTAAGCAATTTCGATTTCTTTTGTCTCCAGAATACTTTTAGTTAAAGGAGAATTTTCAGAAGAAGGAAAAACTAATTCGTTGGAAATTTTTAATTGTGAGATATTAATTTTAGGCACTTGTTTGTTAATATTACTGGAATGAAATGCATTGAATCCGTTTTGTCCGGCGAAGAATAGTTCCCCGGATTCACTTTTAAATGATGCTCCGTTATTAAAGGTATATCCTTGCAATCCATCCTTTACATCATAATTGATAAAGATAGGGTGTTCAATATCCTTATTGAATTTTGAAATTCCGTTGAGCGTACTCAACCATAAATTTCCATAAGTATCTTCCTCAATTGCCACAACATAATTAGAGGGTAACCCGTCTTTATCGTAAAGAATATTAAACTGCTTTGATTGCCGATCATATTTTATGAGTCCGCCATTAGTGCCTATCCAAATCACCTTCTTTTTATCGACAAAGAGATCATTTATTTGTTTTAAATTTGGAGTGAAAACGGTTTTTGTATTCTCCTGTAGATATCTAAAAGAATTTTTTCTAATATCATACTCACTTAGCCCTGTTGATGTGCCAATAAGAACTGTCCCGTCATCTTGGTATTCTACGTTTGAAATAAATAAATTGTTGATGAATGGTTTTTTCTGACTGGTAGTAATTAGATTTTTATAATAACTCACATTAGAATTAGACAAATCAAATACTTGAATTCCCCATAACGTAGAATCAATCGGCGGTGCCGCATTCCACTTTCCATAAGAATGGCTATCATCAGATTTATATCTTAATGTGTAATTACCCTTATTCAATGTTATTATTCCAACCGTAATTCTATTTTTAGCCAACCCACCAAGATAAAAGGACTCTTTATAATCTGTTTGGCTCCATAGAGTATCCGACTTAGCATCCAAGAGCCAGCCGTAATCAAACATTAGAACATTATTTTGTCCCTCGCCTGCCGATACAATCATTACTTCAGTTTGTTTATCCAATTTGAATTCTTTTTTTAAATCCTGGTAATCACCCACCTCTGTTATTTTTGCTATGGGATTACTCTTTGTATTGAGGGTATCAATAAATGCAAGGAGTCGCAAATCGTATGTGCGTGTGCCAAATGTGGGGATAAATTGTTTCGTCTTATTTTTTGTATCGAATTTTACTAAACCACTGTTCCCGGATGCGATCCAGAGATTTCCATAGTCATCCATTGATTGGCTATAAATATTATCGTAATCAATAACATAGTGTTTTGTTTTATCGCTCAATTCATAATTCGTGATAACATTATTGGAAAGATTCATCATACATAGACCCTTGTTGGTTCCAAGCCATAATTCCTGCATTGAGCCATGTTGAATACTTCTGACGAGATTACTCGGAATTGATTTTGTGTTTCCCTCCTGGTGTTTAAATTTACCAAAAGTTTTTTGATTCAAATTATACTTAACTAATCCGTCATCAGTTCCGAGCCAAATAAAATCATTTATAGCAGGATTTTTATAGATTGACCCGATATATAAACCGGAATTAGAATTTACTTTATCCATCGGATTTGCAAAAAGTCGGAATGGTTCTTTCTGAAAGTCTAATTTTAACAACCCGTTATTTTGGGTCGCGATCCATAATATTCCAAATTCATCCTGATAAAACTTCCAGAATCCATCTGAATTATGTACTGAATTTGGAAGTTCTGATTGGTTTAATTGAGTAAATTCATTTGTCTTCATATTATAACGGAAAATTCCGTTCCCGAACGAGCCGATCCAGAGAAATCCATTATTATCCTGATAAACACCGCTCGTGGCGTTTATCCAAGTGTTATTAGGATTACTAACTTTAGTAAATAAATTTATTTCATTAAAAATACCACTATGGGGATCATAATTATAAAATCCATTTCGACTGCTGATCCAAATCTTTCCTGTTTTATCTTCATATAAATTAAAGAGGATACTATTTCTAAAAATATTTGGATCATTCGGTTTAACATCTATCCATTCGAATAAATTTGTTGCCTCATTATACTTTATTAAACCTTGAAAAAAATAATCTGAATATATCTCTCCGGATGAAGTCTCAAGGATTGCAACAGTGGTACCTGTAGAAGGAGTTTTATTATCGCCATCCTTAATAAAAGTCTTTTGAAATTTCCCGGTCGCTTTGTCAAATTTAAATATACCGGAGGCAGTGGCAAGCCATATTCTTTTTTTGCTGTCTTCAATAATATTAATAACCGTGTTTGATGATATATTGGCATTGCTTGAATCAATTAGAAAAGTAACAAAAGTTTCATTGGCGCGATCATATTTACATAACCCTCCATTTGTACCGACCCACAAGGTTTCATCATTATCCATCATTAGCGAATAAATAAGATTATTTGATAACGATTTTGGATTACCGGGATCATTTTTATAGATCTTAAAATTGTACCCGTCATAGCGGTTCAATCCGTCAGCAGTAGCAATCCATAGAAATCCATATTTGTCTTGTAAAATATCCCAAACTGTTGAGTTTGATAATCCGGAAGGGATAGAGATATGTTCGAAATTATACTTTTGTTGTCCAATAAGTGTGGTAAAGGAAATGAGAAATAAAATTATTATTAAATAATTATTCTTCTTTTTATCTGCGGGCATTGTTGACCTCTTAAACCAATAATAACTACTGGCTGATTATTGTAAAAAAATTTTAGCTATTCCTAGTTAGATAGAGTGCTGTTATATCATCACTTTGCGGCGTATCTGTCGTATGTTTTTTTATATCAGTCATTAAATTTTCAATAAAGGTTCCGGCTTTGTCAGGATTTTTACTCAAGAAAAATAATTCAAGTCTTTCATCTGAATACTCTTTGTTATTTTGATCCATAGCTTCGGTAATTCCATCGGTATAAAAAAGAATTTTTTCGCCTGGCTCTATTTGTATTAAAGCGCTTTCATAGGGGAAAGCGAAATCGAGCATTCCAAAAGCTAAACCGCCTTTATCAAGTTTTATCAATTTTCCATTGTTTGCATAATAGATAGGATTGTGTCCGGCGTTCAAGTATTCTATTGTGCCGGTTATAGGATCAAGTATGGCTATAAAACCAGTAATGTATTTTTCCGGTGTGGAAGCTTTGTAAATAATTTTATTTAATCGTTCGGCTACTTCGGTTAAAATAAAATCGTTTTCAACGTAGGCATTAAGAGATGCATTCAATGTACTTACTAACAATCCTGAGGCAACTCCTTTTCCGGATACATCAGCTATGATGAGAAGATATCTTCCGTCCTTTAATTTTGTAACATCATAATAATCTCCGCCAATTTCTAAAGAAGGAATATTAATTCCCGCAAGGTCATATCCGTCAATTTCAGGAAGTTGCTGCGGAATAATTCTTCTTTGAATTTCGGCTGCCATCTCAATTTCTTTATGCATTCGTTCTTTATCTATGGTTTCGTTGTGCAAATGTTCATTTTCAATTGCTGCTAAAACCTGTCTTGCAAAAGCCGTAAGTAATATTTTATCTGTTTGATCAAAATCTATTATTCCTTTTCTACTCTCTTTTTCAGAAAGAGTAAAAAGATATTTCGCTTTCCCAAATTCAACATAAGTGTCAATCCTTTTCTCGGAATCGAAAACTTTCTTTACATCGGAATTTTCAGGGAATCCAATTGCGGATATTATATCGTTCCCGAAAATTATTTGCAGGGCACCTCGTGACGCATTTGTTAATGCTGCGGCTCTTTCCAATGAAAGTTCGAGTAATGAAGAAGTTTTGTGAAGCTTAGAAATTTCAATGCCGGTATCTATCAAACTGTTAAGTTGCACAACTCTATGATTTAGTGAAAAGTTTAACTGTTTCTCTTTTTTTTGATTTATAAAAGATTGGTATGCATTATCTAATAACTGGAGAAACATCTGGAAGGTAATTTTATCGAGCTCTGTTATTCCGGTTTTATCGATTTTATTCCCGATGACTATTCCCCAAAATGCTCCGTCATTTAATGGTAATGTTGCCATGATGCTGAACTCTTTGTCTCTGAAATATTGAATGTTCGCATTTGTCGAAGTCGTAAGAAATGGGAGACATTCACGGCATTTTTCATTGTAAATTTTAATGCTCTCCCATTCTGATATTTCGTTATGCTTGAAGAATAAGTTTACATCACTTATAAAGAAGTTGCCACGCAAAATGTGGCAAAAAGTAGTGCCAAGTTCTTTAAGTGTGTCTGATCTAGAAAGAAGACCAAATCCTTCCTGAAAAGACTTAACCTGAACAGAAAGTCTGTCAATTATATTATTGTACTCAACTTCATTCATTCAGGGAGTAATTCATTTTTTTTATTAGAAATATTTACCAAGATTTAAATCAGTTTAGAGAAGTTTCAACGCTTCATCCAAACTATCTGCTTTCTTCGCAAAATGGAATAGACCCATTATAGTAAAGGTTTTTTCAATAGATGGATCAAGATTTGTAAAAATTAATTCCCCTTTTGAATGATTTAATTTCTCTATAATCTCTATAAGAAATGAAATCCCAATCGAATTAACAACGTTTGACTGAGCAAGGTTTAAGATCACATTATTGATCCCATTCCCATTATGTTTATAAAATTCATCCACAATTTTTTGTCCACCGATATTGTTGATGTAGCCAGTCGTATTGATGATAACACAATTATCTTTTGTTTCTGTTACTAAAGTAAATTCCGATGACATGTCCAAGACTCCTAGACTAAATTTTTAATTATTGTAATTTTTGTACCGGATGCACCGGATTCAATTATAAAATCATCTGACATAGATTTCATGAGCTTTAGCCCCCAACCTCGTTTATTTGCACTTGATAATTTTTGATGAATTTCCGGATCTTCTACATTCTCAGGTTCAAATCCATGACCAAAATCGGTGACCAGAATTATCAACCGCTCTTTTGTCATTGTGAATTCAACATTTACATAAGGATTTTCGGCACCCGAATATTCAAGACCATTAATAATTGCTTCCGTAACAATTATCTTGGCTTCTCCGATTTTGTCGTTCGGAATTCCTAAATGCCCTCCCATGAGTTGCAAACCTTCAAGAGCTACCAACTCGATATCAGGAACTTTGGGAATTTTGATCTCTAGCTTAATATTATCATTCATCTTTACTCTCAGTTTTTTGAAATTAATAGAAAATAGCTTTAAAATGACTGTATCTATAGACGAGCAACATAAATAAGTTGATAATAGTTCAATGTTTTTAAAAAATTATGGATTTGTTTTTTTTGCTCTCGATCACTTTGATAAAGTTTTGTTCCACCAAAATTCAATATTCTAAAACATCAATCAATTCTAATAGAATAAGCCGGAATGCTATCAATTTTATTTACAACAATCACAGCTAATCAAAATATTTACCTTTACATTGAAGTTAATACCAGAAAAACTCGCGTGACGTTGAATGATCCTCCCAGTCGAGCTTGTTTCCTACTCTGTGTCCCTTAAAAAACAAGTGTCAACTTTTCAAGAAAACTGCTACAGAATTAAACAACTCGGGTTTGAAATTCAACGTTCTACGAATAATGGAATTTTTTCAACCATTGATTTTGTCACCGGAAAAGGGTCAACCATTCGGAATGCTAATACAGTTTTACTGAAAATGCGGTTTTCACAGGTAAATATATTTACCGTTTGAAACAAATTGATAACGACGGTTCTTTTGCATTCAGTAAAGACAAGAAGATTGAACTTAGTAAATTAGCGATGTTTGCTATGGACCAGAATAATAACAATCCTTTTGATCCAACCACTTTTATTATCTCTCAACTACCGGCTAAAGCTATATGACATTAAAAGTTTACACGCAATTGGCAGTGAAGTAACCATCCTTATAAATGAATACAAAGAAGCCTGAACGCACAACTATGTACTAGAATAACGAATTATAACTTATCCAGCAGTGTTTGGTTCTAGACTTTGTGTGCCGGAGACTTTATCCAAACAAAAAAAATGAAACTGTTTAAATATTTATTCTTATGTGACTATAGCCGGGCGTATACTTGCCTGTCCTACTTTTTTTTTGTTTGCAAAATAATTCTAAATGTATTCCATGAGTTTTGCCTAACTGAAAATTACAAAGGATAAAAGTTTGGAGAGAAAGTTAGAGAATATAATTAGCTGCTAACTCCGATATGCATATTTTTGGATAGAATTAGAGTGATATCCCCACCTGGGCGGCAATTAAAAACCTCGATCTTTTTGCAATCGGGAAGAACGGGGCTAATTCTAGACCTGCACTAATTGTTTTAGCCAAATCGATCCCAACCATCCTCGTCATTTCAGCCACATTAAAGAATATTGACAAAGCAAATCCGCCACGTCCGGCATTAACATCGATAGGAGAATTAACTCCATACGTTCCTATTCCAAAATTGACCGGAAACCGATGCCCCGATATTTCGTTTACATAATAAAATCGTATCATCGCACTATAATTGCCGTACTGTATTGTATCTTTTGCTTGTGAGTCAAATAAAACTTTTGGTATCCCAAGCGAAAGACCCATTTCGATCCTCGGACCTCTAACATGGAAATAGCGTGTGAATGAATTGGAGCGATCGAAACCTCCAATTTTTATGGTGTAATCAGGTTCGATATTGATCTTAATTGTAGCCCAATCAGGCAGGGAGTCCACACTTATTTGTACTTGTGCAAATTCTTCCGACTGAATTGCTGCATATGGACCATACGCTCGCCGGTATTGAACTAACATAGCATAATCCCGATCCGGATCGTTGTCACTTCGAAATGTTAAAACACGTCGTTCAAAAGTTTGTGCTGTAATTCCATCTCGCAATAGCACTGTCGTCCTAATAGTGACAAACTGCGGTCCCATTCCCACCCCAATACTATCACGCTGGAATATAACCAGTAGGTTTCGTAACTGACTACGGTCTAGAGTTACAGCAGATTTCTGATCCTTACCACCGGAATCAGGTTCAATGTGAACATACTTACTTATCTGTTCTATTACTTGGTGCTCTTCGACATTTACGATACAATCTGTCGCATAAACATATCGACGTCCTTGGGCATCCTTAACTCTGAGACGAACCCGGTATTGACCCGGAGCACAAGCTTGAGGAATAGTGGCGCTGTATTTGTTTCGGCCAATGGATTTTATTGATGTCTCTTCCATGATTAAAATTGGAATTGCGGAAGATGTTGCCGAACTGTCATTTCGTTGAACTTTGAAAATGACTGAGTCTCCGGGAAAGTAAACGGGTTTATCAATAGAGAGGATTAAAATTTCATTCTCGAGTGATGATCGAATGAGTGTAGGATATCTCTGCTGCGCTTGCGCACTCCATGAGAGTAAAATGCTGAAAATCATAAGATAGAATAATTTGGATTTTTGCATTTTTTTCTTTTTAAAACTTCGTGATAGTGATTATTTAAACATCAATTACCGTTAATCTTTTTTTGTAAATAAATCCTGGAGTGTTTTCCCGACAACGTCCAAATCATGATTAAATCCCCGTTTGAATTCTTCCCATTTATCTTTTCCTTCATACTTATATTCAAGGATCTTTTTCTTTAGCTCGATATTCTTTTGTTCTAACACCAGTACTTCTTTTTCATATTTAGCTTTGAATTTTCGACTTGCTGTTTTAATCTCCACTTTGAATTCATCAATTCTATTTTCGTTTGTGCGGATTCTAAATTCAGCATCGCTCTTGAATTGTTGCCATTCCTTATCATATTCAGCTTGCGCATCTTTCAAATCTTGATTTGCTTGTTGAACGTTTTCTTTAGCGTCTTGAACTTTTTTTTCTCGATTGGTATCACAACCGGTTAATACTGATCCTGCAATTAACATTATAACTGTTAAGATGTAATAATAGGTTTTCATGATTTTCCTTGAAGTTGGTTTAGAAATATCTATTTGCTTTTTTGGTGATATCTGAATCTTGCGTAACCGGGTGCCTCAAATTTCCCGAGGAACTTACCATTATAATTTCGAAAGTATTTTGCGCAATTCTTTTTTTGTTTTCCCAAGTTTATTCTGCAATCCTCCCACTAACTCTTCTTTTTTACCATTTTTTAAAAGTAAATCATCATCGGTCAGATTTGCGAATTGTTGTTTGAGTTTACCGGCGATTTCATTCCAGTTTCCTTTAATTGTCAGCCAATTCATTTGATAGCTCCTTTATGATTTTAATTTATATTTTCAGTCGAAAGTTTTTTAATCACGTTAATATAATATGAAGGAATTAAGGATAGTTCAATCGTTCTAAGGGATGAAAAAGGAACTACATCTTTGGAGTGAGAAAATCTTACAATCAAGAAGATTTTGTTTTTGTCTAAATAGTAATAAATGTTTTTCTTTTTCGCTTATCAAAACGATACTTAAAAATTGGTTAAGGACCGGCTGTCTCTTAAAGTGTTCCAGTTTTTATTATAGGACACAGAGGGGAAAATGGCATCGGAGTGCTTGCCTCTAAAGACCAACAGAATTGTTCTTAATAAAATCCGTAGATCAACCAAAAGCGAAGTCTGTTCATTGTAGTAAATATCAAGATCAATCAAATTTTCTATCCCTTCGTTTCTATTGCCGAAGACTTGCCACATACCTGTAATTCCCGGTTTTACGGAAATTAAGTTTCTAACACGGTAATGCTGTGGATAATTATTTTTCAACATCTCTAGGTCGCTCATGGATAAAGGGCGGGGACCGGGTGAGTAAATTTCGATGTAGCGCCAGGCTTTTGCAGGGATTAGGCAGCGGTCAATAAACAATTTATATTTCTGAACTTTGAAGTGTAGAGATGCACGTCCACTTCTTATTCAAAGATTGTTTTCAATCAAAATCCAACAACATTGCCGACTCCACTTCGAAGAGCAAACCACACAAACTGGGTAAACGACTCGTCCGGTTTTCGTGTATATTTTATTTCACCGATCTTCATCAAACCTTTTTTATCCGGCATGTTGGTTCCGCGGATAATAAATGTTTTACTTAAGAGAGAGGATATCCGATTGAAAATTCCATTTTCACTTCCGGTATTTTTGTTGAGAACGGCAATGGTTAGATCCTTGTACACAACTCGCAATGTACCGCTTGCATACCCCGAATTAACATTGATATTAAATGATGCAGACTGAAGAACTCCGGATTTAATACGGTGATGTTCACCTGCTTCAATGAATGAATTTAGTTTGGTCACATCCATCGTGCCAAGCGAACCGGAATATCGTAAGGAAAAATCCGTTGACGTAAGAGGAATTGCCATAAACAGTTTCATTGTGCCGGAATTCATAAAAAGTCCCGCACCATGAAGAACTGCAGTACCAGGGTGAGCTATATGATTAGCAATTCCACTTACTGAAGCATTAACTTTATTAAATGTAACCACTCCAGGTTTTGCTCCTACAGCAAACCTCTCACTATAATTCAACCGTCCATTTATGATTTTCAAACTATCTACCCTAACTATTTCCTTCATCGAAGAGAGAGCTTCGTTCGGCATCTGTGGATTTGATGAGTTCTTGTCGTAGGGCTTATCCATATTCACAAAAATATCAGCAAACACATCATGTAGATTAATGCTTCTGGCATCATAGATATTTCCTTGAAGCAATGCAAGAAAATCCAAACCCATTATTTTTATTCGAGAAATATTAAAACGAAACCTGGTTTGCCTGAACTCGCTTTTTGCGAAAAATTGTTCATCGCCTAGTAAAGAATAATACTTAATTGAATCAGACGTCATTTCAGAATCGGGTATCGAGATATGAAGCGTTCCAAAACGAATTTCATTCCGAGACTGATGAAAATTAAGTTCAATTTTTTGTGCATCTATTACTGAACTTGAAAGAGAATTAGGAGTAAAATTTCTTTGTTGAAGAATTTTCATCGCACCGATTCCGCTAACGTAGAATGAAGCGACACTGCAGGTAAACTTGCTAGTCTTCAGTATGACAGAATCACACCTTAAACGATTTTTCCAGATATTATAATTCAAGTCGCCAAGCTGTATTGAGTATGCCGGATAAGCATTTGTAAAGGCTTTTGTAATTCGGTCTTTTAAGAATGTGTCGATAAATGGACCCGAAAAGAAAATGAATATCAACACAAAGATGAGTATGACAGCACCAATAATAAAACTTGTATACTTCACAACTTTCAGCAGCGATAGTTTTTTCCAATTGGAAAATGAATTTTTGAACTGTGATGTTTTTATCATAGTCCTTTCTTCTTCTTCGATATTCGTGTAGAAATTTCATTGAACTTTTCTGATCCGAGCAACACAGCAATCCATTGTGTGCTTTCATTACTTTCAAATGCAAACTTTAGTGTCATCGTAAGAGGTATGGAAAGAATGGCACCGATGAAACCGAGCAGACTGCCCCAAAAAATCAGTGAGACAAAGACAACCAATGTAGAGAGACCAAATTTTCTACCCATCAGACGTGGTTCAATCACATTACCTATTATGAATCCAATGAGCACATTACCAGCAATTACAAGCAAGGCGCTCCCCATTCCGAATTGAACAAATGCCAGAAGCGCTGCAGGAACAGCGGAGATAACAGCACCGATATTAGGTATATAATGAAGGAGAAATGCAAGGAATCCCCATAGAACAGGGAATTGAACACCGAGAATTTGCATCCATACAGCAATTAAGATTCCGGCAACCAGGTTGATAATAGTTTTTATGACCATATAGCGTTTCATATCAACAACGAATTCTGTGAACCTGGGAAATACCTGCTTAGGATCACCGAGAATAGCGCGGAGTTTTACAGGAAAGCTTGAGACTTCGAGCAAGATAAAGGTTACGGTAAGAAGGATCAGGACAAGATCGGATAGAGCAGAACTCAATCCCGAAAGCAATCCGGCAGTAAGTCCCATTATTGCTTCCGGGTTGACATACTCTAGAAAAAATTTTTCGGTGCCTACAATACCCTTGCTTGTCAAGAGTACACTAAACTCTAAGACTTGTTCTCGAATGCGTGATTGCAGTAAGGGCAGTTCGTTTGAAAAGCTGCTAACTGATGTACCGATTTGTGCGCCAATAAGAAGTAAAACAATTATCATAGCAGCCATAACGATCAGCACAGCAAATCCGGACGGAATACGTTTTTCCTTTAACCAGAGTACCGGCGGGGTTCCAAGTAGAGCAAGGAAAAAAGAGATAAGGAACAAAACAACAACCGATTGTGCAAGGTTAATCCCTGCGATTATAACTACAAGAGCAGCCGCGATAACGATAAAGTGAGTACCGCTTGGAGCATTATTTATTTTATCCATGTGTCGCAGTTATGGTAGATTAAAGCGCACGCCGACCATTAATAATTCTTACCAAGACCACTATAACTGCAATTACAAGTAGAACATGAATAAAACTTCCTATAACAGGGAATGCGACCAATCCAAGAAGCCACAAAACTATCAGAACAACCGCGATTGTGAATAACATGTAAGTATCCTTTCAGATTAAATTTTATTGTTTAACACATATGTTAAGGTAGCATGAGAAATGAAGTAATTCAATCGTACAAAGGGATGAAAATGGAACTACATCATTTGGATGAGCAGGAATGTTAAAGCTCAAGTACTACAGTATCATGGGTTAAAAATATAGAATCATTGCTTCGCAAATGTATAAATCTCACCATCTTTCAGTTGAACAACTTTTACTATGGGTCTACTCTTCTGCAATTCATCAATAGTAAATAAAAAATTGCGGTCCATATTGTTAAACCAAACGAGACAGACTTTATTTTTCTCATTATAGATATCAATTATCGCCGGATTTGTATTAAGAAGTTGAGGAGAATTATACATAGTCTTAGAAGGGCTCCATTTGGTATCTATGTTTGCTAAAATGTAAACAGCTTCAGGCGCATTACTGTAAAATGAATATTCTGATTCAAGTTTTTTGTGGTTATTAAGATATCTGATTACAGAGTTGTCCTTCCACACTTTGCCGCTGTACTCCCCTCCGGAATCTTCAATGTATTCTTCGATGTTATAAATTGTTCGTGTAACATGGTATCTCATCCAAAACATAACTCCAACTAAAAATACGATTGATAGAAATCTTCGGTGAAAGTACTTTGATAACCGTGTTAATATATGATCCAGAATTAAGAATATTATAAAAAGCAAAGGCACAAAAACCGGAGATAATAATCTATTGGCAATTTTGTCATATGCAGTGGTTGTTGAAGAGATAATTATAATTCCAGAATAAAATATTACAAAGAGTAATGCCGGACCTATTTGTTTTAGTTTTAGTTCATCTTCCTTTGCTCGATTCATAAAAATAATTCCGGCAATAATTCCACCACATACTACGAGACTTAAAAATAAAAGTTGCTGTCCGTTCATTTGAACAGGTGAAAACCATTTTAACATTGTATTGAATGAGAATATGAGATTCTCGGTAAACGTGTAAGATGATTTAGCCCGATGCCCAACGAAAGTACCTGATAAAAAATAGTTTCTTAGTATCCAAAAAGCGGTTGGCAAAATTGTGATGAGTAGGAAAATGATTAAATGTCGAAACATCACTTTAATAGTTTTGCTTCCCCAAAGAAAGATGCTTATTGAACCCGTTAAAATGATGATGACCCCAACATAACGTGTTAAGCAAGCCAATGCTGCCGCCGATGAAAAAAGAAGTAGGGATACGATTGTTTTCTCTGACTTATAAATATCAAAATAGTACAGGTAGAGAAGTACAAGCAATATGAAAAGCGGTTCCGATAATGCAAGTAGCATGATTTGAATAAATACAAAGGAAACCAAGATGGATGCGGTTCCGATTATTGTTAACGGCAAAGACTTCAAAAGTTTTAACAAAAACAAACCGGAGTAATAAATGATTAAACCGAAAAATATTGCATTTAAATACCCTGCTGATATCAAAGGGTCTAGTAGAAATATTTTTTTTACTGCCGCTAATAAAAACGGATAAAGAGGAGGCTGGAGAACAAAAAAGTAACCATCATAATTTACAAAACCCATACCATCAGAAATATGTCTTGCAACGGATATATATGCTACAGAATCCGGTGATACGCTTGCGCCATTGCGGCTGGTTAGAAGAAAGATTGAGATAGCACCGATTAGTGCCAATATTACAATCGGTATTTGAGAGAGTAATTTATTTTTGTTTCCCAGAATCATTAGATTAAAAGGATTAAGTTTAACAACAACCAGTAGCATCCACTATTAACAAATCTTTGTGCAGTAAACCGTAATTACAAATCCCCGGCGGAAGATAGTATTCAAAGACCAGAGGAAAGAAAATTTTTTAAGAATGACTTTGTCTCAAAATATTTTTTGTTGCTATAACAAACTTCCTAAGGCAATAGCACCGGAGATAATTATTAAAACACCTGCTATTTTGTTTACCCATTGCAGACCGATGATATCCAATTTATTTCTAAAGAGTGTAACACCGGAACTAAGAGAGAGAAACCATAAACATGAACCTGAAAAAATTCCCACAACAAGAACCGACGCTGATAAAAAACTGAGCCCATTCCCCAAACCGAGTGCCGCAAATACAGCAATAAAAGCAAAGATGGTCATAGGATTAGTGAGCGTTAGAAAAACTGTAGTGAAATATGATCTGAAAATTCCGTTACTGTTGAAAGGAATCTTTGGATCAACAGGGCGGGCGCGAAAAGTCCTTACGCCAAGGTAAAGCAACAGCGCACCTCCAACGAGTCGTATCCAAATTCTTTGATTAACAAGCGTAGTTGAAATAACCGTTAGTCCAAATGCCGCAACGCAACCATAAAGAAAATCTGCAGTTGCAGCACCAAACCCTATTATCATACCACGCAAACGCCCCTCCGTAAGTGTTTTTCGGATACACATTATTCCGATGGGTCCGATTGGTACTGCCATCGCAAATCCAATAATAATTCCTTTGAGGAAAAGAATTAGCTCCATTTTTTCATCTTTGATATAGCTTATTGACGCTGAAAACATTCAGCGTCGAAATAAGCTTAATGTTGAAATCCCATATGATTCACTTTTAACAGATGAATATTATCATTCATAATCATCCTCTCTCAAATATTAGTTAAGTCCACCGTTTTCAGCAGCGTTTTTGAGTTTCTCGTTTGCAAAAACAGCAATCTCGACTCGTCTATTCATCCGTTTTCCATCCACAGTTTCATTTGAAGCAACAGGTTCGCTTTCACCGAATCCAACGACTGAAAATCTTGAAGAAGTAACTCCTTGCATTTGAGTATAATCCGACACTGATTTAGCCCTTCGTTCGGATAATGTTTGATTGTATTGTTCTGTACCATCAGAATCGGTATAGCCGGTTACAAGGATATTGGTATCCGGGTATTTGTTTAGTATTGCAGCAAATTTTTTGATATTAGTTTTAGCTTCAGGTTCAAGGGTTGATGAATTAGTTGCAAATAAAATTCCTGAATCGAAAGTAATTTTTATACCTTCGCCAACTCTTTCTATTTGTGCTCCTGAAATATCTTTCTTCATTTCGGCGGCTTGCTTATCCATATGGTTTCCAATCAAGACTCCTGCCGTACCGCCAACAGCAGCACCTATTATTGCGCCCAGGGCAGTGTTCCCTGCATAGTGACCAATTACTCCGCCAACCACTCCACCGCTGGCTCCACCTATCACTCCACCTTTAACGGCGTTGCTTGCGCTGCAGCTGTATAGAAAAATTGATGCGGCAAATGTTGAAATTAAAAATAACACTTTTATCTTTTTCACTTTGATTCTCCAATACTCATTTAGAACGTTAATTTGTTTTATTTGTTTAGTAATTAATAGAAGCGGCGTTAACCATGCCGCGTCTATAATTATTTTCTTTCTCTATAAAAATCTACTTGATATCTTTTGAGAGTAATTTTATCTCGACTCTTCTGTTCATAGATCTTCCCTCAACAGTTTCGTTAGTAGCAACCGGATTATCTTTTCCGTATCCAACTATTATTAAATTATTTCGTTTAGCACCTTGGCTTACAAGGTAGTCAACAATAGCTTGAGCTCTTTGTTTCGAAAGCTTTTTGTTATAACTATCTGAACCAATAGCATCTGTATGTCCGCCGATTTCCCATTTGTAATTAGGATGCTCATTTATAGTGCTAACAAGACCTTCAAGCGCAGCATACGCGCTAGGCAATAGTTTTGATTTATTAAATTCAAAATTAGTGTCTCCGCTAAGAACTAAAGATTCTATTTCAGTCTGCTTAATAATTATTACACTATCTTTCTTAGGAGGACATCCTTCAGAATTTACCTCGATTCCTTTTGGCGTGTTAGGACATTTATCAAGATAATCAGGAACTCCGTCACCATCGCCATCAAGCGGGCAACCGGATGCATCAACTGTAGCCTTGGGAGGAGTGTTAGAGCATTTATCAAGATAATCAGGAACTCCGTCACCATCGGAATCAAGTGGACAGCCGGAGGCATCTACTTTTACACCTGTTGGAGTGTTAGTACATTTATCAAGATAATCAGGAACTCCGTCACCATCGGAGTCAATCGGACAACCAAGCGCATCAACTTTTACTCCTGGAGGTGTATCCTTGCAAATATCTTTTGAATCAAGAACGCCATCGCCATCACTGTCTAAATCATCCACTCCGCCGAAGTAAAAAGTTAATCCCGCTGTACCGGTATAGATTATATCACTGCCTGAACCGGCTGGGGCTAACAAATCTAAACGATCTTTACCACCAAATGTAATTCCACTTGTCATATTAAGACTTATGTTTTTCGATAGTAAAAATTTCAAACCTGCATCGCCGTTAAAAACCGTATTAAAGGTACTCGCAAACCAGAGACCGGAAACACCGGCACCCACCCAAGGGTATATGTTTTCGATAATGGGGACTGTATAAAATGCCCCTATGCCTAACATGGTTATTTTGGTTGAAAAATTATTTGGCTCCCAGGAAGGTCGTCCCCCATTTCCAGAAATCGTTCCCATCTGGCCGAAAAGTCTTAATCCAAAATTTCCCGCACTTGAGGAAGGGAAATAGTATTCCAGAGCGTCTTTAATGACAAAATTAAAATCACCAGACTCATAATCAGTAAATGATTTCGTGAATCCGAGTTCACCGGTAAAACCGAATAAGTTCGACAAAGAGTTTAGCTTTGGGGTTACAACCGCCTCTTGTGCTATACTAAACTGAGCAAAACCCAAAAGCATGAGCCAGTTGATCGTTAAAATTATATTTTTAAAACTTTTCATCATGTTTCTCCAAAAATGTTTTAGAACTTTTTTCTTCCCCCCGGTGTAATAATTAATAGAAGCGGTTTTAATTTTGCCGCTTCTATTAACATTATTTATTATTTCCTTAAATCTACTTAACATCCTTTGAGATTAATTTAATCTCAACTCTTCTGTTCATAGATCTTCCTTCAAGTGTTTCGTTAGTAGCAACCGGATTATCTTCTCCATAGCCTACTATTTTTAGATTATTTCTTTTAGCGCCTTGGCTTACAAGGTAGTCTACAACTGATTGAGCTCTTTGTTTTGAAAGCTTTTTATTATAATTATCTGAACCGACTGCATCCGTATATCCACCAATTTCCCATTTGTATTTAGGATGTTCATTTATAGTGCTTACAAGTCCTTCAAGAGCAGTATATGCATTTGGAAGTAGTTTTGACTTATTAAATTCAAAGTTTGTGTCTCCGTTAAGAACTAAAGATTCTATTTCAGTCTGTTTAATAATAATTACAGTATCTTTCTTAGTAGGACACCCTTCAGCATTTACCTGGGTACCCAATGGTGTATTAGGGCATTTATCAAGATAGTCAGGAACACCATCTTTGTCAGCATCAAGCGGGCAGCCGTTCGCATCTACAGTAGCTTTGGAAGGTGTGTTTGAACATTTATCGAGATAATCCGGAACACCGTCAAGATCAGAATCAAGCGGGCAACCTTTTGCATCTACTTTAACTCCGGCTGGCGTGTTAGTGCATTTATCGAGAACATCGGTAACACCATCGCCATCAGCATCAAGCGAGCAGCCGTTTATATCAACGGTAACTCCGGTAGGTGTGTCAGAGCATTTATCGAGATAGTCTGGAACACCGTCTTTATCAGCATCAACCGGGCAGCCGAACTCATCTACTTTAACTCCCAAAGGAGTTCCTACACAAGCATCATCGGAATTGGGAATGCCATCTCCGTCTGAATCAGCATCCCTACCAAAATAATAAGATAAACCAGCAGTAAACGTGTATAACAAATCATTATTAGGACCGGATTGTACATCATCCAGATAATCTTTAGTGGCAACGATTATTCCGGCCGCTAAATTAACACTCATATTTTTCGATAGCATAAATCGTAAACCTGCATCGCCGTTATAAGCTAACATATATTTTGTGTACTTTTGTGCTGCATAATTTGGCAACGTGTTTCCGTTACCGTCCTTAGGATAAAACCACATATTGGAAAGACCAAAGCCCACCCAAGGGTAAATAGCATCACCCATAGAAAGAGTGTAAAGTACTCCGCCACCGTATGCATCAAATTTGGTTGAAAATTCTTGCGCTAACCAAGGAGATGCACCTGTTCCGGAAATAAATCCCGATTGTCCAAAAACTCTGAATCCAAAATTTCCTGCACCTGTAGAAGGAAGATAGTATTCGAAGGAAGCCTTACCGGTGTAATTAATTTTCTTATTAGTATAATCAGTAAATCCCAAGGTTACTCCTAGTTCACCGGTAATACCGAAAACGTTAGACATAGAGTTTTCTTTTGGGGTTTCGACTGCATCTTGCGCCAGATTAAACTGGGCAAAGCCCAAAAGCATTAGCGATATGAATGTAATTAGTTTCATTTTATGATCCTTTTTTATTAATAAATTATGCACAATTATTTTCTGTTAATTAAAGAAAAATCTTATTCCAAGTCCGGCATCAATCCCGAAGCCGGTAACCGGGGTAAGCTGAAATACCGGTACTAACTCAAGAAATACATCTATAGGAGTTGCACGAGGAAGCCAGGCTATACCAAATACGCCTCTTACGCCAAGTGAACCGTCATAACCTCCGCCACTGTTGTACCTGCCTCCGATTCCGTAATAGAGAGGAAATCTTTCGGATGAATTTATTGCACTGAATGAGTGCCACAGATAATCCATGTGAAAATGGAGGCGGCTCTCCCCATTGTAGTAGTAATTGTCGCGTGAAATACGGTCACCGCCGACGGCAACACCAAGACCGAAATCGAAAGCGTTTACTCTTGAGGTCCAGAGTTTTGCGCTTAACCCCGTTGGTTCTCCTAAAACAAGTCCAAGTCCAAATCCATGATCCTGCGCTGGAATTGGTTTTGCGAGGATCAAGACTATCCCTAAAACCATTGCGAACAAAATACTTTTTTTCATACCATAACTCCTTTTAATAATTGTAAAATATATCTTTTGCATTTTCAGATTCTCCTAATTTTATTTGTTACATAAACTTTTTTGCACGCACTACAAACTATAAGAAGTGAACAGCCAAATCAATCGGACGAGAGGATGAAAAAGGAACTAATCCTTTTGGTTGAGTAAAATTTGTTTTTTGCGGAAAATTTATAAGTGCTTGATAGTTTGTTCATGGTAGCGGAAGTTCTCTCAACACCTTTATGCACAGCCTCGAATAAGAACATAGGTTAACGATTCAATTGATGGATGAACCGTTAACCTTTTAAAGTTTGTTACAGCTTCGCGATTACATCGCGTATTTGTTCTTTGGTTTTCCCAAGTTTTTGTTGAAGTCTTCCTAACAGTTCTTCCTCTTTCCCCTCTTTGAAGAGTAGATCGTCGTCGGTTAGTCCGGCAAATTTTTGTTTGAGTTTGCCGGCAAGTTCGTTCCAGTTTCCTTTAATATTGAGCTTGTCCATTTGTATTTCCTTTTAATTATTTAGTTATATATCATTTATCAACTTTAAACTAGCTCTTGATAAGAGTTCGGTTTCAATTTTATTTTTTATTTTTCCCTTGTCCGCCTTTTTTCTTGTTGTCACTTTTATTCTCACGTTTTTGTCCTTTGTCATTTCCATTATCTTGCTTTTGCTGCTTGATAAAGTTATTATGCTCAGGATGATTTTTATTTACAAAATATTTTGAATCCCGGCTATCGCGGATTATTCGTTGATCGTGACGACCTTTATATGAGGCATATTTTATTCTATAGGTTTCATGATTTCGCCACGGTTCACGTTCATTCACTACTACTTTATAGCCATTATATAAGTTATAATTAACATAACGCGGAGGCAAAGATGAACTACTAATCCAACGTACTCCATTATTATAGTAAAAAAGATGTTGAGGTACATAGTAGTAACTATCTATGTCAGGTAAATAATAGTATTGAACTGCGTCATAACCAACAGGACCCCAAACCGGTTGGCTGCCGATATTGAAATTTAGACTAAACTGCACTTGTGCTTTTAGAGGCGCCCCAAGAAAAATTAAAATTCCCGTAATTAGGATGGGTAAATATATTCTTCGCATTTTTAGATTCTCCTTATAGGATTAATTATATCGTATTGGTATGGTACGCTACACCAAACTTTTTAGAACTTAGATCGCATCATCCGGTTTATCTGGAATGGGTTAAAAGTCCCTGTTACTTTATAAGTTACAGGGACTTTCATACATTGCTTAAAAACTTTAGTTACCTAACAATTTTGAAAACAATTCTTCTGTTCATTGTTCTGCCTTCTTCAGTCTCATTGTTTGCAACAGGGTTTCCTTTTCCGAAACCGACAGTTGTAAGTCTGGTTTCAGCTATACCTTTAGAAACAAGATAATTTTTGACTGTCACAGCTCTTTCAACTGAAAGTTCCTGGTTGTATTCATCGGTGCCGATATAATCTGTGTATCCTTGGATCTCAACATTTGCCTTGAATCGTTCGTTCAATAAAATCACGGCTTTATCAAGCACTGGGTATGATTCAGGTAAAAGGTCTGATCTATCAAATGCGAAGTTTACTCCAACCAGAACTAATCTATCTTCTGAAATTGCTGCAATATATCTATCAACTGCAACTTCTTTAATAACTTCTTTAGGGATATGCTTCTTAATCATATCTTCAATTTTGCCATAATCGGTCATGTCTTTCATTTCCATGGTCATTGGCATGGTCATTCCCTGGCAAGGCTCGCACTGCGGTGATGGTTCGCCTTTTTCAAAAAAGTAATTCAAACCGGCGCTAAGAACTATATAAGAATCGTGTCCATTCACTTCTTTCGAGACATCAGGAATAATAGTTCCGTCAAGCTCTGAATTGTTTGTTTGATGATAACCAAACTCTGTCACTAAACTCCAACGTGTACTTATCTTGAAATCGGCGCCAAGACCGAGATTTAATTGCGACCCGAATTTGTTTTTATCGGGAAATGCTGTTTGTGCGTTAGTTACGCTTTTATAATTTCCGCCAACTCCGGCAAACAGATAAGGTGAAACCGGTGCGCAGGGAACAAGATAATAGAGCAAATCAAGATCGCCGGTGATTAGGTTTGTTGTTACGTTAATCTGGTTAAGCGAAGCGTCAATCCATCGTCCTGCGAGGTGTCCGTAACCGCCTTTTAATCTTAATCCAACATGCTCAGAAAAATTTCGTTGGATTGAAAGATATGCCCCGTAATCTGAATTTAAAGTGTTTATGTTTACCGAATAAAATCTGGGATAACTTAAACCAAAGCCGAATGCCCAGCTATCGGTTACTGTTTGCGCTTGTGAAACACCAATGTTAATTAATAACATCAATGCAAGCGTGATAAAAAAATTTTTCATTTCATGTTTCCTTTTATATTTTTCGAAATTCTGTTTAACTCAATTTTAGTAAATTTATTTCCAAACTCTTTTCCAAAACGTACAAACTATTTAGTAAGCTTATTTTGAAAAGAAAGGTGAGGAGGGTTAAATCTCCTCACCCTAAAGCCTATGGGCGCTTATCAACAATATTTGCATCCAATGTTACTGCTGCAATTCTTGTCAACGCTCTACCGCGCAATGTTGCACCGGTTGTAAGCGTTATTGCTTGATCAGCAAGGATATTTCCATAAAAGATAGAGGTGGTACCAAGTGTTGCTGAAGTACCGACCGACCAATAAATGTTTTGCCATTGTGCACCACCTGCAAGAACAACACTTGTTCCGGCATCCGTGATGAATGTAGAGCTCATTTTGAAAACCCAGACAGCATTCACATCGCCTTTGGCGTCAAGAGTTAAAATCCCTTGTGCTCCAGTTCCTGAAATACCACTTGATGATCCGTTCACATAAAGGCCAGGGGCCAGAGTCAATCCACCCAGTTGTCCCGGCAATGAGATTGCATTTAATGATCTTGCTTGAGCTTCGTTATAAGCGGTAGTCAAATCACCTATCGCTGTACCTACAAGAGGATCAGCAGCTGTATAAAGTGTTCCGACTACAACTCCCGGAGGGAATCCATTGATTGTTGGTGTAGGAAATGCTCCAACATCACCATAAATGGTTGTAAGACCGGTGTTAGAGACTCCGGAGCCGGAGAGAATGGCAAAGTTTCCTGCAGACCTAAGATCTATTCCTGCCATACCTAAGACAAAATTAGCCACTAATGTTGTGTCGTCAGTTATTGTAAACGTCATACTAGCATTTGTCGACACAATATTTCCGGTTACTTTCTCTGTCCAGTTAACAAATTGGTATCCAGATTTTGATGATGTACTTATTGTTACTACTTCACCTAGATTAAATGTACCGGCTCCGTATAAATTTCCGGCGCCCACTGGACTTGATTCTAACACTACTTTATACCCTGTTGTAAGAGTAAAGTTTGCAACTAATATTCTGTTGCTTCTTATATTGAACTGATAATCTGGAAGTATCGATACTACATTTCCGTTTTCTGTCCATGTATTAAATGTATATCCAGCATTTGCGCTTGCAGTTACTGTTACTGAAGAGCCTGAATTAAATGTACCGACTCCACTTATAAATCCGACTCCACCTAAAGTACCGCCTAACAATGGATTTGACTGTAGCGTTACTGTATATGGTATAACGGTTGTGAAGTTCCAAACATAGTTGCTTGCCAGAGCAATACCTGCAGTATCCTTAGCCCCGGTTGTAATCGTGGCTGTATATGTTGTATTTGCTGTGAGGTTGCTTGACGGTGCAAAAGTAGCCTTTGTGCCGGAGTAGGACACAAAGCCTTGAATTGGTGTTGAACCTTGCATTAAGGTAAATGTTGATGTGCTAATAGTTGAAGCATCCATTGTCTTACTAAAAGTTGCGGCGATTTGTTTGTTCAAAACCACACCTATTGCAAGATTAAGAGGATCTACGAGACTTACTGTCGGTGGAATAACAACTACTGCTGCGCCTGTTGTAAAGCTCCATACATAGTTGAGTACAAGAGCATTGCCTGCTAGGTCCTTAGCTCCGGTTGTAATCGTAGCTGTGTATACGGTGGTTGCCAAGAGATTGCTTGACGGTACAAAAGTGGCAATAGAACCAGAGTAGGAGACAAAGCCTGCTACTGAGGTTATACCTTGCTTCAAGGTAAATGTTGCTGTAGTAATAGTTGAAGCATCCATTGTTTTACTAAAGGTTGCGGCTATTTTCTGATTCAAAGCCACACCCGTTGCAAGATCAAGTGGATCTGTGAGACTTACTGTTGGTGGAGTGACGACCACTGCTGCGCCTGTAGTAAAACTCCATACATAGTTGGTTGCAAGAGCATTGCCCGCAAGATCCTTAGCCCCGGTTGTAATCGTGACAGTGTATACGGTAGTTGCTAATAGATTATTTGCCGGTGCAAAAATTGCAGTTGTTCCGGAGTAAGAAACAAATCCGGAAACTGACGTTGTCCCTTGCATTAAGCTATATGTCGATGTTTGAATAGTTGAAGCATCCATTGTCTTACTAAAAGTGGCGGCAATTTTCTGATTCAAAGCCACACCCGTTGCAAGATTAAGAGGATCTGTGAGACTTACTGTTGGTGGAGTGACGACCACTGCTACGCCTGTAGTAAAACTCCATACATAGTCGATTGCCAGAGCATTGCCTGCAAGATCCTTAGCTCCGGTTGTAATCGTGACAGTGTATACGGTAGTTGCTAATAGATTATTTGCCGGTGCAAAAATTGCTGTTGTGCCTGAGTAGGAGACAAAGCCTGAAACTGACGTTGTACCTTGTTTCAAGATAAATGTTGACGTAGTAATAGTTGAAGCATCCATTGTCTTACTAAAGGTTGCGGCTATTTTCTGATTCAAAGCCACACCCGTTGCAAGATTAAGAGGATCTGTTAGGCTTACTGTTGGTGGAGTAATAATCACTGCTACGCCTGTTGTAAAGCTCCAATGATAGTTGATTGCAAGAGCATTGCCCGCTAAATCCTTTGCCCCGGTCGTAATTGTTGCAGAATAAACAGTATTTGGTAAAAGGTAGATATATGGTGCAAAAATTGCTGTTGTACCTGAGTAGGAGACAAAACCTGCAATAGGTGTTGTTCCTTGCTTTAAGGTAAATATTGCTGTAGTAATAGTTGAAGCATCCATTGTCTTACTAAAAGTGGCGGCTATTTTTTGATTTAAAGCCACACCTGTTGCAGCGTTAAGAGGATCTGTGAGACTTACAGTTGGTGGAGTGACGACCACTAATGCACCTGTTGTAAAACTCCAATCATAATTATTTGCCAGAGCATTTTCTGCTAGATCCTTCGCTCCGGTTGTAATTGTGGCTGAATATATAGTATTTGGTAAGAGGTTGCTTGCCGGTGCAAAAATTGCGGTTGTACCGGAGTATGAGACAAAGCCTGAAACAGGTGTTGTACCTTGCTTCAAGGTAAATGTTGCTGAAGTAAAAGTCGAGGCATCCATCGTCTTACTAAACGTTGCGGCTATTTTCTGATTCAAAGCCACACCCGTTGCAAGGTTAAGAGGATCTGTGAGACTTACTGTTGGTGGAGTGATGACAACTCCTATACCTGATGTAAAGCTCCATACATAGTTATTTACAAGAGCATTGCCTGCCAAATCCTTTGCTCCGGTTGTAATCGTTGCTGTATATGCGGTATTTGGGAAGAGATTGACATCCGGCTTAAAAATTGCGGTTATACCGGAATAGGAGACAAAGCCTGAAACCGGCGTTGTGCCTTGCAATAAAGTAAATGTCGATGCGGTAATAGTTGAAGCATCCATTGCCACACTGAAAGTTGCGGCAATTTTCTGGTTGATAGGCACACCTGTTGCGCCATTAAGAGGATCTGTCAGACTTACGGTTGGGGGAGTGATGGCCGCGGCTGCGCCGGTTGTATAGCTCCAAACATAGTTGGTTGCCATTGCGCTTCCAGCAACATTCTTAGCCATTGTAGTAATCGTAGCAATATAAACGGTATTAGGCGCAAGATTACTTGATGGTGCAAATGTCGCCGATGTGCCTACATAAGACACAGTACCTGATACAAATGATGATCCTTGCATCAGGGTAAATGATGCGGTAGTAATCGTTGCAGAATCCATCGCCTCACTAAATGTTGCGGTGATCATCTGATTGAAAGGTACAGCTACTGCGTTATTAGCAGGATTTGTTGAACTCACTGTTGGTGTAGTGATGGGCGGAGGAGAATTGAGTCCGATCCTTTCGTCGCAACCGGTCATGATCAAGACCAGTAGCAGTGGGGTTAACCACATCTTCAAATTGATTTTCATTTTGTTCATAATAAATTAACTCCTTTGTTAAATTAGTTTTCGTTATTTACTTGTTACCAACTTACCTAGATATAGGGCGTTTGTAAATCAGGCAAAAGGATGAAAAAGGAACTACATCTTTAGGATGATACAGCCTTGAGTTGAAGCCGTTATTCCTTAGAGAAATTAATTGTAGATTAACCATTTGAATACCTTTATAAGACTTTTTTATGTGTTGCTTCGAGTAAAATAATTGACTACTTCCAAACTCAATTGCAATGCCTTTTTCTCCTTATTATACTTAAACAATAATTGATCGCAACGCTGTGATACTAGAATCTCTATATTAATGACAATTGTGTGAGGAGTGTTTTTGGGAGTCGGGAATAGTATTGACTCACTCACATTACGCAAAGAGTCTTAATTGTAATCTTAATCCTACTCTTAATCGGATTAAAAATTGAGTAAGATTACGATTACGAGCAAGATTAAGAATTTCATGCGTAACAATACTGACTCACTAATGATAACTTTCATTGCTACGATCTAAGGTTGGATGCGGATTGACGTAAATTGTGTTTAGTATTTTTTGTTTTCAAAAAGTTCCTAAAGAGTTAGTGAAAATGAAGTGCGACTTGTTTCGTTGTTTAAAAAATTCCACCACTTGGACTTAAACATGTTACAACGCGTAAATTTTACGCGTTGTAACACAAACATACTTTATCAATAAGAACTACTTCATGAGAATTAACTTCTTCGTTGAGACGAATGATCCGGCTTCCAAACGGTAGAAGTAGACACCGCTCGAAAGACTCAGTCTAGCTTCGCTCGTGTTAAACGATACTATATAATTTCCTGCTTCCTGATTGCCGTTTACAAGTGTAGCAACTTCATTACCAAGTACATCATACACTTTGAGGGTAACCAAATCGGCATTCGTAATTGTGTATTGAATCTTCGTGGATGGATTGAATGGATTTGGATAGTTCTGAGAAAGTGTAAATCCATCTGGAGCATATTCAGTCCGGACAGTAGTTTCCACCAAGACTCCGCCGATTGTATTATTGTGTAGTGAAACAGAGTCTGTCAGGGCTAATAATCTACCGTTAATAGTTGCTCCTTCTTCCGCCATAATTGAAGATAACACCAAGATGTTTCCGCTGAATGTAGAGTTAGATCCAAGCGTTGCAGAAGTGCCAACCTGCCAAAAAATATTTTGCCATTTAGCGCCGTTAATGAGTTTCACATAACTGCCCGATGATGTAATGAGCGCATCAGACATTTTGAATATCCAGACAGCGCTCGCATCACCATTACCGTCAAGTGTAAGAGTATCTACGATCCCAAACGTACCGGAACCGGATTTATAAACTCCATGCGTGTAAGTTTGTCCACCAAGTTCTTTATTAATAGTAGCATCAACTAGTAGTGCTGAGGTACTGTCATATGCAGCTTTCAAATCAAGTTGCGCTGCAGCTGATGTCGCATTTCCCGGGTGTTGTACGCCTGTCAATATTCCTGGAGGAAATCCATTTATGACGGTGCTCGGGCTTACTCCGATATCTCCGGTGATCGCTGTGAGACCAGTACTGTTGATTTTTGAGCCCGCGAGGATTTTAAAATTGGCTGCCGACCCTAAAAATACTAACGCTCGCAGTGGAGAGTCCGTCGTTCCGCCAATAACATTGGATTGCATTGTCACTGAGGCAGTTCGTGATAACGCTCTTCCTTCTAATGATGCACCTGTAGCGAACGTAATAGCTGTATGAGCCAAAATTGTTCCCTTCATTACACACGTTGTTCCAAATGTTGCCGCACTGCCGACTTGCCAAAAGATATTGGAAGCCTTCGCGCCGCCGCTTAGAAAAATTTGGCGACCGGACGTCATATTGAAACCGGACGCTATTTGGAAGATCCAAACAGCATTAATATCACCTTGAGCATCAAGAGTTAAATCGCCTGCAGTAATCTCAAGCGATCCATTAGATTTATACAGACCAGAATAGAGCGTTCGTCCGCCCAAATTTCCGGCTAAACCGATAGGATCGACCGTTCTTCCTGCGGCATCGTTAAATGCGATCGTAAGATCACCCATTGCTACCGTTAACATAGAAGGGAAAGGAATCGAACCTGATGGACCTGTAGCATCTACACCGTAGATATTACCGACCACATTAGGGGTTCCAAATCCACTCATATACGAACCGGCAAGCGGACTCACACCAACATTTCCGTTAATAATTGTAGGACCGGTATTTGTAATTCCGGCGTATGACAGAATTGCAAATCCATTTGTCATTCCAAGATTGACCGGTAAAAGAGGTGTTGTTTGTGTAAAGTTCCATGTTGTAAAACTCCATATTGTTGAGTAAGCGCTCAATGAGCCGCCATTCTTCGCACTATCTTGCACACTCACGCGCCAATAATACTTCGTCGCATTTTTCATACCGGCGATTTTATGCACGGTGCCTGTGAGCATCGAATCGTAATAAATCGGGGTGTTAAAAACGTTACTCGTATCAATTTGCAAATGATAGACGCTGTCTCCAGCCGCTTTAGACCATTTCAATTCTATAGTCGTTGACTGATTCGTTGCTAAGTCTGCCGGCGATTGTAGCTCCGGTGCTTGTTGAGAAAAAGCAACGACATTCATCATCAACATTGCGATTAACGCTATTCCGAAGAAGTGCGTCCATCTGCTTAAGCCTATTGTTAAATTTTTTGCATTGATCTTCATTTAGATCTCCATGTTTTAGTGAAAACGAACTACGACTTGTTTTGTCGCTTAAAAATTTTTACGTTGAAAAGCATCCATGCTTTATCAATAAGAACTATTTCATAAGAATTAACTTCTTTGTCGAAACAAAAGATCCGGCTTCCAAACGGTAAAAGTAAACACCGCTCGAGAGACCGAGTGAAACTTTATTTGTATTGAACGGCACTGTGTAACTGCCGGCTTCTTGGCGGCTGTTTACGAGCGTAGCAACCTCACTACCTATTAAATTATAAACCTTGAGTGAAACCTGAACAGACTTCTCAAGACTATATTGAATCCTTGTAGATGGATTGAATGGGTTTGGATAGTTTTGGAAGAGCGCAAATGCTTGAGGCGCCAAATCATTCTCGACAGTTGTCACCAAAGGACTAGTAACTGCATTGGCGTCTAATGTAATTGCGGTCTGTGCAAGTGCTCTACCATTATTCACTGAAGCGCCTGTACTCATAGCAATCTGTGTTTTACACAATATGATTCCTTTCATGGCAGCCGTTGTTCCGAGGCTAACCTGTCCGGCTACCTGCCAGAAGATGTTGGAAGCTTGAGCGCCGCCTATGAGAGTAACCATTGCACCGTTGCCCAATTCTAGATTCTGCGCGATCTGGAATATCCAGACATCGCTTGCACTACCCGAGATTGTGACCCCACCGGCTGATACGAGGACACCAGTAGTCCACTTATAAAGACCAGGAGTGAGAGTCTTCCCGGTAAGATCTCCTGTGTACAGTTCAGAAAAATCAGGCGATACTCGTCCTGCTGCGTTAGTGTACGCAGTTTCCATATCACCTATAGCAGTAGTTAATTTAGTCGGTGTTGGGTCAGTATAATCGGCGGCAAATACCTTACCAGTGATCAAAGATGATAACGAAAAGGTATTCGAGGCATCCGCAATTAATCCAAATCCGGTTATGAAACTCGCGGCGGCAGGACTAATTCCAATATCTCCCGTAATTTGCGTTGTTCCCGTGGTTGAGATACCGGTTTTTGCCAATAAAACGAAATCGCCCGCCGTTCCAAGATCCACCATCGGTGGTGAAGTAACGACTACTGATGTGCCTGTTGTAAAACTCCATACATGGTTATTCGCCAAAGCATTGCCTGACATGTCCTTGGTTCCGGTCGTAATAGTGGCCGTGTACACAGCATTTGATGTGAGGTTGCTTGCAGGTGTAAAAATTGCAGTTGTGCCCGAGTAAGATACAAAGCCAGAAACTGATGCTATTCCTAGTTTCAAGTTAAATGTGGCTACAGTAATAGTTGAAGCATCCATTGGCATATTAAAAGTTGCAGCAATTTTTTGGTTAAGAGCTACACCTGTTGCAAGATTAACCGGGTTTGTAGTACTTATTGTTGGTTGAGCAATAGCCGAGGCAGTCACCATAAAAGCAACTGTCAGCATCACACCGAGGAAGCGTCTCCAACTGATTAAAGTAGTTGAAGGATTTTTTGTATAGTTTTTCATAAGAATCTCCGTTTGTTTAATGAAAATGAATAAGTCTATTTTATTTGAATCAACCCGCTCTTGAGAGCGGGGATTTCAATGTTCAGTTATAATTTAAATTTTAGTCCAACAGTTTTACAATGTTGGTTTAAAAATGATATTACCAGCTAATTTTACTGCAGCAATCCTTGCTAACAATCTACCTTCAACTGCTGCACCGGTATTCAGCGTGATTGATTGATCAGCCATGATAGTTCCCTTGAAAATAGAGGTCGTTCCAAGAGTTGCAGAACTGCCGACCTGCCAAAAAATGTTCGAAGCCTTTGCGCCGCCGGTTAAAATAATTTGGCGACCGGAAGTAGTTGTCAATGTTGATGCTATCTGCAGTATAAAAACAGCATTCGTTATTCCTTTGGCATCGAAGGTGAGATTGCCTGAAGATATTTCAAGAGACCCACTAGATTTGTAGAGACCAGGGGTCAATGTTAGACCGCCAAGATTTCCAGAAAGAAGTACCATATCAGTTGAAGTACGCCCTGCTGCATCATTATATGCGGTCGTCAAATCGCCTTTCGCTGCCGTTAACATTGCAGGAACACCTGCAGGAGAGACATCATCAGCAGCATATATAACCCCGGTTACTTCGGTCAAGCCAAAACCGGAAATGAACGATCTGGCAGCCGGGCTCAATCCGATATCTCCGGTTATGGAAGATGTTGGAACGTTGGAAACTAGCGAACCTGCAATAATCGCAAATCCTGCGGTTGATCTAAGGTTGACCGTAGCCTGCACAGTAGTTTGAAGAGGTATGACTTTAGTCGCCGGGTCCACTACAGCATCATCTTTTTTACAACCAGTTAATAGAAGAAACAAAGGGAATACTAGGACTAATCCAACCCTCCGAGAAGTGCCGACAAAGCGAATCCATTTGCTTAAATCAGTTGTTCGATTTTTTATATTATATTTCAACAGAATCTCCATTTAGTTAGTGAAAGAATAGGTGTTCGAACAATTGCATTGTCTGTTTTGTATGTTAGAAATTTGTTCATGTTTTAAATTCGTTTTCGTTATATATGTGATTTAAAGTTACTTAGATGTTCGGCTTGCATAAATCGAGCAAAGGGATGAAAAAGGAACTACATCTTTTGGTTGAGAGAACCATCTGTACCGCAAGGCTGTGGAAGAAAAATAATTAGTAGAATACTCCTACCGTGTTCTTTTAGAATTCATTTAGTGAAAGAATAATTGGCGTCTCCCAAACGCCTATGTAACGCCAGCTTATTCTTGTTGTCTTTACACCATTATTGTCTTTACACCATTATTGATCGACATGTAGTGATGGTGGTTTGCCTGTACTAATTATAATTGTGTAGTTCGTATTCTTTGCAGCAAGGAACGATATAGACTCATTCTGAGTAACTGATGTTGCGGTAATATTTCCTAGCGAGGCTGCTTGGTACTCCGTTGTTTGTCCGGGTTCGACTTCGTTAATGATGAAATTACTGCTTCCCGGTGTCTGTATTTTTACACTGACTTTTTCCGATTGCTTGTTCGAGATACGGAACTGAGGCTCTTCTGCATTACGGGAACAGCCGTTGATGAGAACAAAGAATATTATGCTTAGCATACCGATAACTATTTTTTTCATGCTTTCTCCTATTAAATTATTTGTTGACCACTAAAATATTAGTAGTGGATGTCTTGAATTTCTTGTCATGGTTTTTATTGAAAACAACTACCCGTCGTGTGCGGCTTAAGTGGCTTCACAATAACATGAACATTGCTTTTATCTGGACAAACAGTACCGAGTTCTTTTTTGATTGCTCCCTTATAACAACTGCATTCATATTGTTTCCATATGGCAAAATAATCCTGTTGTACGGAAGACGTTAATCTCAATTAAGAATAGTGTTTATTTATATGGTAATTTGTGGAAAGTAGATAGCGATAGCAATAGAGCAAAGGGATGAAAAAAGAACTACATCCTTTAGAGGAATCAAACTTTGAAGTCATCAGTTTTTGTCAAAGGAATTTCTAATGAGTTAAGATTTTAAATCTCCACATTTAAAAACCCCAAAGCAGCCAACTCTTTTTTGCCTTCTCCATAAGTATTTTAAACCCGGCTGAACTTTCTCTTAAGTTAACAAAAGTAGAATCGAGATTTTGATCGAAGCTGATTTTTGCGTCATCCATAAGAGTTTTTAAACCTGCCGAACCAAGTTTAAGATTAACGATCGCCGAATCGAAATTTTTAGCTAAAGATTGATCCATTAATAATCTTCCTATCGTTCCCTTTCCTGTTTGAATGTCAGTGGTGATTTTTGAAAGATCATTTGTAATCTGGGATGTATTATCAATAGTTGTTTTTAGGGAGAGCAGAACTTCGTCCAGATTAATGGGTTGGACTGTTTTAATAATATCGTTGTTTTGAATTTCTTTTTCTAAACCGGGTCCGGGATTAATAATTAAAATTTTATTTCCCATAAGTCCTTCGGAGCCAATACTTGCAATAGCATCCTTCTTAATAAACTTTCGAGTGCTTTCATCAACAACTATTTCTACTCTAACTGAAGTATCACTTACAATATCAATATTTTCTACGGTACCAACATTTATTCCTGAGAATCGAACGTTACTTCCTGCTTGAAGTCCGGCGACATCACTAAATACTCCGCTTACATGGAAAGTACTTCTAAATAATTGCTGGCGTTCTCCGATAAAATATATTCCAACGATGAATATCGCTATGCCAAGGGAAACAAATATTCCCAATCTGATTTTATTAGTTGTGTTCTGTTTCATTTTATCTGCTCAAATAGTTTTCTAATTTCTCTTATTCAAAAAATGACCGCACCCATGGGTCTTCTGATTTTTCAAGTTCTGCATATGATCCTTCCGCCGCGCATACCCCATCTTTGATTACAATGATGCGGTTTGCCGTTAGTTTGGCGCATTCTCTATCGTGTGTTATGATGATTGATGAAGTATGATATTTCTTTTGTACTTCCAGGATGAGATTGCTTATTTCTTTTGATGTTATTGGATCAAGCCCGGTTGAAGGTTCATCATAAAGCATTATTTCAGGTTTTAAAATTAATGTTCGCGCAAGCCCTAATCTTTTACGCATCCCGCCTGAAAGTTCTGAAGGAGTCATGTCAATTGTATCGGAAAGTCCAACATTTTCCAACGCTTCTATTACAAGGTCGTTCATTTCTTTTTTAGTGACTTTAGTAACTTGCCTCTTCAACGGGAATTCGAGATTCTCCCTCACCGTCATCGAATCATAAAGAGCACCGCTTTGAAAAAGGAAACCAATTTTTCTTTGTAGTTCAGTTAACTCTTTAGCTTTGAGTTCAGAAATATCTTGCCCAAATAATAAGAGTTTCCCATCGTCAATTTCCATCAAACCAACGATACATTTTATTAATACGGATTTACCGGTTCCCGATTTTCCAAGGATGACAAGGTTTTCCCCTTTGTTCATCACCAGATTAATATCCAGCAGCACTTCCTTATCTCCAAAAGATTTTTTGAGATGCTGCATTTCTACTACAACAGAATTTGTCTGCTTATTGTCATCTTTGGTTTCTATTGTGGAAGTTTCGGTTGTCATTCTGTTAATTACTCAATTTAATTTTGCATCAAACTTGTTATTTGTACAGCTATCATATCAATTATAAAAACCATTAACGATGCGAATACGACTGCTGAATTTGCTGCTTTACCAACGCCCTCAGTTCCTTTATTTGAATTATATCCTTTGTAACATCCTATAAGTCCGATCGCAAATCCGAAGAAAAAAGTTTTAATGAAAGCTGGGAAGAGATCTTTAAATTCGAGGCTTTGAAATATTTGCGAGAAAAATAAATACGAGCTTACATTACCTTTTAGATTAACGGCAACATATGAACCGAATAACCCGACGGCATCGGAAAATGCTACCAATATGGGAAGCATCAATGTGGCGGATAGTACTCTTGTTACTACAAGATATTTAAATGGATTAGTGTGCGATACCTGCATCGCATCAATTTGTTCGGTTACATTCATTGATGCCAATTCTGCCCCGATTCCCGATCCGACTTTTCCGGCAAAGATCAATGCAGTTATAACCGGTCCTATTTCCCGGATAATTGAAATTGCTACCATCACAGGCAACAATGATTCCGCTCCAAACTTTGCCAACGTGGGTCTTGACTGAACAGTAAGCACAAGCCCAATAATAAAACTTGTAATAGCTACTAAGGGAAGAGACTTGTAACCGATCAAAAAAGATTGCTTCATCAGTTCATTAAACTCATATGGTGGTTTAAATACTTCTTTGAAAAAGCGCAAAGTAAAAATTGTAAGCGCATATACTTCTAAAAAAAAGGTATTAAAAACTGAACCAGGATTAATCTCTGAAATTCTTTTCGGAATATTTTGGGCTTCCTGATTTTCATTCTTTGACTGCTGCAAAATTATTTTTTCCATTTTATAATGACTTTAATTATCTAAAAATATTCATCCGGGAGTTCACAGTTTTCTCGTAAACTATTTTTATTGCAATACTGAACTCGGTTATTGATTGAGAATTTCGGAGTATTTCTTTTCCTTTTTTTTGTCTCTTTTAGCTGTCTTTTCGCTTCCTTAGTTTTTGCCGGTTCTTTCTTTGAACCCATTTTACTGTCTTGACCTATGCTCACGATTTATTTTAATCATGATAACTAATTTCCAGTGAATAATAATATGGAGGAATATACTATTGCACAATAAAGCAAAGGGATGAAAAAGGAACTACATCTCTCGGGTGAGCTAACGTTAGGAAATTATTCACTCACCTTAGGGAAAACTTGATATATTATTTTATTTTTAACAATATTTTGAAGAAAGACATCGCATGAATGCAGGTTTTGAATGATTACATGAAAATTATTCAAACGCTAAATAACTGGTCCTCTTCTGATTCCCTCTGAACTCCGCCCGAAAATCGAACATGTTTTTCCGTGTCTCATGTGATTGAATTTATCTCTTCCAGATCACCTGATCTACTTACGATGATCGCATTCCTATGGTCAATCTACAAACCTATTTTTCTTTTCATTTTATCTCAATTCATTGAAAAGTTAGTAATATTTATTCCATAGTAATTTATTCAGGATATATTCAGTCTGAACTATTTCTTTTTGCCGAATTGAAAAACAGCACCACCAATTACCATTATTCCTACCCCAATAAATGGAGACCAATTTGCCGTATGTTCTTTATCCTTTGTTATCTGAATACTACCTAGGTCCACCACTTTTTCTCTTGTTACATAATTAAATCCGGTATAGAGAGTCATTACCAAACCTATTACGATTATGATGAGACCTATTGTTTTTGCATTCATGATTTTGATCCTTCCTTAATTTGTTAAATAAATTTTGTTTGAAGTATTTTTTTAGCTTCTTCCATTTGAGTAAGGGGAACCATCAGTGGCACTCCGTCAACTAGGTTCAAGAACGGTAAAAAGATACCGCCGATTTGTTTGAGTATGTTTGCATTTATACCAGCCTCTCGGAGGTCTCTCTTTGCAGTTAAAGCATTTAACTCATTTTCAAATATTCCAACAACTATTTTGTTATCATTCATAATATTTTAAATGCCCATATTAGCTAACGCATTTGCAATATAATTTACATTTTCAACTAATTGCGGGTGTGATACTTCAAAACCTTTTACAGAAGTGGACAACCCATCAACGGCTAACTTCAGAAGGGCTGGATTTTTCTCATTCCGCATTGCTTCATGTGTTGAGCGTTCGATGAATCCGGTTATACTCTCTGCATGTTCAGTTTGCTCTTTCGTAAACTTGGTCAATTCGGATTTCAGCGTTACCAACAAATTCAAAAGTTCTGTTTTATTTTTGTCCGTAAGAGAACTGTTTGTTTGTATCTTCGCTTCAATTTTTTCAATTGTATTTTGTACCATCTTTTTACTTCCTATATTTAATAATAGCATTCCGCGCTAATTCAGGTATCACAAGATCGGTGATATCGTTTTGAACAGCTTCCACTGAATTCCGTTCAGGAGAATTACTTGTAGCACTCCATATCATTCGTTGTTCGTTATTTATTACCCAAACATCTATTGCGCGTCGGTTTGTACTTTGAGACTCACCATATCCGGGGTGTTGAAGGTTATAATAATAGACGTCATACCTTTTTTGAAAAAGATTAAATCGTGATAGTTGTTCTGTTGTAACATAACTCTCCAGATTAGGTGTTTCCGTTTTCTCTTGAAGAAGACGTGTCACTAAGATTCCATCAAATCCTTTTTCCTGAACAGTCTCAACAACTTTATTCGCATCCGATAATGCATCCGGAAACAAAAGATAAGATGATGTAGCATTAACACCATGTTTGGAAAATTCATCTACAAAAGCATCTTCCCAAATTCTCCGCTGAACGGAATCTTTATTTATGGCGAAGATTAATACTTTGTTCAAAGATAATTTATGATACGAAGGATCATTCCAAACATCAACAAGCGCGAATGATGAACAACTTTCTATCGAAATTACTAAGCAGCCTAATGCTGCAACTATGATAAATTTTTTGCACAGTTTCACTGCGTATCTTATGAAATAAAAGTGATTCATATAATTTTTCTCTCTCACTAATTTGTAAGTATAACCTTAAGAGTTTTTTCTTCAGCAGCATTTCCGAATGTATCGTACGCTTTCATGATCTCATTTAGAGCAAACCTGTGGGTGATCAACTTCTCCGGTCGTAATTTTCCTGATAGAACTGTTTTCAGCAACATTGGAATGGTTACCGTATCTACAAGACGAGTTGTAATAGTGATGTTACTTGACCATAACTTCTCGAGATGTAGTTCAACACTTTTTCCGTGAACACCGATGTTTGCTATATGTCCGCCTGCCGCAATGATTGATTGACAGATATTAAACGTAGCAGATGTCCCCACGGCTTCAATAGCAACATCAACACCTTTCCCATTTGTCAATTTCATTATTTCTTCAACAGCATTCTCAGCAACAAGCTTAGTTGCTCCAAATGTTTTTGCAACTTTTAACCGGTTCTCATCTAAATCAATCATAATAATCTCAGCGGGAGAATAGAATTGTGCTGTAAGTAGAGTTGCGAGTCCAATCGGTCCTGCACCAACAATTGCAACAGTATCTCCCGGTTTGATTTGTCCCTTAAGAACTCCGCATTCAAATCCTGTTGGTAAAATATCACTCAACATTACAATCGCTTCTTCATCCACTCCAACCGGGATATGATAAAGACTGGTATCGGCATGAGGAATTCTGACATATTCTGCTTGTGTTCCATCAATCAAATGACCAAGGATCCAGCCACCGGTTTCGCAATGTGAATACATTCCTATTTTACATGCATCACAAATTCCACAAGATGTTATACAAGAGATCAGCACTTTGTTACCAACTTTAAAATTCGAAACCGCCGATCCAACTTCTTCAATAACTCCGATACCTTCATGCCCAAGGATGAGCCCATCAATCACTTCGGGAACATCGCCTTTCATGATATGAAGATCAGTTCCGCATAGAGTTGTTTTTGTTATCCTGATAATTGCATCCGATGAATTCTTAATTGTGGGTTTAGGTTTTTCTTCCCATCCACGTTTGCCTGGTCCGTGATATACTAATGCTTTCATAATTTTCTTTTCCTCTTAATAAAATAAAAGGCTGATTGCTTACTATTCTTTTTTCGAAAATAGTACCCAGCCTAATAAAACACTTACAATAAATGCGACAATCGTTGGAACCCACATCCAACTGATGTTGTTAAAGAAACTGTTGTTATTCATCCCGTTATTCATCCCATGATTCATTCCGGTTCCGAACATCGTCATCGAAATCGCTCCACCGCAAAAGAGGAGGAAAACTACTACAACAATGATGAACGCAAGAACAAGAGGTACATTGGTTTTATAATTCATATACTTCATCTCCATCCTATAAATAATCAAATTGATATTAACTGAACATTATTAAACTACTTAGCGATTTGTGGGGAATCAATCGGGCAAAAGGATGAAAAAGGGACTATATCCTTCAGGTGAGTCTGCTTCTTGATCGGCAACGACTAAACCACATGTTTTGCAGTATAATTGTTCACTCTCATTTTAATCTCTTCAAATCTCAATTAGTGAGTTGAATTTATTTAGTAGCGCCTCTTCTTTTTCTCTTTTTCCCCTCATGTACGGCTGCGTGATAGTTTCTTCGGATGTCTTCGATATTAACTGTAGGCTGAGGAAATTCGATGTTGAGTTTTTGCATTGTCTCGACGATGATTTGCGAAATAGCGAGATTGCGGAACCATTTTTGATCTGATGGAATCACGAACCACGGGGCTTTGTCGGTGCTGCATTTGTATAGTGCTTCTTCATAAGCTTCCTCATAGCTTTCCCAATATTCTCTTTCCGCATAATCCGCTTCGCTTATTTTCCATCGCCGCTTTGGATCATCAAGCCTTTGTTTAAAGCGCCGGAGTTGCTCTTCCTTACTGATGTGAAGCAAGAATTTCAAAATGTAAGTATCGTGCTCGATTAGATGCTGTTCGAATTCGTTGATCTGTTCGTATCTAGTCGACCATACTTCTTTCGGTACAAGATCGTGTACTCGTACGACGAGTACATCCTCATAGTGCGAGCGATTGAAAATTACAACCTCGCCGGGCTTTGGGATCTGACGTTTAATCCGCCATAAAAAATCATGCGCTAGTTCTTTCTGAGTCGGTTTTTTGAAACTGACGACACGGCATCCTTGTGGATTCATCGAACCGATAACGTGTCGGACAACGCCATCCTTTCCACCAGCATCGGGGGCTTGAAGAACGATCAACAGGGAATGCTTCTTCTCGGTGAAAAGACGAAACTGAAATTCATCCATTTTCTCTTGAAGTTTCTTTATCTCCTGTATCGAAGATATTTTCTTTACATCTTTTTTTGAAAATGAGGAATCTAAATCCTTAAGACTGATTCTGCTTCCCGGCTCTACAATAAATTTTTTGCTATAGTTCATTCGTTGATTTCCAAACCGATTACGTTGATTTAATATTGTTGTTGTGATTATTTATTATCATAGTTTTAATTCTACTTATTTATAGTATTACCGTTTAACTTTTTGTTTTTTATTCTAAAATATTTTAAATGTTTTTCCTATCATCCATCAAAACTCAACCATCAACCATGCGGTTTACCGCGCTATGAATTATGCTCATCAAGCCAGTTAAGCATTTCTTTAATGCTGCCGGTGGCTAAAGCAATACATGTATCTGCTGCGCCATAATATAAATTGATTGTATCGCCATCCGGATCAATAGTGCATCCGCATGGAAACACAACATTTCCAACGTCACCGTGTTGCTCATAAGTTTCTTCGGGAGCGAAGATCCATTCGTTCCCGCGCTTAAGGCAAATCTCAGGTTTGTTCAAATCAAACAGTGCGAGTCCCAACCTATAAATGCATCCTCCACATGGTTGCTTCACTCCATGGTAAATCACCAACCAACCTTGCGGTGTTTCGATAGGTGGTGGCGAAAGACCAATTTTATTTGCATCCCACCACGCACCCTTCCGTGCATCCATCATTAACTTGTGACTTCCCCAATGTATCAAGTTGGGCGAATAGGAAATCCACATGTGTGCTCTCGGTGCGCTGACAGGACGATGAATCAAAGCCCAATGACCGCCAATTCGATGAGGTAGTAATGAAGCATCTTTATCTTCCGGCGACATTATAATACCATAGCGCTCAAAATTTTTGAAATCTTCTGTGAGCGCCAAAGCGACTCCGGGACCATCGCGTGTGTAAGCAGTATAAACGATAACATACTTCTTTAATTCCGGTGCAAAAGTAATGCGCGGATCTTCAATGCCCCATTTTTCTTCAGGATAGTTTTCCGGATCAGGTAATAGAGTTGGCTGCGAATCAATCTGCCAGCCATCTATACCATTTGCGGAACGGGCAGCACAAAAATGAGAAAGTCCACTCCGGTCTTCCACGCGGCACAGCAGCAATGTTGTTCCATCAGGTAGTAATGTGGCGCCTGCATTGAATACAGTATTTATAGGATATGGCCAATTATCGGCTCTAAGAATCGGATTTAATTTATTACGGTGAAAAAGTTCTGTATGCTGATTGTTCATTTTAATAATGGCTCCAAGGATAGATGTACCTGTTCTGCCAAACGCAACTCCAATAATGATTGGAGAAAAGCTAAAGTTGATTCTGCTCCTTGATTCTCGTTTGGACGGTCAGGATGTAAACCGTCACGACAACCACCTGTTGTTGGATCGTAAACGGAAAGATTTAAATCGTTACGCCCGAGGAACCATTCAAATGCCCGACGAGCTTCTTTGTTCCAAAATTTATCACCGGTAATTCTGAATGCTTCAAGACAAGCTGATACCATTGCTTGTGCTTCAACCGGTTGTTGATCAAAACGTGCTCGTTCTCCGCCAAGGTGATAAAATCCGTTTGATCCAATCGGTACAAAATGGCCTGCATCGGCACGGTGCAAATTGGCAAGCCAGTTTAGCGACTCCAACCCGGCAGTGGTCATTGCCTCATTAGGAATAGATTTTCCGCATGTGAGTAAAGCATGGGGAAGAGCAGCGTTACAATAGGAAAGTGATTTTTCGTACCAGCGCCATTCATCAGTACGATTATTTTGATATAATGTTAGAAGACGTTTTGCTAATTCATTCTGTACATGGTTCGCCCTGCTGTCACCGGCAAATTTTTGTGAATATTCATAAATGCCTATGAGAGCAAATGCCCAGGCACGCGGACTTGTAGTTAAGAGAATAGCCGGAAGAGTTTGTTCAAACAACCAGCCAGCCATACCTTTTAGTACCAGTGCATTAGAATGATTCATTACAGTTCCTAACGCCCAAAGAGTCCGACCCTGACTATCATCCGAACCTTTCTCTTCTAACCAATTGTGTTGGTAATCCATAAAATTTCGGAATTGCCCGTTCTTAGCATTAAATGCAAATCCGAGGAAGGCAAGATAGCGGGAAGCCAAGTCCAAACTCTTGTGGCTACCCAGTTTATCTAAAAGAATGCTTACTAAAAGAGCTCTTGCATTGTCGTCGGTCGTATAGCCGTGGGAATAATTAGGCACGGTAAAAAGGGAGTGTTGTAAAATGCCGGTATAATCCGTTAGATGATTTAAGTTATCAAGTTTTAGCGGGGGTAATTCGCCTGGATATTTATCGAGTGCTTTTGCTATAAATCCCGGTGGGATATAATGACGGCGCTCTACCCGAGCACGCTCAAAACTTTCCATATATCGTTGCGCCACCTCAGCCCAAATCATTTTACGACCAAACATATAAGCACGCTTACGCATCGCATGACGTTCGGATTCGTTGTCCAGCAAGTTGATCACTTGCTCTGCTAAAGCCGAAGGATCGTTGAAAGGAATCAGCACACCACGTCCATCTGAAAGCATTTCTTGCGCATACCAATATGGCGTAGAGATAACAGCTTTGCCCGCTCCTAAAGTGTAAGCCAGGGTTCCGGATGTAATCTGTGCCTCGTTGAGATAAGGTGTAATATAAATATCTGCAGCACTTATGAATTCAACAAGTTCTTCCAAACTGACAAAACGGTTGTAAAAGATAACATTACTTTCCACACCTTTCTGTTGAGCCAGCCATTGCAAAGACAAGCGGTAAGTTTCACCTTCATTTTGAATAACATGAGGATGGGTTGCTCCAACAACGATATAAACAATGTCGGGATAACGGGCAACAATGTCGGGTAAAGCAGAGATAACAGTTTCGATTCCTTTATTTGAGGAGAGTAACCCAAAACTGAGTAATACGGTCTTGCCTTCTACTCCAAATAAGTCTTTGTTGAAACTCGGATCAACGAACGGAACATCAGGAATGCCGTGTGGAATCAGATCAATCTTTTCCGGCGACACCTTATAAATTTTTTGTAAAAATTCAGAACCGCGTTCGCTCATAACCACCAAACGATCTGATAATGCAGCAACTTCTTCCAATACCCGCCGCTGATCAGGGTCAGGGTTTTTTAGTATGGTATGTAAGGTTGTAACGATAGGCATGCGTAATCCGCGCAAGAGCGCCAGAACGTGGCTGCCTGCTTTCCCGCCGAAGATTCCATACTCGAATTGTAAGCAAACCAGATCAACGTCGTTGATATTTAAAAAATCCGAAGCTCTCAAGTATGAATTTATATCTTTTTCTGTGAGTTCAAATCGAACCCGGGTTGGATAAGCATAACCGGTTACTACATCGTTGACCGGCATTGCGATGCATGTTGTTCCACTGTATTGTTCAGCGATAGCTTCACACAAATCGGTTGTAAATGTGGCAATTCCGCATTGGCGCGGTGAATAATTTCCAACAAATGCAATTCGGTTGATAGTATGCCCTGTTAAGCTTTGCTTCAAGATCAAGATTTCTTTTTGAATTTTTCGTATCATCATAAAAGGTTCGCATTGGTTTTTATTTGCAAAGCAACATGATATCCTCTAAATGATTTGGGGATTCTGTTTTCATCTCGGTATCAAACACTTCCTTCTGTTTATAAATTGAAATAGAAATATGAACAGTTCGTTTTATCTCTTCTATTTTATAAATCAATAAATTAATTCTCAATATACTTTATTATTGATCTATGATGAAATTACTTTTTAGTCTCTAATTTTTTTGCAGTCTTTTCAGCAGTTTTAACTTTTTCATCTGCTGATTTTTTGTCGGTAATTACTTTTTCCTCAGCAGCTATTTTCTCTGATGCAACTTTCTTTTTTGCAAGTTTTTTGTCTGCTTTAACTTTAGTATCTGCGGCTTTTTTAGCGTCATCTGTTTTTTTTACTGCTGTTTGTTTGTCTATTTCAATCTTTCCGGCAGCAGTTTGTTCCGCTGTTGTTTCGATTTTTTTTGCCGCTGCTTTTTTGTCGGTTATTACTTTTTCTTTTGCTGTAACTTTGTCAGCTGCAATTTTCTTTTTTGCAAGTTGTTTATCTGTTTCAACTTTTGTAGTTGCCGCTTCTTTAGCATCATCAGTTTTTTTAACGGCTTTTTGTTCGGCGGTCTCAACCTTGCCGGCAGCAGTCTCTTTCGCTATTTCGATTTTTTTCTTTGCGACTTTTTTAGCATCCTCTGTTTTTTTTACGGCTGTTTGTTTGTCGGCTTTAACCTTATCGGCAGCAGTTTGTTTGGCTGTTTCGATTTTCTTCTCCGCTACTTGTTCGGTAGTTTCTACTTTCTTTTGTGTCTGCACTTGTGAAAATAAAATTACCGGAAAAGCAACCATCATAATTAATGCAACTAACTTTTTCATTATGTAACTCCTTTTTAAGTGATTTGAAATTTATTGTAAATGGCTTCTTAGCATCCACGCCATTTTTTCGTGTTGTTCCATTAATCCGGTCATAAAATCGGCAGTACCAAGGTCTTTTGATACATCGGCGACAACTGTGATGTCTTTACGTAATGAACGGATAATAGACTCATGATCTTCGAGCAATTGTTGTATGATGTGATTCTAATCGCCGAAATCATCATTTTGTTCAACTAACCGCGCAACAGCTAAAAAGTTTTTTAGCGAACCCAAAGCGAAGTGACCGAGTGCGCGGACTCTTTCAGCCGTATCATCAATAATAATATCCAATGAGTTGTATTGACTTTCAAAAAACTTGTGCAGCTCGTTGAAATTATGCCCTTGAATATTCCAGTGTGCATTACGTGTTTTTGTATGGAGTAGATACTCATCGGCTAACAGGGTGTTTAGAAGTGTTGCAACTTCTTTCAAATTCTCATTTGAGATTTCAATACTTGGTTTCATTTTATCCTTGGTTCTTGTTTTTTGATCGTTTCATATTTAAAGTAATTTGAATTCATAAACGTTTTTAAGAATCATTATCAAGTTCTTCGTCTGCTTCTTTCAATTGAGGATAAAGTATAAGTGAGTAAATGATATTAACTATCATTAGCATGCAGAAAATAATTAGTACGAATGTTGAAAATTCCATGATTCACTCTTGTTTGTTGATTGTTATGAAAATGTAATCAGGTCACTATATTATCAATCGTTTTCAGAACGATTGATTGGTTGCAAATAATTCTAATAAAAGCTGTTGGATACTTTTCTGAAATGGAATCCGTAAATCGTAAACAGTATCGCTAAAGAAAACAAATGCGGCTTGCGGAATAACGACCAGAAAAATAATTTCCAGTAGTAAATTCTTTCTTCACCAACGATTCCCAATTTGAACATGGATTTAAACAGCGCGACGATGTAATTCGGATTAAGGTGAAATATTTTACTCTTATTCTTCGGTTCAAAATCTTTCATAAAGCGCATTACACGTTCATAATAGTATTTAGGTGAATAGATAGTGTTTAAGAGTTTCTTATAGCCTTCAAGAAGTTTTTCGGAATTCATCTGAGGAATAAAATTCATAGAAAAATCGGTGTTATTACCGGTAAAATCATTTAACAGTCTTCCTTCATTAAGAAGTCTTTTTTGAAGTTTCGTTCCATGAGGTGCATTTAATAATCCGACCATAGCTGTTACAATACCGCTTTCCTGAATAAAGTTTGTAAGCTTATCAAATATTGTCGGCGGGTCATTATCAAATCCTACAATAAATCCTCCCTGAACTTCCAACCCTGACTCTTGAATTTTCTTTATGCTTGAAAGCAGATCACGGTTTCTATTCTGAGTTTTATTACATTCAATCAAACTCTCTTCGTGCGGAGTTTCGATGCCCACGAATACGGCTTCAAATCCCGCTTTTACCATAAGCTGCATCAGTTTATCATCATCGGCAAGATTGATTGATACTTCTGTGTTAAAGCAAAAAGGATTTTTTCTTTTCTCATTCCACTCAACAATTGCGGGTAGAATTTCTTTTTTCAATTTTGCTTTGTTGCCAATGAAGTTATCATCAACAAAAAATACGGATCCCCGCCATCCGGTAAAGTATAATGCATCTAATTCAGCCAACACTTGATCTTTTGTTTTAGTTCTTGGTTTCCTCCCGTATAGGACTGTGATATCACAAAAGTCGCAATCAAAAGGGCAACCGCGTGAATACTGTACATTCATCGAAGTGTAATTTCTCATAGATACAAGATCCCAAAGTGGGAGTGGAGTGGTTGTAATATCCGCCCAATCTTCGGATGTATATTTTTGTTCCGGTTTCCCTTCGTTCAGATCACTTAAAAACTGCGGGAGAGTTATTTCGGCTTCATTAAGAATTAGGTGATCAATATTTTGGTAATATTCGGGTCTACTGGTAAACAAAGGTCCGCCGGCTACAATTTTTGCGTTTAACTTTTTGCATCTTTCGATCACTTGATTTGCCGATTCACTTTGAATAGACATAGCACTTATAAAAACAAAATCTGCCCAAAGAATATCATCGTCTGTCAACTGATTTGCATTCATATCAATTAGTTTTTTACACCAAACTTTGGGCAGCAAAGCGGCAACTGTTAAAAGTCCTAATGGTGGAAAACTTGCTTTCTTCGATACAAACTTTAAAGCATGTTTAAAGCTCCAAAAGGTATCAGGATACATCGGATAAACCAGTAAGATATTCATCTCTTATTCCTTCCGAATGATTCTATATAAAACAGTTTTGTAATTGAGAAAAATAATTGTGCAAACAAATAGACCGTTCTTCTGTTTAAGGATTTTATTTTCCCGAATTTCTTTTCAACTACATAATCAATTTTATGTTTTAACCGGATAACAAATTTTTCTTCCGTAGAAGAAATAGTGACAAGTAACATTTTTCTTTCTCAAGAGATTATTGGTTTTATTCCGGTTCCATTATCACTAGTTGTAGGGTAGTATTCAATCGGACAAAGGGATGAAAAAGGAACTACATCTTTTGGTGGGGTTATGAAGTTGCCTTACACAAATGATAAAATGATTTCATAATCTTGCTTATAATTTTATTCTTAATTTTTAGTAACTCACCTTACGCAGAAGTCTGAAATTGTACTGTAAATCGATTCCGAATGCTTTCGGAATCGATAAAATGATTGTTTTTTACGAAGCTACCGCTTCGTACTACAATTTTTGCGTAAGGTGAGTTAGTAATTACCGAAAAACGATTAAGATTAAGATTAAGATTAAGACTAAGATTAAGACTCTCTTTTCAGAATTGTGCGTAAAGTGAGCAGGTAATTAATCCGTGTTCAATGAAGTTGTACCAAGTGTAGTTTTGTGAATTCCTGAGAGATGAGCGTGGTTTGCAATCTGCACGCGTGTATGAAGCGCTAATTTTTCAAGGATGTTATGAACATGACTTTTTACTGTGAAGGGTGAGAGATGAAGCCTCTGTGCAATTTCTTTATTCGTAGAACCATCCGCAATCAGTTCGACCACTTGCAGTTCGCGTTTTGTCATACGAACCGATTCAGCAAGTAACGCCGGTTTGAATCCGTTTACTGCATGTTCAATAATTTGAGAAAAAAGTGAGCCGGTTAAGTGCGGCGGTAAAACTTTACTTCCTTGATAAACTGATCGGATAGTTTTGTAAAATTCCGTAACGTTTGCATCTTTGAGGATGAAGCCTGATACTCCTGCCTGTACATACTGGAAAACATCCGCCTGCAGCGGAATAAGATCCATCACAATTATTTTTGTTTCCGGAAAATCGAGTTTAATTAATTTTACAAATTGTAAACTGTTTTGAGTTCGTAAACCGAGATCAAGAAGTAGGATATCTGGTTTTTGTTTCCCGATAATTAGTAAAACGTTTTCGCTACCGCCATCAATGGCAACTACCTGCATATCAGCCTGCGTTTTTAACATTGCAGCAATACCATCCCGAAGAAGCCTACTATCTTCGATAAGCAGTATCCGGATTTTTTTCACAACGTCTCCAATTGTTCGAAAAGAAAATTACAATTTTGGCTAAAACTTAACTCTCTTGAAATTATTTCACAGTTGTCATCAAGAGGTAGTTAATTCAAAAACAAAACATGCACTATGTCCGGTAGTAGATTTACCTTTTACCGGCTTTTAATAATCGAAGTTCTTCGGATACAATATTTAAAGAATCTTCCACATTCTTGTATCCTGTCATATCAATTAGCGCAACCTGACATTTTTGATCCGGCTCGAGCAGGTCGTTTAATTTTAACCCTTCCAGCAGAACATGGAATACCTGCTGATCCTTGTTCGTTACATCTAATTCACAAGTGTGTTTTTCGGAGGCGGTAAAAACTTTTCTAATAAACGAAGTAAAAATATCCCTTACTGCCAGCGGGACAAAGGTAATAAAACGTTTCCCAATTAATTTATTCCGTTCAATTCCAAACATTGTACTTGCGCTTATATTTACTTCCTTAATTACGCCTCCCAAGTCCAGAGTAAAATAAGGGATTGGCGAAAAATCAAAGAGATTTACATATCTATTTCTTGATATTTCCAACTCCTCCTGCGCAATTCTAAGTTCCTGGTTTTGATGTTCCAATTCAATTTGATGAATTTTGAGTAACTCTACCAGCCTCTTAATATCTTCAATATTATCAACGTCCGGCTTTTCATGCTTTGTGTATTTCACTTTTTGTTACCTTTTTATTTTAGACTTTGGCTCTGAATTGCAAGAAGAATAAGTTGCGATTCTTTGTCTCCCTGAAATATCTCACGTGCATTTAAGAGCAATTTTTTTCTGCCTCCCTTTACAAAATTGTATTCGACTTCATAATCCTCAAAAAAACTGTTTTCAGGAATTATTTCCTCAAGAAGCTTCCTAAGTTCAGGGATATCCCAATTATTATCTTCAAGCTCATACACAAATTTGCCTACAGTCTTTTCGCTGACGGTATTAAACATTTTATAAAAAGACCGGTTGGCGGAGAGAACTTTCAAATCTTTATTAAGAATAAGGAGCGAATCTCTTACCGTATCTACAATATTATCGGAATACTCACGTGCAAGTTGAACTTCTTGATTCAACTTATGGATCTCCTGGTAAGCGGTTTTTAATTTGTGTATATGAGTAAACGTTACTACAAGACCATCAATAATATTGCTTGTCGTCCGGTAAGGTAATATCCGCATTTGATACCAGGTGCCGTCATAGGTTTGCAGCTCAATTTCTTTATAAATAAGGGTTCTCATAACTTCTTTTGCATCTTCAATAAACTTTTCGTATTTAAGGTTTGTAGCTATGTGGTTTATCGGTCGTCCAATGTCTGAAGAAATCAAGTTGATAACCTTTGTTGCATGATGCGTAAATCTTTTAATATGTAAATTATTATCTAGAAAGATAGTCGGGATATCAATGCTATCCAGCAGATTTTTCATATCATTATTAATAACCAATAATTCATCATTCTTATTTTGAAGCTCCGTGTTTACGGTAATTAATTCTTCGTTTAGCGAGTGTAATTCCTCTTTGGAAGTTTCCATTTCTTCATTTGAACTTTGCATCTCCTCGTTGGTAGACTGCATCTCTTCATTGGTAGATTTAAGTTCTTCATTGGAAGTTTCCAATTCTTCAATGGTTGCCCGTAAATTTGCTTTGGTAGTTTTTAATTCGCGCTCAAGCGCCGTGATAATTTTTTCCGATTTTTTTTCATAGTGAATTTTTTTAGAAACCGGCATCTTTTCCTCCGGTAGTACTTCCTCAAAAATGAGCAGTAAAGAACCCTGCATCGCAGGTTCTTTGATCGGTTTCACAGTAAGATTTATTAACTGGAAACTGCCGTTAGTTTTTACTTTTAATCCTTTTGAGGTTAGCGATTTTCTGCTTGATACAACTTTTCTGATCAATGCAGGAAGTTCTTGTTGTAATCCTTCGCGCGCCATTTCAAAAATATTCATCTTCGCTTCGCCGTGAGTAAGCTCAAGGTATTTGCCGGTTCTCCCGTGAATATAAACTATTTGTCCATTTTCAGTAATTATCACACAATTTGGAGAGTAGCTTTGAAGGATGATCTTTTCCGCTATCTGGGTAACGTTTTTTACTTCGATCTTGTTCATAATAATCTCATTCGTTTTTTCTATTGCCCGCGAGATCGGGAATTCTACAATAGGCTGTGCCGAGTAAATGGAATCTCTTCTTTTGTAAATTTTCCATTTCTTATCTGCCATTGAAAACAGATCAACAAACCCGCTGATCGTTTCCGATGAGCCGAGAAAAAGTATTCCGTTAGGTAAAAGACTATAATGGAATATGGGAATTATTTTTTTCTGTAATTCGGTATTTAAATAGATTAAAAGATTTCGGCAGGAGATAAGATCGAGTTTTGTAAATGGAGGATCTTTGATTACGCTTTGCGGCGCAAAGACCAACATTTCTCTAATTTCTTTTCGAATATGATAAACATTTCCCTCGGAAGTAAAGAAACGGCTCAAGCGTTCTTTACTAACATCGGATTCAATTCCAGAATACGAACCAATGCGAGCTTTTTCAATTGCATTATTATCAATATCTGTGGCAAATATTTGCACGTTGAAATTTTTCTTCGTTTCAATTATGCATTCTCGTAATATAATTGCAATGGAGTATGCTTCTTCGCCGGTAGAACAGCCGGGGACCCAAATTCTTATCTGCTCATTCTCCGGTTTATTTTTTACTAAGTCTGATAATACCTTCTTCAATTTCTCAAAAGATTCGGGATCTCTGAAAAAATTTGTCACTCCAATTAAGAGTTCCTTAAACAAGCTTTCAATTTCAGCGGGGTTTTCCTGAAGCAGCCGGATATAATGTGGAAGATTATCCAATTGAGAAACATTCATTCTCCTTTCTACGCGCCTGTAAATCGTATTTTGTTTGTAAAGAGAAAAGTCGTGACCGGTGTGGGTTCTAAGCAGAATGAAAATTTTTTGAAATGTATCAGGAATTTTATGTTCGGTAAGCGCTCTCTCTAATAAAACTCCTTTAACTTTTTGGGAGGTATATCTTATCAACTGCTCAGGCATTTCTTCGGGCGGAAGAATGTAATCGGCTAACCCGGTTTTAATTGCGCTGCTTGGCATACCATCAAACTTTGCCGATTTTGGATCCTGCACCATGACCATTCCCAATTCACTCTTCACTGCTTTTAACCCCGCGGTACCATCAGAAGCCATACCGGATAGGATAATACAAATAGCTTTTTCGCCTAAATCTGCAGAAAGTGATTTGAAGAAAAAATCAATCGGAAGCCGGAATCCATGCGCCTCAAGTGGTTCTATAAGTTGTATTGTTCCGTGAAGTATTGCTAAATCTCGATTAGCCGGCGCAACATAAACATGATTAGGTTCAACTACCATTCCGTCTTCAGCTTGAAATAATTTCATCTTGGTAGATTTTTGAATTAGTTCCGGCATAATGCTTATATGATTTGGATCTAAATGCGACACAACAATAAAAGCCATACCGGTGTTCCCGGACATATTTCCGAAAAATCTTTCGAGTGCGTCTAAGCCGCCTGCAGATGCGCCAATACCAACTACATAAAACGGACTATTTCTTGAAGAAGCTATTACCGCGTTATCTTTCTTTTTCTTGACCGGTAATCGCTTGGGAATTGTCTTCTTCATTGCTAAACGCATATAGTTATCATACTACTTTCAAAAATCTATTTATTTAAAAATAAGCACACTTTAGAACCTAAAATAATTTGCCAAAGTGAATTTAACTTAAACTAATTTAATATTTTAATAATTTAATAACTCACCTTACGCAAAAATTGTAGTACGAAGCGGTAGCTTCGTAAAAAACAATCATTTTATCGAAGCTTCGCTTCGATTTACAGTACAATTTCAGACTTCTGCGTAAGGTGAGTTAATAATTTAATTTACTGAATGTAATTGGACATCTTGAAATAATTGAGACAGCATTCCAAAAATTCATTTACCTAGTCAACATTTATTTCTCATTTGTCCCTCGCAGAGATAAAGTTAAGAAGATCATTTCTGCTTCCCGGTTCTCATTTTAAGTTTTTTGCTGAATTATTTATTCAACTGTTTTCAATTTTCCAATGAACCGGCTTTAACGAAATCTCAGCCATATTATTGATTAAGGATTCCGGTGTTCTTCTTATCGTTTTTTTTGTCTCTTTTAGCCGTCTTTTTTTCTTTCATCGTTTTTGCCGGCTCTTTCTTTGAAGCCTTTTTGCTGTCTTGACCTTTGCTCATGCTTTTTTTCCTTTAATTATTTTTGTTTCAACATCCCCTTCTCGTTTCCTAGACATTTTTGCCTTGTCTTGAGAGAAGCTTTCATTTATTGCTGTTTCAATCCCAATAACTTTAAGTGCATCTGATTTTTCAGTTTCAAATTCAGAACGGAGTACTACGATCTGAGCTTCCATTGCTTCACGCTTACGCTCTATTCCAAATTGTTTGCGCGCAATTTCTTGCTGACGTAATAATTGTTCCGCTTCATCCTTTGTTTCTCTTGATAATCGCGCTGAACCGGTCAATACGCCTTCCGGACCGACATAGACATCAAGCAGTTCGATTCCGTTGTCGGTTAGTTTGAACTCACGGATTTGATTAGAGTGCGCCATTCCGCGAGATTTAAGCACATACAAACCTCTGTTCCGTTCGCCACCAATTTCAATGTCACGCAGAAGCAGCCAGGTATCTATCAAAGATGAAATGTAAACATCGGTACTTTCCATATCACTCTCGGTGGAAGCGAGGCTTGTAAAAAATGCGGTGATCCGCTTCATCTTTAAAAAATCTACCAGGCGCACCAACATTGTATTTACTTCAGTTTGATTTTTCCCCATTACAAATGCATTGATAGGGTCGAGGATAACAATAGTAGGGTTAAATTTATTGATCAATTTAATACTCGTGGTTAGATGATTTTCTAAACCGTAGAGTGTTGGACGTGTAGCATGAAACTTCAGCAGCTCTTTTTCCCTCCAGGGTTCTAATTTTATTCCTATTGAATTCATATTACGCTCGATCTGATTTGGGGATTCTTCGAAGGTAAAAAAGAGAACACGTTCACCTCTTTTACACGCCGCCTCAACAAATTGTGCGGCGATGCTTGTTTTGCCGGTACCGGCTGTACCTGAAACAAGAACTGTACTGCCCCGATAATAACCTTTACCGGAAAGCATGGTGTCAAGACGCGGAATACCGGTGGATATTCTTTCAAAGGATGAGAAATAATCTAATCCTAATGAAGTGACCGGTAAAACAGAAAAACCGTCTTCATCAATAAGGAATGGATACTCGTTGGTTCCGTGAGTTGATCCGCGATATTTTACAATGCGGAGTCTTCGAATAGAGGATTGTTCTGTTACGCGATGATCGAGAAGGATGACGCAATCAGAAACGTACTCTTCCAAACCTTGACGTGTTAATGTGTTATCACCTCTTTCTCCTGTGATTATTGCGGTAACACCTTTCTTTTTCAACCAGGTAAATAATCGTCTAAGTTCTGTACGTACTATCGTAGCGTTGGGTAAAACAGTAAAAAGTGATTCAATAGTATCCAGCACTACACGCTTAGCCCCGATGTTCTCAATTGCATTGTGGATGCGAACAAACAATCCTCTTAAATCATATTCGCCCGTCTGTTCAATTTCACCCCTTTCAACATCAATGTGTTCAAGCCAAATCATTTTTTGTGCAACCAGCTTATCCAAATCAAAACCTAATGAAGCGACATTTGCCGTCAGTTCTTTCGCCGTTTCCTCGAATGAAATAAATACACCCGGTTCCTTATAAAGCGTAGCGCCGCGAACAAGAAACTCCATTGCAAAAAGGGTCTTTCCGCATCCCGCGCCTCCACATACAAGCGTTGGTCTTCCTTTTGGTAATCCTCCCCCCGTTATCTCGTCAAATCCTTGAATACTTGTGGGGGCTTTAGGAAGGACTTTGCGTTGTATTTGTACTTCTTTTTTTTTCATAATATTTTATCTCCGTATATATTTTTATTTCTCAAACGAGTACTAAATTCTGGTTTAAATAAATTTATTGCCCCCAAATATTCATCTGTTAAGATTGTAGTGCACATTTTTAGATGAATTTTTGGAGTTTTGTCACTTCACTTCAACAATTATAGAGAAATCTATAAGGCAAAACAATAGTCCAAAGGGATGAAAACGGATTAAATCTTTTTTGAGCCGGTACTCTCATGTGTTTAAGTGAATTTCCATATCAAGTAATGAGATACTTTGTGTTTTAAATACTTATTTTCTATATGCCGATCATTTCAGTTTGATTTTTAGTTCTTATACAAACCGTTGTAGAACCATCAACTGAATAATTTTCCTATAGAGCGCACATAAACGCAACAAGGTCTTTCTTTTCCTCGGACTTCAAATCGAGTTGTTGAATCAGATTGAAATACTCCACTATATCCTCAAGGGTAAAACACCTTCCATCGTGCATATATGGCGGAGAATCTTTGATCCCTCTCAACGGGAATGTTTTAATTTTGCCGTCATGCGCCATCACCATTCCATTCGCTAGTTCTTGTTTATAAAAACGTTCAGCCTTTAGGTCATGCATACTATTGTCTGTATAGTAAGGCGCGGGATGACAAGATGCGCACTGAGCTTTACCATTAAAAAGCGCCTCACCGCGTAGTTCACTTGGAGTAGCTTTGGTCTGATCAAGTTTGCCGTAAATATTTAGTTTCGGTGCCGGAGGAAAATCAAGGATCGCCATAAATTCCGCCATGAAATGCACTTGGGAGCCTCTCTCCAAAACGTTCACACCTTTTTTAGCAGCCATAACATGGTCTCCATCAAAATAGGCAGCGCGCTGCTCAAACTCTGTGAAATCCTCTACCGTCTTCATTGCGCGCTGCGAACCGAACAAGCGTTGGATATTGACTCCCCGCAACGTTGGCGTTTCAATACGATGTCTAAATTCTTGCGGTCGGATGTCTCCGACAAGATGAGTGGCTCCGTTGCTATGACCATTAGCATGACAGTCAAAACATGTTACGCCCAGCTTACCATCGTGATTGTCAGTTCGTCTGTCCTCCGTAGCGTTGAATTGTTGTTGCGGAAATTGAGTCACCAGAAGGCGTAAACCTTCAAGCTGTTTTGGATTCAGAATTCCGTTAAAAATTTCATAGTAATTGTCTATTGTGATCAGCCGCCCCTTTGCTACATCACCAAGATCGGGACGGGTTGTTAGGTAAATTGCCGGATCCGGATCCGGGAGAATATGTTCAGGTAAATCGAAATCCAAATCAAAGCGAACTAATCTTGGTAAAAGTTTTGTAATCATCTCAGGGAAGAGCATTCCACCTTCCGCATGATCTGCAAACGGTAAGGGTTTGTATGGGAAAATTCCTTTCTCTTTGATTTGTTCCGTAGTCATTTTATTTAGCTGTTCCCATGTTACTCCGCGAAGGTTTGCTGTCGGTCCTACCGGAATAGGTTTTCCTCCAGACATGACGGTTTCAGCAGTAGTTTTCTTTGAAAGATCATAACGGGAGTTTAACATTTCCAAATGCTGTTTGGCGCGCTCGGATTTCACAGCCAAACGCGCTGTTTTAATTTGATCGAAAGTTTCAGTCTGATTAGTAGGACCATAACTGGAAATGATTTTCCCTTGTTGCGTAAAGGCGACTGAAGGGGCAAATACAACTATGAAAATAATGCATGCGCCCATCAACTTAAAAAGAATGTTTTGTTTGTTGTTCATTCTATGTACTCCTTAGCAAATAATTATCTTTAAATTTCCATGAAATCACCGACGTTTTTCTGTTTATTAACGACACCAATATTGGCAGATTATGATTTAAGGAATGCCAGTAAATCGGCGTTGAGCCTATCTTTATGCGTGTCTGCGAGACCATGCGGACCACCAGGGTAAATTTTCAGAGTTGCGTTCTTAATAAGCTTTACCGATGCATGAGCCGAAGTGCCTATTGGCACGATCTGATCATCATCACCGTGAATAATTAATGTCGGTACGTCAAATTTCTTTAAATCTTCGGTGAAGTCCGTTTCGGAAAACGCCTTGATGCAGTCGAGTTCATTCTTAAGACCACCTTGCATTCCCTGAAACCAGAACGCATCGCGAATACCTTGGCTGATCTTCACGTCTGCTCTGTTCGCTCCATAGAAAGGCGTTGTGAGGTCTTTGAAGAACTGTGAACGATCGGCGGCGACACCGGCACGGATGTCATCGAATATTTTGATCGGCAAGCCACCGGGATTGGAATCCGTCTTGAGCATGAGTGGCGTTACTGCACCCATCAAAACAGTTTTGGCAACGCGCTTAGTGCCGTGTAGCCCGATGTAGCGGGCAACTTCTCCGCCACCTGTTGAGTGACCTATTAGGGTGATTCCATTTAGGTCGAGTGTTTCGATGAGTTCCGAAAGATCATCAGCGTAAGTGTCCATATCGTTACCGTTCCATGGCTGGCTCGAACGACCGTGCCCACGGCGATCATGAGCGATGCAGCGATAACCGTTGGAGGCTAAGTACACCATCTGGCTTTCCCACGCATCAGAATTGAGCGGCCATCCATGACAGAAAACGACTGGTTGTCCCGAGCCCCAATCCTTGAAGTAAATTACTGTTCCGTCTTCCGTGGTGAATGTGCTTGATGATAGATTTTTCATTTTACATACCTTTTGTTTTTACAAGATTTTATTTTATCAAATAATTAAGATCATTGAATAAATTATTTCATACTTACTTTAAAGCGCTTTCATATCTTTTAGTTACTTCTTCCCAGTTTACAAGATTCCAGAATGCTTCTACATAATCCGGTCTTTTGTTTTGATATTTTAGATAATAAGCATGTTCCCATACATCCATTGTAAGTAGAGGTACACCCTTTTTCTCAGCAATGTCCATTAACGGATTATCTTGATTTGGCGTAGAACAAATAAATAAACTGCCTTTATCATTAAGGCATAACCATGCCCAGCCACTGCCAAATCTGGTTTTACCCGCATCCGAAAATTGTTTCTTGAATTCTTCAAAGGAGTTAAATGTTTTTGTAATAGCTTCAGCTAATTTACCTGTCGGCAAACCACCTCCATGGGCTTTCATACTCTCCCAATAAAATGTGTGATTGAAATAACCGCCGCTATTATTTCTGGCTGCCATAGGATATTTACTTATACTCTTGAAAATATCCTTGATACTCATAGATTCCATCTCGGTACCTTTTATTGCATTTATGAAATTGTCATAATATGCTTTATGATGTTTGCTATAATGTATTTCTATTGTCAGCTTATCAATAAAAGGTTCCAGGGCATCATAAGCATATGGCAGCGGTTGAAATTCAAATTTGTTTGGTGTATTCATGATAGTTTCCTTTTTAGATTTATTTTTTGATTGATCTTTTTTCATTTGGTTTTTTGAAAGGTCTTTTGCAATCGATATACTTTGCAGACCAAGAATCCCCGCAATAACTAATGCTGCTACTAATTTTATTTTTTTCAACGTTTGTTCTCCTAATATTTTTCGATTACTATTTACAGGACATCATGGATGATGTGCCGAAATGATTTTATTTATACAAAATATTGTCTCATGTCACTTATACTAATGCTACCTCATCGCAATTTCCCAAAACTTTATTCTCTTCATTAATTCTTATGAATAACATAATCGCATTGAGTATGGAAAAAATAATTGCGGAATAATAGAGATGAAATGCCAAGGGAATAACCGCAATTTCAGCAATTACAATCATGTAATTCGGATGTTTAAAATATTTGTACAGTCCTTTTTTTATTAAAGGAAATTTCCGAATGTGATAAATTTTTGTGTTCCAGAATTTCCCCAATGATATAATAATCCAAATTTTAACTGCAATGAGTAAGAAATAAAAAGCGATTAGTAATAAACTATATGATACGGTTTGTAGCATGGAATATTCAAATATCAATGAGACTATAAACGAAACATGCAGAGCTACAATAAACGGATAATGTTTTTCTCCATATTCAACTGCGCTATTTTGCAATAGCCATTTCTCATTTCTTTTAGAAAGTAATAATTCCCCGATCCGCAAAAGAATGATAAACGATATGAAAAGAATGAAAGTCATTTTAGTTTTTATTCATTTTAAGCAAAAGCATTTCACTCGAAAAACCGGGACCCATTGATAACATTAATCCGTAACCGTCTTCAAAACCCTGGGAAAAGAATTTTTCCAATACATAGAGAACGGTAACACTGGACATGTTACCGTAATCCTTCATCACTTCTCTTGTATTTTTCAAAAAATCTCCCTCTACCGATAACGCCTCTTCATAAGCTGTTAATACTTTTTTACCTCCGGGATGAAAAATAAAATTCTTTATATCTGGAAGTGTCAGTTGATGTTTTTCTAAAAATGAATCAACATCGTTCTTAATATTTTCTGAGATGATAGTTGGAATGTCTTGTGAAAACAAAACCTTAAATCCCTTGTCAAGAAATTCCCATCCCATCACATCCAGTGTATCATAATACAATTTGCTTTGTGCGGCAAGAAAAGTAATTGTGTTTTTTGTTTTATTTGTATGGTTATCTCCGGCAATAATGCAGGCAGCAACACCGTCAGCAAATAAACTTGATCCTATGAAATTACTTTTGCTGAAATCATTTCGTAAAAAAGTCAAAGAACACAATTCCACAGTTACAAGTAATACAACCGCATCCGGATTAGCTTTTGCCAGAATGCTCGCTTTTGAAAAACCCGCAACACCACCCGCGCAGCCCAAACCGAATATTGGAGTGCGGCTGATATTCTGGTTCAGTTTCATTTCGTTAATGATGAGAGCGTCTAAACTCGGAGTGGAAAGCCCTGTAGTTGAAATAAAAATTATATCTGTGATTTCATTCTTATTGATTTGTGCTGAAGAAATGCATTCTTCAATTGCTTTGACAGAATATTCAAGAGAGACCCTTATGTATTCTGCATTATGTTCCTGGAAAGTATGGAGAGTGGAATAGTAATCAAGTGGTTTACAAAAATTTCTTGTTTTTATTTCTGTGTTATCAAAAGCACTCATCATTCTTTCCACTTGCGGAAAAGAAGGCGCAAATAAATCCATGGCATATTGTTTTACTTTTTGTTGATCAACTTTAAAAGGAAAATCAATTTTCGATACTGCTGCTAATGAAGGCATAATTTTATAATTCCCGTAGTTACAATATTTTTTTAGTTTGTCTTTCTTTATAATTTCCCAGAGACAAAGCCTCTGGGAATTGTTTCGTTTAAAACACGAAGATTTAGCCTGCCGGACTTTCCGTTTGATTGACTAAATAGTTTTCCATACCCATTTGATCAATCTGTGCGCGTTGGATTTCTGCCCAATCAACGTGACCTTCTTCCATCTTGAGTATTTTAGTTAGCAGATCAACAGTACCTTGATCATCAACCTCACGGGCAAGTTTGATTGCTTCATTATATGTGCGGACAGCTTCGAGTTCATCATCATCGTCATTACTGATCATTTCTGAAACCGTTTTCCCAATCTTTATAGTATTGAGTTTAGATACCGTTGGCGCACTATCAAAAAAAATGATCCGCTCGATAAGCCATTCGGCGTGGTGCATTTCGTCCATTGCCTGTTTTCTAATAGCCAGGTGAAGTTTACCATAACCCCAGTTTTCACACATCTCGGAATGTACCATGTACTGATTAATGGCAGTAAGTTCATCTGCTAGAAGCGAATTTAAAACCGTAATTAATTTTTCATTACCTTTCATCGTCGTTCTCCTTAATAATTTATAGATATTTATTTTTGAAGTTTTTACTTCAAATTCGATTTTAAATTATCAACGGAATTAAACTGAAACAATCGTTCTTAGGGATGAAAAAGGAACTACATCATTGGGGTTAGAAAATTATTCGACGCTGATTGTATTTTGTTGATAGGTTAATTATTAGTCATCGAAATACTCTTGGAAATTGTTTTAAGAGTTTCACCTGAGTATGAATAGTGATCTATACTGAGCAACCATGCGATCATTCATTCTAAGATTACAAGTTATTTGTTCTGGCTTTGCCAGTTTATGATTTAGCACGAAGCCTTGTTTGGTACGTCATAAGAGTATTTACATTTACCGGCATTCTCTATTCGATTAAAAAGGATTCTATTTATATCGTTATGAAAATATTTAACTTTGATTCAACCGGATTATGAGACTGTAAAGCTCCATGTATATGACCATCCTGACGTCCCATAACCATTTGTTGAACTAACACGCCAATAGTATTTATTTGGCGCTGTTAATCCCGTTACTTGTTGACTCAAAGATGTTAATCCGCTTTGATTATATACAAAACTTGTAAATGAACTATTTACTGATACCTGCAATGTATAACTCGTAGCTCCGCCGCTTGCGCTCCAGTTTAAAATCGGTGAAAGAGATATATTTGTTGCCCCATTTACAGGAGACGATAAATCCGGTGCAATTGGTGCCGCTGTTGTAACACTCCATACAGTTGACCATCCGGATGTTCCGTAATTGTCTGATGCGCTTACCCGCCAATAGTAGGTTGATGCAGTCAGTCCAGTTACCTGTTGACTCGAAGATGTTAATCCGCTTTGATTATATACAAAATTTGTAAATGAACTGTTACCGGAGACCTGTAATGTATAACTCGTTGCTCCGCTGGTTGCGAGCCAACTTAACGTTAACGGTGCCGAATAGTTTATTGTGCCATCTATCGGGTACGATAAAGTCGGCACCATCGGGGAAGGACCTGTCGCAGTAAAGCTCCACATTGTTGACCAGTCAGATGTACCTGCTTTATTTGTTGCACTTACTCTCCAATAATAAATTGATAATGGATTCAGACCGCTTACTTGTTGGGTTAAACTCGTTAATCCGCTTTGATTATATATGAAACTTGTAAATGAACTGTTTGTCGATACTTGTAATGTATAACTTACCGCTCCGGTGCTTGTTTCCCATTCAAAATCAGTTGGAATTGCTACACCCGTTGATGCATCAGTCGGGGTTAATAATTTAGGTGCGGGGGGAATAGTTGCAGCAATCACAGGATTATCACTGTTATTACTACAAGAGTTAAAAATGAAAATTAAAACTAATGCAAGTATTAATAATCTTTTCATGGTATTCGCTCCTAATTGTTTGATTAAAAAATTGACTTGACACATAAAGCAACAAGCGGTTTGCTGTAACAGCCGAAATTTTTCCCGATATAAATTTTCTGAATTATTTGTTAAGTCTAAAAAAATATACCAGTTGTAAATAACTTAATAATGGAATCTCTACTAAAATCCGATTATAAACTACATACAGATAAGTAGCGGAGCAATCGTACAAAAGGATGAAAAAGGAACTACATCTTTTGGGTGAGCTGGCTGATTAATACATAAACCGGTAAACCGGAACCGATAAATACGATCATCTATTGGATGATTGAATGGCTGCATGACTGAATGAAAACCATTCATCCTTAACGCGGCGAAGCCGACAACCATTTTTTTTTGATCTCAGTCCGCCGCGGCGGAAAGGATTAACGATTTTTGATTTTAGAAGTTTAAAATCAAAAATCGCTATTCGTTAATCCTTGTTCGTAAATCGTTCCAAAAAACAAGAATTTAATG